>Ga0224557_1000017_pt1 | contig 219228 bp, 191 predicted proteins | sample 714S31014metaG_FD_180677 | JGI IMG/M metagenome (GOLD analysis project Ga0224557, IMG submission 180677) | Peat soil microbial communities from Stordalen Mire, Sweden - 717 S3 10-14 | ecosystem: Environmental > Terrestrial > Soil > Wetlands > Peat | place: Sweden: Norrbotten County, Stordalen... | reverse complement strand
CCGAGGGGGAGGGCGAGGGGGAGGGGGAGGGCGAGGCGCTGGGCTGCGGGGATCCCAGATCCGACGGTCGCGAAAGCCACCGCACGCGACCGCGGCCGCGAGAGGATCAGGCGGCCACCTCGGCCTGGCGCGGACAACCAACCCGGCATGCTTGACTCCAGGGCAACACGTAGCGGATCACACTGAGGACGGCCATGCGGTCAGGACCCGGGCGGCGGGGCGTTCGCCGCCAGGGCGCGGATCACCTGATTGATGCGCCCGGCCGCGCCGGCCGCGGAGACGGCGCCGGTGTTCTGCGTCCCCGCCACGGCGGCGGTGCCGGGGGCGGTGACAAGCAGGAAACGCTGATGCGGGTTGGCCTTCCCGGCCGCGATGACTCCCGCCGTGGCCGTGCCGGTGGCGATGATGACGCCGCACTGCCGCTGGATCAGCGTGTTCAGCATCGCCCTGACGTCGGCGGCGCACGTCGTGAAGATGACCAAGCCGGGACACAGGCCGATCACGTTGCCTCACGATAAGGGTGGCGGCGGCTACCCGATCGGGCTGACGATGGCGATCATGCGCCAGGCTGGACTCAAAGGAGGCGACGAGTAATGGCCGGAGAGGTGTACACCGTGCGCGTCCACCACGAACCTGGCGAAGAGCTGTGGGCCGAAGTCCTTGAGTTGCCTGGCTGTTTCGCTGCTGGTGCCGATATGGAGGAGCTGCGTGAGGCCCTGAGCGAGGCGATCAGTCTTTACCTGTCCGAGCCGGGGGACGTGAAGCACGTCGAACTGGAAGACGAGCCCGGTTCGGTTACCGAGCATCGGATGCTAGCGCGAACCGCGTAACGGGTTCGCGGGACAGGCTGATCCGGGCCACCGCGTACCCCCCCGATCTGATGCGTAGTGCACAACCAGGCAGACGTCTCAGGAACAGCCTCGTCTCGAAGATGATCTTTGGCACCTGCAAATTTGACGTGCACCCTGAGACCCCTGGGCCGCCGTGAATGTCGGCGACACCGGCTAGGGTGCGACGGTGGCGGAACGCTGGGATCGTACGAGGGTGCTTACGCTGGCACCCGACGCACCGTCGCAGCGGACCGCGCAGGCGCTGGCGTCCGCCGGCTCGTGGCCGCTGACCGGGGCCAGGGAGCCTGATGCGCTCTGGGGTGAATGCCGCGGCAGCGCCGCCACGCCCTACCGCACCGCGATCGATCTGTCCGGCCCGGCCTACCAGTGCTCGTGCCCGAGCCGGAAGTTCCCGTGCAAGCACGCGCTCGCCCTGCTGCTGCTCTGGGCCGACGGTGCCGTCAAGGACACCCCCGCCGATCCCCCCGCCTGGGCCGACACCTGGTTCGCGGGCCGTGCTGGCCTTACGAAGGCGAACGAGCCACAAGACCTGAAGATCGATCCCATGGCCGCCCTCCGCCGGGCGGCGCAGCGCGACAGCAGAATCGGGGCTGGACTGGCCGAACTCGACCGGTGGCTGTGCGATCAAGTGCGCCAGGGCCTGGCGGGCAGCCAGCAGGCCGGGTACCGGCACTGGGACGACATCGCCGCCCGGATGGTCGACGCGCAGGCCCCCGGCCTGGCCGAACGCCTGCGCGGGCTGGCCACGGTCCCGCATTCCGGCGCGGGCTGGGACGGCAGGCTGCTGGCGGAATACGCGCTGCTCCGGCTGCTCATCCTCGCCTACGGCCAGCAGTCCGAGCTGGCGCCGCCGCTGCGGGATACCGTCCGGTCCCGGATCGGGTTCACCGTCCGCCAAGCCGACGTGCTGGCCAGCGGCGAGCACGTCAGGGACCGCTGGCAGGTGCTGGCCCGGCGTGATCAGGAGCAGGACCGGCTGCGGAGCCGCCGGATGTGGTTGCGCGGACGGACCAGCGGCCGCTGCGCGCTGGTGCTGAGCTTCGCCGTGGCCGGCCAGTCGCTGGACGACTCTCTTACCGTCGGCACCGAGGTGGACGCGGATCTGGCCTTCTACCCCGCCGCGGTCCCTATGCGCGCCCTGGTCGCGGTCAGGCACGACCAGGCTCGGGCGAGCGCGCCGGCCGGCGGCACGGTGGCGGAGCTGCTGGCCTCGTGGGCGAAGGCCCTCGGCGCGGACCCCTGGCTGGACACCTGGCCCGCCGTCCTGGCCGCGACCCCGGTGACCCCGGTGACCCCGGTGACCCCGGTGACCCCGGTGACCCCAGTGACCCCGGCGGGCCCGGCCCGGTCTGGCCGCCCGTGCCTGCTCGACGGATGCGGCGACGCCCTGCCGCTGCACCCGGGCGCGGGTGACTGCTGGCCGCTGTTCGCCCTGTCCGGCGGCGGCCCGCTGACGGTGGCCGGCGAGTGGTCCCCGCGCGGACTGTGGCCGCTGACCGCCTGGGACCAGACCGGGGCGGTACCGCTGTGAGTACCTGGCAGGACCTGGTCACCGCGAGCCTTATTGGCACCGAACGAGCCGTGGTTCCCGCGGTCCGGATCCCTGGCTGCCCCGGCTTGGCTGACGCCGCGGGATCCGCGCCAGCGGACCCCGCGGAGGAACTGCTCGGCCGGGCTGCGCTGCTGACCGCCGCGCGCCGGGCGGGCCGGGTGCCGGATCACGCGGAGCCGCTGCCTGCCGCCGGGCCTGACCCCAGACCCGCCGTGGGCCAGGCGGCCGGGCGCCGCCTGGCCCGGATGCTCGGCGGGGAGCACCTCGGGCTGCTTGACGAGTGGCTCACCGCGGCCGTGGCCCGCGGACTGCGGCCTCCCGCGCAGCTGCTGCCCGCGCTGCTCGACCTGGGGCGGCGGACCAAGCCCGCGGACGCTGAGCTGCGGCGCCTGGTGGTGGCGGCGGGCGGGTCACGGGCCCGGTGGCTGGCCGACCTCAACCCGGACTGGGCGTTCGTGGCGGAAACGCCGCGCCAGGCCTCCCCCAGAGACGAAGCGTGGCGGCTCGGCGACGCCGGTCAGCGCCGCGGCTACCTGGCCGCCCTGGCCGATGAGCCGCTGCTCGAGGCCGCGCTCGACGACCGCGCGGACGACGTGCGCCGCTGGGCCGCCTCCTGGCTGGCCACCCTGCCCGGATCCGCGCTCGGGCAGCGGATGGCCGGCCGGGCGCTGCGCTGCCTGCGGATCGAACGAGGCATCCGGGGCACCCGCCTGGTCGTCAGCCCGCCGGCCGGATCCGACGCCGGCATGCGCCGCGACGGGATCGCCCCCGGTCCGGCGGCGGGCCGGTCGCAGCTGGCCGACCGGGCCCGCCTCATGCTCGAGGTGGTCGCCCGGACCCCGCTGCGCACCTGGACGGACGCGTTCGCGATGGAGCCGGCCACCATCGTCACCGTACGGTCCGGTGATTGGGCGCCGGTCCTGTACACCGGCTGGACCCGAGCGGCCATCGCCCAGCGTGACCAGGCTTGGATGACAGCCCTGATCGTCGAGGCGGTCACCGGCCGGCCGCCCGGCTCACCGGCCGAGAACGAGGCCCTGAGCCAGCTCGCCCGGCGGGCCGACCCGGCCCTCGGCGCTCTCGGGTCCCCGGACGCCCTGGCCGAGCCGGAGCCGGGCTCGCCGCCGGCGATCAGGGACGCCATCAGGGTCCTGCGGTTCCGTTACGACATGAGCAAGGAGCTTGACGTTGACGACAGCAGCGGCTGAGGATCTCGGGGATCTCCGTGGTCCGGGTGAGGAGACGGCCCTGCGCCCGCACGCGGAGCAGGAATACGCGGCCGAGCTGGCCGCGCTGGCCGCCGCCGACGACCGGGCCAGGCCCCCGGGCTGGCGGCTGTCGCCGTGGGCGGTGACCACCTACCTGCTGGGCGGGATGACCGCCGACGGTACCGAGATCACGCCGAAGTACGTGGGTTCCCGGCGCCTGATCGAGGTCGCCGTGGCCACGCTGGCCACGGACCGGGCCCTGCTGCTGCTCGGCGTGCCGGGAACGGCGAAAACGTGGCTGTCCGAGCATCTGGCCGCGGCGATCTCCGCGGACTCCACCCTGATGGTGCAGGGCACCGCGGGGACCGCGGAGGAGGCGGTCAGGTACGGCTGGAACTACGCGCGGCTGATCGCCGAGGGACCCTCCCGCGCGGCGATGGTGCCAAGCCCGGTGATGCGGGCGATGGCGGGCGGCCAGATCGCCCGGGTCGAGGAGCTGACCCGGATGCCCTCGGATGTGCAGGACGCGCTGATCACCATCTTGTCCGAGAAGACGCTGCCCATCCCCGAGCTCGGCGGCGAGCTGCAGGCGGTCAGGGGCTTCAACGTCATCGCCACGGCCAACGACAGGGACCGCGGCGTGAACGAGCTGTCCAGCGCGCTGCGCAGGCGGTTCAACACCGTCGTGCTGCCGGTGCCCGCCACGGCCGAGCAGGAGGTGGACATCGTCACCCGGCGGGTCGCGCAGCTCGGCCGCTCGATCGGGCTGCCGGACACGCCGCACGGAGCCGATGAGATCAAGCGCGTGGTCACGATCTTCCGTGAGCTGCGCCAGGGCGTCACCGAGGACGGCCGGGCCAAGGTCAAGTCGCCGAGCGCGACCCTGTCCACCGCCGAGGCGATCTCGGTGATCACCAGCGGTGTCGCGCTGGCCGCGCACTTCGGCGACGGGGTGCTGCGTCCCGCCGACATCGCGGGCGGCATCACCGGCGCCGTGGTGCAGGATCCCGTCTCTGACCGGGCCGTCTGGCAGGAATACCTGGAGGCCGTGGTCCGGGAGCGAGAGGACTGGAGTGACTTCTACCGGGCCTGCCGCGAGGTCGCCGGATGAAGGCGGTCAGGCACGCAAGCAGCACGGTCCGTTCGGGATATTGATCGTGATTGAGCTGTACGGGGTGCGGCATCACGGGCCGGGATCGGCGCGGTCGGTGCGGGCGGCGCTGACCGCGCAGCAGCCGGACGTGGTGCTGATCGAGGGACCGCCGGAGGCGGACCATCTGGTGGAGCTGGCGGCGGATGAGGAGATGGTTCCGCCGGTAGCGCTGCTCGGGTACGTGACCGGGGAGCCGAAGACCGCGGCGTTCTGGCCGTTCGCGGTGTTCTCGCCGGAGTGGCAGGCGATGCGGTACGCGGCCGGCGCCGGGATCCCGGTCCGGTTCTGCGACCTGCCGGCCGCGCATCAGCTGGCGCTGGCCACTCGCGCCGCCCCGCGGGCGCGCATCGACCCGGTGGGCGAGCTGGCCACGGCGGCCGGGTACGACGATCCCGAGCGCTGGTGGGAGGACGTGGTCGAGCACGTCCCCGGGCCCGCGATCTTCGCCGCCCTGGCCGAGGCCATCGGGATCCTCCGCGCCTCCGACGACGAACCCGACCCGCGGGACGCGGTCCGCGAGGCGCACATGCGCAAGGTGCTGCGCAGAACCGTCAAGGACGGCTACCAGCGGATCGCGGTGGTCTGCGGCGCCTGGCACGTGCCCGCCCTGCAAGACCTTCCGGCCGCGGCCGCGGACGACCGGCTGCTGCGCGGGCTGCCGAAGGTGAAGGCCAGCCTCACCTGGGTGCCGTGGACCTACGGCCGGCTGTCCTACGCCTCGGGTTACGGTGCCGGGATCCGCTCTCCCGGCTGGTATGACCATCTGTTCTCCGTCCCCGGGCAGCCCGTCGAGCGGTGGCTGGCCCGGGCCGCCGCGGTGCTGCGCGACGAGGGGATCGCCGTGTCGTCGGCACACGTGATCGAATCCGTCCGGCTGGCCGACGCGCTCGCCGCGCTGCGCGGCCGTCCGCTCGCGGGCCTGGACGAGGTCACCGAGGCGGCCCGTGCCGTGTTGTGCGAGGGCAGCGACCTGCTCACCGAGCTGATCCAGCGCCGGCTGGTCGTCGGTGAGCGGCTCGGCTCCGTGCCGGCCACGACCCCCATGGTGCCGCTGCAGCAGGACCTGCGCGACCAGCAGCGCCGCCTCCGGCTGCGGCCCGAGGCCTCGCCCCGCGACTATGACCTGGACCTGCGCAAGCCCCACGACCTGACCCGCAGCCACCTGCTGCACCGGCTGGCCATGCTCGGCGTGGACTGGGGGCGGCCGCAGCGGGGACGAAGCAGGAACATCGGGACGTTCCGGGAAAGCTGGCAGCTAACCTGGCGTCCCGAGCTCGACCTGGCCTTGATCGAGGCGAGCATGTGGGGCAGCACGGTTGCGGCCGCCGCCGGTCAGCGGGCCAGGTCGCTGGCGGCGGAAGCTACCGCGCTTGAGGATCTGACGGCGCTGGTGGAACGGTGCCTGCTGGCCGATCTGGGGGACGCCTTGCCGTCGGTCCTGGCCGGGGTCAGGGACCGCGCCGCGCTGGAGGGCGACGTGGCCCGGCTGATGGCGGCGCTGCCGGCCCTGGTCCGGGCGGCCAGGTACGGTGACGTGCGCGGCACCGACCCGGCCCGGCTCGGGGACGTGGCCATCGAGATGGTCACCCGGATCTGCGCCGGCCTGCCCGCCGCGGTGGCGTCCCTGGACGAAAGCGCCGAACGCGTGCTGCGGGACCGCATCGACGCCGTGCACGGGGCCACCGGCCTGCTCGCCGACGGCCCGAGCCGCGACCGCTGGCTGGACACGCTGGCGCGGCTGGTCCCGCGCTGTCCTCCCCTGATCTCCGGGCGGCTGACCAGGCTGCTGCTCGACGCGGGGCGGATCACCGGCGGCGACGCGGGCACCCGGATGTCCCGCGAGCTGTCCGCGGCCGCGCCGGCCGCGGCCGGCGCGAGCTGGGCCGAGGGGTTCCTGGCCGGGAGCGGCCTGCTGCTCGTGCACGACCGCAAGCTGCTCGGCCTGACCGACAGCTGGCTGGCCGGGCTGAGCGACGACACCTTCACCGCGGTCCTGCCCGCGCTGCGGCGGACCTTCGGCGGGTTCGCGCCGCCCGAGCGGCGGGCGATCGGCGAGCAGGCCCGGCACCTGGACGGCAGCGGCCGGGTGCCCGAGGTCCCGGCGGCGGCCAGCGACGAGCTAGACGAGGACCGCGCGGCCCTCGCCGTCCGGACGGTGGCGGCCATCCTCGGGCTCGGCCCCCCGCCGGCCGCGCCGGCCCAGGCGGCCCGGTGAGCACCGGCCCAGGCGGCCCGGTGAGCACCGGCCAGCAGGACAGGATGCGCCGGTGGCGGCTCGTGCTCGGCGGCGCCGACGACGGCACGGGCGCCGCACTGGGCGGGGACGACGCGCGCGTCGACGCGTCGCTCGGCGCCCTGTACGACTCTGATGAGGAAGCCGATGCTCGCCCAGGCAAGCGGCGCGGGTCCGGACTGGGCGCCTCAGCCCCGCGGGTGGCCAGGTGGCTGGCTGATATCCGCACGTTTTTCCCGGTCAGCGTGGTCCAGGTGATGCAGAAGGACGCGATCGAACGGCTCGGCCTGACCCGGCTGCTGCTCGAACCGGAGATGCTCGACGCGATCGAGCCCGACGTGCACCTGGTCGGTACGCTGCTGTCGCTGAGCCGGGTGATACCTGAGCAGGCGCGCGAGTCGGCCCGTGCGGTGGTCCGCGCCGTGACCAGGGACGTGGAGCGGCGGCTGGCGCAGCGAACTCGTTCGGCGGTGGCCGGGGCGCTGAACCGGGCCAGCCGGACGAGCAGGCCGAGACGTCCCGCCGATATCGACTGGGACCGGACGATCCGCGCGAACCTGCGGAACTACCAGCCCAGTCACCGCACGGTCGTGCCCGAACGGCTGATTGGCTACGCCAGGAAGCAGCAGTCGGTGGCGCGGGACGTCATCCTCTGCCTGGACCAGAGCGGCTCGATGGCCTCCTCGGTGGTGTACGCCGGGGTGTTCGGCGCGGTGCTGGCCTCCATCGGGTCGCTGCGCACGTCAGTGGTCGCCTTCGACACCGCGGTCGCCGACCTGACCGGCCTGCTCAGCGACCCGGTCGACGTGCTGTTCGGCACCCAGCTCGGCGGCGGCACCGACATCAACCGGGCCGTCGGCTACTGCCAGCAGCTGATCACGCGGCCCGCCAGCACGATCTTCGTCCTGGTCAGTGACCTGTACGAAGGCGGCAACCAGGACGAGATGCTGCGCCGGATCGCGGACATGACCGCGGCGGGCACCCGGGTCATCGCCCTGCTCGCGCTGTCCGATGACGGTGCGCCCAGTTACGACCACGACAACGCGGCCGCCCTGGCCGAGCTGGGCGTGCCCGCGTTCGCGTGCACCCCCGATTCCTTTCCTGAGCTGATGGCCGCCGCCATCGAAGGCCGCGACCTGGCCGAATGGGCCCGCCGCCACGCGCCCCGATAGTGATTTGTCCGGATATATGACGCTTGCCCAAATCCTTGAATTGCATGGCTGTGGCAACCTGCACATTCTTTTGTATAGGTTGGCGCAACCATGCAATGTTATGCGGGGATAGGCGTGACAGGTGGTGCGTGAGTTGGTGGAGGGGTTTCTGGGCGGGCGCGGCGGGCGCGGCTATGGAGAGCGCTCGGGGAGACGACGGTTCCGACCTGGCCCGGCGGCCCGCGCGCGGGCGGCCTGGCGGACCAGGTGGTCGCGCTCGGCGACGTTCGTGGCCAGCCGGGCGGCCTCGGCGTAGGCCGCGGCGGCCGCCGCGAGGTCGCCGCTGAGCTCGTGCAGGTGGCCGCGGACGGCGTGCCAGCGGTGCCGCTCGCCGAGCACCTCGCGCAAACGGTCGGTCTCGCGCAGCCCGGCGACGGCGCCGAGGACGTGGCCGACCGCGACCGCGCGCCCGAGCACCGCGGCGGGGTTCTGACGCACCGGGTCGTCGGTGAGGGCGACGAGGTCGTCGTACCAGGCGAGGATCTGCGGCCAGTCGGTCTCCTCGGCGCTCGCCGCGTCGTCGTGCAGGGCGGCGATGGCGGCCTCGACCTGGTAGCGGCCGGGGCGCCGTTCCTCCGTACGCATGGCCAGCGCCGACTGCAGGACGCGCACGCCCTCGGCGATCTCGCGGGTGTCCCACCGGCCGCGGTCCTGTCGGTCGAGCGTGACGATGCGACCCTCGGAGTCGAGTCGCGCCGGGAGGCGGGCGTGGTTGAGGAGCATCAGCGCGAGCAGGCCGCGCACCTCCGGTTCCTCGGTGGCGAGGGTGAGCTGGCGGGTGAGCCGGATCGCCTCGCCGGCCAGGTCGACCCGGCCCGCGTGGCCGGCCGTGTAGACGAGGTAGAGCACGCGCAGCACGACGGCGAGGTCGCCGGGCTGGTCCAGGCGGCGCCCCTGCAGGGCGCGCTTGGCCCGGCTGATCCGCTGCGCCATCGTCGCCTCCGGCACGTAGAAGGCGTCGGCGATCTCCCGGGTAGTGAGGCCGCCGACGGCGCGCAGGGTCAGCGCCACCTGCGAGGCGGGCGCGAGGTCGGGGTGGCAGCAGCAGAAGAGCAGGAAGAGGGTGTCGTCGCCCTCCTCGGTCTCGGCGGCCCGCGGCTCGGCGTACGTCGCCTCCTCGCGGCGGTGACGGGCGGCCTCGCTGCGGCGGGCGTCGACGAGCCGCCGGGTCGCGACCGTCGCCAGCCACGCGCGCGGGTCGCGCGGCGGGTGCTCGGGCCACACTCGCAGCGCCTCAAGCAGCGCCTCCTGCAGCGCGTCCTCGGCGGCATCGAAGTCCTCGCCCCGCCGGACCAGGCCCGCGAGCACCCGGGGGACGAGGGCGCGCAGTGCGCCCTCGTCCAGCCGTCGCGTCGGCTCGTCGATCATGCCGGGGTCAGTCCTCCGAGGACGCCTCGGACATGACCTCCCGGACGTCGATCCACTCGTACTGCGGCTCCCCGCCCGGGCCGGGCCCGGAGGAGACGTAGGCCGCGAGCTCGACCGCGCGCTCGTGCGACTCGACGTCGATCATGTACCAGCCGGCCACGAGATCGCTGGTCTCGGGCAGCGGGCCGTCGGTGGTGACTGGCGCGGCGTCCGGGCCGCCGTAGCGCACCCAGGTGCGCGCCGGCGTGAGTACCTGCGCGCCGACATACTCGCCGTTCTCCTCGAGCAGCTCGCCGACGTGCTTGAGGAAGGCCATGTGCGCCTCCGCGTCCTCGGGGGCCCACTGGTCCATCGGGGGCATGGGACGGTGCGGCTCCGGGCCGCCGCGGTAGTGCTTGAGGAGCAGGTACTTCGGCATGGTGGTCTCCTGGTGTCGCGGGCCGCGCCTGTGGTGGCCCCTTCACCTGGTGAGCGGAGCCGGTCAGGGCTTCTCGACATGAAATCACTCAGCTAACTCCGAGACCGTCGCGCAGGGGTCCCCTACGGGGGCGCCGCAGGTCAGAGGTGTCCAGGTGAGGGTGTCCCAGTATCGCCGTGCGTCACTACTCAACGATAGAGATCCCCGGTCACCTGACATGAAAACTCCGCCCATGGAGCACGGCGCGGCCCAGGTGTGTGGCATTCCGGGCCTGGGTGGCGGGTGAGAGCTGCGGCCTGGCATGATAGCGGGATGATCCGCGAGCTGGCCAGGGTAGCGCCGGCGCCGCCGGGCAAGCCAGTACGCGAGGAAGCGGCCAGGGACCAGGAGCGGGCCCGCCGCCTGGCGATGCGGCCCGGCACGTGGGACCGGCAAGAGGCAGCCTCCATGCGGGCGGGGTTCGACGGGGCCGCCGCTGACTGGGATGACTCCCGCGGCAGCTACCGACGCCCGGTGCTGGCCGATGCCCTGGCTCGCGGCGGCCCGTTCCCGCCCGGGCGGGCGGTGGAGATCGCTTCCGGTACCGGCCTAGCGACCCCGCTGATCGCGCAGGTGTGGCCGGAGGTGCTCGCGGTGGACCTGTCCGGTGGCAGGCTGGCGCGCTCGGCCGCGAGCTGCCGCGTCCAGGCCGATGCCGCCCGGCTGCCGCTGGCAGACGGCTGCGCGGCCGTGGTCGTCATCGGCGACGGGCCGCTGTTCGCCGCCGAGGCCGCCCGCGTCATGGCCGCAGAAGCGGTGCTTGTGTGGTCCAACGCGCTGGGGGACGGCGCCCCGTTCTTTGTACCCGTCCCGGTCCTGGCCGAGGTGATGACAGCGGCGATGGGCCGGCCCTGGGACGCGATCCACAGCCAGGCGCACTGGGGTAGCTGGGCCGTGCTCCGGCCGGCTGACCCGCTTCCGGTTTAAATTGGGCCGTCTTCGTGCGTGATCCGGGTGAGGGGGTCGCGGCCGACGGGACGATCACTACGGGGGTGGCTCGCTCCCGGGTGCCGCGGCCTTTCGAGCCGGTCCTGAGCGCAGCCGTCGAAGCAATCGCGGAAGCAGGCCGCGATGCCTCGGTCTGCCTGTACGGATCGGTGGCGGGTCCGACGGGGCGTACGGGTTCCAGGTCTTCCTGCGCCACTACTGCCTCTATCTCACTGGCCCCGACTACAGTCATGGCCTGCCCCGGTTCCCTGCCGACACCCGGGCGGCACGCGGCTTCAACGGTGACATCGCCCAGCACGCCGCCCGCTGGCGGGACGCGCTAGCCGCCGGGGGTGAGCCGCGGCGGCTTGGACGCCAGCTGGCTCGCAAGACGCTGCTGGCCGTGGCCGGGCTGGTCAGCATCCACGATGCGACCTGGACGACCGACCGTGCGCTCGGCGCGCACCGCTGGGCCGAGATCGAGCCTGAGCTCGGCTCCGACCTGTATGCCCTCCTGGCCTGGAGCGACAGCCTGGTGCTCGCGGGCTGTCAGGCCGTGCGGCACATGCTGGACATCACGGTCCCGGGCATCACTGCCGCCTTCGCCAGCACCATCGGCCTATGGCCCTGACCCGCGGGTCGTTCATCGGGAGTCAGGTCATGTGGGCTTGGCCGGGCGGCTTAGGCGATACAGGCGTGCCAGGGCAGCGCCGATGAAGAGCGCAGCACCGAGCAGAACTGACAGGAAGCCGAAGCCGCCAAGGGCAATCGCAGTCAGCGAACTCGGGGAACTGTCTGCTACTCACCGCGCCCGGGCTAGCAGCTGGCGCTTCAGGCCGGATTCACGGTCATCCAGGAGGGTGAAATCCCGCGGCAGCAGCGACGCGGGCTCGCCCGGGGCCAGGCACCACTCCGGGCGCAGGCTGGGCCGCGACTGCCGGGCCTCGGCGGTGAAGGCCTCCCAGGCCACCAGGCCGCCGGCCGCGACCGCGTGGACCGCCGCGGTGAACACCTCCGCCGCCCAGAAACCGGTGCACAAGACGAGCGCGCAGGACCGGGCGGCTGGCCGCCAGGTGGCCAGATCGGCCGGCACCAAGGTGATCAGCTGGTCAAGTCCGCGCCGCCGGGCCGCCTCGCCGAGCATCCCGAGCGCGACATCGGACACGTCCACCGCCGTGACCCGGCGGCCGGTCGCCGCGGCCAGCAGGGCGGCACCAGAAGGTCCGCAGGCCAGCTCGGCCACGGGACCGTCGGGCAGGTCCATCGACAGCGCGCGCACCGCCAGCGGGTGAGGGGTGAAGGACGGCGCGAACGCGCCGCCGTACTTGGCGTTCCACCTGAGCCGATCCGGCTGCTCGTCCGGCCCGGATCCGGCACGGTCCGATGACATGTACCCGAATGCTACGGGCTACGCACAGCGAACTCAGGCGAGGTTGGCCACCTTGTGACACGGAACGGCCAGCCAGTCAGCCGCCACGGATAGTGAGAGCCTGAATCCCCGCATTTATGCGGGGGATTCAGGGTCTGGAGGGTTACTAGCTAATTACGGCACTGAGTGTCAAAATAGGGTGCGGGCGTCCGCCCGTAGCGCGAGGCATCCGGCCAAGGGCCCGAGGGAGACCGATGGCAAGCACACGTGAGTGGTTCGAGACCGTCGAGGAGGCGCGCAGGAGAGCCCGGCGGCGGCTGCCCCGCTCGGTCTACCTGGCCTTGGTGGCCGGCACGGAAAAGGGCATCACGCTGCGGGACAACACCGCGGCGTTCAGCGAGCTCCGGTTCACGCCGCCGCATGTCGCGGATCTGCCCGCCACCAGGGAGATAGCCACGTCGGTGCTCGGGCAGGAGATCGCCCTGCCGGTGATCGCGTCGCCGACCGGCGTGCAGGCCGTGCACCCGGAAGGCGAAGTAGGGGTGGCCCGCGGTTCGGCCGAAGCCGGGACGGCCATGGGTCTGTCCTCGTTCGGCAGCATGCCGGTGGAGACGGTGGCGGAGGTCAACCCGAAGCTGTTCTTCCAGATCTACTGGTCCGGCAGCCGGGACAAGATCCTCGAACGAGCCGAACGAGCCCGCCAGGCGGGCGCCAAGGGCCTGATCGCCACCCTGGACTGGTCGTTCTCCAACGGCCGGGACTGGGGCAGCCCGGCCATTCCGGAGAAGATAGACCTGCGGACCCTCATCCGCCTGGCGCCAGAGGGCATCACCCGGCTGGGCTACGTGCGTGAGTGGCTCACCCACGGCGGCCTGCCCGACCTCTCCGTGCCCAACATGGCCTCCCCCGGCGAGCCGGCCCCGACCTTCTTCGGCGTCTACGGCGAGTGGATGCAGACTCCGCCGCCCACCTGGGACGACCTGGCCTGGCTGCGCGAGCAGTGGGGTGGCCCGTTCATGATCAAGGGCATCATGCGTCCCGACGACGCCCGCCGCGCGATCGACATCGGCGCCACCGCCATCTCGGTGTCCAACCACGGCGGTAACAACCTGGACGGCACGCCGGCCTCGATCAGGGCGCTGCCCTCGGTCAGCGACGCCGTGGGCGGCCAGCTCGAGGTCCTGCTCGACGGCGGGATCAGGCGCGGCAGCGATGTCGTCAAGGCGGTGGCCCTTGGCGCGCGGGCGGTCATGATCGGCCGCGCCTACCTGTGGGGGCTAGCCGCCAACGGGTCCGCGGGCGTGCGGAACGTCTTCGACGTGCTCCGCGGCGGCATCGACTCGACCCTGCTCGCGCTGGGCCGCTCGTCCATTCACGACTTGTCGCCCGACGACATCATCGTCCCGGCCGAGTTCAGCCGCGGACTGTCCAAGTGACGGCCCCTGAGTAGCGGTAGCAGCGGTCGGACGGTCCGGCGCTGCGCGCAGCCCTGCCAGACCCCCAGGCTGTACCCGATGTCGTCGAGCAGCCGGGCGGCGACGTAACGCGCCGGGTCGAGCGGCGGCCGCCGGTCCAGCCAGTCAAGCACAGGCGGCGCGAGCACCAGCGCGGCCAGCGGAAGCCGCAGCCGCCGCACCGCCACCGCGGCCGGCAGCGCGACCGGCCACCAGGTACGCGAAATCGCGCTTCCCAGCGGCCTGGCCGCCGCGAGGGTCCCGCCGGCGGCCTGCTGCGCGGCTAGCCGCCACGCGGTCGTGGCGGGCGGCCACGGCCACCGTTCACCGGTGGTCCTGGCCAGCCGCCGGGCCAGCAACGCGGTGCCGGTGCCGGTGACGACGGCCCCCGCGTCCGGGCGGCCGAGCGCCACGGCCAGCCAGGCCGCCGCGGTCCACATCGACGCGTAGAGCGGCCGGACCGCACCGGGATGACGCAGCTCGAGCGACGCGGCGGAGGTTCCGTAGTCCTTGCGCCTGGCCAGCCACTCGCGCAGTCGCACCCGATGCTGATGTCCCATCGTGGCGGCAGGCTCGTACCTGGTCCGCCAGCCCGACGCGGCCAGCCGCCAGATGAAGTCGACATCCTCGCCCACGGCCATGTCGGCGGCGAATCCCGTCCCCGCGGCGGCCTTCCGCACCACCAGGGCGGCCCCCGGGACGTAGGGAACTCGCGATCCAGGCCGGACGACACTGGGCCGCTCCCCCATGTCGAGGGTCGAACTCGCGCCCTCGTAGCGGGCCAGCCAGGTCCGGCCGGTCTGGTGCGGGACGATACGCGGCGCGACCGCGCCGACCACGGGATCGGCGAAGTGCGGCAGCAGCGGGTCCAGCCACCCCGGGCGGGGCACGCAATCGGAGTCGAGGAAGGCAACCAGCGGCGTATCCGCGGCGGCCAGGCCCGTGTTCCTGGCCGCCGCCGGGCCGCCGTTCACCGGCCGCCGCAGCACCTCGGCTCCGGCTGCGGCCGCAACCTTCGCCACCGCGTCCGGGTCAGCCGAGCCGTCGTCGACCACGATCACCCGCGGCATCGCGGTCAGTCCGGCCAGGCAGCGGGCCAGCTCGGCGTGCCGGTCGCGGACCGGGATCACGACCGTGACCTCCTCGCCCGGCACCAGACGGGCCGGCCCACGGCCGGCTGGCCCACGGCCGGCTGGCGAGGGCTCGTCCAGCACGGGATGGGCCATCCCGGTGTCGAGCAGACGGCGGGCCAGGGCGCGGGCCTTGGGATTGTCCGGCACCGGCGTCCCTGACCACCAGGCCTCGACCTGCCGTGCGCCCGACGGGGTTAGCCGCAGCACCCGGGCGGGATAGCCGCCGGCCAGGATCGTTCCGTCCGCCAGCAGGCGAGAACCCGGGTCGGCGCGCAGCCGAAACCCGGCCGGGACCAGCCCGTCGGCCGGTCCCGGTCCGGCCGCGGCTAGCTGAGCGGCTGGCTTCCGGTCGCGGTTTCGGTTTGGCACCGGCCAAGACTATTACGAGCAGTACGTCATGGTCTGGGCGCGGCCGTGATGGCGCCGGGCTCGCGACCGCGCCGCTGCCCATCCCGTCCCTGAGCTTGCTCAGCCCGTCCCGGATCCTGGCCTTGACCGTGCCGGTCGATGGCCCGGCGGCGGGCGACGGTCAGCACCCACGCTGATCACAGTAACAACCTGGTGGCCAGAAGTGCCAGGTAAAGAGCTTGATCACACATCCAGCTGGCCCGGCCAGCCGGCTGGATCGGCGGGTGCGCGGCCAGCGTGGGCCGTAGCATGACCGCATGTGCACGCCGCCCGTGGCCGAGCTGGCGGAGATGCGGTGGCCGGAGGTGGAAGACGGCCCGCGACGCCTGCTGGTGGTTCCGGTCGGCTCGCTTGAGCAGCACGGTCCGCACCTGCCGCTGGACACCGACACCCGGATCGCGGTGGCGGTGGCCAGGCGGGCCTGCGCGGGCCGTCCCGGCGTGGCGCTGGCCCCCGCCTTCGCGGTCGGCGCCAGCGGCGAGCATGCCGCCTTCCCTGGCACGCTGTCCATCGGCGAGCAGGCGCTGAGCACGTGCCTGATCGAGCTTGGCCGGCACGCCAGCCTGCACTGGGCCGCCGTGCTGCTGGTGAACGGGCACGGCGGGAACGTCGTCGCGGTGGAGGCGGCGGCGGCCCGGCTCCGCTACGAGGGACGCGCGGGCCAGGCCTGGCACGCCGGGCTGCCCGGCGGTGACGCGCACGCCGGCCGGTCCGAGACCTCCATCATGCTCGCGCTCGACCCGGACGCCGTGCGCCTGGACGCGGCCGAACGGGGCGATATCCGGCCGGTCAGCCAGATCATGCCGCTGCTGCGGGAGCAGGGCGTGCGGGCGGTCAGCGGCAACGGCGTGCTCGGCGACCCGGCCGGGGCCACGGCGGCCGAGGGCGAGCAGCTGCTCGCGCGCCTGGCGGACGGGCTGAACCAGGCGATCGACCGGCTGCTTGAGACCCTGGAAGCACGGTGACGTGGGTGTCACCACCGGCCGTTCGGGATAATCGGCGCAGGCGCGCTAGGTTGTGGCAGTCCCTACTTTGGCTGGTCCCGGCCGCCCACAGGGGTGGCCTGCGCGGAGGATACTCATGACCGAGACAATCTCAGCAACCGATACGCACACTCCAGGATCACCGGTCCCGCCTCGCCCGGAAACCGACGCCGCCGCCGTCCGGGCCATCGAAGAGGCCACGGCGCATATCCGTGAACGCGCTCAGCAGATCAGGGAAGCGCCGCAGGAGCACAAGCCCAGGCTCGTGCTGTCCAAGCACGTCCGCGGCACCAGCATCCTGGACAAGATCGCCGACGCGGTCAACAGCTTCTGCGGCTCCATGTACGTGTTCGTCTTCATCACCGTCGGCGTGGTGGTCTGGCTCTTCCTCGGCGATATCGTCGGGTTCGACCCGCTGCCCTGGCCGCTGCTGCTCACCATCTTGAACCTGCCGCAGCTGTCCATCATGATCTCGCTGCAGGTCAGCGCGAACCGCTCCCAGGCCGCCAGCGACCGCCGGGCCATCGCCGACCACGAAACCCTCATCGCGCTGCACGAGATGGGCAAGCAGCAGCTCGATATCCTGAACGGCCAGAACCGGGTGCTGGACATGCTTGACAACTTCGCCAGCAAGGACATGCCGGGCACCCAGCGCGAGATCCAGGACTGCGTGAACCAGATCCTGGTCAAGGTCGGCCAACCGCCCGTGGCCGGCTGAGCTCAGGCGCCGGTGGACCGGTCCAGGCTTGAGGCGTTCAGCGACGGCGTCTTCGCGGTGGCGATCACGCTGCTCGCCCTCAATCTCACGGTGGCCCTGCCTGGCCACGATACGTTGCCCCATCAGCTAGGCACCCACTGGCCTGCCTTCGTCGCGTACCTGATCAGCTTCTTCATGATCGGCATCGTCTGGGTCAACCATCATGTGCTTGTCCGCGGGATCGCGGTGGTGGACCGGACGCTGCTGTTCCTGAACCTGGTGCTGCTGCTGTTCGTGGTGATGATCCCGTGGGCCACCGCCACCGTGGCGAATTACCTGGCCGCCCATGGCCCGCACGTGCCGCGGGACAGGCAGATCGCGATGATGCTGTACGGCGCGGTGTTCCTCGGCATGTCGCTCGGCTTCGGCGTGGTCTTCGAGTGGACGCTGCACGGAGAGCACATGTACCAGCGGCTGCCGATCGAGAAGCACTGGGCGGCCCGGGCGCGGTTCGTCGGCGGCGGGCTGGTGTACGTGATCGCCATCGTGCTCGGGAACTTCTACGCGATCCCCGCGTTCGTGATCATCGCGCTGGTGGCCGTGTACTACATCGTGGAGCGCACGCCCGACGCCTACAAGGCTCCCGGCGCGGACGCCCCCGCCGGGCCCGGCGGTGGTGCCCTGGACAGCTTCTGAACGAGCCAAACAAGTTTTACGTGCTAACAGTTGCCACTAAGCAAGTGATTCGCTGTAGACTCGGTGAACGTGCGGGAAAGCGGTGTTTCAGACCAGGTGAACGGTCACTCCCCCAGCCCGGAAGGGCGCCCGGACAGGTACCGGTGGATCGCCCTGTCCAACACCACGCTGAGCATGACCATGGCCACGATCGACGCGTCGATCGTCATCGTGTCGATGCCTGCCATCTTCCGCGGCATTCACCTGAACCCGCTCACCTCAGGCAACGTGACCTACCTGCTCTGGATGATCATCGGGTACCTGCTCGTCCAGTCGGTGCTTGTGGTGACGCTGGGCCGGCTGGGCGACATGTTCGGCCGGGTGAAGATCTACAACCTGGGTTTCGTGGTCTTCACGCTGGCCTCGATCGCGCTGTCGCTGGACCCGCTGACCGGCACGCACGGGGCGATGTGGCTGATCGGCTGGCGGTTCGTGCAGGCCTTCGGCGGTGCGATGCTGATGGCGAACGCGGCCGCGATCTTGACCGACGCGTTCCCGGCGAACAAGCGCGGCATGGCGCTTGGCATCAACCAGATCGCCGGCATCTCCGGGCAGTTCGTCGGGCTGCTGCTCGGCGGTCTGCTGGCCGCGGTGAACTGGCGGCTGGTGTTCTGGGTGAACGTGCCGATCGGGCTGTTCGGCACGATCTGGGCGTACAAGAGCCTGCGTGAGATCTCGACCACCAGGCGGGCGAAGATCGACTGGATCGGGAACGTCATGTTCGCGGTGGGCCTTGGCTCGCTGCTCGTCGCCATCACCTACGGGATCCGGCCCTACGGCGGGCACGCGACCGGATGGACCAACCCCTTGATCATCACCGGGCTGATCGGCGGCGTGGTCGTCCTGGTCGCGTTCTGCGTCTTCGAGACCAAGATCGCCGAGCCGATGTTCCAAATGGGCCTGTTCAAGATCAGGGCGTTCGCGGCGGGCAACGCGGCCAGCCTGCTGGGTGCCATCGCCCGCGGCGGCTTGCAGTTCATGCTGGTCATCTGGCTGGCCGGCATCTGGCTGCCGCTGCACGGCTACGACTTCACGGTGACGCCGTTGTGGGCAGGTATCTACATGCTGCCGCTCACCGCGGGTTTCCTGATCGCCGGGCCGATCTCGGGCACCTTGTCGGACCGGTACGGGCCGCGGCTGTTCGCCACCTCCGGCCTGCTGCTGGCCGCGGTGTGCTTCGTCGGGCTGATGCTGCTCCCGGTGGATTTCCCCTACTGGCTGTTCGCGCTGCTGATCTTCGGCAACGGAGTCGGCTCGGGCCTGTTCGCCTCGCCCAACACCTCCGCGATCATGAGCGCCGTGCCGGCCACGCACCGTGGCTCCGCCTCGGGCATGCGGTCCACCTTCCAGAACTCCGGCATGTCGCTGTCCATCGGCATCTTCTTCTCGCTGATGATCGCCGGGCTGGCCTCGAGCCTGCCCAGGACCCTGACCCGCGGGCTGACCGCCCAGGGCGTGCCGTTCTCGGTCGCCACCCAGGTCAGCCACCTGCCGCCGGTCAGCACGATGTTCGCCGCGCTGCTCGGCTACAACCCGGTGCAGAACCTGCTGACGCCCTCCGGCGTGCTGTCCCGGCTGCCTGCGCACAACGTGGCGGTGCTGACCGGCCGGCAGTTCTTCCCGAACCTGATCTCGGCGCCGTTCCATCACGGCCTGGTCATCGTGTTCACCGCCGCCGCGATCATGGCGGCCAGCGGGGCGATGGTCTCGCTGCTGCGCGGCAAGCAGTTCTACTACGACGACAAGGCGGCTGTGCTCCCCCATGCCCTCTCATCGAGTGCCGGTGACTCCCCCGCCGTGGCGGACGATTCCCGGGCGGTAGCCGGACGTGATGGCGCTTCCCCGGGCCGTGGCCGCGGGGCGTAGACTGTCACCCGTGCCCCGATATGAGTACCGCTGCCGTGCCTGTGGCGACACGTTCGAGCTGACGCGCCCGATGACCGAGTCGTCCGCCCCGTGCACCTGCCCGCAGGGCCACGACGACACGGTGAAGCTGCTGTCCGCGGTTTCGGTGTCGGGTCTGGCCTCGAGCCGGGACCGTTCGGCCCGGGGTGGCGGCTCCGCGGGTGCTGGGGGTTCTGGGGGCGGAGGCTGCTGCGGCGGAGCGTGCGGCTGCGGCTAGCCCGGTACCGTTTCGCCTCGCTCCCGCATGCGTCATGTGACGCACGCTCGCTGCTTCACCTGGCTCAGCTGCCGGCCTTCTCCCCTGATTGGCTTAACCACGAAGGTTAAGCGCATGTACGGAGGCGAGAAGGATGGCCGCAACCCTGGCTGTACCGGCGGAAGCAATGAGAGGGCGACGCAGCCACGGCGACGATCATCTCGATGCCGATCACGACCGGCTAGATGGTGAGATCGCAGATCGGGGGCCCGCCCGGGAGGTCATCGCGGAGATGGCCTGGTTGCTGCAAGACACGCGCGGCAACATGCTCCTGGACGGCAGCGTTCTGAGCGGGATCATCATCGGCATCGCCGTGGAGGCCGCATTCTCGCCCTCCGTGCTGCGTCCCGGCGTCGCCGGCCTGGCCTGTGCGGGCCTGCTTGCGGGCGTGGTCATGTGCTGGCTGCGGGCCGCGGTGCTGCTGCTCCTGGCCGGGCGGCCGGTCCTCGACCAGCTCAACGACCAGCGCTGGCGGGCCGGCGCTCCGGTCGATCCCCGGGTCCGCTGGGCGACGCTGCCGCCGGCCCAGGACAGCACCGACGCGTGGAACTGGGCCCGGGTGAACCTCCTGCTCGGAGCGGCGCGCATCCGCCGGGAACGGATCCACCTGATGGACACCTGGACGTTCGTCACCGGCGCCTGCTTCCTGGCCTGGACACTTGCGGTCCTGCTGGGCGCGTGAGGACGCTCCTCACCTGGGCGTTTGTCAACTAGCCTCCGGATGGCTCATCGTGGAACCTTAGTCGGCGGTCACCAGATCGCTGATACGTGAGGCATTCCGCGGAGATATGAACCGGCACGGGACGGGAGCGCCCCAGGGATTCTGGGACCTGCTGACCGAGGGCGACCAGGCGGCCCTGCTGGATCTGGGCCGGATCAGCGTGTTCCCGCCCGGCGCGACGATGTGCGTAGAAGGCGACCCGGCCACGCATCTGTTCATCCTGGTGGAGGGCTGGGTGAAGGTGCTTTCCGTGACCAGGGAAGGCCAGCAGCTCGTGCTCGCGCTGCGGGGGCACGGCGACGTCATCGGAGAATTCGCCGGCGAGACGACGGGATACCGGACCGCCACGGTCCGGGCCATCGGCACCGTCCGGTCGCTGATCGTGGGCTACGAGAAGTTCAACTCGTTCCTGGACACTCGGCCGGGAGCTTCGCACGCCTACCGGCACGCCGTCACCCAGCGCTGGAATGATGCCGCCACGTTGCTGCGCAGCCGTTCGGTCACCACCGGCGCGCAGCGGCTGGCCGGGCTCCTGATTCACCTGGCCGGCCGGCACGGCCAGCAGGCCGATGGCGCGATCCAGATCACGGTGCCGTTGTCGCAGGAAGACCTGGCCAGTCTGGCCGGGACGTCACGCGCGACCGTCACCCGGGCCCTGGCCAACTGGCGGGTCCGCGGTTTCATCCGCACCGGCCAGCGCCGCATCATCATCTCTGACCTGGCGGGCCTGCGGCGCGCCGCCGGGGACCGGACCTGACCGGCTGCGTCAGCAGGCGTGGGCGGGCCTCCGGCTGCGGTCAGCAGGCGTAGGCGGGCACGGCCACGGGGAATCCGCCGGCCCGCGGGAAGTGGACCCAGCCCTTCCGGCGGCGGTCGGCGACGGTCACGGACACCAGCGGCAGGAATTCATCGCCGTCGATGCCCTCGTAGCCGTGGCGGATGACGGACCGGTAGATGTCATCTGAGGCGACGAGGGCCAGCGGCACCGACCCCCGGCGCAGGTGCGCCTTGAACTTCGGCGCGTCGAGCAGCCGGAACGCGACGTCCAGATCCTCGCCGAAGAATCCCTTGCCGTCATAGTGCACCTCGCCCGCGTGAATGACCGCTCGCAGGCGCAGGATGCGCGGCTGCTCGGCCGGCGAGATGCTGCTGTTGTGCGTGACCAGCAAGCTCGCCAGCGCGGGCATCAGGCGGCTGAGCAGGAGCGGCTTGGGGAACTCATCGGCGGGGTGAACCAGCACCAGGACACCGTCGCCCCGGTCGGTGAACGGGTCGTAGTAGTGGTCGTCGATTCCGGCGGCGCTCAGGGCTTCGACCACGAGCCGGTAGACGTGCTGACGCAGTTCTTCCTTCACCGGGTTGGTCCGCTGGGTGGAGTTCTCGATGTCGACTGCGAAGATGCTCCGGTGGACCGGGAGCGTTGCCCACGGGCGTGGCCGCATACCGTGCCACGGCGCCGTGTCGCCGTTGGCCTCGGGGGAGCCGGCCGGCTCCCGGCCGCGCGGCCGTATCGGGGTCGCCACCACCATCCCGATCATGGGCAGCGCTGCCATCAGGAGAATCAGACGGACCAGGCCGCGGGCGGCGGCGGCAGGCTCCCGGTGCAGCGGAACCGTACACGCGACCGCGACCCGTCGCCAGACCTGCTGGTAAGGCTGTACGTGCATGACGCCTCCCGCCGTCCGATGTCCGCCGAGCCTGGGAGTATGCGCCTTTGCGTAAACCCTGCCTTACTTAACGTATCCCCTACCTGTTTGACATAAAACTTGTTAAATTGACGAAACTAGCGGTAACTTTGAGTAAAGTTTTAGGATGAAGCTCCGTAACCGCCGCGTGTCGCATGGCCGTGGGCGGTAAAGCCGAATATCTTTTCATCGGATCAGGTCTTCTCATCGATCACGCTCGACACATGAGCTCAGAATGAGAGGTCATATGGTTGCCGGCAGCGACCACCTTTCCATTCCTACTCGCCGGTTGTCCGAGCGGCTGCGGGTTCTGAGGGAACGTGAGTTCGAGCCGCTCACGCAGAAGCAGCTGGCCCGGGTCCTGGCTGGCTGGGAGCCGCTTAGCAGCCCGACAGTCTCGCTATGGGAGAAGGCCGATTCAGACAGGCTGCCGCCAGCGCCCCGGCTCGCGGCCTACGCCAGGCTCTTCTGCACGAGCCGGTCGTTTGCCTCGCAGGATCCGCGCCTGCTCAGCGACGACGAACTGACCGAAGAGGAACGGGCCAGGGAAGCGGAGTTGTACGGCGAGCTCATGACGCTTCGCGAGCAGGCGCAGGCGGCAGAGGTCGTCGCCGCTTCACCGGCGCGGACCGAGCGCGGTGACTCACTCTGGCATCTTCCAGGCCAGGCGGCGATCAGCATCGTCTGCTCCGACGCCGCCGATCCGCCCGCGTACGCCGATCCGTCCCACCTCAACTACAGCCGGTACGCGCGCTACGCCGACCTCGATGCGGTCGTCGAGGTCTACGGACAGGTGAAGGCGGATAACCCCGAGACGCCCATGATCAGGCTGCTGTCACCGCGCGAACTCGTCCGGGATTTCGCGCTCAATCACCTCGTCGTCGTCGGCGGCGCGGCAGTCTATGATGTGGCGGATTATTTTGCCCAGGATATTCCCCTCCCGGAGGCCGAGTCGATTCCCGGCACAGGCACGCATCTCTTCAGGTGCCGCGTCGGCTCGGAAGAAAGAGAATTCACGTCATCAAGGGATGAAGATGGCGTCCTGACAGAAGATATCGGCCTGATCGCACGAGGACAGCATCCGAATGTGCCTGACCGTACCGTCATCATGCTCAGCGGCATCACAAGCCGCGGCGTTCACGGCGCGGCACTCAGCTTCATCAACCGACATGTGAAAACCGGTAACGAAGGATACATCAGGGAAGCGTTCGGTCATGCTGATGCATTCTGCCTTCTGGTACGTGTACCGGTCTGGGAAAACGTAGCCTTGCCGCTCAACCTAGGGCGGCCCGATGCCCGGCTCTATGAATGGTCCAGCGTGACGGGCGCACGCTGGTGAGCCTTTCGCTGGAGGCTCGCATAAACTCTCGGGCCGAAGAAATTGATACCGGGAGGCGGCCAGAGCCTTTTAAGATAAGGTCCTATAATCAGCTGCTCAGGTTTCCTGTAGATAACGGGTACGGTGCCGACGGAATGCGCCCTGCTATCGATGCTATAATCGTTCCGACCATTCGCCCGGCACGGCAACTGCACGTGGCGGCGGAACTCGCAATACAGGCGCAATGCCAGCTCATTTCATTCCATACCAAGAGCTTTCCCGATGGGCTGGCTTCGGTACTCGGCAGGCTCGCCCCGGGTACGGCTACTGCCCTCGCGCTTCGCTCCGATGCCCGGCATCGCCTGCTCCAGCTGGGGACGGACATCCCGCAGAGCCTCGTCCCGCCTCCTGCTCTTGACATCAGCACAAAGCGAAACCTCGGACTGCTTATCGGTCGCGCCTGCGGGTGGACCCGCATGCTATTCCTCGACGACGACGTCTGCTCCCTGGACGCAGAAAAGCTGAAAAAAGCCAGTGCGCTGCTAACGAAATATCCGGTCGTGGGGCTCCAGGTGAAGACATACCCGGACGCATCCGTGGTCGGGCACGCGCGCAGGAAGACTGGCTATAGCCAAGAGCCGTTTATATCGGGCGGCGCGCTGCTCGTTGATCCGCAGCGTCTTGATAGTTTTTTCCCGCCGGTCTACCATGAAGATTGGCTCTGCGTAATCAATCACCTGAGACGCGGCGAGGTGGCCATCGGCGGCACGGTGGGCCAACTAAAATTCCAGCCATTTATCAAGCCAGAACGTGCCGCGCTCGAGGAATTTGGCGACATCCTGGCGGGCGGCCTGCTCTGGCTAGTTGTTAATACCCGCAGCGGAACGCCAGCTGGCGAATACGGTCCTGCCTCGGCTGATCGCCAGTACTGGCGGGAGGCGATCAAGCCACGTTTTTGGGGAGATGTGCTGAAGCAACGTGAGACACTCCTTGATAACCTTACCATGCGGCTTAAAGCTTTCCGCGATCCAGAGCGGCCACTGGAATCTCTTAAGGCGGCAAGCAAGCGTCTTGAGCAGCTGACGCCGCATGAATTCGTGTCGTTCGTGGAGAAATGGCTGGGTAATCTGGTCCGGTGGCGGTATCAGCTTGCGGGCTTGCCCAAGGCTGGTACGGTCGCCAAGGCCATGGCGGAGTTGAGGCTGTCCGATATTGTCCGCACCTATAAGGATGATCTCCGGAGTCAGCCACCGGGTGAGTCCGGCCCATGACCGAGCCGGGCCGCGGTCGACTTCGCCCACGTCGTCGTGGAGACCAGGCCGAGCAGCAGCACCATGTAACCGCACCCGGCCAGGATCCACCAGCCCGCGTGGCTGGCCTGCACGAAGCCTGACCGCATCGACCCGCGCATGCTGGCCGCCAGGACTGAGCCGACGATCGCGACGCCGAGCGACTGGCCGAGCTGGCGGCTTGAGGAGTTCATCCCCGAGGCCATGCCCGCCTGGGTTTTCGGCACCCCGGACATGACCCCGTTGGTGATCGGCGAGCTCACCATGCCGGCTCCGACCCCGAACAGGCCGTAGGCGATCACCAGGTGGGTGGCCGACGTCGTCATGTTCAGCTGCGACAGGGCCGCGCTGCTGAGGGTGAGCGCCGCGCCCGCGATGACCAGCGGGACCCGCGGGCCGCGCTTGGCCACGATCCGGCCGGCCAGCGGCGCGCACAGGGCCATGACCACCGGCATCGGCAAGATAGACAGGCCGGCCTGCAGCGCGGACAGGCCGCGTACGTCCTGCAGGTACAAGGTGGACAGGAACAGGAACCCGGCCATCGCGGCGATCGCGCAGACGGCGCTGAGGTTAGCGCCCGCGAACGGCACGCTGCGGAAGAACCGCAAGTCGATCATGGGCTCGGCGCGGCGGGGTTCGTAGGCGAGCAGCACCGCGAGCGCAGCCACCGACAGCGCGAAGAAGCCGAAAATCTCCGGTGAGTACCAGCCGTGGGTGGGGCCTTCGATGATGGCGTAGGCGAGCGAGCCGAGCATGGCGATGAGGAGGATCTGACCGACCGGGTCGGCGCGGCGCGACTGGGGGGCCTTGGAGTCGGGCACGAACAGCGCGGTCAGCGAAATGGCGACCAGGCCCACCGGGATGTTCGCCCAGAAGATCCCGCGCCAGCCGACGGCTCCGATGAGCATGCCGCCCGTCACCGGACCGAGCGCCATGGACAGGCCGAAGACGCCGTCCCAGATGCCGATGGCGCGGGCCCGCTCGGCCCGGCCGGTGAAGGTGTTGGTGATGATGCCGAGCGCGGCGGGGTTGAGCATCGATCCGCCGACACCCTGCAAGATGCGGAAGGCGATCAGAGCGCCCAGGCTGGGGGCCAGGCTGCACAGCCAGGAACCGAGGGTGAACAGGGACAGGCCGACCTGGAAGATGGTCCGGCGGCCGATCCGGTCCGCGATCGTGCCGGAGAACATCAGCAGCGCGGCCAGCACGATCGTGTAGCCGGCCACCGTCCACTGCAAGCCGGAGAGGCCAGCGTGCAGGTCCGCGCCGATGGCCGGCAGCCCGACGTTCACGATCGTGTTGTCCAAGCCGACCATGAACAGGCTCATGCAGCACACGGCCAGCATCAGGGTGCGGCGCCCGCGCGTGGTCAGGCCCGCGTCGGCGGCCGCGTCCGGGGCCGCAGCCGGGCGCAGGCTGGCGACCGATGTCCGTTCTGGTAGCTGTCCAGGTACGTAAAGTGACCACCCGTACGCGTTCTTCACTGGTGCCTGCATCGCGCAAACCCCTCGGGTCGTACTCGCCGCGGACGAGTACCGGCTACTTATGACACGTACGGCACCGGGCCGTGGTTCGGGTTCACCTTCGACGAAACCGACCAGCTGACCGGGAGTTCGCTGATTCCGTAGATTTTCTCGACGCCATCGGCGAGGTTCGTCGTGGCCCTTGACCGCAGGAAGAACTCACCGGAATCATGGTCGAGCACGATGCAGGCCAGTGGCGACTTGGCCAGCCAGCCCAGCTGGCGAGTCTCGGCGAGTAGCTGGTGATAGCGGTCGGCCGAGAAGTCAGCCGCCGTGTAGTTCAACGGCGGCAGGTCAAGATCGGACACAAGGTTCATAACAGATATGACGCTACACCGAAACGCGCAGTAGTCAAGTAGTCACGTTTAGCCGTTTTGGCCTGCACGGCGGGCGTAACCAGTCTAGATTTGCTAGCTAAGTGGGCTGATATCTGAGGTATCTACCGTGTCGAGGGGGGGAACCATGAGCCGCAGGCTGCTACAGCTGGTCATTCCGGTTACTCCGGAACGGAGAATGTTCCGGATCCATGACCCGTCCGTCGACCCGGACGCCCCGGGAGGTCCGCTGCCCCCCGTGGGCGCCTTGATCAGCACCAACCGCGAGCAATTGTGGGTCGGCAGCCTGCAAGAGGACATCGACGTCCGGCTGGTCCTCGAGGAGTGGGACGAGGCTCCGCCGCCATGCGGCGATGCCTGGGACGAGGAGGCCAAGGGCTCCATCTACCTGCGCGGGCATTTGAGCATCAACATGGGGCTGGCTGGCACCGCGGTTCGCGAGCTCCGGCTCGGCGGCGGGGTGGGCGACTACTCGGTGCGCGTCTACGCCGGGAACCGCGACCAGGTGACCCGGCGGTACGCCGAACTGTTCGACCGCCACCGCAATCCGCTCAGCGACGAGTTCCAGCAGGAGAAGAAGACGCTGGAGGGACTGGAACGTTATCTGGTCCAGTTGTGGCGGGGTCCTTAGCGGCGTCCAGGTCCGGCTACGGCGCCCCAGACGCGGGCGGCGTGTCCCGGCCCGCGGCCTGACCGCTGACGCCATGGGCGTTAGCCAGGATTACGGAGGGCCCGTCGAGGAGGCTTCGTTAGTCGCATGGGTAGCAGTCTGCGACGTCGGCGTGCGCGTGACGTGGGTCCGGAACGGGATCATCGCGTAGACCATGAGCGAGACCATCGCGACCAGCAGGACCGTGAACAACGAGCCGATGATGCGCGCCCGGGGCGAGCGCAGCACGGTGGCGGGACCAGGGCGCCGGAACGACGTCAGGCAGGTAGCAAGCCCGGGATCGTCGGCCGCGAGCCGCCGCTCGATCTCGGCGAGCACCCGCTGCTCGTCCATCGACAGCGCCATACGGCCACCTCCGCATCGTGCCCTGCGTGATTACACTCTCACTATCCCTCAGGAAGCAGTCTTTATCCAATCGTTCTGGCTTTGTACTTTGCCTGTTTTTCGTACCGGACGGCAAGGGCGCAGTTGATCCTCCATGTCCGGGCTACGGCAACGGGTTTACGCTACGTCCCGCGTCGAGCACAGATAGCCAGTTAAATACTGACGGCGATTGCTGGTGCGCTAAGCTTGCATCAGTCGAAAAATCGTTCTAGGGTTTCGTCCATGCGCTGGGACCATCTACGGCTGGACGATGCCGGGCCGGCTGAGCGGGAAGCCGACGTCCCCGCCGGGCGACGCCCCGTGGTGCTCCCGCTCATCGAGCGGGGCGCGGTGGCCCGGACGTTTGACACCCCGGGCTTTCGCGGCATGACCTTTTTCGAGATCCAAGCCAAGTCCGTCGTCAACCGCGTGCCCGAGGCATCCCGGATGCCGTTCCGCTGGACCATCAATCCCTACCGCGGCTGCCAGCACGCATGTACCTACTGCGTAAGTGGCGAGACACCTATCCTGATGGGTGATGGCCGGACCAAGCCGATAGCCGACGTGCGGGCGGGCGACGAAATCTATGGCACGTACCAGGAGGGCTCCTACCGCCAGTACATGACCACGAAGGTGCTGGCGCACTGGTCGACGGTCAAGCCCGCCTACCGTGTCGTCCTGGAGGACGGCACGCAGCTGGTCAGCAGCGGAGATCACCGCTTCCTCACCGAGCGAGGCTGGAAGCACGTGACCGGGGCCGAGCGCGGCCCGCTGCAGCGGCCTTTCCTGACCGTCAACAACAAGCTGATGGGGATGGGCGACTTCGCTGAGCCGCCGAAGGAGACCGCCGGCTACCGCCGCGGCTACCTATGCGGCATGCTCCGCGGCGACGGAACCATCGGCAACTACGCGCGGCATGGTTCGCGTGCTGGTCGCGTCAGCCAATTCAGGCTGGCCCTCGTCGATTTGGATGGGCTCGACAGAACCGCCGCCTATCTCGCCCGCGTGGGCATCAGCTGCGGCCGGTTTATCTTCAGCCCGCTATCGGCGACCCGCCGCCAGATGACCGCTATCTATACCGGCCGCCGCGACGATGTCCAGACGATTGAGCGGCTGATCGGCTGGCCGGATACTCCGTCCGCGGACTGGCGCAAGGGCTTCCTGGCCGGCATCTTCGACGCCGAGGGCAGCTACAGCCGGGGGATCCTGCGGATCGGCAACACCGATCCGGACATCATCAGCTGGACGGTCTCCTCACTGGACCTGCTCGGCTTTGATGTCGCTGTGGAGCAGACGAGCCGGCCGAACGGGATGACGTACATCCGGCTGCGCGGCGGGCTCAGGGAGACGATGAGGCTCTTCCACACCGTCGACCCCGCGATCACCAGGAAGCGCTCGATCGAGCACGTGGCGATCAAGAGCGACGCCAAGCTGCGCGTGGTGGCGATCGAGCCACTGGGACTTGACGTCCCGATGTACGACATCACGACCGGCACCGGCGACTTCATCGCCAACGGGGTGGTAAGTCACAACTGCTTCGCCCGCAATACACACAGCTACCTGGACCTGGACGCTGGCGAAGACTTCAACAGCAAGGTCGTCGTCAAGGTGAACGCGCCGGAACTGGTGCGCAAGAAGATGGCCTCCCGCGGCTGGCCGGGCGAGCACATCGCGATGGGCACGAACGTGGACTGCTACCAGCGGGCTGAGGGCCGTTACCAGCTGATGCCCGGCATCATCGGCGCGCTCAAAGATGCCGCCAACCCGTTCTCCATCTTGACCAAGGGCACGCTGATCCTGCGCGACATGGAGCTGCTCGCCGAGGCCGCGGAGATCACCGACGTGGGCCTGAACGTCTCGGTCGGGTTTATCGATAAAGATCTATGGCGATCTGTCGAGCCGGGCACCCCCGCGCCCGAGCGGCGCCTGGAGGCATGCGCCGCGCTGAACGAGCGTGGGCTCCGCTGCGGCGTGCTCATGGGGCCGGTAGTGCCGTTCCTTTCCGACTCCCCGGCCCAGCTCGACGCGGCCGTCCGCCAGATCGCGGCGGCCGGCGCCACGCACGTCATGCCCATCGTGCTGCACCTGCGGCCGGGCACGCGGGACTGGTTCCTGCGCTGGCTGCGGGCCGAGCGTCCCGAGCTGGTGGACAAGTACCTCGAGCTGTACGGACGGAGCGCCTACGCGCCCAAGGCGTACCAGGCCAGGATCGCCGGCCAGGTCCGCGAGCTCGCGGCCAAGCACGGCATCGGGCGGCCCCGCCCTGGTTTCGGCCACGGCACCCTGCGGCCGCGAGGCGGTCCCGCCGTGGATCGCCCGGCGATGCCCGCGGCCGAGCTGTTCGGGGCGGGCGAGCCGTTCGGGGCGGGCGAGCTCCAGCAAGCGGCCGGGACCGGCGCGGGCATCGAGATCCCGCACGCCCGCAGGCCGTCCCCCGCGCCACCGGAGCAACTCACCTTGCTATGAGCCACGCTCAGCCATCGACCACATGGTGGAGAGCGATATGGCAGGCCGGCTGATGCGCCGGGGCATGAACGGCTGATCACAGATTCGCGATATAACTTGACAGGCCGCCGGATGCGATTCATCGTATTCCCGAGCAGTTAATTTAACCCTTTTATCAGGAGGAGGACGACGTGGCACGCGGGACCACGGGGGCGCCCCGTAACACGCCGGGCGGCGAGCCCGGTATCTCCGATTCCGGGGACACCGGGACGGCCCCAGACAGCACAGGCACCGCACGCGGGCAGGAACCCCGGGCCGGGAAATCCCGCCACCGGAGCTCCCCGGCGGCTCAGCCGCGACCGGGCGGCGTGACCCGGCTGATCGCGGTGATCTGCGGCCGCCGGTCCAAGTACCTGGTGGTCGCGTTCTGGATCCTGGTGGTGGTCGCCCTGGGATCGCTGGCGGGCAAGCTCCAGGGAGCGGAGAAGAACGACTCCTCGGCGTACCTGCCGTCGTCCGCGGAGTCCACCCAGGAGCTGAACGAGCAGAACCTCTTCCAATCGCAGAATCTCAACCCGGCTCTGGTGGTCTACGTCCGCGCGGGCGGGGTGACGGCGGCCGACCTGCGGAAGGCGGACGCTGACGCGCGGTCCTTCGGCGCGCTGCCCGCGGTGGACGGGCGGGTCGCCGCCCCGGTGGTGTCCCGCGATCACCAGGCCATCCAGACCGTCGTCGGCGCGGACCTCGGCTACAACAGCGACCTGAGTGGTTTCGTGACGAACCTGAAGTCGACCGCGACCACGAACGCCGCGGGGCTGAGCGTGTACGTCGGCGGTCCGGCGGCCAGCGCGGCCGACGAGCTCAAGATCTTCAAGGGCATCGACTCCACCCTGCTGTACGCCACCTTGGCCGTGGTCATCGTGCTGCTGTTGCTGACCTACCGAAGCCCGGTGCTCTGGCTGCTGCCCATCATGTCGGCGGGCGTGGCGCTGAGCGTCGCCGAGGCCGTCATCTACCTGCTGACCCAGCACGCGAACCTGACCGTCAGCGGGCAGAGCGGGGGCATCCTGGTCGTCCTGGTGATCGGCGCGAGCACCGACTACGCGCTGCTGCTGATCGCCAGGTACCGGGAGGAGTTGCGCAGGCACGCCGACCGTCATGAGGCCATGGCCGTGGCCCTGCGCCGGGCCGGCCCGGCCATCATCGCCAGCGGCCTGACCGTCGTGGCGGGCATGCTCTGCCTGCTCGCGGCCGAGTCCAACGACATCTCCGGGCTGGGCCCGGTCGCCGCGGTCGGCATCGGCGTAGGCCTGATCGCCATGATCACCCTGCTGCCCGCGCTGCTCGTGGTGTTCGGCCGGTGGATCTTCTGGCCGGCCCGGCCGGCCTACGGCTCGGCGGAGCCGAGCACCCGGGGGCTGTGGTCGCGCGTCGGGCAGGCGATCGGCCGCCGGCCGCGCGCGGTCTGGCTGGTGACCGCGATCCTGCTCGGTGCGGCCGCGGCGGGCATGATCGGGTTCAAGTTCGGCGCCCTGACCACGGCCCAGACGTTCCGCGGGACCCAGCCCTCGATCACCGCGCAGCAGGTGCTGGCCAGGCACTTCCCCGCCGGATCCGGTGACCCGGTCGATGTGATCGCCACATCCGCCCGCACCGGAGCGGTTAAATCCGCGCTCGCGGCCACGCCGGGCATCGCCGCCGTCAGCCCGGCGGTGACCAAGGACGGGCTGTCGTTCTTTCAGGCCACGATGACCATGCCGCCGGACAGCCCGGCCGCATACACGCTGGTGGACCGGATCCGGACGGCGGTGCGGGCCATTCCCGGTGCCGACGCCAAAGTGGGCGGCGGCACCGCCATCAACATGGACGTGGAGAGCGCCGCGGCCCATGACCGGGACCTGCTCATCCCGCTGATACTCGGGGTGGTGCTGCTCATCTTGGGCCTGCTGCTGCGCGCCATCGTGGCTCCGCTCATCCTCATCGCCACCGTCGTGTTGTCGTTCGGCGCGGCCCTGGGCTTGTCGTCGCTCGCCTTCAAGCACCTGTTCGGGTTCGCCGGGGCTGATACCTCGATTCCGCTATTCGTCTTCGTGTTCCTGGTGGCCCTAGGTATCGACTACAACATCTTCCTGATGACCCGTGTGCGCGAGGAGTCGTCCCGGTCGGGCACGCGCCGCGGCGCGGTGGCCGGCCTGGCCGCCACCGGCGGTGTCATCACCTCGGCGGGCCTGGTGCTCGCAGGCACGTTCGCCATGCTCGGGACCCTGCCGCTGGTGCAATTCACCGAGATCGGAGTGGCGGTCGCGCTGGGTGTGCTGCTCGACACGATCGTGGTCAGGTCGGTGCTCGTGACCGCTCTGACCTTGGATATCGGCCGGCACATCTGGTGGCCGAGCGCGCTAGCGAACCCGGAAAGCAGTTCAGTAACGGACGGCACTTAGAATATGGGTTCGTGGCGGGTGATCAGGTGACACGGCCGGCAGCGTGCAGGTGCTGAGGGGCCAGGAGAGTGGGCGGCTCAGCGTCCGGACGATAGCTGTCCCCGATCCCGGGGATCTTCTCGGACAACTCCCCCAGCCGGACGTCCTGGCCTGGGTGCATCATGGCGCCGGGCTGGTCGGCTGGGGTGAGGCGGTCAGGGTCACGCTGCCGGCCGGGGAAGACAGGTTCACCGCGGCAGAGAAATGGCTCCGGTCAATCTTCGACGCCGCGGACGTTGACGACCGGGTCCGGGTGCGCGGCTCCGGACCGGTCGCGTTCGGCAGCTTCACCTTCGACGCGTCATCGGATGGGTCAGTGCTGATCATGCCGCGCACCGTACTTGGCCGGGATGGCCGCGGCCGGGCTTGGATGACGGTGTGCTCTCGGGGGGAATATCCCCCCCAGACAGTGCTGGCCCGGGGGGAATATCCCCCCCAGACCCCCCCTGCTCACGAGGGGGCTGCCCGCCCCCCCGTACCCCCCTGGGGGTCCCTTCGGGACCCGCTTCAGAGCGGCCCTCGGGCCGCTTTGGAGTGGCGGGAGGGGAGCTTGCCGGAGGGGCGGTGGGAGGAGGCGGTAGCTGAGGCCGTGGTGGCGATCAGGGCGGGCGAGCTGCGCAAGGTGGTGCTTGCCCGGGACCTGTTCGCGTCCGCGACCGAACCCATCGACGCGCGGGCCGTGCTGCGCCGGCTCGCGCACCGCTACCCCGACTGCTTCACCTTCGCCTGTGACGGCCTGATCGGCGCGACCCCGGAACTGCTGGTCCGGCGGGCTGGCCGTCAGGTGAGCGCGCTAGTGCTCGGCGGCACGGCACCGCGTGGCGGCGACCCGGCGCAGGACGAGGCGCTGGGCTCGGAGTTGCTGGCTTCGGCAAAGAACGCCGAAGAACACGCGTACGCGGTCGCCTCGATTCGCGACGCGCTCCGGCCCCTGTGCGACGTGCTCGACGTCGAGGCGCGGCCGGCCCTGCTGAAGCTGCCGAACCTGCAGCACCTGGGTACCCACGTGCGCGGGACGCTGACGGACAGCGGAGCGCCGAAATCGGCGCTCGCCCTGGCCGCGGCCGTGCACCCGCCCGCGGCGGTCTGCGGCACCCCGCCCGGCGCCGCGCTTGAACTGATCCGCGAGCTTGAGCAGATGGACCGGGAGCGCTACGCCGGACCGGTCGGCTGGGTGGACGCCGAGGGGAACGGCGAATGGGGTATCGCGCTGCGCTGCGCGCAACTCTCCGGTCGCACGGCCCGCCTGTTCGCCGGCTGCGGCATCGTGGCCGGTTCGGATCCGGCCGCCGAGCTGGCCGAGACCATGGTCAAATTCCAGCCGATGCGCGGCGCGCTGGAAGCTGAGGACTGAGACGCCGCATGCTGATCCGGGCCGCGACGCTTGACGACTGGCCGCGTATCTGGCCGTTCATGCGCCAGATCATCGCAGCTGGGGAGACCTACTCCTGGGACCCAGGCATCGCAGAGGACGACGCCAGGGACAGGTGGTTCCGGTGGTTGCAGGATCGGCGCGGGATCACGGTGGTGGCCGTCGCGGACGACGGGGCCATCATGGGCACCGCGGAGACGGGCCCGAACCACGGCGGCCCTGCGGCGCACGTGTCAAGCGCGAGCTTCATGGTCGACCCCGGCTACGCCCGGCGAGGGGTGGGCCGGGCCCTGGGCCAGCACGTTCTGGAACGGGCCCGGGTGGGCGGTGTCCGCGCGATGGTGTTCAACGCCGTCGTGGCGACCAACGTCGCCGCGGTAACCCTATGGCAGGCGCTGGGCTTTGAGGTGCTGGCCACCATCCCGGAAGGCTTCCTGCATCCGGTGCACGGCTACGTGGGCCTGCACATCATGTACCGGCGTCTCTAGGCGCCGATAAGAGAAGCCTTAATCCGCGTTCGCTCGCTTTGCCGGAAAGGGCATAGTCTCAGCTCAGGTAAGCGTGCCTGGCGAGGGGAGACAAAGCCAGATGAGCGGCAACACCGACGATGCCCTCGACGTGCTCCGCGGCGTGTGGAGCGCCCAGGGGCAGACCGCTGAGGACGTTGAGGAGGCCTGCGGCACCACCAAGTCCTGCAAGCGGATGGCTGACGTGGGCTTCGACGGCCTAGCCGAGGAAACCGATGGCGACCTGAGGCTGGCCTGGCGAACCCAGCTGGCCCGCGAGGGCAAGCTGAATCCGGACGCGGGTAGTGTGCGGGACCTGGTCATGCCCCCGGCCGAGGTCCGTTAACTGACCAGCGATTCCGCGATCACGGCGGCGAGGAGCACCTGAACATGGAGTCCCCGGAGACCGTCGGCGAACTGGCCGAGGTCTTGCGGCAGGGCGGGTACCTGGCCGACCGCGGGCTGGCCACGGCGCTGTTCGTCGCGCTGTCGCTGAACCGGCCCATCTTGCTCGAGGGTGAGGTCGGGGTAGGCAAGACCGAGGTCGCCAAGGTCATGGCCTCGGTTTTCGGCCGGCGGCTGATCCGGCTGCAGTGTTACGAGGGCATCGACACCAACCAGGCCCTGTATGAGTGGGATTACGCCCGCCAGATGCTGCACATCCGGGCGCTGTCCGTGCACCAGGCCACTGACGAAGCCGCGGTGGACAAGCTGTTCGGGCCCAAGTTCCTGCTTGAGCGGCCGCTGCTCGAGGCGGTCCGGGCCGGAGACCAGGCCGTCCTGCTCATCGATGAGGTCGACCGGGCCGACGACGAGTTCGAGGCCTTCCTGCTGGAGATCCTCTCCGACTTCCAGATCAGCATCCCCGAGATCGGTACCGTCAAGGCGGAGCGGCCGCCGCTCGTGGTGCTCACCTCCAACCGGACCAGGGAACTGCACGACGCGCTGAAGCGACGCTGCCTGTACCACTGGATCGGTTACCCGGCCGCCGAGCGTGAGGTCGAGATCGTGCTGCTCAAGGAGCCCGGCATCTCGGCCACGCTGGCCCGCAAGGTGGTCGGCGCCGTCCAGCGGCTGCGCGAGCTCGATCTGGCCAAGCCGCCAGGAGTAGCCGAGACCATCGACTGGGCCCGCACCCTGGATTTCCTCGGCGAGACGGACCTGGACGCCCGCAACGCGCAGGACACGCTCGGCGCCGTGGTCAAGGACCGGGACGATCTCGACGTCGTCCGGGACAACCTGCAGGAGATCACCTCCGGTGCCCGGGGTGCCTGACCCGGACGGCGCACCGTTCGTCGGCCTGCTGGTGAACTTCGCCGGCGAACTGCGCGCGGCCGGGCTCGCGGTCGGTTCCGGGGACGTGCTGGTTTACTGCTCCGCGCTGGGCCGGCTGGATCCGGCCGACCTGGTCGACCTGTACTGGGCCGGGCGAACCACGCTGGTCAGCCGGCACGACGACATCGCCACCTACGACCAGGTGTTCCGCCGTTTCTTCCTGGCTGACCAGGGGCCGGCGCAGGACATGGTCACCCTCATGCTGCGCGCGTCGGCGCAGGCGCAGGGCGCGCTGGCCCTTCCCGCCACCGAGCCGGGCGAGGATGAGCACGAAGACGAAGCCGTCCTGGGCTGGATGGCCTCCGACGTCGATGCACTGAAGCGCAAGTCGTTCGCGGCCTGTACGCCGGAAGAACTCGCGGCCCTGCGCCGGATCATGACCAGGATCAAGCTGACCCCGCCGCGCCGCCGGACCAGGCGCAGCGCCCCGGCGCGGACCGGGTCCCGGCCGGACCCGCGCCGGACCGTCAGGGAATCCATGCGCACGCACGGCGAGCCAGCCCGGCTGTACTGGCGGCGGCGCAAGGTCCGGCTGCGGCCGCTGATCCTCATCCTCGACATATCCGGGTCGATGGCTGATTACTCTCGTAACCTGCTGCAGTTCGCGCACTCGGCGAAGCGGTCAGGCGGACGCGTCGAGGTCTTCTGCTTCGGCACCCGGCTGACCCGGGTGACCGGGGCGATGGAATGCCGCCGCCCGGACGAGGCGCTTGAGCGGGCCGCGCGGGCCGCCTTCGACTGGGACGGCGGCACCAGGATCGGTGACTGCCTGGACGCGTTCGTCCGCGGCTGGGCGCGCCGCGGTCTGTGCCGCGGCGGTGTGGTGGTGATCTGCTCCGACGGATTGGACCGGGGGGACCCGGACGTCCTGGCCGCGGCGATGGAGCGGCTGTCCCTGCTGAGCCACCGGCTGGTCTGGCTCAACCCGCACAAGGGCGATGACCCGCACTTCACCCCGAGCACGCTCGGCATGATGATCGCGGCCCCGCACCTCGACCTGCTGCTGTCCGGCCACGATCTGAACAGCCTGGAGAAACTCGCTACCCTGCTGCCAGGGCTGAACTGACAGGACGTGAAGGAGTGCCGGTGAGGTGGAGCGTAGGAGTGGAGGCGGAGGCTGACCGGGTGCTGTCCCGGGAAGAGGTGGTCGAGCTGGCCGACGTCGTGGCCGTCAACGGCGGCATCGCCACCGGGATCGGCACGAACCGGTACGGTGCTCAGCTGATCGTCGAGGCTGCCAGCCGCGAAGAGGCGATCGCCAAGGCGTCTCAGGAGTTCACGCGGGCGGCAGCCAGGGCAGGCCTTCCGGCCGCCCCGGTGGTGCGGACCGAGGCTATCAGCGAGGACGAGGACGAACTCTCTTGATCCGGCTCGGATCACTGGCAGGCTACCCGTTCGAGGGACCTCGGCTGCTGGCCGGCTGGACTGCGCCGCCGGCGACGGCGGCCGTGTACGTGATCGCCTACAAGCCCGCCCCAGAGGCCAAGCCGGACCGGTACGCCGTCATCTACGTGGACCACTCCGCCGACCTGAGCGCCGAGCGGTTCCCCTTCCAGCACCCACGAGCGCACTGCTGGATCAAGCGGGCGGGATCCAAGTACAAGGTCTACATCTGCACCTACGAGATCCCCGGCGGCGCTCAGGGCCACCGGGAGCAGATCGTCAGGGAACTCACCGCGATCTACCGGCCGCGCTGCAACGACCAGCAGTACGACCAGGCCTGGAAGGATGAGTGGATCGGCAGTTCCACGTCGGTCTCCCCCGGGCTGACCCAGGACCCGCAGGGTCCTGGCTGCCCGCCCGGCTAAGCGCCGGTCAGGTAGCCGACAGCCGCTGGCGGGCGATGACGTGGGTTGCGGGCGACGGCGACACGGCGCAGGCCGGGCCGGACAGGTTCGTCCGGGTGCCTGGCTCGCGGGCGCGGCCGCCCGCCCCCTGAGCCCATCGCGTCCCCCCAGCCCCCGGCCCCGCCCCCGCCCACCACGGGCCCGTCCCGTGTGCACGATGGCGGTGTGATGGGACCCAGCAGCTACGGCCTCGCCGCCTGAGGTAGTCGCATCACGGGTCGCCGGCGTCTCACGACGCGCCTGGGTCAACCGGTCACCCGACGAAATTCGACCTCGATACTTGACCGGCGCTGACGTCAGGACTCTGACCGGAAGCCCACCGCGTCGAGCAGGCGTGAGCGCCGCGTCCCCGAGGCCGGGCGGGCCGGCTCAGGCACCGCGGGCTGCTCGGGCCGGGGGGTCACGCCGGTCACGATGCCCTCGGCCATCCCGTAGAGCAGCGGCAGCGCGCCCGCGACCACGCCACCGGTCTCGTTGATGTGCTCAACCCCGGGACCGATGAGCTCGGCGTGGCCGACGATAGTCCGGACGATCTCCGCGCACTCCTCCAGGTTCCCGGCGATGCGGGCCAGCAAGCTGCCCACCCAGAACAGGTAGAACGCCAGTCCCGCGATCAGCAGGACGACATCGATGACCGTGAAAACGACCAGTCCCGTCATCAGGATTTCACCTTTCCGAGCACCCGGCCGAGGAACAGGTGGTGCTTGAGGCCCTCCGCGAGGACCGCCTCGACACCAGTAGCCACCTGCGGGATCAGCACTGTATCCGCGGTGTTGGCCGCGGCCGCCTTGAGCGTGTCCCTGACCGTGACGACCCGGCGGTCAATCACCTTCACCAGGTAGATAAGCAGGCTGAGCAGCGCCGCGACGGCGACTACCACGACGATGCCGAGAATGTTTGCGATCGTCCACAGGTTGTGCTCGGTGGATGACATGGCCAGCGAGTGCATCGCTATCCCCCCAGCCTGGCACGGCCGCGCTGCAGGCCGCCGATGATGATCGTGGCGTGCTCGATGGTGGTGCGCAACGCGGCCAGCGGCGCGGTGTGCGTGACCGCGTCGGTCAGCGCGTCGTTGATCTTCGGCGCTTCGTTGCCGATCGAGCGGGCGAGCAGCAGGATCGGCACCACGAGGGCCACCACCACCAAGACGATGACGATGCCGATCGTGTAGCCCACCACCCATCCGGTGGTCGACGTCCCTGCGGCTAGGACATGCGGTTCCATGTAACGGCTCCTTCGCCGGATGTGCGGGTTCAGACCGTTTCGCAGAAGTCGCGAACCGGCTTCAGGTTCGCGTTTACCGAGGTCAGCCTGGCCGGGACGGTGCTGGTCAGCTGCGCGACGGCCTGCACTCCCCCGGTGGTGGCGACCAGCGTCTTGCGTACGGCCCGCAGGTGGAAGATGACCCTCAGCAGGCCCACCGCGGTCACCGCGATGATCAGTGCGGCGATGATGACGGTCGCCCAGGCGGCTGCTGGCATGACCGTTCTCCTCTCTGTTCTGGCAGTGCTGTTCTGGCAGTGCTGTTCTGGCAGTGCTGTTCTGGCAGTGCTGTTCTGGCAGTGCTCTAGCCGAGCAGCTTCGCGACGGAACCCGCGTACCTGACCGCGCCGACCGAGACGTCCCTGATCGTGGTGTCGGTGACGGCCAGCGCCTCCGGCACGCCGTTGAGCTCGCCGACGAGGGCCACCCCGCCGGCCAGGATGTCATCGGCGGCGGCGCGGATACGTTCCACCGCGGCGAGCACGCGGTTCAGCAGGAAGATGACCACCGGCAGTACCACCAGCAGCAGGATCGCGTTGCCGATCCACCACAAGACCATGACGGTTTCTCCTCAGCTCGCGGGCTGGTAGGGAAGGAAAAAGCGGCGGAAGACCCGGCTCAGAGCCATCAGGGTGGCCCGCAGGCCCAGGGTGAAGCCCTTGGCCGGCGAGGCGCTGGCGGCCGCGATCTGCTCGACCGACTCGCCGCGCTCGATCCGCTCGATCCGGTCCTGCATGTTCGTGGCGAAGTCCCGCATGAGCACCGACGAGACGTCGGAGATCATGCCGCGGCCGTACTGCGCCGCCGCGCCCGACAGCTGCAGGTCCTGGGCCACGGCGACCTTGGTGCCGCGGCCCGCGCGGGTCAGCGTCGCCGTCACGATCATGGCGGCCTGGCCGCGCCCCTTCTCATCGGCGCCGGCCGCGTGCACGACCACGCGCTTGGCGGCCTCGTCGCGCTCGGTGATGTCCGCGGTGCCGGCGAACTGCATCCGGACCGGGCCCATCCGGATGGCGACCTTGCCCTTGTATTTTTCGCCGCCGAGGTCCTCGGTCAGCTCCGCACCGGGCAGGCAGGTGGCCACCTGGGGGATGTTCTCGAAGAACTGCCAAACCTTCTCGACCGGCTCAGCGACCTCGAACTCATTCTTGATCAGCATCGGGTCTCTCTTTTCAGGTAAGCATCTGGGTCCTTCTCGAACGCATGGCGGCAGCCCGAGCAGCAGAAGTAATAGTCGATGCCGTCATGGCGCACCGCCCGGCCGGACACCTCCGCCGCCACCGTCATCCCGCAGACCGGGTCGACCGCCTGGGCCGCGGGCGCCGCTCCGGCTTGCCCGGCCTCGGCAAGCCGTCCCTGGACGCGGGCCGCGGGCGCGGGCTGAGCCGCCAGGGCACCGGAAGCACGCAGCTGGACGAGCTCGGCGAGGATGGCGACCGCGATCTCCTGATGCGTCGTCCTGCCGAGGTCGAGCCCGGCCGGCACCCGGACCCGGTCCAGCTGCTCCTGCGGTACGCCGCGCTCGGCCAGGTAACCGAGGACGCCGGCGCCCCGTCGGCGCGACCCGACCAGGCCCAGGTAGGCGGGCCTGGCGGCGGCCGCCATCTCCAGCACGTCCTCGTCGTCATGACCCTGGGTGGCCACGACGATCAGGGACCGCTCGTCCGCGCCCGCGGCGGTAAAGTCCCGGCTGCTGACCAGGTCGGCCCGCCAGCCCAGGGCCCCGGCCAGGCTGGCCAGCGTGTGCGCCATCGGGGACGTGCCGACGATCACCAGGTGCGGGGCCGGCAGCATGGGCTCGATGTAGACCTCGAGCGCGCCTTCGCTCTGGCAGGAGATCGGGACCACGGTCATGCCGTCCGGGACCGCCGCGCCGAACTGCTCGGGGGTGCCGAGCAGCAGCAGCTTGGCCGTGCCCTCCGCCATGACCCGCTGCGCCTCGCGGATCACCACCGGCTCGGCGCAGGCGCCGCCAATCCAGCCGTGCAGCTCGCCATCGGCGGTGATGATCGCGCGCGAACCTGACTGGCTCGACGACGGGCCCTGACGCCAGACCACCGTCGCCAGCGCGAACGGCTGCCCGCGGCGGGTCAGCTCAGCCATCTCCTGCAGGACACCCAGGCCTTCCATCAGCTCACTCATCGGACTTCACCGGAGGTGCGCCTGAGACGTCGCGGCGATAGGTGATCGCCTCCCAGACCCGGTCCGGCAGCAGCGGCATGTCGATGTTGCGGACGCCGGTGCCCGACAGGGCGTCGATGACCGCGTTGACGAAGGCCGCCGGGCCGCCGACCGCGGCGCACTCGCCGATGCCCTTGGCGCCGATCGGGTGGTGCGGGCACGGGGTGACGACCTCGCTGTGCAGCTCGAAGCCGGGTGTCTCCCAGGCGGTGGGCAGCAGGTAGTCCATGTAGTTCGAGCCGACGCAGTTACCGTCGGCGTCGAAGGTGATGAACTGCATGCTGGCCATCGCGTAGGCCTCGGTCAGCCCGCCCATGATCTGGCCCTCGACGATCATCGGGTTGATCCTGACCCCGCAGTCGTCCACCGCGACCACGTTCAGCACATCCCAGACGCCGGTCTCGGGATCGACCTCGACGGTGGCGATGTAGACGGCGAACGGCCAGGTGAGGTTGGGCGGGTCGTAGTAGGCCGTGTTCTCCAGGCCGGGTTCCATGCCATCGGGCATGTTGCTGTACGCGGCCATCGCGCATTCCTGGATGGTGACGCCGCGATCGGGGGCGCTGCGGACGTAGAACCGGCCGAGCTCCCACTCGACGTCTTCTTCCGACACCTCGAGCAGGTGCGCCGCCAGCTTGCGGGCCTTGGCCCGGATCTTACGGGACACCATCGAGATCGCCGCCCCGGCCACCGGCGTGCTGCGGGAAGCGTAGGTGCCCATGCCGAACGGCGCGGTATCGGTGTCGCCCTCCTCCACCACGATGTCGTCGGCCGGGATACCGAGCTCGTGCGCCACGATCTGGGCCCAGGTCGTCTCATGCCCCTGGCCCTGGCCGCGTGCGCCGGTCCTGACGATGGCCTTGCCGGTCATGTGGATCTTGAGCTCGGCGGAGTCGAACATCTTGATGCCGAGGATGTCGTACTCGCGGCTGTTGCCCGCGCCGAGCGGCTCGGTCATGGTGGAGATGCCCAGGCCGAGCAGCTTGCCTCTGGCCCTGGCCTCCTGCTGCCGCCGCCGGAAATCCTCGTAGCCGACGGCCTTGAGCCCGACGTCGAGGCACTTGGCGTACTGCCCCGAGTCGGTCAGGAAGCCGAACGGGGTCCGGTGCGGGAACTGGTCGTCTTTCACGAAGTTCATCCGCCGGAACTCCGCCTGGTCCATGCCGAGGTCGTCCGCCGCGGCCTGGACCATCCTCTCCTGGAAGAACATCGCCTCGGTGACCCGGAACGAGCACCGGTACGCCACCCCGCCAGGCGCCTTGTTGGTGTAGGTGCCGCGCGCGGTCAGATGCGCGACCGGGATGTCGTAGGCGGCGAACGCGGAGTGCATCAGCCCGATCTTGAACTTGCTCGGCTGGGCGTCGGAGAAGAACGCGCCGTGGTCGGCGTCGGTGTGCATGCGGATGGCGAGGATCTTGCCGTCGCGGCGCAGCGCCATCTCGCCGTCCAGGTACACGTCCCTGGCGAAGCCGGTGGAGATGAGGTTGCCCGTCTTGTCCTCGATCCACTTCACCGGCCGTTCGAGCAGGATCGAGGCCAGGATCGACATGACGTAGCCGGGGTAGACCGGGACCTTGTTGCCGAACCCGCCGCCGATGTCAGGGGAAATGATCCGGATCATGTGCTCGGGCAGTTCGGCCACCATCGCGATCGCGGCCCGGATGATGTGCGGCGCCTGCGTGGTCATGTACACGGTCAGCTTCGAGCTGGCCCGGTCGAAGTCCGCGATCGAACCGCAGCACTCGATCGGTGACGGATGCGAGCGCGGGTAATGCAGCTTCAGCTTGGAGATCACGTCCGCTTGGGCGAAGGCCCGGTCGGTACCGGCCGCGTCGCCGACTTCCCAGTCGTAGATGACGTTGCCCTGCTGGCCTTCCTTGTCATCGCGGATGACAGGCGCGCCGTCGGCGACCGCCTGGACCGGGTTGACGATGACAGGCAGCGGCTCGTAGTCGACGACGATGGCCTCGCACGCATCCTTGGCGATGTAGGGGTCATCGGCGATCACGCAGGCCACTTCCTGGCCCTGGAACCGCACCTTGTCGGTGGCCAGCACCGCCTGGGTGTCATAGGACAGGGTCGGCATCCAGGCCAGGTTCCTCGTCGCCATCATCTCGCCGGTGAGGACCAGGTGGACGCCGGGGATGTCCCAGGCCTTGCTCGTGTCGATCGAGGAGATCCGGGCATGCGCCAGCGGGCTGCGCAAGATCTCCAGGTGCAGCATGCCGGGCAGCGTGATGTCATCGGTGTAATTGCCCTTGCCGCGGATGAAACGGTTGTCCTCGACGCGCTTGCGGCTCGCGCCCAGCCCGCCGATCTTGATCTCGTCCAGTGCCTGCGACACGTCCTGGCCCTCCTAAGACCTGAGCTTCTCGGCCGCCCACAACACCGATTTCACGATGTTCTGGTAGCCGGTGCAGCGGCAGAGATTGCCCGACAGCGCCCACCGCACCTCTTCCTCGGTCGGGTCGGGGTTCGCGTCGAGCAGCGCCTTGGCCGCCATCATCATGCCCGGCGTGCAGAACCCGCACTGCAAGCCGTGCTCCTCCTTAAAGCCCTCCTGCAGCGGGTGCAGTTCGCTGGAAGTCGCCATGCCCTCGACGGTGCTGATCTCGTGCCCGTCGACCTGCACGGCCAGCATCGTGCAGGACTTCACGGCCTGGCCGTCGACCAAGACTGTGCAGGCGCCGCAGTTCGTGGTGTCGCAGCCCATGTGCGTGCCGGTCAGGCCGAGCCCGCGGCGGATCAGGTGGGCCAGTAGCAGCCGCGGTTCCACTTCGGCGATCTTCTTCTCGCCGTTGACCGTGAACTTGATCCGGCGTACCGGGATGTCGCTGGCGGCCTCATCGTCGTGATCCTCGTAGACAAGCGTCATGATCAGGCCGCCCTTTCCGCTGCCGCGTCCTGGCGGCTCAAGATGCGCAGCACAAAGGTCCGCACCATATGCCGCTTGTATTCGGCGCTGCCCCGGTGGTCGGTTCTGGGCCGCGATGCCTCAGCCGCGAGTTCGGCGGCCTGCCCGATGCTGTCCGGTGTCAGCGGCCGCCCCACCAGCGCATCGGCCGCCGCGGTGGCGCCGATGGTCGAGCCGCCGACCCCGGTCAGGGCGATACCCGCCCGGGTTACGTTGTCGCCGGTCGTCTCCACCGCCACCGCGACCCCGACGGTGGCGAAATCGCCAACCCGGCGTTCCAGCTTGAGGTAGCCGCCGGCCCGGACTCCCCGCGCCGCTGGTATCACGGCCTCGACCGCGATCTCGTCCGGGTCGAGGATGTTCTGGAACGGTCCGGTGACGAAATCGGCCAGCGGGATCGTGCGCTGGCCGCGCGGTCCTTGCGCCACCACCGAGCCGCCGAGCGCCAGCACGACCGAGGCCCAGTCACCTTGCGGGTCGGCGTGACACAGCGAGCCGACGAGCGTGCCCCGGTTGCGGACGATGGGATCGGCGATCACCGGCGCCGCCGCGGCCATGGTGGGCTGCGTGGTCTTCAGCAGATCGGACCGCTCCAGGTCGGCGTGCCGGCACAGGGCGCCGATACGCAAGCTGCCGTCCGCTTCTGTCCGGTGGTAGCCGAGGCCTCCGATGTTGTTAATGTCCACGACGAGCTCAGGCGACGCGAACCGCAGCTTCATCAGCGGCACCAGGCTCTGGCCGCCGGCCAGCACCTTCGCGTAGTCCCCGCCGTCATGCAGCAGGCCGATCGCTTCATCGAGCGAACGCGGCGCCTCGTAGCGGAACCGCGACGGATACATAGGTTCCTCCTGGTGTCGGGGAAGGGGAGGGTCCTGACCGGAGGAGAACCTAGTGTTCGGGTGCGGACTCCGAACCCAGGTCAGGCACCGGGTCGCCGGGCGAGTCAGGCCGCCTCGACTCGGGGTCGGCCACGGCCACCGGGAGCGAGTCTTCCTCGGGATCTGGTCGCGGCTGCTGGTGCGGCGGCCATGGCCCCGCCACCGGCTGCCCGGCGACCTTGAGGTAGTCGATAAGCTCAGGCCAGGCCCAGACGGTCGGGCTCTTCCCGGTCTTCGGAGCGTGCTCGATCAGTTCGTAGAGCCGCGGGTTGCCACGGCTGTGCCCGTCAGATTCAATTCGCATGCCGCATGCTCCTGCTCTGGACAAGCGCCATTGCCTGTTAACGCGTCACATAATCCGCTGACCCATGCCGACCTGCAACACACGAATAAGTGCTTACTTAAGGCGCTACAACCAGGTATTATACCCTTTTGCGCTGGACTAGCTCCAGATAGTGACGTAAACCGGGGGCCGGAAGCGCGAGGGCGGCACCCCGCCGGCCGGCGAGCGCATCAGGTGCATGGCCTCCGGCGTGCCCAGATAACGGCGGAACGAACTGGCCGCGATGCTCTGGTGCTGCCGTTCGAGCATCGTGACGAACCAGCACGCATCCATCCGGCAGCCGGGCAAGTCTACGCGGGAAAGCTCGCCGCGGCGCAGCTGTTGGGCGACAAGGTGCTCGACCGCGGGTGCCACGCCCGTGCCGTCGGCCGCCGCCGCCCAGGCGGCGGTCTGGTTCTGGAAGACCCGGACCTGATCCTCGGGGATCCTCAGGCCGGCCAGCATCTGCCCGGTCTCGCTGCCGGGATCGGTCCCTGAGGGATCGACGAACCACAGCCACTGGCGCGGGTTGCCGCGCAGCCGGGGCTGGCCCGCCGTGACCACCACGAGCCGGTACTTGAAGATCGGCTCGGTCGCCAGGGCGAGCGTCGCGTCGACGGGAACGGTGGGCCCGATCGCGACGTCCGCGAGCCGGTTGGCGACCAGGACGCTCATTTCCTTCGTCACCGCGACGCCCGCTGAGACTTCGAGCGTGCCGGGGAAACGCTTGCTGAACGCCTCCGTCAGCGGGGTGACCACGAACTCCGCGATCGTGGACGTGGACACCACGCGCAGCTGCTCGGGAGCTCCCTGCGCGGCCCGCACCGCCGCGTGCGCCTCGGCGCCGAGCACGACGATCTGGGACGCGGTGGCCAGCAGCCGGGAGCCGCCCGCGGTCAGCGACATGCCGGCCGGCCCGCGGCTGACCAGCTGATCGCCGAGGTGCAGCCGCAGGGCCGACAGGGCCTGGGAGACAGCTGACTCGCTGACGCCAAGCGCGTTGGCGGCGGCGGTCACCGAGCCAAGCCTGGCCACCAGGACAAACGCGTTGAGCTGGGTAAGCGTCATGACATTTGCCATTATGCCCGCTGGCCGGAAAGAAGTGACCGCCCGTTAACGGCCCGAATGTGCGTCTGGTGATCTCCGCGGCCGCGCGCAGAATCGTCTCGGCGGCCGCCGCGGCTGTCTGCACGGCGGTGCGCGGCGGCGTCGGTGCAGACGAGCTCAACTTCAAGTATCCCGGCGCCGGCGCCGGACGCCACGCCTCGCCAGGCTTCCCTGCGGGGGCCGGACCTCCGCGGCACCGATGATCGCCTGCTCGATGCGGTCGACGCGCAGGTATGCGAAACCGGTCCGGCGCACAAGCACGCTGGCCACGGTGCTCTTGCCGGTACCTGGCAGGCCGCCGATCACGATCAGGATTGGGGCGAGCGCCACCTGACTCATGATTTCACAAGTGATTTCACAAGGCCCTCGCCTCACGGCAGGCTGCGGATCGCTTGCGTCGCCGCGTCTCGGAGCCTGGCCCGCAGCGCAGCGCCCGCGGCCCGGTCGGTTTGCGCCTCGATCATCCTCAAGCCCGTGCCTGGCAGCGCCTTCGCCAGGTCACCGGGCTGTTCGAGACGCTGATAGGGCAGGCCGAAGGCCGCCGCCAGATGCTGCAGCCCGGCGCCGTGGGGGGTGCCGAAGATCCGCTCGAAGGAGCCGGGGAAGGCGGCCTGTTCCAGCGTCGAGAAGATGCCCCCGCCGTCGTTGTTGACCACGACCAGGCACAGGTCCGGACGCGGCTCGCCCGGCCCGAGCGCAAGGCCGGGCGCGTCATGAAGCAACGTCAGGTCGCCGAGCAGGGCGAACGCCGGGCCGCCGTGGGCCAGCGCCGCCCCGATGGCCGCCGACGTGGTGCCGTCGATGCCGCTGGCCCCGCGGCTGGCCAGGATCCGCAGATCGTCCCGCGGGATGAGATGACAATCAATATCCCGAACGGGCAGGCTTGATCCGGTCCAGAGCAGGGATCCTGCTGGGACGTGGGCGCCCAGATCCCGGGCCAGCTGGGGTTCGGTCAGGGTGCCGGAGTCGAGTATGGCGTTCACCGCGCGTCTGGCCACTTCGTCCGCCCGTCGCCAGTCCGCCAGCCAGCCGCCGGCGCCGGCTCCGTCGTCGCTCGCATCAGGTGACCCGGGCGCGGCGGTCAGCCTGATCGCGGACGCGACGTCGGTCGCGGCCCGCTGCGGGTCGGCCCAGCGTCCGGGGCCTTGGGCGATGACCACGTGCCTGGCCTGCCCCGGGCCGAGCAGGGCGGACTGCGGGCGGGAGAGCCCGGGCCGGCCCGCCGACACGATCAGGTCAGGGCCGTGCGCCGCCATGAAATCGCGCGTGCCAAGCACGTACTGGTAGGCGGACAGCGCGTTCGGCCCGCGCCTGGCTCCGGACGAGGGCTCCGCGAGCACCGGCCAGCCGGCCCGCCCGGCCAGTTCGACCAGGGCGGTGGCGTCATAGTCGCCGTCTCCGCAGACCACCACGCCGCGCTCGGTCCAGGGCAGCTCGAGTTCGTCCCCCCTGGGGTGGCCCGCTGCGAAGCTCGTCCACGGCCTGCCGTCCGGACGGCCGTCCAGGGGCTCCGGCCAGTCCGGCTCCCCCGCCTGGTCCGGGACGAGCGGCTCGCGGAAGGCCAGGTTGAGGTGGACCGGGCCGGCCAGCCCGCCCGCCTGCCCGGACGCCTGCGCCCAGGCCTGGCAGGCCAGCGAGCGCCAGTATCCGGTCATCGGTGGCCGCGCCTGCGGCGCCCCGCTCTCGCAGAACCAGCGCACTGCCGTTCCGTACAACTTGACCTGGTCGATCACCTGGTTCGCGCCGGTTCCCCTCATCTCGGGAGGCCGGTCGGCGGTAAGGACGAGCAGCGGGATGGCGGACTCATCCGCCTCGATCACCGCCGGGTGGAAGTTGGCCGCCGCCGTGCCCGAGGTGCACAGCACCGCGACCGGCAGGCGGCTGGCCTTGGCCAGCCCGAGCGCGGTGAAGGAGGCGGACCGCTCGTCGATCCGGACGTGCAGCCGGATCAGGCCGTGACTCTCGGCCTCGGCGAACGCCATGGCCAGCGGCGTGCTGCGCGAGCCGGGCGCCAGGACCACCTCGCGCAGCCCGCACCTGACCAGCTCGTCGGTCAAGCAGATCCCGAACGAGGTGGACGGATTCACCTCCGCCACGCTCCCGCGCCCGGCGGCAGGTCCGGCAGGTGTTCGGCCGCCGCCCGCGCCCGGTCCCGCCACGGGCCCGGATCGGTTTCCCAGCGAGCCAGCTGGGCCTCATCGACGGCCGGGCGGCGGACCGGCAGCTCGCCCGCCTCAGGCGCCAGCGGGTCGGCGGTGACGTCCCCGGCCAGCAGCGACATCGTGCCCAGGCCGCAGGCATACGGCAGCTCGGGCAGCGCGGCCGCCAGGGCCACTCCGGCGGCGAGCCCGACCGAGGTGTCCACCGCGCTCGACACCACGACGGGCAGGCCGCAGGCCTCCGCTACCTGCAGGGCGGCGCGGACCCCGCCGAGCGGCTGCACCTTCAGCATGACGATGTCGGCCGCGCCCGCGGCCCGGACCCGCAGCGGGTCCTCGGCCCGGCGGATGGACTCATCGGCGGCCACCGGGATGTCGATGCCCCGGCGCAGCTCGGCGAGTTCCTCCAGCGTGGCGCAGGGCTGCTCGGCGTATTCGAGGCCGAACCTGGCCAGCTGCCTGAGCATGCGCGCGGCCTGCTCCACCGGCCAGCCGCCGTTGGCGTCCACCCTGATCTTGCCGTCCGGCCCGAGCGCCTCCCTGACCGCCTCGACCCGCTCGATATCGTCGGCCTCGGACTGACCGCGTTCGGCCACCTTGACCTTGGCCGTCCGGCAACCCGAGGCGGCCACGATCCTGGCCGCCTGCTCGGGCCCGACCGCGGGGACGGTCACGTTCACCGGGATCCGGTCCCTGACCGGAGCCGGCCAGCTTTGGGTCGCGGATTCGATCGCGCTGGCCAGCCACCGGGAACTCTCCTTCGGCCCGTACTCGGCGAACGGCGAGAACTCCCCCCAGCCGGCGGATCCCTGGATCAGCGCCCCCTCCCGCACCGTGATCCCCCGGAACCTCACCGGCATCGGTATCGCAAACGCCCTCAACCCCCCGATCACCGGCCGCCACCATGATTGTGGACAGTTACCCCGTTCTGAACGAGGTAGCTGTCCACGATGAGCCAAGCGTGGCTTGGGCGTGGGGCGGCAGGGGTCGCTGGGGGTGGAGGGGGTGGAGGGGGGCGGTGAGAATGATCACATGCGGGGGCGGATCGCTGCCATCCGGCCACTCGTAACCTCCCTGCCTCAGGGCTCTAACCTTAACGATCGTGACACGGCATTCCTTGCACGCGGTCCTGGTCGAGCGCACCAGCCCCCGGCTGGTCGAGCTGCTCGCCGCCGCGCTCGACGGCAGCGGGCCCGCGCTCCTGCCGCTGGACGCCCAGCTGCCGGAGGGCCGGCTGGCCGAGCTGATCAGCGCGTTCGCCCCGGACACGATCGAGGATACGGACGGTGTCAGCACGGCTCGTTCGGGCCGGAAAGTGCCGGTCGCCGAAGGTACGGCGGTCATCGTCGGCACCTCGGGTTCCACCGGCGTCCCCAAGGGGGTCCAGCTCAGCGCGGCCGCGCTGCTGCACTCGGCGCGGGCCTCGCTGGCCAGGCTCGGCGCCCGGCCAGGCCAGCGCTGGCTGTGCTGCCTGCCGGCCACGCACATCGCCGGGATCCAGGTGCTCGTCCGTTCCCTGGCGGCCGGCACAGAACCGGTGCTGGCCGAACGCGCCGACGCCGAGACCGTAGCGGGGTCCGGCTGCGCGCACGTCTCGCTGGTGCCGACCCAGCTGAAGCGGTTGCTGACCGGCCAGGACGGGCAAGTCGATATATCGACACCGCTCGCCGGGTTCTCCTCGGTCCTGCTCGGCGGAGCCGCCGCGCCGCAGCGGCTGCTCGACGACGCGCGAGCCGCGGGCGTCCCGGTGGTGACCACCTACGGCATGACCGAGACCTGCGGCGGCTGCGTGTACGACGGGCAGGCGCTGGATGGCGTCCAGGTGACGATCGGCAGCGAGGCTGACCCGCACTGCGCTGACGGCGGCCGCATCTGGATCGGCGGGCCTGTGCTGTTTTCTGGGTACCGCGGCGAGCCGGCCAGGGAGGGCTGGTTCCGGACGGGCGACCTGGGTCAGCTCGACGCGTCCGGGCGGCTGACCGTCCGCGGCCGGGCCGACGACGTGATCAACACCGGCGGGCACAAGGTTGTCCCCGGCGAGGTCGCGGCGGCGCTGGAGACCTGCCCGGGCGTCAGGGATGTGGCGGTAGTCGGGCAGCCCGACCCCGAATGGGGCGAACGGGTCGTCGCAGTGGTGGCCCCGGCCGATCCGGCGGATCCGCCACCGCTAGAATTGCTTCGTCTCCATGTGCGAGAGCGGTTGCCGCGTTACGCTGCTCCCAGCAGCGTCGTCATGGTCGATGCCGTTCCGATGCTCCCGAGCGGAAAGCACGACATCGCACGGCTCAAGCTAGAGCTGCTACGGCGGGAACAAACTGAGGCGTAGAACGTTAGTTAATAATGCCCGGACAATGTCTCCCGCTGATGAATGCGCGGGGCGGCGGAGGGTACTTGGTGGAAGCCCATATGAACGACGTCTGTATTGCGTGCGTTGTTACTAGGAGGAGGGAGGTGTCTCATGCCGCGGATCGCTATGGCGACGTCAACCGCTGAGCGCATCGACTCGGATGACGAGGCGAGCACCACCCGTGTGGATGACCTCATCCAGCGCGGGCGAAGCCAGGGCCACCTGTCTCTAGCGGAGCTGAGGACCGCCTTTGACCAGGCAGGTCTCACCCCGGCCGAGGGACGGTCCATTCTGCGCGAGCTGAGCGAGGCAGGGGTACGGCTGGCCAACGAGCTTGCCGAGGACCCGAAGCCGCCGAAGGCTCGTGCGTCCCGCTCGACTGCCGCCGCCACGCGCGGCGCCAAGAGCGCAGGCAAGGCGGAGACGGCCGCCGGAACGGCGGACGACGCCGAGATAGACCTGGCGGCCGCTGATGTGGTGAACCTCGAGGCCGAGGCCGTCGCGCTCGGTGACTCCGACCGGCTCATCGAGGTGGATCTGGATGACCAGACCCCGGCCATGGGCGACTCGGTGCACACCTACCTGAAGTCCATCGGCCGGACCAGCCTGCTGACCGCCGAGCAGGAAGTGGACCTGGCCAAGCGGATCGAGGCCGGACTGTTCGCCGAGCACAAGCTCGAGACCATGGGTCTAGAAAGCACAGTCGGGCTGGACGAGGCTTACCGCCGCGAGCTCGAGCTCGTCGCCGAGGACGGGCGGCGCGCCAAGTCGCACATGCTCGAGGCCAACCTGCGCCTGGTCGTGTCGGTGGCCAAGAAGTACAGCGACCGGGGCCTGTCCCTGCTCGACGTGGTGCAGGAAGGGAACCTGGGCCTGATCCGGGCGGTCGAGAAGTTCGACTACACCAAGGGCTACAAGTTCTCCACCTACGCCATGTGGTGGATCCGTCAGGCCATTCAGCGCGGTTTCGCCGACTCGGCCCGCACCATCCGGCTGCCGGTGCATGTGCTCGAGATGCTCAGCAAGCTGAGCCGGGTCGAGCGCGACATGCACCAGAAGCTCGGCCGGGAGCCCACGCCCGAGGAACTCGCCGTCGAGCTTGACCGCACCCCTGACCAGATCGAGGAACTGCTGCGCACCAGCCGGCAGCCGATCAGCCTGGACTCCACCATCGGCGAGGACGGCGAGACGAGCATCGGCGACCTGATCGAGGACGTCGACGCGCCCGAGGCCTCGGAGCTTGTCGACCGCCAGCTGATGGCGGAGCAGCTGCGTTCGGCGCTGGACGCGCTGACACCGCGCGAGGCGACGATCATGGCCATGCGGTTCGGGCTCTACGACGGTAACCCGCACACGCTGGACGAGATCGGCCGCGCGCTCGGCCTGACCCGGGAGCGGATCAGGCAGCTCGAGAAGCAGTCGCTGTCCAAGCTGCGTCACCCGAGCCGCGCACAGCCGCTGCTCGACTTCGCGGTCTAGTTCACCCCTCCCGACCCCCAGGTGCCGGGCCCGACCTCCCGCCGGGCCCGGCATTCGGCTGTCTGGGCCCAGCACGCCTGCGGCGAGGGTCCGCGTACCCTTTCGATGTATGAGCACAACCACGGCTAGGCGGCGGGTGCTGCGGATCGGTGTATCGGGTGTGCCTGAGGAGCGGGCCGATCTGCTGGCGGTCGAGGAGCCGCTCGAGATCCGGGTAGACGGCGAGCCGCTGACGGTGACGATGCGTACCCCGGGGGACGACATCGACCTGGCCGCCGGGTTCTTGTTCACCGAGGGCCTGCTGACCCGGCTCGAGGACGTGCACGAGATCCGCATGTGCGACGAGAACGTGGCCGCGGTGACCGTTAACGACAGCGGTGCCCTGCTCAGGGCGAAGGCCGCGGCCAGGAACTTCCTCACCACCAGCGCGTGCGGGGTGTGCGGCAAGGACAGCATCGCGGCGATCCGGGTCCGGTCCGCCTTCGACGTGGCGGCTGATCCGGTGCGTGTCTCCCCCGCCATGCTGGCTCACCTGCCCGACCGGCTCAGGGACGCGCAGCGGGTCTTCAGCCGCACCGGCGGCCTGCACGCGGCCGGGCTGTTCAGCTCCGACGGCACGCTGCTTGTGCTGCGCGAGGACGTCGGCCGGCACAACGCAGTCGACAAGGTGGCCGGCTGGGCGCTGCGCTCCGGCCTGGTCCCGCTGGCCGGCCATATCTTGCTGGTCAGCGGACGGGCCTCGTTCGAACTCGCGCAGAAGTCGCTCATGCTCGGGATTCCGGTCCTGGCCGCCGTGTCCGCGCCGTCCTCGCTGGCCGCTTCCCTCGCCGAGGAAGGCGGCATGACCCTGATCGGCTTCCTGCGCGGCGCGACGATGAACGTCTACGCCGGCGCGCAGCGGGTCGTCACCGAGGACGCCGCCTCGGCCGTCGTGGCCGCAGGCTAATCTTCAGGCGCCACAACCTGGTACAGATCGGCGCCGTCGGCGGTGGTCTCCCGGCTGAGCTGACCGCGGATCGCGAGCACCTCCAGGTGCGCAGCGGTCTCGTTGACCGCCAGGATCTGGCTGAACAGGTCAAGCTCACTGAACAGGCGTTCCCGCCTCGTCCACTTGATCGCCTTCGCGGCCTCGTACGGGGTGGCGTGGCCAGCCTGCACCGCGCTGAGGGTTTCCGCCAGCCTGAGGTCATGATGGGCGAGGAGCTCGTTCACCCGCTCGTGGGTGCTGACGGTGACCGGGCCGTGGGCCGGAAGCAGCCGGGCGTCGGGCAAGGCGAGCGTCTTGCCCAGCGAGCTGAGGTAGTCGCGCAGCGCCATCCGGTGGCCCGCGGCCTCGAAGCCGATCGACGGGGTGATCTGCGGGAGCACATGGTCGCCGGCGAACATGATCTGGGCCGCGGCGTCGTGGAAGATGAGATGGCCGCGGGTGTGGCCCGGGGTGTGCACCGCCCGTAGCGTGCGCGTCCGCACGTCCAGGTCGGCCCCGTCCGGCACCCAGCGGTCCGGGTCTTCCCATTCGACCACCGCCGGAGCGCGCCTGTCCGCCGCGGCCAGGCCGGCCGTCAGCTCCGACGCGCCGAGCCGGGCCAGGCTGTCGAAGCCGAAAAACCTCTCGGTGCTGCCGCGGCCGTTCATGAGTTCCCTGGTGGCGATCAGGTTCGCGCGTTCGTCCTCGCCGAGCGAGATCACGCTGCGGAACGCGCGCCGCAGCTCGATCGCGAGCGAGTAGTGGTCGATGTGAATATGAGTGACGAAGAAGTTGCGGATGTCGCCAAGCTCGTAGCCGATCTGCCGCAGCCCCGCGGTGAGCCGTTCCCGGGCCGGGCCCAGCGCGATCCCGGCGTCGATAAGATCGACTCCGCCGGGATCGGTGATCGCGTAGACGTTGACCGCCTTCAGGCCCTCCATCGGCAGCGGCAGCGGGATCCGGTACACACCTCCGCCGAGATCCTCGACGTCCGGCTCGATCCAGGCATACCTATCCGCCGCGGCGTGACTCATCGTGTCGCTGACCCTTCCCTTCCCGCGGACCCGAGACCCCGCAGGTCCGGGATGTGCATCAGGTAACCATATCGGAGCCCCCGCTGGTGGCTGTGGCCTGCCTGCCTGCGACGCTCCAGATCGTAGGTCCGGCCGGGAAGGCACCCTCCGCCTGGGTCAGCATCAGCAGGCACCGGTCCATGGCGAGCTCGAAGACGACCTCCTCGTCAAAACCGGGCCACACCGCGCCCGCGCGCTCGGCCAGCACCTGCCCGCGGACCATCCGGTCGACCCCGGGGTCGACGACTTCCGTCGCCCGGCCGGCGATGGAAAAGCCATCGTCGTGCCGGGGCGGCGGGCAGGTCTCGCTATGCAGCGCGTAGCGGCCGTCCCGGCGCAGATCGGCCCGCTTGGGTCCCGCGATGATCAGCAGGTGCAACCCCGCGGAGCTGATGACCGGGCAGACCGGGTGCACTCGGGGAGCACCGTCCGGCCGGACGGTGGCCAAGAACGCCAGGCCGATGCTGATCTGGTAGATCTGCCTGCGCCCGGCCTCCGCCAGGGCGGGCTGCTGCCGCTCGAAATCAGTCCAGGTAATCATCTCGCGGACGTTACGCGGCTATCGCTGACACCTGATGTCAGTAACCCTGCTTAGTCTTGGCCCATGCGCGCCGATCGCCTGGTTTCCCTGGTCCTGCTGCTGCAGGCCCGGGGCGGCTCGACCGCTAGAGCGCTGGCCGCCGAGCTCGGCGTGTCGGTCCGGACGATCTACCGCGACCTGGAGGCCCTCGGCACCGCGGGCGTGCCGGTGATCACAGAAGCCGGGCCCGGCGGCGGCTGCCGGCTCATGGAGGGATACCGGTTCCCGCTGCGTGGGCTGCGTCCCGACGAAGCCGAGGCGCTGCTCATTCTGGGCGTGCCTGAGGCGATCCGCGAACTCGGCCTGGACCTGCCTCTGGCCGCGGCACACCGCCAGATCCGGGTGACGGCCGGGCTGGCCGGCGCGCCTGATCCCGGTCGGCAGGTGAGCGGGGGACTTGTCCACCTCGATATGCCACGGTGGTTCGGGGGGCAAGAGGAGGTCCCTTGCTTGCGGGAGCTGGCCCAGGTCCTGCGGCTCGGTCATCAGGTGCAGTTCAGGTACGCCGGACAGAGGGAGCCACGGGTCGTCGGGCCGCTGGGGCTGGTGAACAAGGCGGGGATCTGGTACCTGGTAGCGGCGACCGGGACCGGTGAGGTCCGGGTGTTCCGCGCCGGGCGCATCGAGGGTGTGCGCGCCCTGCCTGTCCCCTGGCGGCGGCCGGCGGACTTTGACCTGGCCGCTTTCTGGGCACGGTGGTCGGCTGAGTTCGCGGCCGGCAGGCCTCGGCTTCACGTCACGCTCCGCGCTTCGCCCGAGGCGATCGCGGTCTTTCCCGAGATCTTCGGTTCGGGGGTCAGGCCGGCGCTTGAGGCGGCGCTTCGGCCCGATGCGGACGGCTGGCGGGTGGTGACGCTCTCCTTCGAGCACGAGCTGGCCGCGGCGTACCGGCTGGCCGGCTTCGGGGACCAGGTTGAAATCCTTACGCCACCGACGATACGGGCGATGCTCGTGACCACCGCACGCGAGATCCTCAGCCGTTACGGCGCAGCGGACTAGGTGGGCCACCTGAGCTGGTGACCGAACTACTGGCCTAGCGCCGCTGTACGCAGCAAGCCTAGTTATCCATCGCCTCGGCGCCTCCTGCCGGGGCCAGAAGACGAACTGCCGGGACTACCTCATGACGGGCTGGACGAGGCGGTCGGCGTGTGCAGGGCGCCGACCTCCTCATCGAGCAAGGCCAGGAGCCGGTCGTGGTCAGGCAGGAGGCGTGCGTCGCCAGCCAGCCCGACCGTCAGCTGCCCGGCGTAGCTGAAGATGCTGAGCCCGAGGCCAAGCGGGCCGGTGACGGGCACCCAGCCCGCCATACCCGCGACCGGTGTCCCGGCGATCTGTATCTGGTGGCGCGGGCCGCTGACGTTGGTGACGATGGCGGTGGCCCGGCCAGCGAACGCGTCGACCCAGGCGTTCTGCACGACAGCTGGGAGCTGGCCCATCCGCTGGAGCATGGTGTAGACGAAGATGCCTTCACGGCTGCCCTTGATCTGATCCATCTGCGCTTTGACGCGGGCACGGCGACGGCCCTGGTCGATCTCCCCGGTCGGCAGGCGGACGAACACGAGGCCGAACTCGTTACCGAGCCCGGCGGGCAGCGATGCGCTGGCGGGGCGCAGGTTGACCGGGACGATAACGATCACTTCACTTGCCAGCGCGTCGTGCTCGAGCAGGTAGCGGCGCAGCGCGGAGGTGATCGCGGTCAGCATCAGGTCGTTGACGGTGCTGCCGGTCGCCGCGCCCGCGGCTTTGACTGCCTCGACTGGTACCGGCTGGGTCCAGGTCCGCCGTTTGCCGGGCACCAGCGGGCCCTGCAGCAGGTTGCGGTCCGCGGTCAGCCCGAAGCCGAGCTTGCGCAGCATGACCGCGTCGGCGCGGGCGGAGCCAGCCAGTTCGGCTGCCTTGCGGGGGTCGGCGAGCGCGGCACCCAACGCTGCGCTGAGATCAACGGCAGCCGACGTCGCACGTCTTGCCGCCGCTATCACCCGCCCGGCCGGTCCGGGTAGCAGCGGCGACCCGGCGATGTCATCGTGCAGCCGCACCACGCCGGTGTGCTCGCCGACGTCCAGCGGATCGGCCAGATCGCTGGCGGCCTGCTGCAATGCCCTCTGGTCACCCGGCGCCGGCAGCCGCCTCCGGCTCACGTGGTCCGCCGGCGCGAAGCCAGCGTCGTCCACCCACTCCGGCGCCCCCCACGGAGCCAGCGTGAGCGCCGGGTCCGCGACCCGCTGCCGGAACCGGCGGAACCGCGAGACCACGCGATCCTGGAACAGCTGCAGGACCGCCCCCTGATCAACGGGCGCGTCGAACCAGAGCACGTTGTTGACCACCATCAGGTTCGTCGGACGGTCCATGTGAAGCCACGCCACGTCCGCGGGGTCCATCCGCTCAGCCCGAATCCCGCCGACTGCCATCGTGCACCTTCCAACGTCGATTTCGCACGCCACACCAGGCCAGCCAGCACGCGACCACCCTGAAAGCGGCGGCACCATTGCCCACCATCGCGCCCGCCAGCGGACGCAGGCAAGGTCCAAATGGCCCGCACGTCCGGGGACCTTGGACCCACGCCGCCGACCGCAAGGAACGGACCTGTCGATCGGTCCGGGACTAGGCCGGGCGGGGTGGCCAGGGCAGGCGGTCGGTGGCGGCCACGACGGCGACCAGGGCGGCGGCGCAGGCGGCCAGGGCCAGAGCGGGCAGCGCCTTGGCCGCCAGGGCCAGCAGCGCGAGGGCGGCGATCGCGGCCAGCCGGGGCCAGGAGAGGTAGCGCCACACCACGTACTTGAAGGCGGCGTGGCCGGCCAGGAACAGGGCCGGGCCGCCGAGGATCATCCAGGCGGCCGGGGTGGTCGGGGTGGCGCCGGGATCGGCCAGGAGTTTCTCGTCAGCGGCGGCCGTGACGATGATCCCGGCGACCATCACCGGGTGGATCAGGTGGTATGCCGAACGGCCCAGGCGGCCCGGGTCATCGGATCGGGCGATCTTCTCGGCCGCGGCCTCGGCGCTTTGGTCGAAGTAGAGCCACCACAAGGTGACAGAGGTGACGAACGCGACGATGAACCCGGTCACCCTGGCCGTGGTGGGCGATGGCACCCCGGCCAGGGTGGTGCCGATGATGACGATCGACTCACCCAGCGCGATCAGGATGAAGGCCTGGCACCGCTCGGCGAAGTGGCCGCCCTCGATGGTCCAGTCCGAGGTGCGGGAGCGGCCAAGCCCGGGGGTGGCGAAGCCGGCCAGGCCCCCGGCCACGTCGACGCACACCGCGGCCAGCCACAGCAGTTCCCTGGCCCGGCCGTGCGCCAGGGCGCCGCCGATCGCGAGTGCGCTGCTGACCAGGCACCACACCAGGATGCGCCGGAAGTTGGCCTGCAGCGGGTGCCCGCGCAGCGCGATCACCATGAACACCGACCGGCCGACCTGCTGGATCGCGTACCCGCCGCCCACCCACAGCCCCAGGTCTTCGAACGCCCGGGGCAGCGAGGCCGACATGGCCAGGCTGACCAGCATGAGCAGCACCAACATCAGCCGGACGGCCATCTGCTCCGGATCCAGCCAGTTGGTCACCCAGGTCGTGTACGACCAGACCATCCAGACCATGGCCAGCAGCAGCCCGGTCTGCAGCGCGCCGCCGAGCGTGGGCTTGGCCAGCAGGTGATGCGACAGCTGGGTGACCGCGTACACGTACACCAGGTCGAAGAACAGCTCGATGTTCGTGACCCGCTGCGACCCGGAACGGTCCCGCATGAGTCGCGGGCGGTGCCCCTCCGGCGCGTCGGGGCGCGGCGCGTCGGGGCGTGACGCGCCGGGGCGTGACGCGCCGGAAGGGTCCGCCGCCACCACGTCGCTCACGGCAGCGCCTTACCAGGCGTAGTGCTCCGGGGCGGGCTGATAGCCGGGGAACAAGTGATCGAGCCGCTTGAGGACGTCGTCGTCGAGCCGCAGCGTCACCGCGCGCTGCGCGTCGTCGAGGTGAGCCAGGGTGCGCGGCCCGATGATCGGCCCGGTGACACCCTCCTGGTGCAGCAGCCAGGCCAGCGCCACGTTGGCCGGCTCCTCCCCGAGTTCGTCGCACAGGTCCTCGTAGGCCTCGATCTGCGCCCGGTTCTGCTCGACCAGCTCCTTGGCCCGGCCCGCGAGGCGACGGCGGCCGTCGCGCTCCTTCTTCAGCACGCCGCCGAGCAGGCCGCCGTTCAGCGGCGACCACGGGATCACGCCGACGCCGTAGTCGATCGCCGCGGGCAGCACTTCCAGCTCGATCTCGCGGACCAGCAGGTTGTAGATCGACTGCTCGCTGACCAGGCCGAAGAACCCCCGCGCGGCGGCGGTGTCGTTAGCCTGCGCGATGTGCCAGCCGGCGAAGTTGGACGAGCCGACGTACAAGATCTTGCCCTGGGCGACGAGCACCTCCATCGCCTGCCAGATCTCCTCCCACGGCGTATCCCGGTCGACGTGGTGCATCTGGTATAGGTCGATGTAGTCGGTCTGCAGCCGGCTCAGGGACGCCTCGCAGGCCCGCCGGATGTTCAGCGCGGACAACTTTCCTTCGTTGGGCCACTCGCTCATCGCCCCGTACAGCTTGGTGGCCAGCACGGTGCGCTCCCGGCGCCCGCCGTGGCCGGCGAACCAGTCGCCGATGATCTCCTCGGTCCAGCCCGGGTGCGACCGGTCGTCCGTGCTGATCTGCCCCGGCGGCCCTTGCCTGCCACCGTAGCGGTTGGCGGTGTCGAAGAAGTTGATGCCGATCTCGTGCGCGTGATCCATGATGGCGTGCGCGTCCGCGGGCGGCGTCAGCGGTCCGAAGTTCATCGTGCCCAGGCACAGCCGGCTTACGCTCAGGCCGGAGCGGCCAAGATGGGTATATTCCATTCCCCTAGCTTTTCACGCGGCCGGCTCCGCGGTGGGCGGCGACCCGCTCCCTGGTGCCGCAGCCGGGCGAGCAGTACCGGCGGGCACTCCCCCGGCCCACGTTGACGAACGGCTTACCGCACGACGGCGAGGCGCAGAGCCTGGCCGGGGGCGCCTGCCGCTCGGCCAGCAGCACGGCCAGCGCCAGGCAGGACGAGGCCAGGAACCACTGCGCCCAGGACGCCTCGTCATCGCAGTCCACGTGCAGGTGCCAGCCGTACCCGCCGCCGTGGCTGGTCAGCCGGGGTGGGTGAGCGTGCGCGGCCAGCAGGGCGTTGATCCGGTCCGCGGCGGCGGCCACGTCACCGGCCGCGAACACCTCCCGCAGGTCGGCCGCCGCGCGCCGCAGCGCCGCCAGGTCGGTGTCGGAGATCTCGACGGGCTCGGGCTCCCCGTGCGCCCGCAGCACCGCGGCCAGCTCCGCCCGTTCGTCCCAGGTCCGGGCCAGCCGGGTCGCCTCGTCCCGGCTGCCCGGTCTGGGCACCAGCACGTCCATGATTTCCGCTGCGCGCTGGGCGGCATCGTGCGGGCTGCGGCCGAACGGACTTTGCTGACTGTCCACCGGCATAGTGTAACGTATTTATATGAAAAGCCGTTACGCATCGTCTCGGGGACTGGGCATGTACCTGGGCGGCGCGGCAGCGGCGCGGGCCGGCGACGAGATGTCGGGACCGGCGCTGCTGCTGCTCGGCTTCGCCGTGACCGGCAGGCCATCGGCGGGCTCGGAGCTGCTGGCCAGCCTGACCATCGCGGCGGCGGCCGGCGGCCCGCTGTTCGGCGCGCTGCTTGACCGCAGCCGCCGGCCGGACCGGCTGCTGGCCGCCACCCTGGCCGCCTACGCCATCGGCATCATCGCGATCGCGACCGTGGTGGGCCGGCTGCCGGTCGTGGTCGTGGTGTTCATCGCCCTGGCGGCGGGTCTGTTCAATCCGGCGGTGGCCGGCGGCTGGACCGCGCAGTTGCCGCGTATGGTGACCGGCCGGGCGCTGGACCGCGGCTCCGCGCTTGACGCCATGACCTACAGCGCGGCCAGCCTGGCCGGGCCGGGGTTCGCGGCGCTGCTCACCGTGTGGTTCGGGGCCAGGCCCGCGGCGCTGACCGCCGCCGCGCTTGTGGCCCTGGCCGGGCCGGCCGCCCTGTCGCTGTCGCGGTACCCGCCGCCCGTCCGCGGCCCGGCGCCCGCCCTGCACCGGCAGGTAGCCGCGGGCTTCGCGGCGATCCTCACCCGGCCCAGGCTGCGGCGGGCCACCGCCACCTCAGTGATCTCGTTCATCGGGATCGGGATGTTCCTGGTCTGCTGTCCGGTGCTTGGCGCCCACCGGCTCGGCGGTGCGGACCACGGTGCGCTGCTCATTACCGCGATGGCCGCGGCGTCGCTGACCGCCAACGCGATCCTGGCCCGCCGCCGGTGGCGCGGCCAGCCGGACATCCGGATCCTGGCCAGCACGCTGTTGCTGGGGGCGGGCCTGGCCGCCGCGGCGGTCGCCCCTGGCTGGCTTACCCTGGCCGCGGTGGCGATCGGCGGGGCGGGAGAGGGGCCACAGCTGACCGCGCTGTTCGCGGTACGGCACAGGGAATCCCCCGCGCACATGCGGGGGCAGATCTACACCACCGCCGCCAGCCTGAAGATCGCCGGGATGGCGGCAGGCGCCGCGCTGGCCGGACCGCTGGCCAGCCGTTCGGTCACCAGCTGCCTGCTCGTCGCGGCCGGCACCGAACTGTGCGCCGCGGCCGCGTACCTGCTGACGGGCGCGCGGGCCCCGGAAACTGCGTCACCGCAGCCGGGGTCACCGCAGCCGGGGTCACCGCTGCGTTCACCGCAGCCGGCGCCGGGCGTGTCCGCGGGAAGGTGAACCACCGTTCGTTCAGATAATGATTTATGCTGACAGGCATGCGATGCGTTTCTCGTGCTGCGTGGTGGCCGGCCGGTTAGGGCGGTCATACTCAGCATCCGTATCGAGGCCGTCCGGGATGGGCGGCCTTTTTTCGTGCTCGCGACGGCCCGGACCCCTCGCCGATTTGAGGGAGAACCATGGAACTCACCGACGCTGGCAAGTGCCGGGTGCTGACCGGCGACCGGCCGACCGGGGCGCTGCACCTGGGCCACTACTTCGGCACCCTGCGGAACCGCGTCCGGCTGGCCGACCTTGGCGCGGAGGTCTTCGTGCTTGTCGCCGACTACCAGGTGCTGACCGACCGGGACACCGCCGATCACCTGGATGAGTACGTGACCGGGCTGGTCCTTGACTACCTGGCCATCGGCCTGGACCCGGCCCGCAGCGTGATCTTCGCGCACAGCGCGGTGCCCGCGCTCAACCAGTTGCTGCTGCCGTTCCTGAGCCTGGTCTCGGTGCCGGAACTGCAGCGCAACCCCACCGTCAAGGACGAGATCGCGCACTCCCGGCAGTCTGCGGTCAGCGGCCTGATGCTCACCTACCCGGTGCACCAGGCGGCGGACATCTTGTTCTGCAAGGCGAACCTGGTGCCGGTCGGCCAGGACCAGCTGCCGCACGTCGAGGTGACCCGGCTGATCGCCCGCCGCTTCAACGCCCGGTTCGGCGGCCCGGTGTTCCCGGTGCCCGAGGCGCTGCTGTCAGCCGCCCCGCTGCTGCTCGGCACCGACGGCACCAAGATGAGCAAGAGCCGCGGCAATACGATCCCGCTGGCGGCCAGCGCGGACGAGACCGCCCGGCTGCTGCGCGGGGCCAAGACCGACGCAGATCCGGTGATCACCTATGACCCGGCCGCCAGGCCCGAGGTGTCGAGCCTGGTGCTGCTCGGGGCGCTGTGCCTGGACGCCGATCCGCACGAGTTCGCCGCGGGCCTCGGGGCCGGCGGGGCCGCCGCGCTCAAAGCCGCCGTCACCGCCGCGGTCAACGACACGCTGGCCCCGGTACGGACCCGCCGGGCCCAGTACGCACGGGACCTCGGGTACGTGCGTCAGGTGCTGCGGGACGGCAACCAGCGGGCGAACGAGACCGCCGCGCAGACGCTGACCGAGGTGCGTGCGGCGATGGGGATGGGCTACTGAGGCCGGGTTCAGCGGATCACCACGGGGCTGTCGAGGACCCGGTCGGCGCCGGCCGGGCGTTCGGGGCCGGACAGCGTGTTCATCGTGGTCCCCATGGCGGCGCGCGCAGATATTCTGGTAATGCCGCTCGAGAGGCGCTGCGACGGACCTTGTCCGCCACGCTCGGGCGCGGTCTCCACGAAGGGCGCCTCCGAGGAGGCGAACGGTGGAAGCATGCCCGACCGACCGCGGTCATGTGCGAGCGGGTAGCGTGAGCGCACTTTGGCGTTACCCGGTGAAGTCAATGGCGGGACAGGCTCTCCCCCGCATAGACATTTCCTGGACTGGTCTGGCCGGGGATCGCCGGTGGGCGTTCGTCCGCCCGGACTCCCAGGACAGAGGGTTCCCGTGGCACACGATTCGCGAGTCGCCGCAGATGTCTAACTATGTTGCGCTGCTGAGCGAGCCCGACCGACCGGACAGATCCCGGGCCCTCGTCCGGGCACCGAACGGCGGCCGGTACGACGTGACTGATCCTCGGCTGGCGGCCGAGCTGGGCGGCGGGCTTCGGGTCATGCGGCTCTACCGCGGCGCGTTCGATGCGATGCCGATCTCGGTCATCAGCGACTCGACGGTGTCAGCTCTGTGCACGCTTGCCCACGTGCCAAGCAACGAACGTCGGTTCCGGCCCAACATCGTCGTGACGCTGGATTCGGGCGCTGCCTTCGAGGAGGATGAGTGGGTCGGATCCGCCGTCCGGATCGGGACTGCCGTCGTGCGGATGGACCGCAGAGATTCGCGATGCATCATCGTCAACGTCGACCCGGCCAGCGGCCGGTCCGATTCACATCTCCTCAAGGTGATCGGCACGGCCCGGGGGGCATGCGCCGGCGTTTACGCAACGACTGTGCGGCCAGGCCTCATCAACGTTGGTGACCCGGTCGTGGTCGACATGCGACCTCAGCACTAAGAGGGCGTGCGGGTCACCGGGTCCGGCCGACCGGCACGACGACCGTGATCACCCCACCTATCCGCACGGCCACTCAACCTGGAGCGGGTCTCCGATACGGCCCTGCGGCGCCGAAGGCAAGTCCAGCCGTGGCAGGGTGGGGTCCGTGGCAGGTGCGGAGCTCGTGACGTCGTTGCGCCAGGCGGGCGTGAACCGCGGCGATCTCGTCGGGCTGGTCGTCTCCCCGGCGCTGGGCCTCGGGCTGGCCACGGCGGATCGCTCGTGGCCGGTCGCGGGGGACGCCGGCCTGGCGGGCGAGGTCGGGCGCGCGGATGCGGCGCTCCGGCCGCGGTGGGTGGTGTGGTCGGGCCAGACCGCCACGCAGCTGGCGGCCGACGGGGTGCGGCTGGCCACGTGCTGGGATATCACCGCGGTGCACCGGTTGCTGTTCGGCGGCTGGCGGGCCGATCCGGGCTGGGCGTGGGCCCGGCTGCGCGGCCTGGCCACCGATACGATGCCGGCCGCCGGACCACTTGACCTGTTCGGCATGGACGAGGGCGACGCCGACGACCCGGTGGCGCCGGACGGGTACCTGCGGTCCGAGTGGGTCGGCGGCGGCTGGGCGGACAACCCGGACCGGATGGCCCGGTGGGCCGCGCTGGCGCGGGCGACCGCGGAGCTGCAACGCCAGGCGCTGGCCGAACTGCCCGGCCGGCCGATGGCCCTGGCGGCGGCCCACTGTGAATCCACCGCGGAGCTGCTGTGCGCCGAGCTGTCGGTGGACGGGCTGCCCATGGACCGGGCGGTCGCCGAACGGGTCCTGGCCTCCTTCATCGGGCCCAGGCCGCGCGACGAGGCCGACGCCGCGGCGCTGCGGAGTGCCCGCGACGCCGAGGTGCTGCGCCACGCTCCGGCCGGGGGCACCGCCGACCTGCGCAGCCCGGCCCAGGTCCGTGCCCTGCTCGGCCGGGTCGGGGTAGACGTGCCCGATACCCGGGCGTGGCGGCTACGCGAGCTGCGGGGCGCGCACCCGCTGGTCGGCGCGCTGCTCGAGTGGCGTAAGGCGGAACGGATCGCGACGACGTACGGCTACGCCTGGCTGGATGAGCACCTCGGCGCCGACGGTCGGCTGCGTGGCGCGTGGACAGGCTCCGATGGCGCGGCGGGCCGGATGACCGCGTCGGCGGGACTGCACAACATGCCGGCCGCGCTGCGCCCCGGCGTGGTGGCCGCTGACGGGCACGTGTTCGTCCGGGCCGACCTGGGCCAGATCGAGCCGCGGGTCCTGGCCGCGGTGTCGCGGGATCAGGCGCTGATCGCCGCGACCCGCGCCGACGACCTGTACGCGCCGGTGGCGGCGCAGCTTGGCGTGGACCGGCCGACCGCCAAGGTCGCGGTCCTCGGCGCGATGTACGGGCAGACCACCGGCCATGGCGCCCAGGCGCTGCGCCGGCTCAACGCGGCCTACCCGGTGGCCATGGCCTACCTGGACGCCGCCGACCGCTCCGGCCGGGCTGGCCGTGACGTGCGTACCTACGGCGGCCGCCTGATCCAGCTGGCCGACACCGAAGCGCGGAGCAGCAGCCGGGCCGCGGCCTACGGTCGTTATGCGCGCAACGCGATGGTCCAGGGCGCCGCGGCGGAGCTGTTCAAGATGTGGGCGGTCACGGTCCGGGCCCGGTGCGGGCCGCTCGGCGCGCAGATCGTGCTCTGCCTGCACGACGAGCTGCTGGTGCACTGCCCCTGCGAGCAGGCCGAGACGGTCTCCGGGCTGGTCGACGAGTGCCTGCGCGAAGCTGCGGCCCGCTGGGCCCCTGGCTGCGGAGTCCGGTTCATCTCCGATACCGCCGTCATCCGGAGCTGGTCGGACGCCAAAGCCGCGGCCCAGTCCTTACCCGGTGCGCTGGCCCGCGCGCAGGGACTCGACGGTCTTGGCCAGGCGGGTCGCGCGGGTGTCCGCTTTCTTGGCCTCTTCCACCCAGCGCACCCACTCCTTGCGGTGGGTGAAGGACAGGGCGTCGAAGGCGGCCCTGGCCGCGTCGTCCCCGGCGAGCGCGGCGAAGAATTCCCCGATCCGGTCGGACCAGGCGCGGGGGAACAGCGGATCGTGGGATGGCCACAGCACTGTCGTCGGCACACTGATCCGCTGGTCCGGGGCCGGGACCTGCTCCGCCAGGGAGGTCGCCACCGCGCCCGCGCTGGCCCGGTACCAGGCGATCGAGGCGGCGAAGGCACCAGGTGCCCCGTACACCGACACCAGGTGATCAAGGTCGTGGCCGGCTGGCTCGTAGCCCGGTCCGGACCAGTGGGACCAGAAATGCCGCAGATAGGACCGAACGGCGTCCGGTTTACCGTCGATCAGCTCCAGGCACAGGCCGAGCTGCTGGCGCATGCTGGCCATTATCTACGGGAAGACGATCAACGATCGCATCATGTCGTTATCCTGGTGTTCCGCCACCCTGCCTCTGCCGCTGGTCCCGGGTGGAGGCTAGCCTGTCCTGCGAAAGGTGGCAGGAATGCAATCAGGGCAATCGCCGCAGTGGCGCCCGCTCAAGCGTCATGACAGTCATATGGCCGAGCAGATGGTGACGCGGGCCGCGGAGCTGGCCAGGGATTCCCATGCGCGCACCCGGCACGCCGCGGTCCTGGTGAAGGACGGCAGCCTCATCGCCTGGGGCACCAACGGGGTGCCGTTCCCCGGGGAAGACCACTGCTACTGCAAGGTCGGCGAGACCGGCGATCATGACCAGTGCCGGACGCATGCGGAACAGCGGGCGATCACGCTGGCCCGGGACGGCGACGGCTGGCGGATGCTGCAGAATTCCAAGCTGATTTACGTGCGGCTCGAGGCCGACGACTCGGTCCGGCTGGCGGAACCGCATTTTTGCGCCCGCTGCAGCCGTCTGGCGTTGTCCCTGGGCGTGGCCGAGTGGATCTTCGCCTTGTCCGAGGGACTTGTCGGCTACTCCGCGGCTGAATACGACCGGATCGCCCAGCTCAGGTGGTAGCCGCCGGGGCCGCGTCACCCGGCGGCTACGTCACCTAGACCTGGGTCAGCGCGGCCAGGAGGCGGGCAGCAGCGGGATGGCGTTGGCCCGGACCACGTTCGAGTAGAAGCGGGCACTCGCCTTGGGGATACGGCGCTGGGTGCCGAAGTCCACGAAGACGATCCCGAACCGCTTGGAGTAGCCCCAGCCCCATTCGAAGTTGTCCATCAGCGACCAGACGAAGTACCCGGCCAGGTTGGCGCCGTCCTTGATCGCCCGCGCGGCCGCCTCCAGGTGGGTGTGCAGGTATCTGACCCGCTCGACGTCGTTCACCTGGCCCTCGGGGGTGACGTAATCCTCGGCCGCACGGCCGTTCTCGGTGACGTAAAGCGCCAGGCCAGGGGCCTGCTTGGAGATGTCAACCAGGATCTGGTGCAGTCCGCTCGGATCGACGAGCCAGCCCATGTTCGTCCGCTCCAGGGCTTCCGGGAGATACTCGACGACGCCTGGCAGCTGGCAGCGAGCCGGGTTTTCGTTACGCCTGAGGTCGGCGGCGTCTCCGGTCCGCAGGAAGACCGGCGAGTAGTAGTTGACGCCCAGGAAGTCCAGCGGCTGCTTGATCGTCTCCAGGTCACCGTCGGCGATGAGCGAGGACGGCGGGAGCAGGTCCGCCGGAACGTGCTCCGGGTACCGGCCGTGCAGCACGGGCTCGAGGTACAGGCCGTTCGCCGCCGCGTCGGTGATCAGCCGCGCCTGCTCAAGGACCGCGGAGCCGCCGTCGCCGAGCACGCGGACCGGGTGCACGTCCAGGGTGATGCCGACCTCGGCCGCGCCCAGGCTGCGCAGGGCCTGAGCCGCCAGCCCGTGCCCGAGCAGCAGGTGATGGGTGGCGGCCGCCGCGGCCTCGGCGTCGCGCAGGCCAGGGGCATGGTCGCCGGTACGGTAGCCGTTGTTCGACACGACCTGCGGCTCGTTCAGGGTGATCCAGCGGACTACCCGGTCGCCGAGGGCTTCGGCGGTGAGCGCGGCGTACTCGGCGAACCGCTGGGCCGTGCTGCGCACCGCCCAGCCGCCCTCGTCCTGGAGCTCCTGAGGCAGGTCCCAGTGGTAAAGGGTGGCGGTGGCCGCGATGCCGTGCTCGGCCAGCTCATCGAGCAGCCTGCGGTAGTAGTCCAGGCCCCGGGCGTTCGCGGGCCCGCGGCCGCCCGGCTGTACCCGCGGCCAGGAGATAGAGAAGCGGTAGGAACTCAGCCCGAGCGAGGCTATCAGGGCGACGTCCTCGCGGTAGCGGTGGTAAGAATCGCAGGCGATGTCGCCGGTGTCGCCGCCGCGGACCTTGCCCGGCGTATGGCTGAAGGTGTCCCATACCGACGGTCCCTTGCCGTCGATGTCCGGTGCTCCCTCGATCTGGTAGGCGGCCGTCGATGCTCCCCAGATGAACCCCGCAGGGAAGTTCAGGGCGCCGTCAGCATCTGTTGCCGTTCCCGTCATCAGGCTCTCCTTTTGTGTGGCTGTGGACCCTTGACGGCCCCTGTGCTGAGGGTTAGTGTAAGCGCTTAGATTTCAGTTGTAAACGCTTACATGTCGGTTATATGACAGCACGATGTCCAGCTCGTAGACCTGGTATTTCAAGGGACACAGCCATGCAGCTGATCGGGAACCTGTGGTAACCCTCTACGACGTCGCCCACCTGGCCGGCGTTTCCACCGCGACCGTCTCGCGGGTGGTGCACGGCCAGGACCGGGTTCGCGATGCCACCAGGATCCGGGTGCAGCAGGCCATCGACGAACTCGGTTACGTCCCCGATGGCGCCGCCCAGAGCCTGTCCCGCCGCCGCAAGGACGTCATCGGACTGGTCTGCGTGGAGCGCCCGGCACGGCAGTACGACATCGAGAACATGAACCTGCTGTTCTATGACGAGGTGCTGCGCGGCGTCGAGGCGCGCATCCGCGATCACCAGTGGTCGCTGCTCATCACCTTCCTGCAGGGCGCCAATGATCCCGCCTTCCCCCGCCTGGAGGCGTTTACCGGCAAGGCGGACGGCATCTTGATCGGCGAGGGCATCGTGCCCTCCCGCTTCATCGAACGGCTCGCGGCGCGGGTGCCTGTGGTGATCTTCGCGGGCACCCCGGACGAAAAAGCCGCCGACGTGGTGACGGCAGACAACCTGTCCGGCTCGGCGGCCGTCGTCACCCACCTCATCCGTGACCACGGCAGGCGGCGACTGTTCTGGGTGCACGGCCCCGCCGATTCCCCGGACTCCTGCGAACGGCGGCTTGGCCTGGACCACGTGCTCCGGGCCAACCCGCAATGCCAGCTCGTCGGTTTCTTCCAGGGCTACTACAGCGTCCAGAGCGGTGAGCAAGCCGGCGAGGCGCTACTGGCCATGGGCCGGGAGAACCTGCCTGACGCGGTGGTGTCGGCCAACGACCAGATGGCGATCGGGGTCCTCAAGGCGCTGGCCCGGGCCGGCGTCCGGGTCCCGCAGGACGTGGCCGTAGCCGGCTTCGACGACATCTTCCCCGGCAGCTTGTGCGACCCTCCGCTTACCACCATTCATCAGCCGATGCGCATGCTGGGCGAGCGGGCCTGCGCCCGGCTGCTCGAGCGCATCGCCAACCCGGCCCTGCCGACCACGGTCGAACTGCTGGCCACCGAGCTGGTACTGCGGTCAAGCTGCGGCTGCCCGCCCGGCACCGTCATCCGCCAGCCCGTGCCGGCGCTCGACCTGCCGCGCCCGGAGCCGGCCGCGGTCTCTGGGGTCTCTGGGGTGGCGTCCCTGACTACACACCGGCCGGGCGCCAAGTCAGCCCGCCGGCCCGTCCGGCAAGCCGCGAAGGCCTAGGAGCCGCCATGTCCTTTATTCTCCGCCGCCTGGTGTTCTACGTCGTGGCCGCCTGGGTGGCGCTCACCGTCAACTTCTTCATCCCGCGCGCCATGCCGGGAAACGCGGTCCAGTCCATCATGGCGAAGTTTCCCAACCTGCAGCCGTCGGCCTACCAGGCGCTGGAGGCGATGCTCGGGGTGGGGCACCCCGGATCGATCTGGCATCAGTACGGGTCATACCTGGACGACGTCTTCCACCTCAACTTCGGTACCGACGTCACGCAGTACCCCGCCCCGGTCTCCACACTGCTCGCCGAGACCATCCCGTGGACGCTCACCCTGGTCGGAACGGCAACGGTCATCGCCTTCATCGTGGGCACCGGGCTCGGCATCGTGGCCGGCTGGCGGCACGGCGGCGCGCTGGACCGGCTGCTGCCTGGCCTGATGTTCCTGCAGGCGATCCCCTACTTCTTCTTCGCGCTGATCCTGCTCGAGCTGTTCGCCTCCAAGCTGCACGTGTTCCCGCTCGGCCAGGGGTACGCGGAAGGCCTGGTCCCGGGCTGGCACGCGGACTTCATCGGCAGCGCCATCTACCACTCCCTGCTTCCGGCCCTGACCATCGTGCTCACCTCGATCGCCGGCTGGATGCTGCAGATGCGTAACGTCATGATCACCACGGTCGGCGAGGACTACGTGATCGCGGCCCAGGCCAAGGGCCTGCCCCGCCGCCGGGTCATCTTCACCTACGCGGCGCGCAACGCGCTGCTGCCCCAGCTGCAGGGCTTCGCCCTCGCGCTCGGCTTCGTCGTCTCCGGCGCCCTGATCATGGAGATCGTCTTCTCCTACCCGGGCATCGGCGAGCTGCTGCTCACCGCGGTCACCTCGGAAGACTACCCGCTGATGCAGGCGATCTTCCTGGTCATCACCTTCGCCGTGCTGCTCGCCAACATGATCGTCGACCTGATCATCGTGCTGTCCGATCCTCGTGCCCGAGCCAGGGAGGCCACCCGATGACCGCCGTCCTGCCGATCAGCGCCAACACCGCCGCGCTGCCCGGGGAAGATGCCCAGCCCGGCCGCTGGCGGCGGATGCCGCCCAAGGCCAAGGTCGGCGCCGTCCTGCTCGGCTTGTTCGTGCTCGCCGCCATCATCGGCCCCATGGTCGCGCCGTACGACCCCTCGTACCAGGACCCCTCGCCCGCCTTGTCGCTGCACGCGCCATACGGTGCGCACCTGCTCGGCACCACCCAGAGCGGGCAGGACGTCCTGTCCGAACTGCTGGTCGGGATCCGGCTCACCCTCGAGCTCGCGCTCCTGGTCGGCGTAATAGCCACGGCGCTGGCGGTGATCGTCGGAGTCACCTCCGCCTTCCTCGGCGGGGTGTGGGACGAGGTGCTGTCACTGGTCTCCAACGTGTTCCTGGTCATCCCGGCCCTGCCGCTGCTCATCGTGCTGCTCGGCTCCCTGCAGACCAAGGGGCAGACGGCGACCATCATCGTGCTCAGCGTGCTCGGCTGGCCGTGGGGGGCCAGGGTGATCCGGGCGCAGACCCTGGCCATCCGCAACCGCGACTTCATCGCGGCCGCCCGGGAGACCGGGGAGAAAACCTGGCGGATCATCGCCTTCGAGATGGTGCCGAACGAGGTGAGCCTGATCGCGGCGAGCTTCGTGAACACCGTCCTGTACGCGATCGGCGCGTCGGTCGCCCTGGCGTTCATCGGCGTGGCCAACCTGAACGCCTGGAGCCTGGGCACGATGCTCTACTGGGCGCAGAGCCAGCAGGCGCTCGAACTCGGGGCCTGGTGGTGGTTCGTGCCGCCGGGCCTGGCCGTGGCCCTCATCGGGACCGGCCTGGTGCTGCTGAACACCGGGATCGACGAGCTCGGCAACCCCCGGCTGCGCGACGCGACCAGTGCCAGCCGGATCGCCGGGTACTGGCTCCCCCCGGCCGACCCGACGCCGGTGCTGGCCGAGGTCGTGCAGCACCGCGGCAAGCTGTCCGGGTTCCTGCGCTCCTTCTCCCGCAGTTCCTTGCTCGACGACGCTGAGAAGGGCGGGCACCGATGAGCGCGCATCCAGACCAGGCCCCGGTCGCCCCGGTGGCCGGCCCCCTGGCCGCCCGGCCAGATACGGTGCTCGAGATCCGGGACCTGTCGGTGGTCTACCGGACCCCGGGCGGTGACGTCCGGGCCGTGGACAAGGTGAACATCGACCTGGCGGCCGGCGAGGTCATCGGCCTGGCGGGCGAGAGCGGCTCGGGCAAGTCCACTCTGGTCTACGGCGCCTCCCGGCTGCTGCGGGCCCCGGCCCTGATCACCAGCGGCAGCGTCCGCTACGCCGGCCGCCGGGTGACCGAGCCAGTGGATGTGCTCACGATGAAGCCGGACGAACTGCGGCGGTTGCGCTGGCGCGAGATCGCGATCGTGTTCCAGAGCGCGATGAACGCGCTGAACCCGGTGCTCAACGTCCGTGACCAGCTGATCGACGTCATGCACGCCCACCTGCGGATTGGCCGGGACGAAGCGCGGGAGCGGGCGGCGTCGCTGCTTGACCTGGTGGGCATCTCGCGCGAACGCCTGCGCAGTTACCCCCATGAGCTGTCTGGCGGCATGCGCCAGCGGGTGATGATCGCGATGGCGCTGGCCACCGATCCCGAGATCGTCATCATGGACGAGCCGACCACCGCGCTCGATGTGGTGGTACAGCGTGACATCCTGGCCCAGATCGTGGAGCTCAAGGAGCGCCTCGGCTTCTCCATCCTGTTCATCACCCACGACCTGTCCCTGCTGCTCGAGCTGGCCGACCGGATCGCGGTGATGTACGCCGGGCAGCTGCTGGAGATCGGTACGGCCGAGGAAATCCACCGCGAGCCGTCGCACCCCTACACCAAGGGCCTGCTCAACTCGTTCCCCTCGCTCCGCGGGCCGCGGCGGGAGCTGGCCGGCATCCCTGGCTCACCGCCCGACCTGCGGGACCCGCCACCCGGCTGCCCGTTCCTGCCGCGCTGCGGCTACGGCACGGCGGCGTGCCGCGAGGTCGACATGGATCTGCTGCCCGTGACCAGCTCGCAGGACCCCAGTCACGTGACGGCCTGCCCGTTCGTGCTGCCGCAGACACCGGCACTACCGGGCATCCCCGAGCCCGCGATGCCGCAGGCCCAGCAGGAAACCGAGCCGGAAACCGCCGAGGAGCTGGGAGCATGAGCGAGCAGACACAGGCGCTCACGTCCGCGGCCGCGGCTCGCGGGCCGCTCGCCATGGCAGCGGTCTCGGTCAGCAAGGACTTCCGTATCGGCCGCCATCAGACCCTGCACGCGGTGCGCGACGTCTCCTTCAACCTGTACCGCGGGGCGGTCGTGGCGCTGGTCGGCGAGAGCGGCTCGGGCAAGTCCACCGCCGCCCGGCTGCTGGCTGGCCAGGAACGCCTTACCTCCGGCGTCATCCAGCTGGACGGCAAGCGGGTCGAGGTGGCCGGCCGCGGAGACTTCCGCCGCTACAAGAGCCAGGTCCAGATGGTCTTCCAGGATCCGTTCTCGTCGCTGAACCCGGTTCACACCGTGCGCTACCACCTGCAGCGCCCGGTGAAGCTGCACCAGGGCAAGGACGTCCACGTCGACACCGAGGTCGCCGCCCTGATGGAGCAGGTGCGGCTCACCCCGGCGAAGCAGTTCCTGGCCAAGTACCCGCATGAGCTCTCCGGCGGCCAGCGCCAGCGGGTTTCCTTCGCCCGGGCCCTGGCCGCGAAGCCGAGTGTGCTGCTGGCCGACGAGCCGGTGTCCATGCTGGATGTCTCGATCAGGCTCGAGATGCTGAGCCTGCTTGACGACCTACGCCAGCGGTTCAAGCTGGCCCTGCTGTACATCACCCACGACATTGCCTCCGCGCGCTACTTCGCCGACGAAGTGCTTGTCATGTACGCCGGGGAGATCGTGGAGCGCGGTCCGGCCGAGGAGGTGACCCAGCAGCCGGCCCATCCGTACACCCAGCTGCTCGTCGCCTCGGCCCCGGACCCGGACAATCTCGGCAGCACCCTGCGCAGCACGACCCACAGAACCGGCGCCCGGGACACCTCGGGGCGGCAGGCATCCGGGGGGGCCCAGAAAACGGGGGACGCGGCGGCGGCCGGCTGCCCGTTCAGCCCCCGGTGCCCGCTCGCCGACGACCACTGCTTCGCCGAAGACCCGGCCCTCATCCAGATCTCAGCCACCCGCGGGGCCGCCTGCTGGCACCTTGACCAAGCCGCGCCGGAACTCATCGGCAGACAGCCGGACAACGGACACACCAACCTAACGGCATCTAGCCATAACGAAAACCTAAACTAACCCAGTATCCCCCACGAGAGAAAGACGAAAATGATGAGGAGATCGCACAGCTATAGACGGCTCTGCGCGGTAGCGGCGGCCGGCCTGCTGGCAGGCGGGATCGCCGCCTGTTCGTCGAGTCCGAGCTCGAGCTCAGGCTCGGGATCGGGCAACACCGGCGCCACTACCGGAAAGACCCTGGTCATGGAGAGCTCCCCGGAGACCGCCATCACCCAGGCGTTCAACCCGTTCGTCACCACCGGTGCCGCCTGGGGCATGGGTGCGACGGGGCTCGTCTACGAACCGCTGATCCAGTTCGACCTCGCCGCGCCGCCGAAGTACTACCCGTGGCTGGCCACGGCCTACGCGTGGTCCAACGGCGGCAAGACGCTCACCTTCACGATCCGCCAGGGCGTGAAGTGGAACGACGGCACGGCGTTCACCCCGGCTGACGTGGCCTACACCTTCAACCTGGTGAAGAGCGACGCGGCAGTCAACATCGACGGCCTGAAGATCGACAGCGTGACCACGTCGGGCAACACCGTCGCGCTCACGTTCCCGACCGCCCAGTACACCAACCTGGAGGAGATCGCCGGCACCGCGATCGTGCCGCAGGCGATCTGGAGCAAGGCCGGCAAAGCGGAGACCTTCGCGGACGCGAGCCCGGTCGGCACCGGCCCCTACAAGCTGGGCAGCTTCACGCCGCAGGGCTTTACGATGGTGAAGAACCCGGACTACTGGCAGGCCTCGTTGGTCAAGGTGCCCAAGGTCTTCTTCCCGGTCTACACCTCCAACACCGGCGCGCTCAGCGCGCTGTTCTCCGGGCAGATCGACTGGACCGGGAACTTCATCCCCGGCCTGCAGAAGAGCTTCGTGGACACCTCGCCGAGCACCCACCACTACTGGGAGGCGCCCGGCGGCACCAATAGCCTGATGCCGAACCTGAACAAGTGGCCCACCAACCAGCTGGCCGTCCGGCAGGCCATCAGCCTGGCAATCAACCGCAACGTCATCGCCGCAGAAGGTGAGGCTGGCCTGGAGGATCCGGTCCTCAACGCCACCGGCCTGACCCTGCCGACCTTCAGCGCCTGGAGCGCGCCGGTCGCCAGCATGACCGTCTCCGCCACGGCCGACTCCGCCGCCGCCAAGCAGGTCCTGCAGAAGGCCGGCTACACCCTGGGCAGCAACGGCTTCTTCTCCAAGGGCGGTAAGAGCGTCACGATCGCGATTACCGACCCGTCCGCCTACACGGACTACGCCCAGGACGACGCCCTCGTCGCGCAGGAACTGCGGGCGGCCGGCATCGACGCGACGTTCGTGGGTCAGTCGACGGACGCCTGGAACAGCGATGTCGCCGACGGTAACTTCCAGCTGACCTCGCACTGGTCCAACGGCGGGCTCACCCCGTACAACATGTACGACGGCTGGCTGGATAGCTCGCTGGCCACCGGCAACGCCGCGACTGGCGACTACGAACGGCTGAACAGCCCGACGATCGACGCCGAGCTGGCCGCCCTGGCCGGTGCCGCGACCACCGCGGCGCAGGCCGCGGCGCTGGCGCCGATCGCGAAGTACGTGGCCGCCAACCTGCCGATCATCCCGACCACGACCGCGTCAGAGTGGTTCGAGTACAACTCGCAGAACTACGGCGGCTGGCCGACCCAGCAGAACCCCTACGAGACCGGACAGCCGTCCGGGACGAACAACGGTCCAGGCTCCGGTACCGATGAGGTTGTCCTGCTGCACCTGACCCCGCAGGGCTAGACTCCCTACGGGTGCCCTTAAGCTGGCCCGCCCCCGGTAACCCCCCCACCGGGGGCGGGCCTCCCCGCCCGTCAGGCGAGAGCTAGCAATCAAGGACAGCATGTTGCCGATGAGCGCGCCGCCGCGCATCGCCTTCAGCACCCTGGCCTTCCCGGGCGCCACCCTGGCCGAGGCCGCCTCGCTCGGCCGGCGCTGGGGCTACGCCGGCATCGAGCTCCGGCTCATCGACGGCGAGCTCATCGACCCGTCGATGTCCGCCAGCGAACGCGCCCGGGTTAAACGAACCCTGACCGCGGCCGGCCTGCCCGTGGTCGCGGTGGACAGCTCGATCCGCCTCACTGATGACGATCCTGGCCCCGAGCTGCGCCGGTTCCTCGAGCTGGCCAGCGACTGGGAATCCCCGCTTGTCCGCGTGTTCGGCGGCGCCCGGCCGGCCAGCGAGCCGCGCCGGGAACAGCTGCGGGCCGCGGCCCGGGTCCTGGCCGCGGCGACGCCGCTGGCCAGCGAACTCGGCGTGGCTATCGGGGTGGAAACCCACGACGACTTCTCTGCCTCCGCTGTGGTAGCCGAGCTGCTGGCCCTGACCGACCCTGGGTGGGTCGGCGCGGTGTGGGACAGCCACCATCCGCACCGGATGGGTGAGCGGCCGGAGCAGGTGTACGCGAACATCGGCTCGGGCCGGCCGGGACGCGCTGGAGATCGTCTGCGCCGTCTACGAGTCCTCACGCTCGGGCCGCACGGTTACCCTCGGCTCATGACGGGCACGGTGGCCTGGTGAGCGTCGTCCTGTCCGGCTTCGCCGACGAGATTTCCGCTGACCCGGCCGAACAGCTCGCCACGCTGGCCGCCGAGTCCATCAGGTACCTCGAGCTGCGCAGTGCCTGGTCGGTGAACGTCGCCGACTTCACCGCCGGGCAGGTCGGCGCCTTCCGTGACGCGCTGGACCGCGCCGGGGTCAGGGTCTCCGCGATCGGCTCGCCCATCGGGAAGATCCCGCTCGAGGCGCCGCTCGGCCCCGAGCTTGACCGGCTCCGCCGCATCGCCGACATAGCCGCCGAGCTCGGCACCTCGATCGTGCGCGTCTTTTCCTTCTTCCTCCCGCCTGGCGAGCCGCCCGGGCGGCACCGGCAGCGAGTCATCGACCAGATGGCGGCCTTGGCCGCCATCGCGGCCGAACGCGGCCTGGTCCTAGCCCACGAGAACGAGAAGGAGATCTACGGCGACACCGCCGAGCGGTGCCATGACCTGATCACCGCGGTGGACTCCCCCGCGCTGCGGGCGACCTTCGACGCGGCGAACTTCGTCCAGTGCGGGGTCAGGCCCTTCTCCGAGGCCTACCACCTGCTCCGGCCCTACCTGGTCTACCTTCAGGTCAAGGACGCGGTGGCGGCCACCGGCGAAAACGTGCCCGCGGGCCACGGCGACGGCCAGATCCGGCCGACGCTGGCCGCGTTGCGGGACTCGGGCTTCGAGGGCTTCGTGTCGATCGAGCCGCACCTGGCGCAGGCCGGCCGCTACGGCGGTTACAGCGGCCCGGAAGGCTTCACCCAGGCCGCCCAGGCTCTCAAATCAATCCTGAACGACCTAGCCATCCCCTACCACTGACCCGCCGCCAGCCCTGGCGAGGTCACGCCCCATGATCGTGGCCAGTTTGGGTCGTAGGTGACAGTTTCTGGCCACGATCATGGGATCGGCGGTCAGGTGGTGCCGATGAGACCCCAGCGGCGGCGGATGGAACGGTCGGCCATGCTGAACAGCGTGTGCACGAAGATGCCGAGGACCAGGATCACGATCATGATCGCGGTGGCGCTCGCCATGTCGGACTGATCCTGGTCGGTGGACAGCAGCACGCCCAGCGAGGGCTGGTTGGCGATGATGACCAGCAGCTCGCCGGCCATCAGGCTGCGCCAGGCGAAAGCCCAGCCCTGCTTGAGCCCGGCCACCATCGCGGGCAGCGAGGCCGGCAGGATCAGGTGCCGGTACAGCGACACTCTGCGCAGCCCCATCATCGCGCCCGCCTTGAGCAGCAGCGGCGGGGTGTAGTCCACGCCCGCGATCAGCCCGTTGGCGATCGACGGGGCGGCTCCGAGGATGATGACGAACAAGATGGCGCCGGTGTTGATCCCGAACAAGATGATGGCGAACGGGAACCAGGCGATCGACGGCATCGTCTGCAGTCCGGTGATCAGCGAGCCGACCGCTGCCCTCAGCGGCCGGATCCTGGACACCAGCGCGCCGATCACGGCGCCGATCAGCACGGCCAGGCCGAACCCGATGACGGCGCGTTCGGCGGTCGTGCCGATGGCGTGCCACAGCAGGCCGGCCTTCAGCTGATCCCACAGGTTAGCTAGGGTCGTGCCCGGGCCGGGAAAGATGTCCTTCTTCCAGCCGCTGAGGTGAACCAGCTGCCATATCGCCAGCACGATGACGATAGCGAGCGCCACCGGCCATAGGCCCGCCCAGAAGCGCGTGACCAGCGCGCGACCGCGCTGGTCCTGGGAGGACTCGACTTCCAGGGACTCCAGCCAGGCCAGCTTCTCCTCGTATTTCGGTATGGCTTCTTTCGGTGTGGCTTCCCCGCCGTCAACGGCCATCGCGGCTCATCTCCTCACGCAGTCGGTCGGTGATCCGCGCGGATAGCTCCGCGACCGGTGCCGAGTCGATCCGGCGGGGCCGCTCGATGGACACAGGGAACTCGTCGATGACCCGGCCGGGGCGGCTGCTCAGCACCACCACCCGGTCGCCGAGCCGGACCGCCTCCCGGACGTTGTGGGTCACGAACAGGACGGTCAGCTGCCGGTCGGCGCAGATCCGGTCTAGCTCGTCGTGCAGCACGTCCCTGGTCATCGCGTCCAGCGCGCCGAACGGCTCGTCCATCAGCAGCACGTCGGCGTCCTGGGCCAGCGAGCGGGCCAGCGCGACCCGTTGCCGCATGCCGCCGGAGAGCTCATGCGGCCGCTTGCCGCCGAACCCGCCCAGGTGCATCGTCTCGAGCAGCTCGCTGGTGCGCTGACGGCGCTCGGCCTTGGCCACGCCGCGAGCGCGCAGGGCGAGCTCCACGTTGCCCGCCGCGGTGAGCCAGGGGAACAGCGCGGGCTCTTGGAACATGAAGGCCACCCCAGGCCCGCTGCCGTTCCCGTCTCCGGTCGACACCGCACCGGAGGTGGGCTGCTCCAGGCCGGCCACCAGGGCCAGCAGCGTGGACTTACCGCAGCCCGACGCGCCGATAAGGCAGGTGAATTCCCCGGGCGCTACCTCCAGCGAGACGTGATCGAGCGCGCGTACGGCTGAGCTGCCGCGCCCGAACACCTTGGAGACGTCCGTCAGCCGGACGACCCCAATTCGCCCTGCTTCCTTGGCCGTTGCCGCGCTGACCGGAGCCCGGCGATCGGTTACCGTCAAAGAACCCACCTGCCTCACCATGCTTAGGAACTCACCTGAGATTCGCCGGCCGCCGCCAGCGCGGTGTTGAGCGGCGTGAGATCGAAAATGCCGCTCAGGTTGACGGGCTTGAGCAAGCCCAGGGACGTCGCTTGCGCGGCGTCGGCCGTCAGCGACGACGCGTCCGGGTCATCGGTGAAGGTGATTTCCTTGAACGCGGCCGCCACGATGCTCGCCTTGAGCGGCTTGCCGGTGTAGGAGCCCAGCTCCGAGTTGGCGTCCGCCTGGGCGGCGGCCGGACTGGACTTGATGAAGTCGTTGGCCTGGACCTGCGCCTTGACCAGGTCCGCGACGATCGCGGGGTGAGCGATGAGGAAGCTCTGCGTCACGACAAGCACGGTGGTGACGCCCGGCTCGCTGAGCAGCACGGTGCCGCCGTCGCTGACCATCTCGATGTCGTAGGGGGCGGGTTCCGAGCCGCCGGCCACCTGGCCGGACTTGAACTCCAGGACCGCCGCGGAGTTGGGCGTCGTCGGCTTGACGAAGGCGTCTCCGCCGCCGGTCGCCGTCGTCGTCACCCCGTTCTGCTTCAGCCAGTAACGCAGCGCGACGTCCTGCGTGTTGCCCAGCGACGGCGTGGCCAGCGTCTTGCCCTTGAGCTGGGCCGCCGATGTGATGCCCTTCTTGACCACCACCGAGGCCCCGCCCGTCGCGGCGCCCGCGATGATCTTGATGGCCTGGCCGGTTGACTTCTGCCAGGCGTTGATGGCTGGGTTCGGGCCGACGTAGGCGGCGTCGAGCTGGCCGGCCAGGATAGCCGTGGTCTCCTCCGTCCCGGTGCTGAAGGCGGTGGCCTTCAGCGTTCCGGCGGAGCCGAGATCCTTGGTGAAAAACCCTTCCTTCAGCCCGACCAGGGCCGAGGCATGCGTGATGTTGGTCAGGAAGCCAAGCCTGACCGTGACCGGCGCACCGCCCCCCGACCCGGCGGCGTCTGAGCTTGAACTCGCCGAACTCGACGACGAGGAGGAGCAGCCCGCCAGCAGGAGGGCGGCGCCGATCATCGCGGCGGCCGTGACACGTCGCATCTAGTAACCCCTATTAGTTAATTTCTATCGTTTATATGGGAATAACGTCGGTTCACTATACATCAACTAGGCAATGTAGGGAATCGAGCGAGATCTTGCTGGTGACAGCCCCGGTAAATGGGCCGGGCTAGGCGGGAAAGGGCTCGGCTTATACCGTCCGGAGAGCCGGCCGGGGCGGGCTTGAGGGCATCAATTGCCTTCGTCGCTGGAATCGGAGAGGGTGACGCCCACGACCGCGGGGAACTTGGCCAGGCACTTTTCCAGCTGCGCCACGTCGGCATCGCTGGCCTTGTCGACCCGGTAGGTCAGCTGTTGCAGCGCGTAGCGGGAGGCAAGGTCCGACGGGAGCGGCGGCGCGGTGACGGCAGGCACCTTGGCGCAGGTCGCGCGGACGATCAGCTTCTGGGCGACGGGCGTGCCGTCGCGGAAGGACACGACGGCCTGCCGCTGGCCGAGCGCGGCGTCGAACTGCGAACAGCCGGCCAGCGCCGCCAGCACGGCGAGTATCGCCCCCGCCGTCACCAGGCGGCGGCCTCGCGCCGGAAAACCTGTGCCCACTACGCCGGGTAGTACCCGCATGATGCCAGCCTACGGGCAGGCGGCGCCTAGTACGGTATCGGGCAGGGATATCTAACCTGGAGGACACGTGGCCGGCCGGATCGAAGATTACGCCATCGTCGGTGATATGCAGTCGGTCGCCCTCATCGGCACGGACGGTTCGGTGGACTGGCTGTGCCTGCCGCGCTTCGACTCCGAGGCGTGCTTCGCGGCCATGCTCGGCAAGCCGGAGCACGGCCGCTGGCAGATCGCACCCGCGGCCGCGCCGGAGGAGACCGTGGCCAGCCGGCGGTACGCGGGTGACACCCTCATCCTGGAAACCCGGTGGGAAACCCCGGACGGCGTGGTCCGCGTCACCGACTTCATGCCGCCGCGCGACGACGACGAGCCGCCGGTGCTGGTCCGTATCGTGACGGGAGTCAGCGGGACCGTCGACATGAAGGTCTCGCTGCGGATCCGCTTCGGCTACGGGTCCATCGTGCCCTGGACGGTCAAGACCCCGGACGGCATCACGGCGACCGCGGGGCCGGACTCCCTCTGGCTGCGCACGCCGGTCCGGCTGGCTGGGCGTAACCTGGCCCACACCGCGACGTTCAGCGTCTCGGCCGGCGACAGCGTTCCCTTCGTGCTCACCTACGTCGCCTCGCATCGAGGCGAGCCGGCTCGGCTCGACGCGCTGGAGTCTCTCGAGCAGACCAGGAAGTTCTGGACCAGCTGGGTATCGCGCTGCACCTATGACGGCACCTACCGCGATGCCGTGGTCCGGTCACTGATCACCTTGAAGGCCCTCACCTACCAGCCCACAGGCGGCATCGTCGCGGCCGCCACCACCTCACTGCCTGAAGATATCGGCGGCGTCCGGAACTGGGATTACCGCTACTGCTGGCTGCGCGACGCCACCATCACCCTGGAGGCGCTGCTGCGGACCGGCTACACCGACGAGGCCAAGGCGTGGCGGCTCTGGCTGGGCCGGGCCATCGCCGGGAACCCGAAGGACATCCAGATCATGTACGGCGTGGCAGGCGAACGCCGGCTGGCCGAGTGGGAGGCGAGCTGGCTGCCGGGTTATGAGGGTTCGGCGCCGGTACGGATCGGCAACGCCGCCGCGGGCCAGCTCCAGCTCGACGTGTACGGCGAGGTGATCGACGCCCTCCAGCTCAGCTGCAAGTCCGGGCTGCACGACGATCAGCACACCTGGTCGCTGCAGCGTTCGCTGCTCGGGTTCCTCGAAGAACACTGGCAGGAGCCGGACGAGGGACTGTGGGAGGTACGCGGCCCGCGGCGCCACTTTGTGCACTCTAAGGTGATGGCCTGGGTGGCGTTCGACCGCGCCGCCAGCTACGCCGAGGATGCGGGCGAGCCAGAGCTGGCAGCCCGCTGGCGGGTCACCCGCGACACGATCAAGCGCGAGGTGTGCGAGAAGGGCTACAACTCCGAGCGCGGCGCCTTCACCCAGTACTACGGCGCGACTGAACTCGATGCTTCCGTCCTGCTCATCTCCGACGTCGGCTTCCTGGATGCCGACGACCCCAGGATCGTGTCCACGATGAAGGTCCTGCAACGAGACCTGATGCAGGACGGCTTCCTGCACCGCTACGAGCTGCCGCCCGGCGGAACGTCGGAGGTGGACGGGCTGGCGGGTTCGGAAGGGGCCTTTCTCGCCTGCAGTTTCTGGATGGCGAACGCACTGGAGCTCAGCGGCAGGCACCAGGAGGCGATCGAGCTATTCGAACGACTCCTTACCCTTCGTAACGACGTGGGTTTGCTCAGTGAGGAGTATGATCCGCGTTACGGCCGTCTCGTCGGCAACATGCCGCAGGCCTTTAGCCATGTCCCGCTGGTGCAGACGGCACTGAACCTCAGCGGCCACGCCGAAGAACACCGGCGGGGAGTTACCGGGGACGAGCGCCGGAGCGTGCCAGGCTAAGAACGAACCCAGACCCCGGCATGCGATAGGTAATCCAGACTGTCAGGCGATTATGCCCTCAGCTCACATTCTCATCGTCAACTCCCGCAGCGTGCACCAGCCGGTTTTCGTGGTCGGCGCGCCGCATTCGGGAGCGGATCTGATCGGCCGTGCCCTGAAGGCGTCCAAGGGCTTTCACGTCACCATCGGCCAGCCCAGCGTGCTGCGCGTGGTGTATGCCTTCGCCCGGCGGCCGTCCATGCACCACGGCAGGACGCAAGCCGCTGCCACCGTGATCCGCGATGCCTTCGCGCAGGGCTGGCAGGTCAGCTCGCACAGCTGCTTGGACTGCACGCGTGAATGCCGGGCCGCCGCCGGGCTCGCCGCCGACGCCACCGGCCCGTGCGTTGAGCTCAGGGGGCTGGAAACCTACGGGGACGCGAGCCCTGACCTTATCTACTGTGCCGAGGCGCTCACCTACGCGTTCACCGACGCGCGGATCGTCCAGGTGGTCAGGGACGGCCGGGACGCGGTGGCCAGCATGCTCGCCGACCCGGTGGTGATGTCCTGGTTCCGGCCGAGTTTCGTGAACGTGGACACCGAGTTCCCCAACCCGTTCTTCGGCATCGACACCGAGGAGGACCGGGAGCTCTGGCCCCAGTTGTCGCCGGCCGGCCGGTGCATGCTGCGCTGGCGCTGGTCGGTGCGCCTGGCCGCGCAGCTGCACCACAGCCTGTCCGCCGGGCAGCTGAAGACGATCCGCTTCGAGCACCTGATGGGCAAGCCGGAGGAGGCTCTCGCCGAGCTGTCCAGCTTCGTGGGGACCACGGTGCAGGCCGCCGAGATCCGCAACCAGGCCCGCACCGCCGCGGGTCGCGGTCGCGGCCGCGGCCGCCGCCCCCCGGCTTACGAAAGCCTGCTGAGCACAGAAGACATCGCGCAGATAGAGAAAATCGGCGGCGAAGAACTCCGCCGCCTCGGCTACACCCTCCCCTGACGCTCCCGCGCCCCTTTCTGGCGCGCTCAGGAGACCCTAGGCGGACTGGCCGGCGAACTGGGTGTGGTAGAGGTCGGCGTACAGGCCGCCGGCGGCGAGAAGTTCCGCGTGCGTGCCGCGCTCGACAATCCGGCCGGCGTCGACGACCAGGATCTGGTCGGCTTCCCTGATCGTGGAGAGCCGGTGCGCGATCACCAGCGAGGTCCGGCCGGCTAGGGCCGTCTTCAGCGCGCGCTGCACGGCGGCCTCGGATTCGGAGTCCAGGTGAGCGGTCGCCTCGTCGAGCACGACGACGGAAGGGGCCTTGAGCAGCAGCCGGGCCACGGCCACCCGCTGCTTCTCACCGCCGGACAGCCGGTAGCCACGATCACCCACGATGGTGTCCAGGCCGTCGGGCAGGGCGGCGATCATGTCCCAGATCTGCGCGGCCTCGCACGCTCCGATGAGCTCGAGCTCGGTGGCCGCGGGACGCGCGTAGGTGAGGTTGGCCCGGAGCGTGTCGTGGAACAGGTGCGCGTCCTGGGTGACCACGCCGACGACGTCGTGCAGCGACTCCAGGGTGACATCCTTCACGTCGTAGCCGCCGATGCGCACCGCGCCTTCATCGGGATCGTACAGCCGGGCGGCCAGGGCGGTGATCGTGGTCTTGCCCGCGCCCGAGGGACCGACCAGGGCGGTCAGCTGGCCGGACGGCGCGCGGAAACTCACCTCGTGCAGGACCTCGGGCGCGTCCTGGCGTTCCGGCGCGGGCAGCGCGATCGATTCCAGCGAGGCCAGGGACACCTCGCTCGCTTTCGGGTACCGGAACGACACGTGGTCGAACTCGATCTCCGGCGCGACGCCCGGCGGCCCGCCCAGGGCCGTCCTCCTGGGTGGCAGGACCACCGCGTCCGGCTGCTCGGCGATCAGCGGCTTGAGGTCCAGGATCTCGAAGACCCGGTCGAAGCTGACCAGCGCCGTCATCACGCTGATCTGGACGTTGGACAGCTGGGCGATCGGACCGTAGACCCTGATCAGCAGCTGGGACAGCGCGACCAGGGTGCCGAGCTGCAGGGCGCCGCGGATGACCAGGCTGCCGCCGACCCCGTAGACCACCGCGGTGGCGAGCGCCGCGAGCAGGGTGAGGGCGATGAAGAACACCTGGCTGTACATGGCCTGGGTGACACCGATATCGCGGACCCGCCCGGCGCGCTCGGCGAAGACCTCGGACTCCTGTGCGGGGCGGCCGAAGAGCTTGACGAGCATCGCGCCCGCGACGTTGAAACGCTCGGTCATCGTGGAGCCCATGGCTGCGTCGAGCTGCATGGATTCGCGGGTGAGCCGCTGCAGCCTGCGTCCGACCCGCCGGGCCGGCAGCAGGAAGAGCGGGATGAGCACCAGGGCGATGAGGCTGATCTGCCAGGACAAGATGAACATCGTGACCAGGATCGCGCCCACGGTCAAGATGTTGGAGACCACCGAGGACATCGTCGAGGTGATCGCCTGCTGCGCGCCGATCACGTCGCTGTTCAGCCGCGATACCAGCGACCCGGTCTGCGCCCTGATGAAAAACGCGATGGGCTGCTGCTGCACGTGACTGAATACCTCGGTGCGCAGGTCATAGATCAGGCCCTCGCCGATCCGGGCGGAGTGCCAGCGGGTAATAAAGCCGAGGGAGGCGTCGAACACCGCGACCCCCGCGACCGCCGCGGCGACGCCGACGACGATCGCCTCGCGATGACCGAGGATGCCCTTGTCGATGATCACCCGCAGCAGCAGCGGATTCACCACCGTGATGAGCGCGTCGAGAACGGTAGCGGCCAGGAAAAGGGACAGGTAGAGCTTGTACGGCTTGGCGTAGCCCATGATCCTGCGGACAGTGCCTGGCTTCAGCTTCTGGTGGGTAACCGACGGATCGTGCCGGAACGACCGCATCATGCTGTGGTTTGCCCGTCCGTACATGACCAGGAAAACCGTCTCCAGACCCTCATTCGTTCCCGTCCGGGCAGGAACGTTATCAGCTAGCAGCGAACTCCCAGGGCTGTCCGGGCGGGGTCCCGGGGCGACATGCACCGGGCCGGCGGCACCTGGGCGTGGTTTTTAGTGATTCACCTTCGTCTTGCTACCGCGGGTTGCGCCGCCACGCCCGCGCAACGTCACGCCTGTCTCGGTCAAGATCCGGTGCACGAAGCCGTAGGACCTTCCCGTGGAGGCGGCCAGTGACCGGATGCTCTCGCCGGAGTCGTATCTCCGGCTTAGGCTCGTGGCCAGCTTGCTGCGGTCCGCCCCCGTCACGCGTGTTCCTTTCGTGAGGGTCTCTGCCATATGTACCTCCTGTTAGCGATGGTCATCAGTGAGTTACACATCCCCCCTCCGCAATGATCAGGCATGACCGCAGGATTGGCCACCCAGATGGCACCAAATGATCACTATATTTTTATGAGGTTATGGCGCAATCGTAGCCTTTGCCGAGGCAAGGCCATCCGATGCTGTCTTAGGCCAGTGCGACCAGATCTGCGAAATCCTCGCTCCACGCGTCTTCCACGCCGTCGGGCAGCACGATAACGCGTTCGGGACAAAGCGCTTCAACCGCACCTTCATCATGAGTCACAAGTACGATCGCGCCACGGAAGCCTCTCAGCGCACCAAGAACCTCTTCCCGGCTAGCCGGATCGAGGTTGTTCGTCGGCTCATCGAGCAGCAAGACGTTAGCGCCCGATACAACTAGAAGAGCTAGGGCCAGCCGAGTCTTCTCGCCACCGGAAAGCACCCCCGCGGGCTTTTCCACGTCATCGCCGGAGAACAGGAATGACCCGAGAACCTTGCGCTGCTGCGATTCGGTAAGGTCAGGCGCGGCGGACCGCATGTGCGATAGGACCGTCCGTTGCGTTTCCAGCGTTTCATGCTCTTGGGCGTAATATCCAAGGCTCAGGCCATGTCCTGGTGTGACTTTTCCTGTATCCGGAGTTTCCACGCCTGCCAGCAGCCGGAGCAGCGTTGTCTTTCCCGCCCCGTTTAGCCCGAGCACCACGACCCGGCTGCCCCGGTCAACGGCTACGTCGACTCCGGTAAATACCTCCTCCGACCCGTACGACTTCGACAGCCCGACGGCGGTCAGAGGTGTCCGGCCGCAGGGCGCGGGCTCCGGGAAGCGAAGCCTGGCCACCTTGTCCGCACTGCGCTCCGCCTCGACCCCGGCCAGCATCCGCTCGGCCCGGCGCTGCATGCTCTGCGCTGCCCTGGCCTTGGTCGCCTTGGCCCGCATCTTGTCCGCCTGGGCCATTAGGGCGCTGGCCTGCCGTCCCGCATTCACCCGCTCCCGCCGGCGCCGTCGCTCGTCGGTTTCGCGCTGGGTCAGGTAGGTGCGCCAGCCCATGTTGTACATGTCCAGGCAGGCGCGCTGCGCGTCGAGGTAGAACACCTTATTCACCACGTCAGCCAGCAGCGCCACATCGTGGCTGATCACGACGAGGCCGCCGCGGTAGGTCTTGAGGTGATCGCGGAGCCAGGCCACCGAGTCCGCGTCCAGGTGGTTGGTCGGCTCGTCGAGCAGCATGGTCTCGGAATCGGAGAACAGGATCCGGGCCAGCTCGACCCGGCGCCGCTGGCCTCCGGACAAGGTGTGCAGCGGTTGATGCAGCACCCGGTCGGGCAGCCCCATGCTGGCGGTTATCGAGGCGGCCTGCGACTCGGCGGCGTACCCGCCCAGCACGGCGAGCCGCTCTTCGAGCCTGCCGTACCGGCGGATGGCAGCCGCCGCGGCGGCTGAATCGGGGTTGGCCATCTCCGCTTCCGCCACGCGCAGATCGGCCCGCAGCTGGTCGAGCCCGCGGGCCGACAGCACCCGGTCGATGGCCAGGATGTCCAGGTTGCCGGTGCGCGGATCCTGCGGCAGGTAGCCGACGGCGCCGGACTGCCGGACCGAGCCCGCGGCCGGAGCGGCCTGGCCCGCTAGCACCTTGGCCAGGGTGGTCTTCCCGGCGCCGTTCCGGCCGACCAGGCCGATCCGGTCACCGGTACCCACCTTGAACGACGCGCCTTCGAGCAGCAGGCGCGCGCCAGCCCGGAGCTCGATGTCACTTGCCACGATCATGATTTAGCTGCTCCTGCGCCAGGGCGTCTGGGGATGAGATCATCCCCGTCGCGGGGAATCCGGGGGTTTGACGAGTTAGTCCCCCTGGGCTAACACGGCGTTGGCAGCACGCGAGCTAGTTTACTTGGTTAGCGTGCGCCGGGCCATTCGATTCTGGCTCGGTCAGCCGGATGCGGATCGCGCCGAACTCACGGGGAACCTCCCTGAGCACGGCCAGCCGCGGGTCAGGGACGGTGAGAAACCGGTCCACGGCGCGGTCCAGGTAGGGCGCCAGCCGCGTGTCACCGCGCAGTCCCGCCGCCGACCGCTTATCCCCGCCGAGCACCACCGCGTCCAGCCCGTCCGCGCCGTACTGGGCGAATACCGCCACCGCGGCGTCAGCCGCGGCGCGCAGCGCGGTCGCGGCCTGGTTCTCCCGGCGCCGGGCGAACCGGTGCTGGGACCAGCCGCCCGCCGCGCTCCGGCCGTGCACCGGCCGGCTTCCGGTCTTCGAGCTCACCAGCTGAGGCGGCGAGCCTGCGAAGACCCCCACCGCGTAGCCGCCCAGCCGAACCAGCAGGACACCGACCGTCCGGTCGGCGGCGGCATGCGCCGCCATCGCCGCCGCGGCGGCTTCCGGGTCAGGCACGGGCTCGCCGGCTTCCGGGTCAGGCACGGGCGCGCCGGCCACGCCGGCCCGGCCGGCCCCGTCATCCTCCGGGCGCGGGAAGGGCGGATGGCATTCGGCGGTGGCACCGTCGGCGGCCGTGAAGGTCAGCAGCCCGCCTGCGTCACCGCGGGCGGCGAGGCCGGCCGCGCCGTGCCGCCGGCCGAACGTGACCATCCAGGGCACCAGGCGCTCGGGCGTCACGTCCACCCAGCGGCCGCCACCTGCGGCAGGATTCTTCATGACACGCCGAGCCGTTCTGCCTCAGGCCTGAAAGGACGGACCTGACCTAGATGTTAAAGCCGAGAGCGCGCAGCTGCTCGCGCCCGTCGTCGGTAATGCTCTCCGGGCCCCACGGAGGCATCCACACCCAGTTGATCCGGAAGTCGGTGACCACGCCCTCGAGCGCCTCGCGGGCCTGGTCCTCGATCACGTCGGTGAGCGGGCAGGCGGCACTGGTCAGGGTCATATCGATGGTGGCGATCCGGTCGGCGTCGACGCCGACGCCGTAGATCAGGCCGAGATCCACCACGTTGATCCCGAGCTCTGGGTCCACCACGTCCCGCAGTGCCTCGAGCACGTCTTCCTGGTCCTGGGTGAGCTCGGTAGCGCCGCCCGCAGCCGCCGGGTCCACGGGGTCCACGGGGGCCGCACCGCTGGTCACCGCGGGATCCGCAGTCGTGTTCTCCGTCATTGTCCTACCTCCATGGCCTGCGCGGTCGCGTCTTTCCATGCCATCCAGCCGAGCAGCGCGCACTTGATCCTGGCCGGGTACTTCGACACGCCGGCAAAGGCCACCGCGTCTTCGAGCACGTCGTCGTCAGGTTCGGCCGCGACCCCAGCACCCTTGGACTGCATGAGATCAAGGAACGCCTGGCTGATGGCCATGGCCTGACCCACCGGCTTACCGGTGACGAGATCGCTCATCACCGACGCACTCGCCTGGCTGATCGAGCAGCCGAGCGAATCGTACGACACATCATCGATGACCGGCTCACCGTCGACGTCCTTGACCGAGACCCGCATCGTTATCTCGTCACCGCAGACCGGGTTGACATGGTGGACTTCAGCGTCGAAGGGATCCCGCAGGCCCTTATGGTGCGGGTTGCGGTAGTGATCCAGGATGATCTCCTGGTACATCGACTCGAGTTGCATCACATTCCCTGCTAACACCTAAGGCCAGCGCCGTCATCCCGGCGGCCTTAGGACCGGACGCCGAAGAAACGCTGAGCGTAGCGGATTCCGTCCGCGAGCTCGTCTACCTCGGCATGAGTGTTGTACACGTAGAAGGTCGCCCGGGTGCTGGCTTGCACACCCAGGGCCCGGTGCAGCGGCCAGGCGCAGTGATGGCCAGTGCGCACCGCGATGCCCAGCTCGTCGAGAACCTGGCCGACGTCGTGCGGGTGCACCCCCTCGACTTCGAAGGCGACGGCGCCGCCGCGGTCCTTCGTGGTGTCGGGCCCCAGGATGCGCACCCCGGGATGGTCACGCAGCACGTCGAGCGCGTGCGCGGTGAGCGACTCCTCGTGCGCGGCCACGTTCCCCATGCCCAGGCCGGTGAGGTAATCGACGGCCGCACCCAGGCCCGCGGCCTCGGCGACAGCGGGCACGCCGGGCTCGAACCGCTGCGGCGGCGGCAGGAACGTGCTGCCTTCCATCCGGACCATCTCGATCATCGACCCGCCGAACAGGAACGGCGGCATCGCCTCGAGCAGCTCCGCCCGGCCGAACAGCACCCCGATCCCGTACGGGCCGAGCATCTTGTGCGCGGAGAAGGCGAGGAAGTCCGCGCCGAGCGCGGCCACGTCAATCGGCTGGTGCGGCACCGACTGGGCCGCGTCGACCAGCACCAGCGCGCCCCGCTCATGCGCTGCGCTGGCGATCTCGGCCACCGGCGTGACCGTCCCTGTGACGTTCGACTGGTGGGTCACCGCGACGATCTTGGTGCGCTCGGTGATCATGCTGTCCAGGCGGTCCAGGTCGAGCCGGCCCTCAGCGGTGACGTTCAGCCACCGCAAGGTGGCCCCGGTGCGCTGGCAGAACTGCTGCCAGGGCACGAGGTTGGCGTGGTGCTCCATCTCGGTGATCAGGATCTCGTCGCCTGCCCGCACCTGGACCGGCCCGGACCCGTTCACTCCGCTCAGCGTGTAGGCGACCAGGTTGATCGCCTCGGTGGCGTTCTTGGTGAACACCACCTCACCCGGCTCTGCGCCGATGAACGCGGCGACCTTGGCTCGCGCGCCCTCGTACACGTCGGTGGCTTCCTCACCGAGCAGGTGGGTGCCGCGGTGCGCGGCCGCGTTGTGCCGCTCGTAAAACTCGCGCTCGGCGTCGAGCACCTGACGGGGCTTCTGCGAGGTCGCTCCGGAATCCAGGTAAATCAGCGGCTTGTCGTTGCGCACCGTCCTGGCCAGCACGGGAAAGTCGGCGCGGATCGCCTCGACGTCGAGATGAGCTACGTCGAGATGAGCCACGTCGAGGTGAGCCGGGGAATCGGTCATACCGGCGCACCCACAAACTTCTCGTATCCTTCGCTCTCCAGCTGCTCGGCCAGCTCGGGCCCGCCCTCGGCGACCATCCGGCCGGCCACGAACACGTGCACGAAGTCCGGCTTCACGTACCGCAGGATCCGGACGTAGTGGGTAATCAGCAGCAGCGCGTGCCCCGGCTGCCCGCGGAACCGGTTGACGCCATCCGACACGACCTTGAGCGCGTCGATGTCCAGGCCCGAGTCGGTCTCGTCCAGGATCGCGAACTTGGGATTGAGCAGCTCGAGCTGCAGAATCTCGTGCCGCTTCTTCTCCCCGCCGGAGAACCCCTCGTTCAGGCTGCGCTCGGCGAAGGCCGGGTCGATGGACAGCGCGGCCATCGCGGCGCGCTGTTCCTTGATGAAGTCACGCAGCTTCGGCGCCTCGCCCCGGACCGCGGTGACCGCGGTGCGCAGGAAGTTCGACACGGACACGCCGGGCACCTCGACGGGGTACTGCATGGCCAGGAACAGGCCGGCCCTGGCTCGCGCGTCCACGGTCATGGCCAGCACGTCTTCACCGTCCAGCGTGACGCTGCCCTTCGTCACCAGGTACTTCGGGTGACCGGCGATGGCGTAGGCGAGGGTGGACTTCCCCGAGCCGTTCGGGCCCATGATCGCGTGCGTCTCGCCGTCACGGACGGTCAGGTCTACGCCGCGCAAGATCTCCTGGTACGCCCCGGCCCCGCTTGACGATGCGGCGCCTGCCACGCTGACGTGAAGGTCGCGGATCTCGAGGGTGGCCACTATGACTCCTTGTCGCTTTGAATAAGCGCGACGTACACGTCGCCGCCTTCGATCTTGACTGGATAGACGGGCACCGGCTCGGTGGCCGGATACCCGGTGGGCTTGCCCGTCCGCAGGTCGAAGCACGATCCGTGCAGCCAGCACTCGATCGTGTGGTCATAGACCTCGCCCTCGGACAAGGGCACCTCGGCGTGCGAGCACACGTCGCGGATCGCGTAGATCTCCCCCTCGGCCCGGGCCACCGCGACCGGCTCATCCCCGACCTCGACGCCGATCGCGCCATCGGCCGGAACCTCCGACACGGCACAGGCCCGGATGAACTCCTGGTTCCCGCTCAATGCCCGACTCCTACGGGGAGGGACTTGGTCAGCTCCGTCTCGATGGCCTCGGCGATCCTGCTCCGTAGCTCAGGCACCTCGATGGTGTCGATGAGCTGGCCGAAAAACCCCCGGATGACGAGTCTGCGGGCTTCTTCGAACGGGATGCCCCTGGCCATCAGGTAGAACAGGTGGTGATCCTCGAGCCTGCCGCTAGCGCTGGCGTGCCCGGCGCCGACGATCTCCCCGGTGAGGATCTCCAGGTTCGGGACCGAATCGACCCGGGTGCCGTCGGTCAGCACCAGGTTCCTGTTGTACTCATAGGTATCGGTTCCGGTCGCCTCCGGCCTGATCAGCACGTCGCCAATCCAGACCGCGTGCGCCTGCTCGCCTTGCAGCGCGCCCTTGTAGGTGACGCGGCTTCGGCAGCGCGGCACGTCGTGGTCCACGAACAGCCGGTGTTCCAGGTGCTGGCCGGCGTCGGCGAAATACAACCCGGTCAGCTCGGCGTCGCCGCCGGGACCGTCGTAGCGGACCGTCGGCGCCAGCCGGACGACTGACCCGCCCAGCGTGACCGCGGTATGGCGCAGCTTAGCGTCCCGGCCGAGGGTGGCGTAGTGCTGCGAGAGGTGGACCGTGTCATCGGCCCAGTCCTGCAGGCTGACCACCGACAGCGTCGCGCCGTCGCCCACCACGATCTCGACGTTGTCCGCGTACGTGGCGCTGCCGCGGTAGTCGAGCACGACCACGGCCCGGGAGTTCGGCTCGGCCTGCACCAGCAGGTGCCCGAAGCCGGCGCCGTCGGTACCCTCGCCGGTCACGGTGACGATGGTGGCCCGTGACGCCTGCGCCTCCGCCGGCACCATGATCACGGTCGCCTCGTCGAAGGACGCATACGCGCGGGCGCTCACCCGGTCGGCCGGGATGAAGGTCCTGGCCAGTTGAGCGCTGGACCGTTCGGCCGTAAAGGTCTTGACCTCCGGAGCCGGGTCGACGTCCACGGTCACCTTGGCGGCGGGCAACGGGGCATCGCCGTGCAGGCCGCGCAGCCGGCGCAGCGGAGTGAACCGCCACTCTTCCTCGCGGCCGGTGGGCACGGCGAAATCCGCCGGGTCATAGGACCTGTGCTCGTGCAGCCTGCTCACGGGAGCAGACTCGACGGCCCCCTGAAGTCCTGCCGACATCAGCCGACCGCCCCCTCCATCTGAAGTTCGATCAGCCGGTTCAGCTCGAGCGCGTACTCCATCGGCAGCTCGCGCGCGATGGGCTCGACGAACCCGCGGACGATGGTGGCCATCGCCTCGTCCTCGGCCATGCCGCGGCTCATCAGGTAGAACAGCTGATCCTCGGAAATCTTGGACACGGTGGCCTCGTGGGCCATCTCCACGTCGTCCTCGCGGACATCCACGTACGGGTAGGTGTCGCTGCGGCTCACCGAGTCCACGAGCAGCGCGTCGCACTTGACGTTGGACTTGGAGTGCTCGGCGCCTTCCTGCACGTTGACCAGGCCGCGGTAGGACGTCCGCCCGCCCCCCCTGGCCACCGACTTGGAGACGATGGACGAGGAGGTGTTCGGCGCGCAGTGCACCATCTTGGCGCCCGCGTCCTGGTGCTGGCCCTCGCCCGCGAAGGCCACCGACAGCGTCTCGCCGCGCGCGTGCTCGCCCATCAGGTAGACCGCCGGGTACTTCATCGTCACCTTCGAGCCGATGTTCCCGTCGACCCACTCCATCGTCGCGCCCTGCTGGGCAATGGCACGCTTCGTCACCAGGTTGTAGACGTTGTTCGACCAGTTCTGGATCGTGGTGTAACGACAGCGGGCGTCCTTTTTCACGATGATCTCGACCACCGCGGAGTGCAGCGAGTCCGACTTGTAAATCGGCGCGGTGCAGCCTTCCACGTAGTGGACGTAGGCGCCTTCGTCGACGATGATCAGGGTCCGCTCGAACTGGCCCATGTTCTCGGTGTTGATGCGGAAATAGGCCTGCAGCGGGATATCCACCTTGACGTTCTTCGGCACGTAGATGAACGAGCCGCCGGACCACACCGCGGTGTTGAGCGCGGCGAACTTGTTGTCGCCGGGCGGTATCACCGTGCCGAAATACTCCCGGAACAGGTCCGGGTGCTCCTTGAGCGCGGTGTCCGTGTCGAGGAAGATGACGCCCTTCTCCTCGAGATCTTCCCTGATCTTGTGGTAGACGACCTCGGACTCGTACTGCGCGGCCACCCCGGCGACGAGCCTTTGCTTTTCCGCCTCGGGTATGCCGAGCCTGTCGTAGGTGTTCTTGATGTCGTCGGGCAGCTCGTCCCAGCTCGCCGCCTGCTTCTCGGTGGAGCGGACGAAGTACTTGATGTTGTCGAAGTCGATGCCGGACAGGTCAGCGCCCCAGTTGGGCATCGGCTTGCGGCCGTAGTACTTCAGGCCCTTGAGCCGTATGTCGAGGACCCACTCCGGCTCGTTCTTGAGCGCGGAAATGTCCCTGACGACCTCTTCGGACAGGCCTCGGCGCGCGGAGGCGCCCGCCACGTCCGAGTCGGCCCAGCCGAACTTGTACGTGCCCAGCCCTTCGAGCTGGTCTTGCGTGGTGGTCGTCATATCAAGAGCCCTCCGGACCCGGAAGTGATATCGGTAGCCGTACGGCCTTGGGTGGCCGCGTCGGAAAATCCCTTTCGTACAACTGCCGCGCTCCTCTTGGCCTTCCCCGGGCAGACCTGCTCCGGTTGGCCTTCCCCGGGCCGACCTGCTCCGGCTCGGTTACGTGCGTGGTGCAGGTGACGTGCGTGGTGCAGATGCCGTCGCCGTGCGCGATCGTAGCCAGCCGTTGCACCGGCGTGCCGAGCAGCCTGCCGAACGCTTCGGTCTCCGCCTCGCACAGCTGCGGGAACTCGGCCGCCACGTGCGCGACCGGGCAGTGATGCTGGCACAACTGCTCCCCGGCCGCACCCTCGCCGTGCGGGCCGGCCGGGCCGCCGATGGCGGGAGCGGGGCCGCAGGACGCGGCGTAGCCGTCGGCGGACAGCGCCTCGGCCAGCGCCTGGACCCGGGTACCGAGGTCTCCGCTGGCCACTGCCGGAGCGTACCTGCGTTCCAGGTCGGCCAGCTGCCTGCGGGCGAAGTCGGCGACGGCCTCAGGACCCGCCGTCTCGGCCAGGAACCTGAGCGCGTTGGTGGCCAGGTCGTCGTAGGCGTGCTCGAACGCGCTGCGGCCCGCGTCAGTGATGACGAAGACCTTGGCCGGCCGGCCGCGCCCACGGTTTCCGTAGGTCCTGGCGGTCCTGGTCTCGATCAGGCCCTCGCCGATGAGGTTGTCCAGGTGCCGCCGGATAGCCGCAGGCGTGAGCCCGAGCCGGCTGCCGAGAGTGGCGGCGGTCGACGGCCCGAGCTCCAGGATCAGCCGGGCGACTTGCCCCCGGGTGGGGGCAGCGCTCACCGACTGCATGTTTTTCACAACATCATTGTGCCGTAAATAGCCCCGTCAGCGCAAACTTTACACAACACCGCCATGACGTAAATCACTTCGTGGCGGGCGGTGGCTCTTGGGCGGGTTTAGGCGGGGTCCGCTGGTGCAGGGGTTCAGGCCCAGCACGCGCTCGGCGTTGCGCCGGCGATCTTCGCCTTGTCCTGCGGGCTGAGCGGTGTCGTGGCCGGTACGCCCGTTGAGCGCGACGACGAGTGGGTATGACGTGCCGCATGGGGACTGTCTTGGTGAGAGTGGCTCGCTGCACCGCGGCGCCGCGGTGCACTGGTACCCGTACCCGTTCCTCAACCCCACGCATTCCGGCGGCTACGCCCGGGTCGCCCTGTACGCCGTGGTGCTAGCGCTGTTCATGGGACTCCTAGCCCTAGCCGTCAACGCCCTCGGAAGAAGGACAGATCCATGATCGCGAAGACTTCACAGTCTGCGCAGACTGTGAAGTCTTCGCGATCATGGAACCCTTACACGACGATGTTGACGGTGATGCCTTCGATGCCGCTGGGGTGGGTGGTGGGGGCTGGGGCTGGGACTGGGGGGCGGACTAGGGTGCGGGCGCGGGCGGCGATCCGGAGCGGCTCGGCGATCTGGTCAAGGAGGGCCTCGGCCTCGGGGGTGTGCGCTTGGGCGATCAGCTGGCTGAGGGGAGCCGAGTTGCCGAGGCGCTGGGCGCTGCGCAGCGCCCGGGTGGCGTCCAGGATGACCGCCAGCTGGTCCACCGCCGACCGGTCGGTGCGCCAGGTGGGTTCAGGCACCGGCCAGCGGGTCACGTGCAGCGAGACCGCGCCCTCGTGCGGGCGGTAAAACCGCTGGTACATGTGCTCGGTCACGAACGGCGCGAAGGGCGCGAACAGCCCGAGCAGCACCCGGTAGGACTCCCACAGGGTCCGGCGTGCGCTGTCTCGGTCCGGGTCAGAAGCACGATCCGGGTTGGCGGCGTCTGGGGCGGAGCCGCTGAGCCGGTCTTTGATCATCTCGATGTAGCGGTCGCAGTAGACGGACCAGAACATCCGGGAGGCGGCCTGGTGCGCCTGCATATAGTCGTGGGCCTCGAAGGCCGCGGTGGTCTCGGCCACCGCGTCGGCCAGGTGCGAGAGCACCCACCGGTCCACGATGTTCGGCTCCCCCGCGGGCACCGCCGGCCACGCGGGCCCCGTAACAGGGACAGATTCGGCGAGGTTCAGGGACAGGAACCGGCCCACGTTCCACAGCTTGACCGCGAATTTCCGGCCGGTCCTGATGTCCTTCTCGTTGTACCGCAGGTCGGTGCCGATGCGGGCCTTGGTCGCCCACAGCCGCAGCGCGTCCGCGCCGTACTTGGCCATCACGTCGTCCGGCACGTACCGGTTGAAGCCATCGACGTTGGACCGGTCCAGGTCGCGCTTGGACAGCTTCTTGCCCTGCTCGCTCAGCCCCCAGCCGGAGATCAGCGCCGTGCGCCACGGGACCCGGCCAAACAGCAGCTCGGACTGGACCACCGAGTAGAACAGCCAGGTCCTGATGATCTCGAAAGCCTGCACCCGGATCGACATCGGGGCCAGCGCCGGGTCGGTGCCACCCAGCGCCCAGCCGTCGTTGATCTGCGGCGTCAGCGAGGACGTCATCCAGGTGTCCATCACGTCCGGGTCCGCTTCCAGGGCCGAACCACAGGCCGGGCAGCCCGCCGCCGGCGGCTCGTCGGCCAGCGGGTCCACCGGCAGGTCCTGCAGGCGGGCCAGCACCGGCGTCGCGCAGGCCGTGCAGAACCATACGGGGAACGGCACACCGTAACGCCGCTGCCTGCTGATGTTCCAGTCCCACTGGAGACCGTCGATCCAGTCTTCGAGCCGCCGCCGCATGTAGGACGGGATCCACTCGAGCTCGGCCGCGCGGGCCCGGAAACGGTCCGCGTGCTCCCGCACGGCGATGAACCACTGCGGCCGGATCTGGAACTCGACCGGCGTCTGACACCGTTCGTGCACCCCGACGACCTGCCGGACCGGAACGCTGCCGGTCAGCAGCCCGGCCGCCGCGAGCGCCTTGACGATGGCCGCCCGGGCCTGGGCCAGCGGCAGAGCGGCGAACTCCCCCGCCAGCTCCCCCAGCCGCCCGTCCGGCTCCACTACCAGCCGCAGCGGCAGGCCGTCCCGCCGCCACTTCAGCACGTCCTCACGGTCACCGAACGTGCACACCATCATCAGCCCGGTTCCGTACTCCGGATCCACCGACTCGTCGGTCAGGACGGCCACCTCGTGGCCGAACAGCGGCACGGTGGCCCGCTGCAACCCCGTGTACCTGGCGTCGGCGGGGTGGTGGTACAGCGCGACGCAGGCCGGAAGCAGCTCGGGCCGGGTGGTGGCGATCATCAGCTCAGGCGACGGACCGGGAGCGGGGAACCTGATCGTGTACAGCCGGCTGGTCCGTTCCAGGTCCTCGGTATCCGCCTGGGCCAGCGAGGTGCGGTCCTCCGGGCACCACAAGATCGGGTCCTGTGCGCGGCGCAGGTAACCTGCCTGGTGCAGCCGGATGAAGCTGGCCTGGGCGGTCTGCTGGCAGCGGGCGTCGATGGTGGAATAGCGCAGCGACCAGTCAAGCGACAGCCCGAGCCGCCGCCACAGCTCCTCGTACCGTTCGGCCGTGCGCCGGGTCTCGGCCAGGCAGAGCGCGACGAACTCGGCCCGCGGCATGTCCGCGGCCCGGACACCGTACGCCTGTTCCACGTACCGTTCGGTGGGCAGGCCGTTGTCGTCGAACCCGATCGGGTAGAACACCCGTTCGCCCAGCATCCGCCGGAAACGGACGATGAAGTCGGGCTGGGAGTAGCTCATCGCGTGCCCGACGTGCAGGTGCGCCGCCGATACGTAGGGCGGCGGAGTGTCCACGCTGAACACCGGCCCCTGGGCGTCCCGGTCGTAGGCGTAGAGGTATCTGCTTCGGCCACCCCTTCCTCAAATTCTTTTTTTGACCGAACGGCCCCTGGCCTTTCCTCCCGGGCGACCCATCTGTACACAGTGGTATCAGGACTGGTGTTAACTATGGGTGTTTTGTCCGGTGCCGCCCACAAGTCCTCCCGTTCCTGGGGCATCATTGCTATAGCTGCCAGGAAGACACGCAGGTAGTAATGGACCGAAAGGGAACCGAACCGCCTATGCCCGCGCCACGACCTGAGGTCGCCGACCTGCTCGAGGTGGCTGTTCCGCCCGAGGCCAAGGTCATCGCAGTCAGCGACTTGCACTTGCCTCCGGTCCGTTCGGCCGTGTCCGCGCGGTCCTGCGAGACCCTGGCGCGGCAGCTGCAGGCCGAGACCGGCGCGCTGACTGTCGTCTTCGCCGGGGACGTGGTCGAACTGCTCGGCTCCCCCGAGGCCACGGCCACCGACATCTTGCGGGCCCATGAGGACCTGTGCGCGGCGCTCATGGCGGTCACGGCGCGAGGCGGCCAGGTCATCTACGCCATCGGTAACCACGACGGTGACCTGGCCTGGGACGTCAAGGCGGCGGACGCGGTCCGGGAGATGACCGGGGCTAAGCTGTGCCTGTCCGCGGACCTGCTGCTGGCCGACGGCCGCAAGATCCGGGTAGAGCACGGCCATCAGCTCGATCCCTACAACTGCTTCTGCGACGCGCGCAACCCGCTGGACACTCCGATCGGCCACCACGTCGTCAGGGAAGTCATCCCCCGCATCGAGTTCCTTGGCCGCGGCTGGGTCGACGGGGCGCACGAGATGGCGGACCCGACCGACTTTCCCTCGTTCATCGCTTCCCGGCTGGTGTACCGCAAGCTGGGCCACCGCCTGTGGTGGCTGATCGCGGTCCCGCTGGCGATCATGGTCCTGGTCCGGATCCCTGAGTTCACCGACTTCAAGTCCCGTTACCCGGACACCAACGTGTGGGTGCACCGGGCCGCGATCCTCGGCTACGGCGCGATCGCCGACCTCATCGTGATCGCCGCGGTGGTCGGGATCCTCGTCCGCCGCGCCTGGCTGTCGATCAGCGCCCTGGCCCTGGACGACCGGGGCTACGGGCAGAACCACGCCGCGCGGCAGCGGGCCGTTGACCTCGTCGCGGACGGCTACTACGGGTTCATCACCGGGCACACGCACCACCCGGAGCTGGCCGCTACCGCCGATGGCTTCTACGCCAACTCCGGATCGTGCACCTCGGTCGTCGAGGGGATCGGCGGACGGTACGGCCTGCCTCCGGCCTATGTCCGCAACCAGCAGATCTGCTGGGTGGAGATCGCCGAGGGCCAGGCGGACCTGGTCTCGGCCCGGGTCGAGCTGCCCGGCGCGACCCGGATGGAACGGTTCGTCGCCCGGGGCCGCAATCCGCACTCCGACACTCCGGTGCGGGTCGCCACCTGGCCGGCCGGACCCGACTGGCCCCCGCCGGACAAGCCGCTGCCAGACAAGCCGCTGCGGGACAAGCGGGCGTGCCGCAAGGAGCTCCCGGGCCAGGATCGTCAGCTACCGCCCGGGGCCTAGCTCCGCTGCGCCTCCGCGGTCCTGGCTTCTTCGATGGTGAGCTCCGCCGCGGGGTCCGCCTCCAGCCGCTCGTCAGGGATCGGCTGGCCGCTGAGGGTCGACCGGCCGTAGCTGCCGTCATCCAGCCGGTGCAGCGCGCGGTCGATGGCGGCCAGCCGGGTGCGCAGGCTCTCGGCGATGGCGTCATCCATGCCCTGGGCGGTCAGCGGCTGAGCGGAGTCGCTCATGTCGCCGGACTCGCTGTCAAGCACCGACTCGCGATCCTCCTGCCCGGCGGCCTCCGCGCCGGAAAGCAAGCCCTGCACCTCGTCACGCTCGGTGCGTAGCAAGGCACGTGCCCGGTCCTGATCCATCCGGTTGTCCTCCTGGTCAGTCGCTGGCCGATGAGTGCCCGTCCATGTGCCCGGGCTCCCCGGTGCTGGGCGAGCCGCCCATCATCCGCAGCATAGCCACCCCGCCGGTGCGGACGCCTCACCTCCTGGATAGCTGGTGCTCTGGCCACCGTAGACTCGCGAGCGTGAGCCCGGCCCCGCAGACTACGACAAATCCGGCGACGCCCGCCGTCGAAGTCGGCCGGCTCGTCAAGCGGTACGGCCAGCTGACGGCCGTCGACGGGCTGACGCTGACCGCGAACCGCGGCGCGGTGACCGGCGTCCTCGGGCCCAACGGCGCGGGCAAGACCACCACCATCGAGATCTGCGAAGGATACCGCCGCCCCGATCAGGGCATGGTGCGCGTGCTCGGCCTGGACCCGGTGCACGACGCCCGCCAGCTCAAGCCCCGGGTCGGCGTCATGCTCCAGTCGGGCGGCATCCCTCCGTCGGTGCCCGCCGCCGACTACCTGCACCTGCTGAGCCGGTTCCACACCCACCCGGTCGCGGTAGCGGAGCTGCTGGACCTGGTCGGACTGGCCTCGGTGGCCCGGACGCCTTACAAGCGGCTGTCCGGCGGCCAGCAGCAGCGGCTGTCGCTGGCCGCGGCCGTCATCGGCCGTCCCGAGCTCGTCTTCCTCGACGAGCCCACGGCGGGCATGGACCCGCAGGCCAGGCACGCCACCTGGGAACTGATCACCCAGCTGCGCGCGGCGGGCGTGAGCATCATCTTGACCACGCACTTCATGGAGGAAGCCGAACGGCTCTGCGACTACGTGGTCATCATCGATCACGGCCAGCTGGTGGCGGCCGGAACGCCCGATGAGCTCACCGGCACGATCGGCCAGCTCAGGTTTCACGCGGAAGCCGGCCTGGACATGGACAGCCTGCTCGCCGCGCTGCCGCCGGCCAGCGCGGCCAAGGAGTCGCCGGCCGGTCATTACGTGATCGAGGTGCTAGGCAGCGTGGACCCGCTGCTGCTCGCCGCGGTCACCACGTGGTGCGCCGAGCGAGGCGTCCTGGCCAACAGCCTGCGGATCGAGAGCCGCACCCTGGAAGATGTCTTCCTCGAGCTCACCGGAAAGGACCTGCGGAGCTGATGGAGGCGGTCAGCACATTCGCCCCGGCTCCGGGCGCGGCACCGCTTGGGCGGATGATCGCGGCCCAGGCCAGGCTGGAGACGCGCACCCTGTTCCGCAACGGCGAGCAGCTTCTGCTTACGCTGATCATCCCGCTGCTGCTGCTGACCGCGTTCAGCCTTGAGCCGCTTGTGAACTTCGGCGTGGGCCTGAGCCGGGTCAATTTCCTCACCCCCGGGGTTATCGCGCTGGCCGTGATGTCCACCGCGTTCACCAGCCAGGCGATCGCCACCGGCTTCGAACGGCGTTACGGCGTGCTCAAGCGGCTGGGCGCCACTCCCCTGTCGCGTGGCGGCCTGATCGCCGCCAAGACCACGACCGTGATCGCGGTCGAGCTGTTCCAGGGCGCGCTGATCCTGCTCGTCGGCCTGGCCCTCGGCTGGCGGCCGGACGCCAGCCCGGCCGCGATCGTGGTCGCGCCGCTGCTCATCGGTCTCGGTACCGCCGCGTTCAGCGGGCTCGCCCTGCTGATGGCCGGGACGCTGCGCGCCGAGGCCACCCTGGCCGCGGCCAACCTCATCTACGTGGTGCTGCTCGGCGTGGGCGGCGTCGTCTTCCCGCTGACCAAGTTCCCGGCGGCGGCCCGGCCGGTGCTCGAGCTGCTGCCGACCGACGCGCTGTCAACCGGCCTGCGTGACGTGCTGCAGCATGGCGCGACCTTCCCGGCCGGAAACATCGGTACCCTCGCCGTCTGGGCCGTCGTGGCGATCACCCTGGCGGCGCGGACGTTCAGGTGGGACTGAGGGGCACGCAGAGCCGGATCGCCCAGAGCCGGATCGCCCAGAGCCAGATCGCCCAGAGCCAGATCATGCTGCCGGCCGCCATGATCGGAATCGGCATCGTGTCCGTGCAGTTCGGCGCGGGCCTGGCGGACCGGCTGTTCGGGCAGATCCCGCCCGCCGCCGTGACCGGGCTGCGGCTGTGGACGGCGGCGCTGGCCATGGTTGTGCTCGCCGGGCGGGACCTGCCCCGCTCGATCCGTGACCTGAAGAAACGAAGAGCCTGGTCCGCCGCGGTGATCGCAGGGTCGTTCGGCATCTCGCTTGGGGTTATGAATTTTTCCATCTACCAGGCGTTTGCCCGTATTCCTCTCGGGGTGGCTGTCACTATCGAGTTCCTCGGCCCGCTGGCCGTGGCGGTGGCGGGATCGCGGCACCTCAGGGACGTCGGGTGGGTCGTGCTCGCGGCGACCGGGGTCGTGCTCCTCACCCAGGGCGTCCACGGGCATCTCAACCTGACCGGGGTGGTCTTCGCGGGCGTGGCCGCGGCCTGCTGGGCCGCCTACATCGTGGCCAGCTCGGCCACGGGACGGCGTTTCCCCGGATCGTCCGGCCTGGCGATCGCGATGGTGGTCTCGGCGGTACTTGTGACACCGCCCGCCGTCGTCGCCGGGGGCAGCGCCATGTTCCGGCCCGCGGTGCTGGCCACCGGGGCCGCGATCGGGGTGCTTTCCTCGGTCGTCCCCTACCGGCTGGAGCTCGAGTCGCTGCGGCGGATGCCGATGCGGCTGTTCGGGGTGTGGATGAGCGCCGAACCCGCGGTCGCCGCGCTGATCGGACTGGTCATGCTCGGCCAGCATCTGAGTATCGGGGAATGGGTGGCTATGGGCTGTGTCATGGTTGCCTGTGCGGGCGCGGCTCAGGGCGCTCTACCATGAGGGACGTGCCCGCCGATCTCCTGTCCCGCATCGAGTCCTGGCCGGTGGCCGGGGCGGTACTCTCGCCGACGCCGCGGTCGATGCGGCGGATCGCGCTAGCCGCGGTCATCGCGGACACGGTGATCATGTCGACCGGGGCCGCGGTGCGGCTCAGCTCGTCCGGGCTCGGCTGCCCCGACTGGCCACGGTGCAGTACGGCGGACATCGTGGCCAGCAAGAACGCCGGGCAGACACTGGTCAACACCTGGATCGAGTTCGGCAACCGGCTGCTGAACTTCCCTCTGGTCGTCATCGCCGCCCTCGTCTTCATCGCGGCCTGGCGCTTCCGACCCCAAGAGCCGGACGGGGGCTACGGGTCCAGGCGGCGCGGCCTGTTCTGGCTCGGGGTGGCCCAGCCGGCCGGCATAGTGGCGCAGGCGGTGATCGGCGGCATCGTCGTGCTGACCAAGCTCAACCCGGCCGCGGTCTCCATCCATTTCCTGGTCTCGGCGTCAATCGTGGCCGCGGCCGTCACCTTGCACGTCCGGTGCACCGAGGGCACCGGCCCGCCGGTCGTGGTCGTCCGGCGGGACCTGCGGCTGCTTTCGGCTGCGCTGGCCGCGGTCACGGGCGTCATGCTCGCCGCGGGCACGGTGGTGACGGGGACCGGGCCGCTGGCCGGCCACGCGGACACCCCCCGGTACAAGCTGCCGCTTGAAGGGGTCACCCAGCTGCACGCCGACATCGGCTGGCTGCTGTGCGGGCTGACCGTCGCGCTCGTCCTCGGGCTGCGGGTATCGGGTGCCCCGCCGCGCGCGATGCGGGCCGGCTGGATCGTGATTGCGGCCCTGCTCCTGCAGGGCATGATCGGCTACATCCAGTACTTCAACCACCTGCCCGCCGGGCTGGTGTGGGTGCACGTCACCGGAGCGGTGATCGTCTGGATCGCCGTGCTGCGGCTGTTCTTCGCGCTGCGCGACCGCGGACCGGTTAACAGTGCGCTAACGGGACCCGCGGCGTCGGTACCCACTAGGCAGCCGGAGCCTCTAGACCGATAGGCTCCTACCGTGAGCACTAAGCCCAAACTTGACTGGACGGCGACCGACGAGCGCGCCGTTGACCTTGTCCGCGTCCTGGCCATGGACGCGGTCCAGAAGGTGGGTAACGGCCACCCGGGGACCGCGATGAGCCTGGCCCCTGCGGCTTACCTGCTCTTCCAGCGGGTCATGAGGCATGACCCGGCCGATCCCAACTGGCCGGGCCGGGACCGTTTCGTGCTGTCCTGCGGCCACTCCAGCCTCACCTTGTACATCCAGCTCTACCTGTCCGGCTACGGCCTGACCATGGATGATCTCAAGTCGCTGCGGACCTGGGGCAGCATCACCCCGGGGCACCCGGAGCACCGGCTCACCCCGGGCGTCGAAGTCACCACCGGGCCGCTCGGCCAGGGCATCGGCAACGCGGTCGGCATGGCCATGGGCGCCCGCCGTGAGCGCGGCCTGTTCGACCCGGACGCCAAGGCTGGCACCAGCCCGTTCGACCACTTCGTGTACTGCTTCATGTCCGACGGCGACATCGAGGAGGGCATCAGCCACGAGGTCTCCTCGCTGGCCGCCCACCAGGAGCTCGGCAACCTCATCGTCCTCTACGACGACAACCAGATCTCGATCGAGGACAACACCAACATCGCCAAGTCCGAGGACGTGGCCGCGCGCTACGAGGCCTACGGCTGGCACGTGCAGAAGGTGGACTGGCGCACCGCCGACGGCTACCACGAGGACGTGCCCGCCCTGTACCAGGCGATCCTGAACGCCAAGGAGCACACCGAGGCGCCGTCCTTCATCAAGCTGAAGACGATCATCGGCTGGCCGGCCCCGAACAAGAAGGACACAGGCGCGGCGCACGGCGCGGCGCTCGGCGTGCCCGAGGTGAAGGCGACCAAGAAGATCCTGCACTTCGACCCCGAGGTGGACTTCCCGGTCGATGAAGAGGCGCTCAACCACGCCCGCGAGGTCGCCGAGCGCGGCAAGCAGGTGCACGCGGAGTGGGAGGGGGCGTTCGCCGAGTGGGCTAAGGCCAACCCGGAGCCCAGGGCGCTGTTCGAGCGGATGGCGGTGCACCGGCTGCCGGACGGCTGGACCGAGGCGCTGCCGGCCTTCCCGCCGGACGCCAAGGGCATCGCCACCCGCAAGGCCTCCGGCACCATCCTCTCCGCGTTGGCCTCTGTGCTGCCCGAGCTGTGGGGCGGCTCGGCCGACCTGGCCGAGTCCAACCTGACCACGATGGAGGGCGAGCCCTCCTTCATCCCGGTCAACCACCAGACGCCGATGTGGCCGGGCAACCCGTACGGGCGGACCTTGCACTTCGGCATCCGCGAGCACGGCATGGGCGCCATCCTCAACGGGATCGCGCTGTCCGGCGGGACGCGACCTTACGGCGGCACGTTCCTGCAGTTCAGCGACTACATGCGACCCTCGGTCCGGCTAGCCTCGATGATGGAGCTTCCGGTCACCTACGTGTGGACGCACGACTCCATCGGGCTGGGCGAGGACGGCCCGACCCACCAGCCGATCGAGCACCTGTGGTCGCTGCGCAACATCCCGCAATTCGAGTTGGTGCGACCCGGCGACGCGAATGAGACCGTCGTCGCCTGGCGCACCATCCTGGAGCGGGGCCGGCCCGCAGGGCTGTGCCTGACCCGGCAGAACCTGCCGGTGCTTGACCGGTCCGGAGAACTCGAAGGCGCCGAGAAGGCGGCCCAGGGCGCGTACGTGCTGGCCCCCGGCACCGACGTCATCCTGATCGCGACCGGCAGCGAGGTGGCCATCGCGCTGGAGGCCCGCGACCTGCTGGCCGGCCAGGACATCTCGGCCCGGGTCGTGTCCATGCCATGCGTGGAGTGGTTCACCGAGCAGGACGAGTCCTACCGCCGCGAGGTGCTGCCGCCGACCATTCCGGCGCGGGTCTCGGTCGAAGCCGGCATAACGCCCCCGTGGAAGTTGTTTGTTGGGGACGCGGGCGGTTCAATTGGCGTAGACCACTATGGCGCTTCGGCTGCTTACCAGAAGATCTATCAGGAGTTTGGCATTACCGCGGAACGGGTAGCCGCTGCCGCGAACGACAGTCTGGCCCGGGTCAGGAGCCACTAGAGGTTTTAGAGGGTTTTAGAGGTCTTTAGGGGTCAGCCTGGCCCGCGGCACGCAGGAAGGAAAGCAACCGTGTCATCAGACGTTCTCGGACAGCTATCCGAGGCCGGAGTGTCAGTGTGGCTGGATGACATCAGCCGCGACCGGCTGCGCACCGGCAACCTGCAGGAGCTGAGCGACGACTACCACGTGGTCGGCGTCACCTCGAACCCGACGATCTTCGCGCACGCCCTGTCAAACGGAAACGCCTACGACGGGCAGGTCGCTGACCTGAAGACCTACGGCGTTTCCGTAGACGAGGCGTCCCGCGTGATCACCACCTATGACATCAGGTGGGCATGCGACGTCCTGCGGCCGGCGTACGACGCGACGGACGGCCAGGACGGCCGGGTGTCTATCGAGGTCGACCCGAGGCTGGCCAAGAATACGCCCGCCACCATCGCCGAGGCACGGGCGCTGTGGTGGGCGGTGGACCGGCCGAACCTGTTCATCAAGATTCCCGCCACCGTCGAAGGGCTGCCCGCGATCACCCAGGCCATCGCGGAGGGCATCAGCGTGAACGTGACGCTGATCTTCTCCCTCGAGCGGCACGGCCAGGTGCTGGACGCGTACATGGCGGGCCTGGAGCTGGCCGCGGCCGCCGGGCATGACATCTCCAAGATCCGGTCGGTGGCGTCGTTCTTCGTCAGCCGGGTCGACACCGAGGTGGACGGCCGGCTGGACAAGCTGGGTACCCCCGAGGCCAAGAAGCTGCGCGGCAAGGCGGCCATCGCGAACGCGCGGCTGGCCTACGAGCTGTTCGAGACCAAGTGCGCCAGTGAGCGCTGGCAGGCGCTGGCCAGCAGCGGGGCGAATGTGCAGCGGCCGCTGTGGGCCTCGACCTCGGTCAAGGACCCGGCCTACCCCGACACCATGTACGTGGTGGACCTGGTGGCCGCCGACACGGTGAACACCATGCCCGAGGCGACCATCAAGGCGACGGCTGACCACGCCGAGCTGCACGGCGACACGATCCGGGGCACCTACGACGCTTCCCGGAAGGTCTTCGCCGACCTGGAGAAGCTCGGCATCGGCTATGACGACGTGGTGCAGGTTCTCGAGGACGAGGGCGTCGCGAAGTTCGAGGCATCGTGGACCGAACTGCTTGACACGATCAAGACGAACATGGGGCTCTGAATTCAATGACCGAACGGGTTCGTGGTGACCGCCCTCGGGGAGGTCCGGCGTGACGGTGGAGCCGGGTGACCCGCAGGGTCTTATCCCGGCTAATCCCAGCGCTATCGCGGAACAGCGGGACGAGGCCACGAATGAGGCTGCCAACCCGCTGCGCGATCCGCGGGACCGGCGCATTCCCCGGGTGGCCGGGCCGTGCGTACTCGTCATGTTCGGCGTCACCGGGGACCTCGCCCGTAAGAAGCTGATGCCCGCCGTCTACGACCTGGCTAACCGGGGCCTGCTGCCGCCGGGCTTCTCCTTCGTCGGTTTCGCCCGCAGGGACTGGGAAAACGAGGATTTCGCCCAGCTCACCTACGAGGCGGTCAAGGAGCACGCACGCACGCCGTTCCGTGACTCGGTGTGGCAGCAGCTCAGCGAGGGCGTCAGGTTCGTGTCCGGCTCGTTCGACGATGACGCGGCGTTCGACGACCTGGCGACCTGTGTCCGGGAGCTTGATGCCGAGCGGGGCACGGGCGGCAACTATGCCTTCTACCTGTCCATCCCGCCGAACCAGTTTCCCACCGTCGTGCAGCAACTCAAACGCAGCGGACTCTCCGATTCCGCCGACGGCGGGTGGCGGCGGGTGGTGATCGAGAAGCCGTTCGGTCATGACCTGACCAGCGCGCGGGCGCTGAACGCGACCCTGGACGGGGTCTTCCCGGCCGAAGCGGTGTTCCGCATCGACCACTATCTCGGTAAGGAGACGGTGCAGAACATCCTGGCACTGCGCTTCGCCAACGAGATGTTCGAGCCGATCTGGAACCGCGGCTACGTCGACCACGTGCAGATCACCATGGCCGAGGACATCGGCATCGGCGGCCGGGCGGGTTACTATGACGGCATCGGCGCCGCCCGGGACGTAATCCAGAACCACTTGCTTCAGCTGCTGGCGCTGATCGCGATGGAGGAGCCGGTCGCGTTCGACGCGGACTCGCTGCGGATGGAAAAAGAGAAGGTGCTGTCCGCGGTACGACTCCCGTCCGACCTGGCGACGGGCACCGCGCGCGGGCAGTACTCGGCTGGCTGGCAAGGCGGACGCCAGGTGCACGGTTTCCTGGAAGAAGACGGCATCCCCTCCGATTCCCGCACCGAGACCTACGCCGCGATCCGGCTCGGCGTCGACACAAGGCGCTGGGCCGGGGTGCCGTTTTACCTGCGGGCGGGCAAGCGGCTGCCGCGTCGCATGACCGAGATCGCGCTGATCTTCCAGCGAGCACCGCACCTGCCGTTCGCCGCCACGGACACCGAGGAACTCGGCCAGAATGCGCTGGTGATCAGGATCCAGCCGGACGAGGGCATCACCGTGCGGTTCGGCTCTAAGGTGCCGGGCACCGCCATGGAAGTCCGGGATGTGAACATGGACTTCGCCTACGGCGAGTCTTTCACCGAGTCAAGCCCCGAGGCCTACGAGCGGCTGCTGCTCGACGTCCTCATCGGCGACCCGCCGCTTTTCCCCCGGCAGCAAGAGGTCGAGCTCGGCTGGCGGATCCTCGATCCGATCGAGGAATTCTGGGCCTCCTACACCAAGCCGGAGCAGTATCCGGCCGGGTCAGCAGGCCCCGCGTCAGCCGACGCGATGATGGCACGAATTGGACGGGCATGGCGCCGCTTGTAGGGAGACCGCGATGACCATCGACCTGACCGACACGACGACCTCCGCGATCATCGAGGCGGTCACCCAGGCGCGCCGTCGCATGGGCGGCCCCGCCTCGGGCACGGTACTGACGCTGATCATCGTCACCGACGAGGCCGCTCAGTACGACGCGGTCCGCGCGGCCAGCCAGGCGGGCCGCGAGCATCCTAGCCGGGTGCTGACCGTCATCACCCGTAAGCCCAACGCCGAATCCCGGCTCGACGCCGAGATCCGGGTGGGCGAGACCGGTCCCGGCGAGACCATCTTGCTCCGGATGTACGGGCCGCTCGGCCAGCACGCGGACTCGGTAGTCGCGCCGCTGCTCGCTCCGGACGTCCCGGTGGTGATCTGGTGGCCGGACGAGGCGCCGTCCTCCCCCCGCGGGGACTCCCTTGGCGCGGTCGCCCAGCGCCGGGTGACGGACGCAGCGGCTAGTGCGACGCCCAGGGACATGCTGCTCGGCCTGGCCAAGGCCTACCAGCCGGGCGACACCGACCTGAGCTGGACCCGGTCGACGCCGTGGCGGACCTTGCTCGCCGCCACCCTGGACCAGCCATATCCCCAGCTGCTCAGCGGCGAGGTGCTGGCCGAGCCCGCCAACCCCACCGCCGACCTGATCGCGTCCTGGCTCACCCTGCGGCTGGGTATCGAGGTGCAGCGCGGTGAGTCCGCGGGCCCGGGGATCACCAAGGTCAGCTTCGAGACGCCAGCGGGGAAGGTCATGCTGGCCCGGCCCGATGGCCGGACGGCCACGCTGACCTGGCCAGGCCGGCCCGACCGGCGGGTCGCCCTGCACCGGCGCGATTCCGCTGACCTGATCGCCGAGGAACTGCGCAGGCTCGAGCCCGACGAGGTCTACGCCGAGACGCTGCACGCGCTGGCGGCCAAGCAACAGCCGGTGAGCACACCTTGAGCGAGCCGGAGGGGCGCGAGGCAAGCAGCGAGGCAAGCAGAGTGAGCGAGCCTGAGGTGATCGTGCACAGGGACGCCCAGCTGCTGGCCAAGGCCGTCGCCGCCCGCACGGTCACCCGGCTGGTCGACTCGGTAGCGGCGCGCGGCACCGCGTCGGTGGTGCTGACCGGAGGGGGCATCGGCACGGCGGTCCTGGCCGAGCTGGCCGTCGCCCCGGCCAGGGACGCCATCGACTGGCGGCACCTGGACATCTGGTGGGGGGACGAGCGATTCTTGCCGGCCGGAGACCCGGAGCGGAACGAGACCAGTGCCCGCGCGGCCCTGCTCGATCACGTGGATACCGATCCGGCGCGGGTCCGCACGATGCCGGGACCTGACGGACCCGACGGCGACGACCCGGACGCGGCCGCCGCCCGGTACGCGTCCTGGCTGGCCACGGCGACCAGTCATGACGATCACGGCCCGGTGCCCCAGTTCGACGTGCTGATGCTGGGCATCGGCCCGGAAGGGCACGTGGCCTCGCTGTTCCCCGGCATGCCCGCGCTTTATGACGAGCGGACGGTCGTGGCGGTACGCGACTCGCCCAAGCCGCCGCCGACGCGGCTGACGTTGACCCTGCCATCGATTCAGACCGCGCGCGAGGTCTGGATCCTGGCCTCGGGCGAGGAAAAGGCCGATGCGGTAGCGATGGCGCTGTCGGGCGACGGCCCGGTCCAGGTGCCCGCGGCGGGCGCGCGGGGTCGGCAGCGGACTCTATTTCTCCTCGACAGCGCGGCCGCGGCCAAACTGCCGCCGCAGATCGGCCGCCAGGGCGCCCACTGACCGGCGCCCCCGGCTTCTGCGTCGCCGTCACTGACGGTCGTCAGCGGCCTCCGTAACCTATCCGGCACGCCAGCAAGCAGATAAACACCACGGAGAGCGCGGCCGCCGTCGTCGGCGATCCGGCCGCTGCCGAGATCATGATCCAGATGAAGATGACGGGCAGCAGCATGCCGAGCGGGCGTTCCCGCCGGTACCGGCGCGGGCCGCCTGCGGGGGATGCGATCCCAGGCGCAGCGTGTCCAGGCTGCGGGCCGTGCGGCAGCAGGGCGTCACCGAGTACCAGCTCATGCGGCAGGTCGCCGATCAGTTCCCGCAGATCAGCCCAGGTTCTCGCGGCATACGCCGTCGCCGTGCGCTCTTCGAACTCATCGGGCGTCAGGCGGCCGTCCGTGTAGGCGTCCCGGAGGACGTCAACGACACTCTCCCGCTCTTTATCGGATGCGAGGATCGGTCGATCGGTCATCGGCGCGGATCCTTCCGTGTTGTTCTCCTGATCCTAACCCAGCGCGGTCTCGAACCCACGGCACCCGCCGGACGAAGCTGGCTCCGGGCGTGCCGCACAGGCACCAGCGGGATCTTTCGGTCGCCGAATGAGACAGCATCCGAATGGTTACGAAAAGTAGGACCCTGAGGTCTCGCTCTGGCGCGCGTCGCAGCGTTACGCTGTTGCCGGATCTTTCATTTGATCATTCTGCGTCAGATGTGATCGAAGGAAGGTTTTCGGCGTGAAGACAAAATGCTTCGCGCTAGCCACGCAGTTTACGCAGGGTATCCGCCCTCTTGGTGACCGTAGTGGCCTGCCGGAGAGGGCGAGCCGTTCCTCACTAGGAGGGATCGATTTGAGCGTCAGCGAAGACCGCACAGTCCAGTCCGCTGCAACCCCAGTTACCGGCATTGCCGACCCCGGCCCGCTCGGGCTCGCCGCCTTTGCCCTCACCACATTCCTGCTATCCGCCTCCAACGCCGGCTGGATGAAGGCGGCGTCGGGCGGCGCCTTCCTCGGTTATGCCTTTGCCTACGGTGGCTTCTGCCAACTGCTGGCCGGCATGTGGGAGTTCCGCAACAGAAACGTGTTCGGCGCGACCGCATTTTCCAGCTATGGCGGCTTCTGGATCGGTCTCGGCCTATGGGCACTGCTGGTGGCGCCGCACGACACGGTGGCTCAGTCGGCGCACGACAGAGGCTGGATCCTGCTCGCGTTCGCCATCTTCAACACCTACATGCTCATCATGAGCACGCAGGTCAACGTGGCGGTATTCGGCGTCTTCCTGACCCTGGAGGTCACGGAGATCCTCCTGTTCATCGCCCTGTTCGACGGCAACAGCGGACTGGCCAAGGCCGGTGGCTACGTCGGGATACTCACCGCCGTGGTGGCCTGGTACGCCTCGGCGGCCGGCGTGGCGAACGGCACCCCAGGCAGGATCCGCCTGCCGGTGGGCAGGCCGCTGCTCGGCTAGCGCCGTCCGCGTTACTTCTGGGACCGGGCCGGTAACGGCCCGGTCCCGTCTTTGTCCGGCCGGGTCCTGCCCTGGCCTGCCCTGGCCTGCCCTGGCCTGCCCTGGGCCCGATAGCGTGGGACGGCGGATAGTTGTCGCGAAGCCAGGAGCAGCGAGTGCACGACGGAAAGCCCAGGGACCTGTCGGCGCAGGTCGAGCTGGTCAAACGCCGGACCAGGCCGTGGAAGTCGATCATCGCCCTCGCGCTCGCCATCGCGGCCGCGGTCGTCTCGTGGGAAGCCCATCACGACTCACACGTCTTCCACTCCCCCGGCACGGTCGACGACCTCATCTGGGCGGGCACGGCCGTGCTGTTCCTTATCTTCGGCTGCATGGCGACCTTCTCCCTGGCCAGAAAGGCCAGGGAACTGCTCGAGCCGAGGGCGGGCACCTCGCACGCGGCGGTGGTCAGGTACGCCATCTTGATCCTCGGCACGTTTGCCACGCTCGTGATCGGCCTGCAGCTTTTCGACGTGCCAATCGGTCAACTCGTCCTGGGCGGCGCGCTGACCAGCGTATTCGTCGGGATCGCGGCTCAGCAGGCGCTCGGCAACGTGTTCGCCGGGCTGGTGCTTCAGTTCGCCCGGCCGTTCCAGGTCGGGGAACGGGTCCGGCTGCGGGCCGGCGCGCTGGGCGGGACGCTCGACGGCCGCGTGATCGATATCGGGATCACCTACGTCCGCTTTGACAACGACGGCAGCGTGATGTCCGTGCCCAACTCCCAGGTGCTTAACGCGGTGGTGGGCCCCATCCCCCGGGAACCGGACGAACAGCCCAGCCCCGCGGCGGCCGCCGACGGCAGGTCCGGCGCCCCGGGCGGCCCGGAGCAGTCGCAGCCCCGGCCCTCAGGGCCGGCCTAGAGCCGCGGCAGATAACGTTCGCCCCGCGGCCAGCCGCCGCCACAAACCCTAAGTCCTGAGCCCCGAGCCCCGAGCCTGTGAGTCTGGCCGGTCGGGCGTGGCCGGTCGGGCGTGGCCGGGCCGGCGTGGCGGCGGCTGAGCTGGCGGCGGCTGAGCTGGCGGCGGGCGGGTGGTCATGCCGCGGGTAACGCTCCCTGGCGGCCATGTGACGTTCCCTGGCGGCCATCTGACGCTCCCTGGCGTCCCCCGCTGGCCGCTGTGGTCCCAGCTGCCCGTTCCCGGCGTCCTGGCCGGGATTTGCGTGGTGGATCCGGGCTTGGCGGTGGATCCGGTGCACGGGGATCAACGGATCAACCACGGAACCCGGCGGACTGCCGCGGGGGCGGGGCCGCCATCGCGCTGCCCCTTGTCATCCGTCGCCGGGCACATGCTTCACGCGCCGGGTAATCGAGCGAACGCTAGTTGCTGACGCACGGCTGCACTCACGCGCAGCGAAGGGCCGACGGCGGGAATTTCTTTCCCGCACGCCGGCCCTTCGTCACGCTGACCGGTACGGAGGTCGCCTCTCGGCGAAAGGCGCAACGCGGCTCCAGCCGAACGGTATTCCGCGAAGGCAATAGATGCGGCCCGGGGGACCCAGCCGCACCGGCTGTTACCTACTAACGCCCGCGACGGCGTCTATGTTCCCGGCGTGCGGGCGGATCTCCCTCATAGGGAAACGAAGAGACAGACCGCTGGGTCGCGGTGGCCTCCGGGTCCGGATCCGGGTAGCCCACGGCGCGGCTGGAGGCCGGCTCCCGGTATCCGCCCGGCTGGACGGAGTCACCCTCGTAACCACGAGCCTCGTAGCCGGGCCGTTCGGCGTAGCCGGGGTTCTCGTAGCCAGGGCTCTCGTAGCCGGGCCGTTCGGGGTAGCCAGGGCTCTCGTAGCCGGGGTTGTCGTAGCCGGGCCGTTCGGCGTAGCCGGGGTTCTCGTAGCCGGGCCGTTCGGCGTGGCCGAAGGTGGTGTAGCCCTGATCCTGGTAGGCCGGAGCGGGGTCACCCGACGCGCCGTAGCCCTGGGCCGGATAATCCGGCTCGGCGTATCCGTAGTCGCGGCCATAGGCCTGGTCCGGATAAGACTGAGCGCCGTTTTCCTGGTAGACAGGTGCCTGGTCACCGTACCGAGGACCGGTGTAGCTTCCGGTACCCGGAGAACTCGCGGGTGCCGGCTGAGCCGGGTAAGTTTCACTTCCCGGCAAGCTGCGGCTCTGGCCGGCCGGCTCGGCATATTCGTAACTCCCGTAACCCGGCTCGGGCTGGCCGGGCCGGCTCGGGTAATCCTGGGTCGGGTAATCCTGGGTCGGGTAATCCTGGCGCTGGTAATCGCCTGGATAATCCTGACGCTGGTGAACCGGCTCAGCCGGGCCGCGGTCGTCATATCCGTGACTGGGATAGGAGCCACCGTCATAGCCCTGACCGGAGCTGTCGTACCTCGAACCGGAGTAAGGGCCGCCGCTGTAATCCTGGGTCGGCCCGTCGTATTGCTGGCCCGAGCGCGCGCGCTCAGGATACGCCGGCTCGGGATACGAGGGCTGGGAGTACGGGGGCGCAGGATACGAGGGCTCGGTGTACGACGCGGCGGGATAACCGCGGTCACCCTGCTCGGGGCCGGCGGCCTGGCCGCCAAATGATGACCGGGCGTAGCCCTGGTCGGCGTAGCTGTGGGCCGGGTCCGCATAGCCGCGATCGTCGTAACCCTGACCCGGCTGGTCGGCGTAGCCCTGAGCCGGGTATCCCTGGCCGCTGTAGGACTGCCCCTGAGTCTGGTACGCCGGCTGGTCGGGGTACCGGGATGGCTGGAGATACTGCCCCTGATCGGCGTAGCCGGGGTGACGGCTCTGTTCTTGGTACTGGCCCTGCCCGGGGTAGGAAGGATACTGGGCGGGCTCGGCGTACTGGGGCTGCTCGGGATACTGGGGCTGCTCGGGATACTGGGACTGTTCGGGATACTGGGGCTGCTCGGGATACTGGGACTGTTCGGGATACTGGGACTGCTCGGGATACTGGGACTGCTCGGGATACTGGGCGGGCTCGGAGTATTGGGCCGGCCCGGGGTATGGGGACAGCTCGGGGCGCTGGGCCGGCTCGGGGTACTGGGACTGTCCCTGATACTGGCCCCGGTCGCCGTAGCCGCCAGCCGGAAGGGCATTCTGGTAGCGGGCCGTGTCGCCGTAGCCGTCGGCGGGCAGCCCGCGGCGCACCGGCCGGGACTGCTCCGGATACTGCGCCGAGTAGTCCTGGGCGCTTTGGGGCGGAGGCAAGGCCAGGGGTCCGGGCGGCAGGGTCCGGGGAGAGGGCGGGCTGAACACGACCGTGTTGCCTGCATCGTCAGCCCTGAGCGCGCGGAAGTCACCGGTCACCGGGCCGGTGAAGTCGGCGTCGCGGCCGGAGTAACCGCTAGGGAGCGCGGTCAGCCTCGGATCTGTCGGGGCGCCGGGGAGCTGGCTCAGGTAACTCGAGTGACCCCGCGGGTCCGGCTGGTCCGCGCTCGGCATGCCTCGCTGCAGCGCGTCGATCAGCCTCGGCAGCTCTTCCATGGGCAGCCGGAAGGTACCGGTGCAGGTGCCCCCCTGCCAGATGCTGAAGACCGAGACCCCAGTGTCGGCATACCAGCTCAGCCGCATGCTACGGGAGCTACCGCGCACGTCGAAGAAGACCTCGCCGAGCCGGGGCAATGGCGCTGCGTCCGACGCTGACATGGTGCTCATCGTGGCCTGACCCTCTTCCCTTTGTCCAGTTCGTCACGAACCTTGTGCAGCAGGTTAGCCGCAGGTGAGAATTCAGGTAGGGAATTTAGCCACCCCGCGTGCAAGACCGCTACCGCGAGTGGCATCATTGTCGACGGGCATGCTGCGGCCCGCGCGACGGTTAGAAAAAAGGGTGAACCGACGCGTAGGTGCCAGCCGTTCGGTATAGTGACCGCTTGCTTACGCGATCGACATACCTGCGTACGGGAACACCACGTCACTAGGACGCGTTGTATCTTGCAACGGAGGGTTCCCGGACATGACTGGTCGCGTGCTTAAGACCCTGACGCTCCACTGTAACGCACTATTTGATGCAGCTTGGTTGAGGTGATTGATCCATGTCTCAGGTACGTCGGCAGTCGGCTGTGCTTCCCCGCCCGAACTGGGGTTGGCAGGATGCTGCCGCGTGCCGTGGCGAGGACCTGTTGCTCTTCTTCGGTCCTGACGGCGAGCGTCAGCCGGAGCGGGAGATCAGGGAGCGCAAGGCCAAGGGCGTCTGCGCGGCTTGCCCGGTGCGGCTTGAATGTTTGAACTACGCGGTGTCGCGTCCGGAGAAGTACGGCACGTGGGGCGGGCTGAACGAGGATGAGCGTTCGGCCGAGCGCCGTCGCCGTATGCGCCGCGCGAACGCCGCCTGAGGGTAGCACCCGTCTGACGATGGGGCCGAACGGCCGTGACTGACTGCGCCATGACCTGGCGCAAGCACCACGGTCCGTTCGGCCCCATCGCCGTGTCGCACGCAGCACAATAAAGAGCATGATCTGCGTTTCCTGTCGGCAGCGGCACCACGAGGAATGCCCCGGCGGCAGCTGGTGCGACTGCCAGCATCAGCCGCCCAGGGAGCGGGAATACCCGGCCGGGCAGCCCTTGTTAGCCAGGACATGCTCCGGACTGTGACGCCCCGCACCGTCCACATACCGGACATGGCCTGGACAGGCAGGCTCGTTACATGTGATCCTGGTGCAATGAGTGTTACGGACCCGCTGCTCGTCGTGCGAAGGCACGTCGACTTGCTGCGCGTTCGTAGTGCCATCTGTCGCGACGCCCGATAACCGCCGGCCCGGATTTTGACCGGGCGCGCGCGCGATGCCGGGCGTAATCCCCGCTGAACCCACACCGTTGATCCTTGGGCGGCGCCCCGGCCGGACACGGCCGCGGATCAGGCCAGCGGAGCCTAGGTTCTCGTGACCAGCGCGTCCCCGAACCTGAAGGAACCCCAGACATGCCAGTCGCAACCGGTAACGCCGGGACTCGACGCAAGCGCGGCGAAGGTCAGTGGGCGCTCGGTTACCGCGAGCCGCTCAACAAGAACGAGGAAAACAAGCGGAACGACGACGGGCTCAACGTCCGCCAGCGGATCATCGACACTTACTCCAAGAACGGCTTCGACTCCATCGACCCGGCCGACCTGCGCGGCCGTTTCCGCTGGTACGGCCTGTACACTCAGCGCCGGCCCGGGATCGACGGCGGCAAGACGGCGGTGCTCGAACCGGAGGAGCTCGACGACCGCTACTTCATGCTGCGGGTCCGCATCGACGGCGGCCAGCTGTCCAACGACCAGCTGCGCGTCATCGGCTACATCTCGCGCCGGTACGCGCGCGGCACAGCGGACGTGACCGACCGGCAGAACATCCAGCTGCACTGGATCGAGATCGAGAACGTGCCCGACATCTGGGAGGCGCTGGAATCGGTCGGGCTGAGCACCACCGAGGCGTGCGGTGACACCCCGCGGGTGATGCTCGGCTGCCCGCTGGCCGGCCTCGACGCCGCCGAGATCATCGACGCCACCCCCGAGATCACCGCGATCGGCGAGCGTTACATCGGCGATTCCGCGTTTTCCAACCTACCGCGCAAGTTCAAGTCCTCGATCAGCGGCTGTGCCGCGCAGTGCGCCATCCACGAGATCAACGACATCGCGTTCGTCGGCGTGGTCAACGACAGCGGGGAAACCGGATACGACCTGTGGGTCGGCGGCGGCCTGTCCACCAACCCGATGATCGGCAAGCGGCTGGGCACGTTCGTCCGGCCTGGCCAGGTGGCCGAGGTCTGGGCCGGGGTGGCCGGGCTGTTCCGTGACTACGGCTACCGGCGCCTGCGGCACCGGGCCCGGATCAAGTTCCTGGTCGCGGACTGGGGTCCTGGGCGGTTCCGCGAGGTGCTCGAGAAGGAGTATCTCGGCTACGCGCTGCCCGACGGTCCAGCACCGGAGGCACCGCACGGCGGGGTGCGTGACCACGTGGGCGTGCACCCGCAGCGGGATGGGAGCTTCTACGTGGGCTTCGCGCCCACGGTGGGACGGCTGTCCGCCGACGCGCTCGACGTCATCGCCAACCTGGCCGCCAGGTACGGCAGCGGCCGGGTGCGCACCACCACCGAGCAGAAAATGGTCATCCTGGATGTGCCCGCCGAGCACACGGACCAGCTGGTGGCCGAGCTCGAGTCGGCGGGCCTGCCCGCCCGCCCGAGCGCCTTCCGGCGGCACACGATGGCCTGCACCGGCATCGAGTTCTGCAAGCTCGCGATCGTGGAGACCAAAGCCCGGGCCGCGGATCTGATCAGCGAGCTTGAGCGGCGGCTGCCCGGCTTCGACGCGCCGGTCACGATCAACGTCAACGGCTGCCCGAACTCCTGCGCCCGGATCCAGACGGCCGACATCGGCCTGAAGGGATCGCTGGTCACCGGGCCGGACGGCACCCAGGTCGAGGGCTTCCAGATCCACCTGGGCGGCAGCCTGGGCGGCGGCGACGGCCAAGACTCCGGTTTCGGCAAGAAGGTGCGCGGTCTCAAGACCACGGCCGAGGACCTGCCCGACTACGTCGAGCGGGTGCTGCGCCGCTTCGAGGCGGCCAGGCAGCCCGGCGAGACCTTCGCGGCCTGGACGGCACGCGCCAGCGAGCAGGATCTTTCATGAACGCGCGGGCCGTTCCCTTCTACTGCCCCTACTGCGGCGAGGAGGACCTGGTGCCGCAGGGCGCGACCGACGGCGAATGGCACTGCCGCAGTTGTACACGCACTTTCCAGCTACGCTTTGCCGGAATAGGAGTCACACTGTGAGTCCCGTCGTATCGCGTGGCCCGGCCCAGATTCACCTGGAGGATCCTGAGCACATGCGAACCCTCGCCGAGCAGGCCGCCGAGGAGCTCGCCGACGCGCCGGCCGAAGAGGTCATTCGCTGGGCTGTGGACACCTTCGGTGAGCGAATCTGCGTGACCTCGTCCATGACCGACGCGGTCATCATCCAGCTGGCCTCAGGGGTCCAGCCGGGTATCGACGTGGTCTTCCTCGACACCGGCTATCACTTCGCCGAGACGATCGGCACCAGGGACGCCGTCGGCGTCGTGTACCCGGTCAACCTGGTCAACGTCACCCCTTCGCGTACCGTCGCCGAGCAGGACGCGGAGCTCGGGCCCAGGCTCTTCGGCCGCAATCCCGACCTGTGCTGCTATCTGCGCAAGGTCGAGCCGCTCGAGCGAGCCCTGACGAACTACGACGCGTGGATCACCGGCGTACGCAAAGACGAGACCAACAAGCGGCGGCGGAGCCAGGTGGTGGAGTGGGACAGCCGGCGTGAGATGGTCAAGGTCAACCCGATCGTCACCTGGACGCAGAAGCAGGTGGATGAATTTATCACCGCCAACGGCGTGCTTGTGAACCCGCTCGTCTACGACGGTTATCCCTCCATCGGCTGTGCGACCTGCACGATCCGGGCGGATCCGGGCGCGGACCCGCGAAGCGGGCGATGGGCGGGAACCGGCAAGACGGAGTGCGGCATACATGCCTGAGCCCGTCCTGGTGGCGGTCGCGCACGGCAGCCGGGACCCGCGCGCCTCGGCCACTGTGGCGGAGCTGATGGCGATGGTGGCCGACCGGGCGGCCCGGCGGGGCCTGCGCGCCCCGGACCTGCGCACCGCCTACCTTGGCCACGCTCCGCCGTCCTTGCCTGGCGTCCTGACCACGATCGAGGCCGGCCGCCGGGTGCGGGTGCTGCCCCTGCTGCTGACCGCGGCCTACCACAGCAAGTCGGATATCCCCCGGCTGCTGACCAGGGTGGCCAGCGAGTTCCCCCGGCTCCAGGTCTGCTACGGACAGCCGCTCGGGCCGCACCCCGGGCTGCTGCACGCGCTGGAACGACGCCTCGCCGAGGAAGACCCCGGTGCTGACCGCGGGCGCATCGGGGTGGTGCTGGCGGCGGCGGGCTCGAGCGATCCGGAGGCCAACGCCACCATCGCCCGGCTGGCGGCGCAGTGGCAGCGGCAGGCCGGCTGGTTCGCGGTCCGCCCGGCGTACGCCTCAGCCGCCGATCCCGGGCCGGCCGCGGCGGTGGCCGGCCTGCTCGAGGCCGGGGCACCTCGCGTCGTGGTCGCCACCTACCTGCTCGCGCCTGGCTTTTTCGCCGACCGGATCAGGACATCCTCGCTCGCTGCGGGCGCCTCCGCCGTCTCCCCCGCCCTCGGCGCCTGTGCCGAGGTGGCCGACGTGCTGCTTGACCGATTTGCGGAGACGGGAACCCGGCGGCTCATTGCAGCGTAAATCTGGGTAACACTCTAGATAACCCTCGAGAAACCCGAGGATTCGCGACCTGCTAGTCACGATCCGGTATCATACGTCCCTCCGGGCCTTCGCTAACCCGGGAGAGTCGGCGGCTGGCCGAACGCGACCTGGCTTGCCGCACGAAGGGGGCGAATGCGTATCTGGCCGGGAACGTCGTACCCGCTCGGTGCGACGTGGGACGGATGGGGTACGAACTTTGCCCTGTTCTCTGAGGTTGCCGAGCGTGTGCAGTTGTGCCTGTTCGATGGCGATCCGCCCAGCCAGGGCGCCGAGGCTGGCAGCAGCGGCGGCACGTTCACAGAAGCGCAGATCGAGCTGACCGAAGTCGACAACTTCGTCTGGCACGGCTACCTGCCCGGCATCGCACCGGGCCAGCGTTACGGCTATCGCGTGCACGGACCCTACGATCCGCCGAGCGGGCGGCGCTGCGACGGCTCCAAGTTGCTGCTCGACCCGTACGCGAAGGCCATCGAAGGGGACGTCCACTGGGACGACTCGCTGTTCGACTACCAGTTCGGCAATCCGACGCAGCGGGACACCACAGACAGTTCGCCGCGGATGCCGAAGAACGTGGTGATCAACCCGTTCTTCGACTGGGGCAGCGACCGGGCTCCGCAGATCCCGTACCACGAGACGGTCATCTACGAGGCCCACGTGCGCGGGCTGACCCTGCGTCATCCGGACGTCCCGCCGGCCCAGCGCGGGACCTACGCCGGGCTTGCGCACCCGGCCATCATCGCGCACCTGCAACGGCTCGGGATCACCGCGGTGGAGCTCATGCCCGTGCACCAGTTCATCGCGGAGAAATCCCTCGTCGCGCGGGGCCTGGCTAACTACTGGGGTTACAACACGATCGGGTTCCTGGCGCCGCACAACCGGTATGCCTCGGCCGGGCAGCGCGGCGAGCAGGTCAGCGAGTTCAAGGCGATGGTGAAGGCCCTGCACGAGGCTGACATCGAGGTGATCCTCGACGTGGTGTACAACCACACCGCCGAGGGCGACCATATGGGGCCCACGCTGTCCCTGCGCGGCATCGACAACGCCTCTTATTACCGGCTTGACGACGCCGAGCCCGGGCGCTACCTGGACTACACGGGCTGCGGGAACAGCCTCAACGCACGTAACCCGCACTCGCTGCAGCTGGTCATGGACTCACTGCGGTACTGGGTCCTTGACATGCACGTCGACGGGTTCCGCTTCGACCTGGCGGCGGCGCTGGCCAGGGAACTGCACGACGTGGACCGGCTGTCCACCTTCTTCGACCTGGTCCAGCAGGACCCGGTGGTGTCGCAGGTCAAGCTGATCGCCGAGCCGTGGGACATTGGCGAGGGCGGCTACCAGGTCGGTAACTTCCCGCCCCTGTGGACCGAATGGAATGGCAAGTACCGCGATACCGTCCGTGACTTCTGGCGCGGCCAGCCGGCCACCATGGGCGAATTCGCGTCCCGGCTGACCGGGTCCAGCGACCTGTACGCGACGAGCGGGCGCCGCCCGGTCGCCTCGATCAACTTCGTCACCTGCCACGACGGGTTCACCCTGAACGACATGGTCAGCTACAACGACAAGCACAACGAGGCGAACGGCGAGGACAACCGGGACGGCGCCGACGACAACCGGTCCTGGAACTGCGGGGTCGAAGGACCGGCCGGTGACCGGGGTATCAACGAGCTGCGCGCCCGGCAAAGACGGAACTTCCTGACCACCGTGTTCCTGTCCCAGGGCGTGCCGATGCTGCTGGCCGGCGATGAGATGGGGCGCACCCAGCGGGGCAACAACAACGCCTACTGCCAGGACAACGCGATCTCCTGGCTCGACTGGGGACTTGTGCAGACCGAGCGGGACGTGCTGCGGTTCACCGAGACGCTGGCCAGCCTGCGCCGGAACCATCCGCTGTTCCGGCGGCGCCGGTTCTTCCGCGGCCGCCCGCAGGCCCCGACCGACACCGAAGGCGACATTATCTGGCTGACGCCCGGCGGGGAGGAGATGACCCAGCAGGATTGGGACACCAGTTACGCGAACTCACTGGCGGTGTTCCTTAACGGGGACGCGATCAGCGAGCCGGACCCGCGCGGCGAGAAGATCAGCGATGCCAGGTTCCTGCTGATGTTCAACGCGCACAGCGACTCGCTCACGTTCACGCTGCCCGAGGCCAGCCTCGCGGCCGGCTGGGAGGTCGTCATCGATACCGCGCTCCACCTGACCGGGTCCGTGCACATGCCGAAGAGCCAGATCGAGGTGTGCGACCGCGCCGTCGTCGTCCTGCGGTCCACCGAGTGACCGTGCGCCAGCTGTTCCCTTCCGCCGTGGACAGCCCGGATCTGCCCGGGCTATACGCCTACCCGGCCGGTCGGTGGCTGCGCGCCAACATGGTGTCAAGCGCGGACGGGGCCGCGGCCCTGGAGGGGGCCACCAAAGCCTTGTCCTCCGACGCCGACCGGCACGTGTTCGCCCTGCTCCGCACCCTGTCCGACGTCATCGTGGTGGGCGCGTCGACGGCGCGGGAGGAACACTACAATCCGGCCCGGCCACGAGAGCTCTGGCGTCACCTGCGCCAGGGCCGGACCCCGACCCCGCCGATCGCGGTGGTCAGCCGGCGCCTTGACCTGGACCCGAACAGCCCCCTTATCGCGGCCGCTCCCCCGCAGGCCCGCACGATCGTGATCACCAGCGCCGCGTCCCCGGCCGGCCGCCGCGCTGAGCTGGCCGCCCGCGCCGACGTCATCGTGGCGGGCGAGGATGACGTCGACCTCAACGCCGCCGTCAGCGCGCTGGTCGAACGCGGTCACCAGCGGCTGCTCGTCGAGGGCGGCCCGCACCTGCTCGGCCAGTTCGTCGAGGCCGGCCTGCTGGACGAGCTGTGCCTGACGATCGGGCCGCTGATGGCGGGCCCGGGCGCGAGCCGGATCGTGGCCGGCTCAGCGTCGCCAAGCACGGGGTCCACCGCTCAGCCGGTGCCGCTGACCCTAGCCCACGTGCTCGAAGACGACGGTTTCCTGCTCTGCCGCTACACCAGCTCCCTTTCCGCGTCGGCTCAGGCATAAATGTTCTATGTGAGTCAATGAGCGGACGCTTCTCTTATGTCGCACGGTAATTGCGGCAATACTGAAATATGGGGCTTCCGCCCGGTCGGGGGCAGGCGGTGACGGGGCGCAGGCAGCACGGGCCGTTCGGGATAATGCACTGGATTCTTTCGGGTGAATGATTACTGTCATTTCGTGGCCAGCGTGCTACTAGCCACCGTGTCCTGTGCAGGTTTATGGTGACCGCAGAACATGAAGGGGGATGGTCGTGACCGATGGCGGGCGCCGTCCTGACCGGGACGGGTGCGGGCTGGTCCGCTGGTTTCTCGACCTTATCGAGGACGCGCTGCGGGAGGCCGGCCAGTGCGAGCACGGCGGCGTGGGGACGCCGGTGCCGCCTGGCGGGGTGGCCGCTCCGGTCACCGTCCAGGCCTCGGCCGTCACCGGGCTCGCCGTGGCCGCGATCGGGGCGCGTTACGGGGCGCCCGGGCAGCCGCCGCCGACGCAGGTGATCTGGCATGACGGTGACAGCGAGGTGCTCGTTCACCTGGACAAGACCCAGGCGGTGCTGTGGCCAGGCCTGGTGCTGATCGCGCTCACGCTCGAGGCCGACGAGACGGGACCGGGCCAGCTGGTGGTGCCGTTCGCCGTCGGCAGCCAGGAAAGCCCGGCCGGCCTGGTCGCGGTGACCGAGGCGCGGCCGCGCGGGCCGGCGCCGCTGGCCGACCGGTGGGGTGAAGCCGCCACCGCGGCCGGGTGGCTCGCGCTGCTCGACGTGGCGCACGGCATGGCGCTGCAGTCGGGCGCCGACACCGCGGGCGCGCGGTTGATTCCGGGCGCGATCAGCTGCGACTCCTCGGTGCTCAGCGTCACCCCGCAGGCCCGTCAGGCCGCCGACCAGGTCACGGGCCAATGAGCATCGACGGGTCGAGCCTGGGGGACGTCGCGGCGCTGGCGACGGCGCTCGGGCTGCTCGACGGGTCGGGCGACATCGTCGCCGGCTGGTTCGAGAACCCGGGCCCGTACCTCGGCGCGATGCTGCGCGAGGCGGGCCAGCGGGATGCGCTTGTGCAGTTCGTCCAGGACGCGCTCGGCGACCAGACGGCGCCGGTGACCGACGACCCGGGGCGGACCTGGGTACCGCTGTTCGGGCTGACCGAGGCGGTGAGCCTGTTCGCCGTGCTCGAGCCGAACGGCCGCGGCACCGTGGTGTCGGCGGGAGCGCGGATCGCGGCTACCGCGCCGGCCTCCGTCGACGCCGAGATCCGGGTCCCGCTGCTGCGGGTGAACGCCGGGCCTGGCGTGGTGTTCCTGCCGGGCCTTGACTCGGCCGACCCGGGCGACGTGGCCGACGCGACGGCGACGCTGTCCGCCACGGTGACGGTCGCGGACAACACGCTCAACAGTGTCGGGCTGACCGCGTCGGTGCCGCTGACCACCTCCTCAGGCACGCCCTCCGTCGGCGTGGTCGTGCATGGCCTGCAGCTTCCTGGCGCCAGCCAGCCGATCGACGTGACGCTCGACTCCGCCAGCGCCATCGGGCCCGAACTCGCCCACCTGCTGACCGCGGTGCTGCAGGCCGAGGCGGCGTCGGCGACGGGGGCGGCGCGGGATCTGCTCGGCCTGCTCGGGCTGCTCCCGGCGGCCGGGTCTTCCGGGGCTTCCGGGATAATCCCGCCGCTGCCGGTCGCGGACATCATGGCGGGCGGCCTGCCGGCCCTGCGGCAGTGGCTGCAGACGCTCGCCACCACGCCCGCGGCCATGCAGGCGTGGATGGCGCTGCTCGCCGACCTGACCGGCGCGACCGCCGTGGCGGGCGGGCCGCCGTACGTGGTCAACGTCGCGGTGGGACGGGCCACGGTGGGCCTGGTCGTCGACGTGGCGGTGACCGAGGGCGGCGACCTGGCGATCACTCCGGGCGTGACCCTGGGCGTCACGTCCCCGCTGACCGGATTCTCCGAGGTTTCCGTGGCGGCCGCGGCGTCGCTGGCCCGGATCCAGCTCGGCGCGCATCCGGGCGTGCGGGCGCTGCCGCTGTTCTCGCTGACGGCGCGGTACGGCGGGGACAGCGGCACGATCGTCTCGGTGTCCTCCCCCGCCATGGTGACGGTCGGCGCGCTGCAGGCCGGCCTGGCGCTCGACGACGGGCGCAAACCGGTGTTCGTGCTCGGCGCGGAGCGGGTCGACATCGGCAAGGACGCCGCCCACCTGCACCACCACGACCTCCTCGACCTGACCTCGCCGGACGCGCTGGCCGACGTCGGCGCCGAGACGCTGGACGCGGTGGTGGCGGGCATGCTCGGCGGCATCGGCGCCGCCGGGACGGCGATCAGCGTGCTCATCGGGCTGACGCCGCCGGCCAGCCGGGCCGGGGACCCGAGCTGGCCCGCGCTGTCCGCGCCCGCGTTCGTGGCCGACCCGGTCAGCGCCGTGGCCGCGTTCGTCAGCTCGGTGGCGGCGCTGGGCGGGACGGGCCTGGCCGACCTGCTGTCCGTGCTGCCCGGGCTGCTCGGCAGCGGCGCGGCCGGCGCCGGGACCGGAACGGCGGACCAGCCCTGGACGCTCGACCTGACCGCGGGGGCGGCGCTGTCGGTGTGGCTGGACGGTTCAGTGCTGCATATGGGGGTCCGGGTCGCGCCTGAGGTTCCGCCGCTCGGCGGCGCGGGCGGACCGTCGCTCGGGGTGGCTCTGGTGCTCGACGGGCTGGCGGTCACGCTGCCCACCGGGTCGGCTGGGGTGTCGGTCGCGGCGCTGCCGAGCCTGTCGCTCGAGGTGACGCTGGCCTCGCCATCGGGCCTGACCTTCGGCACCGGGTACCAGGTGAGCGTCTCGGCGTTGCGGCTCACGCTGGGCTGGGGGCCGTCGACCGGGCTGGCGGTCTCCTTCGACCTGCCGGGCGCGTCGGTGGCGGGCGTCCCGCTGCCGCCCATCACGCTCGGGCCGGGCGGGCGGTTCAGCGCGCCGCTCGAGCTGCCCTGGGAACTGGCCTCGCAGGCGGCGGCGTCGGCGCTGCGCGCCGCGGCGCCCGCCTGGGCGCAGGGGCTGCCTGACCTGCTCGGCCTGGACGACGGGGCGTTCGACGCCGCAGGCGGGCTGGCTGCGCTGATCAGCGACCCGCTGCGGTTCCTGCGGACCTTGCTGGCGACGCTGCTGGCCGGGCAATCGTCCGGGGACTTCGCCGCGTCGCTGGCCGGCGCGCTCGCCGCGCTCGGCGGCGGCGCGGCGGGCAGCGGGGTGACCGGCGGCATCGTGACCGGGTCGGGCTCGGCCGACGACCCGTTCGCCGCCCCCGCCGGGACCGGTGCGGCCGTGCCCTCGTTGGTGCTCTGGCTTTCCCCTGATGGCCCGGCGCCGGCGCCCGGCGCGCTCGACGGGGTGCTCGAGGCGCTCGGCCGCTGGCTGGACGGTGACCCCGCCTCGACTGCGCTTGGGCTGGACACCGTTGCGGCGCTGCTCGGCCAGGCGGCCGCGGGCTCGGCGTCACTTCGCGGGCTGCTCGCCGGGCGGCTGGGCCCCGCTGGCGGGCAGCCGGCCGTTCTCGCGGCCGGTCTGGCGGCGCTGCAGGCGCGGGTGGCCGGGGGTGACGGGCTGCTGCCGGGGACGAGCGCGGAGATTCCCGGCGCCACCTCGGTCCCGCTGCCTGGCGTGACGCACGGGGGACTATCCGCCGCGGTCGACCTGGCCACGGTCCTCGGCGCGCCGCCGGAGGCGGCCGCGGTCGTCTACGTGACCGGGCCGTTCGAGCCGCCGTGGCCGGGCACCGACGCGGTGACGTTCGACCTGACCGCGCCCGGCCTTGACGCGACCGGGTTCGACGTGTCCCGCGCGAGCGCGCAGGACGGGCCGTGGCAGGTCAGGCTCGCGGCCCGCGCCGCGTGCCCGGGCGCGAACGCCGACGCCCAGCTGCAGGCGCAGGCGGCGCGGCTGCAGCGGGTCACCGACGCGGTCGCGGCGCGGCGCGGCGGCGGTGTCGTGCTCGTCGCGCACGGATCCGCGGGGCAGGCCGCCCGGCTGGTCGCCTCGCAGTCCGCCGGTGTCGCGCAGCTCGTGCTGCTTGGCGTGCCGGCCAGCGGCCTGCCGCTTGACGTGCTTGACGTGCCGCCCGCGGCGGACGTCTTGCAGCTGCTCCGCCGCCTGCTGCCTGACCCGGACCCCGGCACGCCGGACGACGCTAACCTGGCCGCGGGACGGGCCATCCTCGGCACGCTCGGCGCCGTCTACGACAGCGCGCTTGCCCCGGCCAACGACTTCCTGCCGCCGCAGGCGCTCGGCGCGCAGGCGCCGCCGACCTGGTCGGTCCGCGGCGCCATCGACGTGGACACCGCGACCCGGGCGCTGGCCGCGGTGATCCGTGCGGGCGTGTACGCGGCCGCTTCGGACGGGGGCGCTTCGGACGGGGGCGCTTCGGACGGGGGCGCTTCGGACGGGGCCGATCCCGGGCCGTGGACGGCACCGACGGCGCTGCGCGGCGGGCTGCGGATGCAGGCGTCTTCTCCGCCGGCCACGGCCGGGCCGGGGCCGGCGGGCATCGCGGTCGACGTCGCCGTGACGCTGAGCACGGCCCTGGTGTCGCTGGCCGGCCCGCCGGACGGGCCGACCGCCGAGCTCGTGGTGACCCTGTCCCGGCCGGGCGGCTGGCTGGCCGGCGGGCCGCAGGGCGTGCCGGCCGCGCCTGACGTCAGCCGCACCCCGGCGCTGCGCCGCGCGGAACTGCGGGTCAGCGCGGATCTAGCCGGGGCGGGGGTACGCGCACGGATCACGCTCGACGAGGTGAACGCGCTTGGCCTGGTCGCGGACCGGCTGGTGCTCGGCGACGGCGGCGGCCCGGTCACGCCGGAGGCGCGGGTGCTGCTCGGCAGGCTGGCCGGCACGCTCGGGCCGCCGCCCGCTGGCAGCCCGCTGGCCGGCCTGGTCGCGCTGCTCGGCGCGGCGGGGCTGACCGACCCGACCGTGGCAGCGCCCGCGGTCGGGCTGTCCGTCGACGCGGTCACCAAGCTGATCGCCGACCCAGCCGGGCAGCTGCGCGGCGCGCTGGGTTCCGCGGCGGCGCGGGCGGCGGTCGCGGCCGCGCTTGCGCAGGTGTTCGCCGACACCACCAGCCCGGCGAGCCAGGCGGCGGTCACCGTCGGCGGCCTCACCCTGGCCGTCGACCTCGGCGCGCCCACCGCGGCGCTGCACGTTTCCGCGGCATCCCTGGCGCTCGCCGGAGGGATTACGGTCACCGCGGACGCCGGGATCGACGCGCAGGGGCACTGGAGCGGGTCGGTCACGCTCGCGCCGAGCGGGCCGCCAGGCCCGGCGGGCCGACCGCAGCTGAGCATCTCGGCCGGGCCGGCCGGCCCGGCCGTGGGCCTGCACCTGGGCGGCCTGGCCCAGGCCGACCTCTCACTGTGGCCGCTGTCGAGCGGCGCCGCCGTGGCCGGCCTGCTGCCGGCCGCCGCGGCGATGTTCGGCGGGATGCTCGCCCGGGACCTGATCGGCGCGGTGCGCGACCTGGACCAGGCCAGGCTCGACCCGGTGCTCGGCTTGCTCGGCCTGCTCGACGGCAGCGGCGCGACCGCCACGGTGCGGCTGCCCGCCGGGCTTGTCGCCGACCCAGCTGGCTGGCTCGGGCAGGCTTTGGCGGGTCAAGGGCTTGACCCGGACCGGGTGGCCAGCCTGGTGGACGCCGTGCGGGAGCTGGCCGGGCTGCCCGCCGCCGGGCACGGCACGCTGCCGCTGCCGCTCGGCGCCGCGCTCACTGTCGGGCCGGGCGCAGGCGGCGGCCTCGCCGTCACCCTGGCCGTCACGGCCGACGCGGGTGACCTGCACGTGGCCTGCAGCGGCGGGCTGACCGTCCGCCCGGGCGGCGCGGCCCCGGCGCCGGTCCTCACCGTCGCCGTCGGGCCGGCCGGCCAGACCGCGGCGCTGCAGCTCGGCCTGACCGGGTCCAGCCTGACCGCGGCCCTGGCGCTCGGCAACGGGAATACGGTGCAGCTCTACCCGTCCGGGCCCGGCCTCGGCTCGCTCACCTCGGCGGCGGTAACCGCGGCGCTGCCACTCGTCCTTTCCTCACTCGAACAGCACGGTCCCGATCCGGTGCCCGCGGTGCTCGCCGCCGTGCGCGTCATGCTCGGCCTCGGCGCGACCGCGGCGTCGTGGGATTCGGCGCAGCTCAGCCAGCTCGCCGCCGACCCGGCGGGGGAACTCGGGCGCCGCCTGGCCGCCCGCGGGCCCGGGGCGCTTGCGTCGCTGATCAACGCCTCCCAGCAGGTGCTGCCCTCCGGCTGGAGCGTGGACACAAGCGACCCGCAGGCGGTGACGCTGACCATCGGAACCGCACCGGTGCAGCAGCAGGTGACGCTGCGGTACGTCCTCTCGCCGCCCGCGTTCTCCTGCGGCATCGCGGCCGGGATCTCGCTCGACGTCGCCGGGCTCGGCATCATCGGCACGGCGCAGGTGACCGTCGACGGCACCGGGCTGCGCCTGGCCGACCTCACCGTGGGCATCGATCCCGCCCGGCCCGCCTCGCTCGGCCCGACCGGGCTGACGCTCGCCCCGTTCGCCCGGCTGACCGCGGGCGCTGACGCGGCAGGCGGCGCCCGCGCGCAGGCCGGGCTAGCCGTCACCGCCGGCGGCCAGGTGCACGCGCTCGCGGTCACAGTGGCCGCCGGACCGCCGGTTTCCGTGTCGGCGGGCAGCCTGACCGACGGGCAGCCGGACGGCACGCCTGACATCGCCGCGGTCGTCACCGGCTTCGTCATCCCGGCGCTCGCGGACGTGGCGCTCGCCGACCCGTCGGTCACCGCGCTGCTCGCCAAGACGGTCCTCGGCGGGCCGACGGTCTCCGCGCTGCTGCAGGGCGTCATCCTCACCGGCTCATCTTTCGACCCCGCCGCGCTCAATCCGGCGCAGGCCCTGCCGCGGCTGCTCACGCTGGCGGGCAACGTCGCCGCCGCCGGGCCTGCCGTCACCGTCGGCGACTACATGAAGGTCGAGATCGCCCAGGTCAGCAACGGCCCGGTGATCACCTACGGGATCGGCGTGACCGTCGAGGACGGCGAGCGCGTCGAGCTCAACACCGGCGACGTCGTGCTCGCGATCGAGGTCGACAGCACCTGGACCGATATCTTGCCCGCCGCCTCCCCCGGCCTTTCCGTCCTGCTGCTCGACCACTCCGGCGCGGCCTACAGCATCGCCGCGTCCCCGGCCGTGCTGGTGAACGGGGTGGGCCTGCGGGTGCTGCGCTCCAGCGGACCGCTGCTCGACACCGGCTTGCAGATCGGGTCGGTCGCCCTGTACGGGCTGCTCGACATCGACGCGCACGGGGTGCAGGCGGCCGGGGGCAAGCTCGAGCTCGCCGACCTCGGCGTCGCGGTCGCGAGCGCGTCCGGCGGGGACAACGCCGTCGCCCAGGGAGTGCTCGGCGACGCGGCCTCCGGCGGGTCGGGCGGGGGCGGGGACAACACCCCGCTGCGGCCGCAGTTCAGTCCCGCGCTCGCCCTGGAGAAACCAGCCGGCGGGCCGGTCAAGTGGTCGCTGCGCGCCGGTGACGGGAACGGGCCGTGGTGGATCGTCATCCAGCGCAGTTTCGGGCCGCTGCACATTGAGCAGATCGGGTTCGGCGTGGACCAGGACGGCTCGACGGTGCACGGGCTCCGGGTGCTCATCGACGGCGGCCTGTCGATGCTCGGGCTCTCGATCGAGGTGGAGGAACTGTCGGTCGGCGCCACCTGGCCACCGCCCGGCCCGGCCCTGACCGATCCGCATGCGTGGAGCATCGACCTGGACGGGCTCGCGGCCGGCTACTCGGGCGGGTCGGTGTCGCTGGCGGGCGCGCTGCGCAAGCGGGGCAGCCCGCCGGACTACACCGGCGTGCTGATCGCCCGCCTCGGCCCGTACGGACTGACCGCGTTCGGCGGCTACGGCCAGTTCACCGCGCCGGACGGGGCCAAGTACACCGCGCTGTTCGTCGTGGCCGGGATCACCGCGCCGATCGGCGGGCCGCCGGCCTTCTTCATCACCGGGCTCGGCGGCGGGGCCGGCATCAACCGGCAGCTCGTGCTGCCCGCCACCATGGACGACTTCCCCAACTACCCGCTGGTCGCGGCGCTCGATCCGCACAGCACCCTGGCCAGCGACCCGGAAACCGCGCTCGACGAGCTGTCCGCCGCGTTCCCGCCCGAGCGAGGCACCTTCTGGTTCGCCGCCGGGGTGAGCTTCACCAGTTTCGCGCTCGTCGACGTCACCGCCGTGATCGCGGTGTCGGTCGGCGACGGGTTCCAGGTCGCGCTGCTCGGCCTGGGCCGGATGGCGCTGCCGACCACGTACGCGCCGCTGGTCCAGGTGGAACTGGCGCTGCAGGCGCGCTTTTCCACCACAGAGGGTGCGCTCGTCGTCCAGGCGCAGCTGACCCAGAACTCCTGGCTGCTCACCCCGGACTGCCGGCTGACCGGCGGGTTCGCGTACGCCTCGTTCTTCGGCGCCAACCCGAACGCCGGCCAGATGGTGCTGTCCATCGGCGGGTACCACCCGGACTTCCACCACGACGGCTACCCGGTGGTGCCGCGGGTCGGCTACGTCTGGTCGGTCGCCAGCGTACTGACCATCAGCGGGCAGAGCTACTTCGCGATCACCAGCGAGGCGATCATGGCGGGCACGCGGTTCACCGCGTCGCTCGACCTCGGGTTCCTGTGGGCGTCGCTGATCATGGGCATCGACGCGATCGTGTACTTCGACCCGTTCTCGTTCGACGCCACCGGGTACGCCTCCATCGCGGCGGGCGTCTCGATCAGCGTGGATCTCGGCTTCTTCGGCACGATCGAAGTGAACCTGTCGTTCCACCTCGGCGCCACCGTGCACGTGCACGGGCCTGACTTCAGCGGGTCGGCGTCCATCGACCTGGACGTGACGTCGGCGACGATCAGTTTCGGCAGCGGCAACGACAACAGCACCAAGCAGCTGGGATGGTCTGACTTCTCCGCCAAGTACCTGACCGCCGGCGGTGCCAGCGTGCTGTCCGCGATGCCGCAGGCCGGGCAGCTCACCGGCACGGTCACCACGTCGGCGGGCACGACGCCGACCGGGGACGCGGACAAGCCATGGAAGTTCGTCGCCGAATGGTCGCTCTCGGTCGTGACCACCGCCGCGGCGACGGCGCTGCAGCTGCCGTCGTCGGCGCTGTCGTACGACCTGTCGCAGGTGCCCGGCATCGCGTCGATGGCGATCGACGCGCTGACCTCCACGCTGGCGGTCACCATCGCAGGCTCGGCGGGCGGCGACGTCGCGCCGCCGGTCCTTGGCCCGTCCGACCCGGGCGAAGGGCTGCGCGTCGCGCTGGTCACGGCCCCGCTGCCCAAGGGCGTATGGACCGCCAACCCGAACGACGGCAGCGTCCCGTCCGGCGACACGATCACCGCGGGCACCGGGTTCATCCTGCAGGCCGAAGCCACCGTCGAGGGGGCGACACCACAGATCCCGGTCAACCAGATCGAGCCGACCAAGGGCCGCAAGCCGCTGCCGTTCGCCCAGGAGACCGCGGCGCGGCCGGCCAGGCAGCCCGACGACGCCAACGCCGCCGCGTTCGCCGCGGCGACCGCGACGGGCAGTTCCAGCCAGCTCGTCCAGGTCGCGCTCGGCTACCTGACCAGCGGGCCGCTGAGCGAGCCGCCGACGCCGATGACCGTGCTCGCCTTCGGCCGGGACCGGGTCGCGCCGCCGCGGCCCGCGCTGCTCACCGAGGGCATGGTGGCGCCGCAGACGCCACCGCCCGCCACCACACCGGTGGTCTCCCCGCCGCCGCCGGTGATCGACACCAGCATCCATCCGCCGGTGCTCGCCAGCCTGCTCGGCAGCGGGCCTGCGCCGGTGCTTCGGCCGGTCCCGCGCACGTCCGTCGCCGCGGCCGTGGCGACGGCCACCCGGACCGCGCTCGCGACACAGGCGAGCCCGGCGCTGCCCGCCGCCGCCGCGCCGCCTCCCGCCCGGGTGCCCGCGCCCACGCTCGCGTCGGTGGCGGCCCTGACCGACCCGGCGTTCGCCGCCGCGCTGACCCGGCTGGCCCCCACCGCGCTGACCACCAAGACCGGGCTGCGCGCCGCGGACGGCGGGCCGGTGAGCCTGCGCGCGGCGACCCCCGGCGAGCTGCGGCCCGGCCCGGCCGCCAGCGCGGACCAGTCCGCGCGGCTGGCCGCGAGCACCGCGGCGCTGCTGGCGGCAGGCACCGCGGTCAGGCCAGGTGACCTGATCGTGGCCGAGCTGCCGAACGCCGCCAGGGACCTGGACGCGAGCCTGCCGCGGCACACGGTGACGGTGGCGGGCGACGCCGCCGTCCGGGTGGTCGCGCTTAGCGTCACCGGCCGGGTGCTCGCCGACGCCGCCGGGGTGCAGCTGTCGCTGGTGATACCGCAGCACACGGCCCGGGTCGCGCTATGGTGCGTGGGCGGCGACGGCGCCCGCCCGGCCGGCCTGGCGGGCTGGACGGACGTCAGCCGCCTGCCGCAGGCCGGCGCGCGCACCCTGCTCGGCGCGGACGCCGTGGTCAACGGGGTGCCCCCGGCGACACGGGGGCAGGCGACGGTGAGCACGGCGACCGTGCCCGCCGGCGCGGCCGCCGCGGGGGCCGGCTTCGTCACCACCAGGCTGCCTGCCGACACCCAGGTCGTCGTGGTGAGCGTGGACCCGGCGGGCGACGACCGCGACCTGACCGGCCTCACCCTCGGCCTCGACGGCGCGTCCCGGCTGACCGGCCCGGACGGCGCCGCGCTACCGCCCACCGTGGTCACCGCGGGCGCGCGCATGCACCTGCTGTACGGCGTGGTCCCGGCGACCGCCGGGGCAGACCCGCCCGCCGCGGTGGAGGTCACCGTGGGGACCAGCGCGAGCTGGCGGCTGACGGGCCTGCTCGGCGGCCCGGCCGACCCGGCGACCACGGCCGCGCGGATCGCCGCGTACGGCGTCGCGGCCATCGCCGCGCCCCTGCTCCGGGCGCCCACCGGGTCAGCGACGGTCAGCTGGCAGATCCCTTCGGAGGTGAGCTGAATGGTCAGCCAGGGCGACTTCATCCTGCACGACGCCGTCCGCCCGGCCGTCCCCGACGGCGCGTACACGCTCACCGTCACCCAGCAGCTCGACCCGCCGGGCCAGTCGGTCGACCCGCTGACCAAGTACCTGGCCGTGACCGGGCCGCGGTTCACGCTGCCACCTGATCAGCCGCTGTCGTTCTTCCCGCCGCAGAACGCCACCGGAGCGTTCTCCACCCGGCTGCCGCAGATCGTGCTGCAGCGCCGCACCCTGCCCTGGGAACGGCTCATCGACGACGGCGAGCCTGACCTGCCCTGGCTCGCGCTCGTCGTCCTCGCCGACGGGGAAGGGCAGCTGACCACCGGCCAGCCGGTCGACACCACCGGCCTGCCGGACCCGGACCTGCGCGACAGCGACACCAGGGACGTGCTAACGGTGACCGAGCGGGTCATCTCGCAGGTCTTCCCGTCCAAGCAGGACCTGCCGTGGCTGTGCCACGTGCGCGAGGTCGACCTGAGCGACACCGAGCTTGCGCTCGGCGACGACGACGGCTGGCTCGCCGTCGTGCTGGCCAACCGGCTGCCGCAGCCAGGGGTGCACTACACCGCCTGCCTAGTCAGCCTGGAGGGACACGGCGGCGACCTGCCCGCGACCGAACCCCCGGTGAACTTCTTCACCGGCACGACCGTGTACACGCGGGCGCAGGTTAACGCGGCCGCCGTGCTGCAGCGGCAGAGCGAGACGTTCGTCGACGGGACGTTCAGCGAGGCGGCGGTCTCGGAGGCGGCGGTCTCGGAGGCGGCGGTCTCGGAGGCGGAGCCGCCGGGGGCGGTGACGCTGGTCGGCGCGCCGCTCCCGGCCACGAAGCCGCCGGTGACTCGCGACGCCTGGTCCGCTCCCGCGCTGCCCGGTGTGGTCGCCGCCGGCCAGCAGGCGGGCACCGTGGTCAAGGGCCGGGTCAGCGGGGCGACCAGCGTCACCGGCCTGTCGGTCAACCAGGTCTTCATCGACCCGCAGGCCCGGCTCGTCCAGTTCACGGTGCTCAAGCACTGGTCGTTCACCTGCGGGGACGGCGGTGACTTCGAGTCGCTGGTACGCGGGCTCGACGACGGGATGCTCGGCACGCTGCCGCCCCCTGGGCCGCCGCCGACAACCCCGGGCACCCCGCCAGGCGCGCCGAGCACGCGGCCGGATCCGGTCATCACCGACACCGGGCACGTGCAGACCGCCGCGGTCAGCCGGAGCGGCGACCCGGGTCAGGCGTGGTACCGGGGACCGTTCACGCCCCGGCAGATCCTGCGGGCCGAGCCGGACGCCACCGGCGTGCTGCCGCTGCTGCACGCCGCCGACCAGGCCCGCCGCGTCGGGCCCGACGGCCTGGAGGACCTGTCGCTGGCGACGGCCTTCGAGATCGGCAGGCTACTCGCGACCTCCGCGCCCGCGGTGGTCGCCGGGCTGCTCGGCTGGCGCCAGGACGGTTACCAGCCGGCCCGGGTCCGCGGCATCCTGACCGTTCCCGGCAGCCTGCAAGCACGCCTGCGGCAGGTCCTCGACGAGAACCGGGCGGTCTTCAGCGCCGGGGTCGCCGCGGGCATGCTCGGCTCGCTCGGCGCCGACAGCGCGGCCCGGCTCGGCCCGGTCCGCCCGCTGGCCAAGCCCGGTCCCGACCTCGGCGTCGGCCTGGCCAGCGGCGGCGACCTGGCCAGCGTCGTCGCCCAGGGGTTCGGCCTCGACCAGGGTCAGGTGTCGGCGGTCCTGGCCGCCGGGCCTGCGGCCGGCGGACTCGACCCGTCGGTCACCGCCAGCCAGCTGCCGTCCCAGCTCGGCGAGCTGGGACCCGCCGACTTCGCCGCCGCCAGGGCCGGGCTGTCCGCCCGGGTCACCTCACTGGTCGCCCAGGCCAGGCTGCTCGCGGGAGAAGAACCATGAAGGTCACGCTGACCGCACACGACGCGCTCGGCGTGGCGTGGGACGCCAAGCAGTACATGGTCCAGCCCTCCGGACAGGGCGGCACCGGGCTGCTGCCCGACGGGGTCCGCGACTGGCTGGCGGCCCTGCGGCTGACCGAAGGGGTGCCGTTCCAGCACCTGGTGGTCGATGACCGGCTGCTGCCGCCAGAATCGATCAGGTTCTTCTACCTGGACCGCAACTGGACCGACGCGCTGGTGGCAGGCGCGCTGTCGGTGAGCGCGATCACCACCGACGACCGGGCGCAGCTGCAGGCCCTGTACCCCCAGGTCAGGGACGAACTGGACGCCGCGGAGCGGCTGGTGCGGGTGCCGGGCAACGAGGTCGGCGTGGACGGTCCCGCGGACGTGGTGACCGGCCTGCTGATCCGCTCGCGCGCGGTCAGCGGCTGGCCCGCCATGCACGTCAGGGCCTACCGCACCGAGGTGCCTGACGACGGTCCCGACGACGAGACGAGCCGGCTGCACCTGATGCGGCTGGAACGCCTCGCCCCGTCGGTGCTGCTCGCCCTGTTCGACGGCGTGCCCGCGGTCGTGCACCTGGAGGAGCCGCGGTCCGGGCTGCAGTTCGGCTTCGAGCTCACCGACCCGCAGCCGCCCGCCGGCCTCGCCTACGAGCTGCCGCTGCGCACCCCGGGCACGGGCACGGAGACCGGCGCGACCGTGCCCGTGCCGTTCCGCCCCGGCGCCCCGGGCGTCGTCGACCTCGCCGCTCTGCAGGCGTCCATCCTGCGCGCGGTCGGCGGGAACGGCAGCGGCGCCGAGTTCGCGCTCGAAGTCCTCAGGTTCCCTTACCGCCAGGTGTTCGGCCCGAGCGAGCAGGACCCGTCCTTCGACGAGCTGTTCCAGCCGCAGGTCGGCATCGAGCAGATCAGGACCTGGCCGGACTACACGATCACGGTAACGGCGGCGGAAGAACAAGCGGAGGGCGAGTCATGAGGGACGTCGCGCCGGGCGATGTGCTGACCGCGCAGTACTCGACGCTGGCCCGGGCGGGCGTGAGCGCCGCCGCGGCCCAGTCCTGGAACCCGCAGCTGCGCCGGACGACCCGGATCCTGGTGCCGATGGACGTGCAGGCGCTGGTCGTCGTCCAGGGCGACAGCGAGCCGGACGCCCAGGTGCTCAGCCAGCTCCCCGACCCGGCGCCCGGCGCCTCGGGCAGCCCGGCCGGCCTGCCGAAGATCGCCCCGTTCACCGACGGGCCGCCGCGCGATCCAGGCGTGTACCTGCACTGGGCGGCCGCTGACGGGCTCGCAGGGGCGCAGGCCCAAGCGCAGGCAGCAGGCGCCGCCGGAGCGGCCGGAAGCCTGCCCGCGCAGCCGTTCGCCGACCGCTGGCTCGTGGTCCGGGTGGCCGGCGGTACCCCGCGGCAGACCCGGGCGTGGGTGGTGGAATCAGAGCGCGGCCGGACCATGGACCTCGCGTCCTGGTCGGAGACCAGTGGCGGGTCGGGTGGCCGGACACCGGACTTCCCGGCCGAGAAGCTAACCGCGATGGCCGGCGGTGACCCCGCCTGGGCCGCCGTGTACGACACGTCAGAAGACCGGTTCGGCCTGCACGACCCGCTCGACGACCTCACCGACGACGACCTGCGGGGCACCGTCAGCTATCTGGTCTGCGGCTGGTGGTCCAAGGACGCCAACGACCCGCTGTACGCGGCCAGCACCGCCGAGCGGGCCACCAGGCTCAGCGCGCTCAACTGGACGTACGCGGCGGCGGCGCCCGAGGTCCAGGCCGCCCGCGACCTCGCGGTGCAGCGCGGCGCCCAGCTCGGGCTCGGCACGGCAGGCGATCGGTCCATGCTCATCGTCGGCACCTCGGCGGCCACGTCAGCACAGCCTGAGGCTTACCCGCACGAGACCCTGGCCGCCGTCAGCGGCGCGGTGATCGCGGGCGGCAGCCCGCCGATGCCCGAGCTCACGCTGCTGCACGGCAGCGTGATCGGGGTGCCGCTGGCCGGCCCGGGCCAGGACGGCGACGACCGGCCGCCCGCGGCGAACATCGAGGTCGCGGTGGGCGCCAGCGGCACCGAGGCGTTCGCCGCCATGCTCGCCCTGGACCAGTCCGCGGACCAGCAGGTCGCCGACGAGCGGCTGGTCGCGGCGTTCTGCGCCGGGCTGATCAGCTCACTCGACGCGTCCGACGGCCTGGTCACCTTGGACCAGGAGCTGCAGGCGGCCGAGTTCGTCTCGCAGCCAGGCGGCCCGGCCACCACCGACCGGCTCGTCCAGGGCGACCGGATAGCCGCCGCCCGGGCCAAGTCCGACGCCCAGGACACCAGCGCCAGCCAGCAGCAGGCGGCGAGCGCGAAAGGCGCGCTGCTCGGCCAGGAGAAGAGCGCGCAGTACCTGGTGCACCGATCGGTGTACGACACCATCGCCGTCCACCAGGGCAAGAACGCCGCCCCCGCGGACCCGGCGCAGCTCACGCCAAGGAACCTGACGGTGCCCGCCCCGCCCTGGCTGTTCCCCGCCGACCCGGTCCTGACGCTGCGGGCGGCGAACCGGTCGCTGCGGCACGGCTACGACGGGCGGTTCACCACCGACGGAACCCTGGCCTGCCGGCTCAGCGGCCAGGAGCGCACCCGGTTCGCCGGGCTCGTCGACGGCGCCGAGCTTGTCGCGCCGCTCGGTAACGGCGGGCTGCCGCCCGAATGCGACGACCTGCTCGCCGAACTCGTCCTGGACGACACCACCCAGCTGGAACAGACCGCCGCGTACGCGGCGAGCGCCAGGTCGCTGCCGGTCGAGCAGGTGACGGCGCGGCTGACCGCCGAGCACACGCTGCGCTGGGACACCAGCGCGGACCCGGCGGGAAAGGACGTGCTGCGGGCCGCGTCGCTGTGGGCGGGCACCGAGCCGAGCCCGCTGGCGACGACCTGCTGGCGCCAGCCCTGGATTCCGATGTTCTGCGAATGGGAGCTGACGCTGCGCGTCGACGGCGACCTGAGCAGGTGGCAGCTCACCGAGGTGGACCTGGACGTCGCCCCGGACGCCTCGGCAGATCCAGGGCCCGGCGTCCAGCCGGTGGTCGCCAGCGGCCGGGTGCTGCTGACGTCAGCCGCGGCGCGGACGTTCGCCAGCCAAGTGGCGGGCTTCGTCAGCGCCGAGGCCCAGCGCGGCCCGGCCCTGGCCGTGCTGCAGCCCGCCGAGCAGACGGCGCTGTCCGCGGTGGCCGCGGCAGGCGCCCGCTACGACCTGCTCACCGGTGGCCTCGCCGGACTGCGAGAGGAGCTGCTCGGCCTGGCCTGGGCGGACGCGGGCCGGGTGGGCACAGATGGCGCGGGCAACCGCACCCCGCCCGCGCCGGTCGCTGCCCCGGTGCTGCTGCGCGGCGGGGTGGCCAGCTTCACCCGGCTGCGCATCGTCGACGCGTTCGGCCGCACCATCGAGATCCCGCCTGCCAGCATCGCCGGCGCCGCCATCGCCGAACGCCTGCAGCCGCCACCCGGCAGCCCGTCGCAGCTGATGTTGCGTCCCCGCCTGATGCGGCCGTCCCGGCTCGAGCTCACCTTCGCCGACCCCGTCGCGGCGGACGACGCGGTGCCAGCGCCGGCCACCGTCGACCAGGTCGACCCGTCGCAGGCCATCAACCCGGTCTGCGGCTGGCTGCTGCCCGATCATCTCGACGGGTCGCTCGAGGTCTTCGACGGCGCGGCGGGCCAGCTCGGCATGCTGCTCGAAGACATCGAAGGCCGGGTGGTTTGGGAGGGGGCGCCCGGCCTGCCCGGCCCGGTCGGCGCGCCGCCCGCCCCGCTCCCGGACGACGACGCGGGCGCCAGGCACGTGGTCCGGCTGGCGGCGGGAGTGGTCACCGCGGACGCGCAAGCCCGCAACGCGGCCGCGGCGGACGGGCAGCCGCCGCCGGACGAGAGCGCGCTGTCCGCGCTGCTGCGCACCGTGGACACCACCTTGTGGACCGTCGACCCGTTCGGCACGACCGGCACCGAGCATGTGGCCGGCCTGATCGGCCGGCCGATCGCGGTGGTCAGGATGACGATGCAGATCAGCGTGCTCGACGATCTGTCGGCCGGCCCGGACGCGGAACTGACGCTCGACGCCCAGGCCCGCCAGCAGCGCCAGGCCGCCTACGACCAGCTGGCGAGCAAGCAGATCACCGTGCGCCTCGGCGAGCTGACCCGCACTGACGACGGCGTGCTCGGCTACTTCACCGGCGACGACTACTCCCGCTTCACCCCGGTCTCCCCCGAGGTGCTCGCGGCGGCCCGGGCCAGCGGCCGCCAGACCGGGCAGCTGTCCCTGCTCGGCCCGGACAGCGCGACCGATCCGGCCACCACGCCGGTCACCCACCCATTCGTCGACGACTCGGAGCAGCCGCTCGCCATCCGCCCGGGGCAGCTTGTCCGGCTGACCGTGCTGATGACGCCAGGCGGCGCCGCGCACGCGACCAGCGGCGTGCTGCCGCGGGCCGTGGTCATGCTGGCCAGGGACTGGACCGCCGATGCCCTGCAGCAGCTGTCACCGTCGTTCCGTACCGGGCCCGTGCTGCTTGACCCCAAGACGGTGCGCCTGCCGAAGATCACCGCGCTGCCCGCGAACCAGGTCTTCACCGCGCGGACGACCGAGACCAGCTGGCAGGACGACACGATCGCGGCCGCCACCCAGGACGCGCTGCTGCCCGACGACCCGCCGGTGCTCCGCGAAGGCTACCTCCGCGCGCAGCAACCGGCCCCTGGAGGTGCCGGCACGTGACCGGGGGCAGCCTGCGTTACCAGCTCTCCCGCCGGCTGGCCTGGTTCGCTTACCCGCGGACCGACGCCGACGGCGACGTCCGCCAGGGCGCGCACCTGACCGCTCTGCAGGCAAAGATCACGGCGGAGGCCGCCGTGTTCCAGGGCACGGCGCGCCCCGAGGCCCTCCCGGCCGCCACCGGACCGCAGTGGAACCCGCTCGGCCCGGCTGGGGTCGGCCTGGGCCAGGCCGACAGCCGGCCGCGGGTCTCCGGCCGGGTGACGTCGATCGCGGCGAGCCCCGACGGGCAACGCGGCTACATCGGCACGGCCAACGGCGGGACCTGGTACACCGACGACGCCGGCCTGCACTGGCGCGGCCTGGACACCTACGCGGAGACCGCGCCGCTGACCGGTCGGCCGCTCGGGCAGTCCGACGCCCTGGCGGTCGGCGCGATCGCGGTCCAGTGGGCCACCGACCCGGGGCAGGACGTGGTGTACGTCGGCACCGGCGAGCCCAACCGCTCGTCCGACAGCTTGTTCGGCGTCGGGGTCCGGGTCGCCACCGGCCCGGCCGCGGCCAATCCCCTCGACCCCACGGTCTCACCGTGGACCGTGGAGGCGCCCGACCTCGCCAGTAAAGCGATCTACTCACTCGCGCTCGACCCGGCCACGGCAGGCGTGGTGTACGCGGCCACGACCGTCGGCCTGTGGCGGCGCACCGTGGACGGCAGCGCGAACCCGTCGTGGGCCAAGGTGTTCGATCCGGCCGCGCCGTCAAGCGGCTGCAGCTGGCTGGACTTCCTCGGCAGCTCCTCGAGCCAGCAGGCGCCGGCTATCTACGTGACCGACGTGGCCATCGCACCGGCCGCCGGCGGCCACCCGCAGACCATCTACGCCGCCGTCCAGGACGTCGGCGGCCGCACACCGCAGCAGGTGTGGGCGAGCCAGAGCGGCGATTCCGGATCGTGGCAGGCGGTGCCCGGCTTCACCGCCATCGACCGGGTCGCGCTCGCGGTGTCGCCCGCGGACCCGTCGGTGGTCTACGCGGTCAGCCGCGGCACAGAAACCGCTGGCACGACCGCCGTGCCGACGAACCTGGCCAGGCTGGTCAGCGGCACGTTCCAGCCGGTCAGCAACGCGCCGGCCAACCTGATGGGCGAGGCGGGACGCAGCCAGTCGTACTACGACACGGTGATCGCGGTGGACCCGGTGGACCCGGGCGTGATCTGGCTCGGCGGCTCCGCGCAGCTGAACCCGGCGACCCAGGACTACAACGCCTCGCTGTTCCGCGGCGCGGTCACGGCCGGGGCGACCGCGGGCACCTGGTCCTTCAGCTTTGCGGCCGGCCACGCGAACACTCCCGCCACGGACCCGTCCTGGGTGGGCTCGGGAGCGCACGCCGACGTGCACGCCGTCGCGTTCTCCGGCCCGGCCGCGACGCCGGCCGTGTGGCTCGGCTGCGACGGCGGCGTCTTCGGCGCCACGGTGGTCACCCCGGCACCGCCCGGCGCCCAGGGCACGGCGAACAACACCGCGCCGGGACCTTGGCTGGCGCTCAACAACGGCCTGGCGATCACCCAGCCGAACTACCTGGCCCAGACGAACGTCTCCGACTACCTCATGCTGGCGGGCACGCAGGACAACGGCACGCAGGAGCACACCGGGTCCGCGGTCTGGACGGTCGCCGCAGAAGGCGACGGCGGCGGCGTCGCGATCGACGACGCTAACCCCAGCCGGCGCTTCGCCCAGTACACCGGCTTCACCTGGTATACCGTCGGCGCTCCGGGCCGCGGCTACGTCCAGACGCTCGACTACTACCAGGGCGGGAAGGCGGCGCAGCCGCTGCTCAACGCGTGGAAGACTGAGGACAAGTACTCCGTCTTCTACAGCCAGGCCGCGGCGCGCCCGCTGGCCAGCGGTCCGACCGCGCTGGCCTTCGGCAGCCACCGGGTCTGGTACTGCGAGGACTGGGGGCAGGCCTGGGTCCCGGGCGCCCCGGCGCCGAACAGCTGGCGGACCCTGCCCACAGGCACCACGAACCCGTTCGAGAAAAAAGACAACACGGGAAACCTTGCCCCCGACCAGAACCAGGACTCGCTGCACAGCCAGGTCGTCCGCGTCGCCTTCGCCGACGACAACCAGCTGCTTGTGCTCGCCCAGGCCTGGCCCTACGACCCGGTGCCGCGGCCGGCTCCGCGGCCCGCCGCGCTGTACCTGCTCACCAGGGCGGGCCCGCCGTGGACCCTGGCCTGGCTGAGCCCGCCCGACCCAGGCCAGCCCGCCCCGCCGGACCCGCCACCGGGCGCGGCCAACAGCTTCCCGGCCGGCGAGATACCCCTCGGCCTCGCCATCGACCAGCCAGGCCCGCCGCCCACCTGCTACGTCACGCTCGGCGCCGGGCAGGACAAGCAGCACCCCGCCATCGACCACGTCTGGTGGTACGACGGTGCGCACTGGTGGCCGTGCACGTTCGACGCGACCGTCGCCGACACGCCGGTCAACGCGGTCGTCGTCGACGCCGACCGGACGGTCTACGTCGGCACCGACGTCGGCGTCTGGAAGGGGGTGCCAAGCACCGGCGGCGCGACGAAGACCTGGGCGTGGTCCCAGTTCTCCGACGGCCTGCCGGAAACCCCGGTCCTTGACCTGGTCCTGTCACAGCATCCGCACCTGCTGCGCGCCGCCACCCACGGCCGCGGCGTCTGGGAACTGAACCTGGACGACACCAACCCGGTCACCCAGACGTACCTGCGCGCGCACGTGGCCGACACCCGGCGGGTGCTCCCCGCGAGCCCGGTGGCCGCCGGGTCGCTGTTCGGGCCGCCGGCGTCGCGCATCGACGCGAGCCCGGACATCGTCATCACCGGCCCGGCCAACCCGGCCGCGCCCGCCGACCTGCCGCTGTACAGGCCGGCCCGGCCGCAGCGCTCCGACTCCGTCCGGGTGCTCCAGTACGCGCTTCGCCGCCGGCAGACCGCCAGCCCCGCGGTGCCGCCTCAGCTGGCCGCCCTTCCCCTGCTCGCGGTCGACGGCGTCTTCGGCGACAACACCAAGACGGCGGTCGAGACCTTCCAGGCCAACACGGCGGGCCTGACCAAGACCGGGAAGGTCACGGTCCAGGACTGGCAGGCGATCGTCGCGAGCCCGTACATCGACGCGCTCGCGGGCGCCGACGCCACGTTCCTCGACCTGGCGCTGCTTGACCGGATCAACCCGGTGGACGGGCCGGCCGGCGGGCCTTCGCTGGCCAGCCTGCCCGTCAACGCCGAAGTTTACGTCCAGGTCAACGCCCGCGGCTGGCAGCGCCGCCCGGCGGGCAGCGTGCACATCGGGCTGCTCGCCACCCCGAACTTCGACGCCACCCTGGCGACCTTGCCCGCGCTGCCCGCGGACTGGGTCGCCCAGTTCACCGCCGCGGTGAGCAACCCTTCGACCCCGCCGGCCACGTGGCTGACCGGCAGTACCGGGTGGGCGTGGATCGGCACGCCCGCGACGCTGGCGACCACGCGCCCGCTGCACCCAGAAGAACCTCAGGTGGTGCGGTTCACCGTCACCTTCCCGCAGCCGCCGGGCGCGGCCAGCCTTCCGGTGCAGTGGACCCTGCTCGCGTTCGCGGACGACCCGGCCTTCGACGGGCTCAGCACCGCCGTCACCAGCGTGCACGACCTGGTGCTCAACGACAGCCACACGGCCGTCAGGTCCGTCACGCTGTTCGCGTGACCCTGCTTACCCGCCTGGCTCGCAGCCATTCCCGCCGCGCCCCGGCCGTAAGCGCGACCGTCACCACCGCGAGCACCGCGACCACCAGCCACTCCGCCGACCCGTTGCCATGGTCCGGGTCGACCCCGAAGGTGGCCTCGATCCAGTCGGACCAGAAGATGGTCACGACGGCCAGGACACCGGTCACCGACGCGACGATGGACTCGACCCAGAACCGCACCCGCAACCGCGATGTCGCCATGTCCCCTCCGTTCATAGCCGTGATGGTTATCGCCGCTCCATGCGCGCGTAAAACGCTTGGGGCGAGACCGCAGCGGCCGTGGCTCCCGGCGGCGAACGGGTACTGGCCGTGCCGGACGCAGGCTAGCCTGGCATCGGGAAAGGCCAGCAACTGATGAGACAACCAGGGAGACGGTAATGCCGCTGCATACCCAGGTGGACGAGTCCAGCCAAGACGCAGAACTCGACGTCAACCCGGTTTACGTCCGCGAGCTGAGCTGCGAGATCCCGCGGTACCGGCTGCCGCGGCACGGCGTGCTGCCGCGCACCGCGCTGCAGGTGGTACGCGACGAGCTCATCCTCGACGGCAACGCCCGGCTCAACCTGGCCACGTTCGTCACGACCTGGATGGAGCCCGAGGCCGAGCAGCTGATGGCCGAGTGCTCCCCCAAGAACATGATCGACAAGGACGAGTACCCGCAGACGGCCGAGCTGGAGCGGCGCTGCGTGAACATCCTCAGCGACCTGTGGAACGCGCCGGCCGGCAGCCAGGCGACCGGGTGCTCCACGACCGGGTCCAGCGAGGCCTGCATGCTCGGCGGCATGGCGCTGCTGTGGCGGTGGCGAGCCAGGCAGCGGGCGGCGGGCCTGGACACGACCAAGCCGAACATGATCATGGGCAGCAACGTGCAGGTGTGCTGGGAGAAGTTCTGCCGGTACTGGCAGGTCGAGCCGCGCTACGTGCCGATGGTGCCGGGACGGCTGCATCTGCGCGGCGCCGAGGCCGCGGCCAAGTGCGACGAGAACACCATCGGCGTGGTCGCGATCATGGGTTCCACCATGGACGGCAGCTACGAGCCCGTCCTTGAGATCAGCCAGGCCCTCGACCAGCTGCAGGCCCAGCAAGGCTGGGACGTGCCGATCCACGTGGACGGCGCGTCGGGCGGGTTCGTCGCCCCGTTCCTGCAGCCGGACCTGGAGTGGGACTTCCGGGTGCCGCGGGTGGCGTCGATCAACACCTCGGGGCACAAGTACGGCCTGGTGTATCCCGGGGTGGGCTGGGTCTTGTGGCGGACGCCTGACGCGCTGCCCGACGACCTCGTCTTCCGGGTCAACTACCTGGGCGGCGAGATGCCGACGTTCGCCCTCAACTTCTCCCGGCCCGGCGCGCAGGTTGCCGCCCAGTACTTCAACTTCATCAGGCTCGGGCATGAGGGTTACCGGCGGGTGCAGCAGACCTGCCAGGACATCGCCCTGCACCTGTCCGGCGAGATCGCCAAGATGGGCCCGTTCGAGCTGCTCAGCGAGGGCAGGGACCTTCCGGTGTTCGCGTTCAAGCTGCGCGACGACATCACCGGGTACTCGGTGTTCGACCTGTCCGAGCGGCTGCGGATGCGTGGCTGGCAGGTGCCGGCCTACACCTTCCCCACTGACCTGACCGACACCGCGGTAATGCGGATCGTGATCAGGAACGGCTTCAGCATGGACCTAGCCGACCTGCTGCTCGACGACATGCGCCTGCATATACGAACCCTGGAGCACCACCCGCAGACGCAGCCGCCGCCGGAGATCCAGCACAAACGCCAGTCCTTCACCCACTGAGGACAACGCGAGGTACTTAAGGAGCCGACATGACGGCGCTGCGCAGCTTTGCGGGCGGAACCTGGATCGACCCGGCGGACGAGGGCCGCCCGGTGCTTGACGCGGTGACCGGGGAGGAGGTCGCCCGGGTGTCATCGGCCGGGATCGATTACGCCGCCGCCCTCGGATACGGGCGCATCGTCGGCGGTCCGGCGCTGCGTGAGCTCACCTTCCACCAGCGGGCCGCGCTGCTCAAATCCCTGGGCCTGCTGCTGCGTGAGCACCGGCCCGAGCTTTACGACCTGTCCGCCCGCACCGGGGCGACGCTCGGCGACGCCAAGTTCGACGTCGACGGCGGCATCGGCGCGCTGCTCAGCTACGCCAGCAAGGCCAAGCGCGAGCTGCCGAACGACCGGGTCCTGCCCGAGGGCCTCGTCGAGCCGCTCGGCCGGGGCGGGACGTTCGTCGGCCAGCACATCCTCACCCCGCGCCACGGGGTGGCCGTGCAGATCAACGCGTTCAACTTCCCGGTCTGGGGTCCGCTGGAGAAGTTCGCGCCTGCTTTTATCGCCGGGGTACCCAGCCTGATCAAGCCGGCCACCCAGACCGCCTACCTGACGGCCAGGCTGGTGGAGCTGATGGTCGGGTCCGGCCTGCTGCCCGACGGCACGCTGCAGCTGGCCTGCGCCAGCGCCAGCGGGCTGCTGGACGAGCTCGGAGAGCAGGATCTGGTGTCGTTCACCGGATCGGCCTCGACCGCACGGCAGCTTCGGGCCCATCCGGCGGTGGTGGCCAGGTCGGTCCGGTTCAACGCCGAAGCCGACTCGCTGAACTGCTCCGTGCTCGGCCCGGACGCGGCCCCGGACACCGGCGAATTCGACCTGTACGTCAAGCAGCTGGTGAACGAGATGACGGTCAAGGCGGGCCAGAAATGTACCGCGATCCGGCGTGCCTTCGTTCCGGTCGCGATGATCGACTCGGTGGCCGAAGCGGTACGGGGCCGGCTGGCTAAGGTGGTGGTCGGCAGCCCGGCCGCTGAAGGCGTGCGGATGGGCGCGCTGGCCAGCCTGGAGCAGCGCGAGGAGGTCCGCCGCTCGGTCAAGGCGCTGCTGTCCGCGGCCAGCATCGTGTCCGGCGACCCCGACCACGTGGAGGTGGTCGGGGCCAGCGCCGAGCGCGGCGCCTTCATCGCCCCGCTGCTCCTGCGGGCTGAGGATAGCGACCGCCCGGAGCCGCATGAGGTCGAAGCGTTCGGCCCGGTCAGCACGCTGATCGGCTACCGGGACACCGAGGAGGTAATCAGGCTGGCGGCGCGCGGCCTGGGCAGCCTGGCCGGATCGGTCGTCACGGCCGACCCGGACTTCGCCCGCGACGTGGTCCTCGGCCTGGCGCCCTGGCACGGCCGGCTGCTCGTCCTGGACCGCGAGGACGCAGGCGAGTCGACCGGGCACGGCTCACCGCTGCCGATGCTGGTCCATGGCGGTCCCGGACGAGCGGGCGGCGGGGAGGAGATGGGCGGCATCCGAGGCGTGCTGCACCACATGCAGCGCACGGCGGTGCAGGCCAGCCCGCGGGTGCTGTCCGCCGTCACGGGCCGCTGGGTGCCCGGCGCGCCGCGGAACGCCGACGGCGGTCACCCGTTCCGCAAGTCTCTCGCCGAACTTCGGATCGGCGACACCGTGGTCGCGGGCCCGCGCCCGGTGACCCTGGCCGACATCGAGCACTTCGCCGAGTTCACCGGCGACACCTTCTACGCTCACATGGACGAAGAAGCCGCGCGGGCCAACCCGTTCTTCGGCGGGCGGGTCGCGCACGGCTATCTCATCGTCTCCTTCGCCGCAGGCCTGTTCGTCTCACCTGACCCCGGTCCCGTGCTGGCCAACTACGGCCTGGAGAACCTGCGTTTCCTCACCCCGGTATACCCAGGGGACGAGCTGACCGTGACGCTGACCTGCAAGCAGATCACCCCGCGCGAGGACGCCGGGCACGGCGAGGTGCGCTGGGACGCCGAGGTGACCAACCAGGACGCCAAGGTGGTGGCCACCTACGACGTCCTGACCCTGGTGGCCAAGCAATGGCCCCCCGCTGTCAGCGATGATCGCTGACAGCCGGGGCCCGAACGGCAGGTTACTATTTCTTCGCCTTAGCGAACCCGACCCTGGCGGTCATTCCGCGATCGCCGCCATGGCGTCGGGCGACTCGGGCAGAACCTGGCCGCCGTCCACCCCGATCGACTGCCCGGTGATGTAGGCCGCCTCGTCGGTGGCGAAGAACAGCGCCGCATAGCCGATCTCGTCGACGGTGCCCAGCCGGCCCAGCGGTATCGCGGCGGTCATCCCGCTCGCGTATTGCTTACCCGCGTCGGCTGGCCCTTCGGTGACGATGTTGCCTGGTAGCACCGCGTTGACCGTGATGCCTCTGGGCGCAAGCTCGATCGCCGCGGTTCGCATGAAGCCCAGCTGGCCTGCCTTGCTCGCCCCGTAGTGCGTCCAGCCGGGGAAGCCGGTGATCGGCCCGGTGATGGACGACGTGATGATGACCCGGCCATGGCCGGAGCGACTCAGGGCCGGCAGGCAGGCCTGGACCGGCAGGATCGTGCCCTTCAGGTTGGTCCCGAGCACCTGGTCCAGATCGGATTCGGTCAGGTCTTCCAGCCGGGCATCGGGGAAGATCCCGGCGTTGGCGCAGAGCACGTCGATGCCGCCAAGGCGCTCCTGCGCGATCGCCGCCATCCGCCGGCAATCTTCGGTGCTGGCCACGTCGGCCAGCACGAACGAGACCTCCCCGCCCTGGCCGCCGGAGGCGGCGCGCCGGGTGAGCTCGTCCGCGGCGGTCCTGGCGGCCTGCGAATCCCGGCCGGTTATCAGCACGTTCGCTCCGTTGCGGGCGAACACGCTGGCGATCCCCTTGCCGATCCCCCTGGTACCGCCGGTCACCACCACGGCCCGGCCTGCGATCGATGTGAACATGACGGCCCACCCTTCGCTAGGAGTGCGTGCTCAGGTACGACTCTGCCAGGTCACAGCTGCCGCGGGTATACCCGGCACCGAGCTCGGCGGCGATGTCGACGCCCCGGTGCGAGCCCATCCAGGCGACCAGGAGCAGGCGCCGGAACATGATGAACGTCCAGATTTCCGCTTGGTCAGCCGCGGGCACCTGACCGGACCGGTGGTACCCGTCGAGCCAGCTGTCCACCAGTACGGGCACCTCCGGCGCATGCTCGAAGAAGCTGACCGAGGTGCCCAGGTCGTACAGGTACCAGCTGAATCCCGAGTCGTCGAAGTCGATGACGCTTACCGCTCGGTCGTGCACCAGCAGGTTGGCCAGCCGGGTGTCCGCGTGGACCAGCCCGTAACGCTCAGGCCCGGTGCCGAACGCGGCCAGCCGGGAGCGGAGCACGCTGTCCAGCCGGGTGAGCACCTGACGTTCGGACGGCCCGACGCCGATGCCGTCCTGCCAGCGTCCCCACCGGGCCCCTGGGCCGAACGCCGCCTGGTAATCCCAGTGAAAGCGGGTGAACCAGGCCGGCCGGGGCCATCGCCTGGCGTGCTGGTGCATCCGCGCGGTGATCTCGCCGAGCTCGGCGAAGTGCCCGCCGCTCAGCACGCCACCTGACTCCCCCCCGGGCTCGCGGCCGGGCAGGAACTCAAAGCGCACGCAGTGCCGGGTCGACGGGTTCGCGCCGCCGCGCTCGGTCACCGTGACGATCCGCCGGCCGTCGGTGGCGGGCAGCACCCGCGGCGTGCGCACCCCGGCCTCGGCCCGCAGCGCGTCCATCCAGGCCAGCTCGGACGCGATCTCCTGCGCACTGTGGTAACCAAGGCGGTGCACGCGCAGCACGGACGGCCCGGCGTCGGGATCGGACACCAGGAAGGTGGCGTTCTCGGAGACGTTGAGCAGTTCGATGGCCGCGTCCGGGTGCCCGCCGTAGGCGCGCAGCGCGTCCCGCGCGCAGCCAAGCACCCGGTCAAGGACATCTCCGCCGGCCGACAGGTCGTGGTCCGCCGAAAGGTTAACCGTGGCGGTCAGGCCCCGCGAAGGCGGGCGAGCGCCTCGGCCAGGATGGCCTCGCCGTCGGAGTCGCTGCGGCGTTCCTTCACGTAAGCAAGGTGGGTCTTGTACGGCTCGACCCTGGGCGGATTCGGCGGTGCCTGCTCATTCTGGCCCGCGGGGTTACCGCAGCGAGGGCACTCCCAGGTGTCAGGGATCGCGGCGTCGGTCGCAAAACTCGGGCGAGTCTCGTGCTTGTTCGCGCACCAGAACGATATCCAGATACGGGGCGCGGCCTCACCACGCTCGGCCTCTCCCATCGGCCCCGCGCCAACCCTGCTGCCGCGGATCGCGTTGCCACTACTCACAGATCACCCCTTGAAGGCCATAGTGCTATGAAGCCAGAACGTCAATGCGGGACAGATGTACAGGCTAGTGGTTGATCAGCCAGCTGAGAGCAATAACGCAGATGAACCACAGGACCCCGAAGAAGATCGTGATCCGGTCCAGGTTCCGCTCGACGACGGAAGAGGAGCCGAGGGTGGAGGACACCCCGCCGCCGAACAAATCTGATAGTCCGCCGCCCTTGCCCTTGTGCAGCAGGACGAGCAGGATCATCACCAAACTGGTGATGATCAGGATAACGGAAACCCCGACAATCATCGCTGTTATCCAACTCCCGCTGATGACATTCGCGCTGTTGACACCGGCGCTGCTGATACCTGCACTTCTGACATCGGCCCTGTCGACATCGGCGCCGCTGAGATGGGCGCCACTGACTCCAGCCTACGCTGCCAGCTCACGATACCGGCAGATCTGAGCGAACTGCCCGGCGTCGAGGCTGGCCCCGCCGACGAGGGCGCCGTCGATGTCCGGCTGCGCCATGATCGGCGCGACGTTGTCGGCCTTAACGGACCCGCCATACAGGATACGCACACGGCCGGCCGTTTCGGCGTCATGAATCTCCGAAATCCGCGACCTGATCGCCCCGATCGCCTCCTGGGCGTCCTGCGGGGTGGCTACCTCGCCGGTGCCGATGGCCCAGACCGGCTCGTAGGCGATCACCATCGCGGCCACCGCAGCGGCCGGGATGCCCTTCAGCGACCCGTCGATCTGCCCGACGCAGCACTCCAGGTGCTGGCCTGCCTTGCGGATCTCGAGCGGCTCGCCCACGCACAGGATCGGCGTGAGCTGTGCCCGCAGCGCCGCCTGGACCTTGGCGTTGACCAGATCGTCGGTCTCCGCGTGGTACTGCCGCCGCTCGGAATGCCCGGCCAGCACGTAGTCACAGCCCAGCTTGGCCAGCATCGACCCGGAGATCTCGCCGGTGTAGGCGCCCGAGTCGTGCTGGGAGATGTCCTGCGCGCCGTAGGAGATCCGCAGCTTGTCCCCGTCGATCAGCGTCTGCACGCTGCGCAGTGCGGTGAACGGCGGCAGCACGGCCACGTCGACCGCGGCGAAGTCCTTGTCGGTCAGCGTGAACGCGAGCTTCTGGACCAGCGCGATCGCCTCAAGGTGGTTCCCGTACATCTTCCAGTTGCCCGCCATCAGCGGGAATCGTTCGCCTGCGCCGTGGGCCATCACGAGCCATCCTCCAGTGCGGTCAGCCCGGGCAGCGTCTTGCCTTCCAGGTACTCAAGGCTCGCGCCGCCGCCGGTCGAGATGTGCCCGAACGACTTCTCGGGGATGCCGAGCGCCCTGACCGCCGCGGCGGAGTCGCCGCCGCCCACCACGGTCAGGCCGTTGACCGCGGCCACGGCTTCAGCGACCGCGCGGGTGCCTGCGGCGAACGCCGGGAACTCGAAAACCCCGACGGGGCCGTTCCAGAAGACCGTCCGGGCATCGGCGAGCTTGTCCGCGAACAGGGCCCGGGTCTTCGGCCCGGCGTCCATCCCTTCGGCGTCAGCAGGGAAATCCGTCACCGGCACCACCGAATGCTCGGCGTCGGGCGCGAAGTGCGTCGCGGCGACCAGGTCCACCGGGAGCACCAGTTCCACCCCGCGCCGCTGCGCCTCGGCCATGACGGCCTGCACGGCGGGGATCTGGTCGGCCTCGAGCAGCGAGTTCCCGACCTCGTAGCCTTGCGCGGCCAGGAACGTATAGCCCATGCCGCCGCCGATGAGGATACGGTCGGCCAGGCCTAGCAGGTTGCCGATCACGGCAAGCTTGTCCGACGGCTTCTTGCCGCCCAGCACCACCACGAAGGGCCGGGCCGGGTCCGAAGTCAGCTGACGCAGCACCTCGACCTCGGCCAGGACCAGGTCACCGGCGGCATGCGGGAGCAGTCCTGGCAGGTCGTAGACCGACGCGTGCTTGCGGTGCACCGCGCCGAACCCGTCTCCCACGTACAGTTCGCCGAAACGGGCCAGCCGCTGCGCGAACGCCGCCCGCTCCGCGTCGTCCTTGGACGTCTCGGCGGGCTCGAAGCGCACATTCTCCAGCACCGCGACGTCCTCGTCGCCGAGGCTGAACACGGTCTCCTCGGCCGACGGGCCGGCCACGTCGGTCGCGAACGACACGGGCCGGCCGAGCAGTTCACCCAGCCGGGCCGCCACCGGTCGCAGCGAGGGGCCGGCGGCCGCCCGCTCCTCGAACGAGGCGCCCTTGGGCCGGCCCAGGTGCGCCAGGACGATGACCCGCGCACCACGGTCGGACAGCTTGCTGATCACCGGCAGGCTGGCCCGGATCCGGCCGTCATCGGTGATCTCCCCGGTGCCGGTCAGGTCGAGCGGAACGTTCAGGTCCGACCGGAGCAGCACTCGCCGGCCGAGAACCTCCAGGTCGTCGATGGACCGCATTACCGCAGCCGCGAGGCGACGAGCGCGGCCAGGTCGACGAGCCGGTTGGAGTAGCCCCACTCGTTGTCGTACCAGCCGATGACCTTGACCTGGCTGCCGAACGTCATGGTCAGCGAGGCGTCGAACGTGCACGACGCGGGGGTGCCGACGATGTCGGAGGACACGATCTGGTCCTCGGTGTAGTACAGGTAACCCTTGAGCGGGCCCTCGGCGGCGGCGCGGAACGCGGCGTTGACCTCGTCCTTGGTCACCTCTCGGTTCAGCTCGACCACAAGGTCGGTGACCGAGCCATCGGGCACGGGCACCCGCATGGCCATCCCGTCCAGCTTGCCCTTGAGCTCGGGCAGCACCAGCGCGGTCGCCTTCGCCGCCCCGGTCGTCGTCGGGATGATGTTCTGCGCCGCGGCCCGCGCCCGGCGCAGGTCCTTGTGCGGGAAGTCCAGGATGACCTGGTCGTTGGTGTAGGCGTGGATCGTGGTCATCAGGCCTTTGACGATCCCGAAGTTGTCGAGCAGCACCTTGGCCATCGGCGCCACGCAGTTGGTGGTGCAGGACGCGTTGGACAAGATGTGGTGCGTGGCGGGGTCGTACGACTTGTCGTTGACCCCCATCACGATCGTGATGTCCTCTTCCTTGGCCGGCGCGGAGATGATGACCTTCTTCGCGCCCGCCTCCAGGTGCGCCTTGGCCGTCGGCCCGGTGGTGAACCGGCCGGTGGACTCGATCACCACGTCCACGCCGAGGTCACGCCACGGCAGCTTGGCCGGGTCGCGCTCGGCCAGGATCTTGATCGACTTGGCGCCGACCTGAATGGTGTCGCCAGATACGGAGACGTCGTGCGGCAAGGTGCCGAGCACGGTGTCGTATTTGAGCAGGTGCGCCATCGTGGCGACGTCACCGAGGTCGTTAGCCGCCACGATCTCGATGCCACGGTCGCCGTCCGAGGCGTTGGCCGCCCGCCAGAAGCTACGGCCGATCCGGCCGAACCCGTTGATTCCCACGCGAATTGTCACAGTACCAAGTCTCCTCGTTGATCCCCGTGATCGCCAGCGTTCCGAGACTATCGGACGCCGCCTTCTGCAGCGGTGTCGATTCGCGCATGGCGGATTCGTGTAGAGGATGGCAGCAGTCCGGGTCCGGCCCGACCGCCCCCGGGTAGCGTCACGACGAAGGGAATGACCAGATGAAGCAGTACCTGCTCAGCATCTACCAGCCGGACGGGGATCCGCCGCCGCCCGAAATCCTCGAGCCGATCATGCGGGACATGAAGGCCCTCAATGAGGAAATGAGGGCCGCGGGCGCCTGGGTGTTCACCGGCGGCCTGCACCCGGCCGAGGTGGCCACGGTGGTCCGTGCCACCGACGGCGACGTGCTCATCACCGACGGGCCGTTCACCGAGGGCATTGAACCGCGCGGTAGCGGTGGCGGAGGTCCAGGGCCCGGCCACGGCCCTCATCCTCGTGGACAGCCTCGGCCTGACCAGGTATTACCTGTTTCACGCCATCCGCGCCGACCTGCTCCGCCGCCTGGATCGCCGCGCCGCCGCCGCGGCCGCCTACCAGGCCGCGATCGCCCAGACCGGCAACGCGGCCGAGCGCGCGCACCTAGCCGCGGCCAGGGAGCAGGCCGGCGCCCGGCTGCGTGCATAGTCTTCTTTTGTGTCGCTGGTAAAAAAAGTCCAGCACGCCCGATCCGGCGAGGCCACGGGCGATTCGCCGGTGCCGGCTTGGGCGGGCGAGCTCGGCAGGCTCCGCGTCGCGCTGTGCGCGGTGTTCGCCGTCCAGGGGTTCAGCTACGCCAGCTGGGCGGTCCGGGTGCCTGCGGCCTGGAGCTTCGGTGGGCTGGCTGGCGCCGGCCTCGGCGGCCTGCTGGCGCCGCACCTGTCCCCGTTGCGCCACCTGACGCTGATCGCGCTGGTCTGCCTGCTCGTCGCGGCCGTCACGGGCCGGACCCTGCTCAGGCACTCCATCCCCCTGTCCGCCGCCACAACCCCTGCCCCGTCTCCGGAGGCCGGGCCGGCTCCGGAGGCCGGACCGGCCTCAGCGTGGCGCCACGCGTGGCGGACCGGCCGGGTGGTCGGGCTCTTCGGTCTGATCGCCCTGTGCGCCGCGTACGGCGAGGGCGCCGTCGGCGACTGGGGCGCGCTGCACCTCAGACAGGATCTCGGTGCCAGCGCTGGTCTGGCCGCCGCGGGCTACGCGGCCTTCGCGCTGGCCGAGGCGACCGGCCGGCTGTCCGGCACGACCCTGCTCGAACGACTCGGCCGCACGCGCGTGCTGGCGCTCGGCGGCCTGGCCGCGGGCGCGGGTATGCTGCTCGCCTCGTTCGCCCCCGACGTGTGGCTGGCCCTGGCCGGATTCGCCGTGACCGGCCTCGGGCTGGCCAACCTGTTCCCAGTCACGATCGCGCGCGCGGGCCTGCTCGCCGGATCCGCCGGAGTCGCCCTCACCTCGACCCTGGGCTACGGCGGTTTCCTCCTCGGCCCGCCCGCGATCGGTTTCCTGGCCGGCGAATTCGGCTTGTCCACCGCCCTGACCACCATCTCCTTCCTGGCCCTGCTCGCCGCCACCATTGCCTACGTGTCCCGAGACCGCTGAACGGAGGATCGTGCGACTCCAGTGCCCCCTAGCACGGGGCTGCTGACCCGCAATGATGCCGGACTGTGACTGGTGGGGCTGGACAGTAGGTGCGTGGCGGTCCCCGCCGAATGATTGTGGTGGATCCACGCAAATATCCCGGTGGGAGGGCTAGAGCATGTCGACGGGGAGGAAGGCTTCCGTGCTTGGCAGGCCTTGGTCGGCGGCGCGGCGGTCGGCCATGGCGAGGAGGCGTCGGATGCGGCCTGCGATCGCATCCTTGGTGAGGGGCGGGTCGGACAGCTGGCCGAGTTCTTCCAGGCTGGCCTGGCGGTGAGCCATTCGGAGCTTGCCGGCCATGGTCAGGTGCTCGGGCGCATCCTGGCCGAGGATCTCCAGGGCCCGCTCGACCCGGGCGCCCGCGGCCACCGCGGCGCGCGCGCTGCGGCGCAGGTTGGCGTCGTCGAAGTTCGCCAGCCGGTTAGCTGTCGCCCGGACCTCGCGGCGCATCCGCCGTTCCTCCCAGGCCAGCACGGCCTGGTGCGCGCCGAGCCGGGTCAGCATGGCGCTGATCGCCTCGCCGTCCCTGATCACCACCCGGTCCACGCCCCGCACATCCCGCGCCTTGGCGTGCACTTTCAGCCTGCGCGCCGCGCCGACCAGGGCGAGGGCCGCTTCCGAGCCAGGGCAGGTGATCTCCAGAGCCATCGAACGACCCGGCTCGGTGAGTGAGCCGTGAGCCAGGAACGCACCGCGCCAGGCCGCCTCGCAGTCGCACGCGGAACCCGACACGACATTCCTGGGCAGACCGCGTACCGGGCGGCCGAAGCTGTCGATTAGCCCGGCCTGGCGAGCCAGGATCTCGCCGGCCTGCCCCTTACTTACCCGGACCAGGTAGCGGTTTCCTTTACGCAGCCCGCTCGGCGCGACCACGAGGAACTCGGCCGGGTGCCCGAACACCTCGGTGATGCTGGCCCGCAGCCGTCTGGCCACCGCTCCGGTGTCCAGTTCCGCCTCGATCACCACCCGGCCCTCGCTCAGGTGCAGGCCACCGGCGAATCTGAGCAGCGTGGAAACCTCGGCCTTCCGGCAGCACGGCTTGACTACCTGAATCCGGCTGAGCTCGTCCTTCACCACGCCGGTCATCGCCATTCGTTATCCTCTGCTAGTCCGGGGGGGCGACCCCCCGGAGCCCCCCGACTAATGGGGGGCGGCGCGCCCCCCATACCCCCTACGGGGGGGCTGCCCGCCCCCCCGTGCCCCCCTGGGGAGGGGCTGCCCGCCCCCCCGTGGCCCCCCTGGGGGTCCCGTTGGGACCCTTCCCTGAAGATCTTCGCGTAGGTTTCTGACAGGAGCGTGGGGTCGTGGCGGGGGGTGCCGTCGGGGGCGGCTACGTCGGCGATCACTAGGCGGGCGCCTAGGACGGCGGCCGCCTTTTCCAGGTCGGCTAGGTTACCTGTGTCCGCGGCGCTCCTGTCGGCCAGGACGACGTCCACGGTCAGCGCCGGGGCGTGCCCGGCAAGAACCTCGAGGTGCTGGTGCGGAGAGAAACCTTCTGTCTCCCCCTGCTGCGGCGCCAGGTTGAGCACGAGCAGCCGCCGGGCCGCGGTGACGTGCAGCGCGGAGGCGAGTTCGGGCACCAGCAGATGCGGCAGCACGCTGGTGAACCACGACCCGGGGCCGAACACCACCCAGTCCGCGTCGAGCACGGCGCGAACCGCCTCGGGCACCGCGGGCGGGTCGGCGGGCAGCAGCGTGATGGAGCGCACCTGACCTGACGTCAGGGCGCATTGATGCTGGCCCCTGATCGTGCTGACCTCGTCTGGCTTGGCCGGGTCGGCCCCGACGACCTCCGCGACGATGTCCAGCGGCACCGCGGCCATCGGCAGCACCCGGCCACCGGTGCCGAGCAGCCGGGCCACCCAGTCCAGGCCCGCGACCGTATCGTCGAGCAGGTCCCACAGCGCGACGATCAGCAGGTTGCCGACGGTATGACCACTCAGCTCGCAGTCCCCGCCGAACCGGTGCTGTACCACCTTGCTCCAGGTGGTGCCCCACTCGTCGTCCCCGCACAGGGCGGCCAGCGCCATCCGCAGGTCACCGGGGGGCAGCACGCCGAAGTCCCGGCGCAGCCGGCCGCTTGACCCGCCGTCATCCGCGACGGTCACGATCGCGGTGAGATCGCCGGTCACCCGGCGCAGTGCCCCCAGCGAAGCAGCCAGCCCGTGCCCACCACCCAGCGCGACTGCCTTCAGGCTTGTCAATAGATGCTCACTCCCGACCCAGGTCCCTGTGCACCACCTGCACGTCCGTCCCGGCAGCGGCCGCGATGCGCGCCGCCAGCTGGTCCGCGATGGCCACGCTGCGGTGCTTGCCGCCCGTGCAGCCCACCGCGAGGGTCACGAACCGCTTACCTTCGCGCTCGTAGCCGGGCAGCACCACGTTTAGCAACTCAGTGTAATGACACAGGAACTCTTCGGCACCGGACTGGGCCAGAACGTAGTCGCGCACCGGCGCATCCTGACCCGTCATCGGGGCAAGCTCGGCGATCCAGTGCGGATTCGGCAGGAAACGGCAGTCCGCGACCAGGTCGGCGTCGACCGGCAGGCCGTACTTGAAGCCGAACGAGACGACCGACAGGCGCAGGCCCGCCGCCGTGCCGCCGCCGAAGAAATTCCGCATCCGGGCGCGCAGCTCGTGCACGTTCAGCCGGGAGGTGTCGATCAGCAGATCGGCGTCGGCGCGCACCTCGCGCAGCAGTTCGCGTTCGGCCGCGATGCCGTCAGTCACCCGGCCGGTGCCTTGCAGCGGATGGGGGCGCCGCTCGCTGTCGAACCGGCGCACCAGCATGTCTTCTGCGGCTTCAAGGAACACCACCCGCGCCGTCGCCCCCCGGGAGGTCAGGTCGCTGATCGCCGACTTCAGGTCGGTGCTGAAGGCGCGGCTGCGCACGTCGACCACCGCGGCCATCCGCGACACCGCACCGTTCGACCTGGCCGCGAGGTCCACCATCGTGGGCAGCAGGCCAGGCGGCAGGTTGTCCACCACGAACCAGCCCAGATCCTCCAGGGACTTGGCGGCAGTGGACCGCCCAGCCCCGGACATCCCGGTGATGATGACGATGTCTGGCTGGTCTTCAGGCGTCCCCATGGTCTCCCCTTGCCCTGTTGGAGTCAGCGCTGCCCAGCGCGGCCAGGATGGTGACCGCCAGCTTGGCGCCTATCCCAGGCACCTCCGCGATCTCCTCGACGCTCGCAGCGCCGAGCTTACGCACCGAGCCGAAGTGCTTGAGCAGCCTCTGGCGCCGCGCCGGGCCCAAACCGGGCACCTCGTCCAGCGCGCTGGTGGTGGCCGCCTTGCCGCGCTTTTGCCGGTGGTAGGTGATCGCGAACCTGTGCGCCTCATCCCGCACCCGCTGCAGCAGGTACAGTCCTTCGCTGCTGCGGGGCAGGATGACCGGGTACTCCTCCCCCGGCTGCCACACTTCCTCCAGCCGCTTGGCCAGGCCGCAGACGGCTACGTCGTCGATGCCGAGCTCGGCGAGCGCCCGGGCCGCCGCGTCGGCCTGGAGCGGGCCGCCGTCCACGACCACCAGGTTGGGCGGGTAAGCGAATTTCTTCGGGGCATCCACCACGGGCCGTTCGGCCGATAGGTCTTGACCTTGGTCTTCTTCGGCCGCTGGGTCGCCGAGGGTGTCCAGCTCGCCTGTCTTCTCGCGTTCGGCCAGGTAGCGGCGGAACCGGCGGGTGATCACCTCGAAGATCGAGGAGATGTCGTCGGTACCGCCGGTGCCCTTGATCGCGAACCGGCGGTACTCGCTCTTGCGCGCCAGGCCGTCCTCGAACACGACCATCGAGGCGACCACGTGCGTACCCTGCAGGTTCGACACGTCGTAGCACTCGATCCGCAGCGGCGCGTCGTCCAGCCCGAGAGCCTCGGAGATCTCGCTCAGCGCCTTGCTCCGCGTGGTCAGGTCGCTGGCGCGGCGGGTCTTGTGCAGGGCGAGTGACTGGCCGGCGTTCTTGGCCACGGTCTCCATCAGGGCCTTCTTGTCCCCGCGCCGCGGTACCCGCAGGTCGACCGGGCCGCCGCGGCGTTCGGTCAGCCACTGCGTCATCGCGATCCGGTCCGGCGGCAGCTCGGGCACCAGGACCTCACGGGGTATGCCGGCGTTGACCGCCTCGGCGTCGGCCGGGGTATCGGCGTAGACCTGGCCGAGGAAAACCTCGACCAGGCCGGCCGTAGTCACGTCCTCCACCTTGTCAAGCACCCAGCCGCGCTGGCCGCGGACCCGGCCGCCGCGCACGTAGAACACCTGGACGGCCGCCTCGAGCTGGTCTTCGGCCAGGGCGATCACGTCGCAGTCGGTGCCATCGCCGAGCACCACCGCCTGCTTTTCAATCGCGCGCTCGAGCGCGCGCAGGTCGTCCCTGAGCCGGGCCGCGCGCTCGAACTCCTCTTCCCGGGCCGCCTGCTTCATCTCCGTCTCGAGACGGCCGGCGAACCGGGCCGTCTGGCCGGCCATGAAGTCGCAGAAATCCTCGGCCAGGGCGCGGTGCTCCTGCTCGCTGACCCGCTTGACGCACGGCGCGGAGCACTTGCCGATGTAGCCGAGCAGGCAGGGGCGGCCGATCTGCGCCGACCGCTTGAACACGCCCGCTGAGCAGGTCCGGACGGGGAACACCCGGAGCAGCGTGTCCACCGTGTCGCGGATGGCCCAGGCGTGGCTGTACGGGCCGAAGTACCTGGTGCCCTTGCGCTTGACCCCGCGCATCACCTGGACCCGCGGGTACTCCTCGCCCATGGTGACGGCAAGATAGGGGTAGCTCTTGTCGTCCCGGTACTTGACGTTGAACCTGGGGTCGAACTCCTTGATCCAGGAGTACTCGAGCTGCAGCGCTTCGACCTCGGTGCCGACCACGGTCCACTCCACGCCCGCCGCCGTGCTGAGCATCATCTGGGTGCGCGGGTGCAGGCTGGCGAAGTCGGCGAAGTAGGAGTTGAGCCGCTGCCTGAGCGACTTCGCCTTGCCGACGTAGATGACCCGGCCACGCTGATCGCGGAACTTGTAGACCCCAGGCGATTCGGGGATCTCGCCCGGCGCCGGCCGGAAGGCTACGGGTCCGTGCGGATCTGCCACGAAGTAACTTTACGCGCCCGCAGGCCCGCATTCCGGCCTCTGGCCGGCCACGATGGCCTCGTGGCTACCTTCTTCACCGCGGCCGGGCGGTTGTGCGTCCGCTTCCGCTGGGCGATTGCGGCGATCTGGGTGGCCGGGGTGGTGGCGGCCATGACGCTGCTGCCGTCGCTGTCGAGCGTGACCCAAAGCGACAACACCTCGTTCCTGCCGGCCAGCGCGCCCAGCCAGCAGGCGGCCCAGCTGGCCTCGCCGCTGCAGGGGGCTTCGCTGACCGCGGTCACGGTGGTGACGGCCGGCCCCGGCCGGCCGCTGACCGCGGCGGACCAGGCGGCCATCAGGCGGCTGTCCGGCGCGCTGTCGCGGGTGGCCAAGGTGACCGGTGTGCGGGACGCCGGCCAGTCCGCCGACGGCCAGGCCGAGCAGCTGACCGTGCTGGCCGCGCTCGCGCAGTCTGGCGGGCTGGCCACCACCCAGCAGGCTCAGCTGGTCGCCAGCCTGCGGCAGGTGATCAGGACCGCCGCGCTGCCGGCCGGAGTGCAGGCGCACACCGCCGGGACGGTGGCGACCCGGGTGGACACCAACGCGACCTCGACCAAGACCGGCGGCCAGGTGCAGTGGTTCTCCATCATCTTCGTGATCGCCCTGCTGGTCGGGGTGTTCCGCTCGGCGCTGGCGCCGCTGATCGCCGTGCTGCCGGCGGTGCTCGTGGTCCTGGTGGCGGAGCGTCTGACCGCCGAGGCCGCCGTGCACGGGCTTTCGGTGTCCCAGATCGCCTCGCTGCTGCTGATCGTGCTTGTGCTCGGCGCGGGGACCGACTACGCGCTGTTCTTGATGTTCCGGGTGCGCGAGGAGATGCGGGCCGGGCTCGCGTGCCACGATGCGATCGTGCTCTCGGTCGGGCGGGTCGGTGAGACGATCACGTTCTCCGCGGGCATCCTCATCGCCGCGCTGCTGTCGCTGGCCACCGCCACCTTCAGCCTCTACTCCGGGCTGGCGGCTCCGCTGTCGATCGCCATCGGGCTGATGCTCATCGCCGGGCTCACCCTGCTGCCCGCGCTGCTGGCGATCGTCGGCCCGGCCGCCTTCTGGCCCTCCTCGGTCAAGCCAGGCGCCGGACGGCCCGGGTGGTGGGGCCCGGTCTGCGCCCGGATCGTGCGCCGTCCCGTCGTCACCCTGGTGAGCGGCCTGGTCGTCTTCGGCGCGCTCGCGGTGGCCTCGGCCGGGTACCTGGCCGCCGGGCTCGGCGGGGCGGTGACCGCGCCCGCGGGCAGCGACTCGGCGGCGGGTAACACCCTGCTGGCCAGGCACTTTCCGCAGACGGCGGCCAACCCGACCATCCTGGTGCTGCGGCTGGCTCAGCCGGTCTGGTCGGCGGCAGGCGCGGTGGCCGCCGCCGAGCGCCAGCTGACCTCCGACCCCCAGTTCAGCGCGGTGACCGGGCCCTTCAACGCCAACGGCACGGCGCTGACGCCGGCCCAGTACGCGGCGCTGCACGCCGCCTACGGGCCGCCGCGCGGGCTGGCGTCCGCGGGCTCGACGGTGCCGCGGACGGAGCTGGCCGCGTACCAGTCCTACCGGGCCAGCGGCTCCTACGTGAGCACGGACGGATACACGATCTCGTTCGCCGCCGGCCTGCGGGCCGGCAACGCCACAAGCACCGCGGCGGCGCAGGCGGTGCCCGCCATCCGGGCCGACACCGCCCGGGCGGCCCGGGTCGCCGGGGCGCTGGCCTCCGGGGTCACCGGGCAGGCCGCGTTCACCTACGACGTCGGGCAACTGTCAGGCAGCGACCTGCGCACGGTCATCCCGATCGCCATCGCCGTCATCGCGGTGCTGCTCGCGCTGGTGATGCGCAGCCTGATCGCGCCGCTGTACCTGATCGTCTCCGTGGTGCTTTCTTACTTCTCGGCCCTGGGGCTGACCGTGCTCGTTTTCATCCACGCCGCCGGGCAGCCGGGGCTGACGTTCATCTTGCCGTTCCTGCTGTTCACGTTCCTGCTGGCCCTCGGCGAGGACTACAACGTCCTGGTCATGACGCGGATCAGGGAGGAGGCGCAGCGGATGCCGCTGGCTGACGCGGTGAGCCGCGCGCTACGGGTCACCGGGACCACGGTCACCTCGGCCGGGCTGGTGCTGGCGGGGACGTTCGGGGTGCTGGCGGTGGTGGGTTCAGGCAGCGCGGGAACGCAGAACGTCAGGACGATCGTGGACGTCGGCGTGGGCCTGGCGCTGGGCGTGCTGATGGACACCTTCCTGGTCCGGACGCTGCTCGTGCCGTCGGCGGTGGTCCTGATCGGGCGGTGGAACTGGTGGCCGTCCAAGCTCAGCCGGACCTCCCCGGACGGGCCTCCCCCGGCGCCTCGTTTTACAACGCATGAGATATTACTTAAGCTGACCAAGGGGCGGGGACCGGAGGGACGTACATGACGAAGACCGGCACGGTCGAGCACCTCGGCGCCGACTACTTCCAGGATCCCCACTCGGTGCACGCGCGGCTGCGGGCGCAGCGGCCGGTCTCGGCGGTGGTCATGCCGGGCGGCTGGCCGGCCTGGCTGGTGGCCGGGTACGCCGAGGCGCGCGCCGCGCTGGCCGATCCGCGGCTGAGAAAAACCACGCCGGACTGGCAACCGGACCCGATGTTCGCCGCTTTGGAAAGGCACATGCTCAACAGCGACCCGCCGGATCACGAACGGCTGCGCAGGCTGGTGAACAAGGCCTTCACCGCCCGCCGGGTCGAGCGGCTCAGGCCGCGGATCACGTCAATCACCGCCGAACTGCTCGACGCCATGCCCACTCAGGGTGAGGTGGACCTGCTGGCCTCGTTCGCCTTCCCGCTGCCGATCACGGTGATCTGCGAGCTGCTCGGCATACCTGTCGCGGACCGGGACGACTTCCGGCGCTGGTCGGCCACCACCCTCTCGGACACGGCCACGGCCGAACAGGTCCAGGCGGACGCGGCCGCGATGATCAGCTACTTCAGGGCCCTGCTGACCGTCAAGCGGCAGCAACCCGCCGACGACCTGCTGTCCGCGCTGATCTCGGTCCGGGACTCCGGCGACAGCCTCCGGGAGGACGAGCTGCTCTCGATGATGTTCCTGCTGCTTGTGGCAGGGCACGAGACCACGGTCAACCTGATCGCGAGCGGCACGCTGGCACTGCTGCTCAACCCCGGAGAGCTCAGCCGGCTCCGGGCCGACCCCTCGCTGCTTGACGGCGCCGTGGAAGAGCTGCTGCGGTCGGTGAGCCCGGTCAACCACGCCACGTTCCGGTTCGCCGCCGAGCCGGTCGAGATCGGCGGGGCGCACATCAGCCCAGGCGAGGTGATCGTCATCGCGCTGAGCTCGGCCAACCGGGACCCGTCCAGGTACGCGGACCCGGACCCGGACCAGCTTGACCTCGGCCGGGACAGCTCAGGGCACCTGGCGTTCGGGCACGGCATCCACTACTGCCTGGGCGCTCCGCTGGCCCGGCTGGAGGCGGAGATCGCGTTCGGCGCACTGCTGCAGCGGTTCGGCTCGATCCGGCTGGCGGTGCCCGCCGAGTCGCTGCGCTGGCGGCCGAGCACGCTGATCCACGGGCTTGAGGCCCTGCCGGTGCGGCTGCTCCCCTGACCCGGCTTAGCCGGTGACGGGCAGCAGCAGGATCGAGGCGTTCTCCCGGCTCAGGCCGATCTCGTACCCGGTCGGTACGAGGTCGGCGGCGGGCGCGTCGACCTGTCCGTTGCCGGGGTTCCTGGCGAAGCGGGGGTGCGCGCCGCCGGACACCTGGAGCCTGATCCGGTGCCCGCGCCCGAATCGGTGCGCGGCGCCGGACAGCGAGACCCGCACCACGCCGGACAGCGGATCGGCGTCGGCTAGCCGGATGATGCCGTCGCAGATGTTGCGCGAGCGCCCGCGCGGATCCACGTCGCACAGGCGGACGAACAGATCCGCGTACGGGTTGTCGCGGGTCACGGAAAGCTCGGCGGCGACATCGCCGATGATCTCGACCGGCTGGCCGAGAGGATCGCTGCTGAAAACCAGGACGTCAAGCCGCTGCTCGACCTCCCGGTTGTCGCGCGCGCCCGCCTTGACGGCCAGCAGTGCCCCGCCAGGCGACGGCGTCGGGTCGGCCGGGTCATAGTGGAAGCGGGCCGGCCGGGCGCCCGCATCTGCGGCGGGTTCTGCCAGGCTGAGCGCGCCGGGCGCGCCGAGGTACCACCGCTGCGGCCGGGCTCCGGCCGGCGGCCAGCCGGACAAGTCCCGCCACTGCTCCGCGCCCTCGCCGCCGACCCAGATGCGAACCGAATTCTCGGCATCGACGATCCCCGGGTCACGCCGGGCGGCCGCGGAACGTCCCGGGCCTGCGTAACGGTCGAGCCAGGCCAGGCTCTCGCGGGGCGTGATGCCCCCCTTGCCCGGCGCCTGCAGGTGGGTCCACGGCCCGACGAGCAAGCGGGTCGGCACTCCCCTGGCGGCCAGCGCCCGGTACTGCTCCAGGCACTGCTCGATGAACAGATCCTGCCAGCCGCCGACGAGCAAGGTCGGGACCGTGGTCCGCTGCAGGGCGGCCCCGCACTGCAGCGGAGCCCAGAACGGGTCGCTGAGCCGCGGGTGCTCGAGCCACCGCTCGAACCAGATTGCGTCGTCGCCGAGCAGGTCGCGCGCTCCGGCCGCGACCGGCATGCGGTCCAGCGCAGGTTGCAGCCGCCGTTCGGCGGAGACCAGGCGCAGCAGGCCCTGGAGCACGCCCGTGTTTTCCTGGTGAGCGATCAGGTCACCCCAGCCGAGGGAGTTGTACAGGCCGAAGACTCCGTTGTGGTACGCGGTCCGGCTGAAGTCATGCGGGCCCACGTGCACCACGGCCGCCACCAGCTCCGGCGGCGGGTCCATGGCCAGCGCCCACTGGACGAACCCGAGGTAGCTTGCACCGTAGGTCGCCAGCCTGCCGTCGAACCAGCTCTGCTCGCGCAGCCAGCCGACCGTGTCCTGGCCGTCGGCAATCTCGTTGCGCATCGGCTCGAACTCCCCGCCTGAACCGAACGTGCCGCGGCAGCTCTGCAGCAGCACGTGGTAGCCGCGCTCGGCGAGGATGTGCCCGTACTGCAGGCCGAACACCCCGTTACGCCCGTACGGGCAGCGGACAAGTACGGTCGCCGCGGACGCGACGGCGACCGGTATGTAGTGATCGGCGAGCAGGATCGTGCCGTCCGACATCGGCACCTGGACGTCGCGCTCGACCGTGATCTGGTTCCGCGGCCGGGGCAGCGACCAGCTCCGGGAAAGCACCTTGCCGATCGTCGCCGCGGCGGGGCCCGGCGGGCGGGCCACGACATTCTTGGTCACCCGGTCCGGGCTCATCACGTTCTTGTCCGCCATCACGCTGTCCTTTCCGCGACGACGATGCCGCCGGGCCGTATGCGAGCCGCCGGTACCCATTTTCCGGCCTAGGGGTGGTACCCGCCAGATCCGCCGATTATGTACCAGTCGCAGTCTGTGACGCCGCGAGGCTGGTCTTAAGCGTTGTCGTTATCGTCGGCCGGGTCGGCATGGACAGGGCCGGGGGCATCGGCGTAGACCGGGCCGGCGTAGACCGGTCCGGCCGGGCGGGCGTAGACCGGTCCGGCCGGCTCGTGCGGCGTGAAGAGCATCCATGCGCACGAGACGACCAGCACGAGAAGGAATCCGCAGTAGATCCAGAAGTCCGGCGTGACCCCCGCAGCGATCGTGAGGCCAAGCTGGGAAGCCTCCGCGGGCGTGATGCCGAACTGAGCGGGCGAGGCACCGCCACCGACCTGGATCACCGCCGAGATGGCCTGGGCCACCATCGGAATGGCGGCCCCCGCGAGCAGCACCGCCCCGTGCCGGATCGGGCGCCACAGCGCCGCCACGACCACCACGGCGGCGAGGGCGATCATGACCGCGACGTCCCCGGCGATCACCAGACCGGGGTTGGAGAAGGCGTTGCCCGCCGTCAGGGATCGTGTCAGCCCGGCCGCGGTCCGCAGCAGGTAGCTGTCCCACGCCGGAGCGAAGGCGGCGGCCGCCCCGAACCCGGCCAGCACCACAAGCACCGCCGGGCCGATCGAGGCACCGCGCGGCCGGTGCAGGGACCTGGCCGCCGTGCCGCGTCCGTCAGCGGGCCGCAGCAGCAGGGCCAGCGCCGACCCCGCGGCGCACGCCAGCCAGCCGGCCAGCGAGAGCCACAGACCCCAGCCGCCTGCCTGCCCGCCGGCGGCGATGGCGGTGCCCGCGTCCGCGAAGAACAAGCCGAAGGTGACCACGCTCATCCCGGCCGCCAGCAGGGCGCCCAGCCTCAGCCGGACGCCGCCGAGCACGATGAGCACGGCACTCGCGGTCCACACCGCCAGGTAGATCGCGTGCGGAACGACCTGGACGGCCTGGGAGACCAGGCTCGACCCGGCCAGATAGCCAGGGAACAGCCCGGCGACGCCGAGAATAACCCCCGCCGCCAGCAGCGCAGTGGCGCCGATGGTCCCGGTCCGCATGCCGATGCGCGGGGCTCCCAGGCCGAACGAAGATCTCTGGCCGAACGGACTCCCCTGCGCGAACGGGGTTTCCTGCGCGAACGGAGTTTCGTGAGCGAACGGGGCCCCCGGCGCGTACCGGGCCGCCCTGCCCTCAAGCACGGCCGTGCCCGGGCCCTGGCCGCCCGGTCCGCCCGGGCCGCCCGGATTCTGGCCCTGGGCCGCGGACCGCTCGGCGAGCGGGGCGGCGGCGGCCGGGGTGTCGCTGCGGGCAATCGGGGGTGTCCGGCGGCCGACCGGAACGATCGTGCCAGGCACCTCGATCGCGGTAAACCTCGACCAGGCGGAGGACCAGCCTTCGGCGGTTTCCGGCCACCACTGCAGCGGATCCGAGCGCGGGCCGCCCACGGTCCAGATCCCGTAGAAGTCACGCCCGCGCCCGATCTCGTACGTGGCGCCCCGGTACGTGATGGTCACCTTGTCAAACACGATCCCAACCTTCCTACGCCGGCCTGGGCCCGCCCCGTCATGGTAGATCGAACCTGATCAGAATCTGCCAAGCCGGCCTGGAGACCGGCTGAGCGGTCACTCAAGCCTTCCTGACTCTTTCATCCGCGCCGCGGTGATGTCGAGGTCCCGGCCGGGCCTGACGGGTTACTGGCAGATGAAGGCGGCCAGGTCACCGGAGGTGACGAAGGCTCCCTGGGCGTCGATGACCGCCTGCACCTGCTGGTGTACGGTCTCGACGACATCGTCCCAGGGCCGGGCGACCTCGTCCTGGTAGTGGTCGGCCATGCTGGCAATGTAGCCCGCGGCCACGGCGGCGTCGCGGATGACGACGGGAGCATTGCTGGCCGGACGGACACAGGTGACGGAATCGAAAGCGGTGCCCAGTTGCGCGGGCCCGTTCTCGGCCGTGAACGCGTGGGTGGCAGCGCGCATTCGCCACCCGGGGTTTGCGTCCTGGACGGCCCGCTCGACCAGGGCACGCAGGGAGCGGGTGTGCTGGCCGCCGTTGGTCACGGCAATGCAGATGCCGCCTGCGGCCAGGACGCGCCGCAGCTCGCGCACGGCCGATTCCCGGTCCGGCACGTGGTAGAGCATGTGGATGGCCAGCACGACATCAACCGCGCCATCTCGCACCGGCAGGGCGGCCACATCGGCATTGACCAGCGCCGGGTGAGATGCCGCCCGGAGCATCCCCATCGACAGGTCGCATCCGACCGCCCGCACCTGATAGTGCTCAAGCCTGTGCAGGTACTCGCCGTTACCGCAGCCAGCGTCAAGCACCCGCAGGCCAGGCGACAGGCGGGCCAGATCAAGGACCCACCCCACGATGTCGAAAGACGGGCTCTGGTACTGCCACAGCCGCTGGCGGGCACGGAGGTTCCTGTCATCCGCATACTGACCTGAGGGATTTAATGTCACCAGGCCAGCATGCCCGATCCGCCGCGGGATGACTCACCGGTGCCCGCGGGCTAGCCGGACTTCGCCGATCGTGAAAGGGCTGCCGCGGCCGGGGGCGAGATGCTGAACTAGTGGGCATGGACGTTCTGGTGCTAGGTGGGACGGCGTGGCTGGGTCGCGAGATTTCCCGGCAGGCGATCGAGCGCGGGCACGCGGTGACCTGCCTGGCCCGCGGGGAAAGCGGCGCGGTCGCCGCAGGCGCGGTCCTGGCGGCCGCCGACCGGCGCGCCCCGGGGGCTTATGACCAGGTCAGCGACCATGACTGGGACGCGGTGATCGAGGTGTCATGGCAGCCAGGCTTCGTCAGGAACGCGCTGGCCGCGCTGGCCGGGCGGGCCGCGCACTGGACCTACGTATCCTCCGGCAGCGTGTACGCCTCCCACGCGGTGATCGGGGCCGATGAAAGTGCGCCGGTGCTGGCCGCGACCGACCGCGACGAGGCCGAGCCCGAGCAGTACGGCGAGGCCAAGGTGGCCTGCGAGCAGGCATCGGCGGCGGCGGCCGGGGACCGGCTGCTGATCGCGCGGGCCGGGCTGATCGGCGGACCGGGCGATCACAGCGGGCGGTCCGGCTACTGGGTCGCGCGGGCCGCCCGTGACCCGCTCGGGCCGATGCTCGTCCCCGACGCCCTGGATACGCCGACGCAGGTGGTGGACGCCCGTGACCTGGCCGCCTGGCTGCTTGACGGCGCTGCGGTCGGCGTCACGGGAACCTATGACGCGGTGGGTCCTGTGGTCTCGTTCGGTACCTGGATCGAGCAATCCCGCGCGGTGGGCGGGCACACCGGCCCGGTCATCCTGGCGGATCAGGCCTGGCTGACCGAGCAGAAGGTGGAGCAGTTCATGGGCCAGGAATCGCTGGCGATGTGGATAGCCGATCCCGGCTGGGAAGGCTTCAGCGCGCGCAGCGGCGCGGCCGCGCGGGCGGCCGGGCTACGGCACAGGCCCAGGACCGAGCTGCTGGCCGGGCTCCTGGCCTGGGAACGCGAGCAGGGCCTGGACCGGCCCAGAAGAGCGGGCCTGTCCGCCGGGCGCGAGCACGAGCTGCTCGCGGCCCTGCCCCAGCCGGGATAATCTCCGCCGCGCTTCCCCTCGTCGTCGTCACCAGCCACGCCAGTGCCAGCGCTCCGGTTGGCGCCTGCGAGAATCACCGAGTGGTTTCTGCGAGCATGCGTGACTTCTTCACGGCCAGCGCCAGCGTGGCCGGAGCGCTGATCGGGCTGCTGTTCGTGGCCATCTCGGTGGCCGCCGATAGGCTCCGCGCCGAGGGGGACGGGCAGCTGCACCGCATTCGCGCGGTAGCGGCGCTGACGGCGTTCACCAACACGCTGACGGTGTCGCTGTTCGCGCTGATCCCCGGGCAGAAGATCGGGGGGACAGCCGTGGCCGTGTCGGCGGTCGGGCTTACCTTCGTGGCGGCGTCGCTGCTGTCGCTGATCCGGCTGCGCCAGGTGCGGTGGCGCACCGTGCGTGATGGGCTTTTCCTGGTTGGCCTAGTCGTCATATTCGTTTACCAGCTGATCGAGGGTGTGGATGTGCTCGCCGGCTGGGGCGTCTCCGGAGCCGTGGACACGATCGCGATCTTGGTGGTGGTCTGTTTCCTGGTTGGGATCGGCCGTTCCTGGGAGCTGATCGGCGGCCCGTCGATCGGCCTCAGGCAAGAGGTCACGGCCCTGGTCCGCAGCCACGGAGATAGCGCTGACCCGGAGGAAGGACACTCCGCGCCGCAGCCGCCCCCGGGGTAACCGCGGGTCAGGCCAGGTAGGCCAGAAAGCCGCTGGTCTGCCAGTGCGACCCGCGGCTGGTGATGGCGAACGCCTCGTAGCCGTCCAGGCTCTCCACCCAGTCACGCGCGGCTGAGCCCATCGCGAAGGCCGCCGTGGCGTAGGCGTCGGTCAGCGTCAGCCCGGGCCCGATCACGGTCACGCTGGCCAGGTCGGTCGCGGCCTGCCCGGTGCGCGGGTTGATGATGTGCGGCCCGCGCTCGGCGACGCCCGAGGTGGCTACGGCGAAATCGTGCCCGGTGACCACGAGCGCGAGCGTTCCCGGCCGCAGCGGGTGGGCGATCCCGATCCGCCAGAGCTGACCGGGACCGCGATCGCCGACGCACTGGACGTCACCGCCGCCGTTGACGCTGTGCTCGGCCGAACCCGCGGCGGTGAACAACGCGGCGGCCCGCTCGATCGCCCACCCCTTGACGTACCCGGACGGGTCGAACCGGCCGCCGGGCGTGGTGGTGAAGTACCCCTGGCTCAGCGCGCCGACCTCGGCGCAAGCCTTCAGCACCTCGGCCAGCTCAGGCACGCACCGGTCCAGCGGCACCGAGCCGGCGCCGAAGCGGCTGACGTCACTGTCGTCGCGGTACGGCGAGAAGGTCGCGTCGACCCAGTGCAGCCAGCGCACCGCCTGGCCGAGCGTTCCCTCCCCGGCGGGATCCCCGGCGCAGGCGGGAACGTCGAAAGAGACGACGGTGCCCATTACGTGCTCGGCGTGCCTGCACCGCGCCGCCCCTCCGCCGCCGGTCATCGCGTCGTTCAGCCGCGCTGGTCCAGCGCGCTCTGCAGCGAGGCGACATAGCCCCCGCTGGTGTAAGTGGCCCCGGACACGGAGTCGATCTTGGCGGTCTGTGCCGTCAGCGTCTCGCCGATCAGCTTGGGGAAGGCGAACTCGCCGATCTGGATGTCATGCAGGGTATTCATCGGCTGCTGCAGGACCGCCACCTTGACGATCTTGCTGTCCCGCATGATCAGCTGGATCTGCACCGGCCCGTACACGGTGTTGCCGACGTGCCCGGTCACCGCGGTCTCACCCGCGGGCAGCTGGCCGGCCAGGCTTCCCATCGGGAACTCCCCCGGCACCGTGGTGGTGGACGACGAGGACGTCCCGCTGGTCCCGCTGCTGCTGGTTCCGCCGGTGGTCGCCGCCGACGCCGGGGAGACAGACGGGACATGCGACTTGAACGACAGCAGGGCCACCAGACCGGCGACGGTGCCAACGATAGCCAGGATCACTCGGCGCATGGCGCGGATCCTCCCTTCAGAGCTCGAACGATTCGTGGTGGATGCTCCGCTTGGGCACCCCGGCCGCCCGCAAGGCCTTGACCGCGGCCGACGTCATGCCGGGCGGCCCGCAGACGTAGACGTCCTGGGCGTCCAGGGCCGGCGCGAGGGAGCGCAGCACCCGGGGCGACAGCGGGTCACCGCCCATCTCGGCCCGCGACCCGATCACGTAGTGGACGATCGCCCCGCGCGCGGCCGCGATCGCGTCGAGCTCCTCCCGGAACACGACGTCGCGCGGGTTGCGCGCGCGGTAAATCAGCGTGACCGGTCCCGGCAGCGTCGCGAACAGGGCCCGCAGCGGGGTGATACCGACCCCGCCGGCCAGCAACACGACGCCGCGGCCCGGCCGGGGGGCCCGGAACGCGCCGTACGGCCCCTCGGCGACGACGCGGGTCCCCGGCCGCAGCTGCGCCAGCGCCGCACTGTGGTCACCGAGATCCTTCGCCGTGATCCGCAGCACGTCCTCGCCCGGCGCGGCGGACAGCGAGTACGGGTGCGAGGACCACCACATCGATCGGGTGAGAAACCGCCAGCGGAAGAACTGGCCGGGCTCGGCGCCGAGCTCGTCCAGACGGTCGCCGCCGATGTAGACCGAGACCACGCCCGGTCCCTCCTGCTTGACCCCGATGACATGGAAACCATGCCGGGCGAACGAGAGCAGCGGCACCGCCAGCCGGTACCAGGCGATCAGAGCCGCCACGGTCAGGTACATCGCCGACCACCAGAATCGCGCGGCCAGGTTGGACAGGAACGTGGTGCCGTCGGCGAACTGATGGCTGAACGCAAGCGCGATGGCCAGGTAGGTGTACAGGTGCAGGTAGTACCAGGTCTCGTAGCGCAGCCGGCGGCGGGCGGCGCGCATCGAGACGATGCCGACGCCGAGCAGCAAGAAGACGGCCACGGTCGCCATCAGCACGTCCGGGTACTGGGTCACGAGCGCCGCCGACTCGGTCAGCACGCCGGTATGCGCCTGGACGGCGTAGCCCCAGATGATGAGCAGGGGGTGCGCGGTTACCACGCAGACGACATACCGGCCGCCCATCGCATGCCAGCGGGCGAGCTGGTCGGCGCCCAGGCCACGCTCCAGCGGGGGGATCCGCGCCATCAGCGCGACCAGGACCACCACGCCGTACCCGGCCATCAACCCGAGAATCTCGCCCGCCCCGGTCAGCCAGCCGCCCAGCCCCCGGACCCCCGGTGAGCCATGCCACCACAGGGCGAGGACGACAACCGCGCCGAGGACGATGATGGCCAGCAGGACCTGCGCGCTGACAGAGCCGGCTTCTTTTCCTGGCCGAACGGTCCGTGGTGTCACCCGCGGGCTAGACGGCGAGGCGGAGGCCTGCGGCGCGGGGGACGGCCTGCGCCCGGGATAGGCCTCAGTCCCGGCGTGGCGGGCTGGAGCAGGCCGCCTGGCCACGTTCGTCACCGCGCCTCCCTAGGGCTGTCGGGGTCATCGGGATCTGTCAAGGGGTCCGGCCCTAGCTGGATCGTATGCTCAGCCGAGCACAATGGCGCCGTCCTCGATCGTGATGGGGTCGTGGCATCGTCAGGAGCCGGGCTCCTCCCTCATAGTTACGACTACGTAGCGCGATCTCGCATGGTTCAACGGCCCTTTGTAAGGGGTTCGTAATTGACCCGGGCGAGATGGACCGTCAACTAAAGTTGACAACAGCCGGGGGCCGGGCCGTCATAGCAGCGGCTGAGCTGACGGCGACGGCGGTCCTGCCGGATGTACCGCTCCCCGGCGCCCATGCGCCGCTCACCGGCGCCCATGCGCCGCTCCCTGGCGTCCATGTGATGTTCCCTGGCGTCCCGCTGGCCGCTGTGGTCCCGGCTGTCCCGCCCACCGGCCGTTCCCGGCGCCCTGGCCGGGATTTGCGTGGTGGATCCGGGCTTGATGGTGGATCCGGTGCACGGGGATACCCCCTATCCACCGCAGAGCCCGGATCCACCACAATCTGAGGCCCCGCCGCCGCACCACGGGCCCGGCAGGTGCTATCACGTCACACGGGAACCGCGGGTCCCAGCGGGCCGGGCCGGGGGCTGGCCGGGGGGTGGGGCGGGGGGCGGGGGCGCCGTCGCGTTGGCAGCGTAACGCAGACCTCAGCCATTCAATTTCTGTAATTATTCACGATAATGCCGGGCCGCTCGGGGCTGTGGCTGGCGTGGTGAGCGGGACTTGCGCGACTAGGGAGTCTCGGGCTGGGCGCCGGCAGGGCGGCGCGGGAAGTCGGGCGAGGATGGCGGAACGGGTGGGGACACTGGGGTGAATAGGACCCAGGCTCGTACTTACTTTTGGGTTAGATCCTACTAACTTCAAGGATAGCCCATACTGGCTACACGGAGAGTATCTATTTGACTACACACAGCCATAACCTAACAGAGGGGAACATCACGGATAGGATATGATCAAATGCTCAGAGTAAGCGACGTTTGGGAGAGAGCACTTCACGCACCCGCCGCGGCCGTCACCAAACCAGGTGAGGTCATCGTCATCCGCTCAGCTGACACCTATGACGGCAAGCAGGGCGTAAGCCTGGCCACCGGCGTGAGCAACCGCTCCGCCGGCTCGCAAGCCCTGTGCCTGCACCTGATCACGATTCCGCCGGGAACGCGCGGCGTGCCGCACGTCCACGACGGACACGAGTCCGCCATCTACACCGTCAGCGGAGAAACCGAGGTGTGGCACGGCGAGGGACTGCGCCAGCGCACCGTGGTCAAGGCCGGCGACTTCATGTACGTCCCGCCGGGAACCCCGCACCTGCCAGTAAACCGGAGCGACGTGATGACCGTGGCGGTGGTCGCGCGCACCGACCCCCAGGAGCAGGAGAGCGTGCTCACCATGAGCCTGCCGCCGCACCTGGACGAGCTCAATTCCTTTCCCGTCGCCAGCCAGTAACTCCGCGCTCGCGCGCCCGCCCCACCTCCCGCGACGGCACGCACCGCACCTCTCCCCACCGCCCCACCAGGGGGCGGCAGGCGGTGCGTGCCGCCGGGGCGGGCGCGCGTAGGTTCCTACCCGGCGAACGCGTCCGGCGGAGGGCAGGCGCAGACCAGGTTCCTGTCGCCGTAGGCCTGATCGATGCGCCGGACCGGCGGCCAGTACTTGGCCCGCCGGTTCACCCCGGCCGGGTACGCCGCCTCGTCCGGGGCATACGGGTGCTTCCATTCCCCGGTGATGAACATCTCGGCGGTGTGCGGCGCATTCTTCAGCGGGTTGTCCTGGGCGTCGTACTCACCGGCCGCGACCCGCGCGATCTCCGCGGCGATCGCGATCATCGCGTCGCAGAACCGGTCGATCTCGATCAGGCTCTCGCTCTCGGTGGGCTCGATCATGAAGGTACCCGCCACAGGGAACGACATGGTGGGCGCGTGGAATCCGTAGTCGATCAGCCGTTTGGCCACGTCATCCACGGTGATCCCGGTCTGGCGGGACAGCTGGCGCAAGTCGATGACGCACTCGTGCGCGACCAGCCCGTTCCGGCCGGTGTACAGCACCGGGTAATGCGGCGCGAGCCGCTTGGCGATGTAGTTGGCGGACAGCACCGCCACACCGGTGGCCCGGCGCAGCCCGCTGGCTCCCATCATCGCGATGTAGGCCCAGGAGATCGGCAAGATGCCCGCCGACCCGTAGGGCGCCGCCGCCACCGGTCCGGTATGGCCGCGGCCGGGCAGGAACTCCGCCAGGTGCGCGCGTACGGCCACCGGGCCCACGCCCGGGCCGCCGCCGCCGTGCGGGATGCAGAAGGTCTTGTGCAGGTTCAGGTGCGAGACGTCGGCCCCGAACGACGGCAGCGTGGCCAGCCCGACCAGCGCGTTGAGGTTCGCGCCGTCGATGTAGACTTGGCCGCCTGCCGCGTGCACCGCAGCGCAGACAGCGGTCACGTTCTGCTCGTAGACCCCGGCCGTAGACGGGTAGGTCAGCATGATCGCGGCCACCTGGCCGTCATGGGTTTCCAGCTTGGCCCGCAGGTCGTCGATGTCGATGGCGCCGTCGAAGCCGCACGTGACCACCGCGACGCGCAAGCCGGCCAGCACCGCGCTGGCCGCGTTCGTGCCGTGGGCCGAGGAGGGGATCAGGCAGACATCACGGCCCGCCTCGCCGCGCGAGGCGTGGTACCCCCTGATCGCGAGCAGGCCCGCCAGCTCGCCCTGGGATCCGGCGTTCGGCTGGACGGACACCGCGTCGTAGCCGGTCAATACGGCCAGCCGGTGCTCGAGGGAGGTGATCAGCTCGGCGTAGCCCGCGGCCTGGGGAGCCGGCGCGAACGGGTGCAGGCCGGCGAACTCCGGCCAGCTGACCGGCTCCATCTCGACCGCCGCGTTCAGCTTCATCGTGCACGAGCCGAGCGGGATCATGGACCGGTCGAGGGCAATGTCGAAGTCCGACAGCCGCCGCAGGTAGCGCAGCATCGCGGTCTCGCTCCTGTGCTCGCTGAACACCGGGTGGGTGAGGAACTCCGACGTACGCCGCAAGGATGCGGGCAGCCGGTCCGTACCGGCCTCGGACAGCGGCACGTCGTCCGGGCCCGAGCGTCCGCACAGCGCCGCGGCCACCTCGCGCAACTGCTCGTCGGTGGTGGTCTCGTCGCAGCTGACCTGCACCGTGCCGTCTGGCGCCAGGTACAGGTTGTATCCCGCGGCGCGGGCCCGTTCGGCCGCCTGCGCCGCCTGCGGCGCGCCGCCGTCGAAGCGGATCCGGATGGTGTCGAAGAAGTCACCATCGTCCGTTCGGCAGCCGAGGTCGTGCAGGGTCGCGGCCAGGACCGCGGCGCTACGGTGAGCGCCCCGTGCGATGGCGGCCAGGCCATCCGGCCCGTGATAGCTGGCGTACATGGCCGCGGTCACCGCCAGCAGGACCTGCGCCGTGCAGATGTTGCTCGTCGCCTTCTCCCGGCGGATGTGCTGCTCGCGGGCCTGCAGGGCGAGCCGGTAGGCGGGCTGGCCGTCGGCGTCGACCGACACGCCGACCAGCCGGCCGGGCAGCTGGCGCTTCAGTGCGTCGCTGACCGCGATGTAGCCTGCGTGCGGACCGCCATACCACAGCGGCACCCCGAACCGCTGGCTGGTGCCCACCGCGATGTCCGCCCCCAGCTCGCCTGGCGGCCGCAGCAGGGTCAGCGCGAGCAAGTCGGCGGCGACCGCCGCGAGCGCGCCGCGGGCGTGCGCGGCCTCGATCAGCGGCGCTAGGTCACGGACCGCCCCGGACGCGCCGGGAAACTGCAGCAGCACGCCGAACAGGCCAGGCTGCGCGGCGACCGACTCGGCTGTCACCGGGGCGACGACGAGCTCGATGCCGAGCGGCTCGGCCCGGGTCCGCAGCACGGCGAGGGTCTGCGGCAGGCAGTCGGCGTCGGCGAGGAACACCTGGCCGCCCTTGGACCCCTTGGCCGCCCGCCGGGCCAGCGTCATCGCCTCGGCCGCGGCGGTGGCCTCGTCGAGCAGCGAGGCGCCCGCCCACGGCAGCGCGGTCAAATCGGCGATCATGGTCTGGAAATTCAGCAGCGCCTCGAGGCGGCCCTGAGAGATTTCCGGCTGGTAGGGGGTGTACGCGGTGTACCAGGCCGGGTTCTCGAGCACGTTGCGGCGGATGACAGCCGGGGTGATCGTGTCGTAGTAGCCCAGGCCGATCATCGAGGTCAGCACCTGATTCCGGCTGGCCATCCGGCGCAGCTCGGCCAGCGCCTGGGTCTCGGTGAGGGGTTCGGGCAGGCTCAGCTGCGGAACCGGGGTGCCCTCGGGCAGGGCCGCGGTGGTGAGCTCCTCCAGCGACGAATAGCCCAGGCGGCCGAGCATGTGCTGCTGGGCGGCTAGGGACGGGCCGATGTGGCGGGCAGTGAAATCGGTCATGGAGCCTCTCCGGACGCGGCGGATACGCGGCTCCCCATCTGTCGCGGCGCACAGCCCGCTCCAGAGATGCCTATCCCGCCCGGTTCGTGTGCCTGAGAGGTTCCGGGGATGTTGCCCCTTCGGCGCCCGCGCAGTCTCACGCGGGATCTCTCCCGGCCGGTGTCATCAGCTACGGTAATCCTACCTGCTTAGCTGGTGCGGCGCAGGCGGCGCTTGGCTAGGTCGTCGTGGCCGCCCGGGGCCACCGCGACGAAACCGTCCTCGGCCCGGACGGCGGGCAGCACCGCCAGGTCGCCCTCGACCTCGCGCCAGACCCGGCCGAGCGCGATGCCGAACACGCCCTGGCCACCCTGGAGCAGGTCCACCACCTCGTCGGCGGAGGTGCACTCGTACACGCTGACTCCGTCGCTCATCAGCGTCACCTGGGCCAGATCGTCGCTGCCCCGATCGCGCAGATGCTGCACCGCGGCCCGGATCTGCTGCAGCGAGATCCCGGTGTCAAGCAGCCGCTTGACCACCTTCAGCACGAGAATGTCGCGGAAACCGTACAGCCGCTGGGAGCCCGACCCGTGGGCGGCGCGGACGCTCGGCTCGACCAGCGCCGTGCGCGCCCAGTAGTCGAGCTGCCGGTAGGTAATGCCAGCCGCGGCGCACGCGGTCGGCCCGCGGTAACCCATCTCCCCGGCGTCCACACCCGCGTGATGAGCATCACCGGAGAGGCCGGGAACTTCGTCGTCGTCGAACAGGGTGCCCTGTGAGCCGTCGACGGCTGCGCCCTTATCGCCGTCATCACCCCTGGTTACCGCCACGCCCACCTCCACCGGAGCTGATTACCCACGGTACTCGCACCGTAAGCCGGTCAAGGTGGCGGCGTCAACGACCGCGAACGGCGCGTCGTGACATTCCCGGCAGCAGCCGTGCATAACGGTACGCACTAGGCGGTTCAGGTGGCGCGGCCGAAGTCCTCGGGCGAAATGTTGTCGAGGAATTCCCTGAACTTCTCGACCTCGTCCTCCTGCTCATCCGGGATGGGCACGCCCGCCTCATCCAGGATCTCCTCACTCGCGAAGATCTGCGCCCCGGTGCGCAGCGCCAGCGCGATGGAGTCCGAGGGCCGCGCGCTCACCTCGGCGCCGTTGGAGAAGACCAGGTCCGCGTAGAAGATGCCGTCCCGCAACGCGGTGATGTTCACCGTGCGGAGCTGGACATTCAGAACCTCGAGCACGTCACGGAAAAGATCGTGCGTCAGGGGCCGAAGCGAAACCATCCCCTGCTGAGCGAAGGCAATCGCCGTCGCCTCGACCGCCCCGATCCAGATGGGCAGGTACCTGTCCCCCTGCGCCTCCTTGAGCAAGACGATGGGGCTGTTGGATGGCATTTCGACCCGGACGCCGATGACCTCCATCTGCCGCACTTCAGCTCCATCCTCACGTGCCTGGGGAACCTCTGCTGGCCACCTCTCCCCCTGCCAAGGTACACCCGTAACCGCCCGGAGGCCGACCGCAGCCCCCCGGCCGAGGAGTCTCCGTTCGCGGCCTCGGGCCCGGATCTGCCCGTGTCCAGCTCGTATTCACCGCTGCGCAGCGGGCCGCAGGCCAGCCCCGCCTCGGCGAGGGCCGACTCGACCAACGTCGCGTGCAGCCGCAGGGTCAGATCGGCGATCTGCCAGGCCGTCCGGGCGGCCGCGTCGCGCGCGCCTGGGCCGCGCTGACGCAGCTGCGGTGCCACGACCTGCTCGACCAGGTTGGCCTCGCGGTCAGCGGACGCCTTGACCGCCCGCAGGTGCCTGGCCTGCACGCCGTACTGGTGCAGCGCGGCGACCGCGCGGGCGACCGCGAGCGCGTCCCGGCCGTACTGCCGGCCCACCCGGCGGATCAGGCCGTAATCCTCGAGCTCGGTCAGTTCTGCGTCGCTGATGTCAGCGGCGTCGAGCAGCTGGTGACGGGTCAGGCCGGCCGCGGCCCGCTCGGCGCTGTTGGCCTGCGACGGATCTGCGGCCGCATCGCCGCCGTCGGCGAGCCGTTCCCTGATCACCCGCAGCGGCAGGTACGAATCGCGCTGCATGGTGAGGATGTACCGCAGCCGGGCGATGTCGGGCGCGGAGAACCTGCGGTAGCCCGAGTGCGACCTGGCCGGCTCGATCAGCCCTTCGGCCTCCAGGAAACGGATCTTGGAGGTGCTGATATCAGGAAACTCCGGGCGCAGCTGAGCCAGCACCTCGCCGATACCGAATTGCCCACGCGGCGCCTGGTCAGTCATGAGGTATTCCTGCCACGCCGCGCCTCTCCGGCTCGCTCATGAGTATTCCTGGGCGCCCCTGCCGCGGCGGTCAGCCGAAGATGCCGGGCCGAGGTCCTGGCTGGTCAGGAAGAGCAGCCGGAACTTGCCGATCTGGACCTCGTCTCCGCCGGTCAGCTCGGCTTCCTCGATGCGTTCCCGGTTGACGTAGGTGCCGTTGAGGCTGCCGACGTCGTGCACGGTGAACCCGAAGCCGTGCCGGTAGAACTCGGCGTGCCGCCGGGAAACCGTCACGTCGTCGAGGAAAATGTTGCTGTCCGGATGGCGGCCCGCCGTAGTCAGGTCGCCGTCGAGCAGGAACCGGCTGCCCGCGTTGGGGCCGCGCATGACCAGCAGCAGCGCGCTGCCCGGCGGCAGGGCGCCAAAGGAGGCAGAGTCCGGGAACAGGTCGTCGGCCAGGTCGCCGTCGTCCGTGCGGCCCAGCGAAATCGTCGAGGTGGTCTCTCCGGGACGAGCCGGCATCCCCCCGGTCCCCGGCGCGGGCGCCGCAGGCCCGGCCGGCATCCCTGATCCGGGCGGGACGGGCGCTCCGAGCTGGGCTCCGCAGTTCGAGCAGAACCGGGCGCCGTCAGGATTGGGCCGACCGCACCGGGCGCAGTAGACAGGTGGCATAGCTCCGCTCGGCCTCCCCTCAGTCTGGTCCTCGGCTTCGTTGGATCCTGCCCAAGGTACGCGAGAGGATGCGGGGCGGTCCACGCGCCACGCGAACAGCCCACGCCGTCCACGCCCGTGATCTTGGTCGCGACGCTTCCGCCACACCGCTTTGTCACCTCCGCCGTCGCTGACCCCGCCGCAGCGGGCGATAACCGCCGGGCGTTTCGCAATGCGCGATTGTCTCACAGTCGCGTACATTCGCGAATTCCGCGTGTTACACGCCGTTCGCATTCTCCCGTAGAGGACCCAGCTTACCCTGGCGCGGCGCGAATATCCGGGGACCGGCGCCTGGCACCCAGGACGCTTGGCGATGGCGCACCGGGCCTAGCGGCCCGCTTGCTCGATCACCAAGGCCCACTCGTCGAGCAGCAGCTGCGCGGTGTCCGCGTCGGTTCCCTCGGCCCACAGATGGGTCACGGCGTCAGCCGGGTCGGGCAGCACCAGGACCCAGCCGCGATCACGCTCGGTAACGCGAACGCCGTCTGTGGTGTCGATCTCGTGCTGGCCGGCCGCCTCCATCACCGTGCGCATGACACCGCCCTTGGCTGCCCATGGCGTCGGGATCGACCGCTTGAGCAGATGCGCGGTCGGGATTCTGGCGTCGATCTGGCTCAGCGTCAGCCTGGTCCGGGCGACCAGGCCGAGCAGCCTGACGAAGGCCGCGATGCCGTCGATGGTCCGGCTGCATTCGGGCACGACGAAGCCGCCGTGGCCGTCGGCCGCGAAGATGACCTCGTCCTGCGCCGCGGCCAGCGTGAGCGCGTGCATCGAGGTCGGCGTCCAGTTCACCTGGACGCCGTGGAACCGGCAGACCTGCTCCGCCACCCTGGTCGTGGTCACCGGCAGCGCCACCTGACCGCTCTTGCGTTCGGCCGCGACCAGGTCGAGCACGGCGAGCAGGGCCCGGTCCTCACTGACCAGCTCGCCCTTCTCGTCCACGAGCTGGATCCGTTCCCCGACCGGGTCGAACCTGACGCCGAACGCCGCCCTGGACGAGGACACCACCTCGGCCAGCCGTTGCATGCCCGCGCGCTGCTGCGCGACCGTCTCGGTCGGTGACAACTCGTCCAGCCGGTTGTTCAGGGTGAGCACGTCCACGCCGATGGTGCCGAGCAGGCTGGGCAGGACCAGCGACGTGGTGCCGCCGGCGCAGTCCGCGACCACCTTCAGGCCGGCCTCGCGCACGCCGCTCATGTCGACGCAGCCGAGCAGCTCGTGGGTGTAGGACTCCACCACCCGGGGCGGGTAGCTGAGTTCGGCGATCTCGCCGGGGAACGCCCGGCGGAACTCCTGCCGGGAAAAGACGCGCTCCAGCTTGCGCTGGTCCGCCTGGGACAGCTCGGCGCCGCGCTCGTCGAGGAAGATGATGTCGACGGACTGCGGGTCGCCGGGCGTGGTGCGCAGCGCGATGCCGCCGCTGTAGTTGTCCCTGGCTGTCTCGAACCTGGCCACCGGCAGCGGCTGGGCTTCCAGGTCCACGACGTTGATGGCGCTGGCATTCAAGGCCCCCTGCACGGCCCGCTTCAGCGTCCGCGCCGCCCGGGACACGTCCCTGGAGGTGGTGACGGTGGAGCCCTTGCGCAGCATGGTGGCGTAGGCGCTGGCCAGCCGGACCGCCAGCTCGGGGGTCACCTCCACGTTGACCAGGCCGGACACGCCGCGCGGGCCGAACAGGGTGCGCTGGCCCCTGGACTCCCAGATCACGCTGGTGTTCACCACCGCGCCGGCCTCGATGGTCTTGAACGGGTACACCTTCACCCCGGCGGACAGGTAGGCCTCGGGCTCGATCACGCACTCGTCCCCGACGACCGCGCCTTCCTCGATCCTGGCCAGCCGCATGACGTCGGTGTTCTTCCCGATCACGCAGCCGCGCAGGGTGACGCCCTGGCCGACGTACACGTTGTTGTGCACGACGGCGCGGTGCACGAACGCGCCCTCTTTGACCACGACGTTGCTGCCGATGACCGTGTACTCCCGCAGGTGGGCGCCCGCCTCGATCTTGGCGTAGTCACCGATGCACAGCGGCCCGGTCAGCACGGCGTCCGCGTCGACCTCCGCGCCCTCGGCCACCCAGACCCCGGGTGAGACCTCGAAGCCGGCGATGTCGCTGTGCACCCGGCCGGCCAGCACGTCGGCCTGCGCCTTCATGTAGCTCTCCAGGGTCCCGACGTCTTCCCAGTAGTCCTCGGAGATGTAGCCGAACAGCGGGGCGCCGCGCTTGAGCAGCTTGGGGAAGACGTCGGCCGACCAGTCGACCGCCTCCCCCGGCGGCACCTCCGCGAGCACTTCGGGTTCCATCACGTACAGCCCGGTGTTGACCGTGTCCGAGAACACCTGGCCCCACGTCGGCTTCTCCAGGAAACGCTGGATCTGGCCGTCTTCCGCGGTGATCACGATGCCGAACTCAAGCGGGTCGGGCACCCGGGCCAGGCCGACCGTGACCAGCGCGCCCTTGTCTTTGTGGAATTTCACCAGTGAGGTGAGGTCCATGTCGGTGAGCGCGTCGCCCGAGATGACAACGAACGGCTCGTCCCGCAGCGCGTCTTCGGCATTCCTGACGCTGCCCGCGGTGCCGAGCGGCATCTCCTCCGTGGCGTACTGAAGGCTCATCCCGAACTCCTCGCCGTCGCCGAAGTAGTTACGGACGAGCGCGGCGAGGAACTGGACGGTCACGACGGTCTCGTCGAAACCGTGCCGCCTGAGCAGCCGCAGCACATGCTCCATGATCGGCCTGTTGGCCACGGGAAGCAGCGGCTTGGGCTGGTTGGCGGTCATCGGCCGCAGCCGGGTCCCTTCGCCCCCTGCCATAACGACGGCCTTCAATGGATTCGCGGCTCCTTTCCCGGTTTCACCCTTAGGTGTACCCCGCCGCAGGCAAATTCACGGGTTGCCGGCCTGCGTGCGCGCATCACCGCCGACCAGGCTACGCACCTGGGCGAGATACAGCATCGCAGCCCACCAGTACAACACCGTGCCCCAGGTCGCGAAGGCCCAGCCTATTACCCGGGCCAGGGTTCCGCCCCAGCCAGGGTGATCGCCCAGGAAGAGCAGCGGGAAGGCGTAAAGCAGGCACAGAGTCGCCCCCTTGCCGGCCAGGCTGACCTGCAAGGTGCCGAACCCGGCCCGGCGCCGCAGCAGGCCGAGCGCCGCGCCGACCGTCAGCTCGCGCAGACCGAGGACGGCGACCAGCCACCAGGGAATGATCCCCCGGATCGCGAGCGCGACGATGGTCGACACGATGTACAGCCGGTCCGCGGCCGGATCAAGGACCTGGCCGAGCCTGCTGGCCTGGTTCAGCGCCCGGGCGATCTTGCCGTCGAGCCAGTCGGACAGGCCCGCGACGATGAGCAGGGCCACGGCCCAGTCGTCGGCGGCGGCCGTGCGGGGCCCGAGGACAAGCCACAGGAAGACCGGCACCCCCGCCAGCCGGGCGGCGCTGATCCCGTTCGGGATGGTAAGGACGCGGTCCACGGACCCAGTATCCTCAACTAAGTGACTATGGCGGATACGGGGGCGCCTGCTCGTGCCGCCGACACGAGGGTGCCCGACTCCAAGGTTCTGGACTCCAAGGTTCTGGCTGAGGCGGGTAAGCGGCGGACGTTCGCGGTGATCAGCCACCCGGATGCGGGCAAGTCCACGCTGACCGAGGCGCTGGCCCTGCACGCGTCGGCGATCACGCAGGCCGGCGCGGTGCACGGCAAGGCGGGCCGGCGCGGGGTGACCTCTGACTGGATGGCGATGGAACGCGCCAGGGGCATCTCCATCACCTCGGCGGCGCTGCGCTTCGACTACCACAACACGATGCTGAACCTGCTGGACACCCCGGGGCACGCGGATTTCTCCGAGGACACCTACCGGGTCCTGTCCGCGGTGGACTGCGCGGTCATGCTGCTCGACTCGGCCAAGGGCCTGGAACCGCAGACGCTGAAGCTGTTCGACGTCTGCCGGAGCCGGTCCGTCCCGGTCATCACGTTCGTGAACAAGTGGGACAGGCCCGGCCGGGAGCCACTTGAGCTGCTCGATGAGATCGAGCAGCGGATCGGGCTGCACCCGGCCCCGGTGAACTGGCCGGTCGGCGTGGCCGGCGACTTCCGCGGCCTGATCGAGCGGACTACCGGAGACTTCATTACCTTCACCAGGACTCCCGGCGGGGCCGGGCGAGCCCTGGAAACCCGGCTCGACGCCGAGGCCGCGGCCGCTCGTGACGGCGACGTGTTCGTGACCGCCCAGGAGGAACTGGCGCTGCTCGATGAGATCTACGGTGGCCTCGGGGAGGCCGGCGGCCGCCTCGGCGACTTCGACATGGAGTCATTCCTGGCCGGCGTGACGAGCCCGGTGCTGTTCGGCGCCGCGCTGCCGAACTTCGGGGTCCGCCGCCTGCTCGACGCCGTGACCACGTACGCCCCGGCGCCCGCGATGCGCGCCGACGTCAAGGGCGAGCCCCGGCCGGTCGACGCCCCGTTCTCCGGCCTGGTGTTCAAGGTGCAGGCCAACATGGACCCGGCGCACCGGGACCGGATGGCGTTCGTCCGGGTGTGCTCGGGCCGGTTCGAGCGCGGCATGGTGCTCACCCACGCCGCGACCGGGCGCCCGTTCGCTACCAAGTACGCGCAGTCGATGTTCGGCCAGGACCGGGAGACCGTCGAGGAGGCCTTTCCCGGCGACGTTATCGGGCTGGTCAACGCCACCGCGCTGCGCCCGGGTGACACGCTGTACGCGGGCGACGTTCCGGTCGAGTTCCCGCCGATCCCCAGCTTCGCGCCTGAGCACTTCGCGGTGGTGCGCGGCAAGGAAGCGGGCAAGCAGAAGCAGTTCCGGCGCGGGATCGAGCAGCTGGACACCGAGGGAGTGGTCCAGGTCCTCGCCTCCGATCTGCGCGGCGACCAGGCTCCGGTACTCGCCGCCGTCGGCCCGCTGCAGTTCGACGTGGTCCTGCACCGGCTCGAGCACGAGTTCGGCGCCCGCGCCGAACTCGACCATCTCGATTACACGCTGGCCCGGCGTACCGACGCCGACGGCGTCCGTGCCCTGGCCGGGCAGCGCGCGGTCGAGGTGCTGACCCGCCGCCACGACGGCGCCATCCTCGCGCTGTTCAGCGACAAGTGGCGGCTCGGCCAGATCAAGCGCGAGCACCCCGACATCATGCTCGAACCCCTCATCGCCGGCTAGCCCGGCCCGTCAGCGCCGGTTAGCGCGGCCGGCTGGCGTCGATCTGGTCGAAGTCGCCGATGGCGTTCCTGACGCCGCCGCCGCCGGACCACTGCCACATCAGGGCGTGGGAGCTCGAGCTGGTGACCCCGCCGAAGAACTGGGCGCAGCCACCTGACTTCAGGCACCAGCCGCTCGGGGCATCGGACAGGTTCGCGGTCTCAGGCTCGTAGGTCCACTCGTCGGTGTGCGGGATCGAGGCGGCACTGCCGGTGCCGAAGATGCTCGTCCAGATGCCCGGCGCCGAGTAGACACCCGGCTTGTACCTGGAGTGCGTGCTGACGTAGTTCCAGAACCCGTTGAAGTCGGCCCGGTCCAGGGCGGCCGGGACGCCGTGCTGCCTCACCACGCCGCTGCAGGGCGAGGTGTACACGCTGTTCCAGCCGTTGTCGGACGCGGGTGCGACTCCGGGCAGCTCGATGTCCATGAACAGGACCGGGTAGGTCACGTGCTCCCCGGCCGCGTCGGCCAGCGCCCGCGCGGCCTGCCGCGCGCCCCAGGCGGTGGCCTCGGCCGGGGTCCCGTTCCAACCGGGGTCGACGCCAGGTCCGCCCATGAACCAGTACACGGCGGTGCCGATGCCCTTGCCGTAGGTGGTGTAGTTGGTGTCAGCCTGCGCGCTGTTCGCCGCGGACCAGGCGAGGAAGCCACCGTGGCAGCCCAGCCAGTACGACCAGCTGCCGGTCATCCCGATGTAGCCGCCGTAGGCCCCGCCGGTGCCCGGCTCGCGGTACGGTGCGCGGCCGCTCACCGGGACCGGCCAGCTGTCCGTGCCGTACCAGAACCCGGCCGGGCCGTCGCCGAGCGGCTGCGTCCGCGCGGCGGTGACGGCCCCGGCCCGGGCCGGGGCCGGGGCCGCCGGCCCGGTCGCCGTCACGGCGCCCGCCGCCAGCAGCAGCGTCGCGCATCCGGCCAGAGCCAGCTTCCACCGTCTCACGTTGCCTCCACGCAGTCTGTGCCGTTCTGGTGTCCTCACGGCTCACATACCTTATGACGCGACGGGGCCGCCGATGGTTGGGCGCGCCGAACCGGGGCAGACCGTCCTGCGCACGACAGTTCGCAGCGGCAACGTTCAGAACAACCAGGCAGACGGGAGAGCATATGGCGACGATCGCGATCTTCGGGGGGACCGGCTACGCGGGCAGCGCGATCAGGGACGAGGCGCTGCGGCGCGGGCACACCGTCATCTCGGTCAGCCGGAAGGAAGCCGAGCTCGCGGGTACCCCTGGCTTCATCTCACGGGCCGGTAACCTGCACGATCACGCCCTGGTCGCTCACATGGCGGTCGAGGCGGACGTCCTCGTGGTGGCTATCCGGGCCGGCCAGCAAGACGGCGTGCGGCTGGCCGATGCGGTCACGATGCTGGCCAAGGCGGCGGCTGAACACGGCACCAGGCTCGGCTTTGTCGGCGGGGCAGGCTCGCTGCACGTCACTGAGGGCGGCCCGCGGGTGGTGGACCTGCCGGCGTTTCCCGACGAGCATAAGGGCGAGGCGCTCGGCCAGGCCGACGTCCTGGCCGCGCTCAGGGAAACCGCCGCCGACGTGGACTGGTTCTACCTGAGCCCGGCGGCTTCCTTCGGGGCCTACGCCCCGGGCGAGGCGACCGGCCATTACCGCCTCGGCGGCGACGTCCTGCTCGCCGACGCCGACGGCAACTCGAACATCTCAGGCGCCGACTACGCCAAGGCCTTCGTGGACGAGATCGAGCAGCCGGAGCACCGCAGGCAGCGCTTCAGCGTGGCCTACTGACCGGGCCAACCTGGCCCTCGCCGGGGCACCGGCAGGCCGAGGCCGTCCACGGCGTCCGGGTGGTGCAAGATCGCGACGCCGAGCTCGTTGACCCGCACGGCGACCAGGCCGTCGTAGCGCGACAGCCAGGCCAGGTCAGCGGTCCCCCACAGACCGCGGTAATCGTCCCTCGCGCCGGCCGGGTCGGTGTAGGCCACGTCCAGGGCGCCCATGGTGGCCGCGTATTCGAACAGCACGCACAGCGCGTACCGGCCGGACAGCACGTTCCAGGCCGCGGGGCCGGCGTGCCCGAGCGATCCGTGGTAGGAGTCGGTGAGGTAGAGCCGCCACAGCGCCCTCAGGCTCCTGGCCACCACGAGCGGGCGGGGCTGCGTGGCCATGATCTCGAGCAGGACGTCGACGTGGGTCCATGCGCCGGGCTCGATGGCGGCCAGGCCCGCCGCCACCGCGGCGCGGCGCCCCGGCAGGGGGGTCAGGGTGGACGGCCTGCGCTGTCCCTTGATCGCCTCGACCCGGCTCAGCTCATCGTGCGAAACGCTGGTCAGCCACCTGTCCCACAGCGCGCCGAGCGCCTGGTAGGACGGCTGGGCCAGCGCCGCCCGGCCGCGGGCGGTCAGTTCGAGCCTGGGTCCGGCCAGCTGAGCCAGGCCGCCGGCCTGCAGCAGCAGGGGCCACGCGAACGCCGCGATCGGCTCGCTCGCACCGCGGTGATCTGCCTGGTAGTAGTCCCCGGCGACGAGGACGTCCTCGACGAGCCGGACCGTCGCGGCCAGCGGCCGCCTGGTGGCCGCGCCGTAGCGCATCTGACGGTCAGCGGTCAGCTCGAGGACGGCGACGAGGTTGGACAACGCGTCGGGCGCGGTGCAGCGGAGCAGAACCGCTCCGGACCTGACGGTCTCCTCGGCCTGGTCATATCCGGCCCGCTTGTCAGTAACGCCGATCGCGCCCTCGGCCACCAGCCAACCTTAGCGGCTCGCCGGCCGGGCACGAGGTTGCCCCGCCGGATAACGCCGCAGAAAGCGATATGGGACGGTGAGCGTATGCGCGTGACCGGAGTCGATGCCTGCAGGCGCGGCTGGGTCGCGGTGACCCTGGAGGCCTCCGGGCCGGCTCAGCTCCCCTGGCCCGGGCCGGGATCGCGCCAGTGACCACGGGGGCGCCGGTGACCGACACCCTGGACGCGGCCGCGGTGGCCTGGAGCGCCTGGCGCATCGGCGGCGGCCGGGCGGTCATCCTGCCTGACCAGCCGGAGCGGGACCGCCGGGGGGATGAGATCGCGATCCGTTACTAGCCGCGCGGTTACTTATTTACGGGGCGGCCTGGTGCGCAGCTTTACGGGGCGGCCTGGTGCGCAGCCCGTCGAAGGCCATGGCGCATATCGCGTCCGCGAGCGGCCGCGTGTCCGCGCGGTGGGCCGGGCGATACCACTCGACGACGGAATTGACCAGCCCGAACAGCAGCCGGGCGGTGATCATCGCGTCGGCGTCCGGCTGGATGTCACCGTCGGCCACCGCCTGGGCCACCAACTCGGCCACGAAGCGGTCGAAGGCGCGCCGCTTGTCAAGCGCGGCCCGCTCGACGTCGGTGTTGCCGCGCACCCGCAGCAGCAAGGTGACGTACGGCGACTCCGCTTCGAGCACCTCCACGCTGCGCCGGACCAGGTACTCCAGCCGCTCGATGGCCGGCGCGGGCAGCACCCGCGCCAGGTCCGTCGCCGACGACAGGCCGGCCAGCGCCCGGTCCAGGGCCAGCCGGAGCAGTTCTTCCTTGCCGGCGACATGGTGGTAGATCGCCGACTTGGCGATGCCGAGCCGGCCCGCCAGATCACGCATGCTGGTGCGGTCGTAGCCTTGCTCGTTGAAGAGCTCGACCGCCACCGCGAGCACCGACGCCAGGTCATAGCCCGGGCGCCCGCGGCGCGGCGCGGCCACCGAACGGTGCCGAGGCTCCGGGCCGGGAACCGGGGGCGCGATCACGAGGCCGGATTCTCCGGCGCGGCGGTGGCCTTGAGCGCCGCCGGGTCCGGGGCCAGCTGATGGCTCCGGCCGCGGAATTCAGCGATCACCTCATCGCCGCGGCGCACGGTCACGTCGTAGAGCCCGGACCGCCCGAACCGGGTGCGCATGACGGCCTCGGCCTCCAGGATGTCGCCGGCCCGGGCCGGGGCGACGAAGACGATATCGGCCGATGCGGCGACGGTGACCGGCCCGTGGCTGTTGCACGCGCAGGCGAACGCGGTGTCGGCCAGCGTGAAGATCAGCCCGCCGTGCGCCATGGCGTGCCCGTTCACCATGTCAGCGCGCACCGTCATCCGGGTCACCGCCCGCCCGATGCCTTGGTCGACCAGCTCGATGCCCAGGCCACGGGAGGCCACATCCCTCGTCATCATCGCCTGGACGCTGGGCGTATGCGGCACGGACATCTCCTCCTGTATTATTTGACCGAACGTCCGGTAAATAATACCGTCCGCCTATGAGGGACGACGTGGTGCCTACGATGATGGCGGAGAAACAGGCCGGAGGGATGGTGGCGATGACTGCGCACCCCGACGAGATGACGGACGACCTGGCTGCCCACTTCGACGACACACTCGGGCACGACCGGCGCATCGAACCGCGGGACTGGATGCCGGACGCCTACCGGGCGACGATGATCCGCCAGATCGCTCAGCACGCGCATTCGGAGATCATCGGCATGCAGCCCGAGGGCAACTGGATCACCCGGGCCCCCTCGCTGCGCCGCAAGGCGATCCTGATCGCCAAGGTGCAGGACGAGGCGGGTCACGGCATGTACCTGTACTCGGCCGCCGAGACGCTCGGTGCCGATCGCGCCGACCTCACCGACAAGCTGATCAGCGGACGGCAGAAGTACTCCTCGATCTTCAACTACCCGACGCTGAACTACGCGGACGTCGGCGTGATCGGCTGGCTGGTCGACGGCGCCGCCATCTGCAACCAGGTGCCGTTGTGCCGCTCCTCCTACGGCCCCTACGCGCGGGCCATGGTGCGCATCTGCAAGGAGGAGTCCTTCCACCAGCGGCAGGGCTACGAGCTGCTGATGACGATGATGCGCGGCACCGCGAGCCAGCGCGCGATGGCGCAGGACGCCACGAACCGGTTCTGGTGGCCATCCCTGATGATGTTCGGGCCGCCGGATGACCAGTCGCCGAACACCGCGCAGTCGATGGCCTGGGGCATCAAGCGGCACACCAATGACGAACTGCGGCAGCGTTTCGTCGATATGACCGTGCCGCAGGCGGACAAGCTCGGCGTCACGCTGCCCGATCCCGACCTGACGTGGAACGCCGAGAGCGGGCACTACGACTTCGGCGCGGTGGACTGGGACGAGTTCATGGCCGTGGTCAAGGGCAACGGGCCGTGCAACGCCCAGCGGGTCGCGCGCCGCCAGAGCGCCCACGACGAGGGAACCTGGGTGCGCGAGGCCGCCTCGGCGCACGCCGCCAAGCGGGGGGATACGTGATGGGCGAGCCACAGGTTCGCTCGGGCTGGCCGCTGTACGAGGTGTTCCTGCGCGGCAAGCGGGGCCTGAATCACGTGCACGTCGGGTCGCTGCACGCGGCCGACCCGGAGATGGCCCTGCACCACGCCCGTGACCTGTACACCCGCCGGAACGAAGGCGTAAGCATCTGGGTCGTCGCGTCCACCGACATCACGGCGTCGAGCCCGGACGAGAAAGACCCGTTCTTCGCGCCGTCCGGGGACAAGGTCTACCGGCACCCCACGTTCTACGAGATCCCCGACGATGTCCCCCACATGTAGGCCATGCCCATGACTAAGGACGAGTTCACCGTCTACGAAGGCCTGGGGACCGACGCCGAGGACCACCGCTGGGCGTTCGGCACCGGGTTCACCGACCCGCTCGAGGGCATCGACACGTCCGTGCCGGATGGCGTGGACCCCGACGCGCTGGCCACGTACTGCCTCATGCTCGGCGACGACGCGCTGGTCTACTCACACCGGCTGCAGCAGTGGATAACGCGCATGCCGGAACTCGAGGAGGAAACGGCGCTGGCCAACATCGCCTTGGACCTGCTCGGCCAGGCGCGCCTGCTGCTGGCCCGGGCCGGCCGGGCCGAGGGCGCGGGCCGGGGCGAGGATCAGCTCGCCTTCTTCCGCGACGAGAACGAGTTCCGCAACGTGCGGCTGGCCGAAACCGTCGACGCGGACTTCGCCGAACTGACCGGCCGGCTGCTGATTTTCTCGGCCTGGCGGCTTGCGCTGTTCGGCCAGCTGACCGGGTCAGCCGACCCGGTCCTTGCGGCCATCGCGGCCAAGGGCGTCAAGGAGCTCAGCTATCACCGGGAGTACGCGGCCGAGTGGGTGGTCAGGCTCGGCGACGGCACCGCGCTGTCGCACGCCAAGATGCGGGCCGCCCTCGAGGCCATCTGGCCGATGGTCGACGAGCTTTTCCGCACCGATGCGGTGATCGCGATGCTGCCTGGCGTGGCGGCCGACCCGGCGACGCTGCGCGGCGAGGTCGACGAGGTCCTGGGTACCGTGCTGGCCGCGGCGGGCCTGGACCGCCCGGACCGCGCGCCGATGGCCGCGGTGGCCGGCCAGACCGGACGCGAGGGCGTGCACACCGAGGCGTTCGGGTACCTGCTGGCCGAGCTGCAAAGCGTGGCCCGGGCGCACCCGGGTGCGACGTGGTGACGGCCATGCGTACGTCCCTGGCGGCGGCGTGGGAGGTCGCCGCCTGCGTCCCCGACCCGGAGCTGCCGATGGTGACGTTGGCCGACCTGGGCATCCTGCGGGGCGTCACGGCCGAGGACGGCCAGCTGGTGGTGACGATCACGCCAACCTACTCGGGCTGTCCCGCGATGCGTGAGATCGCCCATGACCTCAGGCACCGTCTCAGCGAGGCGGGGTTCGCCCCCGTCACCGTCCGGACCGCGCTGGCCCCCGCCTGGACCAGCGACTGGATCACCCCCGCGGGCCACCAGAAGCTGACGGCGGCCGGCATCGCCCCGCCCCACCCCGCCCGGCCGGGGCCGGTCCCTCTCGTCCTGGGCCCCGCGCGTGGACGGCCGGTGCCGTGCCCGCGGTGCGGCTCCCCCGCCACCACCCGGACCGCTGCGTTCAGTGCCACCGCGTGCAAGGCGCTGTACCGCTGCGATGCCTGCCGTGAGCCGTTCGAGTACATGAAGGACATCTGATGGCTGTGGGGTCACGCTCGGCCGCGTCCCGGACCGAGTTCTATCCGCTCACCGTCGCGCGGGTGGACCCGCTGACCGACGATTCGGCCGCGGTGACCTTCGAGGTGCCGCCCGGGCTGGCGCAGACGTTCGCGTTCGCCCCCGGGCAGTCGCTGACCATCCGCCGCGACGGCGAACGCCGCTCCTACTCGATCTGCGCGGCCAGCGGGCGCCCGCCGCGGATCGGCGTGCGGGAGGTAGCGGGCGGCGCGGTGTCGGGCTGGCTGGTGCACGGCGTCCGGGCCGGGGATGTGATCGAGGCGCAGGCCCCGGCCGGGTCCTTCAGTCCCGATCTGGACCAGCCCGGGCATCATGTCCTGATCGCCGCGGGCAGCGGGATCACCCCCGTGCTGTCCATCGCCGGCTCGGTGCTCGCCGCTCACCGCGACTCGTCCGTCACCTTGTTCTACGGCAACCGGCGCAGCGGCTCGGTGATGTTCGCCGACGAGATCGCCGACCTCAAGGACGCTTACCCGGCCCGGATCTGCCTGGTCCACGTGCTCAGCCGTGAGCCGACCGAGGTCGAGCTGTTCAACGGCCGGCTCGACGCGGCCAAGCTGCGCTCGCTGCTGCCGGTCACGGTGGACGTGGCCGGCGTGGATCACTGGTGGCTGTGCGGGCCGTTCGCCATGGTGGCGGGCGCGATCGATGTGCTGACCGAGCTCGGCGTGCCGCGCGACCGCATCCACCGCGAGCTGTTTTACGTCGAAGACGAGCCGCCGCCCGTCGCCGGGCACGCCGAGGCGCCCGTCGGCCCCGGCGCCGAGGTGACCGTACTGCTCGACGGCCGCGCCAGCACCACGACCGTCGAGCCGGGCACCGCGATCCTGGACGGGGCCCAGCGGGTCAGGCCCGATCTGCCGTTCTCCTGCAAGGGCGGCGTCTGCGGCACCTGCCGCGCCCTGCTGGTCAAGGGTGAGGTCACCATGCGGCGCAACTATGCTCTGGAGCCCGAGGAGATCAAGGCTGGTTACGTGCTCACCTGCCAGGCTCTGCCCGCCTCCGAGGTGATCACGGTTGACTACGATGCCTAGCGCGACGCCGCCAACCACGAGGCCTGGGTACGGAACCTACGCGGCCACGTGGGCCTTCTGGGAACTACGTCGCCGCAGTCCGCCCAACCCGATGACGAACTCCAAGCCCGCGCGGACCCTACAGGCGGAACCTGGTGCCCGTGACCTTTTCCGCGATTCCGGTGCGGTCCAGGTAGGGCGTGATCCCGCCGAGGTGGAAGGGCCAGCCGGCGCCCAGGATCATGCACAGGTCGATGTCCTCGGCGGCCGCCACGACGCCTTCGTCGAGCATCAGCCTGATCTCCTCGGCCAGCGCCTCGAGCGCACGCTCCCGCACCTGCTCAGCCGTAGACGGGCGGTCGCCTCCGGCCAGGATGGCCGCGACCTGCTCATCGACGGAGAAGTCGGGCCGGTAGATCGCCGTCTTGCCCGCCTGGACCAGGGCGCGGAGCTTCGGCGACACGGCGAATCGCTCGGGGTAGGCCGCGTGCAGCGTCTCCCCGACGTGCAGCGCGACAGCGGGACCCACCAGCTGGAGCAGCAGGAACGGCGGCATCGGCAGGCCGAGGGGGTCGGCGGCGTGCTCGGCCACCTCGAACGGCGTGCCGGAATCGACACAGCCGATGACCTCGCCGAGGAACCTGGTCAGCAGCCGGTTGACCACGAAGGCCGGCGAGTCCTTGACCAGGACGCAGTTCTTCTTCAACGACTTCCCGACGGCCAGCGCGGTGGCCACCGTGGCGTCGTCGGTCCTGGCGCCGTGGACCACCTCGACCAGCGGCAGCACCGCCACCGGGTTGAAGAAGTGGAAGCCGACCACGCGTTCGGGGTGGGCCAGGCCGGCCGCCATCTCGGTCACCGACAGCGAGGAGGTGTTGGTGGCCAGCACGCAGTCCGGCCGGACGACCGCCTCGACCTCGGCGAAGACCTGCTGCTTGACCGAGATCTCCTCGAACACCGCCTCGATCACGACGTCGGCGTCGGCGAACGCGTCCTTGGTCAGCGACCCGCTGACCAACCCGGTCAGCCGGGCGGCGGCGTCCGCGCTGATCCGGCCGCGGTGAGCTAGCTTGGCGATCTCGGCGTGCACATGGCCGACTCCGGCGTCGAGCCTGGCCTGGTCCAGGTCGGTCAGCACGACAGGTACTTCCAGCCGCCGGGCGAACAGCAGCGCAATCTGAGCGGCCATCAGGCCCGCTCCGACCACGCCCACCTTGGTCACCGGCCGCGCCAGCGACTTATCCGGCGCCCCCGCGGCCTTCCTGGCCCGCTTCTGGGTGAGGTCGAACGCGTACAGGCCGGCCTGCAGCTCGTCGCTGAGCATCAGGTCCGCGAGTCCGGAGTCCTCGGCGGCGAACCCTTCGTCCCGGCTGCGGTCGCGAGCCGCGGCCACCAGGTCGATGGCCAGGTACGGAGCGGGAGCGGCACCATGCAGCTTGCCGTCGGCGAAGAACCGCGCCCCGGCGACCGCGGCGTCCCAGTCAGCCTCGACCGGGACCCGGGTGACCGAGACCTCACCGCTCACCACGCGTCCGGCCCAGCGCAACGACTCGGCGAGGAAATCGGCGGGCTCGAACATGACATCGGCGATCCCCAGCGCCAGGGCGTCGGATCCGCGCAGCATCCGGTTCTGGCTGAGCGGGTTCTCCACGATCACCTTGAGCGCCTGGGCCGGCCCGATCAGGCGCGGCAGCAGGTACGTGCCGCCCCAGCCGGGCAGCAGGCCGAGGAAGCACTCGGGAAACGCAACCGCGGAAACCCCGGAGGAGATCGTCCGGTAGGTGCAGTGCAGCGCGAGCTCGAGGCCGCCGCCGAGCGCGGCGCCGTTGACGAACGCGAACGACGGCACGTCCAGCTCGCCGAGCCGGCGAAAGACCGCGTGCCCGAGCCTGGCGATGGTCAGCGCCTCGTCCCTGGCGCGGATCAGCGCGGCTCCGGTCAGGTCAGCGCCGACCGCGAAGATGAACGGCTTGCCGGTTACCCCGACCGCGACGATACGCTGCTCCCCGGCCTCCGGCGTGGTCCTGGCCGCTACCGAGTCCAGCGCGTCCCGCAGCGAGAGCAGGCCGGCCGGGCCGAACGTGTTCGGACGGGTGTGGTCGTGCCCGTTGTCCAAGGTGATGAGCGCCATCGTGCCCGCCCCTGCGGGGAGCTGGACGTCGCGCACGAAGGCCTTGGTGACGACCTCGCCGGGGAACAGCGAGATGATGTCGGTGTCGTCGAGCCCGGAGCCGTTCGGATTAGTGTGCATTGAGGTTCTCCCACAAGACGGTGCCACCCATGCCCAGCCCGACGCACATCGTGGTCAGGCCATAGCGGACGCCCGGCTGGCCGGTGAACTGGCGGGCCAGCTGGATCATCAGCCGGACCCCGGAGCTGGCGAGCGGGTGCCCGAGCGCGATCGCGCCACCCCACGGGTTCACCCGCGGGTCGTCGTCGGCGACCTTGAAGTGGTCGAGGAAGGCGAGCACCTGGACGGCGAACGCCTCGTTGATCTCGATCAGAGAGATGTCGTCGATGGTCAGGTTGTTGCGGGCGAGCAGGGTCTCGGTGGCGGGCACCGGCCCGACGCCCATCACCTCGGGGTCTACCCCGGCGAAGGAGAAGTCGACCAGCCGCATCCTGGCGTCAAGCCCAAGCTCGCCGGCCACGTCCTGGGCCGCGATCAGGCAGCCGGTGGCGCCGTCGTTCAGCCCGGCGGAGTTCCCGGCGGTGACCCGGCCGTGCGGCCGGAACGGGGTCTTGAGCGCGGCTAGCGCCTCGATGGTGGTATCGGGACGCGGCGGCTCGTCGGCGGTGGCCAGGCCCCAGCCTTTCTCCGCGCTGCGCACCGCGACCGGCACCAGGTCGGGCTGGATCTGGCCCGCCGCATAGGCCGCGGCCACCTTGCGCTGGCTGGCCAGCGCGTACGCGTCGGCCCGGGCCCGGGTGATGGCCGGGAACCGGTCGTGCAGGTTCTCCGCTGTCGCGCCCATCGACAGGGCGGACGGATCCACCAGCCGCTCGGCGATGAACCTGGGGTTGGGATCGACGCCCGAGCCCATCGGGTGGTGACCCATGTGCTCGACGCCGCCGGCCACCGCCACGTCGGTGGCGCCAAACGCGATCGACCCGGCGGTGGTGGTCACCGCGGTCATCGCGCCTGCGCACATCCGGTCGATGGCGTAGCCGGGCACCGACTTCGGCAGCCCGGCCAGGATCGCGGCGCTGCGCCCGAGGGTCAGGCCCTGGTCACCGGTCTGGGTGGTGGCGGCCACCGCGACCTCGCCGATCCGCTCGGGCGGCAGCGCCGGGTTGCGCCTGAGCAGCTCGCGGATCACGCTGACGATCATGTCGTCGGCTCTGGTCTCGGCGAACAGGCCGTTCGGGCCAGCCTTGCCGAAGGGGGTGCGAACGCCGTCCACGAAGACGACGTCGCGTGCGGTACGGGGCACGGTCAGCCTCCCTTTGCGCCGTCAGGCGACGAGCTAACGCCTATGCTACTCGTCAGTAACCAACGCTCGGGCGGGCGGGGGTTGTTCCGGCGACCGGCCGATTCTCACCGGTGACCGGGTTTTTCAGCGGCCTTTGCGGAGGAAGGTGCGCAGCTGGGCAAGCGGCCAGGTGTTGATCACGTCGGCTGGGGTGAGCCAGCCGCGCTGCGCGGTGCCGACACCGTAGGGCATGTTGCCGAGGTCGGAGACCGAATGCGCGTCGCTGTCGATGGCGAACTTCACTCCCGCGTCCAGGCCCGGAACAACTCACCGAAGTCCACGTCGACTGGCGGCCGCCGCCCCATCCGCCTGGTGGTGGGATGACCGATGACGTTCACGTACGGGTTCTCGCACGCGACGATGAAGCGCCTGGTCATCTCCGCCCGGGGCTGGTCGAAGTGGGAGTGCACCGAGGCAACGCACAGGTCGAATCCGGCCAGGCCCTGTCCATCCAATCCGGCCTCGTCCCAGTCCACCGAGCCGTCGGGCGCGATGTTCAGCTCGGTGCCATGCAGCAGTTCCAGGCCGGCCGCGAGCGCCCGGACCCGGTCCCGCTGCGCCAGCATCTTCTCGTCGGTCATCCGCTGCATGACCAGGTTCGGCGCATGGTCGGTGATGGCGTAATACTCATATCCGCGCCGCGCCGCCGCGGCCACCATGTCCTCCAGGCTGGCCACGCCGTCGGTCAGGTCGGTGTGCGTGTGCAGGTCGCCTCGAAGGTCATTTTCCTGAACGAGCCGTGGTATCTCCCCGGCGGCCGCCGCCTCGATCTCACCGTGGTCCTCGCGCAGGGTGGGTGGCACCCAGGCCAGGCCGAGCCGCGCGTACACCTCCTCCTCGGTACGCGAGACGATCAGCTCCCCCGTCTCCACCTCGAACAGCCCGTACTCGGACAGCCGGAGCTTGCGGCGCACCGCGATCTGGCGCACCGCGACGTTGTGCGCCGCCGAACCGGTGAAGTACTGCAGGGCCGCGCCCCAGGCGTCGAGCTGCACCACCCGCAGGTCAACCTGCAGCCCGGCGACGGTCCGGATCGAAGTCTTGGTCGGGCCGCTGGCGATCACGGCGGCCACCTCCGGCTGGGCCGCGAACGCCGCCATCAGCGGGGCCGAGTCGTCGGCCGCGGCCAGGATGTCGACGTCCCCGATCGTCTCCCGCATCCGCCGCAGCGAGCCCGCGTACGCGCAGCGCTGGCAGCCCGGCACGGCGGACAGCCTGGCCACCATCATCGTCGCCGTCTGGCTCGCCACGTCGAGCAGGACCCGTTCGCGACCTTGCCTGTACACCTCGATGCCGCTGACGATCCGGTCCCCGCTCTTGGCCCCGAACCCGGCTAGCCCGTCCAGCCGGCCCGCCGTGATCGCCGCCGCGAGGTCCTCGACCGACTCCACGCCGAGGTCCCGGTTGAGCTGCAGGGCGCGTTTAGGCCCGAGGCCGGGCACCCGGGTCAGCTCGAGGACCCCGGGCGGTATCTGGGCGCGCAGCTCCTCAAGCGCCCCGATGGTGCCGGTGGCGCGATATTCGGTGATCTTGGCCGCGATCGAGGCGCCGACGCCGGGAATGGCCCGCAGCGCCTTGGCGTCAAGCGGCCCGATGTCATCACCCCAGCCGCGGACGCTGCGGGCCGCCTTCTCGTAGTTCCTGGCCCGGAACACGTCGCCGCCGGTGATCTGGGTCAACTCGGCGTACTCCCGCAGCAACGCCGCGATTTCCTCGTTCAGCCAGGCCATCGGCGTTAGGCGTGACAGGACAGCGAGCGGCCGCCGTTGTAGGCCACCATCTCGCCGAGGACGCCGGCCAGGTCGACCGGGGCCCCGCGCTCGGCCCCGTCCAGCTCGAGGTAGGCGCGGTGCAGGTTACCCACGATCCGTTCGGAATCGAGAAGATCTTTGAACGCCCCCAGGTCGGTGGCGCGGGCGGCGTCCAGCGGCGACAGGCCCGCGGCCTTGGCCTGCCGCGCGGTCTGCTGGACGAAACGCAGGTAGGCCAGCATGTCGTCGATGACCTCGGGTCCGCAGACCGGGCCGTGGCCCGGCACCAGCGTCCGGGCGCCGAGCGGGCGGAGCACCGTGGTAAGCGCCTCGATCCAGCCGCTGACCGAGCCTTGCAGCGCGAACGGGGTGCCGCCGTTGAATAGCAGGTCGCCGGTGAAAACCACGGAGCGTTCCGGAATATGAATGATCGAGTCGTTCGTGGTGTGCGCCGGGGTGCCCACGTAGCGGACGTCGCAGCGCAGGTCGTCCGACCACAGCGTGACGCCCTCGGTGTAGGTCAGGAACGGCGGCGCGGGCTCCAGGGCGCCCCAGTCCACCTCGGACCAGATCCCGGCCGGAGGCGGCATGGGGGTGGCCTGGATGGCCTCGCGGCACAGCTCGTGGCCGACGATGGTGGCGCCGCTCATCAGGTAGTTGCCGTGCGTGTGGTCGCCGTGATGATGGGTGTTGACCAGCGTGCGGACCGGCTTATCGGTGACCGCCTTGATGGCGTCCAGGTACGCGCGGGTGCGCCGCTCGGTGGAGGTGGCGTCGATGCTGATCACGCCGGTGCGGCCGGCCAGGAAGCCGGTGTTGTTGAGGTACCAGCTGCCGTCAGGCTGCAGGTAGGCGTAGACGTCCTCGCTCACCTGGCTGACTTCGCCCAGGCTCATCGTCGTGCTCCTTTGTCCGGGACGGCAGCAGCAGCGCTACCGCGAACAGCATCGCCAACACCGCCAGCCCGGCGAGAACATACGCGTTACCCAAGATCAGCGCCAGGCCGTGCCAGTGGTACTCCCTGAACCAGCGCTGGTCGCCGTACCGTTCGTAGTAGTACGGGTTGGTGTTCTTCGGGACCCAGATCAGGCCGAGTGAGTCGTTACCGAGGTTGACCGCGCGGGTGAACAAGCTGGCTGGCCACGCGCCGAACCACGCCACCAGCGCCACCGCCACGATTCCGCAGGCCAAGGCGAGGCGGCGGGCTCCCCGGCGCCACCCCTGCGCGGCGTAGTGCCCGGCCACCACCGCACCGGGCGCGACCCACACCCAGTGATGATCCCAGCTGATCGGCGAGTCGAGCAGCCCGGTCAGCGCCGCCATCAGCAGCCCGAGCACCGGGTGGCCCTTCCGGTCGAGCAGTCCCGCGCCGATCACGCCGGCCAGCCCGACCACGATCGCCGCGGCGATCCAGGCCGGCTTGGCGCCGTTGATGCTGCCGGTCAGCCGGGTGACGATGCCGTCGAGTGACTGGTTGCCCGCCCAGCCGGTGAAACCCGTCCGGCCGCCCTGGACGAACAGGCCGTCGAACCACCACTTGCCAGAATCGGTCGGCAGGATGACGAAGCCGAGCACGACCGTGCAGGCGAAACCGGCGCAGGCCATCGCGGCCTGGCGGAACTTCCTGGCCACAAGCAGGTAAGGGATGAAGATCAGCGGCACCAGCTTGATACCGGCCGCGACGCCGGTACCGAACCCCTTCCACCAGCGGCTGTTCTCGGTGTCCTTTTGGCACAGGTCCCACAGAATCAACGCCATCAGCACCAGGTTGACCTGGCCGAGGTACATCGTCCGCAGCACGGGCTCGGTCCAGAACACGGCGCCCGCGCCGAGCAAGGTGGCGCCGAGCCTGACCTTGTCCCGCCGGTAACCGAGCCCGCCGAGGGTGACCCACAGCGCCGCCAGCAGCGCGATGATGTCCGCCGCCACGGCCAGGTGCTGGGAAAGCCCCCAGGGCACGAAGGAGATGAGCGCGAAGGCGATGGCCGCGAACGGCGTGTAGGTGAACGGCAGGTGCAGGTTGCCGTATCCCGCCCAGTCATAGAGCGGGGACGCCAGGTGCGGGTTGTACAGCGGACTGACATGCCGGACGATGAGCCCGCCGGAACGGTATACGGCCAGGTCCACCGGATCCATGGTGAAGCTCTTCGGGTGGATGACCATGTAGATGACGTAGCCGCCGAGGGCCACGGCGAACGCGAACAGACCCGCCAGGAGCACCCAGTTACCTGGCGTCTTCGTTTCCCCGGCGGGCGTTTGCTGACGGGTGAGGACCGATCTCACCTCGCTAACCCTAGCGGTTCCCGCTAGGATTCCGTTCTCGGAGGTGGGGATGTCACAGGTTCATACGGCCACGAGGCCGCCGGCGGCGGCCCGGCTCGGCCGACTGCGGATGGCCAGCTTTGGCGCGGTGACGATGCTGATCATCCAGTTCATCCTGGGCGTCGTCTACAGCCTGTACGGGACGGCGCCGACCGCGGCCAAGTCCGTCGGGCTGTTCTCGAGCCCGGTACTCGCACTGCACGTGATCATGAGCCTGCTGCTGCTCATCGCCGCGGTGATGCTGCTGGTCAGAGCCATCGGCGCGAGGCACAGGCTGACGATCTGGCTGTCGGCCGTTGGGTTGACCGGGATCGTGGCGGCCAGTTTCGCCGGGATCGCGTTCGCGGGAAACGGCGCCGCTGGGTCCTCGCTTGGCATGGCCATCGCGTTCGCGGTCTCGCTGGCGTGCTATGTCGTCGTCATCCTCGTCCTGGCACCTTCGACTACCTGATGTAGTAGGGACCCGTCGACCGGCATGCGGACGCATGGCATAGTGATCTCATGACTGACCTGGCCGGATCGGGCGTTATCGCACCGGGGCCGCGATGAGCGGCATCGGCCAGCTGGTGAGCTCCGGTCCGCTGATCCTGGCGTTGCCTGTCGCCGCCGCGGCCGGCGCAGTCACGTTTCTGTCCCCCTGCGTCCTGCCGCTGGTACCCGGCTATCTCTCCTTCGTCACCGGGATGGCCGGCGCCTCCGGCGCCTCCAGCGCCCAGCCCGCGGCGCCTCCGGACGGGGACGGGTCGGGAATCGGGGACGGGTCGGGAATCGGGGACGGGTCGGGAATCGCGGTGGCGGCCCGGACCGTTACGGTGCCCGCGCCGCCCCGGGGCTCCAGGGGCCGGGTGGTGGCCGGGACCGCGTTGTTCGTGCTCGGGTTCTCGATCGTGTTCGTCGTTCTCGGCGCGGCCCTGGGCGGGCTCGGCCACCTGCTGACCGGCCACGTGCGGCTGCTGACCCAGGTTCTCGGCGGCCTGACCGTCGTGCTCGGGTTCCTGTTCGCCGGGGCCTTCGACCGGTTCTCCTTCGCGGGCAGAATCGTGCGCCCTTCCACCCGGCCCAAAGCGGGCCTGGCTGGTGCGCCGCTGCTCGGCGTGATGTTCGGGCTCGGCTGGGCGCCCTGCACCGGCCCCACGCTGGGCGCCGTGCTCACCCTGTCGGCTTCCACCGGCACCGTGGCCCGCGGCGCCATCCTCGCCTTCGTCTACGCCCTCGGCCTCGGCGTGCCGTTCTTGCTGGTCGCAGTGGGCTTCCAGGTGGTCATGCGGGTGTCGGGGGTGGCCCGGCGGCACGCCCGCCTCGTCACCAGGATCGGCGGCGCCATGCTGGTCTGCGTCGGCTTGCTCGAGGTGACCGGCGCCTGGTCGACCTTCATGGCCTGGCTGCAGGTCCACTGGGTCAGCAGCTACCAGTCCCCCATCTAGCCCGTTTTCGAAGCCCCGCTCCTTGTCAAGCCCGGCCCGAGTCGTCAGCCAGCGCAGCGCCAGGCCAAGCGCAGGCTCGGCACCAGGTGGCCACATGATTGTGGATCGTTACCGTCAAAATCCCACGCTAAATATCCACGATCACGGATGGTGCCGGGTTAGGAGCGGGTGGCGTGGCGTTTGGCGGCTCGTTTCGACCGCGGGGCCGCGTCGGAGGAGGGCGCGGCGGGCTGGGGAGCCGCGGACTTGGCCACCGTCACCAGGGCCTCGAACAGGCGCGGGTCATCGCCGTCTTCCGGGTTCCACTGCACGCCGAGGCCGAACCTGTGGCCCGGCAGCTCAATCGCCTCCACCACCTGGTCCGGGGTCCACGCCACGGGGCTGAGCCCGGTGCCGAGCCTGCCGATGGCCTGGTGGTGGGCCGCGGGCACCACGGCGGATTCGCCAATCAGCCGACCCAGCTTGCTCGTGGCGCTGACCTGGACGTTGTGGGTGGTCATCTTGACCGGGTCGGGCCGGTGGCTCTCGTTACCAAGGCGATCAGGCAGATGCTGGATGAGGGTCCCGCCGCGGGCCACGTTCAGGATGTGCATGCCACGGCAGATCCCAAGGAAGGGCAGATCGGCGTCGATCGCCGCCCGCGTCAAGATCAACTCAAACCGGTCCCGGCGGTGGTCAGGCAGGTCAGTCTGCTGGTGCGGCGGCTCGTCGTACAGCGAGGGGTCGACATCCCGGCCGCCGGCCAGCAGCAGGCCGTTGAGCCCGGCGATCAGCACGGGCACCGAACTCGCGGGTACGGGCGGCAATATCACCGGCGTTCCCCCCGCACGCTCGACGGCTCGCGTATAGCTCACCGGCGAGACGACGGCCTCGCGAATCCAGTTGCCCCACCGAGCGGCCTCAAGCTCGCCGGTGATGCCGATGATCGGCCGGCCCATCCGTCCTCCTGCGCATAAGATTCCCAAGCCCATAATGGTGCATCACGCCCGCGTCAGGCCGGCCCACCGGGAAATCCGCTCCGCACGCTAACCCGGCGCTCCGCCCGTTAACCCGACTTGCCGGGAATCGATTGTAACGTTCTGCTCCCAGTGCGACACTGTGAGTGTGATGATGCCAGCAGGTGACGAACCCGCGAAGCAAACCGAAAACGTTCCGGCGCTGAGCGATCGTAGCGATGCCGTCCGAAATCCTGCACAGGTATCATTCTGGCTGCTCGAGCCGGCCGCTGACGCGGCATTGACATACTTCTACGGTCAGGTCTTTGCGATGGACACGGAAATCGGGGCAATGTTCCCGGCCGCGATGGATGTCCAGCGCAAGCGCTTCTTCCGCGCGCTGACTCATATCATCGCTGGTCAGGATGACCGGGAGAGCCTTTCTCTCGACCTTGGCGAGCTCGGCCGCGCGCACAGGAAATTCGGCGTCAGGGAGCGGCATTACGAGATATTTCGGCGCGCGATGCTGGCCACGATGCGCCGCTTCGCGGATAGCTGGAACGAGGCTGCGCTCAGCGACTGGGAGGCCGCCTTCCAGGACGCCACCGACATCATGATGGAGGCCGCCCGGCGCGACGCCGAGGACTCCCCCGCGTGGTGGACCGCCACCGTGACGGGGGTCGAGCGGCGCGGGACCGACCTCGCCGTGCTGACGGTCGTGCCCGAGCAGCCGCTGAGCTACCTGCCCGGCCAGCATGTCAGCGTGCAGACACCGCACTGGCCGCGGCTGTGGCGTACGTACTCCATCGCTAACGCACCGCACCCCGAAGGACTGCTCCGCCTGCACGTCCGGGCCGTTCGCGGCGGCCTGGTCAGCCCGGTCCTCGTGCATCAGGTCCGGCCAGGAGATTCGCTCGTGCTCGGTGCGCCGGGCGGCCGGATGAGCGCGGATACGCGGTCGGACCGGGATGTGCTGTGCCTGGCGGGGGGCACCGGGCTCGCTCCGGTTAAGGCGATCGTCGAAGCCATCAGCGCGGCGCCGGCCTCGCGCCGCCGTGAGATCGCGCTCTACCACGGCGCCCGCCGTCACCAGGACCTGTACGACCTGGCCGAACTGTACGAGATGGAGCGGGCCTATCCGTGGCTGCAGGTCATCCCGGCAGTGTCGGACGAGCCGGCCCGGGAGGTCATGTACGGCACGGTGCCTGAGCTCGCCGCCAAGGCGAGCTGGGCCGACCGGGACATCTACATCAGCGGCCCGGACGACATGATCGTCAAGACTGTGGGCGTGCTCAAGGAACGCGGCGCGCCGGACCATCTCATCCGCTACGACCTGAGCGCGGACGCCAGCGCGGCCCTCTAACGGGTCGGCGGGACGGATACCTCGGGCACCGGCTACACCTTCCGCCAGCCGGGCACCCAAGTGCCGTCCTCGGTCACCGTGTAATCCCCGAACAAGGCCGGCGCCTCGTCCCGCATGAGCTCGCCGATCTTGCCGAACACCAGGCGGATCTCCTCCTCGGCCCCGGAGTCGGTCCGGGCCTCGATGGTGTGCCGCAGGGTGCGGATGTTCGCCGTCCAGACCAGGCCGGTGGCCACGCCCTCGGGCGCGAACCGGCGCATGAACGAGGTCTTGTGCTTCTTGTCGTGCATCTTGGCCTCGTCGTCGTCCAGCCCGAAATGCCCGGCCATCCACTGCTGGAAATGCTCGAGCTCGGTCAGCAAGGCAGTCGCCCGCTTCATCAGCTCGGCGTCTTGCTGCGCCCAGTCCGGGAACCAGAACGGCAGCTCGTCGAGCCGGACGTAACGCAGCGACTCCTGCGAGACCGCCGTCCCCGGCCGGTGCCTGACGATCTCGTGGGTGAAGACGCGTGACACGCTGTGCAGCACGAACGTGAAGCTGACGTGCTCGAGCACCGAGCCGTGCTGCTGCTTCAGGATGTTCTGCAGGTACACGTCCTGGTCGTCGCGGACCTTCCGGACGTTGGGGTTGAGTCCGGGCTCCCAGGATCGGTAGCACATCTTCCCCGCGAACTCCGCGAGGTCCTGCGCGTCATTACCGAGCTGGTCACGGTCGAACCGCTCCAGCCACCGCTCGCCGCCCACCTCGCGCAGGTACGAAGCCATCGCGTCGTAGTCGACCTTGGGCCGGGCCACCAGGAAAACCTCAGGTTCGACGCTCCTCATAGCTCAGCACAGTAACAACAGCCCACCAGCGGCGAAGCCAACTCAGGGAACGACACGCGCGGGCTGCCTGGCCCGGCACAGGTCAAGGACGTTGCCGATGATCTGGTGACCGGCCCGGCCGGACGCGGTCAGGATCGACTCGGGATGAAACTGCACGGCCCAGCGCCTGGCCTGCTCGTCTTCGATCGCCATCACCACGCCGTCCTGCGGCGCGTGCAGGGTCGCGTGCAGGGTCGCGGTGACGCGGAAGCCGTTACGGATCTCGGCGGGGCGCGCGTACAGGCTGTGATACCGCCCGGCGGTGAACTCGGCGGGCAGCCCGGACAACAGGGCGCCTCCGGACACCCGGACCAGCCCGGGCTTGCCGTGGGCCGGCTCGGGCAGCAGGGACAGCGCTCCGCCCGCGTGCTCCACCATGGCCTGCAGGCCCAGGCAGACGCCGAAGACCGGCAGCGCGCGCGCGTACACCTCGTCGAGCAGCGCGGCGCAGCCGAAGTCGCCGGGCCGTCCCGGCCCGGGCGAGAGCACGACGAGATCCGGCCGGTAGGAGTCGAGCAGCGCGGGCGGGAACCCGAACCGCAGTGTCGTCACCTCGGCGCCACGCTGCCGGAAGTAGTCGGCGAGCGTGTGCACGAACGAGTCCTGGTGGTCCACCAGAAGCACCTTGGGCACCGGCTCGCCGACGGCGCCCGCGCCGGCCAGGATGGTTCCGGCCGCCAGCACGGTACCGTCCGCGACCATGACGGGGCCCGCCGGACCCACGGGGTCGGGGTCCGCGGCGCCCTCGGCCAGCCTGCTGGCCTCTTCCAGGGTCTCGAGCAGGGCCCGCGCCTTGATCTGGGTCTCCTTCTCCTCGGCCGCGGGCACCGAGTCGTACAGCAGCGTCGCCCCGGCGCGGACGGCCGCGATCCCGCCGGTAATGTGCGCGGTGCGCAGCGTGAGCCCGGTGTTCATCGAGCCGTCGAAGCCGATCTTGCCGACCGCACCGCCGTACCAGCGGCGCGGGGTCTCCTCGTGGTCCTCGATGAACTGCATGGCCCAGGTCTTCGGCGCGCCGGTGACGGTGACCGCCCACATGTGGGTCAGCAGCGCGTCCAGCGCGTCGAACCCCGGCCGCAGCCGGCCCTCGATGTGATCGACAGTGTGGATGAGGCGGCTGTACATCTCGATCTGACGGCGGCCGATGACCCGCACCGAGCCGGGTACGCAGATCCGGGACTTGTCGTTGCGGTCCACGTCCGTGCACATGGTCAGCTCGGATTCCTCCTTGGCCGAGCCGAGCAGCGTGGCGATGTTCGCGGCGTCCTCGAGCGGGCCCTCGCCGCGGGCGATCGTGCCGGCGATCGGGCAGGTCTCCACCCGGTCCCCGGTGACCCGGACGTACATCTCGGGCGACGCGCCGACGAGATACTCCCCCTCCCCCAGGTTGAACAGGAACTCATAGGGAGCGGGATTGCGCTGCCGCAGCAGCTCGTAGAACGCGGCAGGCGACGCGCACCGGCCGTAGAAGACGTGCCCCGGGGTGACCTCGAACAGGTCGCCACAGGCGAACCGCTCCCGGGCCTGCGCCACGACCTGCGCATAGCTTCCCGGCCGCGGTGGCGCGGGCAGGTCTTCCGGCCGAACGAGCCGTGGTGCTTGCCCCACCACCGTGCCCGCGGTCCGGCGGTCAAGCCCGGCGGTCGAAGAGGCCCCGACCTCGAAATCGTAGGAGTACCTGACCGCTTCCTCGCGCATCCGGTCGAGCACCCAGATCTCGTCCGGCAGGTGCAGCACCAGGTCACGCTGGGTGGCCGGACGCTCTTGACGCAGCCGCACCGGCTCGAACTGGAACGCCAGGTCATAGCCGAAGGCCCCGTAGAGCCCCAGGTGCGGATCGGAGCACGCGAACGCCGCCGCGATCTCCCGTACCGCGGTGAACACCGTCGGCCTGCGGCTGCGGTCCTCCTCGGTGTACTCCCGGTCAGCCTCCGCGATAAGCACGCTGATTTCTGTTTCCTCGGGGGGAGCGATCCCCCCCAGACCCCCCCTGCTCACGGGGGGGCTGCCCGCCCCCCCGTACCCCCCCGGGGGGGGGCTGCCCGCCCCCCCAGACCCCCCTGGGCCGGCGGCCCGCAGCAGGGCGGCGCGGATCACCGGCAGCAGCACGCGGCCCCGGTCGTTCAGCGCGCGGGCCGTGACCCGCCGGCCGGACGCGATGATCTCCGCGCACGGGTCGGCGTAGGCCATGTGCCAGCGGCTATAGCGACCCGGGTACTCCATGCCCGAGCTCATCACGCCGCCGCGGCGCTCGTCCACGAGGGCCGCGACCCGGCCGAGCTCGGCGGGGTCGAAGGGTGTGGCGGTGCGGGTGACCCGCACGCCGCCGCGGGTGAGTAGTTCACTGGGCTGGGAGTCCACGATGGCCCCTAGGTTTGTGGCCCCGGCCGGCGGCGGGAAGACAAAAGCGGCCGCCGGTCCCGGGCGGTCGCTTGTTTGCCTGGCTGTGTCGCGAAACAGCTTGGGTCAGCACGCCGCCTGAAGGCGGCGCCACCATTGCAGACGGGCTGTTCGAGTCACGGGCCATAGCGTAGCGGATCGTCCTGACCGCCGCTACTCCGGCTAGGCCTGGCAGGCCGGGTGGAGATCCGGCGGACCAACACGAAATAGCGCCCACCACAGGCTCCCCCTATGCCCGCTGCAGCCGTACGTCGAGAGAATCCCGTACGTCGAGAGAATCCCGTACGGCGTCGCCGATGAGGCTGAACGCGATGACGGTGACGATCAGGATGACGGCGGGCGGATACACGAGCCACCAGTAGCCGTCGAACAGATCGTTCAGACCGTTGATGAGCATGGTGCCCCAGTCGGCGTGCGGCGGCGGCAGGCCCAGGCCGAGGAAGCTCAGTGCCGACAGGGTCAAAATGGCGTCGGCGACGGTGAACGTGGCGTTGACGATGATGACGCCGATGGCGTTGGGCACCAGGTGCCGGAACATGATCCGGGAGCCCGAGCCGCCCATCCTCTTGGCGGCCAGCACGAAATCCCTGGTCCGCAACGAGAGCACCTCGCCGCGCACGAGCCGGGCCACCCCGAGCCAGGACAGCAGCGAGAGCAGGACGATGATCAGCCACAGGCTCGGCGTGAACTCGTTGACCAAGATGAGCAGCAGGACCAGGCTGGGGATGGCCAGGAAGGTGTCGATGACCCGCATCATGATGGCATCGACGATTCCGCCGGCCAGGCCCGCGATGGCGCCGTACCCTTCCAGGGCTTGAGGTCGATGGTGATGGTCTTGTCGCCGTTGCTGTAGCTGTACAGCGACTCCCTCGGGTTCACGACCGCCTGGGCGCCATAGCCCCCGTAGACCAGGCGGTCGGCTCAGAACTCGAATCCGCCGGAGCGCCCGTTGCGGTCGGCGAGCAGTCCGGCCAGGGTGGAGACCGCGATCTCGGGCGGGGTGCGCGAGCCGATGTTGAGGCCGATCGGGCGGTGCACCCGGGCGATCTCCCCGGCCGGGACACCTAGCTCGGTCAACATCTGAACGTGCGGCCCGACATGGTGCGGATTGCCCATCAGCCCGATCCACCTGGCCTTGGTGGCCAGCGCGTCCCTGAGCATGACGCCGAGCTCGGGCCGGTGGTGGTCGGTGACCACGAGGTCCGCGGAGTCGTCGAGATCGCCGGGCATGGCGGTCAGCAGCGGGAACCCGAGGGCGGCGGCGCCCGCCGCACGCGCCTCGTCTGGCTCGAGCAGCAGGCCGCGAAATCCCAGGTCGGCCGCGTATCTCAGCAGGTAGCCGGCCACCGGCGAGGCGAAGACCGCGACCAGCGTCCGTCCTGGCGCCTCGCGGGCCCCGGCCGGGGCGACCGGTGCGTGCGCTACGGCGCAGGCCGGGTCTTCCTCGTGCGTGTGCTCAGTCATGACAGCTATCCTCCCGCGCATCGGCTGGCGCCGCCACCGGCCCCGCCTCCGCCCGGCCGGTATGTTGGCTGGCGTGATTTCCCGTGACGATATCCGCGGCGGCTACGAAACCATCCGGCCCTACATCCGGCGCACCCCGGTCATCCGGGCCGATCTCAGCGAGCTCGACACCGCAGGACCGGCCCTGCCGGCGGCGACCCTCAAGCTGGAGCAGTTGCAACGCGCCGGGTCGTTCAAGGCGCGCGGCGCGTTCGCGAACCTGCTGCTGCGCGACGTGCCGGCCGCGGGCGTAGTCGCGGCCTCAGGCGGCAACCACGGTGTGGCCGTCGCCTACGCTGCGCACCGGCGGGGCGTGCCGGCCAAGATCTTCGTGCCGACCGTCTCCGCCCCGGCCAAGATAGAACGGATCCGCTCGCTGGGCGCCGACCTGGTCGTGACCGGAGAGCGCTACGCCGACACCCTCGACGCCGCCCAGGCCTGGGTACAGACCTCGGGCGCGATGAACGTGCACGCTTTCGACCAGCGGGAGACCCTGCTCGGCCAGGGCACCGTGGGCCTAGAGCTGGCCGGGCAGATCGGTGACCTGGATACCGTGCTTGTCCCTGTCGGCGGCGGCGGCCTGATCGCGGGCATCGCCGCCTACTTCGCGGGCACCGTGCGGGTCATCGGGGTCGAGCCGGATGGCGCGCCCACCCTCAGCTACGCCCGGGCGCAGGGCCGGCCGGCCGATGCCCCGACCGGAAGCGTCGCGGCCGACGCCCTAGCCCCGAAGCGCGTTGGTGACCTGGTATTTCCCATCACCCAGAGCTACGTCGAAGACGTCGTGCTCGTCGATGACACCTCGATCCTGACGGCCCAGCAGGCCCTGTGGCAGGCGCTGCGGATCGCCGCCGAGCCCGCAGCCTCCGTCGGGATCGCGGCCCTGCTCGCCGGCGCCTACAAACCCGCTCCCGGCGAGCACGTCGCCGTCGTGATCAGCGGGGCCAACATGTCGCCTGCACAGCTCGGCTAGGACGGCGAGCCTGACCACGACGCTGGTCCATCGGAGTTGCTGAGGCAACTGCTGGGGCCAACTGTTGCGGGAACTACGATGATCAATGGGTGCGTTTCCTTAAGAGTGACGGCGGTTACGCGGCGAGCGTGGTGTTGCCTTCGCAGCGGCTGAGCTGATGACGTTGGTGTGCAACCTGCCCGTCCCCCGGGCCCCCGGCGGCGGGCCGGCCGTCCCCAGGGGGACGGGCGGCCGCCGGGCCCGGGGCCGGTCCCCGGCGTCCCGCTGGCCGCGCTCGTCCCTGCCGCCTCAGCCCTGACTCGTGACCGTACCCCCAGGTGAGGTTTTGCGTGGTGGATCCGGGCTTGATGGTGGATCCGGTGCACCGGGATACCCCTATCCACCGCAGAGCCCGGATCCGCCGCAATCTTTCCCCCGCCCGCCGCATCACGGGGCAGGCGGGTGCTGCCCCGTCCCGCAGGAACCGCAGACCCCAAGGGTGCGCCCGGGACAGGCCGCCATCAAGATCTAAACCCGCAGGGCAACCCCCCGCCAAGGCAAACGCACCCATGGTCCATCGAGGTGCCTGGCGACGAGAACAGACAGCACAGGTGTGCAGGACGGGCTGGTGGGGCTCACGGGACGGGGAGGGTTGCGGGCCCGGCCGGAGGGTGGCACCCACCGGCCGGGATGCGGAAGACTGAGGGCTGTGCGCTTCGTCTTTACGCCTCCCGCCGACCACGCGGCCGGATTGCTCTCCCTGCCATGGTCGGAGCCGCTGGCGGAGTGGCGCGATGACCGGCTCGTCGAGATCCGCCAGCGGGGCATCTCACGGCACGTGGTTCGGTTCGTCTACGACGACGGCGTGCTGTACGCGCTCAAGGAGCTGAGTGAGCGGCTGGCCCGGCGCGAGTACCGGCTGCTCCGGGCCCTAGCCGAGCTGAACATTCCGGCGGTCGAGGTGGTCGGTATCGCGGTGGACCTCAGCGAAGCAACCATGGGCCAGGACGACGCGGACGCGATCCTGGTCACCAAGTTCCTCAGCTACGCCACCACGTACCGCGCGGTTTTCTCGCATCCGCGGGGCGTGGCGCCCACCGACGGTCTCCTCGACGCACTGGTGGAACTGCTGGTCCGGTTGCACCTGTCCGGGTTCTTCTGGGGCGACTGCTCGCTGTCCAACACGCTGTTCCGGCACGACGCGGGCAAGCTGGAGGCGTACCTGGTCGACGCGGAGACCAGCGAGCAGCACCCTATCCTGTCCGACGGGCAGCGCCAGTGGGACGTCGACCTGGCCACCGAGCGGATTTACGGCGAGCTGCTCGACCTGCAGGCGGGCGAGATGCTGCCTGCCGAGTTCGAGTCGCTCGAAATCGCTGACGAGCTCAGCCGGAGGTATGAGTCGCTGTGGCAGGAACTGACGCGGGAGGAGATCCTGCGCCCGGAGGAGCAGCGGTACCGGATCGCGGAGCGCCTGCACCGGCTCAACGAGCTCGGCTTCGATGCCGACGAGGTCGAGCTGATCAGCACCGGCCAGGGCAACAAGCTACGGCTGCGGACCCGGGTCGCGGAAAGCGGGCACGATTCCCGGCAGCTGTTCCTGCGCACCGGGATCGACGCGGGCGAGCACCAGGCGCGCCGGCTGCTCAACGACATCGCCGGATTCCGGGCCTGGCTGGAGCAGAAACAGGGGCGGCCGGTCTCCGAGGTGGTCGCGGCCAACCGCTGGCTGGAAGAGGTGTACGACCCGGTCATCGCCGCGATCCCCGAGGGCCTGCGCGGCCGGCTGCCGCCCGCCGAGATCTTCCACGAGGTTCTCGAGCACCGCTGGTACATGTCGGAGGCGGCAGGCCGCGACGTCGGCACCACCGCCGCCACCCGGGCCTACGTGGAGCAGGTGCTGCCTGCCGCACCCGAGCCGATGGAAGGCGGGGAACCGCTTGAGCCGCTGGGCCTCGGCGACCCGCTTGAGCTTTAGGCGGTTAGCCCTCAGCGGGGTGGGCACGGATGAAGTCGGCGATCACCGTGCCCAGCCGCTCGCCCGCGTCCTCTTGCAGGAAGTGGCCCGCGCCGGTAATCACCGGATGGTCGATGCCCGCCGCCCCGGGCACGGTCCGCTTCAGCACCGGCGCCATCGACCCGGTGATCGGATCGCGGTCGCTGAACGCCACCAGGAACGGCTTGTCCCAGGTGGACAGCCGGCGCCAGGCCACCCGGTTAGCCTCGGTCGCCGGGTCGTCCGGAGACGTCGGCACCAGTTCTGGCATGGCCCGGACCGCGGCCGCGAAGCTCGGGTCGGGGAACGGCGCCTCGTAGGCGGCCAGAACCGCCGGCGGCAGCGGCGTCTGGCAGCCGGACTGCACCAGCCGCGACACGCTCAGCGTGGGCGCGGCCCGGACGACCTCACGGAACCGCAGCCAGACGTCGGGCATCGGCTCGTCCCCGGTGGGCAGCCCGGTGTTGGCCGCGACCACCCGGGCGAATCGGTCCGGGTGCTCAGCCACCAGGCGCAAGCCGATCAGGCCGCCCCAGTCCTGCCCGACGATGGTCAGGCCGCGCAGGTCAAGATGGTCGAACGCAAGCGCCCTGATCCACTCCACGTGACGGGCGAAGCTGTGATCGCCGATGTCCGCCGGCTTGTCCGACCGGCCGAACCCGACCAGGTCGGCGGCGATCGCATGCAGGCCGGCGTCCGCGAGCACGGGCATGACCTTGCGGTACAGGAACGACCAGCTCGGCTCGCCGTGCAGCAGCAGCACCGGCTCGCCGTCGGCAGGCCCGGCTTCCGTGAAGGCTAGCCGCAGGTCGCCGACCTCGGCGTAGCGCGGAGGATAGCCGAAGTCCGGCAGGTCAGCGAACCGGTCGTCGGGGGTACGTAGTGCCTTCATCCGGCCATGCTGTCACGACCCGGCCCCCCCAACGCAAGCTGGCCAGCCGCGGCGGTGCGGCTGGCCAGTACCTTGCTGCGGTCTTCAATGCCCCGGGTGGTCTTAAGGCACGACGGTAGGCAGTGACCAGCGCTGGTTGGAGCTGTTCTTGCAGGTGTACACGATGAGCTGGGTGCCGTTCTTCGTCGAGTACGCCGGGTCGTCGAGGCAGAGCTTGTAGCCCTTGGCGTTCAGCACGTACTCACCGTTGGACAGGTGGGTCCACAGCTCGTTCAGCGCGTGGTTGCAGGTGTACAGGATCTGCTTGGACCGGATGCCGCCCCAGGCGTCGTCGTTCAGGCACTTGCCGTTGTGGACAAGCTCGCCGCTGTGGTACGTCCACAGCTGGGCCTTGTCGCCGTTGCACGTCCAGATCTGGATCTTGGCGTCGTTGGCGGAGCTGTTGAGCGTGTCATCTAGGCACTTGCCGTCGTAGCCCTTGACCGGCGAGCCGGCCACCGGAGTGGGTGTCGGCGACGGCGACGGCGACGGGCTGGCTGCGGTGGTGTAGGTCATGGCGACGCTGAGCGTGTTGGTGCTGTCGCTGGTGGGCAGGCTAATAGTGGCGGATACCGTGCAGGTGGCCGGGTCGGTGACGGGTAGCGTCACCGTGTCGGTGGCGGGGGATTCGGAACTCGAACCGCCCGAGGTGGTGGTCGTCTGACCGTTGAGCGTGCAGCTGGCCTTCCAGCTCACGGTGGCTTCCCCGTTGACGGTGGCCCTGGCGGTGACCGTGACCGAGGTCGGAGCGGTGATCGTCTCCGTGACGGTACAGGTCGCGGCGGCGCCTGACCCGTTGCAGAAGCCGGCCACGTTCGCATGGGCAGCCGGCATGGCGGCGGTGAGCGTACCGGCCGTGAGCAGGCCGGTCACGACCGCGTAAACGGCGGTACGCCGAGATCTCTGCATCAGCAATTGCCTCTCAACATTGCACTATCCGCTAACCCCCATTGATGACGCACCAGCGTCTGCACTGGTTTACACCAGGTTCACGCGCGCGGCAGCCAACACGGAGATATGCACCCGATTAGTTAATTCCAGGCAAAAAAGAGGGTTTACGCCTATTTCGTCAATTCCGCATAGAGATCGGCGGTTTGGGCGGCGATGGTGGTCCAGCTGAATTCCGCGACCGCGCGCTTGCGGCCCGCCTGTCCCATGGCGTCCGCCCGATCGGGATCAGCCAGCAGCGTGTTCAGCGCGCGGGCCAGCTCGGCCGGATCGTCCGGCGGAACGAGCAGGCCGGTCTCGCCGTCGGCCACCACCTCAGGGATGCCGCCGGTCCGTGACCCGGCCACCGCCGTCCCGCACGCCATCGCCTCCAGGTTCACGATGCCGAGCGGCTCGTAGACCGACGGGCAGGCGAACACGGTGGCGTGCGTGAGCAGCTGGATGACCTCGGGCTTGCTGAGCATCTCCGGGATCCAGATCACTCCGGAGCGGTCCGCCTGGAGCGCGTCGACGAGCTCGGTCACCTCGGCCAGCAGCTCCGGCGTATCGGGTGCCCCGGCGCACAGTACAAGCTGCGCCGCACCGATCAGCCGGCTCGCCGCCCGCAGCAGCACGGGCACACCCTTCTGCCTGGTGATCCGGCCGACGAAAATCACGTACGGCCGGGTCAGGTTGATGCCGAAACGCTCGAGTACGTCGGTGCCGGGATCAGGCGCGTATTCCACGGTGTCTATCCCGTTGCGTATCACCCGGATCCGTTCGGCCTCGATCCCGGGGTAAGCGGCGATGATATCGGCCCGCATGCCGGCCGAGACGGCCACCACAGCGGCGGCGGAGTTCGCCGCCTCCCGCTCGCACCAGGACGAGATCACGTAACCGCCGCCCAGCTGCTCGGCCTTCCACGGCCGCAGCGCTTCCAGGGAGTGCATCGTGACGACGTGCGGGATGCCGTAGAGCATGGCCGCCAGGTGACCGGCCATGTTCGCGTACCAGGTGTGCGAATGGACCAGCTGCGCGGTCCCGACGGCGGCGGCCATGGACAGGTCCGTGGACATCACCCGGAGCGCCTGGTTGGCGCCGGCGAGGTGTTCCCAGGGCCGGTGCGCGACCGCGTCCGGGCGGTCCACGCCCTCGCAGTGCACGGTGAGATCGACCAGCGGCGCCAGCTCGCGGGCCAGGTAGGTAACGTGCACGCCCGCGCCGCCGTACACCTCGGGCGGGTACTCGCGGGTCAGCAGCGCGACCCGGAGCTTGTCAGCTCCTGGCCGGTCAGTAGCTGGCGTCACGGAACGACCTCCTGGCCCTTGCCCACCACGGTGATGCCGCTGGACGAGACAAGGAAACCGCGCGCCTTGTCGCGTTCTTTGTCCACGCCGACCTGAGCCCATTCGGGCACGGTGACGTTCTTGTCGATGATCGCGTCCCGGACCACCGCGTGACGGCCGATCGTCGTGTTGTGCAGCACCACCGACCGCTCCACCGTGGCCCAGCTGTTCACCCGCACCCCGGGCGAGAGCACGGACTGGCGGACCAGGCCGCCGGAGACGACCACGCCGTTGCTGACCAGGCTGTTGATCGCGCGCCCGGTCCGGTCCCCCGCGTCGTGCACGAACTTCGCGGGCGGCAGCGACGGCACCGCGGTCAGGATCGGCCAGCGCTCGTTGTACAGGTTGAAGACCGGCTCCACCGCGCACAGGTCCATGTGGGCATCGAAGTAGGAGTCGAGGGAGCCGACATCGCGCCAGTAGCCGGCGTCCCGCTCCGTCGCGCCAGGCACCTTGTTCAAGGTGAAGTCGTACGCTTGCGCGCTGCCGTTCCTGACCAGCATCGGAACGATGTTGCCGCCCATGTCGTGGCGGCTGGAATCGTCGGCCGCGTCCTTGCGCAGCGCTTCGACGAGAACGTCGGTGTCGAAGACGTAGTTCCCCATCGAGGAGTAGCACATCTCGAGGTTGCCCGGCATGTGCGGCGGGTCGGCGGGCTTCTCCAGGAACGCGTCCATCGTCCTGCCGTCCGGTCCGACGCTGATGATGCCGAAGGCGGAAGCCTCGCTCTTCGGCACCGGGATGGCCGCCACCGTGACCCCGGCTCCGTGGGCCATGTGGTGGTCGATCATCTGCTGCGGATCCATCCGGTACACGTGGTCGGCACCGACCACCATCACGATGTTCGGCTGCTCGTCGTTGATCAGGTTCATCGACTGGTAGATCGCGTCCGCCGAGCCGGTGTACCAGTGCGGCCCCAGCCGCTGCTGCGCCGGGACCGGCGTCACGTAGTTGCCGAGCAGGGCACTCATCCGCCAGGTGGTGGTGATGTGCCGGTCCAGGCTATGGCTCTTGTACTGGGTGAGCACGCACATTTTCCTGATACCGCCGTTGGCCAGGTTCGACAGCGCGAAGTCGATCAGCCGGTACAGTCCGCCGAACGGCACCGCGGGCTTGGCCCGGTCCGCGGTCAGCGGGCTCAGCCGGGTGCCGGCCCCGCCGGCCAGCACGATCCCCAGGACTGACGGCTGCGTCATGACTGGCCCTCCTCGGACGGTTGCGACTTAAGATCCATGCTCCCGCGAATCCGCCGCGACGGGGAAGGGCTCGCCAGGCCGTATTAGTGAATGATCATATTCAGGGGCGGCTTCAGGGGCGGCTTCAGGGGCCGCCGGACCCGGCGGGGCCTCCGGGGCCGTGGCCCGCCACGCCTCCCGGACGAGGACCTGCAGCGCTCCCGCCGCGGGAATGGACAGCAAAGCCGCGACGAAACCGCCGAACAACCCGTCGACCAGGCTGCCCAGTGAGGCCCCGACCAGGACCGAGATCAACACAAGCAGCGGGCTGATCCGGACCGTCTTGCTCATGATCACCGGGTTCAGTATGTGGTTCTCGACCTGGGTGTAGACGAGGAAGACCACGGCGGTGGCGATGCCCGCGGTCACCGAGTGGGTGAACGCGAACAGCACGGTCGGTATGCCGGCCAGGGCCCCGCCGATCATGGGCAGGAAGTCCACCAGGGCCACCCACAGGCCCCACAAAAGCGGGTACGGCACGCCGAGGACCAGCAGGGACACGAACACCACGAGGCCGGCGATGAGCGAGGTCAGCAGGTTCCCCAGCATGTAGCCGGTCACCGCCCGGTTCACGTCGCCCGCCACCCTGGTGGCTTCTTCGGCCCGGTGCGGCTTCATCTGGCCGAGGATGGCGCGCCGCATCTTCGGCGCCTCGAGCAGCAGCAGCAGGACCAGGATGAAGATCGTGACCAGCTCGATCACCAGGGACAAGGCGGCCGCCCCGATGGTCAGCGCAGGCTTGCTGAGCACCTGGGCGTAGCTCACCAGCTTGGGTGAATTCCGCTTGACCCAGTTCTGGATGTGGTACTTGCTCACCAGGTGGCCGATCCAGCCCCGGCCCTGCTCGGCGCTGCCCACGTAGTTGGGCAGCTGGTTGGCCAGGTGCGTGATCCCGGTCACCAGCGGGGAGCCGAACGCCACGGCCATACCGAGGAAGACCACCAGCGCCAGCGCGGTGACGATGCCGACCGCGGCACCGCGCCGCGGCACCAGCTGGCGCTGGATGGCGACCACGATCGGGTTGAGCAGCACCGCGAGGAACCCGGACACCAGCACCATCAGCACGATGTCGCGGATCCGGTAGATCAGCTGGCCGGCCAGGTAGGTGGCCGCGACCACCGCGACCGAGACCACGATTGTCCGCAGCGGAACGCTCCGCAGCTCAGCGGCCTTCCACAGACGCGCCAGCCTGCCCCCGGGCTGGAGCTCCTGGGGCTGGATCTCGCCGGGCGCGCGCTGGCCGGGCGAGTACTCACCGGGCGAGACGTCGCTCACGTGAACCTCCACCTGACCAGCATGCCAGGTTCTCCCGATTTCGGACGTCAGCCGCCGCCGTGGCCTATGGCTGACCTGTCAGCCACTGCCCGCCCGCGCCTGGGCAAAACCCTCTGAACCCGGGGACCGAGATCACCCGGCCGACGATCTGGTGCACCGTCTAGGCTGTGCTCTGAGGAGGCGAGAATGGTGACCCGGATCCGGCCGGCTGGCTGGCTGGCGCTGGCGGTCGCGTTGTTCTTGCTCGCCGTGGCTGGTTATGCGCTGCTCGTGCACGCGTTCCCGCAGGATTACTGGAAGCAGACCGAC
>Ga0224557_1000016_pt1 | contig 233720 bp, 219 predicted proteins | sample 714S31014metaG_FD_180677 | JGI IMG/M metagenome (GOLD analysis project Ga0224557, IMG submission 180677) | Peat soil microbial communities from Stordalen Mire, Sweden - 717 S3 10-14 | ecosystem: Environmental > Terrestrial > Soil > Wetlands > Peat | place: Sweden: Norrbotten County, Stordalen... | reverse complement strand
ACGCCTCGCCCTCCGGGCCGCCGCGTTCGCGGCGTTCAATTCGGCCAGACGGCCGAATTAGTACTCGGCGCTGGTACGCCTCGCCCTCCGGGCCGCCGCGTTCGCGGCGTTCAATTCGGCCAGACGGCCGAATTAGTACTCGGCGCTGGTACGCCTCGCCCTCCGGGCCGCCGCGTTCGCGGCGTTCAATTCGGCCAGACGGCCGAATTAGTCAGCCTGACGGCGCAGAAACGCCGGAATATCCAGCAAATCCTCCGATTCCACCTCGGCCCTGAGGCCGTCGCCCACGGCCCGCTGCCGCTGTACGGTCGGCCGGTCCAACATGGCGTAGTCGGTCGGCGCCAACGAGGATTTCTGCCGCACCACCCGCATGGTGGGCGTCGGCGCGATGGTGCTGGCCGTTTGCTGCGGCGGCGCGATGGAACGTGCCACCGGCTTGCCCAGGCCCGTCGCCACCACCGTGACACGGATCTGATTGGACATCTCCGGATCGATGACGGTGCCCAGCACCACCGTGGCGTCATCCGAGGCGAACTGCTTGATGACGTTGCCCACTTCCTGGAACTCGCCGATGGACAGATCCATGCCCGCGGTGACGTTCACCAGGATGCCCTGGGCGCCCGCGAGATTGATGTCCTCGAGCAGCGGACTGGAGATGGCCGCCTCGGCCGCCTCGCGCGCCCGGTCCTCGCCGGAGGCGGATCCGGATCCCATCATGGCCATGCCGGTTTCGGACATGACGGTGCGCACGTCGGCGAAGTCGACATTGATGAGGCCGGGACGGGTGATGAGTTCCGCGATGCCCTGCACCGCGCCCTGCAGTACGGTGTTGGCCGCCTTGAACGCATCGAGCAGCGTGGTGCTGCTGCCCAGCACCGCCAGCAGCTTCTGGTTCGGAATCGTGATGAGCGAGTCCACGTACTTCGACAGTTCCAGCATGCCCTGGTCGGCGACGCGCGAGCGCTTGTTGCCTTCCATCTCGAACGGCTTGGTGACCACCGCCACCGTCAAAATGCCGAGTTCCTTCGCCACCTGCGCGACCACGGGTGCCGCACCGGTGCCGGTGCCGCCGCCCATGCCGGCCGTGATGAACAGCATGTCGCAGCCCTCGATCAGTTCGATGATGCGATCGCGGTCCTCCATCGCCGCCTGGCGGCCGACCTCGGGATCGGCGCCCGCGCCCAAGCCCTTGGTGATGTTGCAGCCGATCTGCAGCGCGGTGCGCACCTTGCCGTGCTTGAGCGCCTGCGCATCGGTGTTGATGCATATGAAATCCACGCCCTCGAGGCCGGCTTGCACCATGTGCGCGACCGCGTTGCCGCCGCCGCCGCCCACGCCGATCACCTTGATAATGGCGCTTTGGCTGTAAGAGTCCATCAGTTCAAACATTCCAGTTCTCCTTCGTAGAATCAATTAGTATTCGTCGCTGTCAAAAATTGCCCTGAAACCAGGCTTTCATTCGTTCAAAAATCGACTTCATGCCGCCCGACAGCAGCGGCGCCTCCGTGCGTCGCACGTCCATATTGCTTTTTGCGTACAGCAGCAATCCGACGCCCGTGGCGTGAATCGGATTGCTGACCACGTCCACGAGTCCGCTGACGTACTGCGGCACGCCCAGGCGCACCGGCATGTGGAACACTTCCTCGGCCAGTTCGATGGCGCCCTCCATCTTCGAGCTGCCGCCGGTGAGCACGATGCCGGTGGCCACCGCCTCCTCGAGCCCGGCGCGCCGCAGTTCGTCGCGAATCAGGCCGAACAGTTCCTCGTAGCGAGGCTCGACGATCTCGGCCAGGGTCTGGCGCGCCAGGCGCCGCGGCGGGCGGTCGCCCACGCTCGGCACCTCGATGGTCTCGTCGGGATTCGCGAGCTGCGACAGCGCGCAGGCGTACTTGATCTTGATGTCCTCGGCGTACTGCGTCGGCGTGCGCATGGACACCGCAATGTCGTTCGTGACCTGATCGCCGGCGATCGGGATCACCGCCGTGTGCCGGATCGCGCCGCCGCCGAACACCGCGATGTCGGTGGTGCCGCCGCCGATGTCGACCACGCAGACGCCTAAGTCCTTTTCATCCTCGGTGAGCACGGCGTAGCTCGAGGCGAGCTGCTCGAGCACGATGTCGTCCACCGCGAGGCCGCAGCGCTGCACGCACTTGACGATGTTCTGCGCGGCGCTGTCGGCGCCGGTGACGATGTGCACCTTGGCCTCGAGCCGCACGCCCGACATGCCGATGGGATCGCGAATGCCCTCTTGCGCATCGATGATGTATTCCTGCGGCAGCACGTGCAGGATCTTCTGATCCGCCGGAATCGCCACGGCCTTGGCCGCGTCGATGACGCGTTCGACGTCGCCCTGCACCACCTCTTTGTCCTTGATGGCGACGATGCCGTGCGAATTGAGGCTGCGCACGTGGCTGCCGGCGATGCCGGCATACACCGAATGGATTTCGCAGCCGGCCATGAGCTCGGCTTCCTCCACCGCGCGCTGGATGGATTGCACGGTGGACTCGATGTTGACCACGACGCCCTTCTTCAGGCCGCGCGACGGATGACTGCCGATGCCGATGATCTCCAGCGCTCCGTCGGCCTTGATCTCGCCGACGATCGCCACGACCTTGCTCGTGCCGATGTCGAGGCCCACCACTAGATTGCGATCAGAACGCTTTGCCATGTCTTTCCTAAGATTCCTTACGCTTCGGCGTCGCCGGCACGTTTGGCCGGTGCCGGCGTTGCAAGGGCACTGCGCCAGCCGATCGCGAAACCATTGGAATAGCGCATGTCCACATAGGTGATGTCGTTCAAGCGATGCGAGATCACTTGCGAGGCGGTGCGGATGAATCGATCGAGGCGTTCGTCCACCTCGCGCCGGCCGAGCCGCACGGTCACGCCGCTGTCCAGATCCATTTCCCACGCGCCGCGCTCATCCAGACGCAGCGCGGCGATGCGCATGCCGGCCTCGAGCATGCGGCCCTGGGCCGACAGATAACGCTGCGCGACCTGGGACTCGGTGCCCTCCGGACCGCTCAGGCGCGGCAGTTCGGCCGGTACATGGGTGGCTTCGCGGACGAACAGCTGCCCGCGCGTATTGAGCAGCCCGGAGTTGCCCCAGCGGGCCGCCGCGGTCTCCTCCACCACCGTCACGTGCAGGCTGTTCGGCCAGCGCCGTTGCACGCGGGCATGGTCCACCCAAGGCACGGCTTCGATGGCGCGCTGAATGAGATCGAGGTCGGCCGACATGAATCCGGCCTGCGTGTACGGCGCCGCGGCCTTCTCCACCTGCCCGGGCGAGACCCGCTGAAAGCTGCCGTCCATGGAAATCACCCGAATGGGCCGGTCGAGCGCCCACGTCAGCCCCGCCAAGGCGCTCAAGGTGAGCACCAGGATGGCGGCGCGCCGCGCGTGCGTGCGCCAGTTCGCGAAGAACTTGGGCCACTGGCGCTGCGGCTTATCGGCCTTTACGCGATTTTTGAATCGATTGCGGCGGCTCAGCATTTGCAGGTTCATTGGCGGGTACTTGCGACTATTTGTTGCACTTCGATTTGATCGGGCATCACGATTCTCACTGTCTCAAGACTGGTCGTTTCACTTCGTTTTGTGCGGGCATCATGATTTTCACCGTCTCGCGATTTTTCGCTGCGCTTCGATTTGTTGGGGCATCACGATTTTCACTGTCTCAAGAGTCGTTGTTTCACGTTGATTTGTGGGGACATCACGATTTTCGCCGTCTCAGGAAACTCGTCTCCAGCACGCGCCAGCACAGCTCGGGGAAGTCGATTCCCGACTGCCGCGCCGCCATCGGCACCAGACTGTGGTCGGTCATGCCGGGCGTGGTGTTGATCTCGATGAAATAGAATTTGCCGGTGCCGTTGTCGCGCATGAAGTCGACGCGGCCCCAGCCCACGCAGTCGGTGACCTTGAACGCGGCCAGGGCCGCGGCCTGCAACTCGGCCTCAGCCTTCGGATCGAGGCCGCTCGGGCAGTGATACTGCGTGTCGTCGCGGAAGTACTTCGCCTGGTAGTCGTAGAACTCGGTGGCCGGCTGGATGCGGATCGACGGCAGCGCCTGCTCCTGCAGCACGCCCACGGTGAACTCATCGCCCGCGATGAAGCGCTCCGCGAACACGATGGGATCCACCGCGCTCGCGTGCGCGTACGCCTGCTGCAGTTCGTCCGCGGACTTCACCTTGGTCATGCCGACGCTCGACCCCTGCGAGGCCGGCTTGACCATCAGCGGCAGCCCCAACGCGGCCAAGGCGCCGGGCAGATCGGCGGGACCCGTCAACACGGCGTATTCAGGGGCCACATAACCCGCGCCCACCACCACGCGCTTGGTCTTGAGTTTGTCCATGGTGAGGGCGGAGGCGAGCACGCCGCTGCCCGTATACGGGATGCCCAGCCACTCGAGGGCCCCCTGCATCAGACCATCCTCGCCCCCGGGCCCATGCAGCGCGATCCAGGCGCGGGCGAATCCCTCGCTCGCCAGGGCCTGCAACGGCCGCTCGTGCGGATCGAATGCGTGGGCATCGACACCGCGTTTCTTGAGCGCGGCCAGCACCGCGTTGCCGCTCATCAGCGACACCTCGCGCTCGGACGAGTCGCCGCCGAGCAGCACGGCCACCTTGCCGAACTCGCTGGCGAGCTTGGCGCGATGAATGGCGGATTGAGTAACCAACAGGCTCATGCAGGTGTCTCCGGCGTGCACTTCAATGTCGAGTTCGAAGCGCTCATGTAGGTCTCTCCGACCACGCGCACTTCCGTGTTGAGTTCTCAGTGTTCATGCAGCGTCTCCCACGATACGCACTTCGGTCTTGAGCTCGACGTGCTGCAGTTCGGCGACGGTTCTCTGCACGTGCGCGATCAAGGCCTCGATGTCGGCGGCGCGCGCGGCGCCGTGGTTGATGATGAAATTGGCGTGCTTTTCCGAGACCGATGCATCGCCGATGCGAAACCCTTTGAGGCCCGACTTTTCGATCAGGCGCCCCGCATGCTCGCCCGGCGGATTGGTGAACACCGAGCCGCAACTCCATTCGCCGATGGGCTGGGTGGCCCTGCGCCGCTCCAGCAATTCCTGGATCGCGGCGTGGTTGACGCCGGGGCGGCGCTCGAACTCCAGGCGCGCCGCGATGAACCATTCCTCGCCGGGCCCGCGCACCTGGCGGTAGGCAATCTCATAGTCGCTCGCCGGCCGGGTGCGGCGCACGCCGCGCCGATCGATCACGTCCACCTCGAGCACGTGCCGCCAGGTCTCGCCATCCCAGGCACCGGCGTTCATCGCGAGCGCACCGCCCAGCGTGCCCGGGATCCCCGCGAAGAACTCGGCGGGACCCAGGCCCCACTTCACGCATTGGCGGGCGAGTTTGGCGCACGGCACGCCGGCCTGCGCGTAGATGCGCGTCGCGCTCGCTCGTTCGAGCGATTGCAGCGCACCGTTCATGGAGACCACCGCGCCACGCACGCCGCCGTCGCGCACCAGCAGATTGCTGCCGAGACCGATCCACAGCAGCGGTATGGTCGGCGGCAGCTGCCGCAGGAACGAGGATAAATCCGTCACGTCGCGCGGCGTGAAGAGAAGATCCGCCGGGCCGCCCACGTGCCATGAGGTGTACTTGGACATGGGCGCGTCGAACAGCACGCGCGCGCCGAATTCCGGCGACACCTTGAGCGTGTTCATGTGCGCCGAGCCCGTCATGCCGGCGGCTCCGCGGCTAGCCGGCTCTTCAGCTCCTGGGCCACCGCACCGATATTGCCGGCGCCCATGGTGAGCACCACGTCGCCGTCGTGCAGCACGCTGCGCAGCGACTCGGCGAGATCCTCCACGTGTTCCACGAACACCGGCTCCATGACGCCGCGCGAGCGCACCGCGCGGCAAATCGCACGCCCATCCGCGCCGGCGATGGGCGCTTCGCCCGCGCCGTACACCTCGGTCACCAGCAACACGTCGCAATCCCCGAGTACGCGGCCGAAGTCGTCCAGCAGGTCGCGCGTACGGGTATAGCGGTGCGGCTGAAAGGCGAGCACCAGCCGCCGCCCCGGCCAACCCTGGCGCACGGCATCCAGCGTGGCCGCGACTTCGGTGGGATGATGGCCGTAATCGTCGACCAGCAAGGCGCTGCCGCCCGGCCATTGAATGTCGCCGAGCTGCTGCAGCCGCCGTTCGATGCCCTGAAAGTTGGCCAAGGCCTTCTGGATGGCCGCGTCGGCAATGCCGAGTTCGGTGGCCACGGCCACCGCCGCCAACGAGTTCAACACATTGTGGCGGCCGGGCAGATTGACGGTCAGCGGCAACGGTTCACGCCCCGCGCGCTCAACCTGGTAATGCGATTGCAGGCCGTCGCGCACCACGTCGGCCGCGCGCACGTCGGCGCCTGCCGCGAACCCATACGTCACGAACGGCCGCCCCACCGAGTCGAGCAGGCTCTGCACGTTGGCATCGTCCACGCACAGCACCGCCAGGCCATAGAACGGCAAGTTGTGCAGGAAATCCACGAAGCTCTGCTTGAGCCGCGAGAAATCGCCGTCGTGCGTCGCGAGATGATCGTTGTCGATGTTGGTGACGATGGCGATCATGGGCTGCAGGTGCATGAAGGAGGCATCGCTCTCGTCGGCCTCGGCGACCAGGTAGCGGCCCGCGCCCAGTCGCGCGTTGCTGTCGGCGCTCTTCAGGCGGCCGCCGATGACGAAGGTGGGATCGAGCCCCCCCTCGGCCAGGACGCTCGCGACCAGACTGGTGGTGGTGGTCTTGCCATGCGTGCCGGCAACGGCCACGGAGTAGCGAAAACGCATGAGCTCGCCGAGCATTTCGGCGCGCGGCACCACCGGCACGCGATTGGCGAGCGCCGCGGCCACTTCAGGGTTCGCGCGGCTCACCGCGCTCGACACCACCACCACATCGGCGCGGCCCAGATGCTCGGCCGCATGGCCGATGAAAATCGTGACCCCGAGCCGCGCCAGACGCTGGGTCACGGCGTTCGGCCGCAAGTCGGAGCCCTGCACTTCATAGCCCAGGTTCAGCAGCACCTCGGCGATGCCGCCCATGCCGCTGCCGCCGATGCCGACCAGGTGGATGATGTGAATGCGGCGCATCCGGTCGTTCATGCCCTGTGTCAGGCCCGCGCTCATGCCGGCGCTCCCGCGGCCATGCACAGATCCGCCACCTGCGCCGCCGCATCGATCACCCGCGCGGCGCGCGCCGCCTGCGCCATGGCCAGCATCCGGCCGCGATCCGCCGTGAGTTCGGCGATGCACGCGCTCAAACTCTCCGCCGTCATGTCGCGTTCCTGCAGCACGCGGCCGGCACCCACGCTCACCATGGCGGCGGCGTTCTTGGTCTGGTGATCGTCCGTCGCCACCGGCAGCGGGATGAGCAGCGCGCCCAAACCCGCGGCCTGCAACTCGGCGATGGTCATGGCGCCGGCCCGGCACAGCGCGACGTCGGCCCACGCATAGGCGGCGGCCATGTCGTCGATGAAAGGCGTCACGTCGGCCTCGACCTGCGCGTCCACATACGCCGCGCGCGCGGCGTCGATGCCGCGTTCGCCCGCCTGATGTCGCACCTGCGGCCGCCGCTCGGGGTCGAGGCGCGACAATGCCTTCGGCACCAGGGCATTCAAACGCTGCGCGCCCTGGCTGCCGCCGAACACCAGCAGCCGTGCGCGGCCGGTGCGTCCGGCGAACCGCACCGCGGGTGCCGCCACGGCGGCAATGTCGGCGCGCACCGGGTTGCCGACGGTGCGTGCATGGACGGCGGGCGCGAAGCTGCCGGGGAAGGCCTGCATCACGGAGCCGGCCAGCCGCGCCAGCCAGCGATTCGTGAGCCCCGGGATGGCATTCTGTTCGTGGATCAGCAAGGGAATTCGCAGCAGCCACGCGGCAATGCCGCCCGGCCCGCTGACATAGCCGCCCGCCCCCAGCACCGCGCGCGGCCGCACGCGCTTGAGCACCGACCGGGCCTGCAGCACGGCGTTCGCGATGCGCAGCGGCGCCATCAGCCACGCCGTCAGGCCCTTGCCGCGGATGCCTTTGACGCGCACCCACTCGATCGGAAAGCCATTCGCCGGCACCAGGCGCGATTCCATGCTCTCAGGGACGCCCAGCCACACCACCGGCACACCGCGCTCGCGCAGCACCTTGGCCACGGCCAGCGCCGGAAACACGTGGCCGCCGGTGCCGCCCGCCATGATGAGTACCGGTGCAGATGTGCCCTGCGCCCCATCTGCCGCCGCGCCGACGCCCCTACCGGCAGTGACACCGGCGTCGATCCTGCCCGTACCGGCCGTCATGACCAGCACCGCCGAGCCGCGCGTCGCGTCGGGTGAGGTCGTGCCGGTGCTGGCCAAGTCCGTACCGACCGGCATGATGAGCACCGAGCTGAGGGTCTCTCTGCGTGAGGTCGTGCCACTGTCGGCCAGGTCTGTACCGGTTGTCATGAATAGGGCCGAGCTAGGGGTCTCTCGGCGTGATGTTCTGCCAGGCCGGATCTTGGCGGACATTATCGAGGCCCTCCCGGCATGCGCATCACAGCCGAGCGCGAAGTGCACTTTACTTCGTGATAAATGCGCAGCAGCACCCCGAGCCATGCCAGGCTCACGATCAGGCTGCTGCGGCCATAGCTCAGCAGCGGCAGCGTCAAGCCCTTGGTGGGCAACACGCCCATGTTGACGCCGATATTGACGATGGCCTGCACGCCCAGCCACATGCCGAACGCCAACGCCACATACGACTGGAACTTGAGCCCGGCCTGCGACGCCATCCGGGAAATCTGGAAAGCCCGCCACACCAGAGCGACGAACAAACCGATCACGCCGATGACGCCCACCAGTCCCAGCTCTTCCGCCAGCACCGCGAACACGAAGTCGGTGTGCGCCTCCGGCAGATAAAAGAGCTTTTGGATGCTGCTGCCGAGACCGACGCCGAACCAGCCGCCGCGGCCGATGGCGATCAGCGATTGCGTCAGCTGGAAGCCGCCGTTGAACGGATCCTCCCAGGGATGCAGGAACACGGTGAGGCGCTTCAAGCGATAGGGCGACATCACCGCCAGCAACGCGAACGCCGCGGCCACCATGGACAGCAGCGACAGGACATAGCGCAAACGCGCACCGGCGACGAACAACACCGCGAAGCCGGTGGCGAACATCACCGTGGCCGCGCCGAAGTCCGGCTCCAGCAACAGCAGCACGGCGGCCACGATCAACAGCCCGACCGGCTTCATCAGGCCGGCGAAGGTCTGCTCGAGTTCCGCGCGCTTGCGCACGCAGTAGCTGCACACCCAGGTCAGCACCAGCACTTTGGCGAGTTCCGACACCTGGAAATTCATCGGCCCGATGCGCATCCAGCGACGTGCGCCGTTGATCTTGGCGCCGAGGCCCGGGATCAGCACCAGCAGCAGAATGGTCAGGCCAAACAGCAGCAACGCCAGACTGTAGCGGTCCCACAGCTCCGCCGGCACGCGAGTCACCACCCACGCCAGCACCAGGCCGCAGGCGCCGAAGACGAACTGCCGCTCCATGAAGTAGAACGGATCGTGCAGATCCTTCGCCGCCACCGACATGGACGCCGAGGTGACCATCACCAGGCCCACCAACAGCAATGCCGCCACCAACCCCAAGGTGATGGCATCCCATGCGAACGGCATGCGCTCGCGCGCCCGCACGCCGTATCCCATGCTGGTGGCGTTCATGGCTGAGCGCCCGTAAGGACGCGCACCACGGCGGTGACGGTGGCACTCATGGCTGAGCGCCCGTAAGGACGCGCACCACGGCGGTGACGGTGGCACTCATGGCTGAGCGCCCGTAAGAAGGCACACCACGGCGGTGACGGTGGCACTCATGGCTGAGCGCCCGTAAGAAGGCACACCACGGCGGTGAGGGTGGTACTTCACGGCTGAGCATCCTTGGGAGCGCGTGCCGCAGTGCCGCTCCCGTCCGGCCCCGCCAGCGCACGCACCGCGGCGGCGAACACCTCGCCGCGATGGCCATAATCGCGAAACATGTCGAGACTCGAGCAGGCGGGCGACAGCAGCACCGTGTCGCCGGGCCGCGCCCAGCGCAACGCCTCGCCCACCGCCTCCGGCATCGAGCCCGCGCGCGACAGGGCGCACACGCCCGCGAGCGCCCGTTCGAGCAGCGCCGCGTCGCGGCCGATCAGCACCACATGCCGAACCTTGCCGCTGAAAGCCGCGGCCAGCGGCGCGAAGTCCTGGCCCTTGCCATCGCCGCCCGCGATCATGACCAACGGGCCGTCCATGCCGGCCACCGCCGCGAGCGTGGCGCCGACATTGGTGCCCTTCGAATCGTCCACGAAGCGCACACCGGCAATGTCCGCCACCCAGGAGGAACGATGCGGCAGGCCGGGGAAGGCCCTGAGTGCGTCGATCATGGCGTCCATCGGCAGGCCCGCCGCCTCGCCCAGGGCGAGTGCAGCCAGTGCGTTGGCGGCATTGTGCAGGCCGGTGATTTTCATGCGCCGGGTGTCGAGCAGCGCCTCGCCGTGGCGCGCCAGCCAGGTGTGACCCTCGCGGCGAATCAGCGTGAAGTCGGCATCCGCATGCTGCGTCGAAAACGTCACGGCGCGCGCCGAGCCGCCGCGCGTGGCGGCCGCTCGCATGTCGCATACCAGCGGGTCATCGGCGTTCAGCACCACCGTGGCGGCGCGCACGAAAATACGCGCCTTGGCGCGGGCGTACTCGTCCACCGTCGCATAGCGGTCCATATGATCGGCCGTGATGTTGAGCACCACCGCCGCGAGCAGATCGAGGGATGAGGTGGTCTCCAGCTGAAAGCTCGACAGCTCGAGCACGTACAGATCGGGCAGCGGCTGGTCCAGCAAATCCAATGCAGGCTTGCCCAGATTGCCGCCGGCCAACGCGCGCCGCCCCGCGGCATTCGCCATGCTCGCGACCAAGCTGGTGACCGTGCTCTTGCCGTTGGTGCCGGTGATGCCGATGACGGGCGCGCGTACCGCGCGTGCGAACAGTTCCACGTCGCCGACGATTTCGATGCCGCGCGTGCGCGCTTCCCGTGCGATGGGCTCATCCAGCGATACCCCGGGAGACATCAGCACCTGCGACGCCCCGTCGAGCAACTCGAGGTCGAAGCCGCCCAGCCGGATATCCAGCGTCCGGGCCAGATGGCCGATCTCGGCCAGCCCCGGCGGATTGCACCGCGAATCCGTGGCGGTCACCGCGACGCCATGCTTCGCGAGGTAGCGCACGCACGAGGCGCCGGTCTTGCCGAGTCCTACCACGACGCTTGCCATCAGCGGATCTTCAAGGTCGCAAGACCCGCCAATACGAGCACGAAACTGATGATCCAGAAACGCACGATGACCTTCGGCTCGGCCCACCCCTTGAGTTCGAAGTGATGATGCAGCGGCGCCATGCGAAAAATACGTTTGCCCGTCAGCTTGAACGACGCCACCTGCATGATCACCGACACGGTCTCGACCACGAACACGCCGCCCATGACGAACAGCACGATCTCCTGGCGCACGATCACCGCGATGGTGCCGAGCGCCGCGCCGATCGCCAGCGCGCCCACGTCGCCCATGAACACTTCCGCCGGGTAGGCGTTGAACCACAAGAATCCCAGGCCCGCGCCGGTGAGCGTCGCGCTGAAGATGAGCAGCTCGCCCACCCCGGTGATGTAGGGAATCTGCAGGTAGCTCGCAAATTTGACGTTGCCGGTGGCATACGCAAAGATGCCGAGTGCGGTCGCCACCATCACCGCGGGCATGATGGCGAGCCCGTCGAGGCCGTCGGTGAGATTCACCGCGTTGCTGGTGCCGACGATGACGACATAGGCGTAGGCCACGAAGCCGATGGTGGTCATGGGCACCGCCACGGTCTTGAAGAAGGGCACGTACAGCGTGGTCTCGGCGGCGGTCTGATGCAGGCCGTGCAGGGTGAACGCCGTGGCGAGCGCGATCGCCGACTGCGCCAGATACTTCATCCGCGCCGACAGGCCTTTAGAATTGCCCACCACCAGCTTCAGGTAGTCGTCGTAGAAGCCGACGGCACCGAACGCGAGCGTGGTCAGCAGGAGAATCCAGACGAAACGGCTCGACAGATCCGCCCACAGCAGCGTGCCGATCACCATGGCCGTCAATATCAACCCGCCGCCCATGGTCGGCGTACCGGATTTCTTCAGATGCGTCTGCGGTCCATCGGTGCGCACCTGCTGGCCGATCTGGTAGCGGGTGAGCTGCGCGATCATGCGCGGCCCGATGAACAAGGTGATCGCGAGCGTGGTGAGCGCCGCGAGAATGCCGCGCAGCGTCAGGTATTGAAAGACGTGAAACCCGCTGTAGTACTTGGACAGGAATTCGGCGAGGTAGATCAGCATGGCGCCGCCGCGGTGAGTGCCCGTACCACGCGCTCCAGGCGATTGACGCGCGAGCCCTTGATGAGCACCGTCACGTCCGGCGCGAGCTCGGCCTGCACGCGCCGGATCAGCGAGTCGGAATCGACGAACCATTCGCCGCCCGAGCCGAACGCCTCCACCGCGCGGGTACTCTGCGGCCCCGTGGCGAACAGGCGCTTAACGCCGCTCGCGCGTGCGTAGCGGCCCATGTCCGCGTGACTGTCGGCGGTATGTTCGCCCAGCTCCGCCATGTCCGCGAGCACCAGCCACGTGCTGCCCGGCAGCGAACGCAGCACATCGAGGCCCGCCCGCACCGAACTGGGGTTCGCGTTGTAGGAATCGTCGATGATCCAGCTGTCGCGGACACCGGCTTTGAGCTGCAGCCGGCCCGAGACCGCGCGAAAGTCCGCAAGCCCCAGCGCAATTTCCTCGAGCGACGCGCCCGCCGCACTCGCGGCCGCCGCCGCCGCCAGCGCGTTGGCGATGTTGTGGGCGCCGCCCGCCTTGAGCAGGATCGCGCACTCGCCCAACGGGCACACCAGGGTAAAGCGCGTCGCGAATTCACCGCGCTCGATGCTCTGCTGCGCGTCCCGGGCGCGGAAGTCAGGGGAGCCATCGACCGGGCCGCCCGCCGCAGGGCCGCCTCTCGCGGAGCTCTCCCGCGCGGGCCTGTCCTCCGCCCCGCCGACGCGCTGCGCCTCGGGCAGCGCCCCCCGCACACCGAACGTCACCACCCGCCTCGCCCGCGCGACGCTGCGCCAGTAGCCGGCATAGGCGTCGTCCGCATTGATGACGGCGGTGGCATCGGCCTTGAGTCCGGCAACCATCTCGCCCTCGCCCTTGGCGACGCCATCCAGATCGCCGAACCCTTCGAGATGCTCCGCGCCCGCGTTGGTGATGAGGCCCACCGTGGGCCGCGCCAGCTGCACGAGTTCGGCCACATCGCCGATGCGGTTCGCGCCCATCTCGACCACCGCGCTGCGATGCGCGGCGTCGAGCCGCATCAGGGTGAGCGGCACGCCGATGTGATTGTTGAGGTTGCCCTGCGTGGCCATGCAGGGCCCCATGCGCGACAGGATGGCCGCGGTCATCTCCTTGGCCGTGGTCTTGCCGTTGCTGCCGCCCACCGCGACGATCGGAATAGCGAAGCCGGCACGCCAGGCCTGCCCCAACTGCTGCAAGCCACGCAGTGCATCCGCGACGATGATTTGCGGCACGGCCGCCGGCACCCGCCGTTCCACCAATGCCCCGACGGCGCCGCGCGCCGCGGCGGCCGCGACGAACTCGCCGCCATCGAAATTCGGGCCCCGCAAGGCGACGAACAGCGACCCCTGCACCAGTGTACGGCTGTCGGTCGACACCGCGCCGTACCCGCCATCCTCGCCGATGAGTTCGCCGCCCAGCGTCTGCGCCGCGTCCGAGAGAGTGCGCTTCACGCCGCAGCTCCCAGGAAACGCAGCGCCTCGCACCGATCGCTGAAGCTGCGGCGCACCTCGCCGTAGATCTGATAGTCCTCGTGACCCTTGCCCGCGATCAACACCATGTCGCTCACCACGGCGTCCTGCAACGCCGCCGCGATCGCCGTGCCGCGATCGTGAATGACCCGCGCACGGTGCCGCGTGATCCCCTCGAGGATTGCCTGCGTGATGCGCTGCGGATCCTCCGAGCGCGGGTTGTCGTCGGTGACGATGATTTCATCCGCGAGGTCGTCGACCACGGCGCCCATCATCGGGCGTTTTCCCGGATCGCGATCGCCGCCGCAGCCGAATACGCACCACAGCGCTCCCCGGCAATGCTCGCGCAACGCACCCAGCGCCTTGGCGAGCGCATCCGGCGTGTGCGCATAGTCGATCACCGCCAGCGGCTTGGCCGCGTTTGCCGATTCGACGACTTCCATGCGGCCCGGCGGTGCCGTGCATTGGCTGAGCGCCTGCGCTGCGTCGTCGAGCGTCGCGCCCAACGCCAGCAGACAGGCCAGCACGATGACCGCGTTCTCCGCATTGAAACGCCCCAGCAGGCGGGTGGTCACGCGCCGCTCGCCGAAGCTGCCGCCCAGCTGCAATGAAATTCCTTTCAGGTCGAGCGCGACTTCATCGGCGTGCAGCGAGCGCTCCGCCGGCCATCCCGACCCACCGCTGCCCACCCACACCGCGGTGAGCGGGGTGCGGCCGCCATGTCCGCGCGCCAGTTTCCGGCCGAAATCATCGCCGATATTGACGATGGCTTGCTGCAGATCCGCAAAGGCGAACAAGCGCGCCTTGGCGGCACCGTAGTCCTGCATCGACGCGTGGTAATCCAGATGATCGCGCGTCAGGTTGGTGAATGCCGCCGAATGAAAGCGCACGCCATCGACGCGGCCCTGGTCGAGCGCGTGCGATGACACCTCCATCGCGACGTCGCGCACACCCGCGGCATGCAGCGCCGCGAGTTGACGGTGTACCGTCACCACATCGGGCGTGGTATGCGCGCCCGTCTGGAGCGCGGCGATGCGTCCCCACCCGAGAGTGCCGATGTAGGCCGCATCCGACTGCAGGCGTTCGAGACATTGCGCGAGCAGGTACGCGCAGGTGGTCTTGCCGTTGGTGCCAGTGATGCCGACGATGCGCAGGTGCGAGGACGGCTGGCCGAAGAATCGATCCGCGATCCGGCCGAGCAGCGCCCGCAGACCCGCCACCGGTGCGGCGAATACCGAGGCCGCGAGCGCCGGCGCCGCACGCCCCGGAGCGCCGCTGCCCGGGCCCCCGCCGCTGAGAATTTCGTTGGGTGCGCCTTCCGGCTCCCACAGCACCACGCTGGCGCCGCGCGCCGCCGCATCGGCGGCGAACTCAAGGCCGTGCGAGCGCCCGCCGTTCAAGGCAAAGAACAGGCTCCCTGCGCGCACTTCGCGGCTGTCGAGCGTCAAGTCGAGAACCTCAACGTCGTTGGCCGGCAACGCCGCGATGCCGTCGAACAGCCAGGTGAGCGAGACGCCGGGCTCGGGAGCGCTCATGGGTTGTCGTTCGCCTGCACCAGCGTCGCGGCCGGTACGTTCTGCAAGTCGTCCGGCGGCACGTCCATGAGCCGCAGCGCACCCGACATCACATTCGAGAACACGGGCGCCGCCACCGTACCGCCCTGCGCCAAGGTGCCGACCTGCTGCACATCCCGGCTCGGCTCGTCGATCACCACCACCGTGGCCAGCTTCGGGTGCGACGCCGGCACTAAGCCTGCAAATACCGCCATGATTTTGTCGGTGGAATAGCCGCCTGCAATCGATTTGAACGCGGTCCCGGTCTTGCCCGACACGCGATAGCCCACGACGGCGGCGCGCGTCGCGGTGCCCCCCTTCTCGACGACTTGTTCCATCAACTGCACCAGCTCACGCGCGACCTTGGGATCGAGCACCCGCTCTCCCGGCACCGGACCTGAGACCCGCTCGAAGGAGATGGGACGCTTGATGCCGCCCGCGCCGATGGTGGCGTAGGCATGCGCCAGCTGCAGCGGCGTGACCGAAATACCATACCCGTGCGACAACGTCGCAATGCCGATGGGACGCCAGTGCGCGTAGCTCGAGAGCATCCCGGCCGACTCGCCCGGATAGCCGCTGCCGGTCACCTGACCCAACCCCAAGCCCGTGAGCGTCTTGTAGATCTGCTCGGGCTTCAGCGACAGCGCCACCTTGGCCGTGCCCACGTTGCTCGACTTGGCCAGGATGGTTGCCAGATCCACGACGCCCAGATTGCTTTCGTCCTCGAACACTTTCGTGCCCACTTTCAGGAAGCCCGGCGACGTATCGACCACGCTGTCCGGGTGGTACTGCCCCGACGCCAAGGCCGCCGCCATGATGAACGGCTTGATGCTGGAGCCCGGCTCGAAGATGTCGGTCGCGGCGCGGTTGCGATACAGGCCAGGTTTCAGCTGCTCGCGGTCATTGGGGTTGTACGACGGCTGGTTGACCATGGCCAGCACTTCGCCGGTATCGACGTCGATCACGATGACGGAGCCCGCTTGCGCGCGGTAGTCCTGCATGGCCGCCTTCAATTCGCGATAGGCCAGGTATTGAATGCGCAGATCGATGCTGGTGACGAGGTCGCGGCCGGGACGCGGCGCGCGGATGCTCTCGACGTTCTCGACGTAGCGCCCATATAAATCCTGAATGACGCGCTTGGAACCATCCTCGCCGTTCAGCAGTTGGTCGAAGCCCAGTTCCAGCCCCTCCTGACCTTGGTCGTCGACGGTGGTGAAGCCGACCACGTGCCCCGCCACTTCGCCCGCCGGATAGTAACGTCGGTATTCGCGCAGCAGATTCACGCCCGGAATACCCAGCGCCTTGATGTGCGCCGCCTGCTCGGGCGGCATGTGCCTCACCAGATACAGGAACTCGCGGTCCAGATTGCTGGTGATGCGCCGCGCCAGAAACTGCGGGTCTTGCTTCAAGGCCTTGGCCAGCTTCGGCAGCTGATCGATGTTGTCGTTGAGCTCCTGCGGATTCACCCACACGCTGTCCACCGGCGTGCTGACGGCGAGCGGCTCGCCCGCGCGGTCGGTGATGGCGCCGCGATGCGCCGCGATCTTGACCACGCGCATCGACCGATCATCGCCCTGCTTGGCCAGGAAGCCATGATCCAACAGCTGCAGTTCCACCGCGCGCGCCGCGAGGCCCACGGCGCCCAGCACCACCAGCCCCAGCACCACGCCGGAACGCCAGCGATAGCTCTTCGCCTGAGCATCGCTTTCGCTCGACCGAGGCTTGACGGTCAGACGCTTCAAGGCCGCACGATCCGCACGTCGCGGGTTTGCGGCAGATTCATCTGCAGCTTGGAGCTGGCCACGCGTTCGACGAACGCGTGCGAGGACCAGTAACTCTGTTCGAGCTGCAATCGGCCCCACTCCATTTCGAGCGAATCGCGTTCGGCATTGAGCTTTTCCAAGTGCACGAACAGGTCGCGCGCCTTGTGCCGCGCGTAGATCACTTGCATGGAGGAGCCCAAGACGGCGAGCCACAAGACCGGAAGGATGACGGGCACGAGCAGGCGGATCTTCATGCGGCAATCCCTTCGCTCAATCGTTCGGCCACGCGCAGGCGCGCGCTGCGGGCGCGCGGGTTGCGCGCGGTTTCATCGTCGTCGGCTTGAACGGCCTTGCCGACCAGCTTGAGCGTCGGGCGCGCGTGCGCGGGCACGAACGGCAGTCCCGCGTACACCGGATCGGTGGAGGCATGCCGCCGCATGAACTGTTTGACCATGCGGTCCTCGAGCGAGTGGAAGCTGATGACCGCCAGCCGCCCGTGCGGCGCGAGGCGCTCGAACGCCGCGTTCAGCGCCGTTTCGAGTTCATCGAGTTCGCCGTTCACGTAAATGCGCAGCGCCTGGAAGACGCGCGTCGCCGGGTGCTTGTGGCGCGACCCCTTGTCCGCATCACGATTGCGCGCCACCCGTGAAATCATGTCGGCGAGCTGCAAGGTCCGCTCGAACGGTCTGGACACCCGATCGGCGACGATCGCGCGGGCGATTCGCGGCGCATGCCGCTCCTCGCCGAACTCGCGAAAAATGCGGATGAGTTCGGCTTCCGATGCGCCGTTGACCACATCCGCGGCACTCATGCCTTCACCCTTGCTCATGCGCATGTCCAACGGGCCGTCCTGCATGAAGCTGAAACCGCGCTCGGCATCGTCGAGCTGCGGCGAGGAGACCCCCAGATCGAAAAGTATGCCGTCGAATTTGAGTCCCGGCTCGACCCGATCGGCGCACGCCGCGAGCGCGGAGAACGGCGCCAGGAACACCGAGACGCGGGGATCCGCCGCGAACCGCAGCTGCGCCTCGGCAGCGGCGACGGGGTCGCGGTCGAGGCACAGCAATCGACCGTCAGCGATGAGCCTTTCCATGATAGCTCCTGCGTGTCCGCCCCGACCAAAAGTGGCGTCCATGTAGGTGCCACTCGCCTTTAAATTCAATGCAGCCAGTACTTCGGATAACAGTACCGGCGTATGCCCCGCTGCCCGATCACTCATCGCGCGGCGGCTAGATCGACAGGGTGTCGAAATCGGTGGGCAGATCGCCGGCGTTCGCATCGCTCGCGAGCCACTCGTCGCGACGCTCGTTCCACCGCCCCTCGTCCCACAGCTCGAATCGCACTCCCTGGCCGATCAACATCGCGTCGCGCGTGAGAAAAGCGAACTCACGCAGGTTGGCGGGCAGCAGAATCCGGCCATGTCCATCGAGGTCCAGCTCGGTCGCATTGCCGACCATCAGCCGCTGCAGTTGCCGCGCATGCACGTTCATCGTCGGCAGCCGCATCACCTTGCGCTCGATCTCTTCCCAGTCGGGAAAGGGATAAATGAGCAGGCACTGGTCCTTGTCGACCGTGACCACCAATTTCCCACCGCAACGTTCCTGCAGCCGTTCTCGATACCGGGTGGGCATCACCATCCGGCCTTTCGCATCGAGAGTTAACTGATTGGAGCCCCTGAACATCGCTTGGATGGGCCTTGTGACCCATTCTCTCCCACTTTTTCCCACCGGGCACCACTATAGGGAGCCGCGCGTCGCACTGTCAACGACTTAAGTTAAAAAAAACTTGGGGCAACAGTGACTTAGGTCACACTTTATCCGCCGTCGGTATATCTGCCAGGCGACTTTGTTTTGAATCAATCTGTTAGGCGGGATTTCGCGACGAGACTGCAGGTGGCGAGCACAGGACGAAGTCGCGCGCCCATTCTTCCCGCTCGCTCCGCGAGCGCTAACTTTCGGGGGCGCCCAGCGCCCCCGTTGACAGGGCGCGTCAGCACTGGCTCCCCCTCTTCCCGCTCGCTCCGCGAGCGCTAACTTTCGGGGGCGCCCAGCGCCCCCGTTGACAGGGCGCGTATAGCGCTAGAAGGAGTCGGCCGTTAAGCCGGGTTCTGTCGTGAGCAGTCATTCCTCTGGGATGCGCGTCGCCGCGCACCTCTAGCGACCTACCCGGAAGCCTGTATGTGGGCCACACACTGCGGCCAAAGGCACCGCTTGCTTCCCTATTTGGTCTTGCTTCAGGTGGGGTTTGCCGTGCCACCGATGTTGCCACCGGCGCGGTGCGCTCTTACCGCACCATTTCACCCTTACCGGTACCGCTTGCGCGGCACTTAGGCGGTATCTTTCTGTTGCACTTTCCGTAGGCTCGCGCCTCCCAGGCGTTACCTGGCACCGTGCCCTATGAAGCCCGGACTTTCCTCCATCCCCGACCGCTTGCGCGGCCGGAAACAGCGACTGCCTGGCCGACTCCGGCGTGCACCATACGCAGGTACCGCGCCGATTGATACAACCTTCTCCCGCCCGCGCGGAATCAGCGTGACCAATCCTCCACCTTCAGTCGGCCACCCACGCGTTCGAAGGTCTTGTCCCGAGTCACGAGCACACTTCCCGCCGCAATCACGCCTCGGCGCCTACCGCCCGTCCTTCAATTGCAGCGCCCGCTTGTACGCTTCGTTGTCGCGCACCCCGCTGACGAGCCTCGCCGCCAGCCCCGCCGCCTGTTTCAACGGCACTTCCGCCAACAGCACCGTGAGCACCCGATCAAGCTCCCCGCCGTGCCCGTCGCCGCCCGCTTCGGTCGCCCCCGCAGTCGCGGGTGCGCCGCCCACCACCAGAACGATCTCACCCCGCGGGAAGTTCGCATCGCCCGCCGCCCGCGTCGCCAGCTCCCCCAGCGCGCCCCGGTACGTCGTCTCGTGCAGTTTGGTCAGTTCGCGTGCCACTGTCGCCGCCCGCGCCGCGCCGAACGCCGCCGCACAATCCTCGAGAGTCTCGATCACCCGGTGCGGCGATTCGTAAAACACCAAGGTTCGAGGCTCGCTCGCGAGCGCCGTCAGCCGAGCGCGGCGCGCACTTCCCCGCGCGGGGAGGAACCCCTCGAAACAAAATCGATCCGTCGGCAAGGCCGCAATCGAGAGCGCCGCAATCGCCGCACAAGCTCCGGGAACCGCCACCACCTCGATGCCCGCCGCCGCCGCCGCCCGCACCAGTTCGTAGCCCGGATCGCTGATGGCGGGAGTCCCCGCGTCGCTCACCAGCGCGATCGAAACGCCCGCGTGCATGCGCTCAATCAGCTCCGGCGCGCGCTGTGCCTCGTTATGATCGTGCAGCGACACCATCGGCGTCTTGACGCCGAATGCCTGGAGCAGGGTGCCGGTATGCCGCGTGTCCTCGGCCGCAATCAGCGCGCAGGCCTGCAACGTCTCGCGCCCGCGAGCGCTCAAATCGCCCAGATTGCCAATGGGCGTCGCGACCACGTAGAGGCGCCCGGCTCCGGCTTTTATCACTATAATCCGCGCCTGTATGCAAAGTTCAAGGAACGCAGGGTATGGCAGCGATCTCTCGACGTCCACGGCTGACGCTCTGCGCGATGGTAATCCTCTCGCTGCTGGCCGCCGCCTGCACCCTGGTCAAGCCCCTCGAAACCTCCACCGACAGGCAAGCCCACGCAGCGAAACTCGCCGGCGAGGGCAAACACGTCGATGCCGCCCGGGCCTACGCGGAGCTCGCCGCCGCAGCGCCGGCGGATCACGACAGCTATGAATTGTTGAGCGCGGAGCAGTGGGTTGCCGCAGGTAACGTGGCTGAGGCCAGGCAAGCGCTGGCGGCGGTTTCGCCGGACGCGCGCACCAAATTGCCCACCTCGAGGGCGCTGGTCGCCGCCGAAGTCGCCCTCGCAGAAAACGACGGCGCCCGCGCCAACCAGGAGCTCGATTCCATCGCCGTGCCGACGGCGCCGGATCTCGCCCAGAATTACTGGTACATCCGCGGTGAGAGCGCGTTCCTGACCGGTCACCCCGTGGACGGAACCCGGGCGTTCGTCGAGCGCGAACGCTATTTGACGGATACCGCGAGCCTGCGTGCCAGCCGCGACGAGCTCATCGCCAAACTGCGCAACGCCGCGCAGCATGCACAGTCGCTGAAAGCGCCCGCCAAGACCGACGGCGTCGTTGCCGGCTGGTTGGCGCTTGCGCCCGTGACCGTCGAACTGCAGCGCGACCCGCTGCGCGCGGCGCCCGCCCTCGATAACTGGAAGCGCCAATTTCCGGGGCATCCGGCCAATGATAGTGCCCTCGGCCTCGCGCAGAGCCAGATCGCGGCCGCCACCGAATTCCCCAACCAGATCGCGTTGCTGCTGCCGCTGTCCGGACGCGCCGAGGCCGTGGGTGTCGCGGTACGCGACGGGTTCATCGCCTCGTACCTCGAACAAGATCCCGCGGCGCGGCCCCGCCTCAAGGTCTACGACGTCGCGGCGGAATCGGTCGCCAGCGCCTACCAGCGCGCCATTCAAGAAGGCGCAAGCTTCGTGGTGGGGCCGCTAACCAAAGAGGACGTGGCCGCCATCGCGCCCTTGAGCGCCGGCCGCACGCCGGTGCTCGCGCTGAATTTCCTCAGCGATTCGACCAGCGCCTCGCCCAATTTCTTCCAGTTCGCGTTGCTGCCGGAGGACGAGGCGCGCATCGTCGCGCGGCGTCTCGCGGCCGACGGCAAACTCACCGGCGTCGCCATTCTTCCCGACGGCGAACTGGGCAGCCGCGTCGGCGCCGCATTCGCGGATGAACTCTCGCAACTCGGCGGAACCGTGCTCGACACCGGCCGCTATCTGTCCGGACGGCCCGATTTCAGCGACGTCATCAAACAGACCTTGCAGATTCATGGAGTCAAGGGCGAACCGGCGACGCACCGCGGCGACGCGACCTTCGTGTTCGTCGCAGGTACGCCGGCCGCGACGCGCTTGATCGTATCGCAGCTGAAATTCCACTACGCGGGCGATGTGCCCGTGTACGCCACTTCGGATAGTTTCGAGCCCGATCCGGCCGCCAATAACGATCTCGACGGCCTGTACTTTCCGGATATGCCCTGGATGGTGTCGGAGGATGCGGTCACCGGCCAGATTCGCGACGCCGTGCGCGGCGCTTGGCCTTCGAGAACGGCGCGGCGCGACCGCCTCTACGCATTCGGCTTCGACGCCTACCGCCTGGTCCCCATCCTGCGGTCGAAATCCTCGGGCCAATCCCCGGAGCTGTCCGGCGTGACCGGCAGACTGCACGTCGACGATCACAATCGCATCCGCCGCGACCTCGACTGGGCGCAGATCAAGAACGGGGTGCCGGCCGCGTTGTAATCCGCCCGGCGGCCGCGGATGGTAGCGTAACCCATACCGCGGGCGGTCGCCGAAACTCGCAATCTGCGATGATCGTCACTCTTGCACCCCCCCAAAAGGTGTCGCGCCGCGCCCACACCGGGTGCCGCTCGATGCAGACTCTCCGGATCGCTCCTCACCCTCGAGCGCCTCTGAGACATAACGTGCATTCCGCTGAACGGCAGCCGCTTCGGCAGACAGGGATAGGGGCGGCCAAAATCGTCCTTGGCTTTTCCCTCGCCTACTTGCTCATCGATGTCGCCTTGAACGAATTCGCGTTTGCCGACGCATGGACCATCGTGTGGCCGCTGAACGGCGTCAATGTCGCCCTGCTCTTGATGAATCCCCGCGCACGCTGGCCCTGGATGCTGCTCGGCATCGAGATCGGCACCGGCATCGGCGAACTGATCGACGGCAATCCTGCTCTCATGGAGGTCGGCCAGCGGCTCTGCTCCGCCATCGAAGTCCTCTCGAGCGCATGCTTGTTGCCGCCCTTCGTGTCGCTGGATCGCTGGCTGCGTACGCCGCGCATCTTCATGCGGTTCGCCGCCGCCCTGGTTCTCGGTCCCGGCATCTCGGGCCTGATGGCCGCCGTGCTGTTTCATTACGGCCAAGGCCAGCCGTTTCTGCTGGCCTTCAACAACTGGGCGACGGCCGATGCGCTCGGTATGGCCGCCACCATGCCCCTGGCGCTGTCGCTGCGCTCGCCGCAGATGCGCAGCCTGTTCCAGCGCGACGCCCTGCCGAAGACCTTGAGTTTGCTGATCCTCGCGTTCGCCGGTGCCGCGGTGATCTTCAACGTCGGCCGCTACCCCCTGCTGTTCCTGTTGTTCCCGCTGCTGCTGCTGGTGGACTCCCTCCTGTCATTCGCGGGCTCGGCCATCGCCGTCGTCGGCGTGCTGTTCATCTCGGTCTATTTCACCAGCAATTCGCTCGGGCCTTTCGGCGTGTGGCCCGCCGATTTGAGAATACCCCGCGATCTCGCCATGCAGATCTTCTGGGGCTTCCAGATGATCGCGCTGTTCCCGGCGTCGCTGATGTTCATGGAGCGCCGGCGGATGACCGAGGACCTGCACGATACGAATGCGCGTCTCACTCTGCTCGCCTCGTTGGATGGATTGACCGGCATCGCCAATCGACGCTCGTTCGACGAGCGGTTCGCCCACGAATGGAATCGGGCGCTGCGCCTGCGCAGGCCATTGGCCGTGGCCATGATCGATTTGGACAATTTCAAACAGTTCAACGACCACTATGGACACGTCGCCGGCGACCAATGCCTGTGTGCGGTGGCGCAGGTGCTCGGCGAACAAGTACAGGGTCCCGAAGACCTGGTCGCGCGCTTCGGCGGAGAGGAATTCGCGCTGCTGCTGCCGCACACCTCGGCGGACGGCGCACTCGAGGTGGTCGAAAGGATTCGTGCCGCCGTACTCGAGCTCAACATCGAACATACCGGCAACCCGTGGCGACGCGTGACCGTGTCCATCGGTTATTCGGCGCTCATCCCCATCCACGGCGACAGGCAGTCGGCACTGATCCAGCTCGCCGATGCCGCGCTCTATCAAGCCAAGGGCGGCGGCCGAAACCGCGTCGAAACCCTCTCGTCGATCGACGGCGTGCAGGCATCGAACGCCCACAGCACCACCTCGCGCAATCGCATCGCTCGCATGCTCGGCCGCGATCGCTAGCGGCTCGGCGCGCTGAGTTTGACCGCTTGATGGGTGTGGCATCGACCAGCAAGGTCGAGCCCCTTCCAGGCAACGACGGGATACAGTCGCCGTGAAGTGTCTTCACTTTGCTCGCCGCTGTTCGAACCGGTCGGCATCAGGGTGCCGGGACGATATCGCGTTGAATAGGCGAGCTTTGGACGGTGACTTCCTCGGGTCCGTCGGACCATGCTGCGGCAATGACGCCCAAACCCGCCCCGCAGCAAAGCACGCCACGGACCCAAGCGACTCCTGGCACGGCGCGCACCACCGCGTCTCCCTCCACGCTTACCCCGGCGGCCCCGACGCCCCCGACTCCGCATGCCGCGCGCGCCCAAGTCGGGGCCGCTGCCGAGGTACAGGCCGCCGAGTTCCTGCAAGGTCAGGGCCTCGTCGTCATCGCCCGCAATCTGACCTGCAAGGCCGGCGAACTCGATCTCGTCTGTCTCGACGCCGAAATGCTCGTGATCGTGGAAGTGCGGCTACGGGGCCGGATGGACTATGGCGGGGCGTTGGCGTCGGTGACCTGGCGTAAACAACGCAAACTGGTCCGCGCCACTCAGTTCTTCTGGCAGCGCCAGGCGCAATGGCGCACCCGCCGCTTGCGCTTCGACGTGGTGGCACTCGAGCCGCGCACCGACGGTATGCGGGAAATCATATGGATCAAGGACGCTTTCCGCTCCACTCGAGCATAGGCGCACCTGAACATCGCGAGCCGCGAGCGGCGTCCCACGAGCCGCGCGCTGCCCGCTATTTGACTACTTGCAGTTTGGGCCGCTTCGACGCGGTCCGCGCGCCCCCGCCGGCGGGAGCCGCGGGCGGCGCATCGGTGGGATCGGGATCGGCATCGCCTTCCGGAAAAATCATGCCCTGGCCCGTCTCGCGGGCGTAGATGCCGAGAATCGCGCGCACCGGAACGAGCACCGCAAAGCCGACGCCGCCGAAGCGGGCCTCGAAACTCACGAAATCGTTTCCCAGTTTCAGCATCTGCGTCGCCGAAAAGCTGACGTTCAGGACGATTTTCCCATCCTTGACGTACTGCCGCGGCACGGTGACATTCTCCGCCGCGGCATCGACCACGATATGCGGCGTCTCGCCGCTGTCCGTGATCCACTCGTGCAGGGCGCGCAGTAGATAGGGACGACGCGGCTTCACGGGTGACGCTCCTGCGAACGTCGAAACAAATAACGTCCGCTCATCCCATATTTATCGGACGGGGCCGCCTCGGCCCCGTTGAAAGTTGGCGCGAAGCGCCTGGAAAGTCGGCGCGGCTTCAATGGCGCATGCCCCGTTCAGCCTCGGACAAACACGAACGAAAAGTGGAGCGGGAGAAAATGGAGTTCATGTACTTCACGATCGGCTGCGCCTGAGCGGGCAATTCTATGCCGTAGGACGGCAGGCGCCAGAGTATCGGGGCGATGCTGGCATCGACCAGCGAAAATTCGTCGCTCAGGAAAAACGGCTTCGCCTTGAACACATCCGCGCTGGCGCAGATGGCCTCGCCCAGCACCTTGCGGCTGTGCGCCGCGGTCTTGCTCGACGCCCCCTGCTCGATATCGCTCGCCAGCGCATACCAATCCCGTTCGACGCGATAGAGCGCCACCCGAAACTGCGCCCGGGTCACGGGGTCGATGGGCATCAACGGCGGATGGGGGAAGCGTTCGTCCAGGTACTCGATGATGACGCGCGAGTCGTACAGCACCAGGTCCCGGTCCACCAACGTCGGCACGCTGTGGTAGGGGTTCAGATCGAGCAGGTCCTCCGGCAGCTTGAGGGGATCGACGTTCACCAACTCGACCGTAATTCCCTTCTCGGCGAGGACCAGCCGCGTCCGATGACTCCACGGGTCAGTCGGTGCGGAAAACAAGGTCATCACCGAGCGACGTGCCACTAACGCGATCTCCTAGATCCTTAGGACTAACGGACGCCCCACGGGGGCGGCCCGCTTTACGGAGGCCCGCTCAAGGGAGGCCCGCTGCTGGAAGCCTCCGCTGATGCGTCAGTGGACGTCCTTCCAATATTCTTTCTTCAGCATGTAAGCGAACGCGAAGAACACCAGTAGGAACAACGTCACAAAAACGCCCATCGATTGCCGTTTCGCCTTCACGGGCTCGGCCGCGTAATCGAGGAAGTTCACGGTGTCCCTGACGAACTGATCATACTCTTCCGGCTTCAACGCGCCCGGCGTCATCTGTTCCACGCCCACGAGCACCATGTTGGCGCTGCCGTGCTCGTCCGCCTCGTTCTTGAAAACCGGCTTCTGCAGCCCCTGCAGGCTTGCCAGCACGTCCGGCATCGCCGCCGCCGGCAGGACCAGATTGTTCGTGCCCCAGGGACGCGTCTTGTCGACGTAGAAGCCTTTCAGGAACGCATAGAGATAATCCACGCTGCGGGCTCGAGCCATCAGCGACAGGTCCGGCGGCTGCTTGCCGAACCAGCCCTCGGCGTCCGCCGGCATGGACGTGCCGATGGTGTCGAAGGACTTATCCGATGTGAACATCAGATTGGCGGCAAGTTCCGGCTCCGGGATGTGCAGATCGGTCGCCATGCGGTTGTACCGCAGATATTTCAGCGAGTGGCATCCGGAGCAGTAATTCATGAAATTACGTGCGCCGCGCTGCAACGACTCGATGTCGTTGATATCCGCCCCAGAATGAGGCAGCGAGCCCTCGCCCTCCTCGGCCATCGCCACGCCGCCGGCGGCACCCGATACGAGGAACGCGAGCGCGATCAATACCAGTGGCTTAGACATGTCCCGTGACCCTCTCCGGCACCGGCTTCACGCTGTCGATCTTCGTGTACCAGGGCATCAGCAAAAAGAATGCAAAATAAAGTACCGTTCCGATCTTCGCCAGCAGCGGATAGATGCCCGACGGGGGCTTCAGTCCGCACACACCCAGCATGACGAAGGTCACCACGAAAATGCCCAATGCAATTTTGTAGAGAGGCCCCCGATAGCGAATCGAGAGCACCGGTGAGCGATCCAGCCAGGGGACGAAGAACAGGATCAAGACCGCCGCCCCCATGACCAGAACGCCCCACACCTGGGTGCCGGCAAACGACGGCACGGCGCGCAACATGGCGTAGAACGGCGTGAAATACCACACCGGCGCGATGTGCGGCGGAGTCTGCAGCGGATTGGCCGGCTCGAAATTCGGCGCCTCCAGGAACACGCCGCCGAAGGTGGGCGCGAAGAAGATGACGCCGCAGAAAATCAACAGAAACCCAGCCACGCCGACCACATCCTTCACCGTGTAATACGGGTGGAAAGGAATGCCGTCGAGATAATGCCCGTCGGCATCCTTGTGCTTATGGATGTCGATCCCATCGGGATTGTTGGAGCCCACTTCATGCAGGGCCATCAAATGCGCAATCACCAGGAAGATCAAGGCCAGCGGCAATGCCGCCACGTGCAGCGCGAAGAATCGGTTCAGCGTCGCATCCGCGATGACATAGTCGCCGCGGATCCATTCGACCAATCCGCCGCCGATGACGGGCAGGCTGCCGAACAAGGACACGATCACCTGCGCGCCCCAGAAGCTCATGTTGCCCCACGGCAGCACGTAACCCATGAACGCCTCGGCCATCAACAGCAGGAAGATCAGGCAGCCGAATATCCACAGCAATTCGCGGGGTTTGCGGCTGGATCCGTAGAGCAGCGCCCTGAACATGTGCAGGTAGACCACGATGAAGAAGAACGAAGCGCCGGTCGAATGCATGTAGCGGATGAGCCAGCCCCAGTCCACGTCGCGCATGATGTATTCCACCGAAGAGAACGCTTCGGCGGACGAGGGCTTGTAGTTCATCGTCAGGAAGATGCCCGTCACCAATTGGTTCACGAGAACCAACAGGGCGAGCGATCCGAAGTAGTACCAGAAGTTGAAATTCTTCGGTGCGTAATACTCGGAGACTTGCTCCTTCCACATTTTCGTCAGGGGAAAGCGCTGATCGATCCAGCCGATCAAACCGGTGGATTTGCTGGGATCGGCAGATTCAGGTGCTGCGGACATCGCTCAACCTCTCGTTCGTCAAACTTGTTCGTCTTTATCAGGCGGTTTTCGGGGCTTCGTCCACGCCAATCGAAATGCGTGCATCGCCCGAGAACGTGTAGGAAGGAACCGTGAGGTTCTTCGGCGCCGGCATGCCCTTGAAGACACGTCCGGATATATCGTATTTCGAGCCGTGGCACGGGCAATAAAATCCGCCCGGCCAGCCTTGGCCCAAATCGGTACCGGCCAGTTGCGTCGAATCATTCGGCTCGAAAGCCCCCAACGGCGAGCAGCCCAGGTGCGTGCAGACGGCCAGGCCCACCCAATACTCGGGATTTCGCGCACGCGCCGCACCCTGCGACTTGATGTAATCCGGCTGCAGCGAATCCTCCGATTTCGGGTCGGCCAGCAGCTCGTCGTGGCCACTCAAGTCCTCGATCACGGCCTTCGAACGGCGCACGATGAACACCGGCTGTCCGCGCCACACCACTTTGAGCATCTGGCCCGCCTCGAGCTTCGATGCATCCACCTCCACCGGAGCGCCCAACGCTTTGGCGCGCGCACTGGGCTTCCAAGAAGCCAAAAAAGGCACGGCGGCGAACGCTACGCCGATCGCACCCGTGCCGACGGTAGCCGCCGTCAACAAGCGGCGCCGACTATGGTCAACCAGATCATTCATTCGATCGCCCCTACGCAATGTTGACAAATCTTCACGCAAACCCCTATGGCGGTAGTGTTTCCCAAAGAATATTGGGAGCGCATTATACACAGATTAAGTGGCTGGCCCCGCAGGCTGAGGAGCGATTCTAGTTGCACCGCGCACGAACTATCATGAGTTTTTTACTCAGAGCGGTGATCATAGGTCTGGCGGCTGCATTCTTACTGGTCTGGTGGAAGCCTGCATTATTGGGCGCCGCGCCATCGCGGGGCGCCGCTGCCGCACCGGCCGCACCGCGCGTGAGCGTGGGTCTGCGCCCCGCCTCCATTCCCAGTTTCGCCGACGCCGTCGCCAGGGCTGCGCCGGCGGTTGTCAACATCTATACGGCGCGCGTGGTGACCGAGCGCACGCAGACCGCGCCTCTCGACCAACTGTTCGGCGACTACTGGCCAAGCTACCGGCAACGCGTCGAGCGCAGCCTGGGGTCGGGCGTCATCGTCGATGCGGCGGGCACCATCATCACCAACCAGCACGTGATAGCCGGTGCGGACTCCATCCGGGTACAGCTTGCCGACGGGCGGATCGCCGAGGCGACCATCGTCGGCCAGGATCCCGACACCGACATCGCGGTCCTGGCGCTCTCCATCGGCAAGCTGCCCATCATGCCGCTGGGCCGATCGGACACTCTGCGGGTCGGCGACATCGTGCTCGCCATCGGCAATCCGTATGGCCTCAGTCAAACCGTGACCCAGGGGATCGTCAGCGCGACCGGCCGTGGTCAGCTCGGGCTCGCGACGTTCGAGAATTTCATCCAAACCGACGCGGCCATCAATCTCGGGAACTCGGGCGGCGCATTGATCGATGCCAACGGCGACCTGGTCGGCATCAATACGGCGGTCCTGAATCGGACGTCCGGCGGCCCGGAAGGCATCGGCTTTGCCATTCCCGTGAACTTGGTGCGCGGCGTCATGGAACAGATTCTGGCGCACGGCCATGTGGTGCGCGGCTGGCTGGGTTTCATGCCCCAGGATCTCTCGCCCGACCAGTCCGCACAGCTCGGTATCAGCGCCGACGGCGGCGTGACGGTGGTCAACATCCTGGTGAAAAGCCCGGCTTTCGAAGCCGGCGTCCGTCCCGGCGATCTCGTCACCGGATTGAATGGCGACCCCGTGAAGAGCGCCCAGGACCTGGTCAGCCGGGTGGCGGCGCTCAAGCCCGGTGAGAACGTCGAACTCGAGGGGCGGCACGGCCGCCAATCCTACAAGCTCAAACTCAAAGTCATCGAACGGCCCACCCGCCAGGCCCGACCCGGCTGAGCGTACGCTCCGAGGCCGTCTGCGCGAGCCAACCCGCGCGAGTGCCGTTCCGCCCTGGGCGCCGCTTCCGTTCGAGCACAACTCCGCGTCGAGTGCCGTCCCTACGCGAGCACCGTCAGCCGAGAGTCACTTCGCTCGAACGCCGACCCTCACGAACGTCAGCCCGGCGTGCGGCGAATCTTCGCGCCCAATTGCTGCAGTTTCTCTTCGATCGCTTCGTAGCCGCGGTCGATATGGTAAATGCGTTCGATCTCGGTGCGGCCGTCCGCCACCAGCCCCGCGAGCACCAAGCTCGCCGATGCGCGCAGATCCGTGGCCATGACGGGCGCGGCGGTCAGACGCTCCACGCCATTGATGATGGCGGTGTTTCCCTCGAGCCGAATCTCGGCTCCCATGCGCCGCATCTCCAGCATATGCATGAAGCGATTCTCGAAAATCGTCTCCACGATGGTTCCCACACCCCGCGCCACGGTGTTGAGCGCCGCGAATTGCGCCTGCATGTCGGTGGGAAACGCAGGATAGGGCGCGGTTCGGATGTCGACCGCGGCCGGGCGCCGCCCCCGCATGTCGACTTCGATCCAGCTGTCGCCGACATCGACCTTGGCGCCCGCCTCGTGCAGTTTGCCGATGACCGAGTCCAAATGTTCCGGACGTGTATTCTTCACGCGGATGTGGCCGCCGGTGATCGCGCCCGCGACCAGATAGGTGCCCGCTTCGATTCGATCGGGCAGCACTTCATAAGCCGTGCCGTTGAGACGCTCCACGCCTTCGATGACGATGGTATCGGTGCCCGCGCCCTTGATCTTGGCGCCCATGGCGATCAGGAAATTGGCGAGGTCCACCACCTCAGGTTCGCGCGCCGCGTTCTCGAGAACGGTTTCGCCTTCCGCCAGGGCGGCGGCCATCATGAGGTTTTCGGTACCGGTCACCGTGACCGTTTCGAGCACCAAGCGGGCGCCCTTCAAGCGCCCGGCGCGCGCCTTGATGTAGCCGTTCTCGATGTGGATGTCCGCACCCATCGCTTGCAGACCGGCGACATGGATGTTGACGGGACGCGCGCCGATGGCGCACCCGCCCGGCAAGGACACGTCGGCAGAGCCGTAACGCGCCAGCAGCGGGCCCAGCACTAAAATCGACGCGCGCATGGTTTTCACCAGCTGGTACGGCGCGAAGTACTCCTTGATGGTCGACGCGTCGACCTCGATGCGCATCTTCTCGTCGATGGTCACCGAGACGCCCATGCGCCCCAGCAGCTCGATCATCGTGGTCACATCTTGCAGATGCGGGACATTCGACACGGTCACCGGTCCGTCCGCCAGCAGACAGCCGGCAAGAATGGGCAGCGTCGCGTTCTTCGCGCCCGAAATCCGGATTTCGCCCTCGAGCGCGATGCCGCCGTGAATCTGCAATTTATCCACGACTTTGGCCCGCGTACTCTTCGGGTGTGAATACCTGCAATGCGAGCGCATGGATTTCGTTGCCGACCGCCGCGCCCAAGGTGGCATACACCATCTGATGGCGCTGCACGGAGCGCTTGCCGGCGAACGCCGCCGCGACCACCACCGCCTCGAAATGCACGTTATCGCCGCTGGTGACCATGGCTTTGGCGCCGGCCAAGCCGGCCTGTATCTGCGCTGTAATCTGTTCCGGGGTCATATGCTTCCCAGGCGCTTCGCGCCACTGTCTCAGGCGCTGCGCGCCGAATTAACGGCGTCGATGCGACGCCGCCCTCTAATTTTAAAGAGCTTACCGCACTGGGGGTGGGATTCGTGCATACGCGGTATCATTCGGCAATGAACCTCGCCCCTGCGACCCTCGACTTCACGGACGAAGCACTGGTCGATCTCGGCCGCAAAGCCCTTGACATCGAGATCGAAGGACTTAAAGCGCAGTTGCCCCGCCTGGGAGCGGAGTTTGCGCGCGCCTGCCGGATTTGCCTGGCCTGCCGCGGGCGCATCGTCGTCACCGGCATGGGTAAATCGGGCCATATCGGCGGGAAGATTGCCGCCACCCTGGCCAGCACCGGTACACCGGCGTTCTTCGTCCATCCGGGCGAGGCGAGCCATGGCGACATCGGCATGATAACCCGCGAGGATGTGGTGCTCGCCCTGTCCAATTCCGGCGAAACCGACGAGATCCTCACCATCGCGCCCGTCATCAAGCGCTTAGGAGTGCCCCTCATCGCCTTTACCGGCAATGCCGTCTCGGCCCTCGCACGGATCGCCACCGTCCATCTCGACATTGGCGTGCCTGCCGAGGCCTGTCCGCTCAATCTCGCTCCCACCGCCAGCACCACCGCCGCGCTGGCCGTGGGCGATGCCCTCGCCGTCACGCTGCTCAAAGCACGCGGTTTTACCGAGGAAGACTTCGCCCGCTCCCATCCGGCGGGAAGTCTGGGCAGGCGGTTGCTGCTGCACGTCAGAGATGTCATGCGCGTCGGCGCGGACGTCCCGAAGGTCCCGGGCCACATGCCGCTCGCCGAAGGCCTGATGGAAGTGACCCGCAAAGGTCTCGGCATGACCGCCATCGTCGACGAGGCCGACCGCGTGCTCGGCGTGTTCACGGACGGCGATTTGCGCCGCGCGCTCGACCGTGCGGCCAACCTGCATACCACCCGAATGGACGAAGTCATGACCCGGCATGCCAAGACGGTGCGCGCCACCACGCTCGCCGCCGAAGCCGTGCATATCATGGAGACGCATCGCATCACGTCGCTGGTCGTGGTCGATGCGCACGACATCCTCGTGGGGGCGCTCAACGTGCACGATTTGATGCGCGCGGGTGTAGTTTGACCCGGCGCGGCTCCCCATCCTCGTCCACGCGGCGCGCCGCCGCGCCGCGCCCGCAGGCCGCGGCATCATCGCGCAAGTCCGGCGCCCTGCGTACACCCGGCACGTCGGGCGCATCGCACGCGTCCGATGCCGCGCGCGCAACCGGCGCGATATCGCGTACATCCGGCGCCTCGCGCTCACCCGGCACGTCGCCGCGCACCCCGCGCACCGGGACCTTGCGGACGCGCACCCCCACGCCACTGGGCCGCATCGAACTCCTCATCCTCGACGTCGATGGCGTACTCACCGACGGCCGACTATATTTCGCGCCCACGGGCGAAGCGCTCAAGGTCTTTCACGTGCGCGACGGCCACGGCATCAAGTTGCTGATGGGCAGCGGCGTGCAAGTCGCGGCGGTCAGTGGACGCCGTTCCGCCGCAGTCACCGCACGCATGCGCGAACTCAGCGTACGCCACGTCGTGCAAGGATGCGGCGACAAAATCGCGGCTCTGACAACGTTGGCCGAGGATCTCGGCATCGCTCCGCTCGCCTGCGCCTGCATCGTCGACGACACGCCCGACTTACCGTTGATGTCGGCGGTGGGATTTGCGGCCGCCGTGGCGGACGCGCATCCGCTGGTGCGATCGGCCGCACACTGGGTGAGCGACGCGCCCGGCGGATGCGGCGCCGTGCGGGAACTCTGCGACGCCATCCTGCGCGCCCGCGCCGGCCGCATCCCCCGCCTGCCCGCCCTCGAGCGCGATACGGCACGCTGATGTTATTCCGTATCTTTACGGTGTTGGCTGTCATCGCACTCGGCGTGAGCACGTGGATCTTGAGTTCTCCGGCCCATCGGCCGAAAGCGACTTCCGGCACCGGCGCGGTCGGCCTGCCGGGCTACTATTTGAAGAATGCCGTCCTGACCGACTACGATGCCAACGGCGCGCCTAGCACTCGCATCGAGGCCGAACGCATCGATCAGATCGCGCATGGCGGCGAAGTGGAGCTGTCGAACATGCGCGTCGACTACCAGGGGCCAAACGGGCAGAACTGGATGCTGTTCGGAGACTTTGCCCACATCGAGCCGGGCGGCAAAGTAATCGACGTCAGGGGCAACGTGCGATTGCAGGGCGATGCCACGCAACACGCAGGCGCGGCGATCGTGCGCACCGACACCCTGAGCTACAACGTGCCGGAGGCGATCGCCAGCACGCAGAGCGACGTGCGGGTCGAGTTCGGCGCCCACATTCTCACCGCGCGCGGACTGGTCGTCAATTTGAAAGAGCGCACGATGCGCCTACAATCGAAGGTCAATGGCCGTTTCCAACGCTAAGACGCTTGCCTGGGCCGCGCTGCTGCTGCTGACCTCGTTGGGGATCGGCGCTGCGCTCGCCGCCCAACCGCAGGCCCAGCCGATCGTCTTGGATGCTCAATCCGCGGATGGCGATCTGGCCAACAACAATGTGGTCTTCAGGAAGGTTCGCATCACTCAAGGCGGCATGTCGGTCGCTGCGGACGTGGGTCAGGGCACCCAGCAAAAGACGCGCCTGGATTTCGAGAACAGCCTGTGGGTTTTTCGAGGCAATGTAAAAATCACGATGGACACCGGTCAGCTCACCTCGGACGATGCCCAGATCAACTTCGTCAAACAGGTCCTGTCCAAAGCGGTGGTCAACGGCAAACCCGCCGCCTTCGAACAACGTGTCGCGAAGACAGGCAAGCTCGCCCAAGGCCACGCAGAGACCATCGATTACGACGCCGGCAAGGGGTTGGTGCGGCTCTCGAAGAACGCATGGCTCAGCGACGGACAGACCGAGATCCGGGGCGAGTCGCTGAAGTACAACGTGCTCGCACAGAGCATCGTCGCGGAGGCCGCGGAACAAGGATCGCAGCGCGTGCACATCGTCATCACGCCGCCGCCGGCCAAACCATGAGCGTGCTGCGGGCACTGAACCTCGCCAAAAGCTACAAGTCGCGGCAGGTATTGCGGGATTTGTCGCTCGAAGTCGAGAGCGGCGAGGTCGTGGGGCTGTTGGGTCCGAACGGCGCCGGCAAGACCACCGCGTTCTACATGGTGGTGGGGCTCACCAAGTGCGAGCACGGTGAGATCTATCTCGACAATCGGGAGATCACCCGCCTGCCCATGCATCGCCGCGCTCAATTGGGCTTAGGCTACCTGCCGCAGGAACCGTCGGTCTTCCGCCGATTGTCGGTGTCGAGCAATATCATGGCCATTCTCGAGACCCGTCCCGGGATGGACGCCGAGCAGCGCGCCGCGCGTTTGAAGGAGCTGCTGGCGGAACTTCACATCGGCCACGTACGGGACAGCCTGGGGATGAGCCTGTCGGGCGGCGAGCGGCGCCGCGTCGAGATCGCGCGCGCCCTGGCAGCCGATCCGCAGTTCATTCTGCTCGATGAGCCGTTCGCCGGCGTGGATCCGCTGTCGGTCGCCGATATTCAGCGAATAATCAAGCACTTATCAGACAAGGGAATCGGCGTCCTGATAACGGATCATAATGTACGGGAAACGTTGGGAATCTGCGGCCGGGCGTATATCGTCAGCCAGGGCAGCGTGCTTGCTTCCGGTTCTGCGGAGCAGATTCTTGCCAACCCGCAGGTTCGTGAGGTGTACTTGGGTCAGGATTTCAAACTGTAGGCTTGGATCTTAAGAACTATGTTGAAGCCAAGTCTGCAGCTTCGCATTGGCCAGCAGCTGACGATGACGCCGCAGCTGCAACAGGCTATTCGCTTGCTGCAGCTGCCATCGCTGGACCTGCAGGCCCATGTCCGCGAGACCCTCGAAACCAATGTGATGCTCGAAGCCGAGGACGAACTCGCCCTGGACGCGCCGCCCGATGCGGTGCGCGAACGCGACGAGCCGGCGCCGCCGGCCGAGGAAAAATACGTCGAGCTCGACGGCCATACCAGCGCTGGCGATCAACGCGAAGAACCCGAGGTGGAAATCGCGGATGAAGCCTGGGGGGAACAGACCAGCGGCCCCTCCGACTCCTCCTGGTCCGGCGAGGACGACCGCAGCGGCGATTTCAGCGACCAGCATGGTCAGACCTTGCAGGAACAGCTCATCGAACAGCTGGAACTCGCCAAATTGTCGCCCATCGATCTCGCCATCGCGCGCGTCATCACCGATGCGATCACGGACGACGGCTATTTGAAGGACGACCTGGAAGACGTCCGCCTGAGTCTGCTGCCCGAGATCGACGCCACGCCCGCGGACGTGGAGCGCGTGCTGGCCGCGGTCCAGTCGCTCGAACCCGCCGGCGTCGGCGCACGCAACTTAGGCGAGTGTATCGCCCTGCAACTGCGCCAGCTGCATCCCGGTACGCCTGCCCGCGACATCGCCATCCGCGTGGCGCTCGAGCATCTGGACTTGGTGGCGAGTCAACAGCACGTGCTGTTGCGCCGCCAGTTGCGTTGCCCCGAGGGGGATCTGGAAATGGCGCTGGCACTGGTGCGCTCCTGTCACCCCCGGCCGGGAGCGGCGGTCAATCCGGCGCAGGCCGAATACGTCATTCCGGACGTATTCGTGCGACGCACCGATCATGGCTGGCTCGTCGAGATCAACCAGGCGACCGTACCGCGGGTGCGCATCAATCAAAGCTACGCGAACCTGATCTCCCGCACGCCCGATCATGCCATGCTGCGTACTCAACTGCAGGAGGCGCGCTGGCTGATGCGCAGTCTGGAGATCCGCAACGAAACCTTGATCAAGGTCGCGCGCTGCATCGTGCAGCGTCAGACGAGTTTCTTCGAGCTCGGCGAGGAAGCCATGGAACCGCTCATCCTCAAGGACGTGGCGGAAGCCGTGGAAATGCACGAATCGACGATTTCTCGGGTGACCACCGCGAAGTACATGCACACGCCGCGCGGCGTGTTCGAGTTCCGCTACTTTTTTTCGAGTCACGTCGCGGCCGCCGACGGCACGGAGATGTCCTCCACCGCCATACGCGCCAAGATCAAGAAATTGATATCTCAAGAGAACCCGGAAAATCCGTGCAGCGACAGCAGGCTGGCGGAGATTCTGTCGCAGGAAGGCATACCGGTGGCACGGCGCACGGTTGCCAAATATCGCGAAGGCATGCAGATCGCTCCGTCCAACGAACGGAAACGAGCCGCTGCCCGCGCGTCGTAAAACGTATCGACTCCAAAGGTCGATCTTAAGGAGGAGCATTATGCAACTCGATCTCAGCGGTCATCATGTGGAAATCACGGATAGCATGCGGGCTTACGTTTTGAAGAAATTCGAGAAGATCTCCCGGCATTTCGAGCAAGTCATCGACGTCCACTGCGTCCTCACGGTGGAAAAATTGCGCCACAAGGCGGAAGCCACGCTGGTGATGCGGGGAAACAAACTCTACGCGGATGCCACGGAAGCCAACATGTACGCATCGATCGATGCGCTAGCCGACAAACTCGACCGCTGCGTCAAGAAGCACAAGGAAAAGGCCTCCGACCACCACGCCGAGGAGGTCATCAAGGGGCGTTCGGCCGCGCCGTGAGGAATCGGGGGCACGCGCCGATCGGGAGCGCGCCGCGCGGCGCGCTCCCCGCCATCGAATCATGCGATTGATCATCGTCAGCGGCTTGTCCGGGTCCGGCAAGAGCGTGGCCCTGCACTTGCTCGAGGACATCGACTTCTACTGTGTCGACAACATTCCGGCCGCCTTACTGAAGCCCTTCATCTCCCACACGATCCGGGGTACGGACGATACCTACCCCCGGACCGCCGTGGGTCTCGATGCGCGCAATCGACCGAACGAGATCGAGACCATCCCCGCGCTGGTGGCGGAACTGCGCCGCAGCGGTATCAGTTGCGAAGTGGTGTATCTGCACGCGAGCGACGAGGTTTTGCTCAAGCGCTATGCCGAGACGCGGCGCAAGCACCCGCTGGTGACCGGCGACGTGAGCCTGCGGGAGGCCATCGGCACCGAACGCAAATTGCTGGAACCGATCACGATCGCCGCGGACTTGGTGATCGACACGTCCAACATGGGCGTGCACGCACTGCGCGAACGCTTGCGCGAACGCATCGATTCGCGGCAGGACGGCCGTCTCGCGCTGATGTTCGAATCGTTCGGCTACAAGCACGGAATCCCCGGCGACGCCGACTTCGTATTCGACGTCCGCAGCCTGCCGAACCCCTATTGGGAACACACCTTGCGCCACCTCACGGGGTGCGACCCCGAAGTGATCGACTATCTGTCGGGGCACCCCGCGGTGAACCGCATGGTCGCGGCGCTCAGCGAATTCCTGACGCAGCGCATCGCCGAATTCTCGCAGGCGAATCGCAGTTATCTGACCATCGCGATCGGCTGCACGGGCGGACAACATCGTTCCGTATACGTCGCCGAGCGGCTGGCCGAGCATTTCCGCCGGAGCCAACCCCACGTGCTGACGCGCCACGATTCGCTGAAGATGCATTAATATCGGCACCGTGACGTTGACCGTTCCGGACCCTGGCAACTCGCTGGTCGATGCTACACCTCGCAACCGGTCAAATTCCGCGTGCCATGGACCAGCCGGGTGCCGCGGATCGCCGAGCGTCCGCCGCTCAGCTCAGCCCTTCGACAGCGCGTGCCGCGCGGTACGTAGGAACCCGATCGAGCGCCAGGAATTCCCGGATTTCGTCGGCGCGCGCCCGCGCGTCGGCGTGTCCCAACGCGATCAGCTCGCGCGTATAGCCGCGCTCGAACAGCAAATAGCTCAAAAGCAGCATGCCCGCGCTGTTGTTGGCGCCGATGGTACGCAGCAGCGCGCGCAGAGCGCGCGGCAGCTCGTAGCGGTGCCGACGCGCAATCTCGCTCAAATCCTGGGACGGCGTGATCACCAAGGCATCGATCCGCCGGGCGCCCGGGGTTTCATTGTTGCTCTTGATGAGTTCCAGATCGGAATGCAGCTGATCCATGAACAGCGAATCCAGCATGAAGCCGAACATCTGCCCGAACGTGGGTTCGGTTTTCGGATTGCGCAGTCCGAGCCCATCAGCCTCGGTATCGCCCACGCCGACCACCAGCAACCGGTTGGCGCCCAAATGGATGGCCGGACTCAACGGCGAGGTCTGGCGCATGGCACCGTCGCCAAAATATTGGTCATGCACGAAAATCGGGCGAAACAGGAACGGAATGGCCAGGCTCGCCATCAGGTGATCCAGCGTGAGCTGGACTCGAGCGCCCTTGCGAAAAGCTCGTTGCCAGGGATCGATGGCCGACGCGCACGCATAGAAAGTCACCGAATCCGCATCGGCATAGCTGGTCGCGCAAATGCCGATGGCCGACAAATGCTTCTTGTAGAGGCCGCGCGGAATGCCGTCGAAATTCAATTGCACCCGCAGCAGATCCCACAGCGGCGTATTGTCGAACAGCGACTTCGGCGGATGCACCAGCCAACCCCCGGTGACGAGCGCCAATATCCAATGCAGTCCGGAGCGCAGCACACTGACCGCGTCCGCCTTGAACACGTGATGCACGCGAAAGGCACGCCACACTCGCTCGATGGCGTACACCGCCTGCCGGAAATGCGCCGGATCCGAGGCCAGAGCGATCGCGCTGACGGCACCCGCCGAGGTACCGGTAATCACGGGAAACGGGCAGGCAGCGCCGCGCGGCAATAGTTCGGAAATGCCTTTGAGGACGCCCGCTTGATACGCCGCCCGCGCACCGCCGCCGGTCAAAACCAAGCCGAGCTGGGGGGCTGTATCGTCCAAGTATTCGGTCCCGCTGTCATAAGAACGCAACGCAAGCTAGTATGCCATCGCGCAGCGGCGGTTTTGTGGCGTTACGTCACGTGGAGTGGTCAATGGCGATGCGGCAGCTGATCGATGTCCGGGCGTGGGCGCTCCTGGCCGTATTTCAAATTTGCCTGATGGCGGCGCAAAACGCCCATTCGGCCGACGAACCCGCCCCTCCCGCCGTGGGAACGGCCGCCCCGGCGTTCCGCCTCCAGGATCAAGCCGGTGTCTGGCATACGTTGAGCGAATATCGCGGCAAATGGCTGGTGTTGTATTTTTACCCCAAGGACGACACCCCGGGGTGCACCACCCAGGCCTGCGAGTTCCGCGACAATATCTTCGCATTCAACAAATTGGGCGCCGTCATCCTCGGCGTCAGCGTGGATGACGTGGCCTCCCACAAACAATTTGCCGAGGAGCATTCGCTGCCCTTCACCCTGCTCGCGGACAGCACCAAGGAAACCGCCAGGTCCTACGGCGTGTTGCGCAGCGCGCTCGGCATCATGGAAATCGCCGCCCGCGAGACGTTCATCATCGACCCCCAGGGGCGCGTCGCCAAACACTACACGGCCGTCGACCCGAAAGGTCACTCGCAGGCGGTGCTGGCCGATCTGAAAGCGCTCGAGGCCAAGCCGGGGAATTAGACGGCCTCACGATCATGGCGCCGGTCGCTGGATCACCGGCACCGCTTAGATCACAATGGGGGATGAACAGCCGCAAGCCTGTCACGCTCCACCGCCTGCGCGAGATGCATGCCGCCGGCGAGAAAATTGCCATGTTGACCTGTTACGACGCCGCCTTTGCGCGCGTCTTGGATCGGGCCGGCGTCGATGCCCTGCTCGTCGGTGATTCGCTCGGCATGGTCCTGCAGGGACGCGATACCACCCTAGCCGTGTCGATGGACGACATGGCCTACCACACGCGCTGCGTGGCGCGAGGCAATCGAACCGCCTGGGTCATCGCCGACATGCCCTTCGGAAGCTACCAAGAGTCCGCCGAACTCGCCTGGCGCAACGCAGCTCGCCTCATGCAGGAAGGGGCCCATATGGTGAAGCTCGAAGGCGGCGGTTGGACCGCGCCCGTCGTGCGTTTCCTGGTCGAGCGCGGCATCCCGGTCTGCGCCCATCTCGGGTTCACGCCGCAGTCGGTGCACCGCCTGGGGGGCTACCGTGTCCAAGGTCGAGACGCGGCCCAAAGCGAATTGCTGAACAGCCAAGCGCACGAACTTGCCGATGCCGGCGCGGCTCTCCTGGTGATCGAGATGGTGCCGTCTACGATGGCGAGCGCACTGGCAGACACGCTGCCGATTCCCGTGATCGGTATCGGTGCCGGCTCAGGCTGCGGCGGCCAGGTTCTGGTGCTGCACGACATGCTAGGCCTCTCGAGCGGGCAACCCCTCAAGTTCGTTCGCGATTTCCTGAACGGTGCGGCAGGCATCGACGCGGCGGTCAGGCGCTACGTGACCGACGTGAAAAGCACCGCCTTTCCCGACAATGCCGTGCACGGTTTTTGACTCGGGGTCCTCATGCAATTAGTCGCAACCATAACGGACCTGGAGAAGGCGCTGGCGCACCGACGCCGTATCGCGCTGGTTCCCACCATGGGAAATCTGCACGCCGGCCACTTGTCGTTGATCCAGATCGCGCGCAGCCGCGGCGATATCGTCGTCGCCAGCGTGTTCGTCAATCCATTGCAGTTTGCCCCCACCGAAGACTTCGCCAGCTATCCGCGTACGTTGGATAGGGATTGCCAACTATTGGCCACCGCAGGGTGCGACATCGTGTTCGCGCCGTCGGAGCGCGAGATGTATCCGGTGGCGCAGACATACACCGTGCGGCCGCCGGCGAACTTGGCCGACATCCTCGAGGGTAACGTTCGCCCCGGGTTCTTTACCGGCGTGTGCACGGTGGTGCTCAAGCTGTTCAACATCGTTCGACCCGATATTGCGGTATTCGGCAAGAAGGATTATCAGCAACTGCTCGTGATTCGAAACATGGTGCAGCAGTTCAATCTGCCGATCGACGTGGTCGCGGGCGGCACCGTGCGCAGCCCCACTGGCCTCGCTTTGTCATCGCGCAATGGATACTTGAACGACCTCGAGCTTCAGGAGGCGGGCCACCTCAATGCAGCGCTCCGCGAGACGAGCGAGCAGGTGCGAGCAGGCCGCACCGACTGGTCGATGCTCGAGCGCGGCGCGATTCAGCGTCTGACCCAGCGTGGCTGGTCTCCTGACTACATCGCGATCCGGCGCCAGGCCAATCTGGATGAGCCCGCCGCCGACGAGCCGTTGGTCGTGTTGGGAGCCGCCCGGCTCGGCGGCACGCGGCTCATCGATAACATCGAACTCGCGCTCGGGACGTAACCATCGCCCCATCGTCGGTACCCGCCCCGGCGTGCACTCGCTCTGGTCTCTCGTTCGGCGCGGCGGCGCCGTTCAAAGCGTCGGACTCGCCAGCAGATAATACAACCCGCCGGCAACGACGATGGTCACGGGCAACGTGAACACCCACGCGATCGCGATCCGCGAAATCATGCCGTACTTGAGTCCCGCGCCCGACGTCACCATGGTGCCGGCGATCCCCGACGTGACGATGTGGGTGGTGCTCACCGGCAGGCCCGTGAAACCCGCCGTGCCGATGAGCAGCGCGGAGATGACTTCCGCCGACGCGCCCTGAGCAGGGGTCAAATGAACATTGCCCAAGCGCTCGCCCAGGGTCTTCACGATGCGCTTGTACCCGACCATGGTGCCGACGCCCAGGCATAGCGCGCTCAACATGCGCACCCAGAACGGCGCGTATTCCACCGACTGACCGAGATGCTTGGCAATCCCCTGCACTTGCTTCTTCTCATCGGCGCCGATGCCCTTCGCCTCTTCGGCGTGCTTCAATTCGGAGACCACCTGGTAAATGTCGTCGCGAATCGATGCCCGTGCCTTCGCGCCCGCAGAGCCCGGTCCCGCTTCGAGCTTGCGCCCACCGCCGCTCGAATCGCCCGCCGCGGCCGCGCCGTCCCCCGCGCGCGGAGTCTTGGCCCGATCTTCGATCGATCGGGCGGCGGCCAACGCCCGCGCCTTCTCATCGTCGCCGTAGCGCCGTACGAAGGGTTCCGCCTGCTGCATGATGGCGGCCATATCCTGAAGCGACGCGCCGGCCGCTGGGTTCAAAGCATAAGTACCCGGGAAGATACCGATGATGGTGAGCATGATGAGTCCAATGCTCTTCTGCCCGTCGTTCGTCCCATGCGCGAAACTGACCCCGGTGCACGTCAGTATCAGGATTCCCCGCATCCACCATATGGGCGGCTTGTCCGTCGCAGGCTCGTACAGGTGCTCATCGTGCAATGTCTTGCGGCACAGATAATACAGCGCACCGGCCAGCACGAACCCGAGGATCGGGGACAGCGCCAACGCTTCGAGCACTTTCCACAGCTGCGCCCAGTGCACGCCGTCGCTGACGCTGCGCGAACGGGCGAAGGCATTGCCGAGGGCGACCCCGATGAGCGACCCGATCAGGCAGTGCGAACTCGAGTTCGGCAGGCCGAACCACCAAGTCCCGATATTCCAGGTCAACGCCGCGGCGAATAGCGAAACCAACATGGCGACGGCGGGTCCGCCGTCGGGCGGCGACAATACCTCCGCCGGCAGCAATTCGACCAACGCATAGGCAACGGCGATGCCTCCGATCATCACGCCGAGAAAGTTCATGATGCCCGACAGGACGACCGCCTGCCCCGGCTGGAGCGACTTCGTGTAGATGACGGTGGCCACCGCGTTCGCCGCGTCGTGAAAGCCGTTGGTCGCTTCGAAGATGATGACCATGGCGAGCGCAAAGATCAGCAGTCCCATCGCCAGCGCCGAGGCCGGATCCAGATGACTCAGCATTGATTTTCTCCCGCGACGCCTTGGACCTGCCGATACTGGCTGAGGCTGCGGGCGCATGCGAGGCGTGCCGGCCGCGCCAGCCGGTCGGACCCCGCTGACTCGCCGACCCCGGCATTGATGACAATCGTATGACACAGTACCCATAACCGCGTTCCACGATCGCGTTATTGGGTTGGCCGACGCCCGCATACCATGTCATCATGACAGTATGATGTCGGCACTCGTTTTATCCTGGTGGTCGTTCCTGTGTGGATTTGCTGCCTTGAATATCCTGGCATGGTGGATCTCCGCCGTGGCGCTGGGCCGTCGGCAATCGGCCCTCTCGCCCGAGGCGTATCGGGCCCGCCGCCTGCAGTTGCTGCTCTCCGCAGTGTACGTGTTCGGTTGCGCATACCGGTCCGTATTCCTGGTCTACGACGTGCCGCGGATCTGCTTGTTCGATACGTCTCTTTCCGGCGTCATCGTCGGCCGCTCGGTCGCGACCCTGGCGGAACTGTGTTTCGTTGCCCAATGGGCGCTGTTGCTGCGCGAGACGTCGCGGACCACCGGCAGCAAGGTGGGTCAGGTGGTCGCGTTGGCTTTGGTGCCGCTCATCGCGATCGCCGAGACCTGTTCATGGTACTCGGTGCTCAGCACGTCGAACTTGGGTCACGTGGCCGAAGAATCGATCTGGGGCCTTTCCGCGGCCTTGCTGGTGGCCAGTGTGGCGGTGATCCTGCCGCGAGCGCCGGCCGCCCGCAGGCCGCTGCTGGTCGCGTGGTGCTTCGCCGGCGTGGTGTATGTCGCCTTCATGTTCGCCGTGGACGTTCCCATGTACTGGTCGCGCTGGCTCGCCGACGAGGCCAATGGACGCAGCTACATGAGCATCGCCCAAGGCATCCTCGACATGTCCCAGCGCCGGATCGTTTCCCACCGCTGGGAAGACTGGAAGCATGAAGTGGCGTGGATGTCCCTGTACTTCAGCGTGGCGGTGTGGATCAGCATCTCGCTCATTCATGCGCCGGTGCACAAGGCGCACGCCGCGCCCGAGCGCAAGCGCTTCGCGGGTACCGCACTGGACCTGAACGCCGTCGGGTAGCCCCGAGTCAGGGTTTGGGAAGCACGGCCTGGCGCACGAGTTCGCGATGCTCGGCACAATGCTGGCGTCCCGCCAGCGAGAAACCCACGCTCGGGTCGCAGATGCTCGCGATCAGCACGTCATGGCCGTGAAACTGCACCGAGACGCGCTCGCCCACGTCGAGCAAAGTCACCCGCGTCTGCGCGTCGAGCCTAAGCGCCGGTTCTTCGCCGCAAATGCGCCAGCCAGCCCGCGCCACGGCCGATCGAACCGCGTTGAAGTTCGAGGGGGCATCGAACGGGGTAAGTACCCGCGTATACAAGAGATCGCGGCGTTGCGCGTTCCCCGCGCTGACCAGCATTGGCATCGACATGCCAACCGCGATTCTGTTGTTCCTGGCCATTCTGCTCGCGCTGAGTTTCGAATTCGTCAACGGTTTCCACGACACCGCCAATGCCGTCGCGACGGTGATCTATACCCACACCTTGAAGCCCTCTCAGGCCGTCGTATGGTCGGGCATGTGGAACTTCATCGGCGTCCTGACCTCCTCCGGAGCGGTGGCCTTCGGCATCGTCGCGCTGCTGCCCGTCGAACTGGTCATCAATGTGGGATCCGGCGCCGGGTTCGCTCGCGGTCGCCAATGCGAATGCCGCCGCGCGCTTGGCGCCGCTCGACAATCTGTCGGCCCTGGCGCCCGCTGACCGCATCGCCTTGCGCTTGGATGTCTATCTGGTTTCCGAAACCCTGGCGCGCCTGCAGAAAGCCAAACAGCTGCCTGGCGCATTGGACGCCGCCGAGACGGCGAGCTATCAGAAATCGTTGAAATCATTGACTAATTTTATTCCTCTCTGGGTCAAGATCGCGGTCTCGCTGGCGCTCGGCCTGGGGACCATGATCGGCTGGAAGCGCATCGTGGTCACCGTGGGCGAGAAGATCGGCAAGGCACACCTGACCTATGCCCAAGGCGCATCGGCCGAACTGGTGGCGTTCGCCACGATCGAGGCCGCCGACATCTTGGGGCTTCCCGTCAGCACCACCCACATTCTGTCGTCGGGCATCGCCGGCACCATGGTGGCCAACGGCTCGGGCATACAGAAAGAGACCGTACGCAACATCGTGCTCGCCTGGGTGCTGACATTGCCGGTGTGCGTGCTGCTCGGTGCCGCGCTGTTCTTCGTGCTGCGCGTGCTGGGCGTTCACTGACCCGCAGGGAAAGCGCCACCGCGATGCATCCACGCGCCTAGCCCCGGCGAATACCCCGGGCAGGTTTGCTACTCGACCCCCTAGAAATGGTAGCTTAAATCGATGCCCCCCGTCAGCGGCTGGTTGGTCATGATGCGATTGAAGGCGGCTGACGGCAGCGACTCCGCGAACATGTACTCCAACTCGGCATGCTTGTTGAACACGTTGTTTACGAACAATGTGGCGCTCCACCCGCGATCGCTCACAATCCCGGCGCGGACGTTGGTGAAGTCGTAGGGCGGAAGCCGGCCGTATTCGCCGTTCGCCGAGTAGCCGTAGGGAAACTCGAGCGAATACCGGGGACCCACATAGCTGTTATCGATCCGCGCCGTAAACTGGTATGTGTGGGTGAGCGCGTGGGCATAGGAGAGGCCGACACTCGCCGTTTCCGGAGGCACGTCCGTCAGCACGTTGGACGGGGTGATCTGCCAGTGCGGTCCTGCATCCAGCGCGACATGGGTGTAGCCGCCGGAGACCGATGCCTGGAAGCCGCCGCCCAGAACGGCGCGGATTTCAATTTCTCCGCCGTAGATCTTGGCGTCTTTCCCATTGATCTGGAACTCCCAATCCCCGGGCTCGGCCTGGAGCTGAATATTGCTCCAATCCTCGAAATACACTGCCGAGTTCACGATCAGTCGATCATTGAAAAACCGCGCCTTTTCGCCGATTTCGTAGCTCCAGACACTGTCCGGCTGATAGGTGGACGGCCATTTGGTGCCGGTAAAGCCATAGGCGGAGAAGACCTGGCTCCAATACGCACCGGTGGTCGGCAGTTTGATATTACCGCCGCCGGGCCGGAAACCCTTTGCCACATCCAAATAGACTTTCAAGTCGCGCGTGAAATCGTAGGAGATGTTGAACTTCGGATCGACGCCGTCGGCGGATTGGGTGATGAGGCCGGTGGCCGATGGCGTCGCGGCGCCCAAGGCCGAGTCCCAGCCGCCGATGCTCGACGAGAATCGAGTGTCGTAGGAATAGTAGCGAAGGCCGACGTCCACCTTCAACTGATCGGTCACGCTGTAGCTGGCGTCGCCAAAGACGGCATATTGCGTGAGCTTTGTCGGCGTCACGGCGGTCCACATGTTTGTCGTGGTGGCCCGCAGCCCAGTGCCCTCGTCCATGAACGCGTAGGGGTTACCGCTGATGCCGTAGAGATTCCAGACGGATTTGAAGCTGCTGAAGTAAACGCCGCCGATCCAGTTGAAACGGGAATCCCCTGTCGAGGCCGCTCTCAGTTCCTGGCTGAATTGCTGGGAGGGGTCCGTCTCGTATGAATAGACAATGCCGGTGCCGTTCGGACCATAGTATCCCGCATTGGGTAGCCCATAGTCGCCGGCATAGCTCGCCCCCGTATTCGGGTTGTTGAAGGCCTCGCTACCGTCCTGCAGTTGGTTGGCCTGGCGATACCATTGCGCCGTCGCCGAGGTCACGTTGAATTTCTCAAAGCTGTAATTGACAGTCAGACCGTAGATGTCGATCCGGTCGTTCATGGGCTCGGGTACGTTGAACGGCTCATAATGGGTGTCCGTGCCGGCAGTGCTGTCGTAAGCGTTGATGCCGTCCGCGTGCATGAACTGATAGAGGAGCATCGGGGTGATGGTGAGCTCGTCCGTCGGCTTCCATAGGAGTGTCACGCGCGCGCCATCGAGCTGGGTGGCATTGGAGCCTGGGTACTCGCTCTGGATCGGAGCAGCCTGCACGTTGCCGCGGAACTCGCCGTTCGGGCTCGTCAACGGAAAGGGATTGGCGACAATACGGGTGATCCAGCCGCTGGTAAACGCTTCGGTGCCGACGATGCGCAGCGCCAACCGATCGTCAATGAGCGGGATGTTAACCATTAAATTGTCGGTATGGTTGAACGAGCCACCCTCCGTCCCCGAGAGGACGCTTTGCACCGATGCGTGAAAGGCATCGAGGTCGGGCTGATTGCTGAGAAGTCTAACCGTTCCGCCCATCGAGCCGGCGCCGTACAGCGTGCCTTGCGGACCGCGCAGCACTTCGACGCGGTTCAGATCGTAAAGCGAAGGGTCGATCACCACCTTTCCGTTTTGCGCGCTCGCAGGCGCCGTCAACGGTATGTCGTCGAGGTAGTACCCGACCGTGGCGGAATTGCCGCCGCTCGACGTCATGCCACGCATCTCGATCTCGGTCTGTCCAGGTCCCTCAGTTTTCAAGGAGACGCCTGGTGTCGCTTGCGCCACCGCCATCACACTGGAAGTACCACTTGCCTGCAACTCTGCGCCGCTAACCGCTGAGATGCTGATCGGTGTGTCCTGCACTGTGGAGGTACGTTTCTCCGCAGTGACAACCACTTCGGCAAGCGAGCCCGAATTGTCAGCGCTAGCGACGACCGATTGTGCGTGCGCCTGCATCGAGAAGGATATCGCTGCACTGCTCAACACGGCGGCCAAGATTACTTTCACGCTCCATTTCAAGACTCTTGCTCCTAGAGTGATCGCCAATCGACTTACGATTGGTCGGTAACGGCTTAGCCGATGCATTCGCTGTAACTTGCGTATCAGTGAATATTTTTGCTCTGTAGTAAATCTTCTCACGACGCCAATTAAAATGGCGTTAAGAAAAGTGCGCCACATCACCGTTCCTACTGTCCCTAAGACCATGAGTTTTTCGGCATCGCCAGTGCAGATTTATGCCGCCTCCAAAATCTCGGTTTTTGGGGCTTACCCTGAGGCGCTCGCAAAGATCGCGGTCTGAGTCGCCATTGGACGGAAACCCGGGGTAAGCCAGAGCGATCTCGCGGGCGCTATCGTCCCAAAGCGGACGGCCACTGTTGCGCATCATCAGCGAAGCGGCCCCGGCTTCGATCGAGGAATTGGCTCAACTCACCGGCCGGGCAAAGTCAAATCTGTCGCGCACGCTGAAAACGATGGCTGGCTATGGACTCGTTCCACTCGAGCCGGGGGAACGCGGAGGGATCGCGCCGAAAGTCAGCCATGACCGAGTAGAGCTGGATCTGCCAATTACCCATGCGCATAAACGCGTGTGATATTTGGCCGAGATCGGCCGCCATCTTCTAACTCAGCGCCTCGATCGCATCGTCCAACCCCGACAGCGTCAGCGGATACATGCGCCCCTCCACCAGGCCGCGGATCAGCTCGATCGACTGCGTGTGCCGCCAGCGCATCTGCGGCTGCGGGTTGATCCACACGTACTTCGGGTACGCTTTCATCAAACGCTGCAGCCACACGCTGCCCGGCTCGGCGTTCCAATGCTCGACGCTGCCCCCGGCATAGGTGACCTCGTACGGACTCATGGTCGCATCCCCCACCACGATGAGCTTCCAGTCAGGACCGTAAGTGCGCATCACTTCGCTGGTGCCCACGTGCTCATTGAAGCGCCGGCCGTTGTCGCGCCACAGCGCTTCATAAGTGAAGTTGTGAAAATAGAAATGCTCGAGGTGCTTGAACTCGCTGCGGGCGGCCGAGAACAACTCCTCGCAGGTCTTCACGTGATCGTCCATCGATCCGCCCACGTCGAGGAGCAGCAACACTTTGATGACATTGTGCCGCTCCGGCACCATTTTGATGTCGAGCCACCCGCCGGAGCGCGCGGTGGCATCGATGGTGTCGGCCAGCGCGAATTCGTCCGGCGCGCCCCGCCTGGCGAAGCGGCGCAGCTTGCGCAGCGCCAATTTCATGTTGCGCGTGCCGAGTTCGACGCCGTCGTCGAGATTCGCGAACTCGCGCTTGTCCCATACCTTGACCGCGCTGCGATTGCGCGATGTGTCCTGCCCGATGCGCACGCCCTCGGGATTGTAGCCGTAGGCGCCGAACGGCGACGTGCCGGCCGTGCCGATCCACTTGCTGCCGCCCTGATGGCGCTCCTTCTGCTCCTCGAGACGCTGCTTGAGCGTCTCCATCAGCTTCTCCCAGCCGCCCAGGGCCTCGACCTGCGCCTTCTCCTCGTCGGTCAGCTCTCGTTCGGCCAGCTTGGCCAGCCAGTCGGCGGGCAGTTCGCGCTCCAGCAGCGCGAACAGATCCTGCGCTCCCTTGAAATGTGCTGCGAAGGCCTTGTCGAAGCGATCGTAATGGCGTTCGTCCTTGACCAGGCAGGTGCGCGCCAGGTAATAAAACCGCTCCGCACTGGCGTCGCTCAGGCCCGCCTTCAATGCCGCAAGGAGCATCAACAATTCCGTGATCGACACCGGGATGCCGGCGCTCTTCAACAAAAAGAAAAACCTAACGAGCATTCCGGCGGTTGAGGAACAGCAGTTGTTCGAACAAATGCACGTCCTGCTCGTTCTTGAGCAGCGCACCGTACAGCGGCGGTATGAGCTTCTTGGCATCGTCGCTGCGCAGCGCCTCGGCGGGGATGTCCTCGGCCACCAGCAGCTTGATCCAGTCGAGCAGTTCCGAGGTGGTGGGCTTCTTCTTCAAACCCGGCGTCTCGCGAATCTTGAAGAACGTGGCCAGCGCCTCACGCAGCAGATCGCGCTTCAAATCGGGAAAATGCACGTCGACGATGCTGGTCATGGTCGCTTCGTCGGGGAAACGGATGTAGTGGAAAAAGCAGCGCCGCAGAAACGCGTCGGGCAGCTCCTTCTCGTTGTTGCTGGTGATGATGATTACCGGCCGGTGCCTGGCGCGGACGGTCTCGCGCGTCTCGTACACGTAGAACTCCATGCGATCGAGTTCACGCAGCAAATCGTTGGGAAACTCGATGTCCGCCTTGTCGATTTCGTCGATCAACAGCACCGGCTGCGTCTCGCAATCGAAGGCCTCCCACAGATTGCCCTTGACGATGTAGTTGTGAATGTCCTTCACCCGCGGATCGCCGAGCTGCGAATCGCGCAGGCGCGACACCGCATCGTATTCGTACAGTCCCTGCTGTGCCTTGGTGGTGGACTTGATGTGCCACTCGTACAGCGGCTTCGACAGAGCGCGCGCAATCTCGGTCGCCAGCAGAGTCTTGCCCGTGCCGGGTTCGCCTTTGATGAGCAGCGGGCGCGACAGAACCACCGCGGCGTTCACCGCCGCCATCAATTCTTCCGTCGCAATATAGCGGTCGGTGCCGCGAAATTCGGACGCCATCCGATTACTTCCGGGTGACTTGCAGGATCTGCATGGAATTCGTTCCGCCGACGACTCCGGACAGCTCGCCCTTGGTCAAAATGATCAAATCGCCGTCCTGCACCAGCTTCAAGTCGAGCAGATGATGGAATATGGAGAAGTAGAACGCCTCGCGATTCTCGTCCGTCCCGTCGTAGGCGACCGGATACACCCCGCGATACAACGTCACCCGCGAACGCGTGGCTTCCTGCCGCGCGAACGCATAGATCGGGATGTCCGAGCGCACGCGCGACATCCATAAGCACGTCTCGCCCGACTCGGTCAGCGCGACGATGGCTTTCACGTGCAAGTGGTTGGCGGTGTACATCACCGCGGCGGCGATCGCCTCGTTGGTGCGCTCGTAGTAGCCGGCGTTGCGTTGCCGGATGCGCACGTGCGCTCCCTGGTATTTCTCGGCGCCTTCGATGATCTGCGCCATGGCCTCCACCACCTTGGTGGGATGCTTGCCCGCCGCGGTCTCGGCCGACAGCATGACCGCGTCGCTGCCGTCCATGACGGCGTTGGCCACGTCCGACACCTCGGCGCGCGTGGGGATGGTATTGACGATCATGGATTCCATCATCTGCGTGGCCGTGATGACCAGCCGATTCTGGTGCCGCGCCTCTTGAATGATGAGCTTCTGCAGCCCCGCGAGTTCCGCAAACCCCATTTCGACGCCCAGATCGCCGCGCGCCACCATCACGCCGTCGCTCGCCTTGCACACTTCCGCCAGGTTCAGGATGGCCTCGGCACGTTCGATCTTCGCGATCAATAGCGCATGGCCGCCGGCCTGGCGCAGCAACGAGCGAGCCTCGTCCATGTCGGCCGCGTCGCGCGCGAAGGACACGGCGAGATAGTCGACCTCGAGCGAGGCCGCGGCGCGGATGTCGTCGCGATCCTTGTCGGTCAGAGCACCGGCGGACAATCCGCCGCCCTGCCGGTTGATGCCCTTGTTGTTGCCGAGTTCGCCCCCGACCAGCACCCGCGTATTGATGCGCGGACCGTCGATGCTCTGCACCTGCAGGCTGATCTGGCCATCGTTGAGCAACAGCACGTCGCCGGCGAACACGTCGGCAGGGAGCTTCTTATAGGCGATTCCCACCGAATGCTCGGTGCCGGCATCGACCGCGAGACTGGCGTCGAGCACGAACTCGGCGCCGTCCGCCAATTGCACCTTGCCCAGGGCGAAGCGGTCGATGCGGATTTTCGGCCCCTGCAGGTCGCCCAAAACGCCCACGTACCGGCCCGCCTGCCTGGCGGCCGTTCTGACCAATCCTAAGCGCCGCGCATGATCCGCGACCGCGCCATGCGAGAAATTGAGCCGCACCACATCCACGCCGGCTCGAATGATGTCCTTGAGGACGGCTGGGTTGTCCGTCGCCGGCCCCAGCGTCGCCACGATTTTGGTCCGGCGCAGTTGGAAGCTCATGCGGCGCGCTGCTCGAGAATCTCGACCGCGGGGAGTTTTTTCCCCTCGACGAATTCCAGGAACGCACCGCCGCCCGTCGATATGTAGGAAATGCTGTCCTCGATGCCGTATTTTTCGATGGCGGCCAGCGTGTCGCCGCCGCCGGCCAGCGAGAATGCCTTGCTGCGCGCAATGGCATTTGCGAGAGTTCGCGTGCCCTCGCCGAACTGCTCGAATTCGAACACGCCCACCGGACCGTTCCAGAGCACGGTCCCGGCCGCGGCGATGAGCTTGGCCATCTCCTCGGCCGAATCCGGACCGATGTCCAAAATCATCTCATCGGCGGCAACCTTGTCCACCGGCTTCACGTCGGCCTCCGCCTGCGCAGAGAAGGCGGTCGCCACCACCACGTCGGTGGGCATCGGAATCACGATGCCGCGCTTCTTCGACTGCTCCAACAGGCGCTTGCAGATGTCCAGCATCTCCGGTTCGTACAGCGACTTGCCGACGTTGTAGCCCAGCGCCGCCAGGAACGTGTTGGTGATTCCGCCGCCGACGATGAGTTGATCTACCTTGGCCAGGAGCGATTCCAGCACCGTGAGCTTGGTCGACACCTTGGAGCCCGCGACGATCGCCAGCAACGGGCGCGCCGGCTTGTCGAGCGCCGTCTCCAGCGCCGACAACTCGCTCACCAGCAGCGGACCCGCGCACGCCACCGGCGCATACTTCGCGACTCCGTGAGTGCTCGCCTCGGCGCGATGCGCCGTGCCGAACGCGTCCATGACGTAGATATCGCAGAGAGCGGCCATTTTCTTGGCGAGGTCGTCCGCGTTCTTCTTCTCACCCTTGTTGAAGCGGACGTTTTCCAGCAGCACGACTTCGCCCGCGCCCACCGTCACCCCGTCCAGCCAGTCCTGTTTGAGCGCCACCGGCACTCCGAGCAAATGCGTCAGCCGTTTGGCCACCGGCGCGAGCGAGAACTCCTCGGTGAAATGTCCTTCTTCCGGGCGGCCGAGGTGCGACATGACGAGCACATGGGCCTTGGCGTTGAGCGCCGACTGGATGGTCGGCAGCGCCGCGCGGATTCGCGCATCGCTGGTCACGACGCCGTCCTTGATGGGAACATTCAGATCCTCGCGAATCAACACCCGCTTCCCCGCGAGATCCAGACTCGACATTTTTATGATTTTCATTGTTCGTCATCCGCTGAAGCACGCGGTCCTGTCGTTAGTCAGCCTTCGACCACGCCAAGGTGGTGTCGAGCATTCGATTGGAAAAGCCCCACTCGTTGTCATACCACGCGCACACCTTCACCAGGCTGCCCTGAATCACCTTGGTGAGCGTCGCATCGTACGTCGACGACGCCGGGTCGTGATTGAAGTCCACCGACACCAGCGGCGCGTCGTTGTATGCAAGAATGCCCTTCAGCTCGCCGCCGGCGGCCTTCTTGACCACCGCATTGATTTCTTCCACCGTGGTCTTGCGCGCGGCGTTGAAGGTCAAGTCCAAGAACGAGACGTTGATGGTCGGAACGCGCACCGAGAATCCGTCGAGCTTGCCCTTCAACTCGGGCATCACCAGACCGACCGCGGCGGCCGCGCCGGTCTTCGTCGGTATCATCGACATGGTCGCCGAGCGCGCGCGCCGCAGATCCGAGTGATAGACATCGGTCAACACCTGATCGTTCGTGTACGAATGAATGGTGTTCATGACGCCGGCCAGAATGCCGATCTCGTCGTGCAGCACCTTGGCGAGCGGCGCCAGGCAATTCGTGGTGCACGACGCATTCGAAATGACCGTGAAGCCGGACTTCAGGATTTTGTGGTTCACACCGTACACGATGGTGGCATCCACGTCATCGCCGCCGGGCGCGGAGATGACCACTTTCTTGGCACCGGCGGTGAGATGGGCGGAGGCCTTCGCCTTGCTCGTGAACAGGCCGGTCGACTCCAGCACGAAATCCACGCCGAGTTCGCCCCACGGCAGCTTGGCCGGATCGCGCTGCGCGACCACGCGGATGCGATCGCCGTTCACCACCATCGAATCGCCCTCGACGTGCACATCGCCGTGGAACCGGCCGTGCACCGTATCGAACCGGGTCAAATGAGCATTCGTATTCGCATCGCCGAGATCGTTGATTGCGACGATTTTGATCTCATCTTTGTGCTTGCCCTCGTACAGCGCTCGCAGCACGTTGCGGCCGATGCGTCCATAACCATTGATGCCCACTTTGATTGCCATCGTACTCCTCAGGCGCTTCGCGCCGAATTTACGGGGTCGAAGCGACCCCGGTTGATAGTTGCCCGCTGCACGGGCATTTTGAATAAAATCAGGCCAGCACCCTCTCGATGGCCTCGACCACCTTGTCCACGGTGAAGCCGAACGCCTTGAACAGATCCTTGGCCGGCGCCGAGGCGCCGAAGTGGTCGATGCCCACGATCTCGCCCTTAAGCCCGACGTAGTGCCACCACGGGCCGGTCGCGCCCGCCTCCACGGCCACTCGCCGCGTCACCGACGGCGGCAGCACGCTGCGCTTGTAGGCCTCGTCCTGCCGGTCATAGGTGGTGGTGCTCGGCATGGAAACCAAGCGGATTTTCCTGCCTGTCGCGGCCACGGCGCGGACAGCCTCGGCCGCGATACCCACCTCGGAGCCCGTGGCGATGACGATGGCCTCCGGCGGGCCAGCGGAATCGATCAACACGTAGCCGCCGCGTTTGATGGCCGCGAGCTGCGCGGCATCGCGCGCCTCGTGCGTCAGCGATTGGCGCGTGAATATCACGCAGGTGGGGCCATCGCGGTTCTCGACCGCGACCGCCCAACACGTCGCCGTCTCCACCGCATCGCACGGCCGCCACAAATCCATGTGCGGGATGAGGCGCAGGCTCGCCATGTGTTCGATGGGCTGGTGCGTGGGGCCATCCTCGCCCAGGCCGATCGAGTCATGCGTGTAGACGAAAATCACCCGCAGGCGCATGAGCGCCGCCATGCGCACGGCGTTGCGCGCATAGTCGGAGAAGGTCAGGAACGTGGCGCCATAGGGAATGAAGCCGCCATGCCCGGTCACGCCGTTCAAGATGGCGGACATGCCGAACTCGCGCACGCCGAAATGCAGATAATTGCCGCCGGGCGAATCGGGCGTGAGCGTCACCGAATCCTTGCGCAGCGTGCCGTTCGACGGGGTCAGGTCGGCGGAGCCGCCCAACAATTCCGGGAGCGCGGGACCGATCGCGTTCAACGTCGCCTGCGAGGACTGGCGGCTGGCAAGTGCCTTGCCCTCGGTCTGGCAGCGCCCGATATAGGCGTTGATGAGATCCGGGAAGCCGCTCGGCAAATCTCCCGCCATGCGACGCTCGAATTCCGCCGCCAGCGCCGGAAACTCGCTCTTGTACGCCGCAAAGCGAGTGCGCCACTCCTGCTCGACGCGCGCGCCCTTCTCGCGCATGTCCCAGGCGGCGCGGATGTCGGCCGGAATTTCGAAGGGCGGCGCGGTCCAGCCCAAGTGCGCGCGGGTCGCGGCGATTTCGTCGTTGCCCATGGCTTCGCCGTGCATCGAGGCCGTGCCCTGCTTGTTGGGCGCACCCCAGCCGATGACGGTCTGGGCGCAGATCAGCGACGGCCGGCGCGTTTCGGCGCGCGCGGCCTCGAGCGCGGCGGCAATGGCCTCGCTGTCCTGGCCGTCGACATGCGGCTGCACGTGCCAGCCATACGCCTCGAAGCGCTGCGCGGTATTGTCGCCGAACCAACCCGCCACCTTGCCGTCGATGGAAATGCCGTTGTCGTCATACACCAGGATGAGCTTGCCGAGTTTCTGCACGCCGGCGAAGGACGCGGCCTCGTGCGAGATCCCTTCCATCATGCAGCCGTCGCCCAGGAACACGTAGGTATGGTGATCGACGATGCTGTGTCCGGGGCGGTTGAACGTCGCCGCGAGCGTGCGCTCGGCCAGCGCCATGCCCACCGCGTTGGCGAATCCCTGGCCCAGCGGGCCCGTGGTCGTCTCGATGCCCAGGTGGGTCTCGCGTTCGGGGTGACCCGCGGTCTTGGAGCCGAACTGACGAAAATTCTTGATTTCCTCCATCGACAGCGGGTAACCCGTCAAATGCAGCACCGAATAGAGCAGCATGGACGCGTGGCCGTTCGACAGCACGAAGCGGTCGCGGTCGATCCAGTTCGGATTGCCCGGATTGAACTTAAGTACGTCGCGCCACAACACCTCGGCGATGTCCGCCATCCCCATGGGGGCGCCCGGGTGGCCGGAATTGGCCTTTTGCACCGCATCCATCGACAAAGCACGGATTGCGTTGGCAAGGTCACGGCGTGTCGGCATGGGCGCTCTTCTTGTGGGGGGAAAGCCGGTATTGTCCCCGATGCGCCCGTCGCCAGCAACCGGGAGCCAGGTCGCGGTTTTCGAGGGAACGCAAGGCCGCCAACGCGGGTCCCACGGTCATGACCTAGTTCACCGATGCGCTCGAGGCGCTTTGTTACCATTTGACGATGCAAATCCTACAAATCACCGATCTTCATCTCTACGGCAATGCCGGCGGCAGTCTGCGTGGGGTGGAAACCGACTCGAGCTTGCGGCACGTGCTCGATGACGCGGCGGCCGCCGCATTCGATTACTCCGCCATTTTGGTGACCGGCGATGTGGTCCAGGACGATCCGACGGGCTACCTGCACTTCAAGAGCCTGTTGACCGGCTTGGGCAAGCCCGTGCTGTGCATCCCCGGCAATCACGACGAGCCCGACGCCATGCGTCAGAGCCTGCGCGATGAGCCGTTCCAATATTGCGGCACGCGCCGCATCGACGACTGGCAGTTCATCATGTTGGACAGCTACGATCCGGGACACGTCGGCGGGCGCCTCGGCGCCGGCGAGCTGCAGCGACTCGATGCGGCGTTGACCCACTCGGCAGCGCACGCACTGGTGTGCCTGCATCATCATCCGGTCGCCATGGACAGCCGCTGGCTCGACAGCATCGGTCTCGCCAATGCCGAGGATTTCTGGCGCGTCATCGACGCGCACGCGCAGGTGCGCGGTGTGGTGTGGGGCCATGTGCACCAGGTCTACGAGGGCGAGCGCGACGGCGTGCGGCTGTTCGGGACGCCGTCGACGGGCGCGCAGTTTCAGCCGCACAGCGATCGCTACGCCGTCGACTCCCGCCCGCCCGCGTATCGCCGCTTCGAGCTGCGCCCGGACGGCAGCATTCATTCCGAGGTTCGTTGGGTCGACTTCATTGGCGCCGCCGGCCACGCCGCGGCGGGCTAAAGCGCATGCGGACATCCGCCGTCGGCGCGGTCTGCGTCGCGCTGGCATTCCTGCTCGCGTCGTTCTCCCCGCCCAGCCGCGCCGACGCGCCCTTGCATTGCCTGTGGGAGCTGCACGGCAAGCACAACACGGTCTACCTGCTCGGCTCCATTCACGTGCTGCGTCCGGGCGACTACCCGCTCGCGCCGGCAGTCCTCAGCGCCTATGCCGACGCCAAAGCCCTGCTGATGGAAATCGATCTGCAGGAAATCGATTCGGCGCAAGTACAGTCCGAGATGCAGGGCAGCGCCCTGCTGCCCGAGGGCCGAACGCTCACCGACGTACTCGGCGCGCGACGCTACGCGCGAGCGGCGAGTCTGGCCCATGAGGTGGGCGTCGAACTGCCCGAGTTCGATCGCTTCGCGCCGTGGTTCGCGGCCGAGGCCATTTCCCAGCTGCAGCTGACGCAACTCGGCTTCCAGCCGCAATCCGGGGTCGAGATGTACTTCCTGGAGCGGGCGCGCAGCGACGGCAAGAGCATCGCGGGATTGGAGACGGTGCACGAGCAGATCGCGCTGTTCGAAGGCCTGTCCCTGGATGCGCAGTCCGACTACCTGCTGTCGAGCCTGGAGCAGGCCCATGAACTTCCGCGCGAAATCGATGACATGGTACATGCCTGGCAGCGAGGCGACACCGGCTGGTTCGCCGCCGAAATGGCGTCCGAATTCGGCAAGGATCCCGCTCTCTATCAAGCGCTGCTGGCGGCCCGCAACCGCAAATGGCTGCCCAAGATCGAGGCCTTGTTGAACGACGACAAGAACTACCTGGTCATCGTCGGCACGGGCCATCTGGTCGGGCGCGACAGCGTCATCGATCTGCTGAAACGAGAGGGGGTCGGCGCCACCCAGCGTTGAGCGGCGCCGGCCCCCCCGGGGCAATCCCGCCTCGACTATTGCGCCGCGGGCGCAGGCGTCGCTGCGGCACCCGGCCGCGGGCCATGGCCCCACTGACCACGGTGCGGATTCGCCGCCCACTGGGCCTCCAACGCCGCCAGCTGCGTCTTCTGCGGCGCGGTCAACAGCGCGTACACCTGCGCTTTCAGCTCGGCGCCCTGCGTCGTGCGCTGCGATGCCAGCGTCGCGTTCGTCTGCGCGACCTCGGCAACCACCGTGGCGTAGTTAGGATCGTCCGGTTTGATCTGCATCAGTTTCAAATGGTTGGCGCGCAGTTGCTCGTGCAGGCTCTTCATCTGCGGTTTCGCCGCCGTGAAAATAGCCTTGATCGAGGCCTGCTGTTCCGCCGGCAATCCCAACTTGCCATAGATGCGCCACGGACCAAAGCCATGAGGTCCGGGACCGGGCGCGCCGGATGCCGGTGGTGGCGCCGTGTCATCCGCCGCATTCGCGATCGAAAAACTCGTGGCGGCAGTGAGCAGGGCACCCCCCGCTAGAAGGGTTACGGCCAGCACATTGCGAATCGATTTCATGTTCGTTGCTCCAAGTCGTTGTCGAGTAGATAACCACATCACCATCCTAAGCTGACAACGCGCCATGGAGTGTCGGAGCGGACCAAAGACCGTGCAAAGTTGTGTGGGTGCGCAGCCCCCGGTTCTGTCAAGAACTGTCAATTTGCGTGCGGACGGCATTCATGGGCCGGAGTTGTGCGAGAGTAGCCTCGAGAACTCATGACTACCCTGCTCACATCGCCTGCAAGTCCCGTGGCCCGCGAAGCGCGCGTGCTGCTCGTCGACGACGATCGCGAACTATGTCAGATGCTCACGGAGTATTTGGACGCCGAACATTTCGAGGTGAAAAGCGTGCACGACGGCGCCGACGCGCTCAAGGAGCTGCAGAGCAACCCGTTCGAACTCTTGATTCTGGACGTGATGCTGCCGAGCGTCGGCGGCTTCGACGTATTGCGAAAACTCGGCGCGTCCTATGAGACGCCGATCTTGATGCTGACCGCCCGCGGCGATGACGTGGACCGCATCGTGGGACTGGAACTGGGAGCCGACGACTATCTCAGCAAGCCGTTCAACCCGCGCGAACTCGTGGCGCGCATGCGTGCCATCCTGCGGCGCGCCAGCATCCGGCGCGAGCGCGGCAACGTGCCGGAGGAGCTCAGCGTGGGACCCATCGTACTCAATACCGGCACCCATCAGGTACGCGTCGCCGGCGCGCAAGTCACGCTGACCGGCGCGGAGTTTCGCGTATTGGAACTGTTGATGAGATCGGCCGGCCAGGTCATCTCGCGCGAAGCGATGACCGAACAGGCGCTCGGCCGCAAGCTCGTCCCCTACGATCGCAGCATCGATACGCACATCAGCAATCTGCGCCGCAAGCTCGATCTCGAGATCGGCAAGAATCCCGAAATCAAGAACGTGCGCGGCTCGGGCTATACGCTCACCTGGGCGAGTACCGCCGCTTGAACCCATGCACAGCCTGTTCGTCCGCATATTCGTTTTATTCTGGATCGCGATGGCGCTCATCGTCGGCGGCAGCATCGCCATCACATTCATGGTGGCCGCCCGCGAATACGAATCCCTGGAAGCGCAGCGGCGGCCGAATTTGGCGATCCAGGCGTCCGAGGTGCTCGGCACCGGCGGCATCGCCGCCCTCAAGGACTGGCTCGAGGCGAATGAGCACTCGCTCGGCGACCGCGATCTCTACATCGTCGGGCCGGAAGGCAAGGACATTCTCGGTCGCCGGCTCTCCGAAAACGCCACGCGCCGCCTGGAATTCTTCAACCGTGAGGTGATGGGCGGCGGGCTCGGGCCGCGGCCGCAAGGCCCGCCGCCGCGAAACTTCCGGCCGCCGCGTTATGCCCCGCAAATCGTCGGCCCCGACGGCTCGGCGTTCACGGTGCTGCTGGTACCGCGCCGGCCCAGCATCTTCGGTGCATTGAGTTTGCCGGGTATCTCGCTGACCATACTCGGCATCGCGCTGGTGGTGAGCGCGCTCGCCAGCTGGTGGCTCGCCCAACACCTGAGTGCGCCGATCCGGCGCATCCAGGAAGGCGCGCGGACGCTGGCCGCGGAACAGCTCGACGTACGCGGCGGGGACCTGCGCGTCAGTGCCGGTCTCGAGGGCCGCAAGGATGAACTCGCGGTGCTGGCGCGAGATTTCGACGCCATGGCCGATCAGCTGCGCGCCAATCGCGCCGCCATCACCCAATTGCTGCGCGACATTTCGCACGAACTGCGCTCGCCGCTGGCGCGCATGCGCGTCGCCGTCGGATTGGCGCGCCAACCCACCGCCGATCTGCCGCGGCAATTGGATCGCCTGGAAGGCGAGATCGAACGTCTCGACGGCCTCATCAGCCAGGTGCTGAAGCTGGCGCGATTGCACGGCACCCACGCCCCCTTCGAACGCGAAGCGTTCGACATCGACGAGGTGATCGAAGGCGTGGTGCGCGACGCGAATTTCGAAGGCGCGGTCAAGGGCTGCAGCGTATCGTTCTCCGGCGCGGCCCATGCCACGCTGCACGGCAATCGCGAACTTCTGAGCAGCGCCATCGAGAACGTGCTGCGCAACGCCGTTCGCTACAGCCCGCACGACGCGCCGGTCGACGTCTCGGTGGAGCGCAAAGACGCGGCCGGGCTCTCGATCGTGATCCGCGATCGCGGGCCGGGGGTGCCGGCCTGTGATCTTGAGCGTATATTCGAACCGTTTTACCGCGTAGCGGAGTCCCGCGACCGCGCCAGCGGCGGCGAGGGGATCGGCTTGGCGATCACCTCGCAGGTCATGAAAACCCATGGCGGGTCGGCCAAGGCAAGCAACCTTGCGGGCGGCGGACTCGAGGTTCGGCTGAACCTGCCGCGCACCGCGCTCGGCGCCCAACCGTAGGAGACGAGTTTTGTCGAGCCTGTATCAAGAGGCCTGTAAGTACATTCCAGGCGGCGTCAATTCGCCCGTGCGTGCGTTTCGCAGCGTCGGCGGCGAACCGATATTCATCAAGAAGGCGGCCGGCTCCCGTGTCGTTGCCGCCGATGGACGGCGCTTCATCGATTACGTGGGCTCCTGGGGTCCCATGATCCTGGGACACGCGCATCCCGAGGTGATCGCCGCGGTGCAAGCCGTCGCCGCCGACGGCTTGAGCTTCGGTGCGCCGACCGAGCTCGAAACCGCGCTCGCGCGCCGCGTGATCGAACTCGTGCCGTCGATCGATCTGGTGCGTTTCGTGAGTTCGGGCACCGAGGCCACCATGAGCGCGATCCGGCTTGCGCGCGGCTTCACCGGCCGCGACACCATCGTGAAGTTCGAGGGGTGCTATCACGGGCACTCCGACTCGCTGCTGATCAAGGCAGGTTCGGGTGCGTTGACCCTGGGAGTACCCACCTCGCCCGGGGTGCCGAAGGCGCTGGCGGCGCATACCGTGACGCTCGATTACAACGATTCGGATCAAGTCCGCGAAGTGTTCCGGCAGATCGGCGATGAGGTCGCGTGCATCATCGTCGAACCCGTTGCCGGCAACATGAATTGCGTGGTGCCGCTCCCCGGTTTTCTCGATACGTTGCGTGAGGTATGCGACCAGTCGGGCGCGCTGCTGATTTTCGACGAAGTCATGACGGGCTTTCGCGTGGCGCTCGGCGGCGCGCAGCAGCTGTACGGCGTGAAACCCGACCTCACCACGCTCGGCAAGATCATCGGCGGCGGCATGCCGGTGGGCGCATTCGGCGGCCGGCGCGACATCATGGAACAGCTGGCACCGCTCGGCCCGATCTATCAAGCGGGCACCCTCTCCGGCAACCCCGTGGCCATGGTGGCCGGTCTCACCACCTTGGAACTCATCTCGACGCCTGGGTTTCATCAGCGGCTGGGCGCAAGTACCGATCTGCTGGTACGGCGATTTGCGGCAGCCGCGGCGGCGGCCGGCATCCCGCTCGCCACCAACCACGTCTGCGGCATGTTCGGTTTCTTTTTCACGGCCGAAAATACGATAGATTCGTTCGCCAAGGTGATGACGTGCGATGTGGGGCGCTTCCGGCGGTTCTTTCATGCCATGCTGGACGCGGGCATCTATCTCGCTCCCTCAGCCTTTGAAGCAGGGTTCCTCTCGGCCGCGCACTCGCCCCAGGATATCGATGACACCCTGGCGGCGGCAGCCGCCATATTTCCCAGCCTGCACACCGCTTGAGCCGCCCATGCGAGCGTTCGCCTGGTTTCTCGGGCTGATTCTACTGGGGCTCGCATCGATCGCGGTGTTCACGTATCCGGCGTGGCTGCTGCTGCATCCGCATGCCGACTTCCCGTTCCACCGGATCGGCGAGCGCATCGGCATGCTGGCGCTCCTGCTGGGCTTCGCGCTGATGGCGCGGCGTTTGGGTTTGAGCGATCGAGCGAGCCTCGGCTACGGCATTCCCCGGCGACTTTTCCTGCGAGAAATGCTGCTGGGACTCGCGCTCGGCGCCCTCACCATGCTGGCGGTGGTCGGAATCATGACCGCGCTCGGGCTGCTGGACTGGTCCGCCGCCGCGGCCTTCGACGCCGCCCGGTTGAGCAAGGTCGTCCTGACCCGTCTCGCGAGCGGGCTCGCGGTGGCGTTCATCGAGGAGACCTTCCTGCGCGGAGCGATGCTCTCCGGCATTGAGCGCGAGTCGGGCGCGAAGGCCGCGGTGCTGCTGACCGCCCTGGTGTATTCCGCGACGCATTTTTTCGCGAGCTTCCACATCCCCGCCGCGCAGGTGACATCATCGAGCGGCATCGATCTGCTGGCCGGTACGCTGCATTTGTTCGCGCAACCTCTGGGCATCGCCGATGCATTCCTGTGCCTGTTTGCGGTTGGCGTCGTGCTCGGCACGATACGGGTCACCACCGGCAACATCGCCGCCTGCATCGGTTTACACGCCGGCTGGGTCTGGGTGATGCTGGTGGTGCACGAGATGTCGCAACCGCTGCGAACCGCTACGGCAAACTTTCTGCTGAGCCGCTTCGACGGTTTCATCGGCTGGCTCGTCTTGGCCTGGACCATCCTGCTCGGCGTGTGCCTGCGGCGCTTCTATGTCGGCCGGGTGGCCCGACTGCCGTCGCCAGCTTGACTCACGCCAGAGGCGCCAGCACGTCGAGGCGCTGAATGGGATCGTCGAGTTCCAGGCACATCTGCTTTTCCGAGAGTTTGATGGGCAGTATTTCAGCCAGGCGGTGGCCCACCCACGCGGCATCGTCGAGGCGCATGTCGATGCCGGTGTAGACCTCGCCGAGTTCGGGCAATACCGTCTGCAGCAGATCGGCGAGGCGCGCGTGGCGCTCGGGGACCGGTACCGTCGGTTCGACCGCCAGCCACTCGACCTCGGCGAGGTTGAGCCCATCCGGTTGCACGCTGCGAGTCACGATGCGGAAGCGCTGCTGCCCCACGCAGGACAGCCCCAGCAGGCCGTCCGGCAACTGGTGGAAATCCATGATCTTCGCCGTCGTGCCCACGTCGTACGTCTCCGCCGGGCCGACCTCGTTGCCCTCGCGTATCAACACCACGCCGAAGGGCGCGTCCTCGCGCATGCAACGGCGCACCATGTCGGTGTATCGCGTTTCGAAAATGCGCAGCGGCAGCGGGCCGTCCGGAAACAGCACGATGTTGAGCGGAAACAGCGGCATCGATTTCACTCGAGCCCCCCGCCCCGCCCCGCCGTCTCACCGCCGGCCGCGGCCGCGCGCGCCGCAGCGCGCCGCCGCAATTCCGCCAGCAGCTTGTCGTGCAGACCACCGAACCCGCCATTGCTCATGACGAGTATGTGGTCGCCGGCTTGCGCGTCGTCCGCCAACGATTGCACCAGGGCGTCGACGCTGCGCACAAACCCCGCGCGCGCGCCGAGCGAGTTCACGGCACCGGGCAGGTCCCAGCCCAGATCCGCGGAATTCAGGAACCACGCGCGGTCCGCCAGTGCCAGCGCCGGCGCCAATTGATCGCGGTGCACGCCCAGCTTCATGGTGTTGGAGCGCGGCTCGAGCACCGCGATGATCCGCGCCGCACCGACCCGCGCCCGCAAGCCCTGGAGGGTGGTTTCGATCGCGGTGGGATGATGTGCGAAATCGTCGTAGAGCGTTACCCCGGCGACCACGCCGCGAATTTCCATGCGCCGCTTGACGCCGCGGAATTCGCGCAACGCCCGCGCCGACCGTTCCGGAGTCACCCCGACGTGCGCGGCAGCCGCTATCGCCGCCAGCGCATTCAGCACATTGTGCTTGCCCAATAAGTCCCATTCCACGTCGGCCACGACCTTGCCGTGCAGCAACACCGAAAATCGGGCGGATTCGCCGCCCTCATCACGCGCGGTCCAGTCCGCGACGCCTTGGCCCGCGCTACCTCGCGTCGCGCCGCCTGGAGCCGCACTGCCCTGTAACGGACCTCCCAGCGCCGTGTGGTCGCGCGGTGCACCGAACGTTTCGCACGGCGTCCAGCACCCCATCTCGAGCGTGGTCGCGAGTTCCTCATCGTCGCCGTTGACGATGAGACGCCCCGCCGACGGCACGGTGCGCAGCAGCTGGTTGAATTGCCGCCGGATCGAGGCGACATCCGGATAGATGTCCGCGTGGTCGTATTCCAGATTGTTGAGGATGGCGGTGCGCGGCCGGTAGTGCACGAACTTCGCACGCTTGTCGAAGAACGCCGTGTCGTATTCATCGGCTTCGATCACGAAGTACGGCGATGACCCGAGCCGCGCCGTGCAGTCGAAATTGGTGGGCACGCCGCCGATCAAGAATCCGGGATCGAGTCCCGCATGCTCCAAGATCCATGTCAGCATGCTGCTGGTGGTGGTCTTGCCATGCGTACCGGCCACCGCCAGCACGTGGCGATCCTTCAACACCTGCTCGGCCAGCCACAAAGGTCCCGAGGTGTACGGCATGCCGCGGTCGAGCATGGCTTCGACGACCGGACTGCCGCGGCTCAGGGCATTGCCCACCACGACGATGTCCGGCCGCAGATTCAGTTGATCCGCGCCGTACCCTTGCACGAAATCGATTCCCAGCGCGGTGAGCTGCGTGCTCATGGGCGGGTACACGTTCAGATCCGAGCCGGTCACGTGAAAACCCGCCGCTTTCGCGATGGCGGCAATCCCGCCCATGAAGGTTCCGGCAATTCCCAGGATGTGCACGTGCATGAGCTTAAGCGTCCGGCAGCAGCTGTTGTTCCAGGACCATGGAGAGCAACAGATACCCCACGCTGATGGCTATCCCCACCCCCAGCCCTGAATCGAGCGCGGCGCGCCAGATATTGGCGCAGGCAAGCAGATACCAGATCAATCCCACGAACAGGAGCACGCCCAGCGGGATCGCCGCCGGCCTGTCGGAGCCCACCATGTTGAGCAACGAACCCAAGGGATACAGCACCAATTGCGCCAGTACCGCCACGCCCAGCAACGCGATGCCGGTCTGCAGAAAGCGCTGCCGATGCCGCGTGATCGACAGCACCGCCCAGGCGAACAACAGCGGCAGGCCGACGCTCAACACGACCCGGGTGAAAATGCGGTCGCTGGGTCCGGGAGGCAGCAGTGCGGCCAATATCTCCAGGATCGCGACCACCGCCGCGACCAGGCCCAGCAAGAACAGCGATGCCGGCAAGTGTGCCGGCGACCGGCGCCACAGAGCGATGTCCCAAAATGCTTTAGCGAGTCGCAGCATCGTTCAATCAGTCATAATTGAGGATCTAAATTGTACACGCGGATCAAAGGCATGCCGGACGCGATTTGGGTCGATCGAAACGACGAGCTGCCGGCGCTGGCGCGCACGCTCGAATCGCAGCCCCTCATCGGCCTGGATACGGAATTTCTGCGCGAACGAACGTTCTTTCCCAAGCTCTGTCTGCTGCAACTGGCGGCCGCCGGCAGCATCTGGTGCGTCGATACGCTGCGCGGCGGCAGCCTCGATCCTTTGGTCCCCGCCTTGACCGCTCCGCAAACCCGCAAGGTCATCCATGCGGCACGCCAAGACCTGGAGGCGTTCTATCTGACCACCAAGCGCGTCATCTCGCCGGTGTTCGACACCCAGATCGCCGCCGGCTGCATCGGCCTCAAACCTCAAGTCGGCTATGCGGAACTGGTCAAGACCATGCTCGACGTGGCCATTCCCAAGGGCCAGACTCGAACCGACTGGTCGAAGCGGCCGCTGACGCGCGAGCAGCTCGACTACGCCGCGGACGATGTCCTGTATCTCGGCGAGATCGCCGGGCGTCTCACGGCACGCCTGCGCGAGCTCGGCCGTGAACATTGGGCCGCCGAGGATTGCGCGGGCCTCGAGGATCCGAGACTGTATGAGCCCGAGCCCGAGCAGGCCTGGGAACGGCTGCGCGGGCTCGGGCAGATCGGTCCCGCGCCGCGGGCGCGGGCCAAAAGCGTTGCCATCTGGCGCGAGAAGCTCGCACGCGAACGCGACCTGCCGCGCGCTTGGATCATTTCCGATGCGGCCCTCTTCGCCGTGGCCCAAGCCAATCCCACATCGCGTGACGCACTCGGCGCACTGCCGGCCATGCCGGCGAACTTCAACGACGCCTTCGCGGCGAGCCTGCTGCAAACGCTGCACGAGGATAGGGCCGTACCCGTGACCGATCTGAACCCGAGCCAGGACGCGCGTCCCACACCCGAACAGAAAGCGCTCATCGAACGCCTCGCCAAAATCGTCGACGCCCGCGCCGCCGAGCTGCAGGTCAGCGCCGAACTGCTCGCGCCCCGCGGCGAATTGAAGGCGCTCGCCATGGGCAAGCGCGACACCCACGCCATGCTCGGCTGGCGGCGCGCCGAGATCGGCGAGCGGCTGCTCCAGGCTCTTGCCTGAACCGCGGCAAGCGCTGCTGCAGTCGATTGCGCCACGGTGCCCGGCTGCGGCTGCAGGCTCGCCTAAACTCCCTAGCGCGGCTACCGCGCTTTCACCTTGAGCCGCGCGCGCGGGCGCTGCAGGCTCGCGGCTACGCCGCGTTGACCGGCGCGGCCCGCACCGCGTCCTGAATGCTCTTGAACACCACGCCCATCTCGGCATCCGCGTCCACCACCCGCAACAGCTTCGCCGCGGTGTAATACTTGATGAGCGGCTTGGTCTGCGCGTCATATACCTCGAGACGCTTACCGATGACTTCTTCCTTGTCGTCGGGCCGTTGAATCAGCACCGGTTCATGCCCGCACTTTTGCCGATGCGCGGCCGTGTCGGGGGGCGAGGTGAATATGTTGAACACCTGGCCGCAGGTCTGGCAGATCCGCCTGCCCGTCAGACGTTTGAACAAAATGCCCAGGTCCAGATTCAGGAGGACCACCGCTTCGAGCGGTTTGCCGAGGCCGGCCAGCAACGTCTCCAACGCTTCGGCCTGCGCGATATTGCGGGGAAATCCGTCCAAAATGAAGCCCTTGGCGGCGTCGGCCTGAGCCAGCCGCTCACGGATCATCCCCAGCACGGTGGCATCGTCGACCAGCTTGCCGGAATCCATGGCGGACTTCGCGCGCAGCCCGAGCGGGGTCCCCCTGGACACGGCCTCGCGCAGCAAATCGCCGGTCGAAATTTGCGGCACACCGTAGGCTTTGACGAGCAGCTGCGCCTGAGTGCCCTTCCCCGACCCAGGCGCGCCTAGTAGAACTATACGCATGATTCTCGTTGGTGTTTAAACCGCGCTACCGTACCTTTGCGGGCGCCCACCGTCAAACGGACGCCCACCGCGGCCCTCCATAGTCCGTGCCGAGGCCGTGCCGATCGGCTATCCTCGTGGATCATGCGGCGACAAGCACCCAAAAACGCGTTCTATGCACAGTCGGGCGGAGTCACGGCTGTCATCAACGCCTCCGCCTGCGGATTGATCGAGACCGCCCGCAAGTACCCGAAGCGGATCGCCAAGGTTTATGCCGGGCGCCACGGCATCATCGGCGCCCTGACCGAGGATATGATCGACACCAGCAAGGAAAGCGCGGCGGCCATCCGCGCGTTGCGCCACACCCCCGGCGGCGCGTTCGGATCGGCGCGCTACAAACTGGCCGGACTCGACCAGAATCGGACGCAGTACGAACGCCTCATCGAAGTGTTCCGCGCCCATGACATCGGCTATTTCTTCTATAACGGCGGCAACGATTCCATGGACACCGCGCACAAGGTGTCCGAGATCGGCGCGCAGCTGGGATACCCGATCACCTGCATCGGCGTGCCGAAAACCGTCGACAACGACTTGGCCGTAACCGACTGCTGCCCCGGCTTCGGCTCGGCCGCCAAGTACATCGCCGTGTCGACGCGCGAGGCCGCGCTCGACGTGCTGTCCATGGCACGTACCTCGACCAAGGTGTTCGTGCTCGAAGTCATGGGCAGACACGCCGGCTGGCTGGCCGCGGCGGGCGGTCTCGCGGGCGAGAAGTCCGGCGATGCGCCGCATATCATCCTGTTTCCCGAAATCGTCTTCGACAAGGCGAAGTTTCTGGCCAAGGTGAAAAGGTCCGTGGAAGGGTCCGGTTACTGCGTCGTCGTCGTGTCCGAAGGCGTGCGGGACGCCGACGGCAAGTTCCTGGCCGAGGCCGGCACCAAGGACGCCTTCGGACATTCGCAGCTCGGCGGCGTCGGTCCGATCGTCGCACAGATGACCCAGGAGGCCTTCGGCTATAAATTTCATTGGGCGGTCGCCGATTACCTGCAGCGCGCCGGCCGGCACCTGGCATCGAAGGTCGACGTCGAGCAGGCCTACGCCGTCGGCCAAGCCGCGGTCCAGTTGGCGCTGCGGGGCAAGAACGCCGTCATGCCCGTCATCGTGCGCAAGTCCTCCAAGCCCTATCGCTGGACCATCGGTGAAGCGCCGCTCGCGGCCGTCGCCAACAAAGAAAAACAGGTGCCGCGCAGCTTCATCACGGCGGATGGCTTCGGCATCACCGCCGCCTGCCGCCGCTACCTGCTGCCGCTCATCAACGGCGAAGATTATCCGCCCTACGTTCGCGGCATGCCCGCCTACGCCACGCTGAAAGGCGCTCCCGTAGTCAAGCGCCTCGCGACCCAATTTCCGCTTTGAGTTTAGGTCTGAAAATAACTGCATATCATTCAATAACATAGATCGTGCCCCTGGACGATACGGAGACCCTCGATGACGCTCGACAATGCGCTTTGGCTGGCGATAGGTTCTGGTGTGATAGCGATTCTGTACGGACTCATTTCTGTTCGCTGGATCTTGGCGCAACCGGCGGGCAATGCTCGAATGCAGGAAATTGCGGCGGCGATCCAAGCCGGCGCCAAGGCCTATCTCAATCGTCAGTACACCACCATCGCCGTCGTCGGCGTCATCCTCTTCATCGTCCTCGGCTTGAGTCTTGGCTGGCCCACCGCCGGCGGCTTCGCCGTGGGCGCGCTGCTGTCCGGTCTGGCGGGCTACATCGGCATGTTCATCTCGGTGCGCGCCAACGTGCGCACCGCCCAGGCGGCGCATAACGGCATCAACGCCGCCCTCAAAGTGGCTTTCCGCGGCGGCGCCATCACCGGCATGCTGGTGGTGGGCTTGGGCCTGCTCGGCGTGGCCGGCTACTACGTCGCCATGGCGCACCTCCTCGGCGACTCCGAGACGGCACTCAGATCGTTGGTCGGGCTCGCCTTCGGCGGTTCGTTGATCTCCATCTTCGCGCGCTTGGGCGGCGGCATCTTCACCAAGGGTGCTGACGTCGGTGCCGACCTCGTCGGCAAGGTCGAAGCCGGCATTCCCGAGGACGACCCCCGCAATCCCGCGGTCATCGCCGACAACGTCGGCGACAACGTGGGCGACTGCGCCGGCATGGCCGCCGACTTGTTCGAGACCTACGCCGTCACCCTGGTCGCCACCATGCTGCTGGGGGGGTTGGTCATGGTCGACCTGGGCGAGCGGGCCATCATGTTCCCGCTCGTGCTCGGCGCCATCTCCATCGTCTCCTCCATCGTCGGCACGTTCTTCGTGTCCACCAAGGAAGGCGGCAAGATCATGAATGCCTTGTACAAGGGGGTCATCGTCTCCGCCCTCATCTCCGCGGCTGCCTTCTATTTCGTGACCAAGGAGATCATGGGCGACCGGGCGATGGCCCTATGGCTGTGCACTTTGGTGGGGCTCGCGCTCACCGCCGCGATGATCGTCATCACCGAGTACTACACCGCCACCGAATACGGTCCCGTGCAGCACGTCGCCGCCGCCTCGCAGACCGGCCATGCCACCAACATCATCGCCGGGCTCGGCGTGTCGATGAAGGCGTGCGCGCTGCCCGTCATCGCCGTCACCTTGAGCATCTGGGCTTCCTACCAGCTTGCAGGCTTGTACGGCATCGCCATCGCCGCCACCGCCATGCTGTCCCTGACGGGCATGATCGTGGCGCTCGACGCCTACGGACCGATCACCGACAACGCCGGCGGCATCGCTGAGATGGCCGGCCTCGACAAGCGCGTGCGCGATGTCACCGATCCCCTGGATGCGGTGGGCAACACCACCAAGGCCGTCACCAAGGGCTACGCGATCGGCTCCGCCGGCCTCGCGGCGCTGGTGCTGTTTGCCGACTACACGCACAAGCTCGAGGAGGTCCTGGGCCACGCCACCAGCTTCGACCTGTCGAATCCGGCCGTGATCATCGGCTTATTCATCGGCGGCTTGATTCCCTACATGTTCGCCGCCATGGCCATGGAGGCCGTGGGCCGGGCCGCGGGTTCGGTGGTGAACGAGGTGCGCCGTCAATTCCGCGAAATCCCAGGCATCATGGAAGGCACCGCCAAGCCGGATTACTCGCGCGCCGTCGACATGCTGACCAAGGCCGCGATCAAGGAAATGATCATCCCCTCGCTGCTGCCCATCCTCGCGCCCGTCGTGTTGGTGTTCGTCGTCAACTGGCTGATGGGCCCGGGGTCCGGCGTCCAGGCCTTGGGCGGCCTGCTGATCGGCACCATCATCACCGGCCTGTTCGTCGCCATCTCCATGACCACCGGCGGCGGCGCCTGGGACAACGCCAAGAAGTACATCGAGGAAGGCCACTTCGGCGGCAAGGGCTCGGATGCGCACAAGGCGGCCGTGACCGGCGATACCGTCGGCGATCCCTACAAGGACACTGCCGGACCCGCGATCAACCCCCTCATCAAGATCATCAACATCGTCGCGCTGCTCATGGTGCCCGTGCTCGGCAAGATGCTGTAGCAGGCAAGAAGCGAGAGCCCCGGCGCCACGCGCCGCCGGGGCCCCGTACGCTGCAGATCCGGACGCGTGGCGGCGACCTCAGAAAGGGATGTGCTGCCACGAAAGGTGGCGCCCGCCCGCGCATCGGCGCCCTCAAATCTTTCAAATATCGAAGTAAATCGCGTCGGGCTCCGCCGCGCCCTCGCGCGTCGCCACCCGCAGTTCCGGCTCCTTGAGCGACACGCGCGAACGCGGCGGCACGCTGTGGGTCAGGAATACCGATCCGCCGATGACGCTGCCGGCGCCGACGACGGTCTGGCCGCCGAGAACGGTCGCATTTGCGTACAGGGTCGATCCGCTCTCCACGGTCGGATGCCGCTTCGTGCCGCGAATGATCTGGCCGCTGGAATCCTTCGGGAACGACAGCGCCCCCAAGGTCACTCCCTGGTACAGCTTCACGCCCTCGCCGATCTCCGTGGTTTCACCGATCACCACGCCCGTCGCGTGGTCGACGAAAAAGGCCGCCCCGATCTTCGCGCCCGGGTGGATATCGCATCCGGTCTTCGAATGCGCCCATTCCGTCATGATGCGCGCCATCAGGGGCACGCCGAGGTCGTGCAGCGCATGCGCGATGCGATAGACGCTGACCGCCAGCAACCCCGGATAAGCCAGAATGACCTCGTCGAGATTGCTCGCGGCAGGATCGCCGTCGAAGGCGGCCTGCACGTCGCGCACCAAGAGGCCGCGTATCTCCGGCAGCCGGCGCAGGAACACCTGGGTCAGTTCGCGCGCCCGGGGCGCGCAATCGCTCAACGCCGCGCGCGCCGCTTCACGCTCGCGGCCATAGCATAGGCAATGTTCCATTTCCCGTTCGACTTTCGGCGCGAGCGTCGCCACCGCTTCGGCGATGTGCGAGCCGAGATTCTCCTGGCTCAAGTCCTGCCGGCCGAAATAGCCCGGGTACATCAGGTCGAGCACCGCCTCCAAGATCTCCACGATGGCCTCGCGCGACGGCAGGTAACGGTGCGAGATGCGCCGCGCCCGCTCGTCGCCGAGATAGCTGCCGAGCAGCTCCCGTGCCAGTTCGTCGAGGCCGTTGGCGCCGAGCGCGGAGTTCGTCTTGGGCAGCGGGTTGGCAGCGGCGGTCATGATGGGCCTTTAGGCCACGGCCTGCATTTTCTCGACATCCTCGAACAGACCTTCGAACAACGCCCCCGACAAATAGCGCTCGCCCGCGTCGGGCAGAATCACCACGATGGTCTTGCCGGCGAACGCCGGCTCACGCGCCAGCCGCAGCGCCGCCGCCATCGCCGCGCCGCAGGAGATGCCGCACAGAATGCCTTCCTCGCGCGCCAGCTTGCGCGCCGTCGCAATCGCTTCGTCGTTGCTCACCTGTTCCACGCGGTCGACCAGCGACAGGTCGAGGTTCTTCGGAATGAACCCGGCGCCGATGCCCTGGATCTTGTGCGGCGCCGGCGCGAGCGGCTGACCCGCCAGCGTTTGGCTTATCACCGGCGAATGCGACGGTTCGACCGCGACCGTGAGGATTTTCTTCGCGCGGGTGTTCTTGAGGTACCGCGATACGCCGGTGAGCGTGCCGCCGGTGCCCACGCCCGAGACGAACACGTCGACCTGGCCCTGGGTATCGTCCCAGATCTCCGGCCCCGTGGTTTTCTCATGAATCGCCGGGTTGGCGGGATTCTCGAATTGCTTCATCAGCACGTACTTGCCCGGCTCCGCGGCGGCCAACTCTTCGGCTTTGGCAATGGCGCCCTTCATGCCCTTCGCGCCCGGCGTCAGCACCAGCTTGGCGCCGAAGGCGATCAGCACCTTGCGCCGCTCCATGCTCATGGTGTCGGGCATCGTGAGCACGCAGCCATAACCGCGCGCGGCAGCCGCGAACGCCAGCGCGATGCCGGTATTGCCGCTGGTGGCTTCGACGATCGACATTCCGGGCGTCAAGGTGCCGCGTTCTTCCGCGTCCCAGACCATGGCCGAGCCGATCCGGCATTTCACCGAATAAGCCGGATTACGGCCTTCGATCTTGGCCAGGATGGTCGCGCCGCTGGCGGCATCCAGGCGGTTGATCCGGACCAAGGGCGTATGCCCGATGGATTTGGTATTGTCTTCGTAAATCGGCATGCGGCACCTCGTTGACCTTCTAGCTTGCCCCGATTTTCCCCCCAAGCGCGGGGTAAATACCATAGAAGTTTGTTATGAGCGCCTGCCGGACGGTTATAAGGGGTTGGGGGTCACCGACAAGGGTTGCGGGCGGCCGATGATGAAACCTTGCAGGAAATCGATGCCCATGCCCTTGGCGGCATCCAGCGACGGTTGATCCTCGATCTGCTCGGCGACGACGCGGAAGTGCAAGCTGCGCGACAGCTCGACCATGGCCGCCACCATCGCCCGGTTCACGGTATCGGAGGCGAGATTGCGGATGAACGATCCGTCGATCTTGAGGTAATCCATGGGCAATGTCTTCAAGGTCGAGAACGAGCTCAAGCCGCTGCCGAAATCGTCGAGCGCGAATTCGCAGCCCATGCCGTGCAATACGGCGATGAAACGCCGCGCGTGGTCCAAGTTGGCGACCACCGAGCTTTCCGTGACTTCGAAACAGATGTCGGCGGGACTCGCCCCCGTGTGATCGAAGCAATCGACCACGAACTCCAGGAACGCCGAGTCGCCCAGGGTCTGTCCGGCGATGTTGATCGCGACACTGCGTCCCTCCGGCAGCTTCATGCCGCCGCGGCCCAAGGCGGACAGCACCGTCTGCACCACCCATCGGTCGACTTCCGGCATCAAACGGTAACGCTCGGCGGCACGGAAGAATTCCGCCGGCGGCGCGCCGGGCTGCCCGTTCTCGCCCTGCAGACGCACGAACACTTCGATCGCGGGTCCGCGCACGGCACCGCTGCGCGCGTGCACGATGGGCTGGTAGTAGAGCTCAAACTTGTCGTCGCGCAGAGCGCCTTGCAGCTTCTGCAGCCAGTGGATCTCGCCGCTGTGGCGTGCGGTCGCCTCCTCGCGCGCCGAATACACGTGCACGTGCACGCCGCCCTGTTTCTTCGCGACATAGCAGGCGGAATCCGCCGAGTTCATCAGATCCTCGATCGCGCCGCCGCCGCGGCCGATTTCCACGAGCCCGATGCTGACGCCGATGTTGAAAATCTTGTCCTTCCAGACGAAGCGGTAATCGCTGACCGAATGCACGACGTTGTCGGCGATCTGCCGCGCCTTCTCGAGCGGGCAACCCACCAACAGCAGCGCAAACTCGTCGCCGCCGATGCGCCCCACCGTATCCGAGTCGCGTACCGCTTCTTTGATGATGGAGGCCACCTCGCGCAGCATGTTGTCGCCGGCCGTATGTCCGCAGGTGTCGTTCACCACCTTGAACCGGTCGAGATCCAGGTAGCACAGGGCGTGCGCCGCGCCCCCTGTCTGAGCGGAGTCCATCGCTTCCTGCAGCCGCCGTTCGAACTCGCGCCGGTTGACGAGGCCGGTCAGGGCGTCGTGGCTCGCCTGGTAGGTCATCTGCCGCGCGAGTCCGCGCAGTTCGCTGGTGTCGTGCAATACCAGGACCAGACCGAGCGTCTCCTTGCTGTCCGACATCAGCGGCGACACGCTGAGTTCCACCGAGCGTTCCGCGGCGCCGTTGGCGGGCACCAGCACCGCCCGTCTGCCCATGGAGACCCTGCCGCCCGAGGTCAGCGCCATGCGAACCGGATCGCCGAGCGATCGGCGGTCGGATTCATCGACCAGCGAGGCCACGTCGGGAAAGGATTTGCCGATGATTTGCTCGCGACGCTGGTTCAGCAACGTTTCCGCTGCGACATTGACGTAATCGATCTTGCCTTCCCCGTCGACGGTAATCACGCTCTCGCCCATGGCGTCGAGCGTGGCCATGGCGCGGGGCGGCCCGGCCGCCAGCACCGATGAGGTCGATGCCTCCGGCAGCATTTCCAGGGCGGTCAGCAGCAGCGCGGCTTCGCCCGCACTGTCGATCACGGTGCTCGACAGTTCGACGCGCGTCACTTCGCCGTGCGAGCCCACCAACTCGACCTCGTAGCGCTCGGCGGCGGGTTCGCCGCTCAAGCGCCGGCGCAAATTATGGTCCACCAGTTCCACATATTCCGGCCCGACGAAATCGCTGAGCGGCCTGCCGATCACGTCCGCCGCATTCATGCCCAACAAGGTCAGGAAGCGCGAATTGGCGAACAGGATCTGGTTTCGGTGCACCAGAACGGCATCGTGCACCGTCTCCACCAGGCGCTGAAACAGCTGCTCGCGGCCGCTCAGATTCGCACCGCGCTGTTCGAGATTTTCGAGCAGTTTGTTGACCGCGACGCCCAGCTGTTCCAACGACTTCGGGTTGTCCGCCAAACCGATGCGCCCCGCGGTCCCAGCCTCGAAGGTCAGGCGCCGAATCTGTTCGGAAAAATCGTTGACGGCGCGCTCCTGGCGCCGTTTCCAAACGACGAGCACGCCCAAGCCCACGGCCAATGCAGCAGAGACGAAGAACCACACGGCAACGGCAGGGAAGATCAAAGAAGGGGACCTCGCACGGCGAACCTTAACGATGCTTAAAATTTAAGTCCCCCGCGGGTTCGACGCATCGCGAATCATCGTGAGCCGGAGAATAGCGCAAGGGGCTCGCGTAGCCTGCGGAAATTGACCATAATCAACGCTCTTAATAGCGCTCGAGACATTATGGACAACGTGGCAGCTCGTCAGCAGATGGTCGATCAGCAAATCCGCACCTGGGAAGTGCTCGATCCGCGCGTCCTCGACGTGCTGTCCGCGGTGCCGCGCGAAGCGTTCGTGCCCGCCGCGTATCGTGAACTCGCTTTCGCCGACGCGCCGATTCCCATCGGATTCGGTCAGCACATGCTGGCTCCGCTGCTGCAGGGGCGGATCCTGCAAGCGCTCGGCATCAACAGCTCCGACAGCGTGCTGGAAGTGGGCACCGGCACCGGCTACTTGAGCGCGTGCATGAGCTTGCTCGGGGCATCCACGCACTCGATCGACATTCAGGCCGAGTTCACCGCGGCTGCCGCGGCGAATCTGCGGGCCGTGCCGCAGGCCCGGGTGAGCCTCGAGAGGCGCGATGCGTTCAGCAGCGCGGCTTTCAGCGAATACGATGCGATCGCGGTCACCGGGTCGCTGCCGGTCTACGATGCGCGTTTTCAAAAGGCATTGCGCATCGGCGGCCGTTTGTTCGCCGTGGTCGGCGTCGCGCCGGTGATGGACGCCATCTTGGTCCGGCGCGTCGACAGCACGGAATGGATTCGAGAGAGCTTGTTCGAAACGGTCATCGAGCCCCTGTTGAACGCACCATCGCCCCAAGGATTCGTATTCTGATGATCAAAGAAATGAGCCCGCAGGAATTTGTCGAGCGGCGCGACGCCGGAACCGACATGACGTTGCTGGACGTTCGTGAGGATTGGGAGGTGCAGCTTGCGCCCGTTCCGTCCGAATTGCTGCATATTCCCATGGGACAGGTCGCCGACCGCCTGGGCGAACTCGATCCGACGAAGGAGACGGTGGTCATTTGTCGTTCCGGCGGGCGAAGCATGGAGGTTGCGCGGTTTCTCACCGCGAACGGCTTCGAATCGGTCTTCAATCTCAGCGGCGGCATTCTCAAATGGTCCAGGGATTTGGACCCGAAGATCCCGCAGTATTGACCTCGACGCCGGTGTTATATTCGCATATAACACCCCATTGCGGGCCAGGCGGGGACGGCACGCGGTACCGGGAACGGGTGCGCGAATGCTAGGGATATGCGAATGAAGCGAGCACTGATGTTGATCGCCTGTCTCTACGGCCTTCAGCCCGCGCCGGCCGCGGATTTGATGGCCGTCTATCAGCGCGCCTTGCAGAACGATCCGCAGCTGCGTGAAGCCGAAGCGAATCGTCTGGCCGCCCTCGAATCGAAGCCGCAGGCGTTGTCCGCGCTGCTGCCGCAACTGACGGGCAATGGCGTGGTCAGCAAGGAACGCGACACCGGCTCCTCGAACACGATCGAGTCGGTCAGCGTCCCCGGCGGCCCGAACTTTCTCGAGAGCTTTCCGTTCAACGGCCGCACGACCACGCACGATCACAAGTGGGGCGTCGATCTGAAGCAGAACCTGTTTCGCTGGGAGAACTGGGTCGCCCTGCAGCGTGCGGACGCCCAGGTCGCCCAGGCCGAGGCCGACTACCAGGCGGCCCAACAGGATTTGATCGCCCGAGTGGCGCAGCGTTATTTCGACGTGCTTGCCGCGGAGGACGATCTGGATGCCCAGCAGGGCGCCCTCGCCTCGGTGACCCGCCAGCTGGAACAGGCCGAAAAACGCTACGAAGTAGGCCTGATCGCCGTCACCGATGTGCAGGAAGCGCGCGCCTCGCACGACAGCAGCGCCGCGGCCGTGATTGCGGCGAAGCGTCAGGTGGCGTCCGCTCAGGAACTGCTGCGCGAGATCACCGGCGATCTGTTCGATACGCTGGCGCGGCCGATCGAGCCGTTCGAACTCGCCAACCCCGATCCCATCAGCGAGGAGCGTTGGGTCGACATGGCGTTGCAGCAGAATTTGTCGCTGGTCTCGAGTCGCCTGGCGGCCGACATCGCCCGCGAGAACGTGAGCTCGGCGCGCGGCGGCCACTATCCCTCGCTCGATCTGGTCGCGAGCGGCTACAAGGTCACGAGCGACGGCAGCAGCATCAATGCGGACGGCACTCCCTACGGCAGCTCGACGCTGGACCAGAACCAGCGAACCATCGGCCTGCAGGTGACGTTTCCCCTGTATTCTGGCGGCATGGTGTCGTCGCAGGTGCGCCAGGCCACCTACCAGCAGCGGGCGGCCAAGGAACGCGTGGAACGCGTCGCCCGGCAGACCGAGCACGACGCGCGCGATTCCTATCTCGGCGTTCTATCGGAGATCTCGCGCGTCAAGGCGCTGCGGCGCGCCGTCGAATCCAACTCGACAGCGCTCAACGCCACCGAGGCCGGATATGAAGCCGGTACCCGGACTGCGGTCGACGTGCTCGAGTCGCGGCGGCTATGGATCCAGGCGCAAACCGATTATTCGCGCAGCCGCTACGATTACATGATCAACATGCTCAAGCTGCAGCAGGCGGCCGGCATTCTGTCGGAACAGAGCCTGAACCGGCTCAATGTCCTGCTCGAGGACCAGCCCCGCCCGGGCGGCAACCGCCTGTCGCCCGGCAGCGCCGACGCTACGCCAACAGCGGCTCGATAATCTCGAGCAAACGATCCAAGCTGCCGCGGTTCACGGCGACGACGTGCAGTCCCTTTGCTCCGATACGTCGCCGCAGTTCCGGATGCGTCAACAAGTCCTCGAGCGCCGCGGCAAGGCCGGCTGCGTCGGCGACCTGCAATGCGGCCCCCTCCCCGAGCAGCCAATCGGCAATCTCCTGGGCATTCGACTGATAGGGGCCCGTGATGACCGGAACCCCCAACGCGGCGGGTTCCAACAGATTGTGCCCGCCCACAGGGACCAGGCTGCCGCCGACGAACGCCACATCGACCGAGGCGTACAGGCTCGCCAGCTCGCCCACGGTATCGACCAACAGAACCGGGCAATCCGGACGCACTTCGCCGTCGCTGCTGCGGCGCTCGAACCGAAGTCCGCGTCGATTCAGCAAATCCGCCACCGCTTGAAAGCGCTCAGGGTGCCGTGGAACCAATAGCAATAAGGCGCTCGGTACGGCGGCTAGTACCTGCGCGTGCGCGGTCAGCGCCGCTTCCTCCTCGCCCTGGTGCGTGCTGCCCGCAATCCACACTGGTCGCGCCGCCCCATAGGCCCTGCGCAGCTCGCGGCCCCGTTCGATGACGGCCGCATCCACCGCAATGTCGAATTTCAGATTGCCGATGACCCGGGTCCGGTCACGCTGCGCACCGACGGCGATGAACCTCTCCGCGTCCTCCGCGCTCTGTGCCGCGATCGCCAGCCGCCCCAACGACAACGCATCGCGAAACAACGGCCCGAAGCGCCGATATCGCGTTACCGACTTCACCGACAGGCGAGCGTTGGCCAGCACGATGGGAATGCCGAGCCGGCGGCAGCGATGGAAAAGATTCGGCCACAGCTCGGTCTCCATGATGACCGCCAGCCGCGGGCGCGCGCGCGCCAGAAATCGCCGCACCGAGCCCGGCGTGTCGTAGGGTAGGTACCGGACCGTGATGCCATCGCCGAACAACCCTTCAGCCCGCTCGCGCCCCGTCAGCGTCGCCGTCGTCAGTATCAGAGGAGTGTCGGGATGGCGCGTGCGCAATGCGCGGATGAGCGCGGCCGCCGCCGTCACCTCGCCCAGCGACACGGCATGCACCCAGATCGTCTCCGCGGCGCCTGCGCGCGGACCCAGCCCCAAGCGCTCGCCCAATCCGAGCCAGTAACGGCGATCGCGCAAGCCCCGCCACAGCACCGCCGCGAGCGCGATCGGGCGCAGCAGATAGGTCAACACCGTGTACAGATAACGCACGACCTAGATCACGGCGGCGTGCGCGCGGCTTGCGTCCGCATATCCCGCGAGGAGGAGCTGCCACGCCGCGGCGTCGAACCGATCCGGCGGCAGGGCGCGTGTTACTTTGACCAGCGAACGCTGCAGCCGCGCCAGGTTTCGCCGCATCCATGAACCGCCGTTGCGCAGCCGGCCACGGTCGAAATCGATCACGCTGACGACGCCATCGCCGTCGAGAAGAATGTTGTGCGCATTCAGATCGGCATGATCCGCGCCGGCGGCATGCAAGCGCGCGATCGCCGCGCCGATGGAGCGCCAGGACGCGCCGGCCAAGGCGCCCCGCGCCAATAGCGAACTCAACGGCTCGGCCCCGGCAATTCTCCGCGTAATGAGATCGCACCGATAAAAAAATCCCTCGCGCTGATAGCGCGCGGCGACCGGCGCCGGCACCGGCAATCCGCGCCCGAACAAATGATGCAGCAGCCGCCACTCGGCGAACGCGCGGACGCGCGCTTCACCGGCCCACACATACCGATCCGTCGAGAGGCGCGCGATGAGACCGCCGCGCCGGTAATGGCGCAACACCCACGGGCACGCCACGCTCGAGATGAACCACGCGGAGCCGCGGCCGCCGGCCGCCTCTTGCAACTCGCCGCGGTCCGCCCAGAATGCGGGCTCGAAAATTTTCGCGACCGGAGCGTCCGGCACGGGGATTCCGGCTGTGGCAGCGACCTCGGCCGTGGCAGCGACGCCTTCCGTCGCGCCGACCCGGGCCGTACCAGCGACGGCTTCCGTTGCGGCAACGCCGTCCGTAACCGCACCCGGCATAGCCAGTTTGCCAAGGGCGGCCGGATCGGCCAGCATGGCGCCGTCGGCGGTGGCAGTGCGTCGGCCGCGGTCCTGTATCATTTGTCGAGCGCGTCCTCAAAAGCAGCGATAAGCCGATACCACAGCCTATGGCGCACCACTCCCCGATGTCACAACGCTTCGAGCCGGCGCCGCGCAACGTCTGCCTGCTGCGCCTCTCGGCCATCGGCGATACCTGCCACGCGGCCGCCGCGCTGAATGCCCTGCAAGTCGCTTGGCCGCACACCCGGTTCACGTGGATCATCGGCAAACTCGAGGCCAAGCTGATGGCAGCGATTCTACCCGGTGTCGAGTTTATCACCTTCGACAAAGGCTCAATGACCCGCGAGTTGCTGCGGCTACGCGAGTCGCTCGCCGCACGCCGTTTCGATCTGCTGCTGCATCTGCAATTGTCGTTGCGCGCAAGCCTGATTTCGACGTTGGTGCGGTCGCCCATCAAACTCGGCTTCGACCGCGCGCGCGCGCGCGAACTGCAATGGCTCTTCACCAATGCCCGGATCGCGCCCGCCGCCGATCAGCACGTGTTGGACTCGTTCCTGGGTTTCGTTCGGGCGTGCGGCATCGAGCCTGGCCCCGCCGCCTGGAATATCACGCTGCCGACGGCAGCCTTGGCGTACGCGGAACGACTCATCCCCGATGCGCAGCCGACTCTCGTCATCAGCCCGTGTTCCAGCCACCGGCTGCGCAATTGGCCGGCGCACCGCTACGCCGCGGTCGCCGATCATGCCGTCCAAGCGCATGGCATGCGGGTGATCCTTGCGGGCGGCCGCAGTGCGCTCGAACGAGACACGGGGGCGGCGATCGCAGCGGCGGCCCGCGCCCCCGTCGTCAACCAGATCGGCCAGGATACGTTGCCCGAAATGCTCGCGCTGCTGGCGAAGAGCCGCGTGCTGATCACGCCCGATTCGGGGCCCGCGCACATGGCGACGATGGTCGGCACCCCCGTCGTCGGCCTCTATGCGGCGACCCGCACGGCGCGCGCAGGCCCCTACTACAGCCGGCAATGGTGCGTCGACGCGTATGACCAGGCGGCGCGCGAAGCCTTCGGAAAAGCCGCGGCGGACATCCCCTGGACGGAGAAGATCGAGCGGCCGGGCATCATGGAACTGATCCAGATCGAGCAAGTCGCCGCACAGCTCGATGCCCTGATGGCGCACGCCGAAATTCGCTAAAATCACTCCATGACCGATATCAAGGTACCCGTATCGCCGGGCGAACTGCTCGACAAGATCACCATCCTGCGCATCAAATCGCAACGCATGGAGGATCCGCAAAAGCTGGCCAACGTGCGTCTGGAACTCGACGCCTTGCAAAGCACCTGGACGGGTTCGGCCTACGCCGCCGTCGATATCGATGCCGACATCGCCGCCCTGATGGCGGTGAACGAGCGCCTCTGGGTGATCGAAGACGACATTCGCGACAAGGAGCGAGCGCAAGCGTTCGATGCCGAGTTCATCCGCCTCGCGCGCTCGGTCTACGTGGAAAACGACGAGCGCGCCGCCATCAAACGGCGCATCAACTCAAAGCTCGGCTCGCGCATCGTCGAAGAGAAGTCCTACCGAACGTATTGAGCGCCTTACTGCCCCGCTTGGATCACTTCGTGCGGCGTGCGCACCAGCGTGTATTCAGCGCCGCAATAAGCGCACTTGGCCCATCCGGCCGCCTCGATGGCCAGATACACCCGCGGGTGGGAATTCCACAGATACATGCCGGGCATCGGACATGACAGGGGCAGGTCGTCCGGTGTCACCGAGTATTGATGCAGCGCATTCGGCTGAATCAGGTTGTGCTTGGAATCGTCTTGAACCATCGCCGGCATTACTTCACTCCATTTCAGGCGCTTGCGCGCCGAATCTACGGGGTCGCGGCGACCCCGATTTATCTAGGCGCCTGCGCGCCGAATTTACGGGGTCGCCGCGACCCCGGCCTTTAGCTGCTCGCTGCGCGAGCATGTGCGGAATGATTAAAAACCGCGTGCTCGTAACAGGGCGTCGATTTGCGGGTCTCGGCCGCGAAAATTGCGGTAGGCCTGCGCCGGGTCGACGCTGTTGCCGACGCACATGATGTCATCGTGCAAGCGCTTTGCAATGGCTCTGTCGAACGGATCGCCGGCCTGCACGAACGCCTCGAACGCGTCATGGTCGAGAACCTCGGCCCAAAGATAGCTGTAATACCCCGCGGAATACGCATCGCTCGCGAAAATATGCGCGAACTGCGGCGTCCGATGCCGCATGACCACTTGGCCGGGCATTCCCAGGGCCTCGAGTGTCTCGCGCTCGAAGGCCTGCGGATCGCGCACCGGTTCGGTCGCCAGGTGCAGCTTCATATCGACCAGCGCCGCCGCCAGGTATTCGACCGTGGCGAATCCCTGATTGAACGTCCGCGCGGATTTGATCTTGGCCGCAAGCGCCGCCGGCATGGGCTCGCCGGTTTGGTAATGCAGCGCGAATCGCGACAGCAGCTCCGGGACACTGAGCCAATTCTCATTCAGCTGCGACGGGAACTCCACGAAATCGCGGACCACGCGCGTGCCGGACAGCGACGGATACTCGACGTCCGAGTTCAAGCCGTGCAGCGCGTGACCGAACTCGTGAAACAGAGTCACCGCCTCGTCCCAGCTGATGAGAACCGGATCGGCGCTGTCGCTCTTGAGGAAATTGGTATTGTTCGAGACTATGGGCGACTTCGGCGGCGTCAGTTTTCGTTGATCCCTATATTCGCTCATCCAGGCGCCCGAGTTCTTTCCCGCGCGCGCATAGGGATCGAAATACCAAAGGCCCACATGAAGGCCGGTCGGGGTCTTGGCCTCCCATATCCTCACGTCGGGGCTGGGCAGCGGCAGGTCCGTCACCTGCGAGAAACGGAAACCGTACAGCTGGCCCGCGGCCCAGAACATTCCCTCGCGCAGCTTTTCGAGCTGCAGGTAGGGCTTGACCTCGTTCATGTCGAGATCGTATTTTTCCTGACGCACCTTCTCCGCATAGAATCGATAATCCCATGCTTCTATGGGGGCGTCCGCCAAGGCCTGCATATCCGCCACTTCTTCATGGACGCGCGCGACCGCCGCCGGCCACACGCGCATCAGCAGCGCCATGGCGTTGTCGGGATTGCCCGCCATGCTGTCGGCGAGCCGCCAGTGAGCATGCGTCGGGTAGCCGAGCAGCAGCGCCCGCTCGCCGCGCAGCGCGAGAATCTCCGTGACGATCTGCTTGTTGTCGTGCGCCCCGCCGTTGTTGCCGCGGTTGTAATACGTGCGCCAAACTTGTTCGCGCAGATCGCGGCGCTGCGCGTAGGTCAGGAAGGGATCCATGGCCGAGCGCGTGTTGAGAATCGCCCACTCGCCCGGGCGTCCCGCCGCCGCGGCAGTCGCGGCAGCGGCGGCGCATTGTGCGTCGGGCAATCCGGCCAGGTCGGCGCGGTTGCTGAGAAACAAGGTGTAGTCGGCTTCGTCGGCCAGGAGATTCTGGCCGAAGCTCGCAAACAGGCCGGCCAGACGTTCGTTGATCGCGCCGACGCGCGCTTTCGCGGCGGGGCTCAACGTGGCGCCCGCCCGCACGAAACTCGTGTGGTAGTGCCAGCACAGCCGCCGTTGCACCGGCCCGAGCAACGGCACGGCCGACGCGCTCGACTCGGTCGACACAACCGACCGCAACGACTCGCTCGGTGCGCCCGAGCCGGCCCACTCGCTCGACGCACTCGACGCGCCGGGCGCACCCGACTCGCTCGACGACGGACCGCACTGCTGCCGGTAGAGCGCATCGATGCGCTCGAACAGGCGCGCATTCTGCGTGATCGCATCGCGAAACGCCGCGATTCTCGGCCCCATGTCTCGCTCGACTGCCTGAAACTCCCCGGTGTTCATGGTCGACGACCAGATGTCGTAGATCGCGTTCACGCGGTTGAAGGCTTCACCCGCTCGCTCGAGCGCGACCAGCGTATTGTCGAAAGTCGGCGCCGCCGGATTCCCGGCGATCTCCTCGACCTCGCGCAATTGCTCCGCCATCGCAGCCTCGAGCGCCGGTTTGAAATCGGCCACGCGCACGCGGTCGAATGGCGGCGCGCCCCCGAACCGGCCCGCCCATGGAGCGAGCAACGCGCTCACCTCGAATGTCTCATGCCAGATGTCCTTTACTCGAGCGCGCGTCTCGACATAGGGTGCCGCGTCGACCACCCGCTCGCCGCCCTCCAGCGACAGATGATGCAGTACCGTGCGATAACCGATGTTGACTTGAGTCAACCATCGAGCCACGTCCGCATCGACCACGCCGGCCGCCGCCAATCCTTCGAGCTGGCGAATATTGTCCGAATACATCAGCAACTGCGGCTGGTCGCCCGCCGACGCCAACACCCAATATTGCACCAGAAATTCGATGTCGGCCAAGCCACCCGCGTCCTGCTTGATGTCGAATTGACCCGCGTCGGCGTGCGACAGCTCGCGGCGCATGCGCAACCGCATCTCCGCCACGTCGGCGCGCAGCGTATCGCGATGCACGGCGGTACGCAGGGTGTGCCTGCGCACTTCTTCGAAACGGCGGCACAGGCGCGCATCGCCCGCGACCGCGCGCGCGCGCAGCAGCGCCTGATGCTCCCAGGTCCACGCATCCTCCTGCTGATAGCGTTCGAATGCGTCGATGCCCGTCATGAGGAAGCCGCCCTTGCCGTTCGGCCGCAGGCGCATGTCGACCTCGTACAGGCGCCCCGCGGCAGAGTGCATCGTCAGCAGGTGTACTATGCGCTGACCGAGGCGCAGGAAAAATACACCGTTATCGATGGGACGATCGCCCCGCGTTTGTTGGTTCTCGCCGCTCGAATCGTGCAGGAATACCAGATCGAGATCCGATCCGTAACCAAGCTCCAGGCCGCCCAGCTTGCCGTAACCGGCGACCGCCACCCGGACGGCGCGCGGGATCCGCTCGCCGCCGCTGCAGTAGGGAACGCCGTACATCTGCGTCATTTGATCCCACGCGAGATCCATGCATCGTTCGACGATGAGTTCGGCAATGTCGGTCAATCGGTCGCTCACTTTCATGAGCGGCAGGCGTCCGGTCAAATCCGCGAAGGCGACGCAGAACACCGCGACCTTTTGAAACTGTCGCAGTGCTTCCACCTGCCGCTCGGGATCGTCCGCCGGCAACCGCTCCGTACGGGCCGCAAGTTCGCTCACGAAGCCGGCGCGCGACGGCGGCTCGTCGAACGCGTTCGGATCGATCAGCTCATCGAGCAGCAGCGGGAAATCCGCGATCTGACCCGCCAGGAAACCGCTGATCGCGCACACGTCGATCAGGCGATCCAGCGCGGGCGGTTGCTCCTTGAGCAGGGCAAGGTACGACGACCGCGCGCCGATCGCCTCCACGACGCGCAGAACCCGCTGCACCACGACAGCCGGCGCCGGGCGCGTGGCCGCGGCTTTGATGAGCCGGCCAAGGATCACGTGCACGCGCCGGCGCGCACCCTCATCCAACCGACGGTAGGGCGCGGAGTGGCGATAGGTGTCGAGGAGCTGCGCGAGCGGTGCGATATCGTCCTTTGGAAATCCGGCGGCCGCCAGTTCCTCGCCCACATCGACGCCGTCCGCGGCGAGCCACCCCAGAGCGCCCTCGCTCTCCTTGTGCTGTGCGTCGGCGCCGCCGAATACCAACGCCGCGAATTGCCGCGCGACATGGCGACGTGCCGCATCGATACGCGCCAGCGCGGCCGCCCAGTCGGATACTCCCATGTTCAATGCGACGCGCGCGCGATCGAGCGGATCGTCCGGCAGCGCGTGGGTCTGTTCGTCGCGAATCATCTGCACCGCGTTCTCGGCCTTGCGCAATACCAGGTAGGCCGCGTGCAATTCCTGCACGGCGGTCTTTGCAAGCAACTTCGAGCCCGTGAGCAACGGCAACACCTCCAGCAGCGCGGCGTTCTGCAGGCGCCGATCGCTGCCGCCGCGGACCAGCTGCATCGATTGGACGATGAACTCGAGTTCCCGAATGCCGCCGGCGCCGAGCTTCAGATGCTGGGTGAGATCGCGGCGGGCGACTTCGCGTGCGATCAGCGCCTTCATCTCGCGCAGCGAATCGAACACGCCGAAATCGAGATAGCGCCGATAGACGAACGGCCGCACGAAATCCTGGGTGGCCGCGGCATAGGCCGACTCGCCGACGACCGCGCGCGCCTTGATCCACGCATAGCGCTCCCAGTCGCGGCCATGCTCCTGCAGATAATCCTCCAGCGCCGCGAGGCTCACGACCAAAGCGCCGCTGTCGCCGAACGGACGCAGCCGCATGTCCACCCGGAAGACGAAGCCATCGGCGGTCCGCGCGTCCAGCAGCCGGATCACGTCGCGGCCGAGGCGATTGAAGTATTCCGCATTGTCGATGCGCCGCGCGCCGTCGGTCTCCCCGGCTTGCGCGTAGAGAAAGACCAGATCCACGTCGGACGAGAAATTGAGTTCACGGCCGCCGAGTTTGCCCATCGCGACGACGATGAACGGCACGGGCACCGAATCCGCGTTGCGCGCCGTGCCGAACGGCGCTTCGAGGTGCCGTCGCGCCGCCGCGGCCGCGGCACGAAGACACGCATCGGCGAGATCCGACAGCGCGCGCAAGGTGTCCGTCACGCTCACCCGACCCGCGATGTCGCGCCACGCGATACGCAGCATCTCGCGCCGTCGCCACTCGCGCAGCACCTGCTCGGCCTCGGGCGGCGTCGGCGCCGACGCGGCGCGCTGCTCGTAATCGGCGTTGGCGCGCAGCGCCGACTCGTCGTTCTGCCCAAGCCACGCAAGCGCGTCCGCATCCTGCAGCAAGGCCGATTCGACGAATTCGCTCGCGGCGGCGACGCGCGGCAACTCCTCGCGCAACCGGCTCGGCAGCGCGGCATAGTGATCGACCAGTGCCGGCAGCGCGCAGGCGCGCTCCCACCACTGCATCAATGGCGGACGCAACTCCTCGGGCACGCCGCCCAAGGGTAGAACGGGAAGCGACACGTCGGGAGCGCTCACGAGGCGATCAGGCCCCGCACCGGCCGGGTGCGCTGCTCCTCGAAGGCGACGTACTGCTTCGCCGACCAGCTCATCTTCTTTACATCCCCGCACAGCGTGTTGCCGACAGTTTAGATGAATGTGGTGTCGCTGTTACACTTGGCAATCGCGAACCGGTGGCTCGAAGGCCCGAGTAGGCGCCGGCGTACATGGCCTTGAGTCTCGGCGCTCCGCTCAGCACCCTGTCACGTCAGGCCGTTGCCAAGCTCTCCTTTTGAGCGCAAAAAAAGAGAGCGGACCGAAGCCCGCTCTCTTTTGACTGTCACAGCCGGTGCCGACCCTAAGCCGGCACCGGCCCCTGCCTCGAGCAGGTTGTTACATGTCCATACCGCCCATGCCACCCATGCCGCCGCCCGGGGCGCCATGTGCATGCTCATCTTCCTTCGGCGATTCTGCGATCATGACTTCCGTCGTGAGCAGGAGGCCCGCAACCGAGGCGGCGTTCTGCAGAGCCAGACGCGTGACCTTGGTCGGATCCAGGATGCCCAGTTCGATCATGTCGCCGTACTCGCTGGTCGCGGCGTTGTAACCGAACGTGCCCTTGCCTTCGCGCACCCGATTCAGAACAACCGCAGCGTCCTCACCGGCATTGGTGACGATCTGACGCAGAGGCTCTTCGATCGAACGGGCCAGAATCTTGATGCCCGTCGTCTGGTCTTCGTTCGCACCGACCAGCTTCTCGATGGCCTTCAACGCACGCACCAGCGCTACGCCGCCGCCCGGAACCACGCCTTCTTCGACGGCCGCACGGGTTGCGTGCAGTGCGTCTTCGACGCGCGCCTTCTTTTCCTTCATTTCGATTTCGGTCGCGGCACCGACTTTGATCACGGCAACACCGCCGGAGAGCTTGGCAACGCGCTCCTGCAGTTTTTCCTTGTCATAGTCGCTGGTCGCTTCCTCGATCTGCTGACGGATGCTGTCGACGCGGCCCTTGATGTCCGCTGCCTTGCCGGCGCCGTCGATGATGGTGGTGTTCTCTTTCTCCACCAGGATCTTCTTCGCTTCGCCCAGGTCGTTCAGCGTCGCCTTCTCGAGCGACAGGCCGACTTCGTCGGAAATGACCGTGCCGCCGGTCAGAACCGCGATGTCCTGCAGCATGGCCTTGCGACGATCGCCGAAGCCCGGCGCCTTGACGGCGGCGACCTTGACGATGCCGCGGATCGTGTTGACGACGAGGGTGGCGAGCGCTTCGCCTTCGACGTCTTCAGCAACGATCAATAGCTGACGGCCGCCCTTCGCAATGGCTTCCAGCAGCGGCAGCAATTCGCGAATGTTGGAGATCTTCTTGTCGACCAGAAGGATCAGCGGCTTCTCGAGCTCGGCGCTCTGGCTCTGCTGATTGTTGATGAAGTACGGCGACAGGTAGCCGCGATCGAACTGCATGCCTTCGACCACTTCCAGCTCGTTCTGCAGGCCCGAGCCCTCTTCGACGGTGATCACGCCTTCCTTGCCGACCTTCGCCATGGCATCGGCAATGGTCTTGCCAATGCTCTCGTCGGAGTTCGCGGAGATCGTGCCGACCTGCGCGATCGCCTTCGGATCCTTGCAGGGCTTGGAGAGCTTCTTCAGCTCTTCGGTGGCGGACGCGACCGCGAGGTCGATGCCGCGCTTCAGGTCCATCGGATTGGCGCCGGCGGCGACCGATTTCAACCCTTCGCGGATGATGGCTTGCGCCAGCACGGTGGCGGTGGTGGTGCCATCGCCGGCCTCGTCAGACGTGTTGGAAGCGACTTCCTTCACCATCTGCGCGCCCATGTTCTCGAACTTGTCCTTCAGTTCGATTTCCTTCGCGACCGACACGCCGTCCTTGGTGACGGTGGGGGCGCCGAAGCTCTTGTCGAGTACTGCGTTGCGGCCTTTGGGACCCAGCGTTACCTTGACGGCATTCGCGAGGATGTTGACGCCCTTGAACATGCGTTGCCGAGCGTCGTCGCTAAAGCGTACGTCTTTTGCTGCCATTTGCTGATACCTCTAATTGAATTTGTAGCGGGAATGTTGAATGGATTGGGCGCGGAGGCTTACTTGCCTTCGACCACGGCCATGACGTCTTCTTCACGCATGACAACCAGCTCATCGCCATCCATCTTCACTTCGGTTCCGCTGTACTTACCGAAAAGGATCTTGTCGCCGACCTTGAGGTCGAGCGGGCGAATTTCGCCGTTCTCTAAAATCTTACCCTTGCCGACGGCAACGACTTTGCCAAAGATCGGCTTCTCGGTCGCAGTATCCGGGATCACGATTCCGCCTGGGGACTTACGCTCTTCTTCTTCTCGTTTCACGATCACACGGTCATGAAGGGGACGAATCTTCATAAGACAAGACTCCTGATGCTTGAGTAGGGTTGACAAAGGAGCGGAGGCGTTGTTAGCACTCTCTGCTCGAGGCTGCTAATCATAGCGGCAGATTCGGCCGATTCAAGGGGTGGCGGAATCTAATATTTGCCGCATCGCAGCATATTGTGGAGTGCGCGACGTACTATAATGACCGCCGATGAACGCCTCCCGCCTCCTGATACTCGCTGCCCTCACCTTGGCCCTGCCTGGCTTCGCGTCCGCGAAACCCTGGTGGATACGCGGCGTGGACTCCAACGAAGCCGATTTCCTGCCCCCCGATGTGGCATTTCGCGTGTCATCGCGGGTCGACGGCGATGTGGTCCGCGTGCGCTGGGCCATCGCCGACGGCTACTACTTGTACCGACAAAAGATGGAGATCAAGGCGGAAAGCCCGGATCTCGTCGTGGCGGCGCCCTCGTTTCCACGGGGCACACTGAAAACCGATCCCTATTTGGGGACCCAGGAAATCTTCACTCAGCAGGTCGAAGGCACGGCAGCCTATAGCCGCTTCGACGCCGGTGCCCATCCCATCCAGATCAAAGTGACCTATCAGGGCTGCGCCGAGGCGGGTTTGTGCTATCCCGCCATCGTCAAAGTGCTCTTCCCGAGCGCGAAGACGCAGGCGGTTCGCACCCCCGAGCACCCGTGGGAAGGCTATGCCATCGTTGGCGGCGCGCTGGCTTTTCTGCTTGCCGGCCTGTCGTTGCGAAAAGAGCGCCGCCTAGACACCCCAGCATGACCTCCGCGTCGCACCCCTCCTTGGCAATGCGAATTGCCGGCGCCATCGTGGTGGTGGTGTTCGGAATCTGGGCGGGGATGCGCGTGTATTCCAGCCGCGCGCTCCTGCATCCGGGTGGCGCTGGCTCGCCCTCGGCGGTGCGGGTTCCGGTGGGCGAAGCGAGCCCACCCACGATGAGCGATTTCAACGCCGGCTTCGATCCCGCGGTACCCACTCCGGCCAAAATCCCGGAACGGCTGCCCGACTTTTCCTTGGGCGATTCGGCCGGCAGGCCGACTCCCATTGCGAAATGGGCCGGCAAGTCGTTGATTTTGAATTTTTGGGCCACCTGGTGCGCGCCATGCCGCCGGGAGATACCCTTGCTGAAGGCGCTCAATAGTGAGTGGAACGGCCGCGACGTGGCAGTCGTGGGCGTCGCGGTCGACTATCGGGACAAAGTGCTCGCCTACGCCGACGAGCTCAAAATCGCCTATCCCCTGCTGATCGGGGAACAGGATGCGTTGGACGTGGCGGCCCGCCTGGGCGTGGACACACCGGTCTTCCCGTTCACCGTATTCACCGATCGGCGCGGCGAGGTGGTGACGCTCTACCTGGGCGAGTTGCATAGGGCGCAGGCCGACCTCATCCTCGGCGTGGTACAAAACCTCAACGACGATCGCGTCGATCTGGCGGCCGCGCGGCGTACCATCGCGACGGGGTTGGGTGCGCTCGCGGGCCACGGTACGGGTTAGCGCAGCCGCGGTTTGCCGCCCGATTGTCGGCCATCCGGCGACGATCGCCGCCGAAGCTTGCCATATCTCCCCCATTTCTGGTTATTATCGCGGACCTTTTCAACGCGACAACGCTGGATCAGTGGGGAAATGGCGCGAATCCTGCTGCTAAATGGTCCGAACTTGAACCTTCTAGGTGCACGCGAGCCGCAAATTTATGGCTCGGCCAGCCTGCCCGACATCGAGAACAAGCTCGTGGCTCTCGCCCGTGCCCGCGGCCACGAGTTGATCGCGGCGCAGAGCAACGCGGAGCATGAACTCATTGCCAGGATACAGGGGACGAAGCGCGACGGCGTTGGGTTCGTCATCATCAACCCAGGCGCTTATACCCATACCAGCATTGCCCTCCGCGACGCATTCCTGGCCGTCGCGGTGCCGTTCATCGAGATTCACATCACCAATATTTTTGCGCGCGAAGAGTTCAGACATCGCTCGTATCTGTCCGGCATCGCCGCCGGCTGCATCATTGGCTTGGGCGTCCACGGCTACGAGCTTGCGCTCGAATCCGCGTGCGCGCACCTGGCCGCCACTTAACAAAGATTTCCTCGAGGGGTTCACGGTGGATATTCGCAAAGTTAAGAAATTGATCGAATTGCTGGAAGAGTCGGGGATCTCCGAACTCGAGATCTCCGAGGGGGAGGAATCCGTGCGCATCAGCCGCCATCCGCGCCTGGCCATGCAAGCCCCGATGGTCGCGGCCGCGCCCATGGCCGCCGCGGCCGCGGCGCCGGCGACTCCGGCCACCGCCGCCGGCGAACACAAGCCGAAGAAGGATGAATCGACGGTCACCTCGCCCATGGTGGGCACGTATTACTCGGCCCCGGCACCCGGCGCCAAATCCTTCGTCGAGATCGGCATGGACATCAAGGTCGGCCAGATCCTCTGCATCATCGAAGCGATGAAGATGATGAATCAAATCGAATCCGACAAAACAGGACGCGTCACCGCAATACTGGCCAAGAACGGCGAACCCGTCGAGTTCGGCCAACCCCTGTTCATCATCGAATAGCCCCGATGATCGAAAAAGTCGTCATTGCAAATCGCGGCGAGATCGCGCTTCGCATATTGCGCGCCTGCCGCGAATTGGGCATCAAAACGGTGGCCATTCATTCCACGGCCGACTTCAATACCAAACACGTGCTGCTGGCGGACGAAACCGTCTGTATCGGTCCGCCGCAATCGGCGCTGTCGTATCTGAACATGCCCGCCATCATCAGCGCCGCGGAAGTGACCGACTCGGTCGCCATTCATCCGGGCTACGGCTTCTTGTCCGAGAACGCGGATTTCGCGGAACGCGTCGAGAAGAGCGGTTTCATTTTCGTGGGTCCCCGCGCCGAGACCATCCGCTTGATGGGCGACAAAGTGTCGGCCATCAAAGTGATGAAGGCGGCGGGAGTTCCCTGCGTCCCGGGGTCGGACGGCCCGCTTGGGTCGGATGTCGACGAGAATTTCCGCATCGCCAAGGAAATAGGCTATCCGGTCATCATCAAAGCGTCGGGCGGCGGCGGCGGCCGCGGCATGCGCGTCGTACACACCGACGCATCGCTGCTCAACGCCATCAGCGTGACCCAGTCCGAGGCGCTTGCCGCCTTCGGCAACCCCCAGGTCTACATGGAAAAATTCCTGGAAAAGCCGCGGCACATCGAGTTTCAGGTGCTGGCGGACAACTACGGCAATGTGGTGCATCTGGGTGAGCGCGACTGTTCGATGCAAAGGCGCCACCAGAAAGTGATCGAGGAAGCGCCGGCGCCCGGCCTCACCGCCAAGCAGCGTAAAACCATGGGCGAGCGCTGTGCCCGCGCCTGCCGCGAAGTGGGCTATCGCAATGCGGGCACGCTCGAATTCCTGTATCAGGACAACGAGTTCTACTTCATCGAGATGAACACGCGCGTGCAGGTCGAACATCCGGTCACCGAACTGGTCACCGGAATCGACATCGTCAAGGCGCAGCTGCTCATCGCGGCGGGCGAACCGCTGCCGTACGAACAGAAGGACATCGAGATTCGCGGCCACGCCGTGGAATGCCGCATCAATGCAGAAGATCCGAAGACCTTCGCGCCCTCGCCCGGGCCGGTCAGGTTGTGGCACGCCCCGGGCGGTCCCGGCATCCGCGTCGACAGTCACGTGTACACGGGCTACAACGTCCCGCCGTTCTACGATTCCATGATAGGCAAGGTCATCGCCTACGGCGACACGCGCGACACGGCCATTGCCCGGATGCGCAACGCGCTCGCGGAAATGGTGGTCGAGGGCATCAAGACCAACATCCCTCTGCACCAGGAAATATTCAATCACTCCGCGTTCCGTCAGGGCGGCACCGATATTCACTACCTGGAGCGGCGCCTGGGATTGAAATGAAATCGTCGGGTCTTGCTCCCCACGCTCGCTCCGCGAGCGATAGCGGTCGGGGGTGGCCGCACCCCCGTTGATAGGGTGCGTCAGCACTAGCGAGTCAGCACTATGTATGAGATTGAATTTCCCCTGGGAGATCTCGACTCGGAAGCGGTCGAGGCCGCCCTCACCGAGATCGGTGCGAGTTCGATCACCTTCGTCGATCGCGGGGATGAGCCCGTGCTCGAACCCAAGCCCGGTGAAATCAGGCTGTGGAGCGACACGCTGGTGCGCGCGCTGTTCCAACAGGCCGCCGATCCCACAACGAATGTCGATGCGACGGCCGGTGTCGACGCCAAGGCCGCGGTCTATACGGTACCCGATGCCGCGGTCACGGCCAACGCCGACTCCATGCTGAATATCGAGGCCACGGCTCATGTCGAACATCTCGCTTCGCGCTTGGGGCCGCACATCGCGCAGACCGCCCGCGTGCGCCCGGTCGCGAACCAGGACTGGGAGCGAGTGTGGCTCATCGATTGGAAGTCGATGCGCTTCGGGCGGCGACTGTGGGTGTGCCCCACGGCGGCTGCGGCGCCCGAGGATCCCGAGGCCGTGGTCGTCCGGCTGGATCCGGGACTCGCGTTCGGCACCGGCACGCATCCGACCACCGCCCTGTGTCTGCAGATCCTGGATGCGCTGCCGCTGTCGGGCCGCACGCTGATCGACTATGGGTGCGGTTCCGGAATCTTAGGTTTAGCCGCGCTGAAACTCGGCGCGGCGCACGTGATCGCGGTGGATCTCGATCCGCAGGCGCTGCTCGCGACCCGCGAAAATGCGATCCGCAACGACGTCTCGTCCGCCATCGAAGTTCAAGGCGTGCCGGCCACCCTGCGGCCCGTGAGTTGCGTCGTCGCCAACATTCTTGCCGGCCCGCTGATCGAATTGGCCCCTCTGCTGACTGCCGCCTGCGAACCCGGCGGCGATCTGCTCCTGTCAGGGCTCCTCAAGACTCAGGCCTACGCGGTTAAAGCCGCGTACACGTCCAGTTTTGATATGGTGCGAGTCGTCGGACGGGACGATTGGTGTTGCATCCATGCTCGCCGGATGGTCGAACCGGTCGGCGTCGGGATGGCTGCGCCCCCGATGGCCGGCCGCGGGAGCGTCCAGGGGAGTTCAACTTAGCGTGTTCACGCAGTGTTCAAAGTGCGAGACCGTGTTTCGCTTGTCCGCCGAGGCGCTGCGCGCCGCCGGCGGACAAGTGCGCTGCGGCCGGTGCGGCGAGGTGTTCAATGCCTTGTCGCGTCTCGCTGAGGATGCGACCGGCTTCAGCAAAGGCGAGTCGTCGCTCGATCTGGAGACGCGCGCCGAGGAGATCCTGGAATCCGACGCAATCGATTTGGCGGATGCGCCACAGGACCTGAACCCGGACGAGGAACCACCGGCCGCCAACGACATGGATGCGCCCCCCGGCGTCGAAATTGCCGAGCTTCGTTTCGTGAGGGACGTTCCGCCCGGCGTGGAGATCGCGCAGTTGCAGTTCGTGGATGCGCCCGACGACGATCTGGCATCGGAGACCTCCCTGGAATTCACGCTGCCGCCCGGAGAGTTGGATCGAATATTCATCGAGACCCGGCCGAACCGTCGGCAACAGCTGGCGGCCGACGGCGTGGCCGCACTGCGGATTCGGAGCGACGCTGCGGCGCCGGCTGCCACGGACCTCGAAGAATTTCTGGCCATACCCGCGCCCGCATCCGGCCGCGCGGCCTCACCCGCAACGCCGTCACGGATTTCGGGCTTGGAAGTCTCGGAGAATGTGCGGCAGGAAATGTTGGCGAGCTACGCGCATGCCGAGTTGCCGCAGATCAACGCGTCGCGGCGCAGGCTGCCGTTCGCCGTGTGGCTTGCCGCTGCCATCGTGCTCGCGCTGCTGCTGGCAGCTCAGGTCGTGCGCGGCAATGGCGACTGGCTCGCGGCCCATATACCGTTCCTCGGCGGCGCGGGCCAGGGAGCCGCCAATCTCGCCTCCTATCAATTGCGTCAGTGGGGGGTCACCGGCGATCCGGGAGCCAAAGGCACGCTGCGGGTGCGCGCCAGCATCATGAATACGGCCGCACAACCACAGCCGTATCCCTTGCTGCGGGTGACACTGGTCAATCGCTTCGGCACTCGCGTCGGCGCGCGCGAATTCGTTGCGACCGAATACCTGGGCAAGACGACTGCTCGCATGCTCGCTCCCGGCGAGCGAGTGGACGCGACCTTGGATATTCTCGATCCCGGCAAGGACGCGGAAGGATTCGAGATCGACGTGTGCGTGCGCGGCGCCGACAAGAAAATAATTTGCGCCGGCGATGCTGCGGCGCAGCCCAAGTGATGCCCAAGTGATGCCCAAAATCGGTCCGTATACGTTGCCGTCCAACGTCCTGCTCGCGCCGATGGCGGGGGTGACCGACCGGGCGTTTCGCGCCTTGTGCCGGCGCTTCGGCGCAGGCCTTGCCGCGTCGGAAATGCTCACCGCCGAAGTGCGGCTGTGGAACACACCCAAATCGCGGCGGCGCATGGACCACAGCGGAGAACCCAGTCCACGTGTCGTGCAAATCGCGGGGTACGATCCGCAGATGATGGCCGAGGCGGCGCGCCGCAACGTCGATGCAGGCGCCCAGATCATCGACATCAACATGGGATGCCCGGCAAAAAAAGTCTGCAACCGGCTGGCGGGCTCCGCGTTGATGCAGGACGAGGCTCTCGTTGCACGTATTTTGCATGCGGTCGTGCGCGCCGTTGCGGTGCCGGTGATGTTGAAGACGCGCACCGGATGGGATCGAAACAATAAAAATGGCATGCAAATCGCCAAAACAGCGGAGGACTGCGGAATTCAAGCGCTGGCGATCCATGGCCGCACGCGCGCCGACATGTATCAGGGAAACGCCGAACACGAAAGCGTCGCCGCAATCAAATCGACGGTCAAAATCCCGGTGTTCGCGAATGGCGACATCGACTCGCCGGAAAAAGCGCGCGACATTTTGGCGCAGACCGGGTGCGACGGCGTCATGATCGGCAGAGCCGCGCAAGGCCGGCCATGGATCTTCGACGAAGTCAATTTTTTCCTCGCAACCGGTGAATTGCGCGGAGTGCTAGCGCTGGAAAAAGTCCGTGATATTATGCGCGCCCACCTCGAAGACCTGTACGCCCTCTACGGCGATGAGACTGGAGTTCGAGTGGCACGCAAGCACTTGAGTTGGTATTTTCGGCAGCATCCCGGACAGGAGGTATTGCGGAATCGTCTCGTGACGATCGAGACGCCACGCGAACAACTGTCCACGCTGTTGGAGCATTTCGATACAGGAGTGCATTGCACAGCGTAGGCGTACATAGTTTAAAAAAAAGTAGAACGATCGGCAGTGAATTGGATGGGCTATGGTCGCAAAGAAGAAATCGAAATCACGCAAAGATGTCTCGCCGCCGTTCAACGGCCGGGACTTGAAAGTCAATGGCAAGGGCGTGCCCCTGCGTTCGCAGGCGGAGGAAGCCTTGCAATGCTATTTCGAGACGTTGAACGGTCACAAGCCCGCGCAGTTGTACGATCTCGTCATGCGCGAGGTTGAAGAGCCCTTGTTCAAAGTCGTGATGGGTCACGTGCAGGGAAATCAGAGCCGTGCGGCCACCATCCTCGGCATCAATCGCGGGACGCTACGCAAGAAACTCCGCGAGTTCGGCATTACCGGGTAAGGTCCGTTGCAAACTCCCGTACGCCGCGCACTGCTCAGTGTTTCCGACAAGACCGGAATCGTCGAGTTCGCGCGCGAACTGAAGGAGCGCGGCATCGAATTGCTGTCCACGGGCGGCACCGCCAAGCTCTTGATACGCCATGGCATTGCGCTGAAAGAGGTGGCCGAGCACACCGGCTTCCCGGAAATCATGGGCGGCCGGGTCAAGACGCTGCACCCGAAGATCCACGGCGGTCTGTTGGGGCGCCGCGGCATGGATGAGGACATCATGCGCGAGCACGGCATCGAGCCCATCGATTTGCTCGCCGTGAATCTCTACCCATTCGCAGCCACGGTGGCCCGCGCCGATTGCAGCTATGAGGACGCGGTCGAGAACATCGACATCGGCGGGCCCGCCATGGTGCGCGCTGCCGCCAAGAACCACGCGTCGGTCACGGTGGTGGTGGACCCCGGCGATTACCGCAACGTGTTGGACGATCTGGCGGCGAATCAAGGCTCGACCCACGTCGTGATGCGGCAGAAGCTCGCCGCCAAGGCGTTCGCGCACACCGCGCAGTACGACGCCATGGTGTCCGCCTACTTCACGGGCGCCATCGGCGGGGAAGCGCCCACGTTCCCCGACGATCTGAACCTCTCCTTCCGCAAGCATCTCGACCTGCGCTACGGCGAGAACCCGCATCAACAGGCGGCGTTCTACAAGGATCCGCGCGCCATCGGCGCGTCGGTCACCACCGCCGGCCAGATACAGGGCAAGGAGCTTTCCTACAACAACATCGCGGACAGCGACACCGCGCTCGAATGCGTGCGTCAGTTCGAAAGTCCCGCCTGCGTCATCGTCAAGCACGCAAATCCCTGCGGTGTGGCGCTGGGCGAGAGCCTGGCCGCGGCCTATGCCCTCGCGTATCGCACCGATCCCACGTCCGCCTTCGGCGGAATCATCGCCTTCAATCGCGAATTGGATGCCGAAACCACGCGGGCCATCCTCGAGCGCCAATTCGTCGAGGTCATTCTCGCACCCACGATCTCGAACGCGGCCAAGGCGTTGCTGGCCTCCAAAGACAACATTCGCGTGCTGCAGGTCGGCGACCTCACCAAGCCCATCGAGCAACTGCTCGAATACAAGAGCGTTGCCGGCGGCCTCTTGGTCCAGACGCGGGATGAAGGTGCGGTCCAGCCGCACGAACTTCGCGTGGTCACGAAACGCGCCCCGAATTCCCAGGAACTCGTCGATCTGGTCATGGCATGGCGCATAGCGAAGTACGTGAAGTCGAACGCGATCGTGTGCGTGAAGGATCGCGCGACGTTGGGGATCGGCGCCGGACAGATGAGCCGCGTGGTCAGCAGCAAGATCGCCGCCATGAAAGCCAAGGACGAGGGGCTTTCGATGGAATCGGCCGCCATGGCGTCGGACGCATTCTTTCCGTTTCGCGATGGACTCGACGTGGTGGCCGAATTCGGCATCAAGTCGGTGATTCAGCCCGGGGGCTCGAAGCGCGACCCGGAAGTCATCGCCGCGGCCGACGAGCACGGAATCGCGATGGTGTTCACCGGGATGCGGCATTTTCGTCACTAGTTTCCACGACGTGCACGGTTTTCCATGAAGATCTTGATTGTCGGCGGTGGCGGCCGCGAACATGCTCTCGCGTGGAAGTGCGCGCAATCGCCTCGCGTGCGGCATGTGTTCGTCGCGCCGGGAAACGCGGGCACGGCGCTCGAACCCCGTATGAGCAATGTCGACATCGCGGCCGACGACAGCGACGCACTGGTGGCGTTCGCGAACCGCGAGAGCATCGACTTGACCATCATCGGTCCCGAAGGCCCGCTGGTGGCGGGTATCGTGGATCGCTTCAAGCTTGCGGGGCGCGCCTGTTTCGGCCCGACCCAGGCAGCCGCCCGACTCGAGGGATCGAAGGCGTTCACCAAGAATTTCCTGCAACGCTACGGCATACCCACGGCGAGCTATGCGACGTTCAGTGCGGCGGACTTCGATGCCGACTACGTCAGGGCGCGGCGTTTGCCGCTGGTCGTCAAAGCGGACGGTCTCGCGGCCGGCAAGGGCGTGGTCATATGCGAAACGCACGAAGCGACCATCGAGGCGGCCGGCGCCATGCTCGGCGGCAGTTTCGGCGCCGCAGGCAACACCGTCGTGATCGAGGAGTTCTTACGCGGCGAGGAAGTGAGTTTCATCGTCGTGGCCCACGACTGCCAGGTGATCCCGCTCGCGACCTCGCAGGATCACAAACGCCGCGACGATGGCGATCTGGGTCCGAATACCGGCGGCATGGGCGCTTACTCCCCCGCCCCCATCGTCACGCAGGTGTTGCATGACCGGATCATGCGGGAAGTCATCGAACCCACGTTGCAAGGGCTGCGCAGCGACGGCAATCCGTACACCGGATTTCTGTATGCGGGGTTGATGATCGCCGAGGACGGCACGCCCAACGTGATGGAGTTCAACTGCCGCTTCGGCGATCCTGAAGCGCAACCGGTGCTGATGCGGTTGAAGAGCGACCTGGTCGACCTCTGCGAAGCGGCCCTTGGCGGCGCGCTCGATGGCATCGAGCCCGAGTGGGATTCGCGCGCGGCACTCGGCGTCGTCATGGCAGCGGGAGGCTATCCCGAGGCTTACCGCAAAGGCGATCCGATCAGCGGACTCGACGTAGCCGCCCGGTTGCCGGGCAAGGTGTTTCATGCCGGCACACGGCAGAGCGGTTCGAGCGTCGTGACGGCGGGAGGCCGCGTGCTCTGCGCCGTGGGGCTGGGGGACACCGTCGCCGGCGCACAGCAGCACGCCTACGAGTTGGTACACGCCATTCACTGGAACCTGGTCCAGTACCGGCGCGACATCGGCTACCGCGCCATCGAGCGCGCGGTACCTTGAGTTCACTCCACCGCGGGTCCCTCGCCCAACCGGCCTGCTCTCGCACGGCGCAGCGCGCCGCGGGCCTCGAGCAGGTTCTCCGCCACCGAATTCAGGCGCGCACAGTCAGCCAACCGCAGACCCGGCGTCTCAGGACCGGCGATGGCTTGGCACAGGCCACACCCAATGCACAACCCACCCGCTACGATCTCCTCCACGGTCAGCATCATGGATCCAGTTTACCGTACCGGCCGCCGACGCCGTGTTCAGGTAACGCCTGCCCGGCGGCTAGTGCATGCCGTAACTCTCCGCCGCGGTGCCGTCGGCGGTCATCGCCGCCGGGTGGTGATGTTTGAAGAGCCGACCTTTCTCGGCAAACAATACGAACACCAGGCCCATCAGGCCGCAGATCAACGAACCCGCCGCCAGGGGCGTGGCCGCTCCATTGAACTGCCGCCCGATGGCGGCGCCCATCAGTGCGCCCGCGAACGTCGATATGAAGCCCTGCAGCGATGCGCCGATGCCGGCCACCGCGCCGATGGGCTCCATCGCCATGGCGCCGAAATTGGAAACGGACAGGCTGAAGCACGCCATCGTGGCGGCCTGGAACAGGACGAAGGTCCACAGCTGCTCGAGGCCCATCGCCGCGATCACGCAATGCAGCGCGGTGATGCCGATAAAGCACAGCAGCGCCGCATGGGAGATGTGACGCATCCCCAGACGCTCGACGAAACGCGAGTTCAGATAGGCACCCATCCCCATGGTGACCGCACACAGCGCGAACATGCTCGGCATCAAGCTGGCGCGGTGAAAGACGTCGGAGAAGATCTGCTGCACCATGCCGACGTAAGCCATGATGGACCCGAACATCACCGTCAATGCGAGGGTGTAGCACAGCGAGGCGCGATCGCCGAGCACCAGCCGCACGGCGTGCGCGATGTGACTGCCGGTCAGAGTCATTCGGTATTCGGGATGCAGCGTCTCGTGCAGCCGCAGCCAGGCCCAGGTCCAGACGATCGCGGCGAACGTGCCGCAGACGATGAAAATATAACGCCAGGGAGCGAACAGCAAAATCACCTGTCCTAGGCTTGGCGCGACGACGGGTACCATCAGGAACACGACGAAGGTCAGCGACATGACCCGCGCCATCGCCCGGCCCGAATAGAGGTCGCGGATCACGGAACGCGACACCGTGACGCTGGCCGCCGCCAGACCATGCACGAAGCGCCAGATCAGCAATGCATGGAAGCTGTCGCTGAGCCCGCATAGCAGCGCCGCGCTGACGTAGACCCCAAGGCCGGCGAGCAGCACCGGGCGCCTGCCGAATCGATCCGACATCACGCCCCAGAACAGCTGGCCGCAGCCCAGGCCCGCCATGTAGGACGTGAGTATCCATTGGCCGTGGTTCTCGTTCGCGACGTGCAGGGCGTGCACGATGATGGGAAACGCCGGCAGCATCGCATCGATGGCGATGGCCTGGCACGCCATCATCGACGCGACCAACACCACGAATTCCGTGAATCCGATCGGCGCGGCCGTAGACTGCATCGGCATGGCGTCAGGCCTGCGGCGAGCCGGCCGGCTTGCGGGCGATGCTGGTCGCCATGGTGACGATGGAGGCGAGATCCGTGAGATTTGCCGGCACCACGAGCGTCGTTCCTGCTTGTGCGAGTTTGCCGAACTGCTTCACATACTCCTCGCCGATCCGCAACTGCATCGCTTCGATCCCGCCGCGGTCGGACAGTGCGATCCCCACCTGGCGCAGTCCTTCCGCCGTGGCGGTCGCCACCGCGAGAATGGCTTGCGCCTGGCCTTCCGCTTCGTTGATCTGCTGTTGCTTGTTGGCTTCGGACTGCTTGATCACGCGCTGCTTGTCGCCCTCCGCCGAATTGATCTTGGCGTCGCGCTCGCCTTCCGATGTGAGCACCACCGCGCGCTTCTCGCGTTCCGCGCGCATCTGCTTCTCCATGGCCTGCAGCACGTCGCGCGGCGGGGTGATGTTCTTGATTTCGTACCGCAGCACCTTGACTCCCCAGGCCACCGACGCCTTGTCGAGTTCGCTGACGACATTGGCGTTGATGGTGCCGCGCGCCTCGAACGTGCGATCGAGCTCGATCTTGCCGATCTCGCTGCGCAAGGTGGTCTGCGCGAGCTGCGATATGGCGAAGCCGAAATTGGTGATGCCGTAGGAGGCGAGATGCGGATCGAGCACTTGCATGTACAGCACGCCATCGACGCCGACCTGGACGTTGTCGCGCGTGATGCAGATCTGTTCGGCGATGTCGATCGCGATTTCCTTCAGGCTGTGTTTGTAGGCCACCTTTTCCATGAAGGGAATCAGAATGTGGAACCCGGCCGACAAGGTGCGGCTGTACTTGCCCAGATGCTCGACCACGTAGGCGCTCTGCTGCGGCACCACCGTCGCGGTCTTGGCCACCAGCACGACGACGAGCACGGCCAGCGCAATGGCGCCGTAGCCTAGGGTCATGTCCATGAGTCTCTCCTCATTCTTGCGATCATAGCGGCTCGCCGTGGACGACCAGCGTCAGCCCGTCGACCCGCTCGATACGGGCGCGCGTACCGGCGGCGATGAGAAGCGGGCCGCCGTTGCGCGCACTCCACGAACTGCCGCGAAACTCGACTCGGCACGTTTCGCCCGGCGGCAACGCGTCGGGCAGCACCACCGTTTCCCCGGCCGGCCCTTGATTCATCCGGGGCAGATTGCGGCGCAGGCGATCGTAGATTCGGCGGCGAAACGCAAACATCGAAACGGCCGCCAAACCCGCGAATGCGATCCATTGCAGCCAGACGGTTAGAATCCAGCCGGAGACGCCGAGAAAGCCCACGATCAGCGCCGCCAGCCCGAGAAACACCAGGTAGAACTGCGCATCGACGAAGGCCAGCTCCGACCCCAAGAGAATCGCGCCGACGGCTACCCACGCCCACCATTGCATGAATGTCCGACCCCCGGCGTTGCTCTACGTCTGCTCTAACGCTTCATCGCGTCGAAGAAATCCGCATTGGTCTTGGTATCTTTCATCTTGTCCAACAGGAATTCGATCGCGGCCAATTCGTCCATCGGATGCAGGAGCTTGCGCAGAATCCACATCTTGGACAACTCGGCGGGATCCGTGATGAGCTCTTCCTTGCGCGTGCCCGAACGGTTGATGTTGATCGACGGGAACGTGCGCTTCTCGGCGATGCGGCGATCCAAATGGATTTCCGAATTACCCGTGCCCTTGAACTCTTCGAAAATGACGTCGTCCATCTTGGAGCCGGTATCGACCAGCGCGGTGGCGAGAATGGTCAAGCTGCCGCCCTCCTCGATGTTGCGCGCCGCGCCGAAAAAGCGCTTCGGACGCTGCAGTGCGTTGGCATCCACGCCGCCGGTGAGCACCTTGCCGGAGCTCGGCACCACCGTGTTGTAGGCGCGCGCCAGACGCGTGATGGAGTCGAGCAGAATGACCACGTCTTTCTTGTGCTCGACCAGCCGCTTGGCCTTCTCGATCACCATCTCGGCCACTTGCACGTGACGGCTGGCGGGCTCGTCGAAGGTCGACGACACCACTTCGCCTTTCACGGTACGCGCCATCTCGGTCACTTCCTCGGGCCGCTCATCGATGAGCAGGACGATGAGGTACACCTCGGGATGATTGGCCGTGATGGCGGTGGCGATGTTCTGCAGCAACATGGTCTTGCCGGCCTTGGGCGGCGAGACGATGAGACCCCGCTGACCCTTGCCGATGGGCGAAACCAGATCGATGGCGCGGGCCGTCAAATCCTCGGTCGAACCGTTGCCCCGCTCGAGCTTCAACCGCTCGGTGGGATGCAGCGGCGTCAGATTCTCGAACAGCACCTTGCCGCGCGAACTTTCCGGCGAGTCATAGTTGATCTCACCGACCTTCAGCAGCGCGAAATACCGCTCCCCGTCCTTCGGCGGGCGGATCAAGCCGGAAATGGAATCGCCGGTGCGCAGGTTGAAGCGGCGAATCTGGCTGGGCGACACATAGATGTCGTCCGGGCCGGCCAGGTAACTCGAGTCCGACGAGCGCAGAAAGCCGAAGCCATCCTGCAGAATTTCCAGCACGCCATCGCCGTAGATGTCCTCGCCCTTGCGGGCATGCGCCTTCAAGACACCGAAAATGATGTCCTGTTTGCGCGATCGCCCCATGTTCTCCAGGCCCATGGTCTCGGCCAGCTTGACGAGATCGCTGATCGGACGCTTCTTGAGCTCCGTCAGGTTCATCGAACTGCGGCTGCGAGCGAGGTCGTTCGGGGCGATGATTTCTAAGTCGTCGCCGCCCTCCGGCAGGTCACCGTAATCCTCCTGCGGAGGCCGCCCACCGTTGGTGTTGCCGTTGCGGTTGTCATTGCGCGGTCCGCGATTGGACCGATTGGAGCGCCCGCCCCCTTGGCCGCCGCCACCCTGTTGGCCGCCCTGTCCGCCGCCACCCTGGCCACCGCCGCGGGACTGGTTCCCTAGATAGCCTCTCACAGGTTGCTGTCCAAAAAGGCCGCGAGCTGTGACTTCGTGACAGCGCCGACTTTTTGGGCCTCCACCGTGCCATTCTTGAACAGAATCAGCGTCGGGATACCGCGGATATTGAATTTGGGGGGAGTCGCCGGGTTGTCATCGATGTTCAGCTTGGCGATCCGAATCTTGTCTTTGTACTGATCGGCGATCTCATCGAGGATGGGAGCGATCATCTTGCAGGGGCCGCACCATTCAGCCCAAAAGTCGAGCAAAACGGGCTTTTCTGACTTGAGCACGTCCTTATCGAACGTGGCGTCACTGGTGTGGACGATACTTGGGTTACTCACTGCGGATATACCTCCTTTTGGAGATTCGTTTGAAGTTTTTTGCGGGGTAGTTTGATTGAAATGCGGCGCCCGGTGCTCACGCGAAGATGACGATGCGCGGCCGTTCGGGCACAATACAGCGGCTTTAGAAGTCTTGATTACCTTAAAAGGGTACCGATGATACGGTTGAGGGGAGCGGATAGACCAGCTCCGGAATGGCCGTATTGTTAACCGGTCCCTAACCATTTTGCAAGTTTCTGCAATCCAAAAAGCGAAAATGTCAGACGCCCATCTCAGTCAGCTCACGTTCGAATCGTTAAACATTGCCGAATCCCTGAAGCGGGGTATCGCCGAACTCGGCTATACGCGCTGCACGCCGATTCAGGCACAAACCCTGCCGGTGGCATTGGCCGGACGCGATGTCGCGGGCCAGGCGCAGACCGGAACGGGCAAGACGGCGGCTTTCCTCATCGCCTTGCTGAATAAGCTATTGACCGAACCCGCGGCCGCCGACAAACCGCTGAACGCACCCCGCGCCATCGTCATCGCACCGACCCGCGAACTGGCGGTGCAGATTCATTCGGATGCCGAAGGCATCGCGAAGTACACGGGACTCGAGCTGGCCATCGTTTTCGGCGGCGTCGATTACGAAAAGCAGCGGCGCATCCTCGAGGAAGGCGTCGACGTCTTGATCGGCACACCCGGCCGGATCATCGATTACTTCAAGCAAGGGGTCTTCGACCTGCGCCACATTCAAGTGGCCGTGATGGATGAAGCAGATCGTATGTTCGATTTGGGATTTATCAAGGATATCCGCTTTATTTTGCGGCGTTTGCCGCACCCGAACCTGCGCCTCACCATGATGTTTTCGGCCACTTTGTCGCACCGGGTCATGGAACTCGCGTACGAGCATATGAACAACCCGGAGCTGATCCGCATCGAGCCGGACAAGATGACGGTGGATCGCGTCAAGCAGGTGCTGTACTTCCCCGCCACCGAGGAAAAGATTCCGCTGCTGATGGGACTTCTGCGCCGCATCGACGCGCGCCGCACCATGGTGTTCGTGAACACCAAGCGCATCGCCGAGGTGCTCGAGCGCACGCTCACCGCGAACGGTTTCGTCGCCCAGGCATTGTCGGGCGACGTGCCGCAGAACAAGCGCTTGAAGATGATGCGCGACTTCCACAATGGCGAGATCGCCGTGCTGATCGCCACGGACGTGGCCTCGCGCGGCCTGCATATCCCCGATGTCAGCCATGTCTTCAACTTCGATCTGCCGAACGATGCCGAGGACTACGTGCATCGCATCGGCCGCACCGCGCGTGCCGGCGCCGAGGGCGATGCCATCAGCTTCGGCTGCGAGGAGTACGCCATCTCGCTGCCGGACATCGAGCGCTACATCGGCCACCAGATTCCGCGCGCCTCCATCGATGTGCTCGACCTGGCCGACGTGACCGCGCCACCCCCCGCCGAATGGCGTGAGCGGGCGCCCCGGCCGGGACAGCGAGGCGGCCGGCCGCCTGGCGGCGGCGGTCGCCCCGGTGGCGGTGGCGGACGATCAGGCGGCTCGGGACGCTCCGGTGGTGGGTCTCACGGTGGACCCAATCGTTCGGCGGGCGGTCGCAGCAGCAGCAGCGGGCCCCGCCGAGCAGGCCCCTCATCGTCGCACCCGGCCACAGCCCCGATACCGCGCTCCGCACCGGAAGGCGGCTCGGCCGGCCAGGCCAATTCCACGTCGGGCGGCGGCGCGCCGGGCAGTGGCAGTGCACCCGGCAGCTCGGGCACCTCACCCGCAGCTGCGGTCGGCAGCGACGCCGCGCCAGGCACGAATCCCGCTCGGCGGCGCCGGCGGCGCAACCGTGGCGGCGGCGGCGGTCCTGCCAATAGCAACGGCCCAGCCGCTGGGAATTAGTGTGCAGCGAGCGCACCCGGTCGGGGTGTCCGCACCCCGTAGGTTCGCGCGTCAGCGCTATAACAAATCGGCGATTCGGTCGACCGCGGTGTAGCGCCCCGTCTTCTGCGCCGGCTGTGCGGAATCCGGCCGGCGCACGGCACGCAGCCAGCGAATGCCGAAATCATGCGCTGCCTCGAGCACCGGCAGACTATCGTCGACGAATAGGGTACGGTCGGCGATGAATCCCTCCTTGGCTTGCAGACGCGGCCAGAATGCCGCATTTTCCTTCGGCGCGTTGAACGCATGGGTCGAGTAGCACGCGTCGAAATGTGCCTCGAGCCCGACCTGCTCGTTCTTGATCGCCAACGTCACCGGATGCGCATTGGTGACCAACACCCGCCGCTTGCCGCTCGCCCTGAGGCGCAGCAAGAAATCCTCGGCCCCAGGCAGATAGCCGATCCGCTGCAGAGCGGAGCGCTTGATCTGGGCAATGTCGAGCCCGAGTTCCCGCGACCAGTGATCGATGCAATACCACTCGATGGTGCCGCGGGCCGCCAGGAACTTCGGTTTGATCATCTCCCAGGCGTCGGGAGCGCTCACCCCCATGGCGACCGCGTAACGGCTAGGAATCAATTCCTGCCAAAACCAATTGTCGAAACGCAGGTCGAGCAGCGTCCCGTCCATGTCCAGAAGAACGGTATCGATCTTCGACCAGTCGATCGCAGCTTTAGTGTCGCTAGTATCCATGTGCGTATGATACCGCGATGAGAAATCTCACCGATCTCGCCGAGTCCTTGATGCCGACGCTCGCCCGCGCGGGCGCCGCGATCATGCAGATATACGATGGCGGCTTCACGGTCCAGCGCAAGGACGACAATTCGCCGCTGACGCTGGCTGACCTCGAGTCGCAGCGCATCATCCTCGACAGCCTGTCCCGGCTTACAGCGGACATCCCCGTGCTTTCCGAGGAATCGGCGCAGGCGCCGTGGTCGGAACGCAAGAGCTGGAAGGAACTGTGGGTAGTCGATCCGCTCGACGGTACGCGCGAATTCGTCAAGCGCAACGGCGAGTTCACCATCAATATCGCCCTGGTCGTGGACCACGAACCGCTGCTCGGACTGATTTCCGCCCCCGCCCAGGGACTGTTGTATTGGGGCGCCCGGGGAGTCGGCGCTTTCAGCCGGCACCGCGACGCCGCCGAGCGCCGCATCCAGGTCTCACCGCCCCACGATCCCATCCGGGTGGTAGGCAGCCGTTCGCATGCCAGCGTCGAGACCGCAAACTATCTGGCGCGCCTCGGGCCGCACGTGGTATCCGGCATTGGGAGCTCGCTCAAATTCTGTCTGGTGGCCGAAGGCAAGGCCGAACTCTACCCGCGCTTCGGCCCCACGTCGGAGTGGGACACGGCGGCGGGACAAGCGCTGCTGGAGGCCGCCGGCGGCCACGTGACCCGCCTGGACGGCCACCGCCTGCGCTACAACTGCCGCGAAACTGTCATCAACGGCGATTTTGTCGCTTTCAGCCATCCCAGCGTGTTACCGAGGGTTTAGGTGCGGCCGGCACGCTTAGGCGTTGCCGACCGGCTCGCACAGCTCCAACGTCGCATCCAGCAGCGTCGGAATATCGAAAACCACCTCATCCTCCGCCAGCGTCAACCGCGCAACGCCGGCAGCGGCGATCAGGGCGGCCGGCACGTGCAGCTGGTCGCGCTTGCGCGGCGAAGTCCAGGTGCTGACTCGGGAGTCGCCGAACGCCCGATTGAGGGCGCTCCAGCGGAGCTGGGCGGCACGGGCCAGCGCCGTGTCGCCGCCCCACTGGGCCTCGGCGACCGCCGCGGACTTGTCGACCGACGCTTTGCTGCGCGGCGCGGTCATCAGCTCGTGGACGTAGCGAACCATCTCGTTGGGGTCCACCCGCAATGTCAAATACGGCTGCACGTCGCTATTCATTCGGGGCCCTGCCTCACGGATAGTTGTCATACGGGATGTATGGGGTGCGTTCGAAGGAAATCCAGAGCCTGCCCGATGCTTAGGACCGCGCAGCGCAATGCAGGTGCGGTAAGCTTTGGGCATGAACGAAGACCTGTTGCTCCTGGTGTTGGTGGCGGCCAGCCTGGCGGTGGCCTACAAGGTATGGCATGTCGCGCTCGATGCGCGGGAATCGGCCAACCGGATTGCCAGGGAGACCTGTTCGGGAGCCGCGGTCCAGTTGCTGGACGATACCGTGGCGTTTGCCGGCTTTCGACTGGCCCGCGACCCCCGCGGCCGGCGCCGGCTGCTGCGAACTTACACCTTCGATTACACCGCCGATGGCTTCGAACGGGCCCAGGGCTTCATCGTGCTGGCCGGGCGGCATCTCGAGGCAGTAGGGCTCGCGGGCAGCCCCTCGTGAACCCAGAGCCGGCCATCGATTTGCACACCCACTCGAATTGCTCCGACGGCTCCCTGACCCCAGCCGACTTGGTACGGCGCGCCGCGGCCGCGGGCGTGGGCGTGCTGGCTCTCACCGATCACGACACGATTGCGGGCTTGCAGGACGCACGGCAGGAGGCCCAACGGAGCGGAATTCGCATGGTGCCGGGAGTCGAACTGTCGGCCTCCTGGCGTGCGCAGGCCATCCACGTCCTGGGACTGTGGATAGATCCCGAGTCGCCCAAGCTGAAGGAACGGCTCGATTCGCAGGCCGAGCGGCGGCGCGTGCGGATGCGCAGGATCTGCGCACGCCTCGCCAAGGCTGGTTTACCGGGAGACGACCTGCTGGCAGCGGTCGAGGCGCAACCCGGTCTGCCGACGCGCGCGCATCTCGCGCAAGCACTGGTCGCAGGCGGCCACGTCGCCCGCACCGACGATGCCTTTCGCAAATACCTGGGCAAAGGCAAAGCCGCGCATCTCGCGGCCGAGTGGCCGCCGCTCGCGGACATCGTCGCCTGGATTCGCGAGGCCGGCGGAGTCGCCTCGCTGGCGCATCCGGCGCGCTATTCCCTCTCGTCCGGCGCTCGCCGCCAGTTGCTGACCGAATTCGTGGCCGCCGGCGGCGGCGCGCTCGAGGTCGTCACCGGCGGCAATGGAGCGCATCATGTCGAGGCGTCCGCGATGCTCGCCGTCAAGTTCGGTCTCGCAGGCTCGGTCGGCTCCGATTTTCACGATCCGCAACAGACTTGGAATCCCTTGGGCCGGTCCCTTGAGCTACCCGATTGCGTCATCCCCGTGTGGCGTGCCTATGGCTTATAGATTCGAACGAGCAAGATCACAGAAGCAACGATCCCCGTGAGCGACGAAGATAGCAACGTCAATACCGATCTGTTCAAGAACATCGAGCGCCTGCGCGGCTTACGCATCGAGCACCGCGACCTCGACGACGTGATCTCGCGCCTGAGCATGGATTTCAAGGTCGACGAACTGCAAATGAAACGCTTGAAGAAACGCAAATTGATGCTCAAGGATCAGATCGCGCGCCTCGAAAGCCAGCTGATCCCGGACTTGAACGCATGATGGAGTTCTGGCGGCACGTCGAAGGCTTCTTCGATATTCTGCTGACGCGCAACGTCATGACTGAGATCGCCGCGGTGACGGTGTGTCTGTGGGTGGGGTGGTTCGTAGGCGCCACGCTGCGCTCCCGCTATCAGCGCCGCGGCATCACCACGCCGACCGCGCTGACGTGGAAATACCTGGCCTCGCAAGGCATCGTCGAAGTGGCGCCGGTGGTGGTGGCGTGGATGCTGGTGATCCTGGCGCACGGCCTGCTGTTCACGGCGCACTTCGATGTGACCATCATGGACGCCGCGACGCGCCTCATCGGCGCCTACGTCGTCGTGCGCGTGGGCGTATTCCTGTTCACCGCCAGCCTCGGCAACAAGTCGTGGATGCAGCACTGGGAAAATCGCGTCACGTTGGCGCTGTGGCTGGCCATAGCCGCCGAGTATCTGGGCTGGCTCGAACCCATCATCAATGCGCTCGACAGCGTCGGAGTCGCCGCCGGCAAGAGCCGCATCACGGTGTGGTCGATACTCAAGCTGTTGTTCACGCTCACCCTGTTCGTGCTGGTGGCGGCCTGGATCAGCCGCTGGGTGGAACGCCGGCTCAAGAAGCTGAGCACGCTCGCCCCCTCGACGCGCATCGGCATCGCGAAGTTCGCCAACGCCTTCCTGATCGGCCTCAGCATTCTCATGGGATTGAACGCGGCCGGCGTCGATCTGACCGCCCTGACGGTGTTGACCGGCGCCATCGGCTTAGGGTTGGGATTCGGTCTGCAGTCGATCGCGGCGAACTTCGTCAGCGGATTCGTACTGTTGATGGACCGCTCGATCAAGCCCGGAGACGTCATCAGCCTGTCGGGCCAAGCCGGCACCAGCACGGAGAACTTCGGCTGGGTGCAGGAGTTGCGCGGCCGTTATGTGGTGGTGCGCGATCGCGACGGCGTCGAGATGCTCGTGCCGAATCAACAATTGATCTCCAATGCCGTCATCAATTGGAGCTATACCGACCCGCGAATCCGGCTCAAGCTGCCCATCCGCGTGAGCTACCGCGACGATCCCGAAGCGGCGCTGCAAATCCTCTTGACCGCCTGCGAGGGACAAAAGCGCGTGCTGCGCGATCCGCCGCCCGTGTCGCGTCTCATGCATTTCAGCGACAGCGGCATCGAGCTGGAGTTGCGCTTCTGGATCTCCGACCCGCAGGACGGCGTCAACAACGTACGCTCCGACGTGAACCGCGCCATTTGGCGGCTCTTCAAGGAGCATCGGATCACGATCCCGGTCGCGCAGCACGAGGTCGTGCTGCACAACGCGCTGGCCGATCTCGACTGACCGCCGCGATTCACCACTCTTCAGTTTCGAAACGCTGCGCCGTGCCGCTCATCATCTCCCCCGAGATCGCCATTCCCGACGATGAGTTCGAATGGAAATTCATTCGCGCCTCGGGTCCCGGCGGCCAGAACGTCAACAAGGTCTCGAGCGCCGTGCAACTGCGGTTCCTGTTGCCGCAAAATACCAGCCTGCCGGTGGCCGCGAGAAATCGGCTGCGGCGCATCGCGGGACAGAAAATCAACGATGACGGCACCATCCTCATCAGCGCGCGCAGCGAGCGCAGTCAGGAACAGAATCGGCGGGAAGCATTGGATCGGCTTGCGGAACTCATCCGCACGGCCATGATCGAGCCCAAGATCCGCAAGAAAACGCGGCCGACCAAGGCCTCCAAGGAGCGTCGCATCGATTTGAAAAAACGGCGCGGCACCACCAAGCAAGGGCGCGGCACCCAGCGCTGGGACTAAAGCACGGGCGGTTGGCCCCGCGCTGGCCCCAAGGGCTGCGGCGGGGGTGGCCGCGGCAACATCACTGCCCCAGCGTCACCTGCAGAATGCTGCGCCGGATCTGCTCCGACAGCACGAGTTGCGCATCGGTCGCGACCCCCAGCAACGGTTCACCGTACTTAAGATTTCCGGCCGTCGATTTCTGCACGGCGTTTCGGCGCTGCAGTAAATCGATGAAATTCCGAAACAGGCTCTTGTCGAAGAATTCGGGGGAGTCGAGCCCGTACAGCACCGACATGCGCTGCGCCATCAAGTGGCAGCGCTCTTCGAGCGCCTCCTGGCCGATCTGCCCCGAACCCGCCTGCAGCAACAGCGCGACGACCAGGTAGTAGCGCTCGATGGTCTGAATGGTCGCCTCGGCGAGCAACGACAGTCTGATGGCCTCCAGAGACGTGGGCGCCGGGCGGCGCCATTCGCTGCGCGCGGCATCGACCTCGAGCAGCTTCAGCTCGACGAAGGTATCGAGCAGCGCGTCGACCACCGCACCGATCTGCGACTCATCCCAGCGCAGAAACAATTCCGCGGCAATGTAAGGGTACACCCTCCACACGAGGCGCTGCAGGTCCACGGTGCGCATGCTCGCGTTGCCGATGAAACAGCAGGCGATCAGCGACGGCATGGCGAACAGGTGCAATGTGTTGTTGCGATAGTACGTCGCCAGCACCGCGTTCTCGGCATTCATGCGCATGATGTCGCCGAGCGGATGCTTTTGCCGCTCGAGCATCCCCATGTTTTCCGCATAACGCGTCATGGCGGCGCCGCTGTCGGTGGTGATGGTGACCAGAGGCCCGTAGGGCGCGTCGCGCAGCAGCCGCTGGTATACCTCGAGCTGATTCACCAGCGCAGCTTCGGGCAGCGCCTGGCGCGGCGAGGCCAGCATCGCCGTCGCAATGAGATTGACCGGCGTCACCGCCGCCGCCGCGTTGATTCCCTGCGCGATGGACAACCCTAAGTCACCGATCGCATCGGTGATCCAGGCGGCCCTCGATTCCTCGTCCTCCAGCCGGCTGTCGCGCCACAGCGGATTGTGTCTTTGCAGCAGCGCCTCGAGCGCGATGGGCGTCCCTAAGTTGACGTGCACCTTGCCGAAGCGGTTGCGCAGCACGGCGACCGACGCCCTCACCAACCCGAAGACGCTCTCCTTCTCCTTCGGCTGGCCGGACAACTCGCCGATGTAGGTTCTGCCCTCGACGATGCGTTCGTAGCCGAAATACACCGGCATGAAGATGACCGGCCGTTTCGGATCCCGCAGAAAGCTGCGCACGGTCATCGACAGCATGCCGGTGCGCGGCGACTGCAGACGGCCCGTGCGGCTGCGGCCGCCTTCGATGAAGTACTCGAGCGGATGGCCGCGCGCCATCATGAAACCCAGGTACTTGGTGAACACCACCGAATACAGCAGGTCGCCCTTGAAACTGCGGCGCAGGAAGAAAGCGCCCCCCTTGCGCAGAAACCGGCCTATCACCGGCATGTTCAGGTTGACGCCGGCGGCGACGTGCGGCACGGCGAAGCCCTTGCGGTAGATCACATAGGACAGCAGCAGATAGTCCATGTGGCTGCGGTGGCACGGCACGTAAATGATTTCCGCACCGTCGCCCACCTCGCTCAAGTTTTCGACGTGCTCGAACTCCACGCCGTCGTACAGCCAGTTCCACAATCGGCCCAGCAACACCGACATGAACGTGACGAAGGCCTGGGAGTAATTGGCTGCGATCTCCACCGCATGCCGGCGCGCCAGGATGAGCGCCGCACGGCGCGTCAGGGGACGGCCCGCGTTGCGGCGTGCCGCCATCTCCCGGCGCACGGCCTGGCGAACCGCCTGCGTTTTCAGGATTTGCGCGACCAGAGTGCGCCGATGCGAGAGATCCGGTCCGATGGTCGATGCGCGCTGCGCCCGCAGCCCGCCGCGCAGGGAGCGCCACAGGCGCCGCACCGTGCGCGGCGGGCTCAAGTTCTCCTGCATCGCATCGCGCAGGCGCACCGGCTCGCCGAAATACACGAGCGTGTTGCGGCCGTTGAAGATCACGTTGAGCAGCTTGCGGAAGGGGCCCACCAAAGCCCAATCCTCGGTGAACAGCAGCCGCCACAGACTCACTTCCTTATGCGGCGCCCTGCCCCAGAATATGGCCACGGGCACGAGATCCACGTCGAAATCCGGATGCGACGCCGCCGCGGCGACCAGCTGATCGAGATAGCGCGGTGCGCGCTCGATGGGCCGGCTGCCGAACGCGCTCGTTCGCCGGATGAGCTCGAAGTAAGCGCGTTCGGCGCGACGAATGCCGACCCGCAGCCGGCGCTCGGGGCTCGGCAACCGCGCGTGAGCGCATGCCATGTTGAGCACGGCAAGATCCACCTGGCTCTCGCGCTCGAGCACGTAGCACACCGGACGCGGCCGGGCCGCGATCTGGGCGGCCGCATCCTCGGGCTTGATGGCGATGCGCACCCATAACCCTAAGACTTTGCGGACGCTCCAATGCCAAGCTTGGCCCAAGTCATCGAAGGGACTCATGGATGCCTCGAGTTTACGGTGGGTTGTCGCCGCGCTCTTGGTTGTCGACCGCTTTGCGCGTGTCGTCGGTGTTCCGATCCACGGTGTCCTGCACGCCGCGCGCGCGCTCGAGCTGCTGCGTGAGCGGATCGAATACCGTCTTCGGCGGCGCCGCGCCGGACGGCGCAGGTGCGGCGGGGGGCGCCCCGCTTTGGCCGGACGAGCATCCTAAAATGAACGAAAGCGGCAGCGCGGCGGTCAAAAGCTTCAGCACGTCCATTGCACCCCCTCGTAACAACCAGCCCGCGGAGACCTTGAGTGTACAATCCTCGACGACAGCCAGTCACTCGGAGTTCGCGCATGGTTCGATTCGTGTTGTTGATGTTCTTGACGGTCAATGCCTACGCAGCGGAATCGACCGTCGATATCGACACGGCGGCGAAGATATACCAAGGCGCGGCAATACGCGAACAAGTCCGGGCCTCGTTGGGCGCGATGCCCGAACACGTACGCCAGCTGTTCGCCGCCGATACTTCCGTCAGGCTCTCGGACCCGCAGCTCGCCGCGGTCACTGCGGCCGCCGTGCGCGGCTTTCGCATCGATGTATTCGAGGCGCCCGCGCTGCAGGTCTTCGCCGAGCACCTGGATACCGCCACCGTCAACAAGACCCAAGCCTTTCTCGGCAGCGACTCAGGGCGGCGCATGGTGGCCGCGGACTTGGCTCTCGCGACCCTCGGCGAGTCCAACATCGACAAAGTGATGAACGGCGAAACGACCGCGCCCTCGACGCCCAAGCGCGACGTGATCTTCGACAAGCTCGAACGCGCCACGCGTTCCACCGAATCGACGGTGCAGATCTTCTTGAGCATGGGCCAGGCCGTGGCCGTGGGCACGGCGGTCGGATCCGGCTTGGACCGCGTCGCCGTCGAAGAACGGGCCCATAAGTCGGGCGAGGCGAGCCGCGCCGGATTGGAAGAGAACATGCGGCTTCCCATGCGCCGGTTCATGTCCTACGGGTATCGGGATCTGTCCGACTCGGACCTGAAGCACATCCTCGCGTTCATGGAATCCCCTGCCGGCAAGCGCTATGTGGCCGCCTACAACGCCGCCCTGGGAGCGGGATTCGACGCCATGGGACGGCGCACCGGCGAGCAACTCGGTGAAAGCCTGCGCGAACTGGCACTGGCGCAAATGTCGCGGCCGCCCGAGGATCTGCCGCCCGCCGGGATTGCGGCGCCGCCGGCGCTGCTGCCGCATACCACGAGGCCGTCGGCGGCGCCGAATCCTTAAGCCAGATCGACCAGGAAGGCGCGCAGCAGCCGGCCGATGGTGCGGATCTGATCTTCCAGCCGGTGATCCGAGTCGAGCACGTGCAGCGCCGCTGAGCGCTCCTGCGCCCAGCGCACGCTATTGGCGATGGGCACGATGTCGTCGTGCCAGCCATGCACGACGACCGTGGGGCACGGGACATCCTGGGGCGTATAAGCCTCGAAGCCGGGCATATAGAACGCCGGCGCCAACAGAAACACTCCACGGGGCCTGACTCGGGCGGCGGCGGCGGCGGCCACGTGCCCACCGAGACTGGAACCTACCAGCACCACCGGACCCGCGATGGCGGCGGCCGTCCGCACCAGTTTCTCGACCCGGGCGGCGGGGTCGTCCATGCCGCGATAGTCGACGGATTCCACCGCCAGCTCGAGGTCGCGCGCCACCGCCGCCATGGCGGTAATCTTCGCGCCCCACGGCCCGCTTTCCTTGCCGTGTGAAAACACCACCGTATCGGATCGACTCATTTTACCTCGCTTGCCGCAACGCGCAATCAAGAAACCCATCCGCGGCCGTTATAAGAACATGGCATTGGAGGAAGAACCGTCGAGCGCACTACAGGCTATGCGCCCCGCGCTCGACTGTCTCCGGGATTGTGCCGATTTGGCCGACGTGGACGCCCCCTGCCTCGAGATACTGGCGGCCGCCGCGATCCAGTTCTCCCTGCCGGCCGGCAGCCCCCTGTACCAAGCGGGATCCGCCGGCGAGGGAGTATATCTGCTCGTCGGCGGCCGTTTGGGGGTGGCCGTCGCCGGCGGCGGCCCGTGGGTCGCGGAAATCGCCCGCGGCGAACTGGTGGGCGAGACCGGCTGGCTGCTCCGGGAACCCCATGGCGCCACCGTGGTGGCGCTGCGCGACAGCGAACTGCTGCTGATCCCGAATTCCCGCCTCGACGCGGCGACCGCGACCTCGACGTCGCTGTCGCTGGCGCTGGCTCGTCTGGCGGCGCGCCGCTTGCTTCGCAGCAAGCGTCCGGACCGCACACTCGAGCGGGCACGGGTCTTCGTCATCGTTCCCAACAACGAAGAAATCGATGTCGCCGAATTGGCGACTCGGCTGGTCGCCGAACTGTCCCGCGGCGGCTCGACCGAACTGGTGTGGGACGTGCGCGCCCGCACGCACACCGCGGCGTGGTTCAACCGCATCGAGGAGCTGAACGATTACGTCGTGTATGTGGCGGATCCCACCGAATCGGCCTGGACGCGCCAATGTTGCCGACAGGCCGACGTGATCCTGCTGGCCGCCCGGGCCCGCGCCGGCGCACGTCCCTGGCCGATGAGCATTTCCGGGGCGGCGGTGGCGCGCGCTGCGCGCATCGAGCTCGCGCTGCTGCACGACGGCAGCTTCGAGGCGGGCGCCGCCACCCGCTGGCTCGCCGAGCTGCCGGCGGCCTCGCATCATCACCTGATCGACGCCGCCGATTTGGGCAGGATGGCGCGTCTGCTGACCCGGCGGGGAGTGGGATTGGTGCTGTCGGGCGGCGGCGCGCGCGGCTTTGCGCATCTCGGGATCGTTCGGGCGCTGCGGGAAGCGCGAATCCCCATCGATTTCGTGGGCGGCGCCAGCATCGGCGCCATCATCGCGGCGGGCGTTGCCATGGGGTGGAGCGATGAGGAGATGCGGCATCGCTACCGCCGCGGCTTCGTCGACAGCAATCCGGTGAACGACTATACCTTCCCGCTGGTCGCCCTGACACGCGGCCGCAAGGTGTCGCGTCTGTTGCAGCGTGAATACGGGGATGTGTTGATCGAGGATTTGCGTCACCCGTTCTTCTGCGTGAGCTCGAACCTGACCACCGGCCGAGCCTTCGAGCACCGCGCAGGTCCCGTGTCGCAGGCGCTGCGTGCGGCGGTCGCCATTCCCGGCGTGATGCCGCCGGTGCCCTGGGGCGACGATCTTCTGGTCGACGGCGCCGTCATCAACAATCTGCCCGTGGACGTAATGCAGCGCCACGCGCCGGGACTGGTGATCGGCAGCGATGTCGGCGCGGACCGCAGCCACAACGCGCAACGGCGTATGAACATCTTCCAGATCCTGATGCACTCAGGCATGGTCAACAGCGCCGCAACCGCCGCCGCGCAGCGCACGCTCGCCGACGTCTTGCTCAAACCGCCGCTCCCCAATATCGATCTTTTGAACTGGCGCGCGTTCGACCGCGCCATCGAGGCCGGCTACCGCTACGCGCGGCAGGCACTGGAAGAACTGGCGGACATCCCGCGATTGGTCGCCGAGGTCGCCGAAACGCCGCACTCGAGCTCGCTGGCCGCGGAACTCGAGCGACGCGCGGCCGCTATGGCAGCAGCTGATTAGCGAGGCTTTCGACCCACGCGATTTCTGCGGGGCTGTATTGCACGGAGTTCAGGCGATTGAGACTTGCGGGGACGATCCGGCTGCCGGACGCCGAATGCGAAATCCGAAAACTATGGAATTCGCGGCGCCGCGCGGCCGCGAATCCGATCAGCAGCTGGAAGTCGCTCGAGGTCGCGCTCTGCTCGGAATTCAGCCGCCCGTCGCAGATCACGAAAAACGACTCTTCCAAGGGCCGGTCCGCAAACGCGCCCGCCGCGTGCAGCCGCTCGAAGAATCTGCGCACCTGCAGGGCCGCAAGTTCTGCAACGTCCAGATGCGGCCTGGCGAGCACCACCCAGCGGGTGCCGCGCTCCACGCAGTTGAGAATGAACAGCGCCAGGCGCCGCGCCGCGAGATTCTGCCAATCCGCCGCGCCTGCCGTGCCCGCCGCCAGCGTCCGCAGCTGCACACCGATCCGCGCGGCCGATCGCACCGCTTGAATGGTATTCACGCCGAGAGCGGCCAGCCGCATGCGCTTGTCCTCCGAAACCAGGCAACTGGGCCTGAAACCGGGGCGCAATATCGCGTCCTCGACCTTCGCCGGACCCCACACCGGATGCTGCTCGTCCGACCGCGCCAGCGTCCCCGCCACCGCACCGCCGGGCGCGAACGACTCGAAGTGGCCACGCAACTTGTCGTGCGCGAGAATTCGGGGGAAATACATGAGCGCATTCTCGGTCGAGAGATTCCATTGGCGCATGCCCGCGAGCGCCTCATCCGCGGTGTGCCAGTGCGCCGGCGGATCGACGATGAGCAAGGCGCGGCGCTCCTTGCAGAAGCGCGCCGCCACCAGCAAGGTGCCGGGCCCCACGTCCTGCTCGCGCGACAGCGGCGGAATGCACAGCAAATTGAAGTGCTCGCCGGTGTCGAGCGCGAACAATCCGGACTTGTCGATCTCGGAGCCGATCACATCGTAGTCCGTGAGCGGCGCCCCGTCATCGCCGGCATTCGAACTGACGTAGCGGGTGGCGAGCCCGCTGGTGGCGTCCAGGGTGCGATCGGGACGCTCCGTGGGCACCTCCCCGGCCAGCTGCACGAGTTCCGACTCCGCCAGCAGCGCACCCACGTAGCGCTCGGCCTCGGGCGCGATCGAGGCCCGCAGAAATATCTCCTGGTCTTCGATCTGTTGCGTCCCTTGCACGCGCACCCGTTGCACGGTCAGATTGAATTCCGTCGCGCCGGCCACGGGCACATTGTCGTAGTCGACGCTGGCGCGCAGAAATTCCCGGGTCCCCGGGCGCATGGCCCGCAGACGCAAGCAACCGGCGCCGGCATGCAGCGTCAATGTGGCCGGCCGGGCTCCATTGGCCACGCGTACGACCAGCGCTTCACGACCGCCATTGTCGAAGAACTGTTCCACGGCATATCCCAACGGGCTCGGCTGCCATAGGCCGCCGAACATGGATTGGAATTCCGCGAAGCTGCGCAGAAAGAGGGGGCGGTTGACCGGCCCACGCAGCGTGCGGCCCACGAACGCGGTACGCGCAGTGCCTAGGCGCGCGATGTTCTGGTCAGGACCACGTTCTTCTTCGACCCGGATCCCCAGGCCGTTCGGCATCACCAAGCAATTCCCCTGGGACAATTCGAGCGGATTTTACCACACGGCGCTCGCCTCTCGCGCGCCGTCAAGGCGCGAACAGCGGCACCTCGCGGCGCTTGAACAGCGGCACGAGCAACATACCCGCCAGAAAGCCGCCGATGTGCGCGCGGAACGCCACGCTCGACCCGCCGCCATGGACCGCAAGATCGCTCACCAGCTGCACTGCGAACCACAGCAGCAACAGCAGCATGGCAGGGAGCCTGAGCGTGGTGAAGAAGAACGGCAGCAGCACCAACGTGAGTACTTGGGCGCGCGGGAACAGCAGCAGATACGCGCCGAGCACGCCCGAAATCGCGCCGCTCGCGCCGATGATGGGATAGGCGGAATGCGGCTGGGACAGCGCCTGGGCGCAGATCGCGGCCGCGCCGCACAGGACATAGAACAGCAAATAGCGTGCATGACCCATCGAGTCCTCGACGTTGTCGCCGTAGATCCACAGATACAGCATGTTGCCGAGCAGATGCAGCCAGCCGCCGTGGAGAAACATGGACGTGAACGGCGAGGCGTAGCGGGGTATCCATTGCAGATCGGGCGGCAAGCGTGCGTCGGTCAGCAGGACGGCGGGAATGGCCCCGAGCGCGGCGACCACGCGGCGGCTCATCGCCGCGTCCAGCGAGCGCTGCCAAAGGAACACGGCACAGCACACGGCGATGAGCGAGGTCGTCACATAAGGCCTGAGCGCCGACGGCGTGTCATCCTTCAGCGGAATCATGCGGCCATCTTCACGCCGCCGGCCCGCGCCTCGAGCGCCTCAAGAGTCGCGCAGCGGCGCGCTCGGTGCCACCGGCGCCTCGTGCTCGGTTCGACGGCGCTCCAGTTCGATCCGCTCCTGCTCGGCCTCGGTCTTCTTGCGCGCGATCTCATCGAGCATCACCTTCATCCATTCACTGCTCATCGGACTCCTCGGACGGCGGATTGAGGATCGCATCGATGGCCGCAACCGTTTCCGGGTGGTACCCGGGACGCGCCAATGCATACACCCGCTTCGCCTGCGCGGCGCCGGCGGGCGTTTTCATCAATTCCTCGTACAGCGGGGCGATGAGTTTGCGGCGGCCGATCGTCTGCAAATAATCCTCGAGTCGACCGTAGCCCGGCTGATAGCGGCTGCGGATCACCAACAGGAACCAGCTATGGCCGATTTCGGCATTGGCCGTGTGCGTGAATTCGAACCACTGGTCGAGCTCCTTCATCTGCGCCGTGCTCAAACTTGCCGGCATATTATCCAGGAAATACAGCCATTGCTGCGCCGCCCAACCGCTCGAATCCAGTTTCAGTCGCTTGGGGGCCAGGCCGCCGCCGAGCCACGCCGCGCGCGCCTGATCCACCGGCGCAAACTCGCCCGACACCGGCAGCACCGCATCGTCCGGCAGGCCGGGTGCGGACACCCAGGCCGTCACTTCATCGCGGCTGACCACGCCGGGATAGCGGTCGAGCAAATTCTCCTGAAGATAGGCTGCGAATTGCTCGGTGGTAATGCTCTTGAAGGCAAAATGATCGAAATAGCCGCGCAGGAACGCGTCGAAATGGTCGCGTCCGAACTTGGCGTCGAGATAGGTCAGAAACAGCCGGCCCTTTTCGTAGGGTATGGCGCTGAACACCGCGTCCGGATCGCGGCCCCGCAGATCGATCGCGAGAATCTGATCCGCGGGCTCGAGCCTGGCCAAGTCGTCCCGCAACTCCCGCAGACCCAACACCCGCTCCATCATCTCGCGCTTCTCGCCGTACACCGCGCCGACGATGCGGCTCTCCAGATAATCGGTGAACCCTTCGTTGAGCCACAGGTCGCGCCAGGTGGCGTTGCTCACCAGATTGCCCGACCAGGAATGCGCCAACTCGTGCGCGATCACCGAGACCAGACTTTTATCGCCGGCGATCACCGTCGGCGTGATGAACGACAAGCGCGGATTCTCCATGCCGCCCACGGGGAAACTCGGCGGCAGCACCAAGATGTCGTAGCGGTCCCAGCGATAAGGCCCGAACAGCTTCTCGCTGGTTTCGATCATGGACTCGGTGTCGGCGAACTCCTGGGCGGCGGCCTTCACCAGGGGCTTCTCCGCATAGACGCCGGTCCGGGGTCCGGTCTCCTTGAACGCAAGGTCGCCGACGGCGAGCGCGATCAGATAGGAGGGCACGGCTTCCGGCATGGTGAACGTGTACAGCCCGTTGCGCGGCGCCTTCGGATCGTTCTTGGCGCTCATCACCGCCACCACGTCCGTGGGAGTATGGATGGTGGCCGTATAGGTGACCCGAACCTGGGGTGTGTCCTGCAACGGGATCCAGCTGCGGGCACCGATGGGTTCGGACTGGGTGTAGAAAAAGCCGCGTTTCTTCCCGGCGGTTTGTCGCGGCGTCAGCCATTGCAGGGCGGGCGCGGTGGGCGAGGTCTCATAGTCGATGCGCACGAACAGCGTCGGCTTGGTCGACGGCGGCACTTCGATCACGAGCGCCTGGCCCAGGATGGGGTCCTTCTTCTGAAAATGAAACGGACGGCTCACCCAGGTGGTTTCGCTCTTGGAGGTCGCGCCGAGCACGTCCTGCGCCTTCACGGTGACATCGCTCACGTTCAAATCGCGCGTGTCGAGAATGAGCTCGGTCGCGTTCGGATCGAGGCGTTTGATCTGCAGTCCGACCACGCCGCGCAGGGTTTTGAAGTAAGGATCGACGCGCAGATCGAGTTCCAGACGCGTCACCCGAAACTGCTCGACGTTGGCGAAGGAATGGTAATCGAGTCCCGGCTGCATCGGCGCAAGGTCGGCCGCCGCAGCGCCGGCCAGACTCAAACCCGTGAGCACCAGGCCCGCGAGACAAGAACGGAGCATGACGATCTCGATTGCTTATTGCGTGGAGGGTTGCGACTGACTGACCGGCGGCGCCTTGGCCTGGCCGTTGACGAGGTCGTTGAAGGTCTTCTCGTCGACCAGCAGTCCCGTTTTGCCGTCCCAATTCGATCCTTCCGGCAGACTATTCTCGACCAGCAGGGACTGGGAAACCACGGCATCGACGCCGTCGTGGCCGCCGGTCACGGGCACCGGAACGGCGCGCGGCGAGTGGGCAAGATCGCCGACCCGCTGCCAGTCGATGTCGTTGTCCTGAGCCGACACTTCCTTTTGATCCGAGGCTTGTTTGCGGGCCTTCGGGCTCAAGAGATGCGCGAGCAGCCGGTTGCGGTTCCTGCTCCAGTCGCGCGAATCGTCCTCCATGACCGCATACGCCTGAAAGTACAGCGTGCCCTCGCGCCGGCCGAACAGATACGGCTGATTGACCACCGTGACTTTCGTGCCGATCGGAATCAAGTCGAAGAACACGGCGATATCCTCCGGATACAGCCGCATGCAGCCGTGACTCGAGCGCATGCCCACCCCGTACGGTTTGTTGGTGCCGTGAATGAGGTAACTGGGCCAGCTCAAGCGGAACATGTACTGGCCCAAGGGATTGTCGGGGCCGGCGGGGACGGTCGCGGGCAGCTTCTCGCCGTTCTCGGCGTGCTCATCCCGCACGGATTTGGGCACCACCCACACCGGATCCTTGGTGCGGCTGACGATTTTGGCGGTGCCTTCGGGGGTCCTCCAGCCCACTCGGCCGATCCCGATGGGATGGGTGTACACGACCGGCTGCTCGCCCTTCTTGTGCGGCGGGTAGTAGAAAATGCGCATCGCGGCCACGTCCACCACCACCCCCTCATGGGGCGCCGCCGGCAGAACGAACTGCGTCGGCACGACCACCTCGCGCCCCACTCCCGGCAGCCACGCATCGACGCCGGGATTCGCGAGCAGGATTTCTTCGTAGCCCACGTCGAACCGGCGTGCGATATCGGGCAGCGTATCTTCCTTGCCGACCACGGTTTTTTGCACGTAGCCGACGACCTCGGTGTTCGCGTCGATCTCGAATCGGTGAGTGGCCACCGGCTTCGGCAATTCGGGGGCGGGAGGCGCTTCCTTCACGACGGGCGGCGGTTCATGAGACACGCGATGGAACAGCGAGCAGCCGGCAACACTCGATCCCAGCAGCAGCGCCGACAGCATCCGCCGGTGTGACCATTCGATTACAGCTTTTACCATGCGCCTATCTACAGCAAAGTCGGGCGGTCAGGCAATTGGTTGCGCGCGGCGACAGGGTGACCGGGTACCGGCGGGAAGTGGCGGGCCAGCAACGTCCCGACCGCGTCGACCCCGGCGATCGCCCCGGCCTGGAAGCGTCCGGCCCGGAAATGTTCTTCCATGAGCCGGCAGACGGCCTCCCACTCGGCCGGGCTCACATGCCCCTGAAAACCGCGGTCCGCGACGATTTCCACGCCTCGATCCGCCAGCTGAACGTAAATGAGCACGCCATTGTTGTGTTCCGTGTCCCACACCCGTAGCTGGGCAAATACGTCGAGCGCGCGGGCGCGGGCACTCATTTCGTTGAGGATGTGCAACGGCGCGAGCGAGGTCTCGATCGCGAAACGAATCTCGCCGGCATGCGTCCGCTCGGCGCGGCCCACGGCCGCTTCGATGGCATCCAGCGCGGTCTTCGGGAACAGCAGCCGCGTTCGCCAATGCGGCGCCACCACATGCCGCAGCAGACGCGTGAGGCGCATCACCAGCTACCCGAGGCGCCGCCGCCGCTGAAGCCGCCGCCGCCGCCGCCGAAACCGCCACCGCCGCTGCGGCCGCCGAAGCCCCCGCCCAATCCGCCCCCGAATCCGCCACCCCAGCCGCCGCCGCCCGCCGACCAGCCGCGCGAGGACCCGAGCAACAGCGCGAACAAGAATCCGATCACCCCGGCCCCCACGCCGACGGGCAGCAGGTGACTCAACAACCACGCGATACCGCCCGCGAGACCGCCGGTCGCAATCGACCCGAACAGCCGTCCGAACAGGCTGCGCAACACGCCGCTGGCGACGAAAACGACGACCAGCAGCAGCGGCAACAGATTGCCCAAGCCGCCGTGGCGCTCCCACTTCTTGTCGGGTTCCGGTAACGGTTCGCCATTGACCACGGCAACGATTTGATCGACGCCGGCCTCGATGCCGCCGTCGTAGTCGCCGAGCTTGAAATGCGGCGTGATGGTGTCGGTGATGATGCGATTTGCGATCGCGTCGGGAAGCGCGCCCTCCAATCCCCGGCCCACTTCGATGCGCACGCGGCGGTCGTTCTTGGCGACCAGCAGGATCGCACCGTCATCGACGCCCTTGCGGCCCAGTTTCCACTGGTCGGCGACACGGATGCCGTACTGCTCGATTTCTTCCGGCTGGGTGGTGGGCACGATCAGAACGGCGATCTGGCTCCCCTTCTGAGCCTCGAAAGCCGCCAGCTTGGTCTCCATCCGGTTCACCGTCTCGCCGGAGAGCGTGCCGGTCAAATCGGTCACCCGCGCCGTCAGCTGCGGCACCGCCACGTCGGCGCGGGCAAACAGCGCGACCAGCAGCAGCGCGCTGGTGGCAATCCGACCGAGGCGGTTCGACTGAATCACTCGGGAGGGAACCCTGCTAAGGAGCCCGCGTTCGGTCCGGCGCGGCGGGTGCGGCACCGGGTGTCGCCGCGGGGGGCGGTCCGTTCATGGCGGGAGCAGTCGCCGGCGGCAGCGCCCCGGCGGAAGGTCCGCCGAAGTCCACGGTGGGCGGCTTGGAGATCACCGCTTCGTTCTCGACCGCAAAATTGGGTTTCGGTTTGTAGCCAAAGGCCATGGCCGTCAAATTGCCGGGGAAGGAGCGCACCGTGACGTTGTAGTTCTGCACCGCCTGGATGTAGCGATTGCGGGCCACCGTGATGCGATTTTCCGTACCCTCGAGCTGCGCCTGCAAATCGCGGAAATTCTGATCGGACTTCAATTGCGGGTAGTTCTCCGTGACCACCATGAGACGCGACAGCGCGCCGGACAGCTCGCCCTGCGCCGCTTGAAATTTGGCGAACGCAGCGGGGTCGTTGACCAGTTCGGGGGTCGCCCGGATCGAGCCGACCTTGGCGCGCGCGTCGGTCACCCCCAACAGAACGGTCTGCTCCTGGATGGCGAAACCCTTGACGGTGTTCACTAAATTCGGAATCAGATCGGCGCGCCGCTGATATTGGTTGAGGACTTCAGACCAGGCCGATTTGACCTGTTCATCCTGCGCCTGCATGGCGTTGTAACCACAGCCCGACAAGAGCAAACCGGCGAACATCAGCAGGACCGAAGCGCGTTTTCCCATGATCGACCCCTTCGCCCCTCGAATTGGGAGCACGGTACGGAGTCTACCACCGACTAAAAAAAAGCCCCGAGTGATGCACTCAGGGCGGAGATGCGGACTTCAATGAAGGGAAGTAAAGCCCGCTAGGGGATCCGAACCAGCCGCCTTTAGTGCAGTTGGTGCCATTGCAGGACTTGGATATCGGTCTCCTCCAAGTCGAAGCTCCGCGCCAGCATTTTGGCGATATCGCGGTTGCCCTGCACCTTGCCCGACTGACCGAGCAGTTCGACGACACCGCGATATTCGCTGTATTCGATGGCGTCTTCCGACTGTGCGATAAAGTGAGTGTAGTATTTGGCGCTCATGGGTACGCAGCTTAAAGACATCGGGCACGGTCAATCTGTGAGCAAACGCTCAAACGTCCCTGACTGCATCAGAAGCGGTTCACGTCTTTAGCGATCCACGTATATTGCACTGTGTCACGATACCGACCGCCCACCACGCCGGGCTCCAAATACATCACTCCGGAAGGTGCAAAGCGGCTGCGCGACGAACTCGATCGGCTCTGGCTCGACGAACGCCCCCGCGTCACGATCGCCGTATCCGAAGCGGCCGCGCAGGGCGACCGCTCGGAGAACGCCGAATACACCTACGGCAAGAAGCGCCTGCATGAAATCGACCGCCGAGTCCGATACTTACGCAAACGGCTCGAAGGCATGACCATCGTCGATCCGGATCCGGCCGCCGGCGGACCCGGCGCGGCCCGACGCGACCCGCGGCGCGTTCACTTCGGCGCATGGATACGGCTCGAGCATGCCGATGGGAAGCTGCGCTGGTATCGCATCGTCGGCCCGGACGAATTCGATATGGCGAGCGACTACGTCAGCATGGATTCGCCGCTCGGCCGTAGCCTGCTGGGCAAGCGCATCGATGACGAGGTGTGGGTTGCGCTGCCGGGCGGGCCCGGCAGTATGGTGATCGTCGCGGTCAGCTACGGACCTCGTCCCCGAGATCCGTAGCGCCGCCGGCCGTTGCTAGACGACTCGAACGTTCTTGAACTGCCAAGGATCCGACTTGTCCAGATCCTCGTCGAACAATTCGCCGCGCTGATACAACGGCGTCCAGTCCGTGTACTCGCCGACGACCGTGCCCAGGTAGGGCATGCAGATGCCGAGCGGCCTCGCGAAGTCCATGTCGTCCGGCTCGACCACACCGCGAGTCGGATTTTCCATCGCCCAGATCATGCCGGCCAATGCCGCCGAGGTGACCTGCAAGCTGGTGGCGCTGTTGAAGGGCGCCAGTTTTCGCGCCTCGCCGATGGACAGTTGCGACCCGTACCAATAGGCGTTTTTCCGGTGCCCCGCGAGGAGCACGCCGAGTTCGTCGATCCCCTGGCTGATCTCATTCATCATGATTCGCTTCTTGTCCTGCAGATGCCAGTTGCGGCCGGCAAACTCATGCACGGACAGCACGGCGTTGTCGCAGGGATGATAGGCATAGTGCGTCGTTGGCCGGTAGACGACGCGGTCGCCGTCTTGCACGGTGTAGTAGTCGGCGAGCGAGATGGCTTCGGAATGCGTGATCAAAAAACCGTGGAAGTAACGCGCCTGCGGGGTCCACGTGCGAACCCGAGTGCTCGCCCCGGGCCGGTTCAAGTAGATGGCGCAGCCCGATCCGGCCGAGTGGCGGCCGCCGTCCGCGGGGAAATGCCTTTCGTGAGTGCCCCAACCGAGCTCCGCCGGTTGCGCGCCTTCGCTCACGAAGCCGTCGACCGACCAGGTGTTGACGAACTCGTTCGGGGCCTTAGGGATGTTGGCCACCTGGGTGTCGCGTTCGGCGATGTGGATGACTTTGATGCCGAGCGTTTGCGCAAGTTTGGCCCATTCCTCGCGGCTGCTCGGCGCGCCGGGATCCACCGCGGTGTCCTTGGCGATATTGAGCAGCGCTTGCTTCACCAAATGCGAAACCAAACCGGGATTCGCCCCGTGGGTCAGCACCGCGGTCGGCGCATTCTTGCTCCAGTTGCGAAGCTTCAACGCCCCCAGACGCATGGTGTAATTGCTGCGCGACTCCACCGTTGCGTTCGGATCCGTATAGCCGCCCGCCCACGGCTCGATGCAGGTGTCCAGATACAGCGCGCCCCGTTCACGCGCCAGTTCGATCAGCGCGACGCTCGACACATCGACCGATAGGTTCAGCAGGAAATCGCCCTCTTTCAGGAGGGGTTCCAAGATCTTGCGATAATTGTCGCGCGTCAGCGCGCTGCGAACGAACTTCACCCCGAATTGGTCGGCTTCCGCCCGTCCGGCATCTTCGGCGCTGACGATGGTAATGCGATCCGCCGAAGTGCCTATGTGACGCAAGATCAGTGGCAAGATACCCTGTCCGATGCTGCCGAAACCCACAAATACGATCCTGCCCGCAAAATTCACATGCACTTCGTGTTGGCTCATAATTTTCTTCCCAATTTGTTTTTTCCTAAGGTTTTGATGACAAATACAGCTCGAGTGCGGCTCGAACTACCGGCGCCAGCCTACCTGGCGCTACACCCCACAACCGGTCAATTTCCCGGTGCGGAAGTACTGCGCCAATGGGGCGGATAGGTGCGTTCGTACCCGGGCAACGACTCGATGCGATGAATCCAGCGCGCGAGCGCGGGATAATTGCGCTCCATCGGCAGAAAGCGGGCGCCGAGTTCGGCCGCCGCCGCCTGGTCCAAAGCGCGCCGCAACAGTTGAATCCAGGGGAAAATCACCATATCGAGCGCGGAGTAATGCGTGCCCACGATCCATTCCTCCTTGCTCAAGCGGCCTTCGATGGTTCGCGCCTCGCGCGCGACCACGTGCATGGCATCGGTGAGCGCGTCGATATCCTCGGCCACCCGATCCGCGAAGATCGCGTTGATGATCTTCTGCACGGAGGGCTCGGCGTAGGCCTGGAATTCGCAGATCACCCGCATGATGACGCCCGCCTCCTCGGCATTCAGCCCGAAGATCGGCGGCTGCGGATACTTGAGGTCGAGATAATAGAGCACGGCAACCGACTCGAAGACCACGTAATCCCCGTCCTTCAACACCGGCAGCCGGCCGCGCGGGTTCATTTTCAGCATCTGCGGCGATTGGTGCTCCTGCTTGTCGAAATGCAGCAACTGCGATTCGTAAGCGAGCTTCTTGTGCTCCAGTGCCAATAGCACACGCCACGAAAACGGACTGCCGCTGCCCCAATAGAGAGTGAGTGCCATGCGGCAATTGTAACGGATGCAGTCCTGTCGGCATCGCGATAAGCTCGAATGATGAGTTTCACCACCCTGATCGATGTCGATTCGCTGGCCGGGTTGCTCGCGCAGCCGGGCAAGCCGCCGTCGGCGGTCGTCATATTGGATTGCCGTTTCGATTTGTCCGCGCCCGCCGCCGGCCGGCAAGCCTACTCGAGCGCGCATATTCCGGGCGCTCGCTATGCGGACCTCAATGAGGTCCTGGCAGGGCCGGTCTCTGCCGCCAGCGGCCGCCATCCCTTGCCTGCCCCCGAAGCGCTGGCCGAGCACTTCACCGCGCTCGGTGTGGGCCGCGAGTCGCAGGTCATCGCCTATGACGATGCGAACGGCTCCTTCGCCGCACGCGCATGGTGGCTGCTGCGCTGGCTTGGGCACGCCCGCGTCGCCGTGCTCGATGGCGGGTTCAAGGCCTGGCTGGCACGCGACGGCGCGATCGCGTCCGGCGAGCCCGAAACCGACGCCGTGCGACCCGCAATCCCCCTGCAGGTGAACGTCGACGCCACGGCGGTGGCCACCGCCGCGGAAGTCTTGCGCGGCTTGCAGCAGCCCGCGCGATTGTTGGTGGACGCGCGGGCGGCCGAGCGCTACGCCGGTTCCGTCGAGCCTATCGACCCGGTGGGCGGCCACGTGCCGGGCGCCGTGAATCATCCCTTCACTCGCAACTTGAGAGCGGACGGCCGGTTCCTCGCCGCGCCGGAGTTGCGCCGGCTCTGGCAGGAAACCCTCGGCGGCCATGCGCCGGCGCAAGTCACCGTCATGTGTGGATCGGGGGTCACCGCCTGCCACGACCTGCTGGCCATGGAACTCGCCGGTCTACCCGGAGCGAAACTCTATGCAGGCTCATGGAGTGAGTGGATCCGCGATCCGGATCGTCCGGTCGCCCGCGGCAGCTCGCCCGGGCCCTGAGATTCCTACACTTTTATTACAGCGGCCGGCACCGGCCATCATTTACATGCAGCCCCAATTTGCTATCGTGCGCGCCACATGAATACACCCATCAAAGTGCCGTCGGCGAATCACGCGTGGAAGATCGGCGAGTCCTTGGACTTGTACCAGGTCGAGGCGTGGGGCAAAGGTTACTTTTCGATCAACGCCGCGGGTCACGTGGTCGTCAGACCGAGCATGGATCCGAGCCGGGAAATCGATCTGTACGACGTCGTCCAGGGATTGAAGGCGCGCGACCTGCACACGCCCGTGGTCATTCGCTTCTCCGATATCCTCGCGCATCGACTGCGCCACATCGCGGAGGCCTTCGGCACCGCGATAGCGGAGAACGGCTACAAGAATCGCTACGCCGCGGTGTTTCCCATCAAGGTGAATCAACAACGCCTGGTGGTCGAGGAAGTCTATCGCTACGGCAAGGAGTTCGGCTTCGGACTCGAGGTGGGGTCGAAGCCCGAGTTGCTGGCGGTGATGTCGATCACGGAGAATGCGCCGGACCGCATCGTCGTGTGCAACGGCTTCAAGGACGACAGCTACATCGAAGCGGTCATTCTTGCCACCAAACTCGGCCGCACCATCATTCCGGTGGTGGAGAATTACGAGGAGATTCACCTCATTCTGAAACACGCCGAGCGTTACGGCGTGCGGCCGAAAATCGGTGTGCGCGTGAAGCTCGCCAGCGAGGGCGCCGGCCGCTGGCGTGAATCCGCGGGCGAGAAGTCCAAATTCGGATTGTTCATCAGCGAAATACTCGATCTGTACGCGCTGCTCAAGGAGCGCGACATGTTGGATTGCCTGCAACTCGTGCACTGCCACCCCGGCAGCCAGCTGCAGGACATCCGGCGCGTCAAAGACGCCATCAACGAGCTCTCGCACGTGTACGCCGAACTCAAGATCATGGGGGCCGGGCTCCAGTACATCGACATCGGCGGCGGCCTCGGCGTCGACTACGACGGCAGCGGCACCAACTACGAATCCTCGATGAACTACACGCTCAACGAGTATGCCAGCGACGTGGTGTACCGCATCAAGAGCGTCTGCGACGCCCGCGGCGTGCCGCATCCCATGATCGTGAGTGAATCCGGGCGCGCCATCGCCGCGCATCACAGTCTGCTGGTCTTCGACACGCTGGGCTCGTCCAAACTCGATCAATTCCAGGTGTCGGGGCAGCCGGACCAGGATTACCACGGCGGTCAGGAGCTGCCGCAGCCCGTGCGCGATCTGTTCGACAGCTACAAGTCGGTCAATGAACGCCGGCTCGTCGAGTGCTATCACGATGCCCTGCAGGCCCGGGAGCAGGCGCTGCAAATGTTCAATCTCGGCTATTTGAGTCTCGAGTTTCGCGGGCTGGCGGAGAAGCTGTACTGGGCGACGTGCACCAAGATTCGCGACTTCTGCCGCAAACTCGATCGCGTGCCCGAAGAGCTCGAGAACCTCGAGGACATGCTGAGCGACATCTATTTCTGCAACTTTTCCATATTCCAATCCCTGCCGGACAGCTGGGCCATCGGCCAGCTGTTCCCCATCATGCCCATCCAGCGACTGGCCGAGAAGCCGACGCGCAACGCCGTGCTGGCCGATATCACCTGCGACTCCGACGGCAAAATCGACCGCTTCGTGCATCCGCGAATCACCAAACGCACTCTTGAGGTGCATGAACTCACCGCCGGCGAGCCTTACTACCTCGCTGCCTTCCTCGTGGGGGCTTACCAGGAAACGTTGGGCGACCTGCACAATTTATTCGGCGACACCCATGTCGTACACATCCGGCTGCAGGATGGGGGCGGCTGGTGGATCGAAGAGATCGTCAAGGGCGACACTGCCAACAAGGTGTTGGAATACATGGAATACGATACCGACGAACTGTATCCGGGCATCGCGCGGGATTGCGAGCGGGCGGTGCAGGAAGGTCGCATGACCCTGTCGGAAGCCCAGGCGGTCAAACGCTTCTACGAGAACGAACTCAACGGCTACGCCTACCTCGAAGTCGAGTAGCAGGCCTCGAAGCGTCGCCGACCCGAGTTCGCGTGCCGCAGGTGCGGCGACGGTCGCTCCCGCCGGGGGGCGAGATCGAGCAGCCGCCGGGCGAGCTTGCTGCGAATCTCATACCGCAGGTTCGCCAACAGCCAGCGATTAATGGCCGCGAAAGCACAGTTTCTGGCGTTTGCCAACAATAAATCCCTGGCGTAGCATCGGTACGTAGGGTCGGCCCCTAAGCTTGAACAGGCGAAGTGCACGACCGAGGTACAGGCCGGGATGCGAGTGGATTGCGGATCGGTCTGCGTGTCGAAACCGCGTGCTAGCGGCCAGTGGCAGCGCGCACTGTTAGTGAGACCAGTTGAATGACGACGATTTACGTTGGCAATCTGCCCTTCACCGCCACAGAAGACGAAGTCCGCAGCTTGTTCGAGCGCTACGGCAAAGTTGATTCGGTCAAACTCATCAACGATCGCGAGACCGGGCGTCCCCGGGGATTTGCGTTCGTCGACATGGGTGCCGGTGAAGCACAAAACGCGATCCAGCAAACGAATGGCTTTCAGATGGGTGGCCGGCCGCTACGGGTGAACGAGGCGCAGGAGCGGGCGCCGCGCTCTAAGCCGTCAGGTGGCGGTGGTGGTGGTGGTGGTGGTGGCGGCGGGCCGCGCCGCTGGTGACGTAGTCGTCGGATTGGCGCCCGCACCGAGCGGCTATTGACGCCAAGCAAAGCGGTGCGCGCGCGGCGCGGCGTCAACTCGTACGCGGCGCCATCTCAACGCGGGCTTAGGCGCTTCGGCGCCTAAGCATCGTGCCCCCTGCCGTTGTGATCGGCGCCTCTGCGCTCACCACATTTCCTTGAGCTGAGCCGTCGCATCGATGACGGTGTCGCCGCCACGCAAACTCTCGATGCCGCGCAGGCTGCGAAACGTGGTCTGGTCGAAGAAGCTCAATACCTTGTCCGTCATGAACCGGCTCTTCGCACCGTAGATATGACCGTCGCCGTCCTTCGCCTGCTGCGTCACCTGGTACTTGAGCGGCGCGCACAGATGCAGCTCGTTGCGGGCCCGGGTCATCGCCACATACAGCAGCCGGCGCTCCTCCTCGATCATGTCCGGCTTGCCGGTCGAGAATTCCGATGGGAAATTGCCGTCGGCGACGTTCAGCACATAGACGTTGTCCCACTCCTGACCTTTGGCCGAGTGAATGGTCGATAGAATCACGTAGTCCTCGTCTTTCGACGCCATTCCGGTTTGATCGCTGCTGACCGACGGGGGGTCCAGGGTCAGTTCCGTGAGGAATCGCTCGCGGCTGGAATGCTGCGCCGACAGATGTTCCAGCTGCTCGAGGTCGCCGGTACGGCTGAACGCGGCATCGTAGATGCGCTCCAGCTGGGGCTTGTACCACTCGCGCACCGTACCCACCTGGCCCGGCCATGGCGTCGCGGGATCGGCAAGCTTCTCGAAGAACGCACAGAAGCGCCGCCAGTCCATTTTCGCGGGTTGCGGCGCGTCGTAAAGGCCCAAGCTCTTGACGTTGTAGCCTTGGGCCTCGAGATGATCCAATGCCTGTTTCGCATGTCCGGGACCGATGCCGGCGATCAGTTTCAGCACGCGGAAACCGGCCACGGAGTTGCGCGGATTGTCGGCCCAGCGCAAGACCGAGAGCATGTCCTTGATGTGAGCAGCTTCCAGGAACTTGAGACCGCCGTATTTCACATAAGGAATGTTGCGTCGGGTCAACTCCACCTCGAGAACGTCGCTGTGGTGCGAACTGCGGAACAGGATTGCATGGCGTCTCAACGATCCGCCGATTTCACGCGTCGCCAAGATCTTGGTGACGATGTACTCGGCTTGAGCGATGGCATCGTCCAAAGCCACGTAAAACGGCTTCTGCACCGACTGCCGCGCGCCCATCAGCGTCTTGCGGTGCTGTCGAGTGCCCTCCGCCATGAGCGCGTTCGCGCAATCGAGAATCTGCTGCGTCGAACGGTAATTCTGCGCCAGCACCACCATGTCGGCTTTGGGACTGTACCGCTCCGTGAACCCCAATATGTTCTCGACCGCGGCGGCGCGGAACGAATAAATGGCCTGCGCATCGTCGCCCACCACCGTCACGCCGTTGCCGTCGGGTTTCAGCGCGTGCACGACTTCCCCCTGCAACGTGCTGGTATCCTGATACTCGTCGACCAGCACATGATCGAAATTCTTCGACAAGCTTTGCGCGAGCGCAGGCGTTTGCATCATCACATGCCAATACAGCAACAGATCGTCGAAATCGAGAACGTTATTCTTCTGTTTGCGGCCGACGTATTCACGGTAAAGGCGCGTCAGATCCGCTTCCCACTCGCGGCACCATTGGAATTGCTCCTCCAGGGTCTGCTTGAGAGGCAACCGTGTGTTGACCCGATAGCTGTAGATGGCCAGACACGCATCTCTGCGCGGGAAGCGCTTCTCCTTCGACGAAAAGCCCAGTTCGTGACGGATCACGTCCATGAGGTCGGCCGCATCGCCGCGATCCAGAACGGTAAAATTCGGATTCAAGCCCAGGTGCTTGGCGTAGAGACGCAGGATTCGATTGCCCACGGAGTGGAAAGTGCCCGACCAGAGCAGGCGCGACACGACGCTGCGGTCGCCCATCTTGCCGCGTTCCGCCAAGGTTTCCGCCACGATCTTCTGCGCGCGGCGCGTCATTTCCTGGGCGGCGCGCCGGGTAAACGTCAACATCATGATGCGTGCGGGATCGACCCCGTTCAGCACCAGGTGGGCCGCTCGATGCGCGAGCGTATTCGTCTTTCCCGTTCCCGCGCCCGCCAATATGAGCATCGGCCCCGCATTGACGCCCTTGCCGTCGAGCGCGACGCCAAACGTCGCCGCCCGGCGTTGCGCCGGATTCAGGGCGTCGAATGCGGTGGTCGTCTTCGCTTTGATCATGAAAAACTATAACAAGCTGCTGTATGCATATCCAGATCGCGGCATCCTGCCACAAAACCGCGTCGCACCCGCGAGAATCGCCCAGGGATGCCCGCCCGGGCAAGGAGCCGCATCACACGGTGTGTTGTCGCCGGGCGGATGCGGGCCGCAGCGCGGGCCGCGTCGCCGGGCCGCTTGCGGTTCCGCCCGCAATTATCATCAAATCGCTTTTTCACCATCAAGGCCGACCATGCTCAAACCGACCCCGATCGCGAGTCATCCCATCCATCGAGGCCGCGTCATCGCGGTATCCACCGAAATTCTGCGCTATGCCAACGGCCGTGAGCACGAATTGGATTTCGTGCGCCACCCCGGTGCCGCGGCCGTGGTAGCGGTGGATGAGGCGAATCGGGTCTGCGTCGTGCGCCAGTACCGTCACGGTGTCGCCGACTTTCTATGGGAGGTTCCTGCCGGCAAACTCGACCCGGGCGAAGCGCCGGCAGCCTGCGCGGTGCGCGAACTGGCGGAGGAAACGGGGGTAACGGCGCGAACTTGGACGCCCCTGGGCCTATTCCTTCCCGCGCCCGGCATCTTCACCGAAGTGATCCATCTCTATCTTGCCCAGGGGCTTGAGATCGGCGCGCCCGCACCCGATGTGGACGAGGAATTGGAACTGCAATGGCTGCCCTTCGACGAGGCCGTCGCACGGGTTCAGCGCGGCGAATGGAACGACGGGAAAACAGCCATGGCGCTGATGCGTGCCCAATATCTCCTGCAATTGTGACGCCTCGCTGACTTTGGGAGGTTCCGGGTTGACTTGCACCGGCCATGCCCTAAAAAGGTAAGGGTGAGCAAAGATAACTCGAAACCGGCGGTTGACGCGCAGAACGGCGGCGGCGCGCCTGCGTCGAAACGCGAGGAGTCGGTGACCACCAACGTGTCCGGCCGGGTCAAACACGACGATCGCGGCAACGCCATCTGGGAATGGGCCATGGCGACGGGCACGTTCGGCACCGAAGGCACGACGCAGCGGCTGAAGAAGCTGGACAACCCGATGCTGTCCCTGGCCGAGGACGCACCGTCGCCGCTCGACATCGTCAAGAAGAATCCGCACGGCGCGGTCAAGGGATACAGTCCCTACGACAGCGGACTTCTCGCCAAGAAGGAGGCGGCTCCTCGCAAGAAGGACCTCCGGAAGCTGGGCGAATGGCTCAAGCTCAAGAAGCAAGTCGACGGCAATGAGGTGGGCGAGGACTGATATTCGGCGCTGTGATGGCGACCGGTTCGCGGCTCGCCCTCAAGCGAGCGCATGGCGCAGCTTTGCCGCCGACCCCAGCCGATAGAACTTGCGCAATTCCCGCAGCAGCGCCTCGGTGCGCGCCGCGCCGCGCTGCACGAAGCGGCGCTCCAATCGCCGGCAATACTGGGCCGCGCAGCGGTGCGCCGTGCGGTAACGCGCGTATTGCTCCGGCTCCAGACGCGAATCGAACCTCACCCGGTCGAACAGCCGGCCATGCACCTGGGCGGGAAAAACGCCGCCTTGCTGGTGGGCGACCAGGAAAACCGTCGCCGCGTACTTATCGACCTCCGCCTGCGTCTCCAATTCCAGCAGCGACACCGGCGCATCCCCATCCAGCCGCCACGCGGCGTAGACGAAATGGCTGACCCCCTCGAGAGCCGTGCAATAGTCGGCCAGGTTCGTCTCGGTCAGCGAGCCCAGCGGATCGGCCTTTTCCAGGCGCTTCAGCAAACTCGGATCGAGATACAGCGACACGCCGGCACCATCCGCGGTCTCGGCAACCAGCAATTCCTCGTCCAGTATCCGCGTCTCGTTGCTGCGGGTGATGCCGCCCAACGCGCGCCGGTCGGTCACCAGAAAATCGTAGACATCGTACTCGACGTTGACGTCGTAGAGTTTGCCCAACAGCGATTGCATCCCGCGCAGCACCGTGCTCAAGGCAAGGCTCCTAGTGCTCGCGCCGGCAGCCGCCCTGCTTGACCGCCTGCACTCCGAGCTTGTTCAACAGACCGTACGCCCGGGGACTGCCGGTCTTCATCCACACCTCGTAGAGCCTCAAGATATCCGCGTCGGTGTGCCGATACGACATCTCGCTGACTTCGTTGAGCGCATCGACCAGCCGCTGAAATTTTTGCGCCAATTGCGCGTAGATGGACGCCACGCAGCGGCCCGACAGCGAACGCTGCATGGTATCCGCGAGCGAACTGTAGGCATTGCCGCCCATGGCGATGTGGTAGTCGATGTCGATCAGCTTGCGGGCGAAGCTGCGCGCGAAGAATCCGGCGATGAACAGCGACACGTCGCCGAGGCGCTGCAGACTGCGCTGCCGGGCGAGCGCGGTCGGCGCTTCGAGCGCATCCGCCAGCATGTGCGCGAGCGGCTTGATGCGCAGACCTTCCGCGGTGCGTTCGTAGAGCGCGTCGGCGCGCGAGAACATGGTCAGCAGATTGACGACGTACTGTTCGGCCTGCTCGTCGATGCCCAGTCGTTGACGTTCGCTCGCGGCGTGAAATGCGTCACGAAAGAACTCGCGCAGCGAACTGACCGCGACCAAGGATCCTGCAGACATCGCTTGCATGATGGCGTCCTTTTTGTGACCGATACCATCCTATCGACATTGCGGCAATGAAGTGAAGTGGGAAAGGCACTGATAATTCCAGGTTTTTTCAATCAGCAGTCGACCCCGTAGGCTGCCAATCGACTTGAGCGGGCGGCGGCGCATCTCAATGGTGCTAAAGAATTTCCGCGAGCGTCGAGATGGTGCGTAGAGGCGGTGCGAACTGCGGCGGCCACAGGCGCGCCTCTCGATTGAGCCACGCCGCCTGCATGCCGGCCTGGGTCGCGCCGACCACGTCCGCAAGAGGATCGTCGCCCACGTGCAGCACCTCGATCGGTTCCACCCCCGCGACACGCAGCAGATGCGCGAAGATTCTGGCGTCCGGTTTGGCCGCACCGGCCGCCGCGGCCGTGACATGGCCGTCGAACAGATCATCGATGCCACAGCGCCGCAGATCGGCGTTGCCGTTGCTCACGGCAAACAGTCGATACTTGCCGCGCAGCCGATGCAGCGCGGGCCGCACGTCGTCGTAGAACTGCACGCGGTTGCGCGCGGCGAAAAATATTTCCATTGCCGCATCGACCGGCCCAACTGCCGCATCGATCGGCCCATCCGCATCCGCATAACCGGCCGCCGCGAACTGCTCGTCGAGCGCGCGTCGGCGCAGAAACGTCATGTCGTGGCTCTGTTCCGGGAACTGCGCGGCAACGCGAGCGCGCATCGCCCGCATGCTGTCGACATCGTGACCTAGGCTCACGCGCGGATGACGCGCACGAAGCCAGCTCAGCAACGCACTTTCCGCGGCGGCGATGACCGGCCCCACGGGCCATAGGGTGTCGTCCAGATCCAGGCTGATGACTCGCGGCGTGATCATGTCGGAAGATTCTACCTTGCTCGGCTACAATGCCGGGCGATGGGATTTAAGGGAGACCAAAGGTATGCGCGTCGATCGGTTGTCGGCTTGGATGGCGGTTGCGGCCTGCACCCTGGGATCGATGTTTGCCGCCGCCGCTGCCGCGCCCGCCGATGCGAGCCAGCCCTTCGGCATTCGAGACCTGGTTCGGTTGGAGCGCCTGTCCGACCTCGCGGTCTCCCCCGACGGCAAGCGGGTGGCGTACACGCTTCGCGGCACCGACATGGATGCGAACAAGGGCCGCACCGGGATCTGGTTGCTCGACACCCAGAAGCGCAACGCGGCGGCCGCGCGGCTCACCGATCTCGCGGCCAATGCCAGTTCGGCCGAATGGAGCGCGGACGGCCGGTATGTGTATTTCCTGTCGAACCGCAGCGGCTCCAGCCAAGTATGGCGCGGCGACGCCCGCTGGCTCGACGTTCGCTCCGGCGATTCCCGCCGGAACGACGCCCGGCATGGCGACGTCGCGCGCGATGACGCCGAGCCCTCCGATGCGCAGCAGATCACCAATCTGCCGCTCGACGTCGGCAGCTTTCGCGTGTCCCCGTCCGCCGATCGGCTGCTGGTGAGCATGGAGGTGTTCATCGATTGCACCGACCTCGCGTGCACCAAGCAACGGCTGGATGCGCTTGCGCTCGCGCCGGCTCACGGCGTGCTGTACGACAAACTCTTCGTGCGGCATTGGGATACCTGGAGCGATGGCCGGCGCTCGCAGCTGTTCAGTGTCGCCCTCGATGCGTCCGGCCTCGCCAACGGCACGCCGCTCAACTTGAGCGGCGGCATGGACGGCGATGTGCCAGGCAAGCCTTTCGGCGGGCGTGAAGATTACGCATTCAGCCCGGACGGCCGCAACGTCGCCTTTTCCATGCGCTTAGGGTCAGCGGGCGAGCCTTGGTCGACCAACTTCGACATTTACGAGGTCGCCGCCGGCGGCGGGAAGCCGCAGAACTTGACCGGCGAGAATCCCGCATGGGACGGCCAGCCGGCATTCTCTCCGGACGGCACGCAACTCGCCTATGTGGCGACGGATCGTCCCGGATTCGAGGCGGACCGATTCCATCTGGTGCTGTTGAACCTCGCATCCGGCATCAAGCGCCCGCTCACGCAAGGTTGGGATCGGTCGATCTCGAGCTTCGCCTGGTCGCCCGACGGCAAGACGCTGTTTGCCACCGCAGACCATCTGGGGCAGCACCCGCTGTGGGCGATCGATGTCGGTACGGGACACGCCTCCGCGATCACCGGCGACGGCGAAGTGGAAGGCTTCGCCGTGGGACCACGGCAACTGTTCTTCACCTCGAGCGACCTTAGGGATCCGGCCGACATGTACTCGGTGGGCTTCGCCGGCGGCAAGGCACGCCAACTCACGCATCTGAACCAAGCGGCCCTGGCGCAACGCAAACTGGGCGACTACGAGCAATTCGAGTTTCCCGGCTGGAACGACGAGAACGTATTCGGCTACGTGGTCAAACCCGTCGACTTCAAGCGCGACGGACATTATCCGGTGGCGTTCGTGGTGCATGGCGGCCCGCAAGGAAGCATGGCGAACCTGTGGCACTATCGTTGGAACGCGCAGAGTCTGGCGGGGGCAGGCTACGGCGTCGTGATGATCGATTTTCACGGATCGACCGGTTACGGGCAGGCGTTCACCGATTCGATCAGCGGCGACTGGGGCGGCAAGCCGCTCGAGGATCTGAAACTTGGGCTGGCGGCCGCGCTGAAGAGATACCCCTGGCTGGACGGCGATCGCATGTGCGCCTTGGGCGGCTCGTATGGCGGTTACATGATGAATTGGATCGCGGGTCAGTGGCCCGATCGCTTCAAATGCATCGTCACGCACGACGGCATCTTCGACAATCGCAGCATGTACTACTCCACCGAGGAATTATGGTTTCCCGAGTGGGAGAACGGCGGTCCCGAATTTCTGAATCCGGCGGCCTACGCGAAGCACAATCCCGTCGATTTCGTGAATCGATGGAAGACGCCCACCCTGGTCATCCATGGCCAGCTCGACTATCGCGTTCCCTACGAACAAGGCCTGGCGGTCTACACCGCACTGCAGCGGCGCGGGGTGCCGAGCGAACTGCTGTACTTTCCCGATGAGAATCACTGGGTGCTGAAGCCGGCCAACAGCATCCAATGGTATGACAGCGTCATCGCCTGGATGGATCGCTGGACGCGCCGGTAGCCGCTACGACTCGACGCCTCGCCACGCGGCCGGGTAGTTCGTGCCCAGCTGCAGGATGCGGTTCAGAACGTCGCGATAGCGCATGCCGGCGGTGAGCGCCGACTGTGAAAAATCCTCCGCCATGGAGATGTTGGGATTGGCGTTCGCCTCCAGCACGTACAGCGCACCGTCCGCGCGCAGACGGAAATCCATACGCGCATAGCCCGTCAGGTACAGGGCGCGAAAGATTCTCTTCGTGAGCTGCTCGAGCCTGGCCGTCGTGCCCTCAGGCAGGCCGGCCGCCGCCGCGGTGGTGATGCCGTACTTTTCTTGATATCGCCGGTCCCATTTGACCTTGCGGGTGGCGATGGCCGGCAGGCTCTCCGGCAGCGACCCGAATCTCATCTCCCACACCGGCAGCACTTTCAGCCGATCGTTGCCGATGACGCCCACGTAGAGTTCCCGGCCTTCGATGTACTCCTCGACCAAGGCGTCGGAGTGCGTTTGATCGTGTATGAACGCAATGCGCTCCGCCAGCTGCTTCGGGTCCGTCACCACGGATGCGTGCGCGATGCCGAGCGAGGCGTCCTCGGTGGAGGACTTGACGAACAACGGAAAGTTCAGCTTCTTCGGAATCCGCGGTTTACGGCCGCGGGGGAACACCAGGAACTGCGGGGTGGGAATGCGGTGATAGGACAGGAGCTGCTTCGACAGCACCTTGTCCCGCGACAACAGCATTCCTCGCGGATTGCAGCCGGTGTACGGCTGGCGCATCAATTCCAGGAAAGCGACCACATGCTGGTCGTAGGTGCCGATGCCGTCGAACTCCTCGAGCAGATTGAAGACGATATCGGGCTTCCAGTCGATGATGGCGCGGCGCAGCTCCGAGAGGCTGTCCGACATTCCCAGCGGCATGACTTCGTGGCCCGCCGCTTTCAAATGGGTGATCACGTCGTATTCGGTGCGCCATTCGTCGATCTCCTTCTCGGTGGCCCCGACCAGCGAGTCGGGCGGCACGAGGGTGGAGTGCACCAGCACCAGCGCGCGCTGTTTCTTCACAGCGCGACCCGCGGCAGCTGCCGTTCTTCGTAGGATTCCGCGAGTCTCGCAATCACCCATATCAGATGAGGCTTCAATTCGCGGCGTGATCCGCGCAGGTACAGGTTCTGCGATTCGCAGCGCTCGATCATCAATCGCAATACCTGGTGTACGAGATATTCACTGAACGCTCCGGCGCGGACGAACTGCTGGCGCAACGGATTGCGCAATTCGCGCAGCACGCTCGCGGCCTTGGGCGCCGACGCGCGGCGCGGGGTTGCAGTGAATATTTTGAGCAATAACTCATCCGCGCCGGAGCGGCGCGGCATCCGATAACGCGCCAGCTTCTTCTCGTAGTGCTGGCGCAGCGTGCCCGCCTCATCGGCGATGTCCTCGATATGCGTGCGGTCGGTGACCGGCGGCTTCGCATCGCCGATCTGCGCGGCCAAGCCGTCGATGTATTCGAGTTTGGCATAGGCAGGCCACCCGCGATATTCCCGCCGCCACGCCGAGTTCGGTTTGAGCCAGACCGCAAAGGTTTCGGCAAAATCCTCGGTCGGGTGTGCCTGTGCATACCATGAGCCCAAATGTTGTACGAACCGACGGCTTCCCGGACGCGGACGGTAGGTGTCGGGATACGGCAGCGATGCCGGGCCGAACACCTCGCGCCATACCCGGCGTCTCCTCAGGCGGTAGGCGGAATCGATCGCATGCCCCGCCTCATGGCGCAGGATACGCATCAACCAGTTACGATTGCCGCCTTCGACTTCCCGCATGAACCGGCGCTCGATGCTCATCAAGCGCCGGTGCGCAAGATAGAAGGGAATCGCGATGCCGGGAATCCCATCGGGCGAGAACCATTCTTGAGCCAGCCAACAATGGGGTCTAAACCTGATACTACGGGTCGCCAATTCACGGTATAAACGATCAATGGCCTGTTCGAGGTCGGTACCATCGATCGTGAGTTTCAGATCGCAAAAGCGCAGACTAAGCAATTGATCGTCGGACAGCGTTTCCCACGCGTACTGCGGGTGCCGTGACGGTCGTGAGCGAGCAGCAGCGGGACGGACTTGGGACATGGACGTGAAAACCCATATTGAGTCAGCGGAAATGGTACATTTAAAATCCGATAAAGGGGACGGTAGCGGCTCCGATAGTGCGGCAGCCGGCTTCTCACGCGCCCGCGACGCTCGGGAGCTGACGGTCGATGTGATTCGCAGCGTCGCCGGCGTGGCCGGCCTACAGCGCGACTTCGCGCAATTACAGGCGTCCACCGGCAATACGCTGCCTTTCGCCTGCTACGAATGGCAGTTGACCTGGTGCCGGCACTTCCTGGACCAGGACCTCGGCATTCTCGATCAGCCCATGTTCTATGTCATCCGGGACGGCGGTACCTGCGTCGGAATGATTCCCCTGATCCGGACCACCCGCCGGTTGGGCGGCTTGAATGTGTCGTCCGTCGGCCTGCTGGGCGCCGATCCGGCGATCACCGAAATTCGCACATCGTTGGTGCAGCCCGGCTATGAAGAGAGCGTCGCCATGGCGGTCGACGCCCGCCTCAAAGGCGCCCGCGACTGGGACTGGATCCAATGGATCGCCACCGGCGGCGCTTTCGGCGCGGCGCTCGGCCGCGCGCGCGAACTGCGCTGGCAGCCTCTGGCGGCGAGTTATCTGCTGGATTTACCGCCGACCTGGGAGGAATTTCGAGCCGGCCTCAAGCGCAATATCCGCGAATCGCTGCGCCACTGCTACAACTCGCTGAAGCGCGACGGCCATCGGTTCGAGTTTCGCATCGTAACGGAAAAAGCCGCGGTGCCCGCTGCGCTGGATCGATTCTTCGAGTTGCATGTGCAGCGCGCCGCCATGCGGGGCGCCGTTGCACACCCGAATCGCTTCGCAAGTCCCGTCGTGCGCAATTTCGTCTACGATGTCTGCGCGCAGTTCGCGGAGCGCGGCAAGTTGCGCGTGTTCCAGCTCGAGATCGCCGGCCAGGTCGTGGCCTCGCGTATCGGGTTCGTGGTCGGCGAGAGCTTGTATTTGTACTATTCCGGCTTCGATCCGCACTGGTCGCGCTATAGCGTCATGACCACGACCGTTGCCGAGACCATCAAGTATGCGATCGCGCAAGGCATCACGACGATCAACTTATCGCCGGGAAACGACGTCTCCAAGACTCGCTGGGGCCCGCGCGAAGTGAGCCATCAAACCGCCTACGAACACAGCGGGCGCCTGCGCTCGCGGCTGGTGCGCCACGCCTATATCAAAGCAAGTTCGGGGCAAGGGCTTCAGGGATGGCTGTTGCAGCGGTTGATGCCGGGGCGGCGAACCTGGAATTGACCGGGTGCGGCTCCGTACGGAGCGCCACCACCCCCAGGGGCGTCTCCTCACGCAGCAACTCCCCCAATGGCATCCCCCCAAGGAACGTGTCTCCCGAGGGCATCTCGCCACGGAGCGCCTCTTTACGCAGCGTCTCCAGCCCCGCGAAATCGAACAGCGTCGGATCGGCCAATTGCGATGCGGACGCATTGCAGATGCCCGAGAAAATCGACTCGATTCGACCGGGAAATTTTTCCTCCCAGTCGCGCAGCATGTTCTTGACCACCAGCCGCTGCATATTGGTCTGCGACCCACACAGCGTGCAGGGGATGATGGGGAATTCCCGCGCCGTCGCGTACCGTGCGATCGTCCTCTCGGCCACGTAGGCCAGGGGCCGAATCACGATATGCCGGCGGTCCTCGCTCAGCAGCTTGGGCGGCATCGCCTTCAGCCGTCCGCCGAAAAACATGTTCAAGAACAACGTCTCGACGATGTCATCGCGATGGTGGCCCAACGCGATCTTGGTGATGCCGTTCTCCGCGGCGTACCGATAGAGCGCGCCGCGCCTGAGGCGCGAACACAACCCGCACATGGTCTTGCCATCGGGAATGACGCGCTTGACCACCGAATAGGTGTTCTGCTCGATTATATGAAATGGCACACCGAGACCGGTCAGATACTCCGGCAGAACGTGCGCGGGAAACCCCGGTTGTTTCTGATCCAGATTGACGGCGATCAGATCGAAGCGGATCGGCGCGCTGCGTTGCAAGCTCACCAGCACATCGAGCAGGGTGTACGAGTCCTTGCCTCCCGACAGACAGACCATCACGCGGTCGCCATCGGCGATCATTGCGTAATCGCCGATGGCCTTGCCCACCGAGCCGCGCAGTTGCGCCTGCAGCTTCTTGAAATTATTCGAATGCCGGACGGCCGTGTTCGGCATGGCTACGGTGCTTCCAGGTACTTGGCTTCCAGGTAGCGCAGATAAGCAGCCGCGGTGAGCGGCTTGCCGGTGGCCTGCTTCATGAGTTCCTGCACCGGTAGTCGTGCGCCCACGCCGTGCACGTTGTCGCGCAGCCAATCCATCACGCCGCCGAATTGTCCCGCGGCAATCTCGCTGTCCAGCGAGGGTCGCTCGGCGCGCAGCGCCTCGTTCAACTGCCCGGCAATCACCGCGCCCAACGCGTAGGACGGGAAATACCCAAAATGTCCCACCGCCCAGTGGATGTCCTGCAAGCACCCCTCAACGTCATTGGTCGGGCGGATGCTCAGGCGCTGTTCGAGATTGGCGTTCCAGGCTTCCGGAATGTCGGTCACGCTCAGCGCGCCCTCGAGAATCTTCTTCTCGAGTTCGTAACGCAGCATGATGTGCACCGGATACGTCAATTCGTCCGCGTCCATGCGAATCAAACTGCGCTTCACGCGGGTCAAATGCCGGTATAGGTTGTCTTCGCTCCATTCCGGACCGTTCACCTGCAGGTATTTCTCCAACAGCGGCTTCAAGTAGCTCACGAAGGAACGGCTGCGGCACAGATTCATCTCGAACAATAACGACTGGCTCTCTTCCAGCGCGAGTCCGCGGTCGCGGCCCACCGGCTGGTCGCGCCATTTGAGCGGAAGGCCCAAATCGTACATGGCATGTCCGGTTTCGTGGACCGCGCCCAGCAACCCCGAAAACGGATCGTTCGCATCGAAGCGCGTGGTCACCCGGATGTCGCCGGGAACGCCCTCGGTAAAGGGGTGCTCGCTCTCATCGAGGCGTCCGCGATCGAAGGGGAAGCCGAGCGCTTTGAGAACGTCCACGGCCAGCGAACGCTGCCGCGACACGCTGAACTTGCCCACCAGCGGCAGGGGGGCCCGGCTGGCCTGCACTTCGATGGCCTGATTGATGAGTCCGGGAAGCTTGCGCGACAGCGCCTTGAAAATCGTATCGATGTCGGCCGTCGAAATGCCGGGAGTGAACCCGTCCACCAAGGCGTCGTACGGCGCCAGTCCGCGGGCCTGCCCCAGAAGCGCCGCCTTGTCGCGTACCAGGTGCACCACCTCCTCGAGGTGCGGGGCAAATATCTTGAAGTCGTTCGCCTTGCGTGCTTCGACCCAGAAAACTTCAGCTCTTGCCGTGGCCTTCGCCAGGCGCGCGATCAGCGACGGCGGCGTCGCGATGGCGTGATCGCGCTGGCGCCGCATTTCACGCAGATTGGCGAGCGGCCAATCCTCCAGCTGCGACGAGGCAGCCTCGGCACGCTCGAGCAGACGAGCCACTTTCGGCGTCGTCAGCAGGGCGTGGTGCTCGGTCTCGAGCGCCGCGAGCTGCTCGCCGCGCACATCGGCGCTGCCGCGCGGCATCATCACCGCCGCATCCCAGCGCAACAGCGACAATGCCCCGCGAAACGCATGCAGGCGGCGAAACTCTTGTTCCAGTTGTTCGTAGGGCGAAGCGGCCATGTCTCAAGTCTACCAGATGGACGGCAAAACCGCCCACGCGGTCAGCTTAAAATCGTTCTAATTCAATGGGTTGGTTGCAGCAGCGGGGGCAGCGAGCCGTTCTGGCGGAACGGCAGATCGCGCAGGAACGGCAGGTCGATGCTGGCCGCGCCGGTCAACTCATACTCCACGGAATCCGCATGCTTGTCCGAGTGGCTGGCCAGTTTCAACAGCACCAAAGCCATGTTGGCCGTGATCGTCATGTCGAACTGCGTCGCGCCTTGCGCCGGAACCACGAAAGCCCGGGTGTTGACGCCGCTCGCGATCCGCTCCCCCGCCACGTTCAACTCGGCATGCAAGCTCGTGACCGGCAGTGCACGATCGTTGGGATTCTGGATGTTGAATTTGACCAGAAAATTCTGCTGCAGCAGATTGCCGCTGACCATCTCGATGCTCACCACCGACAAAATCGGCTTCTCGAATTTCGGCGCCACCAGCGAACAGGCCGCCAGCGACGACCACAATCCCAACAGCAACAGGAGGCGCATCAGCATTCGCAATGCTCGCATGGCAACATAGCCAAATGATACCGGTTATCCCAGGAGGCAGGTTTTTGCGCACCCGCTGCCCATCCCGTCCGGCAGCACCATCCAGCGTGGCAGCACCATCCAGCGTGGCAGCACCATCCAGCGTGGCAGCACCATCCAGCGTGGCGGCACCGTCCAGCTCGGCAGCACCATCCAGCGTGGCAGCACAATCGCGTGTGGCGGCGCTATCCAGCGTGGCTGCGCTGGGGCTGGCCGTGGGCGCGGCGGCAGCGACGCCCAACACATCCATCGCGGGCGCCGCAGGAGCGCCCGGCGCGGCCACGCCGCCGGCGGCCGCAGGCATTTCTGTCGCGGCCAGCGCCGGCCCAGTCACGCCGACTGCCCCGCCCACCGGCTGCCTCACCTCCGGCGACGGCTACTTTCGCGCGCGGGTCCGCGGCGCCATCGATGCCACCATCGATTGGCCGAACAGCGGCACGCGCTGTCAGGGGGAACCCAAGGGCGTCCCGCCCGGCGTCCGTTTGAGCTTTCAGCGCGCGGCCGCCGGCAAACCGAACTTGTTGTTCGTATTCGGCCTGACCGGTATCCGCGAGGGGCTGCCGGCGCATGCCACGGGCGTGAACCTGACAGTCATCCTGCAGGGCACGAACCGCATATTCGGGACGCTCGGCGACTCACGCTGCACCATCGATTCACTCAGCCAGAAGCCTCTGCCCAGCCCCGGATCCTACCGCGTCGAAGCGCGCGGTTTCTGCACGCAGCCTGCTCACGCCGTGCGCGGCGACGGCGATCTGTTGGTCAGCACATTCGAGTTTGCCGGACCGGTCAGCTATACGACCGATGCCGCCGCCGTGAGCGCACCGGCGAAGTAACAGGGGACTTCGGCACCGGGGACGGGATGGGGCGAGCTACCCAAGGCGCGGGCATGCGCGTCGGGCGCTGCTACCGAGCCGGGGCTCGAGGCAGCACCGTGGCGGTCGCGGAGCGCGGCCGCAAGCGGATCTCGAACAGCTTCGGCCAGTTCTTGCCCGTGACGAACAGACGATCGCGCTTGGCATCGTAGGCGATTCCGTTGAGCACCGCGTCGGGTCCGTTGACGTGGTCGCCGGGACCCAATATCCCCGCAACATTGATGAGGCCGGCGACTTGGCCGCTGCGCGGATCGATGCGGACGATCCAATTGGTCTGCCACACATTGGCATAGATCTCGCCCTTGACCCATTCCAGCTCGTTCACGTTGTGCAGCGGCTTGCCGTCGAGCGTCACCTGAAGGCGGTTGGTTTCTTTGAGGGTCTCCGGATTCAAGAACCGCAGTTCCGACGTGCCGTCGCTCATGATGATCTGCCTGCCATCCTGCGTGAGCGCCCACCCTTCCCCGGGATAATCGAACTGCCGCTGCAGTTTGAAGGTTGCCAGGTCGAACACGAATCCCACGTGAGACTGCCACGTCAGGCTCACCAGATGCCCCTTCCAGTTGACGATCCCTTCGCCGAAATACTGTGCCGGGATGTCGAGCTTCTGCACCACCTGCCCGGTATCGATGCGCACTTTACGAATCGACGAATGCTGCTCGAGACCGGTGCTCTCGTAGAGAAAGCCGTTCAAGTAGAACAGCCCCTCGGTGAACGCGGCAGGATCGTGCGGATAGGTGTGTACGACCTCGACGTCATACACCGGCACCGCCGCCCGCGCCGGAACAAGGACGGTCAACGCGCAAAATACAACAATGAACGCTACGTTTTGCATGAGGCTCGGCATAGTCGGGCCAAACGCGCGACTCGTCCAGCTAATGAGTGTCCCAGGAGTACAGAAATTAGCGATTCAAGGCCCCGGCTAGCGGTTTTCCGACCCGATCCCGACGTTGAGTGAACTCCTACGACCCTAGAGGGCCTTGACCTACAGACACTCAATCTCGTTGTGGTCTAATAGCAACAACAATTGTTGAATCTCCCATACGGGTCATTGGATTGAGTGTTTTTTGTGAGTTTTTGTGCAAGCGCTCAAAAGCATCCGCTGTTGGGTTTGCGCAATTAATACGGAGACAAGCATGAAGAGAGTGATGTTATGCGGGTTGGCCGTCATCGCGGGGGCCGCGAGCGGCACCGTACTGGCCGACGACGATACCGGGGCTTTTTACATAAGTCCCATGGCCGATTACAGTTTGATGGACGATCATCGAGCCGCCGAAAACGGTTTTGGATTTGATGTCGCCCTGGGCTACAACATCGCGCCGCATTTCGCGGGCGAGTTCAACCTCAGTACGGGAAGTTACCAGATTCACAAAATGGCGAGCCAGAAGCTCACCGCGTACACGCTCGATGCGATGTACAAAGTGCTCCCTGGCGCCATTGTCGATCCGTACGTGATCGTCGGCGGCGGTCAAATGGACGATACCGTCGGAGCCAACAATCCGACCTACAAAGCCTGGACCGCCGAAGCTGGCGTCGGCGCATTGACGGGACTCGGTCCGCAGACAGGTTCGTTCCGCGTGCAGTTGCGAACGGAAGCGAAGTACCGCCGCGAGTTCATCCAGAACGTCGCCTACAACCCGAATAACCCGGGCGACGTGCTGTTCGACGTCGGTGTGCAGTTCGAATTCGGCGCCCCGGTGCCACCGCCGCCCAAGATGGCTGAAGCAGCTCCGCCACCGCCACCGCCACCGCCGCCACCGCCGCCGCCGCCTCCCCCGCCTCCGCCGCCGGATAGCGACCATGACGGCGTCATCGACTCGATCGACAAATGCCCGAACACGCCGCCCGGCGACAAGGTCGACTCGGTGGGCTGCACCATCAAGGACGAAATCAAGCTGCAAGGCGTGAATTTCGCCACGGATTCTGCAGACCTCGTGCCGGAATCGAACTTCGTGTTGGGCTACGCGGTGGACACCTTGAAGAAGTACCCGCAAATGGTCATCGAAGTCCGCGGGCATACCGACAATCGGGGCAGCGCCAAGCACAACCTCGACTTGTCGCAGCGCCGCGCCGAATCGGTCATGAACTACCTGAAAGAGCATGGCGTGACGAACCCCATGACCGCGAAGGGGTATGGCAAGGACAAGCCGATTGCCGACAACAACACGGCGGACGGCCGGCTCGAAAATCGACGGGTATCGCTGCGTATCGTCGGTGGCCCGTAAGGCCCCGACGTGAACCAGCCAAACTGATCCGATCGACGAGTTGATTTGAAAGCCCCCTCACGGGGGCTTTTTTTTGCGGCACACTCGCTCACCCTGTTCGATGAGCAGATGAATTAAACTTGACAGCCGGCCAGGCACATTCTCGCGGAGGCAGCTTGCGTAAGATTCATGGAACCCGCCTAGCGCTGCTGTCGGCTCTCCTGGCGGTATCGGTCGGACCTAGTCGCGGCGAGGACGCCTTGAGCGCCGGACTGCTGGCGTGTGCAAAACTCGCGGACAATCTCGAGCGCCTCAGCTGCTACGACCGGTTGACCAATCAAATGCACACCGGCTCGGCTCATCCACCGGGGCCGGCCTCGGCAGGGGCCCCAGGCCGCGCTGAGGCGATCTCCGCTGCGGGGCCGCCTTCTGCGGCGTCGACATCTGCCGCAGCCGCAGACATGTTCGGAGCCACGCCCGCCGAGACGGCCAAGCCGCCGTCCGGCGTCGTTCGTACCGAGCTCAAATCCATCACCGCTCACGTCACTTCGCTGCGCGAAACTCAGCGCAGCGGCGCCGTGCTGGACCTCGACAATGGACAAAAGTGGCAACAGCTAGGAACCGAAGACCTGATGCTCAAGGTGGGCGACCGCGTGACGATTTCGCGCGGCGCGTTCAGCTCCTTCTGGCTCATGACCCCGGGGAACCGGGCCACGCACGTCAAACGGTTGCTCTGAGCCTGCAAACGCGCACGGCGCCTGACCCGCTACGGCGGGGCTCATGGCCGGGGCGTCGCATCGAAGGCAACCGTCAGCCGCGGTTCTTCGCCGTGGATGGCATTCGTCCCGTGCCACATATACGACGGAAACAAGACCAGCCGGCCTGCTCGAGGCTGAACGAAGTGCTCCGCTTGGACACCCGGCATGGGCACGCGCGGTTCGCCAAATTTGATCCAACCGGACTTTGCCTCGGTATCGTCGACCTCCACGGGCACCGACACGTAGTAAGCCGAACTGAGCCAGCCTTCGGGATGGATATGGTTCATGTGAAAACCATCGCGGCGCAACTCCACCGACCAGCACCCCTGCAGGGAGATCCCACCGCGGTTACGCGCGCTCAGCGGGTGGTCGGCTTCGGTCCCCAACGCCGCGCGATAATCCTCCAGCGGTGTGACGAAGGCGTCGAGCAGCGCCTTGACCGCTGCGTCGGCGTCCGTCAGCAGGCTCCGTGCGCTCTGACTGCCATTGCGTAAGCTTTGGTCAAGCGGGTGTCCCGCGAAGCGATGTCGCACGCGCAGCGCTTCGATCAGCGCCGCGTTGAACTCGCCCATCGAGCGCCACGTCGCAGGCGCTTCCAATTCGTAGACGCGCACGAAGCGCTCGTAGTCGTACAACTTGCGGTATAGCGGATCCTGCAGCAATCGGGCAGCGATCGCCTCATAGGCGATCCAAAGTTGTTCGAGGGGCTGACGCTGCCGCTGCGCGCGGATGAAAGGTAGCGCAGCATCAGGCTGACCCCGTGCGAGTTCGATCGAGACGAGGGTCGCGATGACGTTCGAATGATTCGGACGCCCGATGGCTGCCTCGAGAGCTTCCGTTTCGGCCTCCTTCAAGCGTCCCATCTCCTGCAGCACCGACGCCAGGACCGACCGTACCTCGGGTATGGCGCCTGATTTCGCCAGCAGGATTCTGAGAGCACGCTCGGCCGCGGCGAGGTCGCCGGCACGCTGTAAGAGTTCGGCGTATGCCAGATGCAATGCGATGTCTGCGGGATGTGCAGCGGCCGCCGCCGCCATATCCCGCGCGAACGCGGGATCCCCTCGAATGTGACGCAGCCGAGCCAGGTCGGCCTGTGCCATGGAATTGCGCGGCGCCAAACCCACTGCTCGGACGTATTCACGTTCCGCCTCGTCGAACCGATAGAGTTGCGCCAGCGTCCGCCCACGATTGATGTATAGCTCCGGTGCCTTCAGGCCGAGCGCTGCCGCCCGATCGAGCGACACCAAAGCCTCCTCGGCACGCTCCAGATGAGACAGGAGCGCTCCCAAGTTATGATGCGCAGGCACGTGACGCGGCGCCTCCTTCAATGCGCGGCGATAGGCTTGCTCGGATTCCGCCGGTCGTTTCTGCTCTCGCAAAACCACGCCTAGCGCCGTCCATGCACCCGGATGCCTCCCGCCGCTCAGCGCGAGCGCCCGCCGACAGGCAGACTCCGCCTCCGCCAAAGCGCCTCGTTCCACGAGTTCGTAAGCGGCGGTGATTTCTGCGCTGAGCGTGCGTGCCGGGTCAATGATGTGCGGGTCCTGGACTGTGAGCATTGAAATCTTCTAGAGGTGGCCGATCGTAGCGTCGCCGGCGGGAAGGGGGCGATCCCGCGCAGCCAACCAGCAACACCATCGATAGAGAAGCGCCAAGTCGCATCATAGACTCGTCCTTGTGTCTCATGCTTGTTCGACCAAATTACGGAAATCGCCGATCGCGCCGACCACGTCGGTGATCGCCGCTCGTTCCGCGTCCGATAGATACGGATTCCACACATCGAAAATTAACACCACACGAGTGCTCCGGCTTCGATTCCAAGCTTCGTGTTCATAGGTATCGTCGAAGACGACAACGCGGCCCTCATGCCATTCGTGAATCTCTCCGCCCACCTTCAGAGCGCAATCCTCCGGTATGACCAGGGGCAAATGGCCGACGACCCGCGTATTGGTGACACCGCGGTGAGGCATGAGGTGCGTTCCGGGTGTGAATACTGAAAACAGGACCTCCGGCCCGTGTTCACGAATCGCCGACAGCGGCAATGCTTCCAGCGTTCGCGCAGTGAGCGGACAGCTTCGCCAATTGTCATCGCGGCGAATCCCGTGGCGGAAGAAGTAGTAGGCATTCCAACTGGGCACTGCCCCTATTCCACGGAGATGCTCTGCCTCGAGAGCGTCGCTGCCGAACACCCGCTCCCGTGCGGAGGCCGAAGACATGATGCCTTCCATCTCTGCCCGAACGCTATCGGTGGCGGCTTCCAGCGCCTCGATCCAATCGAACCGCGCGGAGTGGATATAGGCGGAAGTCGGCAGATCCGGAAAGAATAGGAATGTGGGCCGCTGGCGCGGATCCGGATACACGGGGGCCTCGTCGTTGAGGTACACCCGCAAGCAGCGCTCCACGCGTGTCATGGAGCTGCCGCCATATCGCTCCCGCAGCGGCCCGATCAGTTTCTCGAAGGTGGCGCGCCGTCCCTGCCGCACCGCCGATACGGCATGCAACACCAGGGGACGCAGCGGCTCCGGGGTCGTTTCTGGGCCGAGCCAACGACCGGCGCGCTGTGCCTCATCCAGGGAGCGTTTGTATTGAATGACCGCATCCTCGGCCTTTCCCAATTGCTCCAGCACTTCCGCCCAAGAAAGGCGCGCGAGGAAAAACCCCGGCTCCAGGTGCACCGCCTTCGCGTGCGCGGCTGCCGCCCGTCGAAGATCGCCCACGGCCTGATAGACCCGCCCGAGATGGTGCTGAGTCGGAGCATCCGTAGGCGCCGCGACTGCCGCCCGCTCCAGCAAATCCAGCGCGCGCGCCGTCCGCCCCGTCCGCAGCGAGCCCAGAGCTACCACGTTGAGCGCCTCGGTATGGTCGGGCGTCTCGGCGAGCACTCTCTCGTAAGCGAGTTCGGCGGCCGCGAGGTCGCCGCTTTTCAGCAATCTTCGCGCATCGGATGGGTCGCTCATTCCGTCGTTCACCGCCGCCTCGTTCAACGAAATTGCCGAAAGTTCGAGCCCGCAACCGCGAGTATAATACAGCCATGAACCCGACCGACCTGCGTCATTACATCCGCGTCTACGATGGCGCGCTGGACGGCCCCTTCTGTCAACGGATGATCCAGTCGTTTCACGCGCTGGCGCAATATCAGAAACCCAACGGTCGCGGCGTGCGTGAGGGACTTGACCTATCGTCATGGACCGAGCTCAACGTCACCAGGCTCTCCGATCCGGCATTCATGACGATGGTCAGGTCGCGCATAGACGCGGCCCTCGAGCGCTACAACCGCGATATCGGACTTGGCATTCCACTGCCGCATTCCGGCTTGATCGACAACCTCGTGATGAAGCGGTACCGGCCCGGGACGAACGAACGTTTCCAGGTGCATTTCGATGCGCTGTATAACTTCGCGAATCGTTATCTCGTGATTCTCTGGTATCTGAACGACGTCGATGAGGGCGGCGAGACCGTCTTTCCGCAGCTGGACTATTCGGTCGCGGCGCGTACAGGGCGCCTGCTGATCTTTCCGCCTTATTGGATGTATCAGCATGAAGGCATGCCGCCCCTTTCCGGGGAAAAATACATCCTGTCCACCTACCTGCTGTTCGCGAGCTCCCCGACGGTCGCTCAGGCCTCATAGTCCCAGCGGTCGAGATAGGGGCGCAGCAACGGCAGGATTCCCGCGAAGTGCCTTTCATAGGCGCGCCATTTGCCGATGGCTCTCTGATTCACCGGCTGAACGACTTGAGAATAGCTGGGCGTGCTGATGAATCCCTTGGCCTGCGCATGGGCCGCAGGGGCAAGAACGCGCTCATGGAAGGGGACTTCGAGAAAATCGCAGACTTCGCGAATTTGGACATCGAAATCGGCGACGAAGCGCTCGTAGCGGAGCTCATGAGCTGCCGGCTGGAGCAGCGCGAGCTGCTCGTACCAATAATCCATCGTCCGTCGGTACCCCATGCCCACCGTGTCCATATCGGCACACAGCAGCGCGAAATCCGGCGAACGGAAATGCTGCATGTAGCAGCTGAGGATTACATCGCACGGGTGCCTGACCGCGAGCAACACGCGCGCATGAGGAAAGAGGCGGCGGATGGCCGGAAGCCGCAAAATATTGAGCGGATTCTTGTCCACCAGCCGCTGACCAGGCCCGAGGCGCACTTTGCGGCCAACGCGTTCCCAGTAGGCCGCGCGCACCGCGTCGAGCTCGGCCGAGCTCAGTCGGCCCAACTGTTCGGGGTAGCGCACGGTGGGAGTCTCCAGCTCCTGCGCCGCACGCTGCAGGAACGGCTGCTCATCCATCGATTTGAGCAGCGGGTGGGCGTCGAGCGTCAACTCCAAAAGCGTGGTGCCCGAACGGGGAAAAGCCACGATAAAGATGGGGCTTTCGGCCAGCGTGGGAGCGTCGGAATGGTCCCAGGATGCGACGTCGGTGACATCGCAGCCATATTGCGTAATCGTCATGGCAGGCACATCGCGCAAGGACAGGGCGGGAAGAGAGCGCGCGAAATACGCGACCTGGGATTGATGCGCTTCGCGAAGCGCCTCGAACGCTTCCTCGGGCCGGTTCGCGGCATCGAGGCACTTGGCCAGCCGGAACAATTGAAAGTGGCGCAGATGCGGCTCTTTGATGTCGCGCAAGACTTGCTTGCGCAGTTCGCCGGCGCTGTCATAGCGCATCTCGCGCTCGGCAAGTTGCGCCTCGATGAGCAGCAGATCCATGCCCAACGCAGGCGCGCCGGCTGCAGCCGTCAATCGATCGAGGCGCAGCCGCGCCTCGCCCAATCGATTGGTCCGCTCGAGCGCGCCAATCACGCTCAAGATGCTTTCCGGATGCGCGGCAGGGTCGGACAACACCCGCTGGAATGCCGCCTCGGCCTGCACCGCGTCGCCGAGATTCATGAAAAGAGAGCCGATGTTCGCCACCACATCGGTCGTCAGACCCGTGAGCGCGTCCCATCCGTCGAGCGCACTCAACGCCTCGTCGGTGCGGCGGGCTTCATAGCAGGATTGGGCGTACGAATAGCGTATCTCGGCGTCCGTGGGCGCGAGACCGGCCGCACGTTCCAGCACTGCACGTGCCGATTCGAAGTCCAGGCGGTCGATGTGCGTCAGTCCGACGTTGAACAAGAAGTCGGCGGAAGCCGCGCCAAGCGCCGCGGCGCGCGAATACGCGGCCAACGCGGCATCGAGATGGCCTGCGCCGCGGCGGGCGGTCCCCAAATTCATCCAATGCAACGATTGCTCCGGCTCCGCGGAGGTCAGATCGCCGAATATCGCTTCGGCCTCACCGTAGCGGGCTTGCGCGAGCAACACCATCCCGAGCAACGTTCGCGCGTCCCGATGCTGGGGAACGGCGCTCAAGACTCTGCGACAGCGGTGTTCCGCGGCGGCTCTATCGCCCCGCCGGTAGAACTCGGCGGCCTGCCGCACCTCCTGGTCCGCAGCCGCTGCCGCATGCTGGATTGAAGTCGGCCGTTGCTTATCTGGCGCCATACGAAAAAGACCGCGCGGTGCTGTCCGCGCGGTCTAGGGTGACACAAGTGTCTACGGTCTTACAATTTTTGGGTGAACGAAATGTACCAGCGGCGTCCCAACACATCGTACGTCGCAACGTCCGTGTTCGCATTGGTCACGTTGTTCGCATAGAAAATCGGCGGCTGTCGATTGAACACGTTGTCCATGCCCACCTGTATGAATGTCTTGGTGGGAAAGTTATAGCCCAAGGACGCATTCGTATAGTAGATGTTCGGAATGTCGAGCGTCGTGTTCAGCGGCGCCGGTGCATTCGGATCTCCGTTGGGGATGGTCAGCTTGCCAATCCACTGCTCAGTCACCAACGCCTCGATGCCCTGGAAGCTCCAAGCAGCCGACAGCAACCCACGCCACTTCGCGTCGTTGCCGAATTGCCGGGTGTACACACCCGCGTATTGGACGGTCGCCGCCCCGCCGCCTGGGCTGTTGCTGAAGCTGTTCACATGCGTCGCATCCGCACTGAAGTGGAACGCGCCCACCGGCGTGTTTCGCAGAGCGTATTTGAGCCCGATGTCCACACCATCCGTCTTGAGCACCCCGACATTTTCCGTGGGCTGCAGGTAAGCCTGAATCTGACCCGCGTTCGCACCGGCACCATAACGAATGGCAAGATTGCAATAGATCGGTGAGCCGGTCGAAATACACTGGTTGCTGGCGAAGGTCGGATCGAGTTGCGTGAGCACGTTCGTGATGGTGTAGTGCCAGAAATCCGTCGTGAACGAGAAGTTGGGCAACCAACTCGGATCGTAGACGAATCCGTAGGTGGCCACTTCGCCCTGTTCCGGTTTCAGATTCGGATTGCTCTGCAGCACGCCATTGGTCTGCGCGTTGAGATCATGAAAGGTGCCGTTCAGCGGCACATTCTGACAGGCCTTGAGATAATTCGGATTCGCCGCGGCCATGGCCGCCGTGAGTCCGTTGCAAGGATCGACGTAGCTCGTGCTGCTCGCCGCGGGCGCCTGCGCCAAATCTTGTACCGTCGGGGCACGGTAGATCTGCGAGAAGGTGCCGCGCAGCAGCAGATCGCCGATCGGCCGATATTCGACTTTGAATTGTCCCTTCGTGGTGGCATCGAACAGCGTGTACTTGGAATAGCGGATGCCCAAGTCGACGTTGAGCGCTTTCGCGAATGGCATATCCTTCAACAGCGGCACGAAGAGTTCTCCGTACAGGTCGGTGTTGCTGTAGTGCAGACGCGAATTACCGGTGCAAGTTTCCGAAGAGATTTCGCAGGTGAGGCCATAGGGTGGTTGCCCTTGGACGATCTGATCGGCCTCGAAGACGCCTTCCTGCCAGCGGTGGTCGACGCCCACACTCGCCTGCATGTCGCCCGCGGGTAGAGTGATGACCTTGCCGTTCAAATCGAGCGCGAAGTCTCTCGTCGTGTACGTGTGATCCGTGTTGTAGCCGGTGCTGATCGCCGAAAAGGCAGCCTTCTGCGCAGCGGTCGTGGTGAGCGGATCGTTGACGTCGAAAATATCGATCGGCGTGCAACCAGCGATTGGTGTAGTAGGGGTACCGCACGTCGCGACTCCTCCAGCGCCGATGAACGAGGGTCCCAACGCCGCCGTGAGCTTATCGGAGAAGAAATAACCGCTGACGTATTCGAGCTGGTCGAGCCGGCCGTACTGCGAGTAAAGGTCCCAGTTCCAGCCGGTGTCGAACAGGCTGCCCTTAAAGCCGAAATTCACTTCCATCGTGTTGGAACTGCTGTCGCTGAAGCGCGGGCCCAACCCCAGCAGGCGATACTCGGCGTCCGGGGCCACCCCGCTAATGCCGCCGAACGCCTGTCCGAACGGATTGTAGACGCTGGCCGCCGAAATGGGGATGTTATCTGCCGTGGCATCCAAAGGAAGCGATGCCTCTTGGAATCCCGAACGAGTGCGATTGTACAGCACCGACGTATACGCCTCGACGCTGTCGGTAATGTGATAGTCCGCCTTGGCGAACATGCTGCCGCGATCTTGCGGCGTCTCCAAAAAGTTGATGGGGGCGTAATTGTAATGGTCGTCGTTCGGTCCGCCCGAGTTGAAACAACGATAATTCGCCAATGAATCACCCTGGGCACCCGAGATTTTGGTGACCGAACCCGAGGCGCAATCCGCGAACGCGCCGCCCGCGAACCCGCCTGTAGGAACGCCGATTCGACCGGTCGGTGTGCGGGATGATCCGCCCTTGTAGACACTCCCGGAGGAGTCGTACAAGGAGAACTTCGAAAAGCTACGGCGCCCTTCCAGAACTGCGTCCTGTACCTGATAGCGTCCGCTCAGCAAGAACCCGAACTTCTCGCCCTGCTCACCCATGGTGATGCTGAAATTTCGATGTGCACCATCATCGGCCCCGGTGCGGCCATAATCCGCCGATACTTCCAGCCCGGTCACATCCTTGCGGGTGATGAAGTTGACCACGCCGGCAATCGCATCCGACCCATAGATAGCACCCGCGCCTTCCTGCAGCACTTCGATGTGATCGATGATCGACAGCGGAATCTGATTCACGTCGACAGCGCTGGTACCCGAAGTCGGAGCACCGATCAAGCCAATGCGGCGGCCATCGACGAGGATGACCGTCCGCTTGGCATCCAAGCCGCGCAGCTCGATGTACTGCTCGCCAAAGCCGCCACCGTTATTGGTCGCCGGATTCATGCCGGCACCCGCCACGCCGGGCAGCTGCATGATGAGATCGCCGACCGTGGTTTTACCCGAGTCCCTGATGGCATCCTGGTCGATGGTAAACACCGGGCTGGCTGTTTCGGTATCTACGCGCCGAATGCGGCTGCCGGTCACGACGACTTCGGCGAGGGAGGTGTCGCTGCCCACCTCTTGCTGCTGGGCGTACGCCGCCGGTACAAAGGCACCACTAGCCGCTGCCAGAGCGCTCGCCGCAAGCACCGATCGTATTGCGAGCGCCAAGTCATGTTTCTGTGGTTTAGACGTATTGATTGCGATTATTTCACTCATCGATTCCTCCCGAACCATCCTGTTCGAATAATGAGATCAGGAACCGCGCGTCCACGCCTCGACGCCTGATTGTATGTTTCGATTAGTCTTAATCTTTCCCAAGACTTAACCGTATTTGACAGATCTTAGCACTGAGATTTGGCGCGCGAAACAATATTGGCAAAAAAGCAACATATCGGATCGCAACTTGGCCGGGTGATACCGTGCAGTAGTTCACGCAGGGTCCAGATTTGATTCATGATGAGCAGCCACGCACCAGTCTGATGCGTACCACGTTGTCAATGCGCAACGAGTTCGTGCAGCGCGGAGCCACGCTGCGGATCGAGGGCATTGAGCCCCGCCGAGATCCCGGGACGCTCCACCAAGCATCAAAGAGCCATCCCAAGCACGTCGCCCGCACCGAGCGGGCGGTCGCTCATGATGGCGCCATGCAGCGGCAGCGCGATCACCCACACGCCAACACCGCCCGGTGCATTGCATCACCGGGCGGCTCGCGCCATTTACAGCAGGCTGCCCGCTTCGCCCATCATCTCCTTGCGCAGCAGCGGAATCGGCGGACCGCCATACGACAGGAATTTGTCATGGAAGTCATGCCAAAGCCCCTGGTCGTCCGTGGACACCGCGGCGGCAGCCGCCGGCGCTGCGCCGCCGCTGGTCTTCTTGGCGATCCAATCGGCGCGCAGTTTGCGGATCATCAACTTGCCCATCGTGTAATTCAGATACGCCGGATCGTACGTACCCCGAGCCGCCTGCTGCCGCGCGTTGCCCGGATCCTGAAAGGCCTGTTCCTTGAACATCTTTTCGGACTGCGCCACGGTCATGCCTTCCGTGTGCATGCCGATGGCGGACAGCAGGCGCACGTCCCGCAATAGCGCATCCGTCAGCTGCCCGATGTGCTTTTCCGGATCGCCCTTGCCCAGGCCTTTTTCGACCATCATCTCTTCGCAGTAATGCGCCCAACCCTCGGCATAGGCGTAGCCCACCCACAGGCTCTCGAGTTTGTTGGGATTGGCGTTCGAGTGCAGAAACTGCAGGAAATGTCCCGGCCATACTTCGTGAACCGACGTGAAGAGCAGCGTTGCCTGCCCGGGGATATACGCCGCCTGTTCGGCCTTGGTCCACTTCGGGTCGGGCGGCGCGAGGTTGTACGTCGCTGCGACGCCGTGATCGTACGGACCCGGCACTTGGATGAACGCGCTGTTCGTCCGGTTGTAGGCGGGCGCCTCCGCGACCAGCGCTTCGTCGTCGCTGGGGATGCTCACGATGTTGTTGTCTTGAATGAACTTCTTGAGGTCGGCCAGCTGCACGCGCGCAGCTTCGACCGGGCCGCCTTGCGGTTTGTTGGCGGACATCTTGGCGATGCAGGCGGCGAGCGTACCCTTGGGCAGATACGTATCGCACTCGGCTTTCAACGCCTGAGTATTGCGCGCCAAGTCCGCGCGCCCCGCGGCCTCGATCTGCTCGATCGGCAGATCGACGAGTTCGGTGTCCTTGAGCATTTGGGCGAACAATTCCTTGCCCAGCGGAAATTTGTCCGTCGCGGTTTTGCGCTGACCGAGCAGATAATTCTTGAGGTTGGTCATCGCGATCGCCGCGTTCGTGTCGGCGTCGGTGAGCTGTTTCTGCAGGTCAGGATCGCTGACCGCTGCGAATATCGGCGGCACATCCTTGGTGTAGAAATCGGCGAAACCGCCGAAGTCCGAGATTCCCAATTCGACGAAGGTCTTGGGCAGCGGACCTTGCAGATTCGCCTGAATGTCGGCCGCCATCTTCGGAATGGCGCGCGCGTACTTGATGTACGCCTTCAGGCGCACGTCGAGCGGCGCGTAATTGCGGCTCACGTACATGTCCGGATCGACGTTGGTGAGGTACCAATAGGGATTGCTGGAAGGGTACTTGGCCTTTTCCAGCCAGAACAGATCCTTGTCGATGACGCTCAGCAAGTACTCGCGATCGAAGCGCTCGTTCGCCTCCAAGGGAGCCGGATCGACCGCGGCGATCTGCTCCCGCGCATCGTGAAGGCGCGAAATCTCGCGTTTGATGCCGTGTGAACTGAAGTCCGGCAGCTGACCGTCGAATTCGTGGCGGCCGGATTGCGCGGCGAAGAACGGCTGCGCCCGCAGGTAATCCTCGATGAAGCCGTTGGCGATGTTGGACCACTGTTGGCTGGCTTGAGAGGGTGGTTTTTTGACCGGTGCGGTCGAGTGCGGCGCCTGACCGCATGCCACCACGCCCAACACCAACAACCCCATCACAGCCGCTCTCGTCTTGAATGACCTAGACATGTTTCCTTCCCCTTTTTTTTGATATCCACTGCTCGACGCAGTTGCCAGCTCAGAACCCTATAGCTAATGCCTCCGCTCGACGAAAACTATACCGGTCGCCCCGTTTGAGGGCCCGCTGGGGCGGCGTGGGCGTGAATCCCCCGCCCGCGAACCGCGAACCGCGACCGGGGGAGGGTTCAGATTCCAGCCAGCCCCCACCATATCGCTCTACCAGGTATTCCACTATGGCACCCGATTCAGCTTGCGGCACGCTCGATTTCGCCGGCAGCCACGGCGCCCGCCGGGATCGCGACTCATTCAGACGGTGCGCCCGCATGGCCCAGTGTAGCGCCGAGTTGACGAAACCGTTTGCAAATCCGGTACCGGTTCGTGGCATTCTTGGCGGATGAATACCACCGCAAAACTCGGCCTCAAGACCGCCCGCGACGAAGTGCTCATCATGACCCTGCAGGGGCATATCCTGGAGCAACAGGCGCGCTATCCGCAGGCCTCCGGGACCTTCTCCTGGATCCTCTCGGCGCTGTCGATTTCGGCCAAAATCATCGCGGACAAGGTGCGCCGCGCGCGCCTCGAGAACGTACTCGGCAGCGTCGGGACGGAGAACGTGCAAGGCGAGATGCAGCAAAAGCTCGACGTGCTCGCCAACGAGGTCTTGCTGGGCACGCTGGGGGGGAGGGAAGGCGTCGCCATCGTCGCATCGGAAGAGAACGAAGAACCGGTGATCCTGCGCGAGGATGGCGAAGGGATTCCGCGCTACTGCGTCCTGTTCGATCCGCTCGACGGCTCCTCGAACCTCGATGTCTGCGGCGGGGTCGGGACCATTTTCAGCATCCTCGCCCACAATGGGCGGGCGGCGCGGGCGCAGGACTCGCTGCTGCAGCCAGGCTTCAAACAGGTGGCGGCCGGCTACGTACTCTACGGCTCGTCCACGGTGTTCGTACTCACCATCGGCAAGGGCGTCGACATGTTCGTGCTCGATCCCGGCATCGGCGCCTTCATGCGCGTCGAACGACATCTCACCATCCCCGACGGCAACAAGACCTACTCCGTCAACGAAGGCAATCGCAAGACCTTCCCCGACGGCTTTCAGCGCTACCTGGACTGGGCTCAGAGCAACGGCTACTCCAGCCGCTACGCCGGCGCCATGGTGGCCGACGTGCACCGGATCCTGCTCAAAGGCGGCGTTTTTCTGTATCCGGCCACCAAGAAAGCGCCCGAAGGCAAGCTGCGGCTCATGTACGAAGCAAACCCCATGGCCATGATCATCGAACAAGCCGGCGGCAAGGCGTTCGCCGCTCCCGGGCAGCGAGTGATGGACATACAACCCACCGCCATCCATCAGCGGACCCCCGTGATTCTGGGCGCCACCGACCAGGTCGCGCTGGTGCTCGCACATCTCGAAAAGACTTGAGAGACAACTCCTCCCGGCAATAATCTCTATCCTGACGGCGCCTCGTTCCAACCATCACTCAATGCCCCCCTTTGACCAACAACCCCGCGGCGCTCAATGCCTCGGCCAGCTCGATTTCGATGCGCGCCGCCTCCGAGCGTTTGATGTACTGAAGATGCAGCGTCGGTCCCGTCAGGACTTCCAAGCCCCGCTTCAGCACGCTGCCCGCGGCTCTGATGCCCGCTTTGTGCTGATCGAAGCGCTGCGCCGGACTGTACTTGCTCATCCCCACATAGATGCCGAACGGTTCGGCACGATCGTCACTGTAGTCGAGCAGCACCAGATAAATATTCGAGCGGCCTTTGGCGCTCGCACGAAATTCCGACGCCACCTCGTAGACCCGCAGCAGCCAGTCGATGTAGCGCATGGGCAGCCACTCCGGAATGGAATCCGCCGCCTTGGCCCACAACTGCTCGAGCGCGCGCTCGATGTTCAGGGGCATTTCGCCGCGCATCCACCGCTCGTGCACGCAGTGCGCGCCCGCTCTGCCGTCGGCCTTCGCCAAGGCACGCGCGAAGCGTTCCAGCAGCTGCGCTTGGCTCAGCCCCTGGAACGGCCGGCTGCCGGGAGTGGTTTTACTGTTTACGATGGCCAACGGCCACGATGGTAACTGCGTTTCACGGGCCGTCAACGGCTCGAGGGATCGGGACACGCCGCTCCTTCAGGGACTTCTCGAGGCATCGCCGGATCGCCACCGGATCTGGCCCACGCACGGATCCAACCCCCCCCGCGACGGGGCCATGGCACGAACCAACGCATGTGACGCAACGAATCACGAATCACCCGCTTGGAACCCGTTACAGCGACAAATGATCATCGGCGGAACGCTCCTTCGAGTCGGGCGGCGTCTTCTCCTCGCGGGCTCGATACCGCAACCAGTTTTCGGCCGCTTGTCGTGCGGCCTCGGCGGGGCTGCGCGGCTCGGTCCCCGCCGCGCGCGGAATGTGCGGATAAGGCTCTCGATCGATGCCCTGAGCTGCCAGGCTGCGATGATCGACTCGGGCGGCAACGTTCGCCTCCCGCAGCGCCTCGTTCGTGACGACGGCCCAGCGTTCGCGCACATACAGCAACTCGTTGATGCCCGGCTCCAATCCGCGATCGCGGCGTCGCGAATCGTTGAGCTCCAGCGTCGTCTTTGCGGTCAATCCGTCCGGCGCCACCTCGCGCGTCGTCGCAAGCAGATGGGCGTGGAAGTTTCGCGGATCGCTGCCCGGAAAATCCCGCGGCGCGTGCACCGCCAGGTCCAACGCAAACTGGTAACGGTCGGTGAGTTCCTGAGAAAAACCCCGCACCAATTTGAGCCGCTGATCGGGATCGAGTTCAACCGGCAGCGCGACCAGATACTCTCGGGCCACTCTCGCGTTCTTACGAGATTCCGCGGTTTCGGCGAGATTCCACAGGCTGGCCCGCTCCCTGGCCCAGCTCATGCTCGAGTCCGCGAACTGACTCGGCAGCAGGATTTCCTTGTGCATGACATCCTGCCGATCCTGGTGATCGTACGTGCGTCCCGTGCGCTCATCGCGGATCCGTTCTCCCGAGCGATAGGCGGCAGCGCTGACGGCGCTGCTGCCGCCGGATCGGCCGAACGTCTTCAGATTCAGGAAGTACACAGCCATGTCAGGCTCGGTCCCGACTCGAACGGCGCCTGCCAAGGGACACCATTCGCCACGACGGCGCTGACGCCGACTTGAAATACCCGCATAGATCGGGGAGTTGTTCGATTTGCGAGGGCATCACCGCGGCCTCGGTCACATGCTGCTCGCTGGTGTTTCTGGAGCGGCGCACGCCACGCGCGAAGAACGCCGCCTCGCGATCGCTGCCGCGAGCGGTCTGACGGCGGATCACCTCGCGGTCGCCGATCAATCTCGAGGCGAACTGCGAGGTGCCGCCGTTTTCGCTGCCGGCGCAGCGCAGGATCAGGGTATTGCCGCAGTTCTCGACGATGGTTTGCGCTGCGGCAACCCCATAGGTACCGGAGACCTGCGCGATGGATTGAAATCCGAGGACGCATCGGCCGCCGAATTTTCGCAGCCGTGCCAGCGCATCCTTGAGGCCCTCGACGGCGCCCAAGGCGTCGAGCTCGTCGATGATGAACCATAGACGCTGATCTCGATCGTCCTTCCCGTTCATCGTTTCGAATATTCCGATCCGCATCCAGGTCGCGATCATCGATCGCAACGCGGCGATCTGACCCGCCTTGTACGGAATGAAGAGTGCCCCGGGGGCGCCCTCGCGCCGCACCCACTGGCGAATGGAGAACGACGACACACGCTGCGCCTGGACATATTCCAGCGCCCCGATCGACGATAGGGCGACCGACCGGATGGAGCCGAACATGCGGGCGTTCTCGGCGTCCAGAAACGACTGCGCGGGCGTGCCGGCAACGACCGATCGCAGCTCCTCCGCGGCCGCCACCGACAGCAATCGCCACAGCTCGGCGCAGGAGCGTTTCTCGGCATGACAGCGCCGCATGACGGCGGCCGCAAAAGTGCGCGCGTAGCCACGCCATTCATTCGACGACGCGTCCTCCGAACTCGGGATCAATCCGGCGGTCAATTCCTCCACGTCGAACGGCTGGCCGATCTCCGCGAGCGGGTCCCATCGCACCGACTCCTTGTCGAACGGGTTCAACACCACGTCTCCGCGATAGCGATCGAAAAACCGGTCGCAATATCCTCCGTCCGGATCGGCGAACACGGCCCGATCGCCGCGTGCCAATGCCGTGCCCACCAATTCGCGAATGGCGGTCGTCTTACCCGTGCCGGTGGCCCCGATCATTTTGAAATGCTTGGTCTCATCGAGGAACGGCAACGGGACGCCGGCGAGCGTCACCGGACTCAATGAACCTCCATGCGAAGGCGTGCGGCGAGGCCTATGTGCCGCTCCGCGATGAATGACCACCCCGCGTTTGAGTGCTTCGCGCGTTCGCAGCCTGAACGCCCTTAAGACTCCGACGACGATCGCGACGCCGAGAAGCGCCGGCAGTACGTAGCCGGGCGGGATGGTTTGCACGATGGCCGGTAGCTCCATCTCAGTACCCCTTGACGATGTAGTAATCGGCTTGTTCGCCGTAAGCCGGCGCTTTCCGATCGACGCGCACACACAGCCGGGCCGAATCGCCGCAGCGATGCCAGTCGGCCCGCGCGCCCTTGCGCTCGAGGTCTTCGATATTTTTCGAGAGTGCGTCGCGCTGCGCCCGCAGGGACTCGATGGTGGACGTGGACGGAAGCGCCCAGTGCACGATGGCACTCGGGACCAGCGCGCACAGCGCCGCGATGCCCACGCTCCAGGCGGCACCACGCAGGTTCGCGGTCCGTCCAAGATCTCGAAGCGCCCGCGCCGCTCGATCGGCCTCCATGGTCAGGGAGTGCAGTTCCTCGACGAACGTACGCCGGATTTGCTCACGCACCACGTCGTCCAGGTCCTCGGTGTGCGCCCTCAACCTCTCGAGATGGGCCTCCGCCATCTTCTGATGTGCCTGCGCGCTCTCCATGAGCAAGCCGAATTTCATGGTGTCCTCGGCCATGGCGGTTCGCTCACTCACGCTGGTTTCCCTCGCACTGCCGCTCGTTGAAGTGATCGCCATGCGAAGTCGATCCGATCAGCCCCGCGGCGGTCTCGATCAGGCCGGACCAACCATGAGTCCATGCGAGGTCCATCTCAGCGCGATCCGGGCGATGCACCGGCATGTTTGCGCTCCGGGTCGTACCAGATCTCCTTGATGTATCTCGCGTGACCGTCGACGCCGAACTGAATCACGATATCGATCAGGAGGTACAAAAGACTCTTGATGTCGCTGCGCGCCAGATCGCGGCCGCCGGGGTTTTGTTTCACGAGCAGGACCAACTGCTCGAATGCCAGTGCCGCGCTTGCCGCGTGCACGCTGGTTATCGATCCCGGGTGCCCCGAGTTGACGGTCCGCAGGTAGTCGAACGCCTCTTCCGCCCGCAACTCCGCCAACAGGATCCGATCCGGCTTCATGCGCAAACATGACTCGAGCAATTGTTTCGGCGTGACCCGAGCCACGCCCTGGTCGTCTTTGGAGTAAAACAGCCGAACATGGTTGGGGTGCCGATCGAGCACCAATTCCCGGGCATCCTCGATCGTCACGAGACGCTCATGAGCGGGAATCTCTCGGATCAGCGCCTTGGTCCAAGTCGTCTTGCCGGACCCCGTCGGTCCGGAGACGAGAATGTTCTTCCTGCTCGTGACCGCGAGGCGCATGAACTCCACGTAGTTGCCGGCCTGCAACGAGAGGGACAGTTCTCGCTCAGGGTCGTCCGTTCCGCGAGCCGCCCACCGCGTCCTCTGAAAAATTCCACGCTTCGCCAAATCATCGATGCTCCACACCGAGTCCGATGGCCGCCGAATCGTGACGGCCACGCAGCCCGGCGTGGTTGCGGGCGGAATCACGATCTGGACGCGCTCGCCGCTCGGCAGCGACGCCGACAGCAAGGGCGACGCCGCGTCGATCCGCTGGTGCGTGGAGTTCGCGACCAGTTTGGCCAAACGCATGCACCAGTCGAAATCCGCGAAGGGCAGCGCCTCGCGGCGCCAGCCTCGGCTGGTTTCCAGAAATGCCTCGCCCGGCGTATTGATGCACAGTTCCGTGACATCCGGGCTCGCGAGGAGCGGCCGAAGCGCCCGTAGCGTGAGACCCAGCGCGGACGTCTCCGCGCACCCGCTAGCGTTGCAGGGAGGTGGATCGCAGTTCATAGACCGACCTGAAATCCACGTCCCGCGCCACGAGCACTTGGATGCGATCTCCGTTTCGCTTGACCACTGTCGGCGGAATATTGACGGTGTTTTTGAGTATCTCGGTCAGCACGTCCTGCGATGCCGACGGATTCACGACGACGTTGCCGCCGCCGCGCGAGGATTGCACTGCGGCCTGTACCGCGCCGTCGATCACGGAGACCAGCATCGCCGAACCAAAGCGCTCCCAGAAATGGCGGTTGACCACGCCCGCAAGCCCCGAGCGCCCGAGTTCGTCGGCTCCGGGAGAGTCCAGCGGGACGATGACCCCCGCCGGCGTGCGCGCTTCGCTCCAGATGACGAACACTCGCGCCGAGCCTTGCTGTACCTGCCCTCTCGTCTCGCCGATCAGCTTGGTGCCCCGCTCCAGCAGCACGATGGTGCCGTCGACGCCGAACGTATCGGTCGCCATTACGCACGTCGTCATTCCCGGCAGCGTCGAGTCGATCGCCGTCTCCAGCGTACAGTCGATGAACGCTCCCTTCGCCAGCAGGAATCGCTGTGTCGGCAGAACATGAGCGCGCGCACTGGAGGTGACCGTGGGTCGGAGCAGTGAGCCCAGCTCGCCGGGCTCTCGGCTGTCGCCCGGTCCCAGGGCCTGCGCACCATTCGCGGCGGCCGCCGCCGGCGCGGCGGTGCTCTGCGGCGCGAATACCGCGCCCGACAACTCACGGTCCGTCGCCAGTTGCGACGGCGTTTTGGGTGGAGGGCTGCCGTAGGCGATGACGGACGAATCGGGCGCCAGCGGAATCTCGGCCAATGGTGCCGCGCTTTGAGAAACCTGATCCGCCGGGTTCGATGGCAAAGGAGCCGGCGGATCGATGCGGCCCAAGCTCGGCAACGGCAGGTCGCCCTGAATCCTGCCGGCCGAGGCCGCCGATGCGTTTTGTTTGATCCGGTCCTGCCGCTTCAGCGCATTCGCGTAATACCAGGTGAGCGAGCCCAATCCAAGGGCGCTCATGAGCCCCACCGCCAACAAGTTGCTCATACGCGATTGAGCGGACGACACGCGCGCGACGGAATGCACGTCGCGCTCGCCCGCGATACCCTCAGGCGCTCGCTCCTCGCCGCTCATGGCACGCCCCCTTGCACCCGTCGCTCGACATCGGGCGTTACGGTACCGGAGTCGAGTCGAATGCCGGCACCGGCGAATCCCTTGTTGACGAGGCATCCCCACAACTTGCCACGCCGAAGAATGAACCGGCGCCCGACCCGATGGATGACCACGTCGCCGTTCTCCATGCTGTAATTCACGAGCGACTCGGTGTCATCCTCGTTACGCAGGAATATGGCCGGCAAATCGGCAGTCGCCGCGAAGCGCAAGCGCGTGTGTATCGCATCGTCCGAGGCCGAGATCGGCCGCAGGGCAGCGACGCCGCAATACCAGTAGTCGAAATTCCGAGGCTGCCGTATCGATGCCCTGCCCAAGTCGGCGTCGATGTGCCGCGCCGCATCCTCCGCCGCGGCCTGCGATGCGGACATCGGGTAAGAAAAGCGCAGCGCGAATACGGCGTCGGGATCCTCCTTGCTCGGGCGCTGCGCCAGAACCGCGTAGTCGAATTGATAATGCCGCCGATTGGTCAGCACGGTGATATTGGTCGCCACCTTGGCCGCCCTGGGTTTCAAGAACAAATGATTGCCCTGTCCGAAGTACGACAATCCGTCGATATCCCCGGCGCCCAGTCCGACGAATGTCTCGCCCGCCTCGAATTCGAAATCGATTTGATAGCCGACGAATCCTCGAAGGCGATACACCTGTTCGCTGTCGTAAGCCGCCACCCGCACCCGGCTGTCCACGGCCCCTCGCGGCGGCGCAAGTTCGGCGCGCGGCTCGAGCGAATGGAGCGAGGCGTGCAGGGTCAGCGCGGACACGAGCAATAGACGCCTCGCATTGCTCCGGCCGCGCCCGTCATTCATGGCGTGAATCCTTGCCGGACGCCGCTTCGATCGACACTTCGGGCTCCGCTCTGAAATCCAGCACCTTGAATCCCAGCGGGTTCCAGCGCCGCGTCTTCGGGTCCTTTGCCGGCACTCCATACGCGTATTGCACCGTGGCAACCCAATGACTGAATGTCTCGTCGGCGCCGCCGGTATGCCGGACCGCCTTCAAGTATCGAACCTGAGCCAGATCGGAGAGCCCGCTCGAACGCGTAAAAAAGCTGACCGCCGTCACTTGCGCGCGCACCACGCTGCCGTCCTTGTACACGTTGAGGGGGGAGGCGGGATTCGAGGCCGTCCACTGCGCATACCAGGCTTGATTGCGTTGGGCGGAGTGGAAGGCCCCGCACTCGTCGTAATCGCTTTCGGCCGTCGCGAAATTGAAGCGCTCGCAGACGGTGATGTAGTGCGACAGAAAATAGCGAGTCACTGCCTCTTCCGGCGCCGCGCCGCCGGCGTAGATCGGGACGACGTCCACGATCCCCGTGGTGTTGTCGACCCGCATGACGAAGGGTTCGACTCGTTTCAGGGGAGTCAACGCGACGATCGCCGCGGCGCCGGCGATGGCGCAAACCCAGCCTGCAGCGGCCACCCGCCACGCAACGACGGCGCTGCGGCGAAGAGCCGCGGCTTTGTCGGCGTCCCAGGAATCGGCCTCGCGGAAATAGTCCTGCAACGCTTGCGACGCGCTCATGGGATCCGCCCGGCCGGTGCTCCGGCCGTCCCGCCACCCCGGGCGCGACGGCCAGCATCGACAACATCGGCGGAGCCGGCATCGCCCACAGCACCCACCGCCTTCGTCGCATCCGAGACCGGCAAGTTGACCGGCTGCAAATGTCCGTCGCAGCGGACTCCCTGCGACGCACACGCCGGCAGCAGCGAGAACAAGAATACCCATGCACGCATGACACCCTCCTTGGTGTACCGCTCTCAATTCATCGATTATTTCGCCATTGACCGGGCATATCGGCGCCAGCCGCTGTCTCGCCCATGGCGTTGCGTGCCGACTGGGCGGCCGCTCCGCGCACGGAACGGCGCGACTCGCGGTTGAGCATGCCGAACGAGCCCACGACGAGAGGGGGGAGCTTGTCGGCCTTGCTGGCCGCAGCGAATCCCCCGCGGATACCCAGACCAACCGCCCGGCCCGCCGACCCGAAGGTGCTCAGTGCCAATCCGCCCGCCAGACCCGACGCGATCGGCATGACCTGACGCAGAATCAAGAAGACGAGCACCGCGATCAGCATCATGTTCAAGGCATCGACGGTCAGGATGGCGGAGCCGCGGGCGGCGGTCTGCGTTGCATACGACTGGACCACTTGCAGTAAGAGAGCGGCAACCATGACGGTCAAAATAGTGATGAGACCGTAGTTGGCCAACTGGGCGATCCAGGCCGAAAAGAATCGCTTCGTGGCATCGAAGAGCAGCGAGGCGATGAACAGCGGGCCCAGCGCCAGCAACACCGCCAACGCGACGCTGGACAGCGCGATCAGAAACATGGCGTAGACGCACAGCAGGCCGACCAGGCACCACACGGCCGCGCCGGCAATGCTGAAGCCAATGCCGGAAAACATCCCGCCCCCGCTCTTGGTCCATAGGTTGCCTGCGACGGAGCCGCCGCGCTCCCAAATCGTGTCGATGGTACCGATCGGGTCGCCGCTGCCGACGACAGCCGCGGCCAGCTGGGTCGGCGCCGTGTAAAAAGTGTCGACGATGACGGTGTTGTACAGCCACAGGCGCAGTCCTACGCCCAGAACGAGTGCCAGCATGGCGATGCGCTTCAGGCCCGTGGTCAGCGGTTCGTCGATTTTCCCGGTCAGATGCAGATAGCCCCAGACCATTACGTAGACCGTCGCGAGCGTCACGACGGCAGGCTCGAGCGCGCTCGCCAAGCGAGCGGTATTCGCACCGATGTACGTCGCAAGCTGACCGTTCAGCCAAGCCCAGAATGTGGCGAAGAATCCCATGATAGCGTTCCTTAAGTCGGTTACGGCGTGGGTCGAAATCGAGTGGCAAAGTTGCCGTGCTCCGCGATGAGCTGCTCTCGCTCCTGCTGCTGGTTGGCCGACTCCTGGGCCTGGCTGACCTGACGCAATATCTGCAGCTTGGTTTGTTCGTTCTGCAGCATCCCGAGTTCCGCCACGATCCGGGCCTGCAGATCGAGGATGGCTTTCTGATCGGTTGCGGTCGAGATCGCGTCCACCAAGGTTTGAATGGACGCAAACCGCCCACTGACATTGACCAATGCTTCTTGCGCAACCGCTTGTTGCAGAGCGCTCGCCCGACGCCCTGCCAACACGCGCTGTTGATCTGCGGTGGAGAGCGTCGACAATTGCGCGGGCGACAGCACCGCGATATTTCCCAGCGCACTGCGAACGTCGGAAGCCAGCGCCGGATAGCCCCCGTCGACGCCTTGCATCGCAGCCGTGAGCTGCGACCCATTCGACGGCAAGTAGTTGCGCGGCGTTCCGCCCAGCAGGCGCTGCATCCCGCGCCCGCCCGTCATGGTCTGCAACGCCTGCTTCGCCTGGGCGAGCTGGTCGCGGGTGGTCTGCAGCTGCTGCTCCATGGTCTGAACCTCCTGAATGAGCTGCACGATGGCCGGCGCGTCGACGACCGCCCACTGTGCCCGAGCCGAAGGCATTGCCGACATCGACAGCAGAGCGACTGCAGCCAGAGCACGCGGACTGATGACGACCATGGCGTTTTCCTCAGGTTTGTGACAACTCGGGCGATGCCGCAGGGTTTGCGGAGTTCATCGCCATGAAGGCCGGCACCCAGTCCTCGGGTTCCGGACCGAGATTCGAGATGATTTCGTTCATGGCCGCCACCTGACCGATTCGGCCGGAGATGACCGAGAGTTCTCCCTCGAAGCCCTGCAGGTCGAGCCGGCAGACGACGCTGTGATGTGCTTGCTTGACCAAGAACATGCGCGACCCGGGCTCGAGCTGATCTTTCAACAGACGGAATTCCCGCTCCGTCAGCCCGAAGCCCACGGTGTACTCGTGATGGTCGGCGTCCGCATTGGGGAAGAACACCTTGGTCGGCGTTTGCTCGACGAGCGTGCGGCAAATCGGGCTTGCGAGTATGTCGCTGGTGCTTTGCGTCGCGAGGCACATGACGCCGTTCAGTTTCCTCCACGTTTTGGGGCCGTCCTTCGCAAATCTCTCGAACGCGGAGTCGGCCAGCAGCCGCCAGAACTCGTCCATCCAACATACCAGGCGCCGTCCATCCAACAGCTGCCGCACGAGGTGGAACAAATACAAGGTGATCGGCGAGCGAGTCAGAGAATGGTCGAGAAACTCGGTCACGTCGAAACCGATGACCGCGCCGGCTGCAACGCGCGAACAAGCGGAATCGTCCGGATTATCGAATGCCCACGCGTAGTCTCCGCGGCACGCCGCGCTCCACCTCGACAAGCGTGCGTGCAGGCCCTCCGGATCCGTGGGATCCAGAAATTCGACGAGCCTCGACAAGCGACGGTCCGGCGCATCGAGCGCCAAGGTGCCGCGCAACGCCTGATCGAGGTCGGCCTGCTGACGGGCCGAATGTCCCGGACCGCCCGGCCGCGAACTCGAGCCGCTCAACTCGTTCAACCAAACCTTCAGGAATTCGACGTTGGCCGGCGTCGGCGGAAGTTGTAGCGGGTTGAATCCGGTCGGCACGCCGTCCCGGAGCGGGAAGTAGTCGCCGCCCAGGGCGCGCACGAGTATTTCCAGACCGCGATCCTTGTCGAACACGACTTGCGTTACCCCCTGCCGTGCCAGCATCGCGATCAAATAGCCGATCAGCACGGTTTTTCCCGACCCCGTGGGTCCGCAGATCAGCGTGTGCCCGGTGTCCTTGCGGCTGCCCTCTGGGTCCGCGGGATCGCTGGCATGCAGCGAAAAGTAGTATGGGGACCGTGCGCTCGTGACCAACAGGGTCAACGCCTCTCCCCAGTGATTGCCGGCCGCTCGACCCATCGGGTGGTTGTGGAACGGCGCCATCGCCGCAAGATTCCTCGACGTGATCGGTGCCTTGCGCGGCCGCGTCGCGAAATTCCCCGGGAGCTGCGCCCAAAACGCGGCCTCGAGTGCCAGATCCTCCCGAGCCACGAGCATGCCCGTGTCCGCGAGCAAGCTGCGCGCCAGAGCCACGTCGTCATTGAGCGCTTTCAGCCTGCCCGCACCGGACGGACCGGCCGGCGCGCCCACATCGGACAGGATTTGCAGCGAGAAATGATGATCCCCCATCACGAATTCGTTGCTCGTCAAGGCATCCAGTGCGACCTTGAGCTCCGCGGCCTGCGACACCGCGAAGTCGCCGGCGTTCGCCATCCGATTGAATTGCCGCTGCAGCAGCGCCTGCCCTGTCGACTTCGCCAGAAACGTGAAGGACTGGGTCAGTACGAACGACAGAGGCGCCGACAACAGCGCGTTGTACATTCCCACGGTGGTTGGGGTCGGGTACTCTTTGATTCCCAACATCGCTCCGGCCCGCGTCTCCGTGGGCGTGCGGTACTCGATGGTTTCGGTGCCGAAAAGCAATCGGCCGCTCGCCAGCACCCGATTGAGCGGCACGCGCGGCAACGGCATACGCTGCCATTCCGAATTGATGAGCAAGCCGAGGAATTCCAATAGCGAGGAGCACCAGGCGCCGCCGTGACGGTAACAGCCCAGTCGCTCGGGCTCGTACCTCGCCAATGACGCAGACAACGTCTGCGCCAGCTTGTCGCAGGCATCCAGCGCATCGACGAGTTCGAATCGAGAAGCGCGGCGCCGTGTACGGGTGAGCAGTCGTGACAACGTGCCGATCGCGGCGCCGGACACCGGACGCAGCACGACGCTCAGATAGATCTCGTTCTGCATCAAGGTCTCCTCGAAGATCCGGCGCTGGTACCGTGCACGCAAATGATCCGCGAAATACCACCGGCGTCTCGCGGCCGGTGAGCTGCAGGAAGCGCTCGGCACGCTACCGTGGTCATGGCCGGTCGCGGGAGCGCGGCGACGCACGGTGTGCGTCCACAGAGCGACCCCGGACGCGGCGATGTTCCGCCACAGTACATTCAGCCGCTCGTGCCAATTGTTGAGTTCGTCGTCGTCGTTCGTCTCGAAACTGGCCCCGCCCAGACGAAACGTCTGCAAGTAATCGCCGAACTCCGTACGTAGCACGTGCGGCGCGACATGGGCGACGTACGGAATCCGATCGCCCGCCGTGAACTCTCGTCTCGCGGCCGCCCCCCTGTTCAAAGAGCGCATGACGGCTCCTCTCGCCGGCGCCGCGCCCGATGGTCGGCAGCCTCGATGACCAGCGGGCAATAACTGCTCGCCCGCCAGATGCGATAGTTGGCAAAGAAAGCGGGCAGTCGAGTGCGCGTCCACAGCAGGAGCAGATCGAAGAAGCGCGCGTCCCGTGCGCACAGCAATAGACAAACCCCGTGGATGGGTGCGCACAACAGCAGCGTCAGGAGGTTCTTCGTCAGCAAGAATGCCTCCATGACGAAGATCATGTTGAAGAGGAGCGCCGAATAAGTGACGCCCCATCGCATGGGCGGCCGAGTCGCGCCCACGAACAGCGGGTCGACGGTAAGACCTGGGCCGGTGTCGTTCATATCGCCCCCTAAACGCCAAACATGCCGCGGATCCAGGTCACGATCTGCGGCGCCCCGAAAGCGATCGCAATCCCCAGAATCGCGCCGATGCACCACCCCCACGACATGCGGTTCGCCATCGCCATGGCCCCCAGCACCATGACGAGAATGATCGCGACGGGCGTCAGCCACGCGAGGATATTGGTTTGAAGAGCCGTGGCTCCCGTCATGAACGGGGAGGCTTGCGCAAATGTCAGCGTCGGAGCCAGCGCTGCCGACAGAATGGAAAGCGACATGGGCGCAATGCCGTTGCGGATGTCGCGGCGGAAGATTAGGTGGTGCATGGCGGAATTCCTTTTCCGGATCGATGAGGTGCGGGCGCGAGAATCAGACCTCGGCTTCGAGCGCGCCCAGTTCCTTTTCATCCAGCCGCGACGCGAGTTCCTCGCGCTTCGCCCTGCCCGGCGCGCCGAATCGAAAATTCTGCACCACGAACGAATAATCGTATTGCTTCTCTCCCTCCTTGTCGGTCCAATTATTGGAGCGGATCTGAGCTTGGAGAATCAGTTGATCGCCTTTGCGCGCGTTCTTCGCGATGGCCTCGCCGAGACTTTCGAAAGCGACGAACCAGAGACTGGTGACGGCCTCGCGCGCGTTTCCCTGCTCATCCTTGCCGGCGTAATCGTTGCCCACCAGACAGATGCGCGTATAGGTCGTGTCCCCCTTGACGGCAAGTTCCGGATTCTTGGCGAGATTGCCGACGGCGGTTACTGTGAAGCTGTTCATGGCGACTCCTTGGGTTATGGTGCGCGGCGACGATGAAAAAATCCTCGCTCGCGTGCCATGCAGTCTGCGACCACCCCGGCACGATCGAAACCGTATTAACTGACGGATTCATCGAGATAGCCGCCAATGAGATCGAACTACATCCCCGGCTTCGCGACCTCCGAAAACGCGTTCCTCAACCACACCTTGACGCGTTGGCGCTCGAGCAGGCCCAGCCCGCTGGTATCCGCCTCGCTCTTGTTCGCAACCGCCCAGAAGCTCACGCTGCTGGCGTCGATCTTGATCATTGCCACTTCACTCAGCCGCTTCAGATGAATCACCGTCGCTCCCATGGCGATCGCGCGCTCCTTCTCCCCGGACTTGTCCAGAATTCGGAAATCGTCGCCGCGGATTTCGTTCAGGACGAGCACGTAGTTCAGCCGGTTGCCGTGACGATCCAGGAGCCGTTTGAGCAGATCCACCGAATCCTTGCCCGCGTCCATGACATGCCAGTAGCGGATGTGCAGGCCCAACTCGGGCGCCACTTCGAGCAGTTGCGAATCATCCATCCATTGCGTCAGCCGTTCCTGGGTCTGTGCCGCGAGATCGACCAGCACTCTGCGCTCCGGGTTCTCCGAGGCGGCCTCGACGATGGCGTCGAGGCTTTCGTAGCTGTCGATCAGCACCGGCGATGCATAGCCCGAGTAGAAGCGCAGCAGCGCACCGTGCGAGCGGTCCGAATCGAAACCGATGAACGGGATGTGATTGTCGATCATGTACTGCGCCAGGAGCCGGGCGACCAAGGACTTGCCCACGCCGCCCTTCTCGCCGCCGATCAAATGAATGTTGGTCATCGCTGCTCCGTACATTGGGAATATCTTAATCTAGCATGCTGAGCCGCGTGGAACCGGCCCCCGCGCATTCGGCCGCGATTATTTTCCCGCGACATTGCATAATCACCGCATGACCCTGTCTGCCACGGAAAAGACGGCGCTTCGCGTCGTCGACCTGCGCAAGGAATACGGCGCGATGATCGCGCTCGAGAAGCTTTCCTTCACGGTGAACGCGGGCGAGATCGTGGGGCTGCTGGGTCCGAACGGCGCGGGCAAGACGACCACGATCAACATGATACTCGGCGTGCTCGAGCCCTCCGGCGGCAGCGTGTGGATCGGTGGGATCGATCTGGCGAAGAACCGGGCCAAGGCACTTGCAGGCACGAATTTCGCCGCGGTGTACGCCACGCTGCCGGGCAACCTGACCGTCGGCGAGAACCTGCGTTTTTTCGGCTTGCTGTACGGCATCCCGGCGCTGCGCCGGCGGGTCGAGGAGTTGCTGCAAGAATTCGATCTCGCGCGGTTGCGGGACACCAAGTGCGGGTTGCTGTCGTCGGGAGAGCAGACCAGGGCGGCCCTGGCGAAGGCGCTCCTCAACAAGCCGCAGCTGCTGTTGCTGGACGAACCGACTGCTTCGTTGGATCCTTCCGCGGCGCAGCTCATCCGCGAAAAGATCCGGACTCTGGCCGTGCGCGATGGCTGCGGCATCTTGTGGACGTCTCACAACATGATGGAAGTGGAAGCGGTTTGCGGCCGGGTCTTGTTTCTCTCCCGCGGCAAGGTATTGCTCGAGGGGAATCCCAAGACGCTGCCCGGCGAGCATGGCTCCCCGAGCCTGGAGCACCTGTTCATCCGGATGGCGCGCGAACCCTTGGCGGCGGCGCCGTGAAGCTGCGCCCCGTGGCCGGCATCGTGTTGCGTCAGATCTACTTGATCCGCGGCAGCCCCGTGCGCCTGTTTCCCATGGTGACCTGGGTCGCCATCGACATCGTTCTGTGGGGCTTCATCACCCGCTACCTCAACGCCGTGAGCGGCAGCGGGATGAACTTCGTGCCAACCCTGCTGGGCGGTGTCCTGTTGTGGGATTTCTGCACTCGCATCATGCAGGGAGTGAGCACGGCTTTCCTGGAGGACGTCTGGTCGCGCAATTTCCTCAATCTGTTTGCGTCCCCGCTATCCATTGCCGAGTACATTGCTGGACTCGTGATCACGAGCATCATGACGAGCAGCATCGGCGTGGTCGTCATGATAGCCCTCGCTACGGGGGTGTTTCATCTGCAATTCTTTTCGTTGGGGTTGCCGCTGGTCGCATTTCTGCTGGTGCTGTTCGTGTTCGGCATCACGCTGGGCATTTTCGCCAGCGCCATCGTCCTGCGTTTGGGGCCCGCTTCCGAATGGCTGCTATGGCCTCTGCCTGCGCTGCTGTCGCCCTTCGCGGCGGTCTTTTATCCGCTGGCCACCCTGCCGCAGTGGATGCAGTGGGTTGCGCACGTCTTGCCCCCGGCGTACGTCTTCGAGGGCATGCGCGGCCTGTTGAACGCCAAGGCCTTTCCGACGTCGCTGTTGCTGCAAGGAACTGCCGTCGCGATCGCGGAGTTGCTGCTGGCCGCGTATTTTTATGCGCGCGTGTACCGCCAGGCGGTGCGCACCGGCCTGCTCGCTCGCTACAGCGCGGAGAGTGCTGCTTGATTCTCGGATGTTCTGTCAACAGGACATATCGTTATGTCGAACCGGCCATGCTTCGGACGAAGTAATGCTTGAAACCTGTGCGCGGCGCGGTAATGTGAGCCTAGGGCACCGCGGGCCGCGAACGAATCCGGTAGCCTTTGTCGCGATCGTCGAGGGTTACCCGGCGTGCCGAGTTCCTCATCTAGTTTCACGTCGTTCGCGGCCCGTGGATGTCCACCAGCGATGCAGCGTTGCTCATAGGGTCTCGTTCGACGGCCTTGCAGCGCCTACGGCGCCTGCCGCACGACTGCGATCGCCTCTCCCGCACCCCAGCGACGCCGCCCTCGACTTGCCTCCTGCGCGCTCGGACATGGCGGCAGTGCGAATCGCACGTATACTGATGCGATGAAGATCGCGGTACTGGACGATTATCAGAACGTGGCGCTCGAGTCGGCTGACTGGCGAGCGGTCAAGGAATGCGCCGCGGTTGACGTTTTCCATGACCACGCGGCCGAGCCGGACGCCGTCGTGGCCCGTTTGCGGCCGTACGACATCGTCTGCGTGATGCGCGAGCGCACTCCGCTCGATCGGCGGATTCTCGAGCAGCTGCCGCTACTGAAGCTCGTTTGCTCCACGGGCAGGCGCAACGCCTCGATCGATCTGGCGGCTGCGGCCGAACTCGGCATCGAGGTGCTCAATACCAGCTATACCTCGGCGCCCACCATCGAATACACCTGGGCATTGATTCTGGCGAGCGCCCGGCACATCGCGACGGAAAGCGCGTCGCTGCGCAGCGGCGGCTGGCAGGTGACGCTGGGCGATGACCTGGCCGACAGGACCCTGGGGATCATGGGGTTGGGAAACGTGGGCAGTCAGGTCGCCAAGGTGGCCTTGGCGTTCGGCATGAACGTGATCGCCTGGAGTCAGAATTTGACTGCCGCGGCCGCATCAGCCGCGGGAGCGCGTCTGGTCTCGAAGGAAGAACTGTTGCGCGAGTCCGACATCGTGTCCATTCATCTGGTACTGAGTGCACGCACTCGTGGATTGATGGGCGCGGCCGAGTTTGCGCTCATGAAGCCGTCGGCGCGCCTGGTCAACACCTCACGAGGTCCCATCGTCGGGGAGGCCGCGCTCATCGATGCGTTGACGAACCGGCGCATTGCCGGCGCGGCCGTGGATGTCTTCGACACAGAGCCGCTGCCGGCGGATCATCCCTATCGCCGACTCGACAATCTCCTGGCCACACCGCACATGGGCTATGTCTCACGCGCATCGTACCGACGGTTCTACGGCGACACGGTCACGAACATTCTCGAATGGCTGGCCGCCATTGACGCAACGTAGCGCGCGCGCGCGACCGCGGGAAGTCGCGCAGCGCGACGACGCCCGGCAACCGTAACTCCGGGGCCGCGGCGACAAACCCTCTATAAGCGCGCCAATGACCTCCACGCCAATTGCCACGGCCGGCGGCGCGGCCGCCATCCCCTGGCGCGTGGTGCCGCCGCTGGCCAGTACCGCCTTCATCATGGTGGGCTCCGGCGTGCTGGGGTCGTTGTTGCCGCTGCGATTCTCCGCGATGGGCTACTCCCCCGGCACGATCGGCTTGCTGGCGACGGCGGAAGCCTTGGGTTTCCTGGTCGGCTGCCTCTACGCACACAAGATCATCGCCCCGGTTGGCCTCGAGCGTGCCTCTTGAACGGCTTGATCTTGACGGCGTTCACCACGGTGGGCCCGTTGTTCGGCGAGCGGATCGGCTTCGATCAACGGCACATCGTTCTGTTGATGGCGTGCGTGTCGCTCGGCGGCCTTTTCCTGCAATGGCCCATCGGCTATTTCTCCGACAAAGTCGACCGCCGCTACGCACTGCTGGGATTGAGCAGCGGGGTGCTGGCCGTGGCCACCGCGCTCGTCATCGTCGATCGGCACACACCTTTTTTGTTGCTGGCGGTGTTGTTTGCGGTTTTCGGCGGACTGGCGGAGAGCCTGTACGCGGTGGGCGTGGCGCACGCCAACGACCGCGCGGCCATGTCCGATTACGTGGCCTTGTCCTCGACGCTGCTGTTCGTGTGGGCGCTCGGCGCAGCGATCGGACCGACCACGGGAACCTACGCCATTCAGCTGACGACGCCGCGGGCGTTCTTCGTCTACGTGATTGCGTTGACGCTGGCGTTCACCCTGTTCACGGTATGGCGTCTGTATCGTCGCAAGGTCGACAAGGCGGCCGAGGTACGCGAGGAATTTCTCGCCTATCCGCAAACCTCGCCCGAGATCTACGAGTGGCTGCCCTATACCGTACAGCGTCCGGTCAGATCAGCCCCCCGGCGGAGGCTCCCGATCCCGCAGACGAGAGCGCCGCGCAATGACGTGTCCGCCAAATGGCTCGGTTCCCTCGAGCGGCCTCGCACGGCAACGCCGCCGGCCGGCGCAAACGCCAAACCGGTTCAGCTGGCGGACACTCGACGCGCGCCGCGGCCGATACCCCCGGGCCGCCACATCCGAAACCCGCCGAGAAACGCAAAGTCGTTGTTGCCGAGCCGCGCGTCCTTCGGCAGTTTCTTGAGCTTGCGCGCGTTGCCGCCGCCGATTACCACGTAATCGGCTTCCAAGGCGGTCCGCAATTGGTCCACGACCTGTTCCACCGCGTGACGCCACTTCTTGGCGCCCAATCGCCGGCGGCCAAGATCGCCCACGTAGTCCTCGTACGTTCGTCCCTTCTTGAAGATCATATGCGCGAGTTCCATCGATTCGACCATGCCGTCGACGATCATGGCGGACCCTAAGCCCGTGCCCAAGCCGAGGTACAGCATCCGGCCGCCGTCGTAGCTGCCGATGGCCTGCATCGCCGCGTCATTGATGAGCCGGGTGGGACGGGCGAACGCCGCTCGAAAGTCGAAGCCCACCCACCCGCCGCCCATGTTATGGGGCTCGGTCGCGATCCGCCCGTGAATCACCACCCCGGGATAGCCGATCGACACCACGTCGTACCGCCAGTCGCCGGTGATCTGATGCACGCGCGCAACCATCTGGCTCGCCGTGAGCTTGGGACCCGACACGAATTGCCGCACGTCTTTACGGCCGGAGACGCGGACCTTGACGTGACTGCCGCCGACATCGATGGCCAGCACGCGTTGCTGCTTTTTCGGTTTCATGGCATCGCAACCATGCCGTACTATAGCCCACAACGTCGCACGAGGTTCGAGATGGAAAAACGTCAGCTTGGAAGGTCGGGTTTGCACATCGCGCCGCTGGTCTTCGGCGGAAACGTCTTCGGCTGGACTGCGGACGAAGCCACGTCGTTCGCCCTGCTGGATGCCTTCGTCGGCGCCGGCTTCAATTGCATCGACACGGCGGACTATTACTCCCGCTGGATTCCGGGCAACTCGGGCGGTGAATCCGAGACCATCATCGGCAATTGGCTGCGCGCCCGCGGCGGCCGCGACCAGATCATCATCGCCACCAAGCTCGGATCGGAAATGGGCGCCGGCATGCAGGGCCTGTCCAAAACCTACATGATGCGGGCGGTGGAGGCCTCGCTGCAACGGCTGCAGACGGATTACATCGATCTGTATCAGTCGCACCTCGACGATGCGGCAACGCCGCTGGAAGAAACCTTGGAGGCCTATTCGCGGCTGATCGCGCAAGGCAAGGTGCGCGCCATCGGCGCATCCAATTACACCGGCGCCCGTCTCACCGAAGCGCTGCGCGTGAGCAGCAGCCACGGCTGGCCCCGCTACGAGAGTCTGCAACCCAACTACAACCTCTACGACCGCGCCGGTTACGAGCGGGACCTCGAGCCGGTCTGCACCCAAGAAGGTATCGGCGTCATCACGTATTTCTCCCTGGCCAGCGGCTTTCTCACCGGCAAATACCGTTCCAAGGAAGATTTCCACAAGAGCGCGCGCGGCGCAGGGATGGGCGAGCGCCTCAATGAACGCGGCTTGCGCATCTTGGCGGCCCTGGACGAGGTTTCCGCCCGTCTGAATTCGACGCCCGCGCAAGTGTCCCTCGCGTGGCTGATCGCTCGACCCAGCGTGACCGCGCCGATCGCGAGTGCCACCAGCATGCTGCAGATAACCGATCTCATCAAAGGCGCGCAGCTGCGGCTCGATGCGGCCAGCATCGCTCAGCTCGACTCAGCGAGCCGCTACTGACGCCGCCGTTCGATCCCAGCGGCCGTCCGGCGCCCACGTACTCATGCGTGAACGCGTCGTGGTCCATGTAGAAGAGTTCGGCGCCCCGTGTCGCGCCGATCAGCCCCAGTAGCAGCGCGAACGTACCGGCGGCTTGCAGTTTCCTGCCGATGGTCATGTGCGCTTCCGACTATATGACTTGACGCGCCGGCACTTCGCACCGCACCGCGACGCCGCCACGCTTGCCCACGGTTTCGATCGTGAGGCGGCCGCCGATCGCGCGGGCCCGAAAATGCATGGTCCGCATGCCGAGTCCCGCGCGCGAGTCGATATCGGCGGGCAGCCCGCAGCCATCGTCGACGATCGATAGTCCGATACCACCGCCATCCGATCGCAACTCCAGGTCGATCGTGCGCGCCGCCGCGTGCGTCAGCGCGTTCTGTACGGCTTCCTGCGCGATGCGATAAAAGTGATCCAAGGTTTCGGTATTCGCCGCCAGGGGCATCCCGCCGGTCGCGCGGAATCGCACCGGAGTCCCGCTCATCGAGGCCCGCCGGGCCAGCGCATCGAGCGCCGCCTCGAGGCTGCCCCCCGCGTCGTTCAGCGGCGACAAGCCCTGCACGATGCGTTTGGAGCCTTCGATGCAGCGGGTGGCGAGCTTGGCGAGGCCGTCCAGATCGGCGGCGCCCGGCTGCAGGCTGCGCTCCGCCCGCGTGGCCAGCGCGCGCAGCGACAGCGCGAGTCCGGTCAGCTCCTGCCCCAGTCCATCATGGATCTCGCGGGCGATTCGTCGCTGCTCGCCGGCCAGCGCATCGACCAACGCCTTGCCGAAAGTCCTGCGTTCCGTGACGTCTACCGCGAATACCAGTTCCGCCGGCCGACCGCCCAGATCGATGGAGCGCGTCCACACTTCCACTTCGAGAACGTCGCCGTTCTTGGTCAGGTGCCGCGTTTCGAAGGGACCCGCATACTCGCGGCCCACGCCATCGGCAGTCGTGCGAGGCGGCAAAATATGCGGCTCCGCCGCGGAGCCGAGCACCGAGACATCGCGGGTCAGCAATTCCCCGCGCGTCCAACCGTACTGCCGCTGCGCGGCCTCGTTCACCAGCAAGAAATGCAGATCGTGCGGGTCGTGCACCCAGATCGCCTGCGGACTGCCGTCGAAGATCTGCGCGTATCGGTGCTCGGCTCGCAGCCTTTCACGCGCGGCCGCGTCGCGCTCCGCGAGCAGCGCGGTAATGATGAGGCTGGCGGCGATGAGCGTGGCGGTGAACGAAAAAAGCGTCAGACGGCCGGGGAACTCCGTCAACGCGCCGAACATTCCGAAGCCGAACGAGAAGCTGACGGCGGTCATGGTGGAAATCGAGAGGGCGCCCAGGGTCGAGACCACCAGCCCTAGGCGGATGGCACTGACCACGATGAGCAGAATCGAGAACATGACGATGACCGACCGGCCGACGGGAGTCGGACTGAGCGCAATCACGGCACAGCAAATCGCCACGCAAAGAATCCACAGCGCCCCTTCGATCCAGTGCTCGAGGAATCGGGTCAGGCTTTGGCGGCTGATGGCGATCAATGCGGGGCTCACCAGCAGCACGCCGATCATGGTGCTGCTCCACCAACGAATCCACCACACGTACCGCGGCGTCGCGCTGGACGCGCCGGCGAGCAGGAAGCCGGCCACGCCGATCGTGGGCGCGACCGACATGCCTATCACGATGGCGAAAAGAAAGATCGGCACGTCCCGCGCCCGGCCAAAATCGGGCTCGAAGCCGTTTTTTTCGAGAAGCCACGCGGACAGAAGAGCGCCGGCAGCGAGGCCGGCTCCTACGCCGAGCGAGGCGATGAACGCTTGTTTCATCGCCAGTTCGACGGTCACACCGGCGAGGAACACCGGTAGCCACATGCGCCGCCCCCAGCGATAGCTGGCGGCCGCGGCGATGCCGCCATGGAGCAGCGGCAGCGGGAAGCGAGCGCCCCACGCCGGCAGCGCGAGACCCACGAATCCCATGGTGAATATCGCGGCGAAGGTCGCTGCCCCGCGGACCAGCAACGACGTTTTCGCTGGAATCGGCATCGATGGACTTCCTTCCGGTCGGTCCCTGAACGGTATGATGCTCTCCTATATTCTTCACTACACCTGCAACAATACGTGAATAATGCGCCGGTGCGCACCGCGCTCGTTGCAGGGAGTACCGCATGTCCAATGAAAACGCGATCCGCCGCGAAGTCGGCACCGTCGCGTTGATGTTCACCGGCTTGGGATCCATCATCGGCTCCGGCTGGTTGTTCGGCGCCTGGCGAGCGGCGCAGCTGGCGGGCCCCGGCGCCATCTATGCCTGGATCATCGGCGCGGTGGTCATCTTGTTCGTGGCACTGACCTATGCGGAACTGGGCGCGATGTTCCCGGAGTCCGGCGGTGCCGCTCGCTACGGGCACTATTCGCACGGTTCGCTGGTGGGATTCATCGCGGGCTGGGCGGCCTGGATCGCGATCGTGTCGGTGATTCCCGTGGAAGCCGAAGCCTCGGTGCAATACATGAGTTCCTGGCCGTGGGCCTGGGCGCAGGCCCTGTATGTCCACGCCGCCCACGGCCAAGGCGAGCTGACCGTCCCCGGGCTGCTGATTTCGGCCGCACTCGTCATCGTCTATTTCCTGCTCAACTTTTGGAGCGTGAAGGTGTTCGCCAGCACCAACAGCGCCATCACCTTCTTCAAGCTGATCGTACCGGCCGCGACCGCGGTCGCCCTGATGCACACGGGCTTTCACTGGGAGAACTTTCAAGTCGGCGTGCACGGCGGCCGGCACGTCGGCAACATGGCCTCCATCTTGACCGCGGTCGCCACCAGCGGCATCGTCTTCAGCTACAACGGATTCCAGAGCCCGGTAAACCTCGCCGGCGAGGCGCGCGCCCCCGGACGCAGCGTGCCCATCGCCATTTTCGGCTCGATTCTGCTCAGCACGGTGGTGTACCTGATGCTGCAAGTGGCGTTCCTCGGCGCGGTGTCGCCGGAGCACCTGCAGGACGGCTGGGCGGCCCTGGAGTACAGCTCGCCATTCGCGCAGCTGGCGCTGGCGCTGAACCTCAACTGGCTGGCCCTGCTGCTCTATGCCGATGCGTTCGTGAGTCCCAGCGGCACCGGCACGACGTATACCGCCACCACCGCGCGCATGATCTACGCCATGGAACGCAGCGCCACCATTCCGCGGGTTTTCGGCCGCGTCCATCCGCGCTTTGGAATCCCGCGTCCGGCGATGTGGTTCAACCTGCTGGTGTCGTTCCTGTTCCTGTTTTTCTTCCGCGGCTGGGGCAAGCTCGCGGCGGTCATCTCGGTGGCCACCATCATCACCTATCTCGTCGTGCCCATCAGCGTCATGGTCCTGCGGCGCACCGCGCCCCACCTGCACCGGCCCTTGCGCGTTCCGGGGCTGCGAGTGCTGGCGCCGATCGCGTTCGTACTGGCGACGTTGATGTTGTATTGGGCCCGTTGGCCGCATACCGCGCAGATCATGTTGCTGCTGGTACTCCCCATCCCGTTCTATCTCTACTATCAGGGCAGAAGCGGCTGGCGCGACTTCGCGCGCAATCTGCGCGGCACCTGGTGGCTGGTCGGCTACCTCGTGGCCATGTGCGTGCTGTCGTGGGCGGGCAGTACGGAGTTCGAAGGACGCGGCTATATCGGCTACGGCTGGGATCAGCTGTGCGTTGCGGTAGCCGCGCTGCTGTTCTATCGGTGGGGAGTCGGCAGCGGCTGGTCCACCCCCGCGGTGCAGGCGGTTGAAAGCCGGGCGCACTGACGCCGGCGATAGCCGGCATCGAGATTCGATCGCTTAGCCGCTATTGTTCCGGAGTCGGTTGCCGCTCGCAGGATTCCAACGACGAACCGACCGCAAGGGCATCGGCTGCACGGGAAACTCAGGCGCGAGTGCCTGCTCATCGAAGAAACGCGCGAGACGGTCGAACCCGTGCTGCACGGCTTCGGGCCCACCGCCGCGAGCGCCCGCGCCGCACGCCGGTGCAGCAGGATGGGCCGGTGGGCGGAGCTGCGCCGCAGGCGCTGACACAGAAAGTCGGCAAACAAATGATGATAGCGAAACCACTCGCGCGCGTCGTCCAAGGGGATGAGCAATGCATCGAAGTGCTGCAACCGCTCCAACAGCTCCTCGCTGTCGCTGCGCTTGCGCACCGCGTCGGCGAGCGACGCGTCGAAACGCTCCAGAATGGCGGTCTCCAACAAGAACTCCCGCAACTCCTCCGGCAGATCCGCGACGATCTGTTCCGCCAGATAGTCGGTCATCTCCGTGGTGCGCCCCGAGAAGTCCTTCAACGCGTCCGGACGATGCCGACCGCGCCCGATGGAAATCGTCGAGAATGAGCACCGTGCGCCTCCCTGAGCGGCGGATGGCCTCCAGCAACGCGAGCGCGATGGGCCGCACATTGGGATCGATGGACAGCTGCCGCGCCGAGACTTCCAGCGGCCCCACATCCACCCCCGCGCGCGCCACCGCCAGAATCATGCCCGCCATGAAGCGGCTCACTTCCGAGTCGATTTCATCCAGCGTGAGCCAGCCCGCATAGAGGTCGGAGCGCGTCTCGAGCGTGCGCCACCACTGCGTCAGCAGCGTGGTCTTGCCGAACCCCGGCGGCGACACGATGACCGACAGGCAGCGGCTCAGGCTCGCATCCAGCCGCGCCAGCAGCGCATCCCGCGACGCCACCGTGATGCGCTGCTCGGGCGGCGCCAGCTTGCCGGCCAGCAGCCAGCCCGGGCCGGAATCCGCACTCCCCAAATCGGGATCGAACGATTCCTCGCGGCGCAGCGAGCGCTCCTCGGCACTATATCTTGGCTTTCATGGAGTTTGACGATACACCACCCCCGCCGATGCCCGGAAGCGGCATCCGCGAATCGTCCGGCATCGCCGCGGCGGGGCGCCGTCTAGGCGATTACATGGGCGCGTGGGATAATTCGAGACTTCTCCGGGCACTTGCACTCGAGACCGTTACACCCTGAAGTTATGGTCAAAAAAACCAATACTCGCAAAGTGACTGTCGTGGCATCGGAGCCGATTGAAACCCTGATCCAGGTCATCCGGGGACAAAAGGTGATATTTGATGCCGACCTTGCCCGCCTGTACAGGGTACCCACTAGTGCGTTGAACCAGGCGGTGAGGCGCAACTTGGAACGCTTTCCGGAGGATTTTGCTTTCCAGCTCTCCAAAGGGGAGCTGGAATATTGGAGGTCACAATCTGTGATATCCAATCCGTCTGCAAAGATGGGACTGCGCCGAGAATGAAGGCACAGTTCATGCTTAAATCAAGGAAGCTCCGTCTTGCCGCACTTTTGTTTTGCAGCCTTATATCCAGTGGTGTCGCATTCGGGGGAGAAGTGGCAACCGTACACTTCTGTCCGTTTAATCTTTCAACATTCGTTCCACTGACGACGTCGGCGATAATGAAGGGCTGTATGGAGAAGTGGACTATCACGGATGAATCGAAAATAGCTCGCTTGACTCAACTGCTGAGTCAAGGGCATAAACACAAGTTTGATGAAGAAATGGTCCGAGTAGCTGCGATTGTCGGCGGTCAGACTTACTTTATAGACTCATACGGCGTGGTGAAAAACGGAGCCAGGAGTTACAAGATTGATAAGAAACAGTTCCTCGAATTTCGCGATTCACTTAGTGCGAACGAGGTTGAAAAGCCGAATTAGAGCGCAATGAGGATGCGTCAGACACGGTGCATGGATTACTGCGCCATCTCGATCAGCTCGATATCCTTGCGCAGCATGGCATTGACCAGTGTCGAGAAATCGATGGCGTTGGCGAGCCGAGTCAGCCGGTTTTGCACTGCGGCGTCCAGATGCACCGGCAAGTTCAGGGTAGCGTCAGGCCGGTAGAACTTGCCGCGCGTGCCGCCGGAGAAATCGATCTCGGGCGGCAATTCGTCATCGATCAGGGAAACAGGCTCATCGGCGCAGCAACATCGCGACTCCAGAAGCGAGGAGCTTTGCCAGTAACCTCAGAGGGTAGCCCGGATAGCTCGGCACGTCGTCGGACAGAACGACGTCTGGGGCCTTGTACTTCGTACAGATGCGCATTTGCAAGGGCGGCAGGTCTCCCTGAAACCGCGCCCGGTATGCCGAAACCCAATGCGGGCCTTTATCGAAGTTCATGAACATCGCCGAATTGCAGCAGGTCGCGACCACTCTGTTGGTGACCGAGCTCTCTCTAATCTTGTAGCTCTTCAGGAGCGACGCACCTTTGGAACACTCAATACGGTCCCTTCGGTACAGTATATAGGCGGTACCGCCATCGGGATCCCGAACGGGACCTGCACTGGGTAAAGCCTCGATTTGACGCGAGCCTTGCCGGCAATCGCGGCAGTAGCAGACACTACTCACGATGGGAGCGCCGATCGCCGCGAGTTCAACGCTACCGCACGCGCACGAAGCTGTCATGTCGATCCTCGATGGTACGGACATCAACGACTCCTGAGCTCATCGAGATCGCTGCCGAGCCATTCGCACCGACGCACCGATCACCATACCAACTATTCCATAGCTCTATGACGTTTGGGAAGTCTTTCGAGTTCATCACGGCGCGCGAGCGCGACACGAACCTTCCTGCCTTCGTGGCCGGCGCCGCGTGCGGGTCGGTGGGATCTCACCGATGGCGACCCCCCAGGCATGCAAGGCATTCAGAGCAGGCACGGCGTGCGCTTGGCGCGCCGTAAAGCACTCCTCGGTCGCGCGACCACCGACGGACGCGCTCAATTCCATGTCCAGTCCTTGCTCGAGCCTCGGCATCCCCCACCCGGCGCACCCACCCACGCGCGCCCCCGGATCACTCGCCCGGCTGCCGCTCCGGGGGGCCGGCCCTTCGCCAACGCCCGCCGGCCATTGACGAACACATCCGTGACGCCGGTCGCGTACTGCAACGGCTTTTCATACGTGGAGTGGTCCTGAAAGGATTGCGGATCGAATACCACCACATCGGCAAAGGCGCCGGGTCGCAAACGGCCTCGATCGGTCAATGAGAGTACGTCGGCCGGCAGCGAGGTGAGCTTGCGCACGGCTTCCTCGACGGTAAGGACATGATCTTCACGCACATACTTGGCGAACAGGCGCGCGGCGCCCTTTGAGCGCGCGGCGGCCCCATGTAGCTGATTCGATCGTCGTCGATGGCCACATCGCCCGCAACGGCTTGGCGCTGGAGCCGTATATCAGGCCGTTCCGGATCACCACATCGTGCACCGGCACCGGCGCTGTCCGCGTTGCCGCGGCCTGCGCGATGCAGCTCGCGCCCGAAAGCCCCGCGGCGATTGCCCAACGCGCGATCGGATGGTTTCTTTTCATGGGGGGTTCGAATTCAGTTCGGGTAGCATGAACGCCTGCAAGGACTCGAGCAATGGCCCACTCCTCATCGATAGATCCCGAAGCCTACCGGCTGATGCGCGAAGGGCGTACCGGCGACGCATTGCCGCTGGCCGAGCGCGCCGTCGCGGGCTCCGTCGCATGCCTTCCCGGTCACAGCTTTCTCGCCTCGATACTGCTGAAATTGGGTCGTGTCGCCGATGCCGAACAGGTCGTGGCCCGCGCGGCGGAACTGGCCACGGGCACTGCCGAAGCCTATGACGGTCTCGCATACGTGTCGATCGAACTCGGGCAGCATGAACGTGCCAATGCGCTCTACCGCCGAGCCACCGAACTCGAACCCCGAAGGCCCCGCGCCTGGTACAACCTGGCGTGCAGCGAACGCAGCTTCGGCCGGCTCGCGGCGGCGGAAGACGCCTGCAACCGAGCGATTACGCTCGATGCGGGACAGTACCCGAGTTTCCTGCTGCGCTCGGAACTGCGCGTGCAAGCGCCCGCGGCCAACCACATCGAGGATCTCGAGCGGCGGCTCGCCGATTCGCGCCTGGACATTCATGGCAGGATATTCTTGGGCTATGCGCTCGCCAAGGAATTGGACGATGTGCAGCGCTTCGACGATGCCTTTCAGCGGTTCGCCGCTGCTGCCCGGTTGCGGCGCTCCCAGATCCGTTATGACATTGCCGGCGATGAACGCCGACTGCAGCGCATTGCAGAGGTGTTTTCCCTGAAGGCCTCGCGCGAGTGGGAACGGCACAGTACCTCGCAGCAGCATGGTGATCCGGCGCAGCACAGTGCCCCCGCGCGGCGCAATGATCCTGCGCAGCACGGTGAACCGGCACAGCACACTGCTCTCGCGCAGCGCGATGATCCGGCGCAGCGAGGGATTCCTCGTTACATCTTCATCGTGGGGCTGCCCCGTTCCGGCACCACCCTGGTGGAGCGCATCCTGACGGGCCTCGCCGGCGTGCGGTCGAACGGCGAGACGGAAAATTTCTCGCGCGCCCTGACGGCAGCGGCGTCGATGACGGGCCCTTCGGCGGCGGCGGCGAATCGCGGCGACATGTTCGATCGCGCGGCCGCAGCTAACCCGGCCGCCGTAGCCGCGCAGTACGCGCAGCTGGCTCGCCCCGCTGCGGCCGGCGAGACCATCGTCGAGAAGCTGCCGACGAATTACCTGTATGTCGGTGCGATTCGCCGTGCCCTGCCGGCTGCCAAGCTCGTGCTGGTCCGCCGCTCGCCGCTCGACAGTTGTTTTGCCATGTATCGAGCGCTGTTCGGCGACGCCTATCCGTTCAGCTACGATTTCGACGAGCTGGCGCGCTACTACGCAGCCTACGAGAAGCTCATGAATCACTGGCTCTCGCTCTTCGGCGAGTCGATCCACGAGGTCGTCTACGAGGAACTGGTGCGCGAGCCGCAGCGCGTGGGCGCCGCCCTCGCAGCGTACTGCGGACTGACGTGGAACCCGCAGGCCACCGACATCGAGAGCAATCGATCCGTGTCGCTGACCGCGAGCGCCGTGCAGGTGCGCCGGCCCATCTATGGCAGTTCATCCGGCCGTTGGCGGCACTACCGGCGGCATCTCACGCCGTTGATTGCCGCTCTGCGTCGTCACGGTGTCTCCGTTCCGGACGACGCCTGAACCGGCGTTGATCGGCACCGGTCCCGATGCCGATCCCGGGCCCGACGACGCCGTCATTGCCGACGCCGTTGCCATCGAGAACACCGGTCATGGATTGAACCGATACTTGAGTTCGATGCCTATGGTGCGCGGCTGCGCGATCATGTAGCGCGGGCGCACCGTCGGGCTTTGCAGCTCGATCACTTCGGACTGCTCGTCGCCCAGGTTCGCGCGCACGTCGAACAGATTCTTGGCGAACAGCGATGCTTCCCACGGACCGGTGGTACCCCCCACGTGCAGGTCGACCATGCTGTAGGAGGCGCGCGGTCGGCCGCCGTCCTGGACGGAAACGACCGAATAGCTGACGCTGCGGCCGGTAAAGCTGTACTGCGGCCGTACGAAGGCGGTGCCGAACGACGTCGGTATGCTGTAATCCGCGAGCAGAGAGCCGGTCATTTTGGGCACGCCATTGAGCGACTGCCCGGTGACGAAACCCGTTGCGCCTTCGGGCACCGAGGTGATTTTCGCGTTGTCGTAGCCCAGTGCCAGGCTCAGGTTCAGACCGTGAATCGGCGCCATGTCGGCTTCGAGTTCCGCACCCGTGCTGGTGGCGGTGCCGGCGTTCTGCGTCACGCTGTACGTGCAGGGCAGCAGAATGTTCTGTTGAATATTCTTCCAGTCGATGCGATACGCCGCCACGCGCAAGTTCATGCGGCCGTCGAACAGCGTGTCCTTCGAGCCCACTTCGTAGCTCCACAGAGAATCGCTCTTGTAGGAGCCTGCATCGTTACCGCACTGATCGGGCACGCTGTTGGTGCCGCCGCTGCGAAAGCCCTTGGCGGCGCTGGTATACACCATGTAGTCGGGCGTGAACTGATACTTGGCGGTATAGCGGGGCGTCACGGAATGTTCGGTGTGGCTGGCATAGGCGTCGGTGAGGCCGCCGTTGATCCACCCGTACCAATAGTTGTGCTTGTTGTACTCGAGCGTGGAGCCGCGGACGCCGGCCGACAGCTCGAGTCCCGCGACGGTGTAGGAGAGGTCGCCGAATTCGGCGACTTCGTTGTTCGACAGCGGCACGTCTTGGATGTAAGGATAGTACAGGTCGTAGGACTGCCCCGCGAGTACCGGCTGAGTGATGTCCTGCCCGGTGTGGCTCTTGCCGTGTTCGTAGTACAGGCCGGCGATGACCTGCACCGGGAACGAAAACGACGACTCGAAGCGAATTTCTTGCGTGAGCGAGGTCAAGTTGAGAAAGCTCAGTGCGGGCGAGGCAAGATACTCCGCCGGCAGCTGACCCGTCGCATAGGTGGGTCCCCAAAAGGTGGCCGATACCTCGGTGTTGTCTTCGATGTCGACCGTATGACGATGGAACCACGCGCTCGATGCGATGATGGAGCCGAAATCCATTTTGTACTTGCCGGTCAGGCTGCTGAACACCCACTCGTCCTGGCTGGATTCTTCGATATTGAGCGGCCGCACCTGCACCAGATTGTCGGGCGAGAAATCCGCCAGCGGAAACCCGTTGCTGCGCGAATCTTGATAGATGACCATCGGCGTGACATCGAGGCCGGGCAGCGCCGAGGGCGTGTACTGCAGCGTCAGCATGCCGCCGTATTCGGTGTCGCTCGCAATGTGCGAATCCACGCCCGTCCCTTGGCCGGGCGGCAGGGCATAGCCAGGCGTGGTCGCCACGCCGTACTGACGGCTGAAGTAGCCAGGCTTGTAGACCGTGTAGGCGCTGAACTTGGCTCCCAGCTCGCTCGGAACGATGGGGAGGTTCACGGTGCCCGATAGATCGTAGCCGGCGCCGCCGTGGTTGATGTCGAAGCCCTGTGCGTCGATGTAGCCGGTGACGCTCTGTGCTTCGGCGGGCTTGGTGATGAGGCGCACCGTACCGCCCATGGCGGAGGAGCCGAACAGGGTGCCTTGCGGACCCCGCAGCACTTCGATGCGCTCGAGATCGAGCACGCGCGGATCCAACGCGAGGGGCACGGGCGTATCGTCGATATAGAAACTGGTCGTTGCCTGGCCGTTCCGGTAGCGGCCGCCCGTGATGCCGCGGATGGTGACCGTGCGGCCGTTCGTGATGCCGAAATCGCTGCCCGTTCCGAACGACAGATTGGGAATGGCGTGCGCGTAATCCGCGAAGTTCACGTCGCTGAATTTCGCCAGCGTGTCGCCGGAGATCGCCGTGACGCTCAACGGCACTTCCTGAATGCTCTCACTGCGCCGCTCGGCAGTCACGGTAACGGCCTCCAGGGTGTCGGCACCCGTGTCCGCGGCCGTTGCGCGCAGCGCCGTGCAGATCGCGGCGGCCAAAAAAGTCATCTCTCCACGCGCGATGCGCGCGGTGAATTTTTTTCGCATGATCATCCCCGAGCAGTAGTTATTCGTCAGAATCGGCAAGTCATACTTTAGCGAGCAAGTGTCGTGCCAATTTGAATCGCCGCGCCGGGCGGCTACCAGCGCCGCGCCGGTCCCGAGGAGCCGCGCCACGCTCTGTCGCGGGGCGCTCGTGACCCGCTCTAGTGCACCGAGCCTGTTTCGGGCGGAACGGGACGCACTTGCCGCCGGTACAAATACAGCGGGATGCCGAGACAGGCCATGCCCAATCCGATGAGCGATTCGCCCGGGCGGCTGAGCAGCGTGGAGATGACGAAGGCGATGGCCACCACGATGTAGATGGCGGGCAACCACGGATAGCCGGCACAGCGATAGGGTCTCGGGCGGTCGGGCTGAGTCCGCCGCAGGATGAAGACGGCTCCCACCGTGAGCGCGTAGGTCACGGTCATCATGAAGATGAAGCAGGTGTACAGCTGTTCATAACGGCCGCTGACGATGAGTACGATCACCCAGGCGCATTGTGCGAGCAACGCCGTGCTCGGCGTCTTCCAGCGCGGATGGATCTTGCTCATGCTGCTGAAGAACGCGCCGTCGAGCGCCATGCTGTAGTAGATTCGCGCGCCCCCCAGCACCACGACGGAGGCCGCGCCAAAGGAGATGGCGGCGATGAACAGCGACACCCACTGTCCGGCATGATGCGAGAACAAGGCCGTCATCGCCGCGTCGGCGAGCGCGGGTTGCTGCGACAGGATCTCCGGCGGCAACGCATACAGGAACACGACGTTGGCCAAGAGGTAGGTGACGATGATGAGCAATATGCCGAGGATCAATCCCAACGGCAGGTTGCGCCCCGGGTTCTTGATTTCACCGCCCACCCACGACAGAAATTCCCAGCCATCGTAGCTGAAGAAGAGCGCGATCATGCCCACCCCTAAGCCGCTGAGCGTCACCGGGGCCGCGCTCGAATTCAGCGGTGCATCGAAGTGCGACCACGATCCGTGGCCGAAGGCCAGCCCGACCACGACGATGAGTCCGAGCGCCGCGAGGTAACCGACCGCCGTCACGTTTTGCAGCCACGCGGCGATTCTCACGCTGCGCAGATTGACTGCGGTGAGCACGATGACGGAGCCGACGGCGAACACGGTTTCGCGGGTGATATCGAGATGCCACCCCAGCAAGCCGAGTCTCAACACGACGTGATCGGCCCCGAATTGGGGAAATGCACGGCCGAAAAAAATGGCCGAGCTGATCGCCATCGCGGCCAAGGCGCCGCTGTTGCCGGCCGTGAACAACACCCATCCGTACAGGAAGGCGGCAAACCGGCCGTAGGCTTCGCGGATGAACACGTACTGTCCGCCGGCCTCCGGGTACATGGCGCCGAGTTCCGCGCATGCGAGGCCCGCCAAGAGCGTGATGCCGCCGACCACCACCCAGAGCAGCAGCGCGATCGCGGGATTCGGTACGGCGCGCAGAACGTCGGCGGGAACGATGAAGATGGACGCGCCGATGGTTCCGCTGACGACGATCATCACGGAATCGAACAGTGTCAGTTGACGCTCGAGCTTAGGGTGGCCCTCCGCCGCGTCAATGCGCATCGCGCCACACGCTCCTAGCGTGAATAGTCCGGCTCCTCGCGGTCCAGCACCCGCTTGATGGCGGTCAAATGCTTCTCCGCATAGGCATCGAACACCGGCACCTGGCTCGCGAGACTCGCCGCCACCTCGTCGGCTACCCATTGCAAGGGCCGTCCCGCCGACATCGCGAGCATCTGCCGCTGGCAGGTGTCCTCGAGGTAGTACAGCCGGTCGAATGCGGCCGCGACGGTGGGCCCGACCACCAGCGGCCCGTGGTTGCGCATCATGAGGACGTTCTTGTCCGCGAGAATGGCGGCTTCGCGCTCGCCCTCCTCGATCGAGAAAGCAGCCCCATGACAGTCCTCGTCGTAGGCGATCTTGCCGAAAAATTGAAATCCCGGCAGGAAGACGGGTTCGACCCGCGCATTGCGGATGAGGCACAACGCCGTCGCGTAAGGACTGTGCGTATGCAGCACCGCCTTGGCATGCTTGTTGAGCCGGTGAATGGGGGCATGCAGCGAAAACGCCGACAGCTCGACGGTGCCCGTGCCTTCGACGATGGTGCCATCGAGATCGCACAGCAGGAGGCTGCTGGCGGTGATCTCAGACCAGAAGAAACCTTCGGGATTCACCAGGAAAAGCTCATCGGAATGCGGTGCGAGCAAACTGAAGTGATTGCACACGCCCTGTTGGTAGCCCAGGCGGGCCGCCCAGCGGAGCGTTGCCGCGAGATCAACGCGCGCTTGACGGAGACTTGAGGTCATGGCGCTCGCGCCGCGCGCGATGTGAGGAGATGCCTGCCGGGCGGCGCATCAACCCGCGTCCTGCGCGGGGCTCGCCGCCATGCAGATGCCGCGCATCTGGGTCAGCCCCAAGTCCATGTGCTCGTCGATTTCCTTGTGCATGAGTTCCAGATTCTCGCCCAACGCCAACTCCAGAAATCGCTCGTGCATGCGCACGCTGTTCGGGCTGTCGGGCGCGGCGCGGTGCAGGATGAAGCACAGCTGCATGCGGCGGGTGACATGACGCCAGGTATGCATCAGCAGGCTGTCGCCCGCGAATTCGTACGGCACGCTGTGGAAATCGATTTCCGCGCTCATCTCCTCGGCCGCCCCGCCGCGCTCGGCCGCCACCAGCAGCGCTTCGTAGCGCCGCATCAGGGTTCGCTTGAATTCGGTGTCGCGCCGCGGCCAGACCAACGTGAAAGCGTATTTCTCCAGAACCCGGCGCAGACCGTACGCCTCGCCGATGGTTTTCTCATCCATCGTGGTCACGTACGTGCCGGTGTAGGGCTGGCTGAACAGCAACCCTTCGTCGATGAGTTCCCGAATGCCTTCGCGAATCGGGCCGCGGCTCACATGCAGTCTCGCCACCAAATCCATTTCCGTGATTTTGGTTCCGGGCGGCAACTCCCCCGACAGGATGGCCTCGCGCAGCGCGTCCACCACCAGGCTGCGGCGGGTGACGGAGGGAAGCGGCTGAATGGCTTTGACGTTGCTCATCACATCTCGCAGTGGTCTCAAGGTAAAATCACACGCCGTTGAATGATTGTCAACAATCCATTCAGGTCAGCGCTCGGGCAAACGCTCGGGCAATGGGCACGGCGTCGGCGCTGGACAGGCAGGTCGGAATCAGCAGCAGCACGCCGGCGCGTGCGCGGCTGGCATCCAGCCGCACCGACGGGATACCGGCGCGCAGTCGGTTCGCCACCTCTTGCGCGTCGTGGCCTGCCGCCTTGATCTCCACCCGCGGCACGCCCCGGTTCTCCTCATCGGCCACGACCCGCGCCTGCAGATCGGGCACCGTGCGCAGGGCCTCGAGCAGCGATTGAGCAACGAGCGTCAACCGCTCTTCCCGCACGGCATCCGGCGTGGCCGCGAAGGTCTCGAGCGCCAGCAGCAGTCCGACGATCTGTTCCTTGCCCACTTTGCAGGAGCGGCCGATGCCGTTGCGCGGGACGCACTTCAATTCGTGTTTGTCGATGAGGCTGGCCGGGGGCTGCCACGAGCTGAACTCGAAATCCAAGTCGAGTTGCTGCAGCAGCGCCGAGACGATCAGCGAGCGGCGGCCGCAGAGAATTCCCGAGGCCATGGGGCCGCCGATTGCCTTGCCGCCGCTGAACACCACCAGGTCCGCCCCCTCGTCGATGAAACGCCGTAAATTACCCTTCGGCGGCAGTTCCGCGGCGGCATCGACCAGCAGCGGCAAACGGTTCCGGCGCGCGATGACGGCCACCTCCGGTAGTGCGGGGCGCGAGTCCGGACGCGCGACATAGAAGAAGCCGGCCGTCCGCTCGGTGATGGCCCCTTCGAGCTCCCATCCTTCCGTGTCGCGCACGCCCACTCCGACGATTCGATCGGCCACACCGGCTTCGACGAAGCGTCCGCCGGCGGCCCGTACGGCATGGTCATAGGAGTTGCGATGGCTGCGCGGCACGATGAACTCGTTGCGCATCCCCGAAGTGTCGGGGAGCCTGTCCATGGCCCCGGCGTCGAGGCCCGCGAGGCAGGCGGCGGCGCCGAGCAGCAGACCCGCCGACGCCCCCGAGGTCACGATGCCCGCGTCGGCCCCCGTCAGTTCGGCGATGATGCCGCTGGCGTGAGCTTGTGCGTCGGCAATGTCGATGCTCGATTGTGCGGCCGCCGCCATGGCCTGTGCGATGCCGGCCGCAACGGGGCTCGCGCTCAAATGGGTAACGGACCCGGCCGCATTGATGATGGGCGCGATGCCGAGCGATTCCATACTGTCTTTCATAGACCGGTGACTCCCACGCGTACCTGGCACCCTCGAGTGCGCGCAATTAATTGGCGCCACACCTTGACGGCTGCGATACCAATTGTCAACAATGCAACAAGAGAGTCACGGTTAACCCGGGTTTCGCACGACTCGAGATCGCAGTCTGGCCACATATCGGACGGGGCCGCCTCGACCCCGTAGATTCGGCGCGTAGCGCCCTCGAGATCGCAGTCTGGCCACATATCGGACGGGGTCGCCTCGACCCCGTAGATTCGGCGCGTAGCGCCTAAGGAGAATGAACGTGCACGCGGTAACGAGCGCTCGGTTTCGCGCGGCAGTCGACGCCTCCCGTGAGGACTGGGAGATCATCGAGAACGCCGAGCGGCAATGGCGCCGCAATGCCGGCGTCGGCGAAGGCCTGCTGCGGCTCTTGGGCTCGTTGCAGTACGACGACGCCTTGGGCGCGCCGGTCAATCTCTACACTCATTGCCTGCAGACAGCCACCCGTGCGTTGCAGGACGGGGCGGACGACGAACTCGTGGTGGTCGCGCTATTTCATGATGTTCCCGAGGCCATCAGCCAGAATGATCATGGGGCGCTGGCGGCACAGCTTCTGGCACCCAGAATTTCCGCGGCACGCACCTGGCTGCTCACTCATCACGGCGTGTTCCAGAATTACTATTTCGTGAACCATCCCACCCGCGACCGCCACGAGCGGAACGGTTGCCTCGACCATCCCTATGCCGAACAAACGGATTATTTCTGCCGCTGCTATGACCAAAATTCCTTCGATCCCGATTTTCCGGTGTTGCCCCTGGACTCATTCCGGCCGATCGTACGGCGCTTCTTCACCGCAGCAGGTGCCGCATGAGTGACGCCCTGCCGGTTCGACGAATCTTGAACGAACGCGATCGTGGCTTCGCTGCCGCCGTCGTGGTCCCCTTGGGATCCCGGTCGATGATATTCATTTCCGGCGAAGTCGGCCGCGGCGAGTCCGGCAAAGTCGTCGCCGGCACCTTCGATACGGAAGCCCGTCAATGTTTTGCGAACTTGAAGTTCGCGTTGCAGCGAGCCGGCGCCGAGTTCAGGGACGTCGTTCGCATCACGGCCTACCTCAAGGACCTCGCCGACTATGCGGTGTATGCACAGATCCGCAATGAGATATTCGGCGCGGAATGGGCCGCCAGCGCCACGGTCGGCGTGTCCGATCTGCTGCTGGGCGCACGCATCGAGATCGATGCGGTGGCCGTCGTCTCGAGCGATGCGTCGGTACATCCATGACGGAATCGAGCGCGATTGAACGCGCCTATCGCAAGGCAACGCCCAAATCCGCCGAACTCATCGAGCGCGCCGCGCGCGTCATGCCCGGCGGCAATACCCGCACCGCGAGTTTCTACCCGCCCTATCCCGTGGTGATCGAGCGCGGTGACGGCCCCTGGGTGTGGGACGTGGACGGCCGGCGCTACGTCGATATGTTCTGCAACGGACTGAGCTTGATCCACGGGCACAACTACGCCCCGGTGCGCGCCGCCATCGAGGCCGCTTTACCGCGCGGCACCGCATGGGCAGGCGCATCCCGGGACCAGGTCGCCTATGCCGAATTGTTGACGCAACGGCTGCCCGCGCTGGAGCGGGTCCGCTTTACCAATTCGGGTTCCGAGGCGGCCATGATCGCGGTGAAGGCCGCACGTCATTTCACCGGGCGTCCCTGCATTCTGAAATTCACGGGCGCCTACCACGGCAGTTATCCGGACCTCGAGGCAGGCCTGTATGGACAGGCGGATATTCCCGGCCGCGCGTTCACGGCGCGCTTCAATGACATCGAGGGCATCGAGCGTGTTATGTCGAAGCACGGTCACGAGATCGCCGCCATCGTGGTTGAACCGGTGTTGGTCACGGGCAGAGTGGCGGCGCCCCAGCCCGGATTTCTATCGCAGGTGCAAAGTCTCGCGCGGCGATATCAAGCGCTGACCGTTCTGGACGACTGCCTCATGCTGCGGCTCGCGGTGGGAGGTTCGGCGGCGAAGTTCGGGCTGCAGCCCGACCTCGTCATGTTGGGGAAATTCTTGGGCGGGGCACGCCCTTCGGTGCGGTCGGCGGACGGGCCGACATCATGGAAATGTTCAATCCCACGCGGCCGGGCTGCCTGTTTCACGGCGGCTCCTTCAACGGCAACCCCATCGGCTGCGCCGCAGGGCTCGTGACGTTGCGCGAATTGACGGCTGAGCGAATCGCCGTCATGGATGCCAGGCGGCAGGAAATTCACGATGCGTTGTTCACGCAGGCGCGCGAACTGGGTCTCGACATCGAGCTCACCGGCTTAGGCTCGGTCGGCGGCATTGCGTTCGCGGCGGATCCCAGCCGGCACGAGGACGACCCGTCGGCGCTGGGACTCGGGCCGCTATTCCATCTGGCCTGCGCCAATGCCGGCGTGCTCTTGGGTCCCGGCGGCATCATCGCGCAGTCGACGGTTCACGATGACGCGGCGACCAGCGCGGCGATCGCCGGTCTCACCACTGCCTTAGCCCATGTCGCCGAACTCAGCGAGCTGGTTTAAAGCGAGTCCAAGGCATGGTCGCTCGGGAAATGGTCACGCGAGACACCCAGCTGCGGCGGAACTGACCTAATCGTTTCGGCCAAGTTCCGACGCGAAACCGCGCAGCGCGTCGGCCAGTTCCGTGACCACGCTCGCCTCGCTGGTCAGGCAGGGGAAGAACTTGACCACCGCCGGTTCGATCAGCGAGACGCTGTGGCACATCACACCCCGCTTGAACAGCGCGGGTTGAATCGCATCGCGGACGCTGCGCGACCTCAGCCCGATGGTCGCGATGGCGCCGAGCACCGAGCCCGGTGCGAACACGGCCGGGAATTCATCGCAGAGTGCCGCGAACTCCTGCGTCAACTGCGTCTCGAGACTTTTAACATTGGCCGTAAGATCCGGGCGTTGAATGATCTCGATCACCTTGGCGGCAACCAGCGAGGCAATGGGGCTGCCGGCCATGCTGCTGCTGAATCCCCAATGCCCCTCGTTCAGGCAGCGATCGTAGATGGGCTGGGTCGTGAGCAAGACGCTCACCGGATAGAGTCCGCCGCCCAAACCCTTGCCGAGAATGATGATGTCGGGCGACAGAGCGTAGTGGCTCGTCAGCCAGGGAAGCCCTGAGCGGCCGAGACCGGTGCGCGTCTCGTCGACGATGAGCAGTATGCCTTTGCGGCGGCAATCGGCGGCGATCTCCTGCAGAAATGCCGGCGATGCGGGCTCGAATGTTTCGAAATTCATGAGCTCGAGAATGAGCGCGGCGCAGTCGCCGTCGAGCAACTGGGTCACCGATGCGGCCCGGTCATACTCGTCGAAAAATCGGGTCTGCGATCGAGACAGGGAGTAGTGCTCGATTTGACCGTCGTAGTCGGACCCGGTGACCAGGGCTGCCAAGCCGCCGTGCCCATGATATCCGTGGCGATACGCGACCAGCTTGTTCCGGCCGGTGCAGCGCATGGCAAACATCAATGCCAGATCGATGGAGTCGGTGGAACTCAACGTGGTCACGCAGCGGCACAGGCCAGGGCTGGGGGCCATGGCCGCCAGCGAATCCTGCAATGCCAGCGATTCCGCCGTGGGCATCGACCAGATCCCCGCGTCGTGCCGATCGAACGCCGTGCGCAAGGTCGCGAGCAGTTCCGGATTGCGATGCCCCAGCGAATGCACGCCGCCGGCATTGCCGCAGTCGAGCAATCGGTGGGTGCGCTCGATGTTCCAGAGATAAGACCCTTGGGAGTCGCCGATGACGAACTCCATTTCCGACGACTGCTGCAACTCGGCGAGAAACGCCCAGGAACGATCGAGGTAGCCGGACAGCACGTCCTTGGAAGAAGCAGCGGGGTTCTTATCGATTGTCACGAGGATAGGTTCCACTCGGGTAGTCCAAACTAGGCGCGACTGCGCACATCACGGGCGTGCGGTCAATCATGCATGATTCAGGCTCGCGGCGCGAACCCACGCGCTAGTGTATTTCCTGATCGCGGACCGTCATTTCGGCCCGGGTGCAGGCAACAAGACCGGCTGACCTCGAGGGGCGTGCGGCACGCTCCGCTCGAAGCCTCGCCGTGCCGGCGGCGTACTACTTGGCGCCTTTCTCGGCGGTGACCTCGCTCATTTGAAGGATCGGCGTAAGGTCGGTGTAGTTCTTGATGTCGCCCAGGATCTCGTCCGCGTGCGGTCCGAATCCCTTCTGAAAGTCCTCCGGCGACTCGGAGAAGATGTGGCACATGGCCACGTACGTCGGGGGCGTCCCAGGCGCGCCGCCGGCCAACCCTTTGTCGATAGTGTAGCCCTTGCAGGTATCGCCCATCCGGGCTTTCACCAACGGCAGGTGCTTGTCGCGGTAATACGCGTGGTCGAATCGCGCGCCGGGGGTGTTCGGGTACATCACGCTCACTTTGATCATTCGGTTCTCCTCACGGTGAAAAATTCCTGGCGCTAGCCGCCGCGAATTATATACGACTCGCCATGGTGGCGCTCTCGTGCGCCATCGAGAACGGCGATGCGCACCTGAAGAATTTCGCGGTCTTGTACGAGAACGCCCAAAGCCCGGTCGTTCTCGCGCCGGCCTATGATCTCGTATCGACCACCGTGTACCACGTTCGTGACGTACTGGCGCTCGAACTCGACGCCATTGACGCGTATCGACGAGCCATCGTGCACGATCCCGGTATGGCCGATGCTCACTTCTACCTGTCCGCCTTGCATGACCGATTGGGCGAAGCGCAGGCCGCGTTTCGCCACTTGCTCGCGTACCGGCGGTTGCAGCAGGCGCACGGCACGACAGCCTTGTAACCTCACGCCGTCCCGCCCGTTCCATTTCAGAATCGTCCGTGTTCCATCCGGAGTCGCCGGCTCGAGACCCAATTCGGCCGGTATGCGAACGATTTTCTTCACCTGCTCGGCGTTGCTCGCCGCCAGTCTGCCGCGGCCAACCGCTCCTCCGGCGGCATTTCCGGGCTTCCCCCTGTGTTCCTGATTTGCTTCCCGGACTGGCCCCGTCCTCCCCCCGGTATTCCGCAGTATCGCCGCGTTTTCGTCCGTCGGGCAGCACGATCATTTTACATTCCGTCTTGACACATCGAACTTTGCATTACAAAGTACAAGCACTTGCGCGGCAAATCGTTCAGCAATGGCACCCTCTTGGCTGCGGCTGAGCGCATCGGTCGCAAATACTTTTCTGAGTGCCCCTCCCTCATGACACCGCGTGCATTGCTTCTCCTCCTCCTGACGGCCGCCGCCGCACACGCGGCGTCGCCCATCGATATAGACGATTTTCACGGGAGAGTTCTATATTTGGATTTCTGGGCTTCCTGGTGTGCACCCTGCCAGCAGTCCTTTCCTTGGATGCAGGCCATGAAAAATGCCCACGAAAGCGAGGGGCTGACGATTGTCGCCGTCAATCTCGACCAGCATCGGCTCGACGCAGATCGATTTCTCGCCAAGTTGCATCCCACCTTCGACGTTCGCTTCGACCCCGACGCGCAGACGGCGCAACGCTTCCAAGTTCACGGCATGCCCACCAGCCTGATAATCGATCGGCAAGGCGTCGTGCGATTTACCCATATCGGATTTCGGCCCATCGATGGCGCGGAGTATGAGGATCAGTTGCGCCAGGTGTTGGCGGAGAAATGAGCAATTTTCGGGAGAACTCTTGATGTGGAAGCGCAGTGTCGTGCTGGCGGTCTTGAGCGTGATTGCAACGGGATGCGGCTCGCTGGGAGTGAGGCCTTGGGAGCGAGGCGTGCTCGCGCGCTCGGATATGCAGCTGGACGGCAGTCCTCTCGACGCAGCGATCGATGATCACCTCTATTTCAGCAAAGAGGCCTCCTCCGGCGGCCGATCATTCGCGGGCGGCGGCTGCGGATGCAATTGAAGCCCAAACCCCCACGGATCGGCTCCGCGAAGATGCGGCGGGGATTGATGGCCGCGAGCTGCGCCTTATTGGGAGCGGCCGGAGCGCGCGCCCAGGATACCCACGCGGCTCCGGCCGACAGCGGGATACTGGAAGATTGGTCTGTGGATTCGGCTCTCGCGTATTACCACGAGGATGGCCGTATCCAAGCCATCGAGCCCATCGTCAATGTGTCGAAACTCTTTGCGGACGGCGAGACGCTCAGCCTCAATGCAACTTTCGACAGCTTGTCGGGCAGCAGTCCCAACGGCGCATTGACCAGCCACACCGCCCAGACGTTTTCCTCCCCCTCTGGAAAGGCTGCGCACCGCTATAGCACCGCGCCCGGGCAGCTGCCCGTCGACCCGAACTACGAAGACGATCGAATCGCGGTGGGCGCGAACTGGAGCGTGCCCATCACCCGGGTAACCCAGGTCAGCGTCGGCGGAAAAGTGTCGGGTGAAGACGACTTCTACTCTGTGACGCTCGACGCCTCTATCGCGCACGACTTCAATGAGAAGAACACGACGTTGTCACTGGGTTTGTACGACGAATTCGATTCCTTGCGTCCCATCGGCGGCGCACCCGCAGCCGGCAGCGACTATGCGTTGGCGGAAAAGACGGGCGACAAAACCAAGGACGGGGTGGGCGCACTTCTAGGGCTCACCCAGGTGATGACGCGAAACTGGCTCTCGGAGATCAATGTCTCGGTTGACCGGTTCAAAGGATATCTCAACGATCCTTATAAGTTCACTTCGATCATCGACGGCGCAGGAAGTACCTTGGGCTACGAGTACGAGAATCGCCCCGACCAACGCACCCGCAAGAGCGCGTACTGGGACAATCGCATTGCCTGGAGCACCCGGCTGTCGACGGCCGCCTCCCTCCGCTACATGAGCGATAACTGGGGCGTGCGTTCCGATACCGCACAAGCGCACCTTCACTGGTCGTTGTCCGACAATCGTTACGTCGAGCCGAGCATTCGCTGGTATCGGCAGACCGCGGCGGCTTTTTATACGCCTTTCATCCTGAGTACCAGCGAGGTTCCGATGGCCTATCAATCCTCGGATTCTCGCCTGGGCCCCTTTCACGCGTTAACCTTCGGCTTCAAGTACGCCCAGAAGCTTCCCGGGTTCGGCGGCCGCGCCGAATCGGAGTTCAGCGTGCGCGCGGAGTATTATCAGCAAATACTGGACGAGCGAACACCCACGCCCGCCGGGCTTCAGGGGCTGGACCTGTATCCCGACCTCAAAGCGATATTGATCCAGGTCGGATGGCGGTTCTAGACGTCAAACAGCGGGTGGAAGATGGCACCGAATGCGAGCAGACGGACCTGACAGCACTATAACCGTCGAATCGCGGGGGGAGCACTTGCTGGCGGTGCGATTCACGGCGATGGCATCCCCATGCGAAGTGCTCGTGCCGAGAATGAGCCGGGAGACCGCGTTGGCGATCGGCGCCGCGGCTGCGGAAGAAGCGTGGCGCATCGAGAAAAAATACAGCCGCTTTCGCAACGACAGCGTCACCGCCTGGATTCACGGACATCGCGATGCGACCATTGAACTGGACGAGGAGACCGCCTCCTTGATGGCCTTCGCAAGCCGCTGCTTTGATCTTAGCGACGGTTTGTTCGATATCACGTCGGGCGTATTGCGCCGTGCGTGGACCTTCGACGGATCGGACCGCATTCCCGATGCCGCCGCGATCGATCGTCTCTTGCCGCTGGTGGGCTTCGATAAACTGCAGTGGCACCCGCCGCACCTGATGCTGCCCGCCGGCATGGAATTGGATTTCGGCGGCATCGGCAAGGAATACGCGGTGGACCGAGCCTATTCGTTGCTCGCCGATATCGAGAAGATTCCCTTTCTCGTCAATTTCGGCGGCGATCTGCGCGCGAACCGGCCCCCATTGCATGGGCCGTGGCAGGTCGCCATCGAGCGACCGGATACGCATTGCGAAGCGACCCTGTTGCTCGACCTCGAGCACGGCGCACTGGCGACCAGCGGCGACTCCCGGCGTTACTTGCTGAAAGGAGGCATTCGGTATGGCCATATCTTGCATCCCGGCACAGGATGGCCGGTGCCGGACTCACCGCGCTCGGTCACTGTCGCCGCGAGCAGTTGCACGGAAGCAGGACTGCTATCCACCGTCGCATTACTACACGGGTCCGGGGCGCGAGCATTCCTGGAAGAGCAAGACGTACGGTACTGGCTTCTGTGATTGTCATGGGCGCCGGCTATCTCAGGTCGCGCGGTAGAGGATCCGTCCAAGGATTTAATAGGCTCACGCGCGTCTTCGCATAATCCGCCGTATCGCGGGTGGCTATGGTGAGGCCGTGATGGAGAGCGGCTCACGTAAAGACGATCCAGGGGCTGCGCGGCTATGAACGCGACGACCTTTCGCTCCGGCTTGGGGCGGCGTAATTCAGAAAGAATGTTGGTATCCAGCAGCCAGTTCGTCACAGCGTGACGCTACGCACCGGCATGACCAGACGCTCAGGCGCTATTTCGATTTCCCGATGGGGAGACGCCTGGAGCGCTTGAATTAACGCTTGGCCGGATCTCTCACCCTTGAGGCGTCGAAATTCTTCGGCTGCGATGACGACGACCTCGTCTCGCCCATGCACGGTTACGTGTTGAGGTCCTTCGCTGCGAACTTTGCGTACCAATTCGCTGAATCGAGCCTTGGCATCCTGCAATACCCAATGACCCGAGGGCGGCTTGGGGGCGGACGATTTTCGCGACTTTGGCGGAGCATTTATTCTAGTCATTCTGACTGGAATATCAAATGGAGCCCGGACGTTCAAGCCAGCCCGCTCCCATCACAGCCCGAACCCGTAATCCCCGCTCAACCGAACCCGCCCCGCCAGCGGCGTCAATGCGATCGCGCCCGGCTCCGCCGCCGAAACGCTGAAAAACACATCCTCTGGTTCCGAGTGCAATCGATAGTCCTCCTGCGCCGCCCCGCAGTGAGGACAATGATTCGCGAAGCACCCGCCTTCGGAGTCGGCGCCGACTTCTCGCCTGAATAGCGGCCATGGCTCGAGCTGCGCCGCGAGCGCATCATCCATCGCCCAAATATTCGACACGGTGAACCGTGCTATCGGCTCGCCCATCTCGACATCCGTTCCGCTGTCGCAGTAAATGCAGATGACCTCGATCTCATCGTGGCATTTCACGCAAGCTGTCCGCGCAGAGGCCACGAACGCCTCGTCCGACGCAATGCCAAATGCCGCTTCCTCGCCCTCTCCCAACCAGCGCGAGAATCGGTCCGACGCCGCATCGCGTTGGATATACCAGCGCTTCGAGTCGCCATCCCACGAAGCACCGGCGGCCTCGACCCCGGCATAGTCCTCGGGTCGGACATCGAGATAGATTCGTTCCATGGGCGTCACTTGCACTACACATCCAGTTTGGCATTGCGGCGCAACTTTTCGCGCGCCCTCGTCGCTCCCGCCGCGCGCGGCAACGAGTTCGCTCGTCGCAGTATCGCACCCGCCGCTCCCATCAACCACGCCGCCCACGCCGATCGATTGTGCGGCGTTCGCCGATGACTTGGGAGTTCGCTTTCTTACCGATACTCGCACTTTTGGCGGCCTCACCCGGAGGCCCGGCCGGATCTTGGACTGCTTGCGAAATCACATCTCGAATAGCGGCAGGCACTTTGCCGTTTACGCACGCCGGCTGTCAGGGCGGCTTCTTAATTCGCACGGTCAGTTCCTGCCGACCCGGGGGCAGATTTCGCTGCACCATCTTTTGGCGCCAGCCGGGATGGAATTGGGCGTACAACGCGGGCGAGAATTGACTCGCACTCACGATGCTGTCAGCGCGAATCACCAGGTAGAACTGAGTCAAATTGGGAGCGGATCCCGGCGGCGCCGGCAACGACGCGGCGTCACGAGATTGAGCAGGAACGCACATATGGGTCCCATCACGAGCGAATACACCGCCGTAACAACCCACTCCGCGCGATGGGTCCGCGTGGCTCGCGGCTATTTATAGCCGACCGCTATGTCGTCGTGCGCCCGGGCGGTCTCGTTGAGCAGCGCCGCTCGGGTCATCCGCGCCACGTTGCCCAGGATATTGACTGCCAGCACCAGCACCGGCAAGACCAGATGCGCGATGGCATTCGCGAATGCGCCGGGTACGCCGCTGCGCCAGGTATCGACAACAGCTGTTCGCGTGCGGCAGAGGGCACGGGCGGCACGGTAGTTGTGAGGATGCCGCGCCGCCAATAACCATTTTCTCTGTGCTTATGCGATAGATCGCCCCTACAACTCGACTAATGTGCTGTCGTTGGCGGCGAGGCAGCCCCCTCCGGCAGAGCGAACACCCAAATCGAACTGCTGCGGGCAATCGGCAGCGGTATTTCGGGCGTGAGTACGGTGAACACGGACGGAGCCGACTCTCCATAACCGACGACTATCGCGACGTATTGCTTGCCTTTCACCGCATGAGTTATCGGAGGGGCGTTGGGAATGTCGGCGAGGCGTGCCCGCCACAAGAGACTGCCATCGGCATCATCGTACGCACTGAACCAGCGGTCCGTGGCCGCTGCGAACACCACGCCGCCCCCGGTCGCCAAGACACCGCCGCTTTGGAACGCCCTCTGCCGATCCTCCCACAGCGTTTTTCGTTGTTCGAGATTGATCGCCTGCAAACGCCCGAAGCGCCCATCGCTATCCGGCCGCGGGTGCATGGTGATATTCACGCCCGTGGATAGAAATCCCCGCTCGCCGGCACCCGCGGGCACCAGTTCCATGCAGGTTTCTTGAGCCGGGACAAACAGGACCTGCGTCTCCGGGTTGTAGGCCGTGGGCATCCAGTTGCGCCCCCCGCCGCCATGCGGGCACACGGTGACGACATGGTTGCGATCCGGCAGCAGTGCCCTATCAATGGTCTTTGCGCCGGTCTTCGGGTCGATGGCGGAGATCAGCGTTTGCGGACCCATGTCGACCGAGAATGCATACTTGCCGGTGGCCGCCTCGAGCGCATCGAATATGCCCACCTTGCCGCCGGTCACCACCAGCTTTTTCATTTCGCCGTTGACGGGCAGATGCAGAATCTCCCGTTCGAACGCCCAGTCCAAGTCCCATTGATCGTTGCGCACATGTTGAAAGTGCCACTTGAGCTTGCCCGTGTCGGGATCGAGCGCGATGGTCGTCTCGGTATGGAGTCCGTCGTTCGTCACGCCGCGAACGCTCAACCCTTGAAGGCGACCCCGGTCAACGATCGGATCTTCTCCGCATCCGCAGGCGTCGCCGGGTTGTAGACGACCATGCTGAGATCCGGCCGACCATCGACCGCGAACGCCGAATATTCGAAGGCGATCGGGCCGAGTACCGGATGCCGTATGTGCTTGACGCCCTCGCCATGGCTGCGCACGTCATTATCGCGCCACATCGCCTTGAACTCGGGGCTGAGCCGGCAAAGTTCATCGACGAGAGGTTCCACCTCCGCCGCCGCCCCCGCACGTGCCGCGTCCACCCGGAACGCGCCCACCACGAATCGCGCCACGCTTTCCCAGTCGTACTGGGCCGCGCGGACGCGAGGATCCAGGAAGATGAAGCGCAGGATATTGCGCTGCTCCGGCGGCAGCGATCCATAGTCGGTGAGCATCACGGTCGCCGCCCGGTTCCAGGCGACCACGTCCCAGGTGGCGGTCCTGATGAGCGCGGGGCTCGGCTCCAGTGCATCGAGCACGCGTTGCAGCCGTGGCGTGACGCCCTCGTCCTTCCGGTAGCGCACGTCAGGCGGGCGGCCGAGGCCGAGCAGGAAAAGATGCTCACGCTCGACCTCCGTCAGCATCAGGGCCTGCGCAATCCGCTCGAGCACGTCCGCCGAGGGCGCGCCGCCGCGTCCCTGTTCGAGCCAGGTGTACCAGGTCGAGCTGATATGGGCGCGCTGCGCCACTTCCTCGCGGCGCAGGCCGGCGGTGCGGCGACGCTCCGACGGAAAGCCGAACGCCGCCGGATCGAGCTTCGCGCGACGGTCCTTCAGATAGGCCCCAAGCAAGGTCTCGGTCGCGATGTGCTAGCCCATCCTGTTAGCAGCCATACCATGATAACCTCATTACTTTACCAGCATAGCTTGCGAGCAGACACTGGGCTCATCGCCGATCTCGATCACCCCGCCTATTTCGCTTGAGTGCGCCAGAGGGTCATCCTCACTCGACTTTGCAAGCCGTGAGTCCATTAGCCGAGGCTTTCGACATCGTCGAAGGGATTGGGGAGAATACGTCGAGCCACGAACAATCCGATGATCGGTATGGTCGCCGGAATCGCTTCGCGCAATCGGCGCTCGCAACATTTGAATGATTTCCCCGTCGTTATCACGTCATCGAAGAGCACGATCGCTTCGCGCAGCGGCTTGACGGCAACCACGGCGCAATCCAGTTCGAGCAGCGAGTGCAGCGCTTCCGGCGTCAGTCTGTTGCCCGTCCTATGATCGGATTCGGTGCTCGACGAGCGGCGCAGGAGCAGGCGAATGTCGGAGTCGAACCCGGCACATCCCAGGGTGAGTGCCCGAGTCAATCGATCGTCATGGTCGGCGTGGCCAGGGGCCTTCGATGGCGGGACCGGCACGAAGGTCAGGCGCTCGATTTGATTGCGGCCCAATACCTCGCGCAGGCCCGTGGCGATGGTCGCGATCGCGCTCTCCTTGTAATTGCGGCGTGCCGGATTTGCCCTCGCGATCGAGGGCAATGTCTTGAAATTGAACACGAGCTGATTGGTCCCGCCGCCCTCATAGCCCTTCCCCGCAAAATATTCGCCGAAGAAGAGACATCGATCGCCCTCCTGCAAAAAGGCATGCTGATCGCGATTGGTCTCGTCGATCCCGGTCAGTCGGTCAGGCAGTAAGGTGGGCACGGATCTCGTCAAACTCACTGACCCGGATCGCACCTCGCTCGAGGTACTTCGCCGGCCAAGTCAGCTCCGAATTACGGAAGCAGCTGTCGAGAATGAAGAGTTTTCGGTTCTGCTGAATGGCGTGGCGAGCCTGGATGAGCGTTCCCGACGTGTTGCCCGCTTCCACGATCACGGTAGCTTCCGTCAGCGCCGACATGGTGACGTTGCGCTCCGGGAAGAAAAACCGATTGCCCTTCGGTCCCTGCCGCGAATATCGAACGATCGGCACTTGGCTGATCGCCAGAAATTCATCGGCGATCAGCCGCTGCAGATCCTTGTTCGCAGCCGGGTAGCAGGAGGTGATCGGGGTACCGAGCACCGCTATCGTGCGCCCTTTCGCCTCGATCGCCGCCGTGTGGGCGACCGTGTCGATGCCCTGCGCCAATCCGGAAACCACCGTGAAATCGTCCTTGACGAAACTTCGCGCAAGTTTCGCAGCCCGACGCATGCCCTCCTCGGTGGGCTGCCGAGTGCCGACGATAGCGACGCAGCGCGAGCTGGTGATGTCCCAGTTACCCTGGAAGTAGAGCAGTTCGACCGGATGCTGCGCGTCGCGCAGTTTGGGCGGGTATTCGCCGGCGCCGTGGACTCGAATGCCGAAGTGCGCAATGCCCGCCTCGCGAATGGTCCCGAGCGCCATTCGGGAATACTGCTCGGCTTCGCGCGGGGACACGAAATCGGACGGAATCGACCCCGGGTGCTTTCGAAACGTATCGGCCAAGGTCTTGAAGGAGGTGCCTTCCCGCGCCCACAATGCCTCGTAGGCACCCAATTCCCGAACCGGCATGACCGCCCGGGATTCAAAATCGGCACCGGCAGCTTGTGCAAACAAGTCGTTCATTAGGTGCTCGAGCCAGTCTTTGACTGTATAAATGTACAGTTAAAGTGGATTTTCGGCAACGAGCAGCTCCCTGTCCTTTTTTGAGCACCGCGGCAGCGTCTCGCTCATATGCCCACCCGCCGCAAGATACCGTTCAGCAATATTCCACAGTCACAGTGATCATAAGGATACGGCGATTACTTCGGCTGTGAACCCCTTACGTTGGCGCTCTATTTCGTCCATGACTTCGCCGACCGAGGGGTTACCCAGAATACGGCTACGTTCGCTCGTGTAGTCACCCTGATCCGGGTCGAACCGCTGAAGAAAGTGCGCCATTCCGACCGGACCAAACGCTTTCGCCAGCGCGTCAATTCCGGCACGTCGCAACTCGGCAAGTGTCGCATTGCCAGCATCGATCGGCTCTACTGCTGCGTTCATAGCGCAATTACCTCCGCGTACCATTTTGCAGGATTTTCGATAGGGACACCCAGCTTGCTCGCTTCGCGCAATGCACGAAGCCGAAGGATTTCGCCCGGTGACCGGCCGGTTTAAACGGCACTTGAGGCAAGCGTCATCTCCAACTTTGACGAGGGGCGGGCAGCTGATCGAGACGCTGCAACACCTGGGTGGCCTGGAACACACGGCCCCACTGGCGCTCGTTCACCAGGCTCACGATGCCTGCGGCGAATAGGTTGTTGAGCGCGGCGTTCGCCGCAGGCACGGAGATGTGCAAACCCGCCGCGGCTTGCTGCACCGAGAGCACCGGGTGCCCGATCAGGAAGCGAGGCAGGCGGCGCGTGGCCGAATGTGCCCGGTAGCTGCGAAGTTCCTGTTCCCAGCGCTCGGCGAGAGCGAGAAGGTCTTCCGCAATCGAGATCGACTCGTCGCAGGACTCGACCACGGCGTGGCCCAGCAGCTCGAGCCACGGACCCCATTCCCCTTGTAGCTGGACGCTCGCGAGCGCTGCGTAGTACTCGGACTTCGCTCGCAGCAACGCTCCGGAGAGGTAGAGCGGCGGGTAACCCTCGGCAGCCAGCATGAGCGGCATGAGCAGCCGCCCCGTTCGGCCATTGCCGTCGTGGTAGGGGTGGATGGTCTCGAACTGAGCGTGCGCAATCGCAAGCCGCGCCAGTATCGTGAGTACCGTCTGCTCCTCTTCGCGCGGCGCGTACTTAAGGATGCTTGCCGCCATCTCATCCATGCAGCCTTTCACCCGGGCGGGCGGTGCCGGCACGAACGTCGCATCCTCGATTCGCAGCCTCGGTCCGATCCAGACTTGGGTCTCGCGATAGGCTCCAACGGGGAAGTGGGTCGCCTCATCCTGCATCAGCAATGCATGAAGTTCGTGGATGAGCGCAAGGTCGAGCACCGCGCGGCCACCAACGCGGACGCGCTCGAGGCCGTGCTGGAGTGCTGCGACGTAGCGTTCGGTGATCCTCACGTCCGCAGGCAGGCCTCCAGTACCGTGCGTGGCCTCGTAGGTGAGCAGCTGGCGCAGGTCCGATTTGGTGCCCTCGATCTGCGAACTCATGACAGCTTCGCGACGTGCGAGCGTGCGGGTCACCATGTCGGTATTCGCAAGGTGCTTGAGAGTGCCTTGCAGGCGGCCCAAGGCGGCGTGTGCCTTTGGGAAGCTCGCTTCGTGCCGACGGCTTAAGGGGAGCATGCGCGGTGTGGGCGGTGCCACAAGCGCGCAAGCATTCGGATACCCCAGTGCAGGCACCAGATAAGGCTGGCGATCATTCGCGATTTGGTCTCGGCGCATGTGCATTCCGCGGTCGAGTGCGGAAGCTTTAGAGGCTCAACCGTCTTTTTAATTATATTTAAAAAACATTAAGGAGCGCAATGATTTCTTAAAGGTTCCGTCATAATCTTTATAGCCATTGCGCGCTCTTTAAGGATACGGCCTTATGACTGTGTAAGTACTGCCCGACTTGCCCGATTAGGGCACAAAGGGTTTGATTCGCTATAAACACTTAACAATCAATTACTTATGGCGCGTGCCGACGATCAAAACCGTCTCAATCAGGCACATTCCTGGCACACCCAATTTGAGTTGGTCACATCGCGGGCACACGGCGACAGGCCGTCGCGCGTTGAAGCGCGCCTAGGCCCCGCCACCAATGCTAACATCGAGTTGAACTTTATATTTATATTGCTCAGGGGCTATGCCGTGGCACGTCGGCTCGACCGCATAACTGCTGATCCCGCGATCATGAACGGGCAACCGTGCCTTCGAGGGATGCGCTTGACGGTGCGGCGCGTCGTTGAGGCCGTGGCCCTCTACCCGGATCGGAACGAGTTGAAGGCGGAATATCCCGAGCTCGAAGACGAGGATATCGCTCAAGCATTAGACTTCGCCGCCCGCAGCTTGGATGACCAAATCCTGCCGCTGGAAGCGGCTTGATCCGGCTGCTGCTCGATCAGGGGCTACCTCTCTCTACCGTCGACTTTTTACTCGGTGCCGGATGGGACGTCATGCATGCGTGCCAGTGTGGACTCGCCACCGCAAGCGACGAGGCAATTATTCAGTTTGCGCTGACGACGCCCGCGCAATGATCCGCGACGCTCGCACCGACAGAACGCTGTTGTGCGTCAGCAAGGACGACCTGCTCGCGCCGTATCGGACAAAAGAGCGCCGACGCCATGAAGAGCTGTGCGAGTTACTCCAGACGGCCTGCACTTTTGATATCCGCTTTGAGGATTTTCTCACGACTTTCGACGAGGAAGGCGCCTCAACGCCATCCCGACCGGACCAAGTGCTTTCGCCAGCGCATCAATTCCGGCACGTCGCAACTCGGCAAGTATCGCGTTGCCACCATCTGCCTGAGACGAGATTTAGAAATCTGCAATGCAGCGACTCAGCAGATGCAACTTAAATCTGCGCGGGCGCAACAGCCTCGGAATTCAGCGCGTCGAGATAGCGCACGTAGGAAAAGATACGCCCGCGTGCACGCCCTGTTGTCTCGCGTACGATATTCAACTGCTCCAGTGCGCGCAGTGCCTGCGTCACCGTGGGCGTGGTGAGCTTCGTTGATTTTGCTAGCGCGGCAATCGTTGCGAGCGGCTTCGACTGCAGCGCCTCTTGAATCAGCAGAGCTGCGGGTGCCTGTCGACCGAGTGCCCGTAATTGAATTCTATCTTCCCGAAACACGGTGAAAATTCGCTGCCCGGTCATGGTGGCTTGCTCGGCGCTGACACGAATGGCGGTGGCGAAGAATTCGAGCCAGCGCTCAAAATCACCAGACTCGCGCACCGCGTTGAGTTCGGCGTAGTACTGTTGACGATGCTGCTTGAGATAGAGACTTGAATAGAGCAGCGGCTCTCGTAGCACCCGGTCATGACAGAGCAGCAGGGTTATCAGTAACCGGCCAATGCGTCCGTTTCCATCTAAGAACGGGTGGATCGTCTCGAACTGGACATGCGCCAAGGCCGCCTTGACCAGAGGCGGCGTATCGGAGTGCAAGAAGCGCTCGAGATCTCCCATGCAGCTGTCGACGTCCTGCGGTGGAGGCGGTACGAAGGCCGCGTTCCCAGGGCGCGAGCCGCCAATCCAGTTCTGTGATCGTCGAAACTCTCCAGGCGTCTTCTCTGCGCCGCGTCCGTCGGCCAATAGAATTTCATGCATCTCGCGCAGCAATCGATTCGACAGCGGAAAATTGGCTTGCAACCGCCGTAGGCCGTGGTTCATCGCCTCGACATACCGCGAAACTTCGGCGACGTCCTCGACCGGTACGCCGGGGGCCTCTCCCAACTCATGCGTAAGCAGGTCGTCGAGTGTCGATTGTGTTCCCTCGATTTGGGAAGAAAGCACCGCTTCCTTTCGCACGTATGTATAGAGGAGCAGATGCGCATCCGGCAACGCCGCCGCCGCCCCATCAAGCCTACCCAGGGCCAGGAGTGCTTGGTCGAGTGCAGCGCGGACAGGACCGATGAGCTCGAGAGGAGGAACTGGCGGAAGCGGTGCCGGGACAAAGGCGCGCACTTCTTCGCTGCCGGCGACAGACATCGCATACCGCCCGAAGTCCGGCCGTTTCATGGAACCCTTATTAAAGATTGCTCAATAGCTCCAGAGCTTATTAAAGCAAAGATTGTCTCCCTTTAATAGCGCCCAGAAGGAGAACTGACAGCTCTCGAGGTCGATCCGGGTTATCGCCATTTTTTCCCTGATTCTCCCTGGTGCGCCGAGGCCCTGTTTTTGGGAAGCTACGGCGTCAAGCCCTTAACCATGGAGGGATGCGTGAAACGATAAAGCCTGCAGATATTCCATAGCTGTGTGAATATTCCACAGAAAACGGTAGTTTGGTCCACCTAACTCATTGATTTGATGGTGGCCAGGGAGGCTCCGAGATACATCGACTACGATTTTCTTTCGACTCTGTTTTTATTGTTCTTGTGATTTTGAGTTGCCCCCAAAACGTCACCTGCTTACGGAACAACTAAAATAGAAGCGTATTCTCACTTGAGAACGACTGACTACTTTGGAGCACTCCGTGCTTGGATCATACCGCGAATTCGAACTATCGCAACATTTGAACGACGACACGCAGACTGCTCAATTGCCAAATGAGCTCACGAGGTTCATTTTGATAGCTGGACGCCATCGCAGACCGCTCTCGCGCACGGCCATTGGATTTCCTTCGCTTCATCGCGAGTCGACAACATATCCAAGAGCCTTGTAGCCTTTCTCGCGCTTTGCCGCCATTCGCGCGAGCACCGGCACTCCCCTGTCAACGTAGTCATATACGATCACTTCGCGCTTTCCATCGTGGTCACGATGTAGCCGACCGACATATTGCGCCAGCGTGCCCTTCCACGAAACCGGCATTACTGGAAATAGCGTGTCGAGACGCGAATCGTCGAACCCCTCGCCTAAGTAACGCCCGGTCGCCAGCACCAGACGCTCCTCGTTTCGACCCGCCTGTAATCCCGCCTGGGCTGCACGACGCTCCCCGGTTTTCAGTCCGCCGTGCAGTACGACGAGATTTCGAGTAAATCGCTCGAAACGACTGCGAAGTTCTTCCACGTGATCGCGCCGCTCGGTCAGAATCAATGGACATCGCCCGGCTTCCAGCGCAGTCAAGACATCATCAAAGATCGCCGCATTGCGCGCTTCATCGCGCCCTAGCGCTGAATAGATCGCTGGCATCGAGATCGGGGCTTCTTCCAATTCCGGCGGCAATGCGAACGCCGTATCTCGAATTCGAACTTTGTGCAGGAAACCGCGCCTCAGCGCCTGGGATCTCGGGTCGACCCGATGACGCACAGGACCGCATTGCATGAAGATGATGGGTTGGTGTCCGTCCTTGCGGGTCACCGTCGCGGACAATCCGAGCCAGTAACGCGCCTTAGATCGACGCGCTACCGATTCGAAGCTCTTTGCAGACAAATGATGGCATTCATCGACAATAATGTGGCCGTAGCCGGCAATCAGATCCGAGACGTCGGCCTTCGCAAAGAGACTTTGTATCAACGCCACGTCGATGCGGCCGGTGGGTTTGCGACGACCACCACCGATAGTGCCAATACTAGCCGGGTCTATCGAGAGAAACTGCTGCAGCCGCTCGACCCACTGTTTCAGCAATTCCTTTCGGTGTACCAGGACGAGTGTGTTTATTCTCCGATGGGCGATCAACGCGGCACCGATGACCGTTTTACCAAACGCAGTGGTCGCCGCCAGCACACCAATGTCGTGCTGCGACAATGCGTCTACCGCGGTCTGTTGCTCCGGCCGAAGCGAACCCAGAAAGCGGCAGTCCAGGTTCGTGCCACGTTCTCGCAAATCCTCGACGTCAATGTCGACATGGTGAGAACGCAGGAGTTCGAGCGATTCCTCGAGGCATCCGCGCGGCAGCGCCACGTGTTTTTGATGCAGCTTTGCGCAGGACACAATTCTCGGCTTGTCAAACGTGGACCGACGCACAGCCTGGGCTTGGTAAAACTCGGGGTTCTGAAATGCCGCCAACCGAATCAGCCGCGCCACCATAGAGGACGGAAGCGCCGTGCGATCGACGTAAATGTCATCCGACAAGACGATTTTGACGCGATCAGGTAGCGGTTCCGTTATGGGCTTGAGCGACTGCCGTTGAGTTGGAGGTTGATTCCAGGGTTCATCGCCATTTTCGTCGGCTACGGGCATGCGAATCGCAAGTATTCGATCGCGCGCCTCCGCTGCACCAATGAGCGAATTGACTTCCTCTAGTGTCAAACGGCCAAGGGAGGCAAGAAATGCCCATTGGTCGCGATAGGCATTAAGATTATTATCCCCGAAGACGCTGTTGCCGTAGTCGCGTGCGCGCCGCCGAAGTGGCAATGCGATGAGATTTCCAAAACCGCCCTTCGGCATTGTATCTTGACTGGGGAACAGTCGGTCATACGACTTGAACCCCAATTCTGGTCGACGCTCCAGCGTCTCTGTCAACAGAACGGTGCCCAACTGCCGGGCATCTCTCGCCGAGATTGGCTGCGAAAAGAAAATCCAGACATGACCACCCTCGCCCGATCGGGATCGTTCGAGTGCCGCAGGAACTGTCTTGAGGCGACACGTTTCCAAGTAGGCTAATGCATCGGCGGACCAATTTTCTCCATCAAAATCCGCCGCCACGAACCGACAGCTTCCATCCATCAGAATGGGATAAACGCCTGGCACAAATCCTGCGCCAACGGATCTGTCGTCAGCCATGCCACGCAAATGTCTGGCGATTACTTGGTCCGATACAACGAGAAACGCCTGATTTGGACAGTCCCCACACTTCACCTGTGGCTTACCGCAGACGCCACGCACCCACTCTTTCGCGCATGCAGGAGCATAACCCGACTTTCCGGAATTTCGGTTCTCCTACCGCGCCGGTCCCCACCCGTGAGTGCAAGCGCTCGAGCCGCTCGCTCAGAGCGCTTCGTTCTGCCTCCAGTTCGTTCAGCCGTGCATTTAAAGAAGCTATTTCGTTGTCGTCATGGGCTGCCATACGCGGGCTTGATCACTGACCTTGTCGATTGTGCCAAGCACCGACCATTGCTACCGGCCCAGACCGGCAACTAGACGCGACAGCGCGACGGCCAGTTGTTGCAACACTTGCGGGTCGGGCAGAGGCAACTTCAGCACCGAACGGCCCGTTGATCCGTCGGTCTCGATCCACCCACCCGACTTATCCGTACTACCGTTCCCAACACCATTGCCAGCCACATTACCCGGCGGCGCCGCGGCCAGTGTTTCCAGCAGTTTCAGGCCTACGCTGAGCAGCGGCGCCCAGGGATCATCGCTCTTGGCTTCTTCTTGAGTCTTCGCCTCCGGCGTCGGCTCCGGCTTTACCTCCAAGACACTCTCTTCGCTTTCCGGCGACGGCCTGGCGCGCGCTTCCAATGCCGGTGTCACCGCGACTTCGGCCTGCTCATCGCGCCGCGTGACCGCATCCACGCTTTCCATGAATTTCGTCAGCCGGGTCCCGCCCAAGAATATCTCGCTCTCGCCACCATCAAGCACTCCGGCGAACAGGGATTTCTTGAACGCGAGTATCGACAGCATCTTCTCCTCGATCGTGCCCTCGGCGACGAAATTGACCACCTGCACGCTCTTCGACTGACCCAGCCGGTGCACGCGGCCAATGCGTTGTTCGAGTACCGCGGGATTCCAGGGCAGATCCATATTGATGATGGTCGCCGCGGCATGCTGCAGATTGAGGCCGACGCCGCCGGCGTCCGTGGAGAGGAAAACCCGGCACGCTGGGTCGGCGTGAAAGCGATCCACCAGGCCACCGCGTTGCTCGCTGGGTACGCCACCATGGAAGAGCGCGTAGTCCCAACCCCGCCTCTTCAGCCGCCGAATGATCAACTCATGGGTGCCCACCCACTGACTGAAGACGACGGCTTTGGCCTCTGGCCGCTCGAAGACTTCGGCGAGCAGCGTCACGAGTTCATCAACCTTGCCACCATGATCGGTCTTGTGATCGAGCAAGTAGGTACTGTTGCAGGACATTCTCATGTTCATCAGACAGCAGGTCAGGCGGCGCTGGTCGGCATCGGACAAATACCCGGTCTTGCGCCAGCGGCTCACGATGCGATCGACGATCTCACCGTTCTCGTCGTGGTGGGCCTGTTGCTCGTTGGTCATCGCCACGAACACCGTGTTGTCCACACGCGGAGGCAGCTCCTTGAGCACTTCGGACTTGCGCCGACGCAGCAGTATGGGCGACAAGGTACGGCCGATCTGCTGGAGATTCCGATAACCGATTACCCGTCCCGCCTCATCCAAGGTCTGGTGCTCATGCCGCAATCGCCATGTCGCCCCGAGACGATGACGGTCCACGTACTGCACGATCGAGAGTAGCTCTTCCAGCCGATTTTCGAGCGGCGTGCCCGTCAGCACGATGGCATACGGGCTGTCGATGCGCTTCAATGCTCGGGCAGCGATGGTATTCCAGTTCTTGATGCGTTGCGCTTCGTCAACGATCACGATGTCCGGCGACCAGGCGCGAATCGCCTCGAGATCCTTGGCCAGCACGTCGTAGTTGGCGATCTTGCAAAATCCCGATTGTGCATACTGCGCTTGCCGGACCGCACGCGGGCCGCCGATGACCTGGGCCTGGCGATCGGTAAACTTGGCTATTTCCCGCAACCATTGATGTTTGAGCGAGGTCGGACAAATGACCAGCACGCGCTCCGCGCCGAAGTGCCGCGCAAACAGCTCCGCGGCAGCGATCGCTTGGATGGTTTTGCCCAATCCCATCTCATCGCCGATCAGGGAGCGACCGGCACGGGCTGCGAACAACGCCCCCTCGGCCTGATAGGGGTAAAGATCCGTCTTGACCAGTTCTTTGAGCCCCGGGCTGTGAGCGCCCCTCGGGTACGCCGCATCGATGATCCGTCGCCGTTCCGCGGCGTCGCGGGTTTGCGCAATGAAGCCGAGCGCATCTTCGTAGCATCGCAGATCGTGGCCGCTCTTTTGGGCACTCGCGAGAAACCCTTCCAATTTGCCGAAATTCTCCCCGGGCAGAGCCCCGGCGGGCGATCCGTCGAATAGCTTTCCCGCCCTCTTGGCCAGCGGCGCCGGGCAGTCAGTGCCGGCACGGAAACGCACCTCGCGCTCGCCGCCGTAGAGCAGATAGATTTCGCTATAGGGAGGATGAAATCCGCGCGCTAACGTCGTTTTGCCACCGCGTTTCTTCTCCAATTTTCCGAGGACGAACTCAATGTGTTTGCACGTACCGAGATCGTTGGTGGCAAAATCAGGGCAGGCACAAAAGTTTTCACCCGAATTTGCGCCGCGAATTGCGACTCGATAGCGATTGCCGTTCTGCGGGTTGGTCACCTGAAAGTCCGAGAACACCGCCTCGTCGCCGATATTCTTGACCTTGAAGGACTGCGCGCGTCCAAATTGGCGCCGCAGTTGGGTCTGCCAAGCCTTGACGTCCATACCCATCGGGCGGCGCAGATGGGACACGGACGGTTCATGAGCAACCCGGCGAATTTTACCGGCGCCGTTCTTGCGCGATTTCCGCTTGCTGGTGGATTCTAATCGGCGTGGCATAGCTTGTGACCGTAGATGAGATGCTCGAGGCAACGACGACCATTGCGTCGACGTCCGCTCCGCGGGACGCGCCGGCACTCTAAGGGTGACGGCGCAGCTCCTCCAGCAGGCATTTCAATTCAGGAATTCGCTGCCGAATCACGTCCCACAGAATATCGTCATCAACCCCAAGATAGCCATGCACCAGAATGTTCCGGACAGCTATCACACCTCGCCAATCAATGCCCGGTATCTTTCGACGTTCCTCCTCGGGGATATGGCGCGCCGCCTCGCCCAGTAGTTCAATGTTGCGCAAGGTTGCATCGTAGGCAAGGCCACGTTCATCGAACTGCTCGCGCGGCAGTTCGTGGGTGTAGGCGAGCACACGATCACAACGGTCGATCATGTCACTGAGGTAGATCCCCCAATCACGCGACAACGATTGCCTCCCGCTCGACCGTCGGTCGGAATTCCTGCCGCAACCCTTTGGTCGTCACCAGGTCGACGCGACGGATTAGCAGATCCTCGAGATAAAATTTGAGGCCCATGTATTGACGAAAGGTGGCAGATGCATTGAATTCAACCAGCACATCCACATCGCTATCCTCCCGCAATTCATCACGTGCCGCCGAGCCGAACAATCTAAGATGCAGCACGTCGAAACGATGCACCATGTCAGGCAGGCGATCGCTCATAAGTGCCAATAGCCGCTGGCGGGTTAGAAGCCCGACTCCTGGTGCAGGGGTAGCGACACTCATTTGTGCGATTTTGATCGTCCTGGACCGGAAAAGCCAGAACGGGGTGCTTTCATGGGCCGCATCGCTTTGAGCTTAGAATTCCAATATTCCACGTATTTTTCGTGTGCAAACTCGGAGGTGAGAAATTTGATGTGCTGAGGGCAATCGATTTTGCGGGCCGGAATGCTTGGGACTCTGTCGCGCCTTGCTTTGGCGATCCGATGATTCCCATCGATCACGCTGTATCGACCCGGGGAGATTTCGGCCATTAAAATTGGATGCGCGAAATTCGCCGAGCGGATGGCTACTTCATCGAGGTTCGAACCACCGTAGTCGGGGATGTCAGCGAGCGGCATCAGGGTAATCGGAAATCTTTCCGCATTAGCGTCTAAAAAGGCCAGCAGTCGAGTAATGTTGAATTCGAAAATTCCATTCTGATAAGCCTCATCGCCATCTTCGACGTGACAGGGCTGAAACTTCTTTTCAAGTTTAAGCTTGGTTATGGCGGCGGATTGATTGGTCGGCAAACTAGACATGATCTTCATCCCCGTCGTAACCAATACCTTGGCATCCGTGAGCAGCATGCTCAGCGAGGAAGGCGTCAATCAGTTCGGATTGCGCCTTCGTCAGCCGCTTCATGAGTATTCGATGACGCGCGGCCCAAAGGCGATCCTTCGCTTTACGCGCGCCCCCGACAGCGCAATACGATCACCGGCCGGCACTTGCATTGTACGTCCCTCGATGTAATCCAGCGCAGCCCGGCACGGCTTCGGCGAATGACCCAGACGGCGCAGCGCCTGGTAGCCGATTTCGATGAGGGGAACTGACGGAATCGGCTTGCCTGAAAGCACCGATCGTTTCGCTCGCGCGTACAGACCGTAGCCCACCTGTACGAGCAGACCTTCGCCCACGAGTTTGCGCAGTTCGCGACCGACGACATCGTAGGCACCAAAATCGGCGAAATCGGCGCGCATGAAGACGTCCATCCTCCTAGTGCGGCGGATACGCTCGGCGATGCGATCTCGGATGGAGGCAGTCTTTCCAATCATGACAAACATACGACCTATAAAGTGCAATAATGCTAACAGAAATAGATGATTAGTGCATTTCCAGGACACTGGCCTGGCAAAGGAGAGTACTCCATCAAGACCGGCATCGAGCGTCGGAAAGTTGCCCCCGAACTGGCTCCGTTTGAAGTCGCCGACATGAATGAAATCAGAGCGTTAAGCGCGGCCCTGGGCTAGATTGCCGATCTGGCGCCCTCATATTGAGAAAATAATTCTCTTTAAATCAATTACTTACAGGATTGGTGGCCAGGGAGGCTCTGCGATAGAAAGAGTACGGTTTTCTTTCAAATCGGTTTTTATTTTTTTGAAGATTTGAGTTGCCCCCAAAACGTCACCGGTGAAAATAACCAGCAAATTATAGGGCATTTCCGCTCACCGACGCCTGACTACGCTGGAGCACTCTTCGAAATATGATGATACTGCGATGCGGATATGCAAGTTTTCCGCGCGCGCGTCCACGGTGTGCGAAGGCCGCCTTCTTGACGGCTGCGCCATTACACTGCTGCAAATACCCCCGCACGAGTTGAATCCATCTCATGGCAATCGATCTTCGGGCTCAGGTTTTTCTCGGCCCCTGCGCCTTATAATTTTGTCGAAGACAGCGTCATTCACGCGTTCGCGACGCTCGAGGGAAAGCCCAGCGGTGTTCATCGCGTCCAGTATCTCTGCGACGGCTGTTGCGACGAACTGGTAGAAGCTCATGCCGTCGATCAAAGCCTAGGTCATCGACGACCGCGGGCGGCGGGGCGAGTACTCACGCTACCTTGGGCAACGTACCGCGACATTTCGGGTATCGACCACACCCCCAAAATGAACTTCCGGCGTTGGGCCCCTGCTTCGCCACCCGCGCCACCATGGAAGTCTGGCAGTTGGGGCACTGGGGCGCCGGGTTCGACGTCAACTGCACGGCGGCGGAACGCACGGCTCTTGGTGCCGATCCCGCCACTGGATCACGCAACAGAGAACCCAGCCGATCGCCGTCGATCAACTCGATGTTCCTTCCGGCCGCAAACTGTTTCGCATCGGCCGTGAAGCGACCCGACGTGACCACATAGCCCCCGGCCGCCAGCTCCGCGGCCATGACACCATAGAGTTCGCGCACAATCGTCACGCCCACCTGTTGCGCACGCCACTGCTTGCATTGCACCAGGTATTTGTCACGACCTCGGGATAGCACCAGATCGACGCCGCCATCCGGCGCGGGGCCGCCTTTCTCGAACACACTGAAGCCTTGCTGCCTGAATCCTTCCGCGACCAGAATTTCGAATTGCTGCCAACTAAACGAACCGACATCGCGCCCGTAGCCCGTCCGCACCTCCTTGAAAAGAGTAACGGATCGCCGCTGCTTGAAGAACGACACGGCCGCACCGACCACGAAGGCAGGTGGGATGACGAACTGAAACAGTAACGCGAAGGTATGAATCATCTGGTGCACCACCACCGGCCCCATATCGGCCATGCTCCGCGCCATCGCAATGGGCGCCGTCATGACCGCCACCAAGTGTAGAAGCGCCAAACTGACCACGGCTGCCATCAGCGAGATCTTCCAGGGAAGTTTGGATGCGATCGTCAGCACATCGGTGAGAAAGCTGTCGCGTCGGCGGCGGGCCATCGCAGGCTCCTTCTTTGAATGGATTGGCAAGAGTGCCATACCGGTCTTACCTCCACAGTGACACGCGTCACGGGGAAACAGGCAGATTCAAAGAGCTGAAGCTGCAGTCCCCGCGCAACTGAACCGTTCCCTCTAGCGGCGTGAATTGCATCGAAGGAGGCCCGCGCGAGAGAAATCGAATAACACGTCGGCCGGTTCGCTGTGCAATCTATACTGTTTCTGAACGACCCCTCAGTACGGATAATGATTGCAGCAACACCCCGCATCCAATTCCTCAGAGACTGTTCGACGAAAAAATGGGGCCAAGGCGCGAGTTGTGCCATCGGCGCATCGCCCACGGCCCATACATTGGACATTGTGAATTGGCTGACTATCTGATCCCACTGCGCATCGACGTCGCGGTCGCATTAAAGAACAATCACCCCGATGCGTTCATGACAAACCATGCATGTGCCCCGTTTCCGCCCTAATACCGATGCTTAGACTGCTCGTCCCACAAGGCGTTCAAGGCCTCTACCTCGGCGTATTCCTTCGGCGGTACAAAAGGGGGATACGTTCCATACGAGCTGCGTTCACAGTCACGTCGCATGAAAGCGCGTCTGTCTGGTCGTACGTAATACAATCATATAATGTCGACCACAACCACTGCGGAATCCTGCCCCTTCTGCGATCCCCCGGAAGCCCGGGTTTTCGTGGAGGGCACACTGGCGATCGCGCTGTGGGACGGGTATCCGGTCTCACCGGGGCACGCGCTCATTATTTCCCGGCGGCATACGCCGAGTTGGTTTGATGCGACTGAATCCGAGCGATCCGCCCTTTTGACGCTGGTGGACTCGGCGAAAGTGATTATCGACCAACTTCACCGGCCCGACGGCTATAACATTGGCGTCAATGTCGGCGCCGTGGCGGGGCAGACTGTGTTCCACTTGCACATGCATCTTATTCCCAGATTCGTGGGCGATGTCGATGACCCGCGCGGCGGCGTACGCCACGTGATTCCCGCCAAGGCCAATTACACGGTCGACCGTACGGGCGGCTCGATTCCGGATTCCGACCCGCTCAAGTGACGTCGCTACCCGGCCCGACGGCAGAGGAACAGGTCGTATTTCTCGGCAAAGTGGAGCGGATTCTGTCGGAGGGCCAATATGTCGCCACCTACAAGTACGCCTTGCTATTGGCTATCGCCGATCTCGCGGTCAAGCTTGGTTGCGACGATGGGAGCGAACTCGACCTGCCGATCCGCGCCATCGCCGAAGAATTCATCGAGTTGTATTGGCGCCAGAGTGCTCCCTATGGAAACTCGGTGGCCGATGGTAGTTACAACATCCTTCAACAGAATACCGGCCGGCAAGCCGCCATCATTTCCATCGTCGACAATCTTCGACAAGCACACGGAACGCTGATTCGCGCTAGGCAGTCCCCAGCTTGGGATGCCGCGGTCGCCGAGGCCGCCCGCTTGGTTAGAGAGATGCCCTTGTGGCGATTGCAACGCCTGAGAAACGAGGTGCTGGATTTTCTTTATGCCGAGAGTCCCGTGGCCGGCAACATCCGACTGAAGCACGGTGTGGCGGCCAACCTGCGCCGGTTCCATGCGATTATCGTGCGGCTGGCTCAATCCGAGTGGATGCATTTCATCCAATCGCTTCCCGGCAATTCACAATTGTTGGGACCCACCTCCGATCTGAGTCAATTTCTGTTTGGCGCTGACCGTTCAGCGCTGCTGCGCATGTCCACACCACTCGCCGACGTTCAGAAAGGACAGTGTCTGTACTGCGAGCGCCGGGTCGACAGCGGCGAGATCGACCATTTCGTGCCTTGGTCGCGTTACCCGCGTGACCTCGCTCACAACCTGGTGCTGGCTCATAAGCAGTGCAATCGGCACAAGAGCGATCTGTTGGCCGCTGAGGTTCATCTCGATCGATGGTTGGCGAGAAATCAGGCTCACGGTAATGCCATCAGCGATGCGGCCCGAACCGCCAATATCATTGTCGATCTCTCTGGAACCATGAGCGTGGCCGGCTGGGCGTATGCGCACGGCGCGAGTTTGCATGCGGCGACATGGCTACAAGGCGACGAAGTCGAGCCTTTGAGCGGTCGATGGCAATTTCTGCTGATCGAATACGGTTAGACGTGGCGGCGTCACTTCACCGGGGACGGCGAAACGAAGGAATTCGGTACGACGCGGGGAATTGCACACGGAGGTGTTGGGGCATTGTTGAAGCGCGATTTCGGCCAGCGTTTCGTTTATTGCGTTTTTCGTTTATTTCGTTTAATATTCTATACGGGAAAATGACCTCGGATCGGAGATCCCTATGACTAATCCCGCATTGTCCAACGTAACGCTTCCCGCCGAAAGGGAAGTCGAAGCGGCCGTTCAGGGCCAACGCACCTTGGCAGCATTTCTCGCCACTGGGTTTGAAACGCAGCGCATCCAGATTTTCGACGAGAAAAACCAAGCCCACCAGGTCGAGTTACCGACCTCGGCGCTGCGTTTGCTCGTGGATATCCTGTCCGAGTTGTCGAACGGTAATGCCGTCAGAGTGGTACCGGTGCATGCGGAATTGACCACTCAAGAAGCGGCTGATCTGCTCAATGTGTCGCGGCCCCACCTCGTGAAGCTGCTGGAAGAAGGGGCGCTACCGCACCACAAGACCGGGAAACATCGGCGCGTGCGATTTGAAAATCTAATGCACTTCAAGAGCGAACGAGATCGTGCCAGCGAAATGGCGATGGAGGAATTGGCGAAGCAGGCGCAGGAACTGGAGATGGGCTATCAGTGAGACACTCCTCGTTCACAGCCGTCTACGATGCCTGTGTGCTCTATCCGGCACCGCTGCGCGACTTCCTCATCAGACTCGGGCTGTCGGGACGATTTCGCGCCCGTTGGAGCGCGCAGATTCACGACGAATGGAAGCGAAGCTTGCTGTTGAACCGGCCTGATTTAACGGCGGAGCAGCTAAACCGTACGTCCGCGCTGATGGACCGGGCCATTCCGGATGCTCTCGTTACCGGTCACGACGAATTGATCGCCGGACTGACACTCCCGGACGTTGATGATCGACACGTCCTTGCAGCAGCGATCCGGTGCAACGCCAGCGTCATCGTCACGTTCAATGAAAAGGACTTCCCAACCGAGGTTCTATCGCACTACGCAATTGAAACGCAACACCCGGACGTTTTCGCAGACAACCTTTTCGATTTGGATCCGGCGGCCGTCATCGCTGCAGCTCAGCGGCAACGGCAACAGCTCAAAAATCCTCCTCTGGGAGTGGACGAGTTCCTTGAAACGTTACTTCGACAAGGGCTCGTCCAGACATCGAAATCTCTTTCTACTTATCGGGCGATCCTTTGAGAAGGCGTGACTAACTAGACCGCAGCGTCTCGCGTGTGAACCACAAACGGGCAGCCCTCCCCGTCGCAGACCAGACCCGCGACCCTGCCGCCTATTTTTTGCATAACTTTCAAGCCACGGCCGCCGCAAAGGCAGCGAATAGATCACCGGGCAACGGATAACGGAGGCGCCACGTGATCGCCATAGGCAATTCCGATTCATGCTTCACATAGGTTGCTGGTCCGAGAAAATAAAATGCACGTTCATCGCTGCGACCTCTCGCAAACAGCATCACACTGGTGCCGAGCCCCGCATGTTGCTGATAGCGCTGTCCGGTCGGACTACTGGCACGAGTAACCGACTGGCTTTCCCAGTGGACGAGATCACGGCTGATTGCATAATCTTTGTAACGAGTCGTCGGCGAAAAGCCGCCCGAGGTCTTATCAAGCGTGAACGCCAAGAGATCGGCTCGAGCGGCTTTGGCCCAATACACGCCTGACTGCCACGGAGCCACGCGTGCGGCGTCTCCAACCCCAAATGCGGCGAGAATCTCCACCCGCGTATACCGTGCGTGGATGGCTAGCGGCACGTCGGGGTGAGTCATGAGCGGCAGTGGCACATGGTCAACGCTGTCCGCGAGCACGCCCAAGAGCTCTAGAAGCTCGTTTCGAACCTGGGGATGTTGCTGCAGCAATGTCGCCCCCTCAGCAAGAGTGGTCTCGGCGTCCACAACTGAATCAACCATGGAGCCCACCAGCATGCGAAGAACCCGGACCTCCAACGTCACGGATCCGTCGTCACCCCCCGGATCACCCGCTAACCATCGTCTGTAGCCGTCAATTCTCCCCATATCGTCAACGTGCAACAGCCGACCGCATGCTCGACGCAACAACCGCTCCTGAGGGCCTGGCGGCTCGACTGTCAACCCCGCTTCCTGACACAGATCGGACCAACTGCCATTGTTGGCATAAATATCAGCAAGCTCAAGACCGGTGTCGATGAGATACGCAGCCAGCGGGACACTTGACGCACCGGCCGCCAGGGCACGTAGCGCAGCCACCTTGGCCGGCCGTTGCGAAGGCACGGCATTGCGGATATTGGCGAGAACGAGGTCTCTCGCCACGGCATCCAATTCCATGTGGCATCCTGCGGGAAGGAACGGGAAGCCCGAGGCTATTTGCGCTTCCAGCTCACGTCGGGTCCCGCCCAAAAGTGCTCTAAAGCGTTGGTCGAATCGAAATTCCTTGCGATGATGACCGACGAAGTCGAGGACGGTACAGACGGTCTTGCCGATACTGCGGCGCAAGCCCCTACCCAATTGCTGCAAGAATAGCGTCGCGCTATCCGTGGGTCGCAGCAGCAAGATAGTGTCTACCGTCGGCACGTCAATACCTTCGTTGAACAGATCGACGGAGAATATGATGTTGATGCGACGTGCCGCGAGATCGAGGAGAGTCTGCCTTCGTTCGGATTCCTCGGTGTCGGACCAGATGGCGGTGGCGGAGACGCCGGCAGATTCGAAAACCCGCGCCATGAATCGGGCATGAGCAACGCTCACACAGAAACCGAGCGCGCGCATGCGGCTAATATCGTCCACATGCTCCACGAGTTGCTTGAGAGCAAGTTTCGCAACCGCATCGTTGGCGGTAAGAAGGTTGGAGAGGCCCTCCACGTCGTAGCCTCGTCCTCGTCGCCATGGCAACTCACGCAGATCCACTCCGTCGTGGATTCCGTAATAGGCAAAAGCTGACAGCCGCTGCTGATCGATGGCATCCCAGAGGCGCAACTCGGCCGCGATTCGACCATCAAACCAATGCAAGATAGCGAGCCCGTCGCTCCGTTCGGGTGTGGCCGTCAGTCCGAGAAGTTCGATTGGTTGAATATACTCAAGCAGATTCCGATAGGACTCGGCCGCCGCATGATGGAACTCATCGACGACGACGACATCGAAATGGTGTGAATCGAGGTGCTCGAAACCGGTGGCACTCAGGCTTTGGATCGACGCAAACACATGGTCGAACACCGCCGGACGACGACCACCGACCCACAATTCGCCAAAGGTAGGATCGCGCAGCGCCTGGCGAAATGTCGCCAGCGTCTGGGTAAGAATCTCTTCCCGATGCGCGACAAAAAGCAGCCGACACCGTGGCAGTGTCTCCCGGAGGCTGAGATAGTCGAGCGCCGCCATCACCGTCTTGCCGGTTCCGGTCGCCGACACCAGGAGGTTGCGATGATGACCTTCCAACCGCGCGAGGGCAATCTGCTCAAGCAAGCGCTCTTGAAAGGGCTCAGCACGCAGATCGGTAGGGCTGAGCAAAATCAAGGGACCGACGCGATCAATGGCCGTCCGCGCGAGAAATTTTTCCCGGTCATAGGCTTCGAAATCGGGATTATGCCAATAGCTCTCGAATACCGCAGCCACCTTGTCAATCACTCCCGGGTTGCGGGCACCAGAAACCCGCACGTTCCACTCGAGGCCGCTGACTTGAGCAGAATGCGTCAGATTTGAAGAGCCAATGTATGCGGTCGAGAATCCTGAGGCACGATGAAACAGCCACGCCTTGGCATGCAGCCGGGTACTCGACGTGTCGTAGGAGACCCGGATGTCCGCGCCAAGAGCACCTAGCGCGTCGAGCGCACGTGCTTCAGTGGACCCGGTGTAAGTCGTCGTCAGAACTCGAATCGAGCGGCCGTCGCTTCGATGCCTTCGCAACGCTTCGAGCAGGGGGCTGATGCCGCTATGACGGATGAAGGCCATGACGACGTCGATACCATCTGCCGAACGAATCTCGGTCAGGATCTGGTTGCCCACACGCGGCTCGCCCGGGGCATTGGTGAGCAATGTGGTGTCCAACAGCGGAATCAGCGGCGCGGCGACGAAATCAGGACGCCCGTCCGGCAGGCGACCTACAAGGCTGTGCAGTACATCGCCGGTAGCCCCCGGTCGCTCTGAGCCAAACTCAGCAGCGGACGGCAGCTTACAGATGAGGTCTATCAGGCGGCGAGCCAAATCGAGTCCGAGGTTCGTCCGTTCCCCTTCCGCGATACTGTCAACAGCACGTTCGATGACGCGTGCCAAGTGAAGCGCTATTCGGTCAGCCGCCTCGGGTGCTCTCAGTACCGAGCGGATCGGTTCGAGCGCACCATCCAAGTCACCCAGTTGCTCTTCGAGGGCCTCGGTGAGGAGTACTTCATATAGACCACGCTCTAGCGTAGTCAAATGATGTCTGCAGGAGCGTATGTTTGCGTTCGAAAACCGACGCAACGCGTTTCCTAAGGACCGCCTTCGAATCTCTTGTCCAACGACCTGCGTTGGTCGACCGAATTCACCATTAGAGCCACTGCAGATCGGCTCATGGGGAAAGATTCCGTCGCGTCAGACCGCTCCCCATACTGCGGCTCGTAGTGAGTGCAACGATCTTCAAGCGATGAGTTCATCAGCTTGTCCTATGACCCATAACTTGGGTTGGGCAAGTACGCGCTTGATGAACGGATTTCCGGCACGTCGGCGACTCCCGATTTCTGCACGCGAATATAGCGTCGGGTTGATGGTTCGCTGCAAACGATTTGTCGCCGGCTCAAGGGCTGCAAAGATTTCGCCGTAGGCAAGCGTGTCACTCCACTCACGATCATCAGATCGATATCGCTGGACACAGTATCCACCCCCTTTGCAACGGAGCCAAAAACGAATGCGGCAACGATTTCCCCGGCGATTGGCGCAAGCGCAGATCGCACGATGTCAACGAGACCGGAGGTCTTCATCACCAGCCTGCGCAGGTCGTCAAAGATTGGCGTGGTCGGGTCAGCCTGGTAGTGCTTTTGGTTACCGATTTTCTTGACGGTCACCAAGCCCACCGCCGCCAGACGCCCGAGCTCACGCTGAACGGCTCCCGACCCCGAGCCCGCCAGAGCGATCAGCTCGTTTCCATAAAAGCTTCGAGCATAATTTCCAAATAGCACGGCCAAGACTCGTTGCTGCACTTTCGAGAAAAGTGCGTCAGCGACGCCCGACGGAGCAACCGGGCCGACTCTGGATTTGACGGATTGAAAACCCATTGTGGGTTTGATGATACCCGACATGGGTACGTTGAAAAGATGGTCGCAATTGTGATCTTGAACCGCGGCGGACCTCGGCCCTAATCCAAACCCAATACGAGAAGTTGCCCCCAGAGTTATCCCAAGATCGACGCAGATTGCCGAGGAGAACTTCTTTGAAATCAGGGCATTAGGAACCGGAGATTTATCAAATCGCCTTTTCGGTTCCTGAACTAATTAAATAACTTCCATTAAATCAGCGACTTATACGAATGGTGGCCAGGGAGGGAATTGAACCCCCGACACGCGGATTTTCAGTCCGAGTTTTAATCGAATTAATACAATTACTTAGGTCCATATCTGGCATTGTTGGGACAATTTTGGGACACTGATACCCCCAACGTCACCCCCGCATGTGCCCTGATGCCGACGATCATCAAGCGCGGACCCTACCAGTGGCAGGCCAAGATACGCCGCAAGGGCCACCCACTCCAATCCAAAACTTTCACGTCGAAGACCGATGCGCTGTAAGCACTCCAGCAAGCACGTCTTTTCCGCCATGACCTAACCGGGCGAAGCTTTCCACCGCGGCGCTGTTGCCGCTGAGAGGGAGAGCACGATGCCGAAGTGGAACCTGGAAGCGTTGAATGAGCG